>Ga0182736_1000267_pt1 | contig 94100 bp, 86 predicted proteins | sample eDN5th30CKraftBY_FD_128882 | JGI IMG/M metagenome (GOLD analysis project Ga0182736, IMG submission 128882) | Enriched backyard soil microbial communities from Emeryville, California, USA - eDNA 5th pass 30_C Kraft BY (version 2) (version 2) | ecosystem: Environmental > Terrestrial > Soil >... | reverse complement strand
GTGTGCATTACAGTGAGGGCTGGACGCCGGAGCTGATCGGCGAGATCGCCATCCCCGCCATGCGCAAGCAGTTCTATGCGCTGGAGCGCTCACCCGACGTGATCGACTGGGACCCCATCTGAGACTGCCATGCCACTGGACTACACCACCATCAAGAACTGGCGATTCGACGACATCCGCCACCGCTACGACGAGAAAGACACCATCCTGTACGCGCTGGGCATCGGCCTGGGCCAGGATCCGCTCGACCCCGGCCAGCTGCGCTACGTATACGAACAGGGCCTGCAGGCCATGCCCACCCTGGCCACCGTGCTGGGCTACCCCGGCTTCTGGATGAGCGACCCGCGCGCCGGCATCGACTGGGTGCGGCTGGTGCACGGCGAACAGCGCCTGGCCATCCACGCCCCGCTGCCCGCCAGCGGCACGGTCGTCGGCAAGAGCCGCGTCACGCACGTCATCGACAAGGGCGCCGACAAGGGCGCGCTGGTGATTACCGAGCGCACGCTGCACGATGAGGCCGGCGCCTGCCTGGCCACCCTGCAGCAAACGACCTTCTGCCGCGGCGACGGCGGTTTCGGCCAGGGCGACGAGGCCCCCGCGCCCCTGCCGGCGGTGCCCTCGCGCGCGCCCGACCGCCAATGCGCTCTGGCCGTGGCGCCCAACGCGGCCTTGCTGTACCGCCTGAGCGCCGACCGCAACCCCCTGCACGCCGACCCCGAAGTCGCGCGCCAGGCCGGCTACCCCCAACCCATCCTGCACGGCCTGTGCACCTACGGCATGGCGGCGCACGCCATCGTCAAGACCTGGTGCGACGACGACGCGGCCCGCCTGACCGGCCTGAATGCCCGCTTCTCGGCGCCCGTCTACCCGGGCGAGACGCTGCGCGTCGACATGTGGCGCGGCGAGGCCGACGCCCTGCAGTTCACCGTGCGCGCCGAAGCGCGCGACATCGTGGTCATGAGCCACGGCACCGCCACGATCCGGGCCTGAATCCAGCCTGCAGCCACAAGACCCTATCCATGCAATCACGACCCCCGCCCCTGGAGGGCATCCGCGTGCTCGACCTGAGCCGCATCCTGGCCGGGCCCTGGTGCACCCAGAACCTGGCCGACCTGGGCGCCGACGTCATCAAGGTCGAACGGCCCGGCGCCGGCGACGACACCCGCCACTGGGGCCCGCCCTACCTGAAAGACGGCCAAGGCCAGGACACCGCCGAAGCCGCCTACTACCTCAGCGCCAACCGCAACAAGCGCTCGCTGGAAGCCGACATGGCCACGCCGCAGGGCGCGGCGCTGATCCGCAAGCTGACCGCCCACAGCGACATCCTGGTCGAGAACTTCAAGGTCGGCGGCCTGCGCAAGTACGGGCTGGACTACGACAGCCTGCGGCAAGTGAACCCGCGCCTGATCTATTGCTCGGTCACCGGTTTCGGGCAGGACGGCCCCTGCGCACAACTGCCCGGCTACGACTTCATGATCCAGGGCCTGGGCGGCCTGATGAGCATCACCGGCGAACGCGACGACCTGCCGGGCGGCGGCCCGCAGAAGGCCGGCGTGGCGGTCACCGACATCATCACCGGCATGTACGCCACGGTGGCCGTCCTGGCGGCATTGCAGGAACGGCATCGCAGCGGCCTGGGCCAGCACCTGGACATCGCCCTGCTGGACTGCCACGTGGCCATGCTGGCCAACCAGAATTCCAACTATTTCACGTCCGGCGCGGCCCCCACCCGGGCCGGCAATGCGCACCAGAACGTGGTGCCCTACCAGGTGTTCGCCGCCAGCGACGGCCACCTGATCGTGGCCACCGGCAACGAATCGCAGTACCGGGCCTACTGCCGGGCCATCGGCGCCCCGGAACTGGGCGACGACCCCCGCTTCGCCACCAACCGGCTGCGCGTCACCCACCGCGACACGCTGGTCCCGCTGCTGGCCGCCATCATGAAGCAGGGGCGGCGCGACGACTGGATCGCCCGGCTGGAAGCGGCCGGCGTGCCCTGCGGACCCATCAACGACATCGCCCAGGCCTTCGCCCACCCGCAGGCCCGGGCCCGCCAGCTGCGGCGCGACCTGCCGCACCCGCTGGGCGGCACCGCCCCCGTCACCGCCAGCCCGCTGCGGTTCTCGGCGTCGCCCGTCGTGTATCGCAGCGCGCCGCCGCTGCTGGGGCAGCATACGCGCGACATCCTGCGCGACGTGCTGGGCAAGACCGACGAGGAAATCGCCGCGGCGCTGCCGCGCTGACGCCTGGCCGGCGGTAGCTCCCGGCCGCTAGCGGCCGGCCCCGGTGCGATAGCAATCCACGGTCGCGCCGATGCGCAGGTCTCGCTGGGTGCCGCGCTCGGCCTTGAGCCGGCGCAAGACGATCGGCTCGTACAGGTCCTTGCCGCGGTGCACGACCAGCGCCTTTTCCTGCGTGGTCGACAGGAACAGGACTTTGACGTCAAGCGGCTTGGCGGCGGCGCCCTGCCGGTCTGGTTCGTCGAGCTGGCAGTGGTCGGCCGGCACGGCGTCGAAGTCGAAGACGATCGCCGACAGCAGCGCACTGGCGGCGCGAGGCTCGGCCATCACGAAACAGGCCTTGACGGCCACCAGGCAGGCCATGAATGTCATGAAAGTGGCCAGGGCCTGCCCGGCTTTTCGATGGAAGGCGCGCTTGCGGCCAGGCGACCCGCCCGGCTGGCGCGCCACAGCAAGCGGCGCGGCATCCGATGCCTTGCCGGGCGGCTTCTTCGGGCCCTTGCACAGCCGGAAATAACTGAACAAGAACAGCAGCTCGAAGACAAGGACGACGGCCAGCAAAAGCGCGGCACTGCACAGCAGCATCGAGAACCCGGTCGCCGCCGCATGGGCCACCGGCACGTTCGTCGCGCTGATTTTCCAGAGATCGGCGATCCAATAATCGGCGTACCCCTTGGCGAAATAAAGAAAAAACAACTGCAGGCCAACCAGGAAGATCTTGAAAAACACGTCCTGCCATACCGCGCGGACGATCGGAAACCGCGCCAGCAGCGAGATCGACATGGCGCCGGCAAACAAGGGGTAGATCAACAATGCCGCGGCCAGCGCCAGCGGCGCCGACGGGCCGACAATGATGGAACCGAAGAGTCCCAATGCGGCAATCTGCAGCAGCGCCGTGGTCCACAAGCGCGGGATGGACAGGGGGCGAAGCTGGCCGTATGCGAACGCGATGGCGCACCGGCACCAGCGCCGCAGGTTTCTTTCCAGCACCGCCAGCATCAACGCCGTCAGCACCGGCAGCGCCACCACGACGACAACGGCCAACACCAGACTCAATACGACCCGCATGCTTGTTCCTTCTTCGGCCATCATCACGGCGGCCGCGGGGGCTATTTGACCAACAAAACCGCGCTCGCGCATCGGCGGGCGCCCGCCGGCACCGGCAATCCACGCGGGAAAACCCGCACTTAAGTAAATCCGAATAGGTAGCATGATGCAGACTGGCTAGCATTTTCACAGCCGCCAGCCGGCCTGCCATGACGCTGCGGCGCACAACAACCACGATACTGTGCGGAGACATTCATGAAGAAGCTGCTTGCCGGCCTGGCGCTGTGCCAAGGCCTGACCCTGACGTCGCTGGCCACCGCGGCCGACCTGGCCATCGGCGGCCTGCTGCCCATGAGCGGCAGCAACGCCGAATACGGCCAGATCTTCAGTTCGGGGGCCAACCTGGCGGTCGAACACATCAACGCGTCGAAAATGCTGTCGGGCAAGCTGTCGATCGTGTACGAAGACAGCCAGGCCCTGCCGATGCAGGGCGTGATCGGCATGAACAAGCTGGTCAACGTCGCCAAGGTGCCCTTCGTGCTCAGCGCCTTCACCGGCGTGTCCAAGGCCATCGCCCCCATCGGCACGCGCAGCAAGACCGTGATGGTCAATGGCGGCGGCGTGGGCCCCGACCTGGCCGAACTGGGCGACTACTTCTGGAACACCATCCCGCTGGCCAACTTCGAAGTGCGCGCCATGGTGCCCTACCTGGTCAAGCAGCGCGGCCTCAAGCGCATCGCCCTGGTCTATGTGGACGACCCGCTGGGCCAGGCCGTCGTGAAGGAATTGCAGGCCGAACTCGGCAAAGTCGGCGGCGAACTGGCCGGCAGCTTCTCGGTGCCCGCCACGACGCAGCAATTCTCGGGCGTGGCGGCGCGCGTGCGCGACGTCAAGCCCGATGCCGTGTACATCGCCTCGTACGGCAGCCAGCAGGGCCAGATCGTCAAGCAGCTGCGCGACAACGGCGTATCGCAGCAGATCGCCAGCTACTCGGCGTTCGCCATCCCGTCGACCCTGGCGCTGCCCGAGGCCAAGGGCGCCCTGTTCACCAGCCAGAAGGTCGACTGGGAAAAATCCGACGAGGTCACCCGCCGCATGCTGGACGACTACAAGAAGCAGTACGGCAAGGCGCCCAACATGTACGTGCTGAACTACTACAACGCCGTGCGCACCTTCGGCGTGCTGGCCGCCGCGCTGGAAAAGGCCGGCAAGCCCGTCACCGGCGAGAACCTGCTGGCGCAACGCAAGGCCACGCCCACCTTCGATTTCGTGGGCGCCACCGTATCGTTCGCCGACGACGGCACCATCAAGGCCCCCATCCAGATCAACCAGATCGGCGAAGGCGGCGCCAAGCCCATCGCCGACGCCGCGCCCTGACCGGCACGCCGCCAGGGTCGCGCCAGCCATGCTGTTCATCCAGCTATTCGTCAACGGCATACAGACCGGTGCCCTGTATGCCCTGATCGCGGCGGGATTCTCGCTGATCTTCGGCACCACCCGGGTCTTTCATGTGGCGCACGGCGCCACCTTCACCCTGGCCGGCTTCGTGTTCTACGAGTTGTACACGGTGCTGGGGTGGGCCTGGCCCCTGGCCGCGCTGGCGGCGGGAGCCGCGGCGGCGCTGTTCGGCATGCTGGTCGACCGCTACGTGTATGCGGCCATCCAGCGCCACGAGGCGGCTTTTTTCACTGTCTTCGTGGCGTCGTTCGGGCTGGCCATCGTGGTGCAGAACCTGATCACCATCGGCTTCGGCCGCGGGCTGGTCACCGTGCCCACGCCGCTGAGCAAGAGCGTCGAGCTGCTGCCCGGCCTGTACGTCGCGCCCATGGCCGCCGTGGCGGTGCTGTGCGCGGTGCTGGCCTTCGGCGCGCTGCAATGGCTGCTGACGCGCACCAACCTGGGCCTGGCGCTGCGCGCCCTGGGCGAGAACCCGGCGCTGGTGCACGTGTACGGCCTGACGCCGCGCCGGCTGTCGCAGTACGTGTTCCTGATCGGGTCGCTGCTGGCGGTGCCGGCCGCGATCCTGACGGCGGCCACCTCGGGGCTGAACCCGGCGATGGGCCACCACGTGATGCTGATCAGCATCGCCGCGACCATCGTCGGCGGCGTCGGCAGCCTGCGCGGCGCGGCCGTCGCGGGCCTGCTGCTGGGCATGGCGGAAAACCTGTCGCTGGCCTGGATCGACCCGCAATGGAGCGAGGCCGTGACCTTCGTGGTGCTGTTCCTGTTCATCCTGTTCCGGCCCGGCGGCGTCTTCGGCCGCGCCGTGGCGTCCTAGGGCCGGCTGACCCCGGCCGACCACACCGACACGAACCCGCTCGATCGTACCGAGGCGACCCATGCTGGCCTACCTGCAAAACATTGCCGTGCTCTTCTGCGTGAACGCCATGCTGGCCGTGACGCTGAACTTCATCATGGGCTACGCGGGCATCTTCTCGCTGGCCCACGCCATCTTCTTCGGCGTGGGCGCCTACACCGCCGCCAATATCGCCATGCATTTCAGCGACTCGCTGTTCCTGTGCGTGGCGGGCGCCATGCTGGTGTCGGCCGTGCTGTCGATGGCGCTGGCGCTGCCGGCGCTGCGCGTGCGCGGCGAATACTTCGTGGCCGCCTCGCTGGGCCTGCAGGTCATCGGCGTCACCGTGTTTTCCGAATGGAAGGGCGTCACCGGTGGCCTGGGCGGGCTGGTGGGCATTCCGCCGCCCACCGTGTTCGGCCACGCGCTGACCACCCCCGGCGAATTCCTGGCCCTGGCGCTGGCCGGCCTGGCGGCCGTGCTGCTGGCCACCACGGCGCTGCTGCGCGGCAGCTTCGGCCGCAGCCTGATGGCCATCCGCGACAGCGAGTCGGCCGCGCAGGCGGCCGGCAAATGGGTGGCAGCCATCAAGACCCTGTCGGTGGCCGTGTCGGCCGGGCTGGCCGCCGTGGCCGGCGCCATCTACGCGTTCTACATGAGCTTCGTCAACGTCGAGGGCTTCATGCTGGAAACCTCGATCCTGCTGATGGCCATGGTGATCATCGGCGGCACCGGCACGGTGTTCGGGCCCATCATCGGCGCGGCGCTGCTGATGCTGCTGCCGGCCGCGCTGACCTACCTGCCCTTCCTGCCGCCGGCCGAGCTGGGCACCGTGCAGCAGATCGTCTACGGCGCCGTCATGGTGCTGCTGATGATGTACCGCCCCGGCGGCCTGGTGGGCGGCCGCCGCAAGAAGGGGCAGGCATGAACGCCGCCGCCGATGCCGCCGTGCTGCTGCGGCTGTCCGGGCTGTCCAAGCGCTTCGGCGGCCTGCAGGCCATCAGCGACGTGTCGCTGGACCTGCCCGCCGGGCTGATCACCACGCTGGTCGGCCCCAACGGCGCCGGCAAGACCACTCTGTTCAACATGATTACCGGCCATCTGGCCCCCACCGCCGGCGCGGTGTATTGGCACGGCAAGCCGCTGGCCGGCCTGGCGCCCTGGCAGATCGCCCGCCGCGGCGTGGCCCGCAGCTTCCAGGACCTGCGCCTGTTCACCCACATGACCGTGCTGGAGAACGTCACCACCGTGCTCGAGCGCGGCAGCTGGCTGTGGCAGCGCCCCGCCGACCGCCGCCGCGTCGAGGCCGTGCTGCGGGAAACCGGCCTGTGGGACAAGCGCGACGAGCGCGCCGCCGACCTGGCCTACGCCGAGCGCAAGTTCCTGAGCCTGGCCCGCATCATGGTGCGCGACGCCACCCTGTGGCTGCTGGACGAGCCCGCGTCCGGCCTGGATCCGCGTTCGTTCGAGCGCTTCGTGGCGCTGCTGCGCGACTACGCCGCGCGCGGCGTCACCATCTGCATCATCGAACACAACCTGGACCTGGTCACGCAACTGTCGGATCGCCTGGCCTTCCTGGACCAGGGCAAGCTGCTGGCCTGCGGCGACCCGGCCGCCATCCTGAAAGACCCGCAGCTGGCCGCCATCTACTTCGGAGAACGCGCATGACCGCCGCCCCGCCCCCCGTCCTGGAAGCGCGCGGGCTGCGCGCCGGCTACGGCGGCCGCCCGGTGCTCGACGGCCTGGACATGCGCCTGGACGCCAACGAAGTGCTGTGCCTGATCGGCCACAACGGTGCCGGCAAATCCACCCTGCTGAAAGCGCTGTTCGGCCTGCTGGCGCCCGAAGGCGGCGAGGTGCTGCTGGACGGCCGCGCCGTGGCGCGCGCCGACCCGCGCCGGCTGGCCGCAGCCGGCATCTCGATGGTGCCCGAGGGCCGCGGCATCTTCCCCGGCCTGACCGTGGACGAGACCATGCGGCTGGGCCTGTGGTCGGCCGGCGTGCCCAAGGCCGAATACGCCGCGCGGCTGGACTGGGTCATGCAGGTGCTGCCGGCGCTGCGCAAGTTCTACCGCCAGCGCGCCGGCACGCTGTCGGGCGGCCAGCAGCAAATGGTGTCGCTGGGCCGCGCGCTGCTCAGCCAGCCGCGCTGCCTGCTGCTGGACGAACCGTCGATCGGCCTGGCGCCCAAGCTGTTCCAGGACCTGATGGGCCCCGTCCGCGCGCTGCAGCAGCAGCGCGGCATGTCGATCCTGATCGTCGAGCAGAACGTGCGCGAGGCCCTGAAAATCGCCGACCGCGTGATCGTCATGAAGTCCGGCGCGCTGATCCGCGCCGGCGTGCCCGCCGACTTTGCCGACAACACCGACCTGATGGAGCTGTACTGATGCCTGCCGCCGCAACCCCGGCGCCCCTGCGCCTGGCGGACCTGTATGCCGCGCACGGGCGGGCCCGGCCCGACGACGCCGTGCTGGTCGACGAAGACGGCCCGCTCAGCTACCGCGACTTCGACGACTTGTGCCGGCGCACCGCGCGCTGGCTGGCCGCCCAGGGCATCGGCCCGGGCGACAAGGTCGCCGTCTGGCTGGCCAACCGCCGCGAGTGGCTGGCGCTGCTGTTCGGCCTGGCCGGCCTGGGGGCCACGCTGGTGGCCATCAATACCCGCTACCGCAGCGCCGAACTGGAATACATCCTGGCGCGCTCGCGCGCACGCATGCTGCTGATGCAGCCATCGTTCCGCAAGATCGATTTCCCGGCGGTGCTGGCGGGCATCGACCCGGGCGCCCTGCCGGCGCTGGAATGCATCGCCCTGGTCGATGCGGGCACCGATACGCCGGCGCCGGTCTTCGGCCGCCGCACCGTGGCGTTCGATCCCGGCGCCGGTCCGCGGGCCGACGCGCCCGCCGCCGGCGCGGCCGACCCGGACCGCGCGGTCATCCTGTTCACCACCTCGGGCACCACCACGGGGCCGAAGCTGGTCATGCACAGCGCCGCCACCCTGGTGGCCCACAGCCGCAACGTGGCCGCGGCCTACGGCTTCGGCGACGCCAACGCGCGGCTGCTGGCCGCCCTGCCCCTGTGCGGCGTGTTCGGCCTGAACGGCGTGCTGGCCGCGCTGCACGCCGGCGCGCCCATCGTGATGATGGACTTGTTCGAGGCCTCGCGCGCGGCGCGCCTGCTACACGACGAGCGCATCACGCACCTGTTCGGCAGCGACGAGATGCTGCGCCGCATTGCCGACGAGGCTGCCGGCGAACGCCCCTTCCCGCACGCGCGGGTATTCGGCTTCGCCAGCTTCAGCCCCGGCGCCGTCGAACTGGCCGACACCCTGCAACGGCGCGGCTTCCCGCTGCGGGGCCTGTACGGATCCAGCGAGGTGCAGGCGCTGTTTTCGCTGCAGGCGCCCGACCTGCCGGTGGCCGAACGCGCCCTGGGCGGCGGCCAGCCGGCGGCCGGCCAGGCGGCCCAGGTGCGCGTGCGCGACCCGGCCAGCGGCGCGCTGTGCCCACCCGGCCAGCACGGCGAAATCGAGATCCGCGCGCCGGGCAATTTCATCGGCTACCTGGACAACCCCGAGGCCACGGCGCAGGCCCTGACGCCCGACGGTTTTTTCCGCACCGGCGACCTGGGCTACCTGCGGCCCGACGGCAGCTTCGTCTACCTGGCGCGCATGGGCGACACCCTGCGGCTGGGCGGCTACCTGGTCGACCCGGCCGAGATCGAGCATGCGCTGGCCATGCTGCCCGGCGTGCGCAACGCGCAGGTGGTGGGCATCGCCCTCGACGGCCAGCCCCGCGCGGCGGCCTTCGTCATCGCCGACCCGGGCGTCGCGGCCGACGCGCTGCTAGCACCCCTGCGGGCCAGCCTGGCGCCCTTCAAAGTGCCGGCAAGGCTGTGGCTGGTGGACGAATTCCCCACCGCCGCCAGCGCCAACGGCTTCAAGATCCAGCGGGTCCGCTTGCGCCAGATGGCCGACGAGCGCCTGCGGCAGGAAACGCCGGCCTGACGCCCGGCGGGTATCGCTATCGCACGCAGCGCCATGACTTCCCATTCCCTGTATTTCGAAGATTTCCAGCCCGGCCAGACATTCGAAAGCGGCGGCCGCACCCTCACCGAGGCCGACCTGACGATGTTCTCGATGCTGTCGGGCGACTGGAACCCCATCCACGCCGATGCCGCCTATGCGGCCGGCACCAAGTACGGGCAGCGGCTGGTGCACGGCGCGCTGGGCATCGCCGTCGCCACCGGCATGATGCACGAGCTGGGGATCTTCCATCGCTCGGTGGTGGCCATGCTGTCGCTGCGCGAATGGAAGTTCGCCAAGCCGATCTTCGTGGGCGACACCCTGCACCTGGTGCTGGATATCCTGGCGGTGAGGCCCGGCACCAGCGCGCGGGTGGGCGCCGTGGACCGGCGCCTGAGGCTGGTGAACCAGGACGGGGAAACGGTGCAGGACGGCAGCAGCGAAGTGCTGGTGCTGAAGCGGGCCGCCGCTACTGGCGCTTGATGTAGCCGAACAGCTTGCGGCGGCCGTACGCGGTGTACTCGAACACCTTGTCGACGCCGTATTCGTAGTTGTAGGCCGTGATCACGCCAACGCCGTAGAGGGGGCCGGTGGCGCGCTCGGCGAAGCAGCCGTCCGGAAACACGGTTTCCCGCACCTTGACGTTCCCGGCCTGCCGGGTATCGAGGATGTAGGGTTCCTTGCTCTCGGCCCGGCAGCCGCGCGCCCGCGCCTCGTAGACGATATCCCCCTTCAGGATGGACCGGTCGGCCGCCGTCGGCGCGCGCAGGGTGAATTCGGCCTCGGTAATCAGGGGGATCTCGCGCAGCGGCGTGGCGGGGGGCGTGCCGGCCGTGGCGACGGGAATCGCGATCTGCTCGGGCCCGCCGCCGCCCTCGGGAAACGCCACATGGGTTTCGAAGCGGCGCCAGGGCTTGCCGGCCTGGTCGTACTCGATGGTGACCAGCGTGGCGCCATCGTAGTCGTAGCGCGTCGCGCGGCCCGACCGGAACGCGGGGGTATACACGCCGATATGGGTCTTGGTTTTCTGCAGCTTGGTCAGTTCGCTGCACGTGCCGAACTGCGGCGACAGCGTCACGGCTTCCGCCCTGACCGCCATCCAGCGATAGCGCGCCGGGCAATCGGCGCCCGACGCGAACTTCAGCAGCACGTCGGTCTGCCCGGCATAGACGTAGCTGCGCGCCACGGACACGCGGGCGGCCGTCTCGGGCAACGAGCGCAATGGCGCGGTGCCCAGCATCAGCGTATTGCCGCGGATGACCAGGTCGCCCCGCGGGGTCTTGATGCTGGCGGGCGAGGCCGCCTGCGCGGCCGGCCCGGCCAGGCACAGCAGGCCGAGCATCCCGGCCCCGATCAGACGCCCCGCGCCAAAATTTGCCGATTGACGATGCCCAGGCATTGCAGTGTGATCCTGTGAAATGAACCGGCCAGGCCGGTAGCGTGTTCCGGCGGCCCTAGCGCTCGAGCCGGGCGCGCCATTGCTGCACCAGCCTCGGCACCGCCTGCGGGTAGTTCTTGCTCAATTGGCGGGTGCGATCCAGGAACGCCTCGCCCATCACCCCGAAGTACTGCTTGAACTGCGGCGAGTCCATGAACTCGCCGACGGGGGCCAGGTCCTTGTCCAGCGTCTTCAGTTCAGCCGTTTGCCGCGTACGGCCGAACCCCTTCTTCAAGCGTTCCGCCACGCTCGCCCGTTCGGCCGCGGAATAGTACCCGGGCATCTGCTGCATCAAGATGGACAGCATGATGGTCTGCCAGGGCAAGCCTTCCTTGTCCAGGCGCTGGATGGCGCGCGACAGCCCGGGGTCGGCGAAACGGTCGCGTAGCCGTTCCAGTTCCAGCGACAGCAGCGCCTGGGCCAACGTGCTGGCCAGGTAATCGTCCAGCGAGGCACCCAGCGGCAACAGCAGTTCCAGCACTTCTGCGCGAAACGCGGGATAGTTGGGCGCCCATTGGGGGTGGTCCGGCCCCCAGTCCGGGCCCAGCCGGACTTCCATGAATACCATGCGCGCGAACGGGTCGGCCGTCAGCTTGAAGATCTGCGTGGGGCTGAAAAAGCGGTCGGGCTGGTTCACCAACCCCTTGGCGATGGCGTAGCGGGCCGCCTGGGTTTTCGCGGCCGCGCCTTTCGCGGCCTGGGCCTGGGTGTGGGATTGGGCCTGGAACGGCAGGAACAACGTCAGCAGGACAAGGGTCGCGGCAAGCAGTCGGCGCATGATGCAGGAAGCGGTCGGCAGCCACCGGAGCCCGCGCCGCCCTCGCCGCGCCGGCCCCGCTACCGTGGCTCGGCGGGGTTCTGGTGGCCTGCATCATAACGGTTGTAACTGAATTGTGCAGGCCGCCCTGCCCGCCTCAGCCGGGCGCGGCCGGCGCGAACCCGAACAGCCGCGCCGGCGCATCGCACAAGATGGTCTGCCTGGCCGCGTCGTCGGGCACCCAATCGGCCAGCCACCGCAGGCAACCGGCGAATGTCGGGCCGCCCAGGTAGTCTTCGTGGCTGACCCACGGGAAGTCGCTGCCCCACATCAGCTGGCCGGGCCCGCCAGCCTGCAGCAGGGCATCGACATAGCGGCGCGGGTCGACGCCGCCCAGGCGGTACGGCGCCGACAGCTTCACCCAGGCCCGGCCCGTGGCCACCGCGCGCATTGCCTGCGCGAAGCCGGGGCCGCGGACGCCCAGGGCCGGGTCGGGGGCCCCGAAATGATCGATGACCACGGCAATGCCGGCATCCAGCAGGCGCGGGATGATGTGCGCGGCGTGCGCATCCTCGACGAACAGCTCGACGTGCATGCCGACCTTGCCCAGTTTCTTGAACAGGCCGGCGTATTCGGCGCTGCCCACGTCCGGTAGGCTGGCGCGGCGGGTCCAGTTCAGGCGGATGCCGGCCACGCCCCGGCGATGCATGTCGCGCAGGGTGGCCTCGTCGACGGCGGGGTCGACGATGGCGGTGCCGGCCAGCCGGCCGGGGAAGGCGTCCAGCGCCTGCAGCAGCAGCGAATTGTCGGTGCCCAGGAAGCTCGGCGCGGTCAGCACCCCGTGCGACAGCCCGTTGGCATCGAGCAGGCCGACGTATTCCTGGGCGGTCACGTCGCGCCGGGGCGCGGAATGGCGCTCGCTGACCAGCGTGGCCGACACGCTCATCACGTGGGCATGCGTATCGATGCCCGTGATGGGCCGCGGGTTCATCGAATAGCCCCCTGCGCCGGCTCGTTGCCGTACTTCGCGCGGTACTGCGCCTCGGTCAGGAAGCGCTTTTCCAGGTCGTCGGCCTGGTGGATGCCGATGATGTCGTGCAAGACCTCGAACGACACGCAGGCGTCCGGCCGGTCGACGCGCTGGCCGCTATCCAGCGACTGCCGGAACAGGTCCAGCCCGCCGATCATGCCCTGCAGCGCGGTGCCGGTCAGCAGGCGCGGGTAGATCGCCACGCGCACGCCCAGGTCCTGCAGTTCGGTGGGCGACAGCAGCGGCGTGGTCGAGCGCTGGCGGATGCCGAAGCCCATGTTCACGCACAGGGGCTTGCTCAGGTTGGTGGTCAGCACCTTGATCTGCTCGACCGTCATGACCGCGTCGGCGAACAGCAGGTCGGCGCCGGCCTCGGCGTACAGGTTCAGGCGCTTGACGGCCTCGTCCAGGCCGTGGGTGGCCAGCACGTCGGTGCGCGACTTGATGATGAAGTCCGGGTCTTCGCGCGCCTCGACCGCGGCCCGCAGCTTCTGGGCCATTTCCTGCGCGTCGATCACCTCTTTGCCGCGCATGTGCCCGCAGCGCTTGGGCCATACCTGGTCTTCGAACATGACGCCGGCGGCGCCGGCGCGCTCGAAGGCGCGCGTGGCATGGTACACGTTGACCGCGTTGCCGTAGCCGGTATCGCCGTCGGCCAGCAGCAGCAGGCGGCTGCAGGCCGCCATGGCGCGCACGGCGGCGACGTTCTCTTCCAGCCCCATGATGCCGACGTCGGGCTGCCCCAGGCGGCTTTCCGACACCCCGCTGCCGGTGATGAAGGCGGCCTCGAAGCCGGCGTGCTCTACCAGCCGCGTGGAAAACCCGTCGAATACGCCGGGCAGCGCCAGCAGGCCGGGCGCTTCGATCAATTGGCGCAGGCGGGCTCGATTGATGGCCATGTCGTCTCCTTGGTGTCTTGAGAATACGGTGCGCGGGATGCGCTTACCGTCCGTTCGGCGCGGGGGTTCGCGGGTCCACCCGCGCCACCAGGTCGCGCTCGTAGGCATCGGCCCGGTCCAGGCCGATCAGTTGCTGGCGTTCGCCGAAAGTCATCATCCGGTCGAGCAGGCTTTCGGTGGTGCCGGCCGAACGCAGCACCGACAGCCCTTCCCGGATGGCGTAGGCGCCCAGGTAAAGCGCCGCGTTGGCGTACAGGATGATGCGAAACCCCATCTCGGCCAGCTTCGCCGTGGGCAGCAACGGCGTCTTGCTGCGCTCGACCATGTTCGCCACCAGCACCTCGCCGGCAAAGGCCTGCCCCACGCGCCGCAGTTCGTCCACGCTTTGCGGCTGCTCGAAGAAAATGGCGTCGGCCCCCATCTCCCGGTACAGGTGGGCGCGCTCCAGCGCCGCGTCGAAGCCTTCGACGGCGCGCGCGTCGGTGCGGGCGATGATCAGGAAGTCGGGGTCGGTGCGCGCGTCCAGCGCCGCCTGCAGCCGATAGCACATGTCGCGGGCGGGCACCACGGCCTTGCCCTCGAAATGCCCGCAACGCTTGGGAAACACCTGGTCTTCGATGTGCAGGCCCGCCGCGCCGGCGCGCTCGTAGGCGCGGATGGTGCGGCGCACGTTCGCCACGCCGCCGAACCCGGTGTCGCAATCGGCGATCACCGGAATCGAGACGGCATCGGCAATGCGCTCGACCTGGCCGGCCAGTTCGTTCAGCGTCACCAGCCCGATGTCGGGCGAGCCCAGATACGTGTTGGCCGTGCCGCCGCCCGTCACGTAGACCACGGGGAAGCCGGCCTGCTCGATCAGCCTGGCGGTGAAGCAGTCGGTGGCGCCGGGCACCGTGCCCGGCCCTCCTTGCGCGAGCAGGCGGCGCAGTTGTGTCGTTCGTTTCATGGTCCTTTCCTTGGGTCGAGAATACTCACTTGACCAGCCCCAGCGATTTCGCCACGTGGGCCATCGCCGCATACTCGTCGTCCATGACCTTGCGCATTTCCTGGGCCGAGGTGCCCTCGACATTGATGCTCTGGCTGGCCAGGAAGGTCTTGAATTCCGGCGTCTGCGCCGCCTTGCGGAAGGCGCTTTCCAGGAAGGCCAGGCGATCGGCGGGAACCCCCTTGGGCGCGATGATGCCGTGCCACAGCAGGGTCTGCTCTTCGGGAATGCCCAGGTCGGTCAGGCTGGCGGCGTGCGGCAGGGCTGGCACCCGGTTCACCGAACTCAGGATCAGGCACTTCACGCTCTTGTCTTTCACATAGGGGATGACGGGCGCGATCGAGCCCCCGTAGACGTCGATCTGGTTGCTCAGGAAGCTTTGCAGCGTCTGGCCGGCACCGGCGAACGGCACCGAGCGCAGCTTGATGCCTAGCTTGGTGAAGATGCGTTCCGATGCCAGCTGGATGGTCGCGCCGACCCCGTCGGTGCCATAGGTGAGCTTGTCGGGGTTCTTGCGGGCGTACTCGACGAATTCCTTGCCGCTGTTGGCGGGGAAGTTCGCCTTGGTGCACAGGACGATCGGCGCCGAATCCGACAGCGATACCGCCACGTAGTCCGACGGCGAATACTGCGCCTTCAGAGTGTGCGGCGTCATGGTCAACGGCGCATTCCAGATGCCGCCCAGCGTGTGGCCGTCCGGGTCGGCGCGCACGATGGCCGACGTCCCGATCATGCCGCCGGCGCCGGGACGGTTCAGGATGACGAAGTGCTGCTTGATCATGCCGCCGGTGATCTCGGCCAGTTGCCGGATCACCGTGTCGGTGCTGCCGCCCGGCGCGGTGGGAACGATGATGGTGATGGCCCGGGAAGGATACTTGTCCTGCGCCTGGACAGGCGCAGCGACGCACAATGCCAAAGCCATCGATGCGATGGCCAGCCCGGTCCGGCTCTGGGTGAAGCGTATGGTGCTTTCGCGCATGGTTGTCTCCCTGGTGGTACGTCGGGCCTTGTCGTGTCGAGCCCTGGTGTGAAAGGTGCGCGCATGCCTGGCCGGGTCAATGCTGGCGGGCCCGGGCCATGGCCGATGCGGCAGCCTCGATGAGTGTAGAGATGGACGGCGCCTGGGGCAGCGCGTCCGCGGCATCGGCCAGCGCGCGCGCCACCGGCGCCGGCACGCCGGCCTCGTCGCACAGCGCGCCGGACATCGCGACCGCGGCGTCCCAGGTCAGCTGGTAGGCATCGCTGCCCCGTGTCTCGGTCCATTCGCTTTGTACGCCGGTTTCGTCCACGGCGACGATCCGGGGCCGGTAGCGCGCGGCCGACGGATCCGACACCACGTCGATGCGCGCGACCGCGTCCAGGATTCGCGCATCGTCGTAGCGGTGCATGCCCTCGTATCCCACGCGGCCGTCCACCCAGGCCAGCGCGGCGCAGAACGGCGCGCTCATGAAGGTCTGCGAAAACTGCCGGAACGGCCCCGCGTAGCGCACGCCGACGAAATCGGCCTCGAACGGATGCATGTGGATGGCCATGTGCCGCAGTTGCGCCCGCGGCGACTGCCGGCGCAGCGCCAGCACGCCGCCGACCACGCTGCGGTGGAACTGGCAGGTGGGATAGGGCTTGTAGGTGACCTGGCTGAACTCGAACTCGTCGCCCAGCCCGTCGGCCAGGCGCCGCCCGTAGCAGCCGCCAGGCTGGCCGTAGCTGCGGAAGAAGCCGGCGCCGCCGTCCAGGCTGCTGGGCGCCGCGCGGGTGCCGGCGCGGGCACAGGCCGCGGCGCTGATGCCATTGCGCGCCGCATAGCCGGCATGCAGCGGATATTCCTCGGTGCCCGCGTTGACGAACTCGCGCACGCCGCAGGCCGCGCTGGCGGCCAGCGCCAGCGCATCCTGGGTGCGATCCGGCGGCAGGCGCATCAGGCGTGCCGCCGCCGCCGCGGCGCCAAAGCCGCCATAAATGGACGTGGTCCGAAAGCCGCGGGCGCTGGCGTCGGCCGCGTGATCCCGGCCGATGCGCAAGGCCGTCTCGTACCCCGAGACCAGGCTGCACAGCAGGTCCGCCCCGCTGGCGTCCACCTGCTCGGCCACGGCCAGCGCGGCCGGCACCACGACCACGCCCACATGGCCGGCGGGGTGCGCGTCTTCCTGCACCCGGGAATGCAGCAGCACGCCGTTGGCGAAGGCGGCCGCCGTGGCGGGCAGCCGTCGGCCGTCCAGCAACCGGGTGGCGCTGCCGTGGCTGCCGGCGTATTCCCAATCCATCGCCGCGGCCGTCGCGCGGGGCGCCTCGGCGCGCGCCGAGGCGATGCCGACCGACAGGCCATACAGCAGGCAGGCCTGGGCCTGGCGCAGGATCCCGTCCGGCAAGGCGGCCGCGCTGGTGCCGGCGGCGAAGCCGGCCAGCGCGGCCAGGCCCGGCGCGGGTTCAGTCGTCGATGGCGTCATGGCCGACCTCGATGACGATGTTGCCATGCGCGTCCAGGCAGGCGCTGCAATGGGGCGGCACCACCACGCTGGTGTCGTATTCCTGGACGATCATGGGGCCGGGCCGGGGCCGCGCGGCCAGGTCGGCGCGCCGCAGCACCTGGGTGGCGCAACGCCCGTGCCGGGCGCCGAAATACACCATGCGTTCCCGCGGGGCGCCATTGCCCCCGGCGTCGGCCGCCCACTTGCCGGAATGGTCCGCATGCCGCGACACCGAGGCCACCAGCCGGACGGTCACCAGTTCGAACTGCTTGTGCGGCGAACGGTGGCCGTAGGTCTTCTCGAACTCTTCCTCGAAACGCCGCTCGACGTCGCGCAGGCCGTCGGGCGTCAACGGCAGCGCGCCCAGCGGCACGGTCATCTCGGAAGACTGCCCGCGGTAGCGCAAGTCGGCGAACGACGTCGTGCCGATCGCGGACGCGGCGTACCCCTCTTTGGCCAGCACCTGCACCAGCTCATCGCGCATGCCGTCGATGATGGCGTTGATCTGCTGCAGGTCGGCCGTGGCAGTGGCGGTCAGCACCGTGCGGGCCGCATGCTGCTCGACGTCGGCGCGCAGCAGGCCGAAGGCGCTGAACACGCCCGGCGCGGGCGGCACCACGACTCGCTTGATGCCCAGTTCGCGGGCCACCCCCACCGCATGGATGGCGCCTGCCCCGCCGAACACCATCAGCGCGAAATCGGCCGGATCCCGCCCGCGCTCGACCGACACCGACTTGATCGCGCGCACCATGTTCGAGTTGGCGATCAGGTGCACGCCATGGGCGGCTTCCAGCAGCGACAGCTGGCTCTTGTCGGCAATGTGCGAGGCCACGGCCTTTTCCGCCAGCGCGCGGTAGACGGTCAGCGAGCCGCCCGCCAGCGAGTCGTCGTTCAGGTAGCCCAGCACCAGGTTGGCGTCGGTGACGGTGGGAAATTCGTTGCCCTTGCCATAGCAGGCCGGGCCGGGCATCGCGCCCGCGCTGCGCGGGCCCACCCGCAGCGATCCGCCCGTGTCGATAGAGGCGATGCTGCCCCCGCCCGCGCCGACTTCCGAAATATCGATCACCGGAATGCGCAGCACATACCCGTTGCCGCGCATCAACCGGCTGCTGATCGACACCGCCGACCCCACTTCGTATTCGGTGGCCCGCAGGATCTCGCCTTGCTCGATGATGGAGGCCTTGGTCGTGGTGCCCCCCATGTCCAGCGTAATGACGTCGGCGTACCCGCAGTCGCGGGCCAGCCTGGCCGCCGCGATCACGCCCGCCGCCGGCCCGGATTCGATGATGGTCACCGGCTTGGACGAGGCCACGGTGGCGCTGATCAGCCCGCCGTTGGACTGCATCACCAGGATGGGCGCCTTGCTGCCCAGTTCGTCGAAGCGGCTGCGCAAGATCTTCAGGTAACGGGCGATCAACGGCGCCACGTAGGCGTTCACCACCGTGGTACTGGTGCGCTCGAATTCCAGGATTTCCGGCAGCACTTCGTGCGACAGCGACACGTAAAGATCCGGCAATTGCTCGGCAAGATACTCGCCCACGGCCTTTTCGTGGGCGCCGTTGCGGTACGAATGCAGGAAGCACACCGCGGCCGCCTCGATCCCGCCTTCGCGCAGTTGCTCGACTGCGGCCCGCAGACCATCCCGGTCCAGCGGCGTCAGCACGCCCCCGCGTTCGTCGAGCCGTTCGCCGATGCCCAACCGCCATTCCCGCTCGACCAGCGGGGCGGGCTTCTGCCAGTCCAGGTCGTACGACATGGGAATGCGGATGCGGCGCAACTCCAGCACGTCGCGAAAGCCCTCGGTCGTCAGCAGCGCGGTGCGGGCGCCGCGCCGTTCCAGGATGGCGTTGGTGGCCACGGTGGTGGCGTGCACGATTTCCTCGATGCGGGCGGGGGCAAGCCCGTTCTCGGAACAGAAATCGGCCACCCCCTGGGCGATCGCCAGCGAATAGTCCGCCGGCGTGGTGGGCACCTTGCGCTTGTGGATGGTCCCGTCCGGGCAGACGAAGACCAGGTCCGTGAAAGTTCCTCCGATATCCGCTCCGACTCGCAGCGGCTGCGCAACGGCATTCATCTATGATTCTCCAGGTTACTGTGCTTGCGGTGCCTTGCGGCGCAGGGCGGCGGTGGCGGCCTCGTCGATGCGCCACGGCGCATCCAGCACCGCCACGCCGTAGTCGCGCCGGGCGGCCTCGATCGATACCTTGCCGTTGCGCACGTCGTGCAAGATCGCTTCGGGGCTTCTTTCCAGGGGGTCGCCATAGCCGCCCCCGCCCGCCGTGGTGTGGCGAAAGCGCTGGCCGTTCGTCAGGCCGATGGTGAATTTGGTGGGCAGCTGGCGCCAGCCTTCGTCGGACTCGATCAGGTTGTTCGACGCGGCGCCGGCCTGGCCCGCATGCAGCCCGAAGGGCGGATGCCGGCGCCGGTCCGAGCGCAGCTGGAAGGTGGCGCGCTGCCCCAGGAAGCGCAGCTGGCGCTCGATGGCCAGCCCGCCGCGCCAGGCGCCGGCGCCGCCGCTATCGGGGATCAGTTCATAGCGCTCGATCCGCACCGGGGCGGTGTTTTCCACCATCTCGATCGGCGCGTTGCTGATGTTGGCCGCGGGGTTGGCCACCCCGTCGACCCCTTCGCGCCGGTAGCCGCCGCCCCAGGCTCCCATCAGGGCCTCGCGGAACAAGACGTACCGACCATCGGCATCGATGCCGCCGATGCTGTAGCTGGTGGTGCCGCCCTCGCCCGCCGCGCGCGGCTTGCGCGGCACGGCCTGGGCCAGCGCGCCGAAGATCGCGTCGATCAGCCGGAACCCGCTGACGCCTCGCGCCGCCACCGCGCCGGGTCGCCGCGGATTGAAAATGCAGTCCTGCGGCGCAACGACGTGGATGGGCTTGATGAAGCCGGCATTGTTCGGCGCATCGGAATCCATGATCGACCGCATGGCGAAATAAACGGCCGACTTAGCGAACGACAGGGTCGAATTGATGGCGCCGCGCACCTGCGGCGAGCTGCCCGTCAGGTCGGCCGTCAGTTCGTCGCCCTGGACGTGCAGGGTCACGTGGATGCGCACGGGCTGCGACGGGTCGATGCCGTCGTCGTCGATGTGGTCGGTATAGCTGTACGAACCGTCGGGAATGGCCGTGATGATGCGGCGCGCCTCGCGTTCAGAATAATCCAGCAGCGCATCGAAGCAGCGTTCCAGCTCGTCGACGCCATAGCGCTCGGCCAGTTCCAGCATGCCGCGCTCGGCAATGCTGCAGGCCGCTTCCTGCGCGTTCAAGTCCCCCAGCACCGTATCGGGCACGCGCACATTGCGGGCGATCATCTTCAGCAGGGTCTGGTCGGGCACCCCGCGCGAATGCAGCTTCAGCAGCGGGATCTGCAGGCCTTCCTGGAATATCTCGGTGGAATCCGCCGCGCTGGAACCCGGCACCCGGCCGCCCATGTCGTTGTGGTGCGCCACCAGCACGCCGTATCCCAGCAGGCGGTCGCCCACGAACATCGGCTTGAACATGAAAATGTCGGGCAAGTGCATGCCGCCCTGGTACGGGTCGTTGGTGATGACGATGTCGCCGGGCTGCAGCGTGTCGCCGAACTCCTGGCGCACGGCATCCATCGCATCCGGGATCGAGCCCAGGTGCAGGGGCAGGCTCAGGCCCTGGGCGATCAGCCGCCCATGGCGGTCGCAGAACGCGCTGGACATGTCCATGGTGTCTTTCATGATGGACGAATAGGCAATGCGCACCACCGTCAGCACCATTTCGTCGACCACCGACCCGATGGCATTCTTGACCAGTTCAAGGCGAACCGGGTTGATCGCTGCTGCGCCTGGCATGCTGTCTCCTTCTGGGCTTCGCGCGGCGTGGCGCCGGCGTCATGGCTTCAAGTCCTCATGCTATCGAGTTAGAATTCCCGCATCCAATTAATGTTTTGGGCGAAAAAAATAAGAATTTCTTATGTCGATAGGCGCCCAGGGCCGCCACCGGGCGCATGAAGGCGCACACGCGCCCCGGCCCACGCAGGAGACCGCAATGAGACGATATACCCTGGCCCAGCTCGAGGCGCTGCGCTGCGTGGTGGTTTTCCGGGGCTTCCAGGCTGCGGCCGACCACCTGAAGGTGACGCAGCCGACCATCTCGCTGCGCATCCGCGAACTCGAATCCATCGTCGGCTATTCGCTGCTGCGCCGCTCGGGCGGCCGCGGCGAGCTCACCGCCGAAGGCACAGTCTTCTACCAATACGTCGAGCAACTGACCAAGACCCTGGGCGAGATGGACCGCCGCGTCCGGACCCGCGACCCCTTGCGCGGCGTGCTCAGGATGGGCGCGTCCGACACGTTCGCCATCGGCTGCCTGCCCGACCTGCTGTCGAAGATGGACACCATCTATCCGGACTTGCGGGTCGAGCTGACGATCACGCGCAGCACCACCCTGGCCGAATTGCTGAACACCAAGCAGCTGGACATCGCCTTCATGGCCGAGACCCCGCTGGACCCGCAGATACGCGTGCACCCGCTGGCCTACTGCCGCATGGCCTGGTTCGGCCGCAGCCAGGCCGGCCGCAATTCCCGGCCGCTAAGCGCCGCCGACCTGGAAAGCCAGCGCCTGATGACGCTGCCCGTCAATTCGCCGCTGCACAACCTGATGGTGCAATGGTTCGAGGCGGCCCACCACCCCCTGCCCCCCGTCAGCGTCTGCAACAGCCTGGCCATCATCCTCAGGCTGATCAACGCCGGGCACGCCTGGAGCATCCTGCCCGAGTGCTTCACGCTGTCGAACGAGAACACCAAGCTGTCAACGCCGGTGCTGGTGATGCCCGAACTGCCGATGCTGAAGCTGTGCGCGGCCTATCGCACGGAAAGCAATGTGGACACACTGCTGCCGGTGGTGGACCTGGTCAAGGGCATCCTGACCAGCAAGCCCGGGTTGCTGCCGCTGGCATAGCTGGGCGGGGCGCAGGCCTGTCGTGGCACCGTCAGAGCATGAGCGGATCGCGGCTCGTGACCACGATCAGCGCCACGGCCTCGACCGGCCCGACCGACACCAGCTTGTGCGGCATAGAGGAATTGAACTGGGCACAGTCGCCCGCATCCATGAGTTCTTTCCTGGAACCGATAGTGAGTTCCAGTTTCCCTTCCAGCACGTAAAGAATTTCCTCGCCGTCGTGATGACTGAGAATCCGCTTTCGCGCCCTGCCACCGTTGAATTTTCCAGGCCGGATCAGGAATGCCCGCATCAATCGGCTGCCGTTGGCGCCGGCCACCAGCGACAAGTATTCATTGGCTTCGTCGGGCTCCGCCTCTTTCGCCCTGACCAGGGAAATCTCTTCGACCTGCTCGGGTTTGCCGAACAAGCGATCGACATTCACCCCCAATGCATGCGCCAGCTTGAAAGCGGTCTCGATCGAGGGCGTGGAAACGCCCCGTTCCACCTTCGACAGATAACTTCGGGTCAAACCGCAGGTTTGCGCCAGTTGTTCCAAGGTCAGCCCGGCCTGGACACGCAGGAGCTTCAGTTTCAATGCCACAAAGGGCCCCCTGAGGAAAGATCGCAGCGGGCGCGCCATCGCGACCCAAGAGAATTTTCCTCAGGATTTTACGCAGAATCGCAACCTGCCTCCCTGCCCACACCCATAAAGCGTAGCGCGCGGCGGCCCGGCCGGGTTTCGCCTTACCCCTGTATCTGCCCATCGTCGCGAATGACGCACCATTTATCGGCCAGGCACAAGGGAGCCGCAGTGATGGCTTGCAGGGCATCCAGCGACAGGCCTTCCTTGATCGCATCGACGACGAATCCGCTGGGCGAGACCGAAAGCACGCAGTAGTTCGTGAAGACCCGACGTACCACGCCGACCGCTGTCAGCGGCAGCGAACAACGCTCTACCAGCCGTGGTGCGCCGCTCTTGGTCACATGCTCCATCATTACCCAGATCTGCCGGGCCCCCACTGCCAAGTCGATTGCCCCACCGATGGCCGGAGGCGATCCGTCCGACCTACCCGTGCTCCAGTTGGCCAGATCGCCCTGGCAGGACACCTCGAATGCCCCCAGCACGGCGACGTCGATGTGCCCGCCTCGCATCATCGCGAAGGCCATGCTGGAATCGAAAAAGGCGCCTCCAGGATTGATCGTGATGGGGCTCTTGCCGGCGTTGATCAGGTCGTAGTCTTCCAGGCCCGGCTCCGGTTTCGGTCCGAGGTTCAGTATGCCGTTTTCGCTGTGCAGCATGACGCCCAGGTCCTGGGGAAGGTAATCGGCCACCAGTGTGGGAACGCCGATTCCCAGGTTGACGAAAGCGCCCGCCGGCAACGACGATGCAACGAGCCGCGCCAGGTTTTCACGAGACAGAGGTTTCATGCGGATTCCGGTACAAAAACACGATCGACGAAAATGCATGGGGTGACGATAGATTCGGGATCCAGTGCCCCCGGCTCGACAATCTGGCCAACCTCTACCACCACGGTTTCCGCGGCCGTGGCCATGACGGCCTGGTGGTTCCGGGCCGTCTTGTTGTAGACGATATTGCCCAGCGTATCCGAGGCCCGGCCCCGCAGTAGCGCAAAATCGGCTTTCAACGGCACTTCGAGCAGATAATTCCTGCCACCGACTTCTATCAGCCGCTTGCCCACCTCGAATTCCGTTCCCACGCCCACCGGGCTCAGGAATCCGCCCAGGCCGGCGCCGCCAGCCCGTATGCGCTCCACGAGAGTGCCCTGCGGCACCAATTCCAGCTCCACCTGGCCGGCGCGATATTGCTCCCCGAACGCCACAGCGCTTCTGGGATAAGAGCAGACGATCTTCCTGACGATCTTCGCTTCGAACCATGCCGAAAGATCCATCCCGCCAGAACCCGCGTTATTGGAAATCACGGTCAGATCCCGCACGCCGGCATCGAGCACCGCCCTGATCAAACGCCTGGGCAGCCCGGCGCCGCCGAATCCCCCGACCATCACGATGGCCCCGTCCCGCAGGCCTGCAATGGCGGCGTCTGCCCCATCCACTACGACATTTCTCACTTGCGCACCCTCGCTCGCTGACTTTCAGGGCTCGTCAATTCACCGGAATATCGGCGTCAACGACAAATTTCTTCCAATAGGCGATTTCCTTCACGACATCGTCGTGGAATGCCCTGGAACCGGAACCGGCGATCGGAACGGCGCCTATGTTCGCCAACTCGACCTGAAAGGCCTTGTCCTGCACCAGTCGGTTGATGGCCTGCTCAAGCCTGGCGACGACATGGGCATCCATGCCGGCGGGCCCCACCAAGCCGAACCACGGCGAAAGCTCCATGGGCTCGGCCCCTGCTTCCTGCAACGTCGGAACATCGGGAAACGCCTGTGAACGTTCCGGCGCGGCGATCGCCAACGGCTTAAGCTTGCCCGCCTTGACGTGCGTCGCGATGGTCGCTTCGGTGAAGAAACCCACTTGCAGGATTCCCGACATCAAGTCCGTGATGGGCTGGGCGCCGCCCGGGTAGCTCACGAAAGTCATCTTCACACCGTTGTCCATGCTGAACAGCGCACCGCCTATATGCGACGTCGCTCCGTAGGTACCACCAAAGTTCAGTTCGCTGGGATGAGCCCTGGCATAGGCAATGAGCTCTTTGATGTTCGACACGGACAGCTGCGGATTCACCACGACTAGGTTGCGCTGCTTCGCGATCTTCCCGGCAAATGAGAAATCCTTGACGGCGTCGTAAGGCAACGATTTGTTGAGCGCGACCCCGCGGGTTTGCGAAGACTCGACGCTGACCAGCAGCGTATAACCATCGGGCTGCGCCGTCGCCACGGCACGCGCGGCGATCACCCCTCCCGCCCCGCCGCGGTTCTCTACCACGACAGGTTGCCCCAATTGCTCCGACAGCCCTTTGCCGATGACCCGCCCGATGATATCCGTAGGCCCGCCCGGCGGAAAACCGACCAGCAGGCGAATCGGCTTGCTGGGATAAGGGTCGGCGGCATAACCCGGTCCAGGGGCGGCGGCAAGCACGCACACGCCGGCTGCCAGCGCACATAACAATCCAGATTTCATGAGACTCCCCCATTTTCCATACCACGACCCCGAAACGGGGGTGTTGATAAAGTATGGACTCATGGACACTTTGTGTCATCAGGGAAACTACTGAGTCATAATTGCTGGCCTTCGAAAATTCAATCGTGCGGTTCGATATTTGATTTTTATTGTTTATTTTCATCTAGTTATAGAAAAACAAAATCCGAATCAAAGCAACCAGATTGGTATTTCTGGCAATTGAAGTTAGAGACGATCGGTCTATAATCAAGTACATGATGAAGAATTCGACCCAGATACAACCTGGCCGGCGTGCCCGCGCGGCGACATCCCTGGCAGTGATAGAAACGCGCGAATTGCTTATCCGCATCGGCATGGAATTGCTGACGGAACGCGGCTTCACCTCGACTGGCCTGGATGCGATCCTGAAACGCGCCACTGTCCCGAAAGGTTCCTTCTATCACTACTTCAAGAGCAAAGAAGACTTCGGCTACCACGTCATGCAGGCGTACGACGAATACTTCCGCAAGAAGCTCGACCGGTGGTTGCAAGACGAGGCGGTGCCCGCCCTGCAGCGGCTGCGCAATTTCGTGGAAGACGCGAAGCACGGGATGGCGCGCCATCGGTACACGCGCGGCTGCCTGATTGGAAACTTTGGCCAAGAGGTCGGCGCCCTGCCCGACCTCTACCGGCCGGCCATGAACGACATCCTGTTCGCCTGGGAATTGCGAGTGTCGGCGTGCCTGTCGGCAGCGCAAGCGCAAGGCCAGGTCGCGCAAGGCGCCGACTGCGATGCCTTGGCGAAATACTTCTGGATAGGCTGGGAAGGTGCCGTCCTGCGCGCCAAGATGATGCAGCAGCCGGGCCCCATGGATGTTTTCCTGCAGGGGTTTCTTGACGGGTTGCCGACCTAGCCTTGTCTACGAGACGCGCCCGCGCAACCCGCAGCGCCAGGAACCCGCCGGCCGAAGGCATGCGCCTGGCCCCGGCTTTTCACGAGCAGAAGCTCGAATCAATCAACGGGAGCAAGACTTGTTCAAAGCCATCTTGATCGAAAAAGACGACCAGGGTTATCGAGCATCCGTACAGCCGCTTTCGGAAGATCGCCTGCCGGACGGAGACGTTCTGGTCAACGTCGAATACAGTACGCTCAATTACAAGGATGGCCTGGCCATCACCGGCACGGGTCCCATCGTACGCAGCTTTCCGATGATTCCCGGTATCGACTTCGCAGGCACCGTCGAACAGAGCAGCCACCCGGATTTCTCGCCTGGGCAACACGTCATTCTCAATGGCTGGGGCGTCGGCGAACAGCACTGGGGCGGACTGACGCAACGGGCCCGAGTCCAGGGCGACTGGCTCATCCATACCCCCGAGGCCATCTCGTCTCATCAGGCCATGGCCATCGGAACGGCCGGTTACACCGCCATGCTGTGCGTCATAGCACTGGAGAAGGCCGGCATCGGGCCAGACGCCGGAGATATCCTGGTCACGGGCGCCAATGGCGGCGTCGGCAGCTTCTCTATCGCCGTCCTGCACAAGCTCGGCTATCGCGTGATCGCCGCCACGGGCCGGCCCCAGGAAGCAGACTACCTGACCCGCCTCGGCGCCGCCGAGATCATCGACCGTGCCTCGCTCGCCAGCCCCGGAAAACCGCTGCAGAAAGAGCGCTGGGCCGCCGCCATCGATTCCGTCGGCAGCCATACGCTGGCCAACGTATGCGCCAGCGTCAAGGCAGACGGCGCTGTCGCCGCCTGCGGCATGGCGCAAGGCCTGGACTTCCCGGCATCGGTCGCGCCGTTCATTCTGCGAGGCGTCCGGCTGCTGGGAATCAACAGCGTCACGCGCCCCCGCAGCGAACGTGAAGAGGCCTGGGCCCGCCTGGCCACCGATCTCGACCCGACTCTCTTCGCCGATATCAGCAGGGACATCGTCCTGGACGAAGCCATCCAGGCCGCCCATGACCTGATGGCAGGCAAGGTGCGCGGGCGCGTGATCGTCGACGTGAACAAGTAGCACACCATGCGAATCGCAGAGCTCATCGCCCGCTCGCTGGCCAGCTTCGGTGTCGACCGGATATTCCATGTTCCCGGCGAGAGCTTTCTTGCGCTTCTGGACGCGCTGCACGACTGCCCGGCTATCGACCTGATCACCTGCCGGCATGAAGGCTCGGCCGGGCTGGCCGCCGTTGCCGATGCGAAACTGACCGGCCGGCCGGGGGTGGCCGCCGTCAGTCGCGGGCCAGGCCTGTTCAACGCGGCCATCGCTCTGCACGTGGCAGAACAAGAAGCCATTCCCCTGGTACTACTGGTCGGCCAGGTGGACACACCCAACCTGGATCGCGGAGCGGTGCAAGAGGTCAGCACCCTTTCGAACCTGAGCAAGATCATCAAGGGAGCATACCGTCTCGACAAGCCAGAGGCCGCGGCCGAAGTACTGCGCAGGGCCCTGACGCTGGCATGCAGCGGCACCCCGGGCCCCGTGGTGATCGAGCTGCCCGAAGATTGTCTTGCGCAGCCAGCCGCCCAAGCCGCACCGACCCCGTGCCATCTGACGCCCCCTGTACCTGCAGAGCCCGTGGCCGGACGATTCGCGCAAGTGCTCGATGCCAGCCGCCGCCCCATCATGATCGTGGGCGGCCAGAATCGGACACCCGAGTTCCGCGACGCGCTGCAACGATTCTCCGTGCAGTATGGGTTGCCCGTCATCGCGGCCAGCAAGCAGCAGGACCAGTTCCCCAACGATCATGAAAACTGGGCAGGCCAGCTTGGCTTCTTCGCATCTCAAGAGCACATCCGCCTGCTAGAGCAGGCCGACCTCATCGTCGCCGTGGGGACTCGGCTGGGCGACCTCTCGACCGTCGGATTCCGCTATCCCAGGCAAGGCACGGACCGCCAGAAACTGGTCCATGTGTATCCTGATCCTGATGTCATCGGATCGCGCTTCCAGACTGATCTGGGCATACCTTGCGATGCGCTGGCTTTCATCGCCCCGCTGTTGGAAACCCCGTTTCGCCGCAACCAGGCCACCGAATGGGCGCACGCCATCGAACACACCCGAGAGGCCCTGCACCGCTGGCACGGCACCGCTGCCACGGCGGCGGACACCCTTGGGCATGTGGTCTATGCGTGCTCCCGCAAGCTTTCCCCCGACGGGGTGATCACGACGGACTCGGGAAACTTCGCCGCGTGGGTACACCGCATCTTCACGCTGCACCCACGCAATCGCTTGCTGGGTTCGGCTTGCGGCGCCATGGGGTCCGGCGTACCCGCCGCGCTGGCCGCAAGCCTCCGGTATCCCGGCAGGCAGGTGACCGCATTCTGCGGCGATGGCGGCTTTCTGATGAACGGCAGCGAACTCATCACCGCGGTGGCGCGCGGTCTGGACCTGAAAATCGTCATCTCCAACAATGGATCCTATGGGACGATTCGCTCTCATCAGCAGCGAACCTATCCGGGCCGTGTCGTGGGCACCGACCTGGCCAACCCCGATTTCAGCCTGCTTGCGGCGGCCTTCGGCGCCAAGGGGATCCGCGTCAACCATGCATCCCAGGCCATTGAAAAAATCGACGAGGCCTATGCCCATTGCGGCCCGGTACTCGTGGAAGTCATTTGCGACCCCGATCACACGGTATCGGATTCGCTCTGACCAGCCGGCACCACCGCGCCGGCACGACCATCGATACGGACCGGCACTGAGCCAGTTTGATTTTTTTTCTATGGACCATATCGCACGTACCGCCTTGCAGCCTTCCTTTCAGATTCTTTTCCCGCGTTTACCCTAGTGGACACATTGAGTCCTTCTGGACACATTGACTCTTCCAGGCGCCTGGCACGCATGACGGCTGCGCCACTGATCAAAGGGGGTACACGCCTTGAATGTCCAGCAAATTCTTGCCGCAACAGGCTTCGCCTTTTTTTTCGCCCAAAGTGCGCACGCCGGCGCCACGCTCGACGCGATCAAACAACGGGGCTATGTGCAATGCGGTGTCACAACCGACTTGCCAGGGTTTGCGTTCACGGACAGCAAAGGTGTCTGGCAGGGTATCGACGTCGATACCTGCAGGGCGATTGCTGCCGTCATGTTCGCTGACAAGACGAAATCGAAGGTCGTGCCCCTGACCACGCAGGCCAGGTTCACCGCCCTGCAGTCCGGTGAAGTGGATGTACTGACCCGCAACACGACGCAGACACTGACGCGCGACACCACGCTCGGGCTGATCGGCACGGGAGTCAATTACTACGACAGCCAGGGCTTGATGGTTCACGCCACCACTGGCCTGAAGAGCGCCAGGGAACTGAACGGCGCAACCATCTGCGTGCTGCCCGGCACCACGACCGAGCTCAACCTGGCCGACTGGTTCCGCGGCAACGGCCTGGAATTCAAGCCTGTGGTGCTGGATCGCTTCGACGAGATCCTGCGCAGCTTCTCTGCGGGACGCTGCGACGCCATCACTGCCGACAAGTCGATGCTGGCCGCCACACGCCACAACCTGGGTGTCTCGAATTACACGATCCTGCCCGAAGCGCTATCCAAGGAACCCCTGGGGCCGATGGTGCGACAGGGAGACGAACAGTGGTTCAACATCGTTCGCTGGACGCTGAACGCGTTGCTGGAAGCCGAAGAATACGGCATCACACAGCAAAACGTCGACCAGATGGCCAAGAGCGCCAACCCCAACGTCCAGCGCATTCTCGGCGTGACGCCAGGCATGGGCAAGAACCTGGGTGTGGACGACAAATGGGCCTATAACATCATCAAGCAACTGGGCAATTATGGCGAGATCTACGAACGCACGCTCGGCATGAAAAGCGCGCTCAAACTGGAGCGCGGCATGAACGCCCTGTACACGCACGGCGGCGTCATGTATGGCTGGCCGATACGCTGAACACATCCTCTCGCCCCCCAAGACATCCCTATGACGAAAAACTCCGCCGGCACCAGGAAGGCCCGCTTCGCCACCCAGGCCATCCATCATGGCTACGACCCGGCCGCCAATGCCGGGGCAGTATCGCCGCCCATTTACCTGACATCGACGTACGCGTTCGAATCCACCGCCGATTTCCAGGCGGTGTTTTCCGGGGAAAGCGATCGTTGCGTCTACGGACGCCAGCAGAATCCCACTCAAAGGCTGCTCGAAGAACGCCTGGCAGCCCTGGAGGGCGCGGAAGCGGCGATCGTGACAGCCTCGGGCATGGGCGCCATCGCCTCGACCCTGCTCACACTGCTGTCGGCCGGCGACGAGATCGTGGTGCACCATACAATCTACAACACGGCTGGCGCGCTGATGGACGATGGCCTGCCCAGGTTCGGCATCAAGGTCGTCCGCGCCGACCTGGCCACCGAAGCAGGCACGGCGGCCGCCATCACTGCGCGCACCAAGATCGTCTATTTCGAGACACCTATCAACCCTTCGTCCGAGGTCCTGGACATTGCCAGGATATCCAGGGCTGCCAGGCGCGTCGGTGCGATGGTGATCGTCGATTCCACCTTTGCCTCGCCAGCGCTGCAGCGGCCCATCGAGCACGGTGCAGACCTCGTGATCCATTCGCTGACCAAATACCTGAATGGTCACGGCGATGTGCTCGGCGGCGCCACGATCGGCAGCCACGCCACGATCGAGGCGATCCGCGCAGCAGGTACGAAATACCTGACAGGGTCGACCCCGTCCCCGATGTCCTGCTTCCTGGTGCTGAGAGGCCTGAAGACGCTCGACATCAGGATGGAGCGCCACAGCAGGAATGCACTGGCGATCGCCACCATGCTCGAAGCGCATCCGGCAGTGGCGAAAGTGACATATCCATTTCTTCCCGGCTTTCCAGCCAAGGCCACCGCGTTGCGGCAGATGTCGGCCGGCGGCGGCATGCTGTCGTTCGAGCTCAAAACCGGCTTCGAGGGAGTCGCCCCCATGATCGACAAGCTTGCGATCATATCTCGGGGCATCAGCCTCGGAGATACGGACTCATTGATCTATCACACCGCCGGCATGATCCGGGCCCGGCAGAAGGTCAACCCCGCCGCCGGGCTCAGCCCAGGCGTCAGCCCCTCGCTGGTCCGCTTGTCGGTAGGACTGGAGGATATCGATGATCTGATCGAAGACTTGCAGCGTGCGCTTGCGTAATGTGGCCGCGTTCCGCCCTGGCCAGTGCGGGCTGCCCGCCCGCGCCCGCTATCGGCGCGCGGCGGCGCAAGCCAGCATCGCCTGGCCGATTTCCGTATCGCCGCGATCGATCAGGAAGTGCCCGGCGGATTCGATATCGCGCCGGTCCTTGTTCTGACTGAACTTGAACTTGCCGATGAGCCGGGTGAGATCCACCTGGATGCCAACAATGGCCCGAAGCATGGTATCGATAAATTCTGGCGGGCTATCGGTCATTTTCCAGGGCTTGGGCTGGCTCGCCTCATGCGTGCGCGTCAGCCTGGCCACTACACCGCGAACGTAGCGTTCATCGTCCTGGATGGTGACTTTCCCGTACGCGTGCACGACCAGGTAATTCCAGGTAGGCACTTGTTTATGGAACTCATGCTTGCTGGGAAACCAGCTGGGGGAAATGTACGCATCGGCCGCGCGAAACACGACCAGCACTTCATCGCCATCGGTAATGTCCTGCCACACCGGGTTGTTGCGCGCCACATGCGCGTGCAAGACGCCGGGCCCCTGCCCTGCATCCTCGAGTACAAAAGGAATGTGGTTTGCGTCCAAGCCACTCACAGCATGCGTGACCAGCATGCCCAAGGGATATTTGCGAATCAGCGCGTGAAGCGCGTCGATGTCAGATACCGAGAAGTGGTCGGGCACATACATATCCAGTTCCTGCAACGAAGGTGGCGGTCATGCGGGGAATGCCGAAGCGGCATACGCACCCGCAAACGCATCGTTTCATGAAAATGGACTAGTAGTTAGGTCCAGTTTATGTGCTTTTTGATAAACCACTATCGAATCGGACCGCCTCTCGCTGCTGCAGGTCCGCGATCTGCTGCGGCGTATAGCCCAATGCAGCAAGCACGCCCCGCCCTCCTTCTCCGATGGCAGGGGCCGGGCCTGCATGCGTCACGGGCAATCCGGGAATCCGCACTCGCGGCAGACACCCCAACTCGCCGGCCTGCACCCATTGATATGCGCCGGTGGCATTGACATGCTCGTCATGCAGCCATTCGCCATAGGAATACACTCGCTCGGCGGGAATCGCCGCTTCGTGCAATCGATTCAGCAATGCCGCCACCGGAAATGCTCGGGAAAATTCGCCCAGCTCATTCAACAGTTCGCCGCCGTTCGCGATGCGTAGCTCGGCGCTGGCGAAACGGACGTCGGCTGCCAGGCCGGGGCATCCGAGAATGTCGCACAGTACCGGGAAATGCGCAGGCAACCGGCAAGAAACGACAAGTCCGCCGCCGATCGCCGGCAGGAACCCGACCGGACCGTAGAACGCGGCGGCTTTCCCTTGCAATAGGTGGTGCTCTGCAATTTTGGCAGCCTGGAACGCCGCGGCAGACTGCATCATGCTGATGTCCAGGCGGCATCCCTCGCCCGTCCCGATACGCCGGGTGATCGCCGCCGAGATCGCGCTGAACAGGTACAGGCCCGACATCACATCGACCGCGACCATGTTCTGCCTGTGCGGCACACCATCGGGTGTCCGATTCATGACCATCATCCCGGAAAAACCCTGGATCAGCGCATCGACAGTTCCCCGGCCACTATTGGGCCCGGCCTGGCCGAATCCCGACAGCGATGCGTAGATGACATCCGGCCGCAGTTTCCTGACGTCGTCGTAGCCGAAACCCAGCCGTGCGGCCACGCCGGGCCGGAAGCTTTCGACGAAAATGTCCGATGTGCTCGCCAGCGCGGCCAGCACTTCCCTGCCATCGGGGTTCTTGAGGTCGACGCACAACGAGGACTTTCCCAGGTTGTACTGCCAGGAATGCGCGCAGTGATCGCCTTTGCGCAGGCCCAGGCCCCTGCCCCAGTCGCCGGCGGGGGGTTCGACCTTGATGACATTTGCCCCGAACTGGGCCAGCAGCATGGTCGCATGCGGCCCGGCGATCCCCTGGCTGAGATCGCAAACGGTAAGGCCCCGGTACGCGGCCGCCAGACCGCCAGCGACGGCCGCAGGCGCACCAGCCGCGGCGTTTTGCTCAGCCGGCATAATGCTTCTCGAGGTACGACCCTATCCGTTCGTTCTGCATCTCGGTAGTACCGTCCGCATAGGCGGCAAGCTTGATTTCGGCCATGTTGCGCATGAATGGGTATGTGGCCAGGCTGGCATTGGCGCCGACCGCCTGCGCAGATTCCTCGATCGCCTCGACCGCCATTTCCCCGGCGAACTTCTTCGCATGCGCGGCGGCGAGTGTGGCATCCGTATCGGCTTCGATCAGTTCGGCAGCCCGGAAAGCAAGCAGGTTGGCAGCCTCGATCTGGTTGGCGACGTCCACCAGCTTCCAGCGCAGCCCCTGATGGTCGAGCAGCCGGCGGCCGAATGCCTGGCGCTGCCGGCAATACCCGATCGCCGTGGAAAGGCTGGCCTGGGCCACGGCCACACACATTGCCGCTACATGCACGCGGGCGCCGTTGATCGACTGCATCGACAACCGGAAGGCCTCGCCCGGCGGGTCCATGACATGCGTGTCGGGGACGAAATAGTCCACCAAACGGAACCCACCCAGGCCCACGAGGTGGCCGGCTGCCACCGGGCAAGGCGCCAAACGCTCCGCGCCCGGCTCGCGGATATCGACGATGAACCGCCCTATTCCCTTGGTGCCCGACCCCGCCTGCGCTGACACGACGGCCAGGTCCGCGATGGCGGCATTGGCAATCCAGGTCTTTTCACCGTTCAGGCACCATCCCCCCTCGACCTGGCGCGCGGTCGTTTGCATCGCACCTAGGTCGCTGCCGCCGGACGGCTCCGTCAGGGCGACAGAGGCCACTAGCTCGCCGCGCAGCAACGAGCTGGCATACAGGTCCCTGACGACAGGGCTGCCCCGCGTAACGATCGATAGCACCAGGCTTTGCATGTTGTTCAGGCTGAATGCGGCAGCAAAAGAGCGGCGCGCCAGTTCCTGCACCATGGCGATCTTAGCGAAGTAGCTGGCGCCCAGCCCGCCGAGCTCGGCCGGCGTTTGCAGGCCAGGCAATCCCAGTGCCCCCCATTTTTCGATCAGGCCTCGGGAAAATGGACCCGTGGCGCCATTGCCCTGAAGCAGGGGAACGATATGTTCGTCGCAAAAGCGGCTCACGCGACCGATATGCTCGCGTTCCGCGGCAGTGAGTCTTTCGTCCCAGATGGCGTAGATGCCGCTCCGGGCGTTTGAACTGGCAGACTGGTTCATAAGCGAATGTCGAAAATAGAGAAATCCATCATGAATAGCGCCAGGATGACGCCCCGGGCCGGAAGGGCTGCCATGTTATTGAACCGCCAGCGCGCGGGCCTTTATCAAGTCAAGCGCACCCTGCTTGTCGGCCCTGGCCTTTTCCAGGAACGGCGCAGAACCAAGGCCCTGCGATACGAAGCCGTTCTTCGCGAAGACTTGCCGGACCGCAGAGTCGGCCAGCGCTTTCCCGACCGCCGCTTCGATGGCGCTTTTCGCGCCCGCAGGCATTCCCTTGGGGCCGACCAGCCCGATCCAGGCCGTCAGCTCCACCCCCTTCGCGTATTCGTCGATCGACGGAACGCCGGGAAGCTGGGGCACCCGCTTGTCGCTGCCGACGGCCAGTGCACGTACCCGGTTCGACTGCAAAATGCCGGCGGCCGACGACAGCGACGCGATTGTCAAGTCGATCTGGCCTGCGGCCAGCGCGCTCATGCTCGGGGCCGATCCATTGAACGGCACATACGTGACGGACGTACCCAGTGCCTGCTGCAGCAACTCCGACTTCAGGGTCTCGCCCACGCCCGGGCCCGACGTTCCCCAGTTGATTTTTCCCGGCTCGGCCTTGGCGGCCTGCACGAACTGGTCAAGGGTCTGTATGCCCGAATCCCGGGAAGCCAACACCACCAGTGGCGAATATCCGATCAGACTGACATAGTCGAAGGAGTCGAGCGCATCGTACTTGAGCGTCTTGTAGAAAATGTTGGCAATAGCGTGCCTCTCGTAGACCAATAGCAGCGTATGGCCATCCGGTTGGGCCCGGGCGACTTCATCGGCCGCGATGGTCGCGTCCGCCCCGCCCTTGTTCTCGATGACCACGGCCTGGCCCAAGGCTTCGGACAGCGGATTCTGGAGCGTCCTGGCCACGAAATCCACCGGCCCGCCCGGTGGAAAGCCAACCACCAACCGGATGGGGCGATCCGGATAGGCCAACGCCTGGCCCGTGCCGCCCAGGGTGAGCAACAACGCGATAACGAACCACCCACCTATTGATCTGCGCCGAAACATAATCGTGTCCTTGGATTCAGTACATCCGCCTGGTATCAATCGCAGATCGATAGTGCATCGATATGACTCAAAGTGTCATTATCGAAAACCCTTAGGCAAACTTCAGGCGCAATCTTCCAAACTTTTCAGACGATCTATTTCTATTTTATTTTTTCTTAAAAATCAAATATATAAACAAGAATTAAGCCAACTTAAATCGATCATTGCTGGCCTTCTCAATTCAGGCATAATAGACCGACTAGTCGGTCCAAATTAATGCGCTAACGAGAACCCATGCCCACTGAATCCACGAACCGCGTCCGCCCAGCCGGACACACGCGCAAGCTCGCGCTCGACGTCGTAGGAACCCGCGAACTGCTGATCCGCTGCGGCATGGAACTGCTGACCGAGCGCGGATACGGCGGGACGGTTCTCGAGGCCGTACTGCAGAAGACCGGCATCCCCAAGGGCTCGTTCTATCACCACTTCCGCAGCAAGGATGCCTTCGGCATCGCAGTGCTGGCGGCCTACGACGAATATTTCCAGCGCAAGCTGAGTCGCTGGCTGTCCGACGAATCGGTGCCTCCCCTGGCGCGCATACGCCGATTCGTCGAAGACGCAAAGCGAGGCATGGCGCGCCACCGGTTCACGCGCGGGTGCCTGGTGGGCAACTTCGGACAAGAGCTGGGCGTGCTTCCCGACAACTACCGCGGGCTGCTCAACGACATCCTGGACAGTTGGGCAGCCAGGATCGAGACATGCCTGGAAGCGGCGCGCCGGCAAGGGCACATTCCAGCCTCTTCCCATTGCCCGCGCCTGGCGCAATTCTTCTGGATAGGCTGGGAAGGCGCAGTCATGCGGGCGCGCATGAAGCAGAATGCCGAACCGCTCGATGCATTCATCGACGCCTACCTCGAGACAATCGCGATCGCGCCCGACAGCGGATGCACCCGGTAGGGTCGGGCTGGCGCCTCGGGCGCAACGAAAGCGGACTATCATCAATATCGAAATAAAGAAATTTTGATAGACCACTATCATGGTTCGCACGGTAAAAAGCACGCAACTGCCAGGGCTGTCTCCGTTGGACCGCTCGGCCGGCCAGCTCGGCAGGCAATTGGCGCAACAATTGCGCGATGCGATCCGGTCTGGATCACTGCGCCCCGGCGAGCCCTTGCCTGCCACGCGGCATCTCGCCACAGCCTTGAAGGTTGCCCGCGGAACCGTGGTTGAGGCATTCGAGCAATTGGTGGCAGAGGGGTTTCTCGAATCCCGGATGGGGGCAGGCACCGCCGTTGCCACGCACATCCCCAGCAGCGCAAAGCACACGCCAAAACGGGCGACGCCCAACCGCATCATTCGCCCGCTGTCGGCGACCGTGGCACGCTATGCGGCGATCGCCGACGCCTTCCGCCCCCTTCCAGGCGTGCCGTTCGCGATTTCCGTTCCCACCGGGGCCGCCGCGCCGGGCGACGTCTGGCGCAAGCTGGGCAACCGCGTCCGTGCGACCCGCAGCGCAGCGCCGGCCGGATACGCAGACCCGCAAGGCCTGCTTCGCCTGCGGCGGGCCATTGCCGACTACGTCCGCAAATCGCGGTCCGTGACCTGCGATGCCGAACAGGTGATCGTCACGTCAGGAACCCAGCAGGGGCTGTATCTGGCGTGCCAGGTACTACTGGGGGAAACCGATCAGGCCTGGGTGGAAGACCCCGCCTACCTGGGCCTGACGCGCATACTCGAGAGCATCGGACCGCCGGGCCGGATCGTCCGAGTGCCGGTCGATGAAGAGGGACTGGTCGTCGACGAAGGCGTCCGGCGGGCCCCTCTGGCCCGCGCGGCATTCGTGACGCCGTCCCACCAGTTTCCCCTGGGCATGCCCTTGAGCATGCGCCGTCGCGAAGCCCTGCTGGACTGGGCTCGCGCCTGCAATGCCTGGGTGGTCGAAGACGACTACGACAGCGAATTGCGATACGCAGGCCATCCGTTTCCGTCGCTGCAGGGCCTGGATAATCACCGCGTGGTCTACCTGGGAACATTCAGCAAGATACTGTTCCCCTCGTTGCGGCTGGGATACGTCATCGCCCCGGCGGATCTGGTATCGGCTTTCTGCGGCGCCAGGATCGTGATGGACCGGCATCCGCCCACCGCCGACCAGCATGTGTTGGCGACATACATTTCCGAAGGTTATCTCGACAGGCATATCCGGCGGATCCGCTCTGCTTACGCTGAAAGCCGGGCGGCCCTCGTCCGCATACTGCAGGCCCACCTACCGCCCGGCCTGGTCGGGCTGCAGCCCAGCGACCAAGGCATGCACCTGGTAGCTTGGCTGGATGACCGGCTCGACGACGTGCAAATAGCGCAGACATCTATCGCGCGCGGCGTGGCTGTCCGGCCGCTGTCACCTACCTATTCGGCGAAGAGCCGGTATCGCCGCCCGGGCCTGATCCTGGGGTTCGGCGGATTTTCCAGCGAGCAGATGATCGCCGCCGCCATCACCCTGGGCGAAGTCATCCAGCAGGCTGCCGGCCCGGCCGGTCATTGATATCTGACACTAGCAAGGCAACTATGTATACGTCCACGTTCACTTTCGCCAAACGCCAATATGACGAAGAGTTCCACGCCCTGGACGCCGCCATCGCGAAAATAGCGAAAAGCATCCCGGGCTACCTAGGCGAAGAAGCCTGGGAAAACGCCGAGACCGGGCTCATTTCCAATGTGTACTACTGGGAAACCCTGGACGCGCTACGACAGTTGATGAGCCACCCCACCCATCTCGCCGCCAAGCAGCGACAAGCACGCTGGCTGGATGGATACCAGGTGGTTATCGCCCAGGTTATCCGGACATACGGCGACGGCGGCATTCCTCATCCGCTTGCCGGGTTGCCGCAATCGGCCGGCGGGCAAGGTGCCGACCACATCGAACAGGCCTCGTGACAACGGCGGCCTGCGCGCCTAACGCAGGTTTTGCAGGTATTCCGTGACCGCCCGCGGGTCGCCGGCGAACACGATGCGCGCCGCCTTGGACTGGCGCTGGTACACGTACATGGGGTCGTAGTATTCGGCCAGCAGCGCCTCGATCCATTCCCGATGCTGCTCGACGCCGCCGCTGCGCGCCTGCTCGGCCAGCGCGGCGTCCATTGTCGCGGCCAACCGCTTGTGGCGTTCGCCGCCCAGCCGCCTGGCGATGTTGTCCAGGCTTTGCCGCAGGCGCTGGCCGAACAGCGCCTGGCCTTGCGCTTCGCCGTGCAGCGCGACGAACTCGCCGCACAGGTCGACGACGTAGTCGCGCAAGATGCGCCGCACGCGGTTGTCCAGGCTGTCTTCCAGCCAGACCACCGGGTACTGCTGCATGCCCTGGTACAGCCCGACGGGCAGGCTGCAGCTGCCGATGGACTGGCTTTCGTCTTCCACCACGAACCGGTCGCACCCGCCCACGCGCTTTTTCAGGATGTCGATGGCCAGGCCGTTCTCGAAGTCGATCTGCCTGGGCTGGCCCGTGGCGTGCTTGCCGAAGCTGGATCCCCGGTGGTGCGCGTGGTGTTCCAGGTCCAGGCTGTTGCCCAGCTGGCGCAGCACGTCGGTCTTGCCGGTGCCGGTCATGCCGCCCAGCACGGTGATGCGGCAGTCGGCCAACGCCTGTTCCAGCGTTTCCAGCAGGAAGCCCCGCAGCGCCTTGTAGCCGCCGACGACACGCGGGTAGTCGATGCCGGCCTCTTCTTTCAGCCACGCCTGCGCGATCTGCGAACGCAGGCCGCCGCGAAAGCAATACAGGTAGCCATCGGGATGGGCGCGCGCGAAATCGACCCAGGCGGCCACCCGCCCGGCCTTGATCGCGCCGCTGACCAGCCGGTGGCCCAGCGCGATGGCCGCATCCTGGCCCTGCTGCTTGTAGCAGGTGCCGACCTTCTGCCGTTCGGCATCGCTCATCAGCGGTAGGTTCACCGCCCCCGGAAACGCACCCTTGCCGAATTCGACCGGCGCGCGCGTGTCCATCATGGGCACGCCGCTCAGGAACAGTTCACGGTAGTTGCGGGTGTCGCCGCGCATCACAGCACTTCGATCGCGTGCGGCCGCCGCTCGACCAGGTCGCCGATGGGCTGCAGCGCCAGGCCGCATTCGGCCGCCACGGCCAGGAACTCGGCCTCGCCTTCGGGCGCCACCGCCACCAGCAGGCCGCCGCTGGTTTGCGGATCGCACAGCAGGTTGACCTGGCCGGCATCGACGGCGGCGATGCGATGGCCGTAGCTGTCGAAGTTGCGGCCGGTGCCGCCCGGCACGCAGCCTTCGGCCAGGTAATGGTCCACCCCCGGCAGGCGCGGCACCTTGGCGAATTCGAGACGGGCGCTGACGCCGCTGCCATCGGCCATTTCGACCAGGTGGCCCAGCAGGCCGAAGCCGGTGACATCGGTCATGGCCTTGACGCCGGCCAGCGCGCCGAAGCGGCTGCCGGGCTTGTTCAGCGTACACATCCAGTCGCGCGCCAGGTTGGCGTCTTGCGGGCGCAGCTTGGATTTTTTCTCGGCGGTAGTCAGGATGCCGATGCCCAGCGGCTTGGTCAGGTACAGCTTGCAGCCGGCCGTGGCGGTGTCGTTGCGCTTGAGGCGCGCCTTGTCGACCACGCCGGTGACGGCCAGGCCGAAGATGGGTTCGGGTGCGTCGATGGAATGGCCGCCCGCCAGCGCGATGCCGGCCTCGTCGCATGCCGCGCGGCCGCCGCGGATGACGTCGCGCGCGACTTCGGGCGGCAAGACGTTCACCGGCCAGCCCAGGATGGCGATGGCCAGCAGCGGGTCGCCGCCCATGGCGTAGATGTCGCTGATGGCGTTGGTGGCGGCGATGCGGCCGAAATCGAACGGATCGTCGACGATGGGCATGAAGAAGTCGGTGGTCGAGACCACGCCGCGCGCGTCGTCCAGCGCATAGACGGCCGCGTCGTCGCGCGACGCATTGCCCACCCACAGCTTCGGGTCCAGGTTCTGCGCGCCGCTGCCCGCCAGGATCACCTCGAGCACCTTGGGCGATATCTTGCAGCCGCAGCCGGCGCCGTGGCTGTATTGGGTCAGGCGGATGGGGTCGTTCATGGGTATTCCGTAAAAGGCTGGGTTCGTCGACAACGATTCTAAGCCAGGCGCCAAGGGCGCGCGGCGGTGTCAGCGCCCGGCCAGGGCCTGTTCGCGGGCCTGCCGGATGGCCGCTTTCATGTGGTGCACGAACGCGGCCATGGGTTCGGGCCGGTCGGCCAGGCCGTCGGGCGTGCCGCCCAGGTAGGCGTCGCGCGCGTCGGCCAGTATCGGGCGATGGGCCGGCGGCAGGCGTTCCAGGGCCCAGGCCGCGGCGGCATCCTTGGAGGCGATGCCGCCCGTGGCCACGCTGAACCAGATACGCGCCAGCGCCAGCACCACGGTGCGCTCGTCGCCTTCCCAGTCGGGGGGCGCGTTCCATTGCGCCACGGTGTCGGCCAGCGCGCGGTCGAGGTCGGCCGGCGGCACCGGGTCGAACAGGGCCGCCGCCGGCGGCCCGAACAGGCAGATGCTGTTCCGCCTGGCCTGGGCCAGCAGGATGGCCAGGTCCGGGTCCGGCATGGCGGGCTCGACGCGGCCGGCCTGCAGGTCGTCGCGCAGCCACTCGCCGAACTGCAGTTCGCGCCTGGGCGGATAGCGCCACGGCACGACTTCGTCCAGCACCAGCACGGTGACTTCAAGCGCACGGCAGGAATCCCGCGTGCCCGGCCATGCCGATACCGACAGCAGGCCGGTCATCAAGGCACGCCGGGCCGGTTCGGCCAGCGCCGCGTCGATGGTGGCCAGCAGGTCGATGTCGCTGTGCGGCTTGAGCCCGCCGTCGACCGCCGAGCCGAACAGGTGCAGCGCCCGCAGGCTGCCGCCCAGGTGGTGTTCCAGCACCGCCCGCGCATCGGCCAGTTGCGCGGCGATGCCGGCGGGCGGTGCGGCCGGCGTCATGCCACCGCGACGGGGATCTTGCCGATGCGGGCCTGCCATTCCTTCGGGCCGGTGGTGTGCACCGAGGTGCCCTGCGAATCGACGGCCACGGTCACGGGCATGTCTTTCACGTCGAACTCGTAGATGGCTTCCATGCCCAGGTCTTCGAAGGCCAGCACGCGGGCCTGGCGGATGGCCTTGGACACCAGGTAGGCGGCGCCGCCCACGGCCATCAGGTAGGCCGACTTGTGGTTGCGGATGGCGTCGATGGCCACCGGGCCGCGCTCGGACTTGCCGATCATGGCGATCAGGCCGGTCTTGTCGAGCATCATGTCGGTGAACTTGTCCATGCGGGTGGCGGTGGTGGGGCCGGCCGGGCCGACCACTTCGTCGCGCACCGGATCGACCGGACCCACGTAGTAGATGACGCGGTTGGTGAAATCCACCGGCAGGGATTCGCCCTTGGCCAGCATGTCCTGGATGCGCTTGTGTGCGGCGTCGCGGCCGGTCAGCATCTTGCCCGACAGCAGCAGGGTCTGGCCGGGCTTCCAGCTGGCCACTTCCGCGGGCGTCAGCGTGTTCAGGTCGACCTGCTTGGACTTGTTGTAGTCGGGCGCCCAGTGCACTTCGGGCCATTCGGACAGCGAGGGCGGATCCAGGCGCGCCGGGCCGGAACCGTCGAGCTCGAAGTGAGCATGGCGGGTGGCCGCGCAGTTCGGGATCATGGCCACGGGCTTGGAAGCCGCGTGGGTGGGGAAGGTGTTGATCTTGACGTCGAGCACGGTAGTCAGGCCGCCCAGGCCCTGCGCGCCGATGCCCAGCGCGTTGACCTTCTCGTAGAGCTCGATGCGCAGTTCTTCGAGCTTGTTCTGCGGGCCGCGGGCCAGCAGTTCGTACATGTCGATGTCGTCCATCAGCGACTGCTTGGCCATCAGCATGGCCTTTTCGGCCGTGCCGCCGACGCCGATGCCCAGCATGCCGGGCGGGCACCAGCCGGCGCCCATGGTGGGCACCGTCTTGAGCACCCAGTCGACCAGCGAGTCGCTGGGGTTCAGCATGGCGAACTTGGATTTGTTTTCCGAGCCGCCGCCCTTGGAAGCCAGCTGCACGTCGACCTTGTCGCCGGGGACGAGCTCGACGTGCAGGATACAGGGCGTGTTGTCGCGGGTGTTCTTGCGGGCGAACAGCGGGTCGTCCAGCACCGAGGCGCGCAGCGGGTTGTCGGGGTTGGTGTAGCCGCGGCGCACGCCTTCGTCGCACAGTTCCTGCAGCGTGTGCCGGGTATCGAAGCGCACATCCATGCCGACCTTCAGGAAGACGTTGACGATGCCGGTGTCTTGGCACAGCGGGCGCTTGCCTTCGGCGCACATGCGCGAGTTGGTCAGGATCTGCGCCATCGCGTCGCGCGCGGCCGGGCTTTCTTCGCGCTCGTAGGCGCGGGCCAGGTGGCGGATGTAGTCGACGGGATGGTAGTAGCTGATGAACTGGATGCCATCGGCGATAGACTGGATGAAGTCTTCTTCTTTGATGAGGACGGACATGGCGGTATGGGCAAAAGCGGTGAAAAAGGAAAAAGGCCGCGCGACATCGACGGGCCTGCTCTGGAATCGACGGGTCTATTTTATGGCCGGACGGGCGAGGCCTATTTGCCTTGCCACACGGGTTTGCGCTTTTCGGCGAAGGCGGTGGCGCCTTCCTTGGCGTCGGCCGAGCTGAAAATGTGCGCGATCAGCGGACGCTGGCGGTCGAACATGCCGTCCTGGTCCCAGTCGGTGGCCTGGGCCACGATGCTCTTGGCGGTCTGCACCGCCCGGGGGCCGTTCTCGACGATGACGCGGGCCAGTTCCAGGGCCCCTTCCAGCGCCTTGCCGGGCTCGGTCAGGCGGTTGACCAGGCCGTAGCCGTGGGCGCGCTCGGCGCCCAGCATGTCGCCGGTCAGAATGACTTCCATGGCGATGTGGTACGGCAGGCGGCGCGGCAGGCGCAGCATGCCGCCCGAGCCGGCCACCAGGCCGCGCTTGACTTCCGGCAGGCCGAACTTGGCATTGCTGGCCGCCACGATCAGGTCGGCCGCCAGGGCCATTTCGCAGCCGCCGGCCAGCGCGTAGCCTTCCACGGCGGCGATCAGCGGCTTGCGGGGCGGGCGCTCGTTCAGGCCGGCGAAGCCGCGGCCCGGGATCAGCGGGCGCTGGCCGCTCTGGGCGAAGGCCTTCAGGTCCATGCCCGACGAAAACGTGCCGCCCGCGCCGGTCAGGATGCCGATGCGCACATCGTCGCGGCTGTCCATCTGCTCGAACGCGGCGGCCATGGCCTGCGCGGTTTCCAGATTGATGGCGTTCTTCGCTTCCGGGCGATTGACGGTGATGATCTGGATACCGTCGACCACTTCCACTTTGATCAATTCGGACATGCGGGGCTCCTGGGCGGGCCGGCGGGCCCGCGGGTTATCTATAAGACTTGTGGGGATACCGAATCATACGACCATCCGGAAGGACGGCGGCCGGATGGGGGGGTGGACACTATATTGAACGGGGCGGGCCGGTCAGTGCTTCGCCAACTGCGGGGGGTGTCAGACACCCTTCGGGGTGTCTGACACCTGTCGAGACTCTGCCTGAGCAACCTGCCGTGATCTTGCCTGAGCAACCTGCCGAGGCCTTGCCAAGGCAGTCTGTCGAGACCTTGCCAAGGTGATTTGTCATGATCCTGCCAAAGCGCTTCAGCTGTCAGACGCCCCGCACAAAGCCATTTGCCATGATCCTGCCAAGGTGCTTCAGGTGTCAGACACCCCGCAGGGTGTCTGACACCCTCCGCATTGCAAACGTCCCCAAAACACCGCACGCAGCCCCTTCCCCGGTCAATGCCGCGCCAGCTGCGTCACCGCCACCACCAGGCGGTCGATTTCAGCGCCCGACGTCAGGTAGCTGACCGAGGCCCGCGCCACCGTGTCCAGGCCGCGCGCCCGCATGTCCAGCGGCGTGTAAGGCACACCGTTGGCGGCGATGTTGATGCCCTGCTGCCCCAGGCTGGCCCGCACGTCGGCGGCGGCCATGCCGTCCACGTTGAACGACACCAGGGCCGAATGGGCCTCGCCCAGGTCATGCAGCGTCACGCCCGGGATACGCGCCAGCCGTGCCCGCAGCGCGCCGGCGTTGGCGTCCAGGCGCGCGCGGATCGCCGGCACGCCCAGGTCCAGCGCCTCTTGCAGCGCATTGGCCAGCCCGCACAGCAGCGCCACCGGTTGCTCGCTGGTTTCGAGGCGTCGCGCGCCCGTGCGCGGCGCCGAGACGCCGTCGACGCCCATCGGGGCGGACGAGGTATCGACGAAAGCCGGCGCCAGGCGGGCGGCGAAGTCGTCGCGCACATACAGCAGCGACAGCCCGCGCGGCCCGCGCAGGTGCTTGCGCACCGGCGCCACCAGGATGTCGCAGCCCACCGCGCGCACGTCGATGGGCAACTGGCCCAGGGCCTGCGCCGCATCCACGATATAGGGAATGCCGTGGCGGCGCGCCACCGCGCCGATCTCGGCGGCCGGGTTGATCAGGCCGCCATTGGCCGGCAGCCAGGTCAGCGACACCAACCGGACGCGCTCGTCCAGCATGGCCTGCAGGGCTTGCGGGTCGGCGCGGCCCTGCGCGTCGCAGCCTATGGCCTCGATGCGGGCGCCCGCCCGTTCGGCCACCTGCTGCATGGTGGCCAGGTTGCCACCCCATTCGTGCCGGCCGACCAGGATGCGGTCGCCGGCGCGCCACGGCCCCAGCGCGGCGAAAGCGCGGCCCCAGGCGTCGGAACAACCGGACGCGAAGGCCACTTCGTCGGGCTGGGCGCCGATCAGCGCCGCGGCGCGCTGCCGGGCGGCGGCCACGACGCCCTGGGCCGCCTGGGCGGCCTCCATGGGGCCCAGCGCGGCTTCGCGGTGCATGTGGTCGACCACCGCCTGGATGGTGGCGGCCGACGGCAGCGATGCGCCGGCGTGGTTGAAATGGATCGCCTGCGCCACGCCGGGAACGGCCCGGCGCAAGCGTTCGACATCGGCGTCGGACAAGCTGGCTGGCGGCATGATGGCCCCCTCAGGGTTTGATCTGGACGATGGCCTCGACCTCGACGGCCACGCCGCGCGGCAGCGACGCCACGCCCACCGCCGTGCGCGCATGGCGGCCGGCGTCGCCGAACACCTCGACCATCAGGTCGGACGCGCCGTCGGCCACGGCGCTCTGGCGCTGGAATTCCGGCGTGCTGGCCACGAACACCCCCAGCCGGACCACCCGCACCACGCGCGCCATGTCGTCGCCCACCGCGTCGGCCACGTGCGCCAGCACGCCCAGCGCCGCCTGGCGGGCCGCCTGGCGCCCTTCGTCTTCGCTCAGCGTGTCGCCCACCCGGCCCAGCCAGACCGCCTTGTCGCCCTGGCGCGGCACCTGGCCCGACACGAACAACAGATCGCCCACCTGCACCTTGGACACATAGTTGGCGGCGGGCCCCCCGGCCGGCTCCAGGGACAGGCCCAGGGCGTGGGCACGGGCGGTGATCGTGGCGGACATGAAGCGTACCTCTCGAAAAGAAAACGGGCCGGCGCCGGGCTCAGGCGGCCGGCAGGATCCGGAAGACCTGGCGCCATCGTAGCGCGTTCACTGGGCCTGCTCGCGAATCAGGTCATAGGCCGCCAGCACCAGGCTGTCGTTGGTGTCGCGCCGGCGGGCCAGGTGGAATTCGATCGGCACCGGGTCCAGGTCGGGAAAGATGCGCACCAGGTGACGATAGCGCGGGTCGCCGTCGACCAGGACATCAGGCAGCATCGCCACGCCCGCCCCGCTGGAGATCGTCTCGATCAGGGCCTTGACGTGGTTACAGGTGTTCAACTGGTAGGCCAGGCCCTGCTCGGGCAGGCAGGCAGTGGTCAGCTCGTATTGCAGCGAGGGCCGCGACAAGGTCCAGACCGGCACGCGCGCCAGATCGTCGCGCCCCTTGCGCAGGCGCAGTTCCCGGGCCAGCGACCGATCGGCCATCCAGGTCAGGTTCAGCTGGCTCAGACAGGTGGTTTCCAGTGTGCGGTCGTGCGGCGGCACCATGATGGCCAGGTCCTGCACCCCGCGTCCCAGCTTGCTGGTCAAATGGATGGTCAGGTCGACGTCGACTTCCCAGTTGACGTGCGGCATGGCCCGGCGGGCATGGCTCAGCAGCCCTGGCAAGCCGGTGATGGCGTAGATCTCGCCGCAGCCCAGCCGTAACGTGCCGCGCATGTCGCGCGTATCGGTGACACTGCGCAACACGTTTTCCATTTCGTCGAGCAGGGGCGCGTAGCGGTCGACCAGCGTGCGCCCCTTCACGGTCAGCATCATGCGCCGCCCCACTTTCTCGAACACCTGGATACCCAGGCGATCTTCCAGTTCTTTCACTCGCAGCGAAATGGTTGGCTGGGTGGCGTTCAGCCGCGCGGCGGCGGCGGCATAAGTGCCAAGCCGGGCGATCCAGACGATCGTCTCCAGGTGGATCAGGCTGGGCTTGAACATAAGCTTTCCCAATGTTTATTGATGATAATAAATTGATTTTTCACATATAAGTTTAGCCATAAGATGCGGCCCATTCTCGGTAATACAGACAGGGAAGGCACCGCATGGCGATCGATTACGCGGCTCGGGGGCACGTCGTCACCATCACGATCAACCGGCCCGGCAGCATGAACGCGCTGGACCCGCGCAGCATGGTGACGCTGCGCGCCGCGCTGCTGGCCTTCGAGCGCGACGCGAAGTTGCGGGTGGCCATCCTGACAGGCGCGGGCGATCGCGCCTTCTGCGCCGGCGCCGACTTGAAGCAGACCCTGCCGACGCGCCCGTATGTATCGGGCCTGTTCGACCGCGACGTCGACGAAGACCATCCGCTGTATGTCCGCAATCTGTCATTGCCGCGCCTGGCCATCAGCAAGCCCGTGATCGCGGCAGTCAACGGTGTGGCGGTCGGTGGCGGCATGGAGCTGGCGCTGAACGCCGACATCTGCATCTGCGCGCCGCAGGCCCGTTTCGGCCTGACCGAGCCGCGCGTGGGCAGCATTCCGGCGGTATCGGGCATCCAGCGCCTGATGCAGTCGCTGCCGCGGCCGGTGGCCATGAAGCTGTTGCTGACCGGGGAGATCGTCGATGCCGCCACGGCGCATGCCTACGGCATCGCGGCCGAGGTCACGCCCGACGGCGCGCTGCAGCAGCGCGCCGAGGAAATCGCCGGGCAGATCGCGGCCAACGCGCCGCTGGCGGTGCGCGCGCTCAAGTACCTGGCCCAGAAAGCGCTGGACCTGCCGGTGAAGGAAGCGCTGGAAGTTGAGGAACTGGTCTGGGGGCACCTGCATGCCTCGGAAGACCGTATCGAAGGCCGCAAGGCTTTCGCAGAAAAACGCCCGCCCCGCTTCGCGGGCAGATAGGGCATCTTATCCAGAGGAGACACACTATGCATCGCTTCGACAAACAACGATTGTCCAAGTGGGCCGCCACCGCGGCCTGCGCGCTGGCGCCCGTGCTGGCCTCGGCGGCCTTCCCTTCGCAGCCCATCACGCTGGTCGTACCGTTCCCGCCCGGCGGCGGCAACGACCAGATCGGCCGCCTGGTGGGCGAGCACCTGGCCACTGAACTGAAGGTGCCCGTGGTGATCGACAACAAGGGCGGCGCGGGCGGCAACATCGGCACGGGACTGGTGGCGCGCGCCAAGCCGAATGGCTATACGCTGGTGATCGCCTCGAACCAGGTGGTGATCAATACCTCGCTGTATTCGGACGTGGGGTTCGACCTGCACAAAGACCTGCGCCCGGTATCGATGATCGCCGACGTGCAATTCCTGCTGGTGGCCAACCCCGCCACGGGGTTGAAGCAGGCTTCCGACATCATCTCGCGGGTCAAGGGCGGCGCCCCGATCAACCACGGCACGCCGGGCAGCGGCACGCCGCAGCACCTGTCGGCGGAACTGTTCGGCGCACTGACCGGTGCCCGTCTGACGCACGTGCCCTACCGTGGCTCGGGCCCGGCGATCGCCGACGTGCTGGGCGGCCACATCGAAGTGGCCTTCGCCACGCTGCCGGCGGTGGCGCCGCACGTGCAGACGCACAAGCTCACCGCCATCGCGGTGACCGGCAAGGCGCGCTCGCCGCTGCTGCCCGACGTGCCCACCCTGGCCGAATCGGGCGTGACGGGCTACGAGTCCTCGACCTGGTACGGGCTGCTGGCGCCGGCGCAGACGCCGGACGACGTCATCCAGGCGTACTCGGCGGCGCTCGACCGCATCGTCAACTCGGCGACGTTCCGCGACCAGCTCAGCAAGCTGGGCTACGAGACCCGCTATCTCGGCCCCGACGCCATGGGCAAAGTCATGGACGCCGATGAAGCCAAATGGGCCGAAATCATCAAGCATGTCGGCATCAAGGTCGAATAAGGAGCCGCAATTGCTGAATGCCAGCCTGCAAGGCGTGCGCGTGGTCGATTTCTCGCAGATCGGCGCCGGCCCCACCTGCTCGATGTACCTGGGCGACATGGGCGCCGACGTGGTGAAGATCGAGCCCCCCACCGGCGACCTGGGCCGCGCGCTGGGCCGGCCGTGGGTGCTGGACGAAAGCCCGATGCACATCGCCTTCAACCGCAACAAGCGCAGCATCGCCGTCGACATGAAGTCGGCGCGAGGCCGGCAGCTGGTGCGCGGGCTGGTGGCCGGCGCCGACGTGCTGATCGAGAGCTTCCGGCCGGACGTCATGGGCCGGCTGGGCCTGGGCTACGACCAGGTCCACGCCGACAACCCCAGGCTGGTCTACTGCTCGGTCTCGGCCTTCGGCCAGACCGGGCCGGCAATGGCCAAGCCGGGGGTGGACGGCATCATCCAGGGCGAGTCCGGGCTGATGAACCTGATCGGCCTTCCCGACCAGGAGCCCTGCAAGGTGCAGGCGCCTATCGCCGACGTCACCACCGGCATCGTGGCGACGGTGGGCGTGCTGGCCGCCCTGTTCGAGCGCGAGCGCAGCGGCGCGGGCCAGCGGCTGGACACCAGCCTGTTCGCCTCTACCGTGGCCCTGCAGCAATCGGCCCTGACGGAATACTTCGGGTCGCGCCAATTGCCGGTCAAGGCCGGCAGCGCCGCCCCCTACGCCGCGCCGAACGAGGCCTTCCAGGCCGCCGACGGCTGGCTGATGGTGGCCGCGTACAACGGCGGCCGCTGGGAAAGGCTGTGCGAAATACTGGGCGTGGCCGGCCATCCGGACGCAGCCGCGCTGGCCAACCTGGACACGCGCGTGCAGCAGCGGCAGCGGATGCGCGGCCTGCTGGCGCCCGCCTTCGCCGCCCGCACCGTCGATCAGTGGCTGGCGGCGCTGTCGGGGGCCGACATCATCTGCGGCCGGGTCGCCACCTACCGCGACCTGGAAGACAACCCGCAGGTGACGCACCTGAAGCTGATCGAGACATTGCAAACGCGCCAGGGCAAGCAGTTCCGGGTGCCGGCGTTCCCGATCAACAGCGCGACGCGCGACGCCAGCTCACGTCCGCCGCCGGATTTCGGCGAACACACGGTCGAGGTATTGCGCGAAGCCGGCTATGCCGACGCCGAGATCGACGCGCTGGTCGGCGCGGGCGTCGTCTTCGCGGGGCAGGACTGCCACGGCTGAGCCGTGCTGCAACGTCATCGCCGTCGCCCTGGACGAAGGCACCTAATGGCCTCGAACCGGGTCGGCCCCGAACTGGCCGGTGGCCGCCTGCTGCCGCGCTTCAAGCCCGACCCGCCCGAGGCCTGAGCCCGCGCCGGCGGGCCGCTCGGAACCTTTCCCGACAGCAACCCGTGCGCCGCCCCCGGGCCGCACGGGGCGCCCACCCGCCCCCGCCGCGCCCCGGGCCAGTTAAAATGGCCGGTTTCCCGCACCAGGGGCCGGGCCGCCCGTGCGCCGGCCAGCCCCCACGGCGCTCCGAATTCCAAGAATCCTATGCTCACCTTTCAGCAAATCATCCTTACGCTCCAGGACTACTGGGACAAGCAGGGTTGCGCCCTGCTGCAGCCGTACGACATGGAAGTCGGCGCCGGCACCTCGCACACCGCCACCTTCCTGCGCGCCATCGGCCCCGAGCCCTGGCGCGCCGCCTACGTGCAGCCGTCGCGCCGGCCCAAAGACGGCCGCTACGGCGAAAACCCCAACCGCCTGCAGCACTACTACCAGTACCAGGTGGTGCTCAAGCCGGCCCCGCCCGAAATCCTGGACCTGTACATCGGTTCGCTGAAGGCCCTGGGCATCGACCCCACCCAGCACGACATCCGCTTCGTCGAAGACGACTGGGAAAACCCCACGCTGGGCGCCTGGGGCCTGGGCTGGGAAGTATGGCTGAACGGCATGGAAGTCACCCAGTTCACCTACTTCCAGCAAGTGGGCGGGCTGGACTGCACGCCCACCACCGGCGAAATCACCTACGGCCTGGAACGCCTGGCCATGTACCTGCAAGGCGTGGAAAGCGTCTACGACCTGGTCTGGACCGAAGGCGCGCACGGCAACCGCGTGCTGTACCGCGACGTGTTCCACCAGAACGAGGTCGAGCAGTCCACCTACAACTTCGAACACGCCTCGGCCGACATGCTGTTCGCCCACTTCAACGACTACGAAGCCGAAGCCAAGCGCCTGATGGACGTACCCCTGGCCCTGCCCGCCTACGAGGCCACCCTGAAAGCCGCGCACACCTTCAACCTGCTCGACGCGCGCGGCGCCATCAGCGTGACCGAGCGCGCCGCCTACATCGGCCGCATCCGCAACCTGTCGCGCGCCGTGGCGCAGGCTTACTACGATTCCCGCGAACGACTGGGCTTCCCCATGCTGACCACCCACCGCGCCGGGGAGGCTGCCTGAATGACGACGAACACCCGCCCCCTGCTGGTCGAACTGCTGACCGAAGAACTCCCGCCCAAGGCCCTGCAGAAGCTGGGCCAGGCTTTCGCCGAAGGCGTGCGCGCCACCCTGGCGCGCCACGGCCTGCTGGCCGACGGCTGCCAGGTCGCCGCGTTCTCGACCCCGCGCCGCCTGGCGGTGCGCCTGTCGCACGTGCTCGACCAGGCGCCCGACCAGGACTACGCCGAAAAACTCATGCCCGTCAAAGTGGGCCTGGACGCCGACGGCAGCCCCACGGCCGCCCTGCTGAAGAAGCTGGCCGCCAAGGGCCTGGAAGGCGTGGACCCGGCCAACCTGGCGCGCGAATCCGACGGCAAGCAAGACTACCTGGTCGCGCGCGGCACCGCGCCCGGCGCCCGGCTGCCCGATGGCCTGCAGGAAGGCCTGCAGGCCGCCATCGATGGCCTGCCCATCCCCAAGGTCATGCGCTACCAGCTGGCCGACGGCGTCACCACCGTGAAGTTCGTGCGCCCCGCGCACGGCCTGGTGGCCCTGCACGGCGCCGACGTGGTGCCGGTAACGGCGCTGGGCCTGGCCGCCGGCCGGCGCACGCTGGGCCATCGCTTCATGGCCGACGCGCCGGTCGAGGTGGCCGACGCCGACACCTACGAGGCCACGCTGGCTGAACAGGGCCGCGTGGTCGCCTCGTTCGAGCTGCGCCGCGCCGAAATCGACCGCCAGTTGCAAGCCCATGCCGGCCGCCTGGGCGCCACGCTGGGCAACGATCCCGAAGTGGCCGCCCTGCTCGACGAAGTCACCGCGCTGGTCGAGCACCCCACCGTGTACGTGGGCCAGTTCGACGAGCAGTTCCTGCAGGTGCCGCAGGAATGCCTGATCCTGACCATGCGGCTGAACCAGAAGTACTTCCCGCTGTTCGATCCGGCCACCGGCAAGCTGACGCACCGTTTCCTGATCGTCAGCAACATGCAGGCCGACAACCCGGTCAACATCGTCGAAGGCAACCAGCGCGTGGTGCGCCCGCGCCTGGCCGACGCGCAGTTCTTCTTCGACACCGACCGCAAGACCCCGCTGGCCGCGCGCGTGCAGCAGCTGGGCAGCATCGTCTATCACAACAAGCTGGGCACCCAGCTCGAGCGCGTCGAGCGCGTGCGCGCCATCGCGCGCGGCGTAGCCGAACGGCTGGGCGGCGACGCCGCCGCGGCCGACCGCGCCGCCCTGCTGGCCAAGGCCGACCTGGGCACCAACATGGTGGGCGAATTCCCGGAACTGCAAGGCATCATGGGCGCCTACTATGCCGCCGGCGACGGCGAGCCCGCCGCCGTGGTGCAGGCCCTGCGCGACCAGTACCGCATCCGGCTGGATGCGCCGGTCACCCGCGACTCCCTCGCGGCCGCCGTCCTGTTCATCGCCGAACGCGCCGAAACGCTGGTCGGCATCTGGGGCATCGGCCTGGCGCCCACCGGCGAACGCGATCCGTTCGGCCTGCGCCGCGCCGCGCTGGGCCTGATCAGCGCCTTCGAGCAACTGGCCGCGGGCGGCTGGCTGGCCGTCAGCGCCGACGGCCCGCTGTCGCTGGACGGCCTGCTGGCACTGGCCGCCGGCACCTTCCCGGCGGGCAAGATCCCCGCCGCCACGGTCGACGAAGTGCGCGCCTTCATCTACGAGCGCTACCGTAACCAGCTGGCCGCCGAATTCGACCGCAATGCGGTCGACGCGGTGATCGCCCTGGCGCCGCCCCTGCACCAGGCGGCCGCGCGCGTGCGCGCCGTGACGGCCTTCGGCCAGCTGCCCGAGGCCGCCAGCCTGGCCGCCGCCAACAAGCGCATCGGCAACCTGCTCAAGAAAGCCGAGGGCGATATCGGCAACGTAGACGCCGCGCGCCTGACCGAGCCCGCCGAGCAGGCCCTGGCCGCCGCCGTAGCGGCGCTGCGTCCGCAGGCCCAGGCCCAGCTGCAGGCCGGCGACTTCGCCGGCAGCCTGAGCACGCTGGCCCGGGCCCGCCAGCCGGTGGACGCCTTCTTCGCCGACGTCATGGTCATGGCCGACGACCCCGCCGTGCGCGCCAACCGCCTGGCGCTGCTGGGGCAACTGCACGGGCTGATGAACCAGGTGGCCGACATTTCCAGGCTGGCACAGTGAAGCTCATCATTCTCGACCGCGACGGCGTCATCAACCAGGACAGCGACGCCTTCGTCAAGACGCCCGACGAATGGATTGCCCTGCCGGGCAGCCTGGCCGCCATCGCCCGGCTGTCGCAGGCGGGCTACACGGTCGTGGTGGCCAGCAACCAGTCGGGCCTGGCGCGCGGCCTGTTCGACATGGCCACGCTGAACGCCATCCATGCCAAGCTGCACCGCGAACTGGCCCAGGCCGGCGGCGTGATCGATGCCATCTTCCTGTGCCCGCACGGCCCCGACGACGGCTGCGCCTGCCGCAAGCCGCTGCCCGGCATGTACCACGACATCGCCAGCCGCTACGACGCCAACCTGGCCGGCGTACCCGCGGTGGGCGATTCGCTGCGCGACCTGCAGGCCGCCACCGCGGCCGGCTGCGCGCCGTGGCTGGTGCTGACCGGCAACGGCGCCAAGACCCGCCAGGGCGAACTGCCGCCCGGCACCCGTGTCGCCGCCGACCTGTCGGCCGTGGCCGACGCCCTGCTGCAGGAAGCCTGACCCCATGGCCTGGTTGCGTTCACTGTTCTATATGGTGTTCCTGGTCGTCACGGTGATTCCGTACGCCTTTGCCTGCATCCTGTGGGCGCCGCTGCCGCCGCGCTGGCGCTACAAGCTCACGGTGGGTTGGCCGCGCCTGGCCATCTGGGGCGCGCGCGCCTTCTGCGGCATCCGCTGGCAGATCAAGGGCGCCGAAAACCTGCCCGACGGCGGCTGCATCCTGCTGTCCAAGCACCAGTCGGCCTGGGAAACCCTGTTCTTCCCGGCCCACATGCCGCGCGAAGTCTGCTACGTGTACAAGAAAGAACTGCACATGCTGCCGTTCTTCGGCTGGGGCCTGGCGCTGCTGCGCATGATTCCCATCGACCGGTCCAAGGGCCGCGACGCCTTCGAACAGGTCATCCGCCAGGGCAAGGTGCGGCTCGAAGAAGGCCGCTGGCCGTTATTGTTTCCCGAAGGCACGCGGGTGCCCCCCGGCAAGACCGTGCGCTTCAAGATGGGGGGCGCGCTGCTGGCCTCGCGCACCGGCGCGGTGGTGATCCCGGTGGCCCTCAACGCCGGCGAATGCTGGCGTCGCAATGCCTTCGTGAAGCGGCCGGGCATGATTACCGTGTCCTTCGGGCCCGCGATAGAATCGCAGGGAATTTCCGCCGACGAGCTCAACGCCAAGGTGCAGGCCTGGATCGAAGGGGAAATGCGTCAACTCAATCCCGAAAGGTATGCCCAGCAACGGCCAGCTTGAACTCCTGTTCGCCGAACCCGCCGCCCCGGCGCCCCGCGCGCCCGAGGCCGCCCCCCTGCTGACGCCGCCGCCCGCGCCCATCGCCGCCGCCACCGTCGCCACCCCCTGCCCCGACCCGCTGCCGCCCGGAGCCCGCTGGCGCGAAGTCGCCACCGAACAGCAGGCCATCGGCTTCGTGCTGCTGCGCTCGCGCCGGCGCAGCATCGGGTTCGTGGTGGCCGACGACGGCCTGCGCGTCACCGCGCCCAACTGGGTCACCCTGGCCCAGGTCGACGACGCGGTACGCGAGAAATCTCGCTGGATCCTGGCCAAGCTGCGCGAATGGCAGGCCCGCAAAGAACAGCTGGCCATGGCCCAGACCCGCTGGCAGGCCGGCGGCGAACTGCCCTACCTGGGCAAGCGCATCGTGCTGGGCGTGGGCGGCGATCACCGGCAGGCCCGCCTGTCGGGCGATGCCGACGCGCCCAACGACGGCGATACCCTGTGGCTGGCGCTGCCCACCGACGCCGACCAGGCGCGCATCCGCGACGCGGCCCAGGCCTGGCTGCAGCAGCGCGCCGGCACGCTGTTCGGCGCCCGCCTGGCGCACTTCCTGCAGGCCAGCGGCCTGAAGATCCGGCGCTGGCGGCTGTCGTCGGCGGCCACCCGCTGGGGCTCGTGCACCAGCGACGGCAACATCATGCTGAACTGGCGCTTGATCCACTTCGCGCCGTCCATCATCGACTACGTCATCGCGCACGAACTCGCGCACCTGCGCGAGATGAACCACAGCCACGATTTCTGGGCCGAAGTGGGCCACATCCTGCCCGGCTTCGAAGAAGCCAAGAACGTGCTGCGGCGGCACGATCCGGCCAGCCTGCCGAAGTTCTAGCCCTCTCGCCCCGGAACCCACCATGGAACTGCGCCAGCTGCGCTATTTCGTCAAAGTGGCCGAATACGGCAGCATGGGGCGCGCCGCAACCGAGCTGGGCGTGGTCACCTCGGCGCTCAGCCAGCAGATCAGCCGCCTGGAAAGCGAACTGTCCACCCGCCTGCTGACCCGCACGTCCAGCGGCGTGGTGCCCACGGATGCCGGCCTGGCCTTCCTGCGCCAGGCGCAACTGGCCCTGCGCCATGCCGACGGCGCGGCGCGCGCCGCCAAGGCCTCGCGCCTGACCGGCGAGGTCAGCGTGGGCCTGCCCGCCACCACGGCCTCGGTACTGGCCGTACCGTTCCTGCGGGCCATGCGCGACCGCTATCCCGACGTGCGCGTGCGCCTGGTGGAAAGCCTGTCGGGCTACCTGAGCGCCATGCTCAACGCCCGCCAGCTCGACCTGGCGATGGTGTTCCGCACCGAATCGGCACACCGCTGGAGCACGCTGCCGCTGATCGACGAACGGCTGTTCCTGATCGCCCCGCCCGACCTGCCCGGCCTGCCGCCGGAAGGCCCGGCGCGCCTGCGCGACATCGCCCGCCTGCCGCTGCTGCTGCCCAGCCCCAGCCACGGGCTGCGCGCCCTGGTCGACGCCGCCTACGCGCGGCTGCGCATCGAGCCCAACCTGGCCGCCGAGATCGACGGCCTGGACGTGCTGATGGATCTGGTGCGCGAAGGCTTCGGCGCCACCATCCAGCCCGGCGCCGCCACCGTGCGCCTGCGCGGCGAGCCCCTGGCGCTGCGCCAGATCGCCGACCGCCACCTGCGGCGCCCCAACCTGCTGGCCAGCGTGTCCGACGACGAGCTCTCGCCCGCGGCCCTGGCGGCGCGCGTGCTGCTGGCCCAGACGGCCGAAGCCCTGGTGCGGGCAGGCACCTGGCCCGGGGCAACTCTTCACAAATCGTGAATAGCCGTTGACGATCACAGGCTGGCGCGCACCTCGCGTGCCGGCCTATAGTCCCGGGCTGACTCTACAGGCCCTATCCCATGATCGACGTACTGGTAATCGGCGGCGGCAACGCCGCCTTGTGCGCGGCACTGATGGCGCGCGAAGCGGGCGCCAGCGTCCTGGTGCTGGAAGCCGCCCCGCGCGAATGGCGCGGCGGCAATTCGCAGCACACGCGCAACCTGCGCTGCATGCACGACGCCCCGCAGGATGTGCTGGTCGAAGCCTACCCGGAAGAAGAATACTGGCAAGACCTGCTCAAGGTCACCGGCGGCCTCACCAATGAACACCTGGCGCGGCTGGTGATTCGCGAATCCTCCACCTGTCGCGACTGGATGCGCAAGCACGGCGTGAATTTCCAGCCGCCGCTGTCGGGCGCCCTGCACGTGGCGCGCACCAACGCCTTCTTCATGGGCGGCGGCAAGGCCCTGGTCAACGCCTACTACCGCAGCGCCGAGGCGCTGGGGGTGCAGATCCGCTACGACGCCCTGGTCGATTCCCTGGAACTGGACAACGGCCGCTTCGTGGCCGCCCGCATCGGCGACGAACGCATCGTGGCGCGCACCTGTGTGCTGGCCGCCGGCGGCTTCGAATCGAACCGGGAATGGCTGCGCGAGGCCTGGGGCCAAAACGAGCGCGGCGAATGGCCGGCCGACAATTTCCTGATCCGCGGCACGCGCTTCAATACCGGCGTGCTGCTGAAGTTCATGATCGACGCCGGCGCCGACGCCATCGGCGACCCGTCGCAATCGCACTGCGTGGCCATCGATGCGCGCGCGCCGCTGTACGACGGCGGCATCTGCACCCGCATCGACTGCGTGTCGCTGGGCGTGGTGGTCAACCGCGACGCACAGCGCTTCTACGACGAGGGCGAAGACTTCTGGCCCAAGCGCTACGCCATCTGGGGCCGCCTGACGGCCATGCAGCCCGGCCAGATCGCCTATTCCATCATCGACGCCAAGGCCATCGGCCGCTTCATGCCGCCGGTGTTCCCCGGCGTGCAGGCCGATACCCTGCCCGAGCTGGCGCGCAAGCTGGAACTGGACGAAGCCACGTTCATGCGCACCCTGTCGGACTACAACGCGGCCTGCCGCGTCGGCACTTTCGACCACACCAGCCTGGACGACTGCCACACCGAAGGCGTGCAGCCGGCCAAGACGCACTGGGCCCGCCCGCTGGACACCGCGCCGTACTACGGCTATGCGCTGCGGCCGGGCATCACCTTCACCTACCTGGGGCTGAAGGTGGACGACACCGCCGCCGTCCGGTTCAACGACCGGCCCAGCGACAACCTGTTCGTGGCCGGCGAGATGATGGCCGGCAACGTGCTGGGCAAGGGTTATACCGCCGGGGTCGGCATGTCCATCGGCACGGCCTTCGGCCGCATCGCCGGCACGCGCGCCGCCGCGGCGGCGCTGGCCCAACGGGCAACGGGAGCACAACGTGAAGCAGCTTGAAGAACTGGCCCGCCGGGCGCGCGCCGACGCCGCGCCGGCCGTGGCGGCCGAACAACCCGTGCAATGGCACGCCAGGGGCGCCCACGCAGCGCCCGCCAGCCTGACCGGCGACGAGACCGAGGTGGCGCGGGTCATGCAGATCTGCAACGCCTGCCGCTATTGCGAAGGCTTCTGTGCGGTGTTCCCGGCCATGACGCGCCGGCTGGAATTCGGCAAGGCCGACATCAACTACCTGGCCAACCTGTGCCACAACTGCGGCGCCTGCCTGCATGCCTGCCAGTACGCGCCGCCGCACGAATTCGGCGTGAACGTGCCGCAGGCCATGGCCAAGGTGCGCGTGCAGACCTACAGTGACTACGCCTGGCCGGCGGCGCTGGGCAAGCTGTACAAGCACAACGGCCTGGCCCTGTCGCTGGCCGCGGCGGGCGCCCTGGCGCTGTTCCTGGCGCTGACCGTGGCCATCACGGGCGGGCTGCTGCACGAGCCGCTGGCGGGCAATTTCTACGCCATCTTCCCGCACAACACACTGGCCTTGATGTTCGGCCTGGTATTCGTGTTCGCCCTGCTGGCGCTGGGCCTGGGGGTGGCGCGCTTCTGGCGCGACGTATCGCCCGGGGCCGCCAGCGGCGCGGCGGTGGCCGAGGCCACCCACGACGCGCTGCGGCTGAAGTACCTGGACGGCGGCCACGGCAAGGGCTGCAACAACGCCGACGACGCTTTCACCCTGGCCCGGCGGCGCTTCCACCACTTCACGTTCTACGGCTTCATGTTGTGCTTTGCCGCCACCTGTGTGGCCACGGTGTACCACTACGTGTTCGGCTGGCAGGCGCCCTACCCGTTCCTGAGCCTGCCGGTGCTGCTGGGCACGGTCGGCGGCGTCGGCCTGCTGATCGGCCCGGCCGGCCTGCTGTGGCTGAACCTCCGGCGCCACCCCCTGCAGGGCGACGCCGCCCAGCGCCCGATGGACCGCGGCTTCATCGCGCTGCTGTTCCTGACCAGCCTGACCGGCCTGCTGCTGCTGGCCCTGCGCGACACGCCGGCCATGGGCCTGCTGCTGGCCATCCACCTGGGCGTGGTCATGGCCCTGTTCCTGACCCTGCCCTACGGCAAGTTCGCCCACGGCATCTACCGCTGCGCGGCGCTGCTGAAATGGGCCATCGAGAAGCGCCAGCCGGACCCTCTGAAGCTAGGGGCCGACTGACACCGGCGCCCGCGCGGGCGGGCGCCACACTTTGCTGCAACACCACGGAGACATCCCGATGAAACGATCCCTGATCCAGGCCGCCTGCGGGGCGGCCCTGGCAGCCTGCGCCTGTGCCATTCCGGCGTCGGCCCAGACCTTTCCCACACGCCCGATTACGCTGGTCGTGCCGCACTCGGCCGGCGGCACTTCCGACATTCTGGCGCGCACCGTCGCGGCAGAAGTGGCCAAGACGCTGGGCCAGAGCATCATCGTCGACAACAAGGGCGGCGCCAACGGCTCGATTGCCGCCAAGACGGTGGCCACTTCCGCGCCCGACGGCTACACGCTGCTGCTGGCCACGGCCAGCACCCATGGCATCAACCCATCGCTGTACAAGAAACTGCAATATGACGCCGTGAAGGACTACACCCCGGTCACGCTGCTGGCCACGGTGCCCAATGTGCTGGTGGTCAACAAACAGGTCAAGGCCACCGATGTGCAAACGTTGATCGCCGAGATCAAGGCGGACGGCAACGGTTTCAACATGGCATCGGCCGGCGCCGGCACACCCGGCCACCTGGCGGGCGAAATGTTCAAGCAGCGCGCCGGGCTGGATTTCGTGCATGTGCCCTACAAAGGCGGCAGCCCCGCGCTGGCCGATCTGATCGGCGGCCAGGTGCAGTTCCTGTTCACCACCATTCCGGGCGCCCTGCCGCATATCAAGGCCGGCACGCTGCGCGCGCTGGCGGTGACCTCGCCGCGCCGCTCGCCCGCCCTGCCCGACCTGCCCACCATGGCCGAATCCGGCCTGCCGGGTTTCCAGGCCATTTCGTGGCACGGCATCGTGGCACCTGCCGGCACGCCGGCCGCCACGATCGATATCCTGAACCAGGCGTTCGCCAAGGCGCTGGCCGCGCCCGAGGTACGCCAGCGGCTGATGGAAGAAGGCGCCGAGGCGGCCGGCATCGGCACGGACGAATTCGGCCAATTCATCCAGCAGGAAATCGCCTCGTGGGCCAAGGCGGTACAGGCCTCGGGCGCCACCGCCAACTAGCGCGTCCCCGGCGGGAGGCCATGGGGTTTGCTACGATGTCAGCCTGGCTCGAAGAGCCCGGTTTCATCCAGCACAAGGAATTCCCCATGCGTCTCCTGCACACTATGCTGCGCGTCGGCAACCTGGACAAGTCCATCGATTTCTACACCAACGTCCTGGGCATGCGGGTGCTACGCCGCAAAGACTACCCCGACGGCAAGTTCACCCTGGCCTTCGTCGGCTACCAGGACGAAAGCGAAGGCGCCGTCATCGAGCTCACCCACAACTGGGACACCGACCACTACGACCTGGGCACGGGCTACGGCCACATCGCCCTGGAAGTGGACAACGCCTACGACGCCTGTGAAAAGGTCAAGCAAAAAGGCGGCAAGGTCACGCGCGAGGCCGGCCCCATGAAGCACGGCACCACCGTCATCGCCTTCGTCGAAGACCCCGACGGCTACAAGATCGAATTCATCCAGCGCAAGGGCCGCGCCGACTGAGCCGTCGCCATGATCCACGCCATCCTGAAAATGGGCGACCCGCGCCTGCTGCGGGTCGCCCAGCCGGTCGAGCGCTTCGACACCCCTGAGCTGCACGCGCTGGTGGCCGACATGTTCGAGACCATGGCGCACGCCCAGGGCGTGGGCCTGGCGGCGCCGCAGATCGGCGTCGACCTGCAACTGGTGATTTTCGGATTCGAGCGCAACGAGCGCTACCCGGACGCCCCGCCGGTGCCGCAGACGGTGTTGTGCAACCCGGTCATCACGCCGCTGTCGGACGAACGCGAAGACGGCTGGGAAGGCTGCCTGTCGGTGCCCGGCCTGCGCGGCCTGGTGCCGCGCTACCGGCATATCCGCTACAGCGGCTACGACCCCCACGGGCAACGCATCGAGCGCGAGGCCGAAGGCTTCCATGCACGAGTGGTGCAGCACGAATGCGACCACCTGATCGGCCGCCTGTATCCGTCGCGCATCGAGGATTTCTCGAAATTCGGCTTCACGGAAGTGCTGTTCCCGGACATGGACCCGAACCAGGACGACTAGGCCAAGTGCCTGGCGCCGCAGGATTGGCGAAACAGCCTTTGCACACATTGGTGTCAGACACCCTTCGGGGTGTCTGACACCTGGAAGCACCAGGACACCGCCACCGGAATCTTCAAGGGCCGCGACAGTTTGCCCGGATGCGGCCGGGTGCCCCGGATGCCGCCAGATGCCGGCCCCCTCGGATACCGCCAGGTGCCAGCCCCCCTCGGATGCCACCAGGTGCCAATCCCCCCGGGGTGCGGCCAGGTGTCAGACACCCCCCCAAGAGATACCCGTGGCAGGCCTGCGTAGCCGCCCGGGTGTCTGACACCTTTCAGTACAGGTTCGCCCGCAGCGAACCGGCATCAATCCCGTTTGCGCGCGAATTCGCCCGGCGCGAAGTCGTCCACCGCCACCACCTGCGCAACCGCCGCTTCGGCGGCTTCGATCTGGCGGGCCTGTTCGTCGGTGATGGCGCCGCCGCGATGGGCATCGCGCCAGTCGCGCACGCCTTCGCGGCGCAGGCGGTCGTGCAGGGGTTGCACCGCGCTGACCAGGGCGAAGGCGCGTTCCAGCTGTGCCAGGACATCGTCGCCGTCGCCGCGCTGCAGGTCTGCCGCCAGCCGGTCGCGCGTGGGCGACGGGGCCAGCAGCAGGTCGGCGCAATCGCGCGTCAGAGCATCGCTGGGCCCGCGGTTCAGCCGCACCGGCAGCACCACCGCGCGCAGCGTCCAGGCCAGCGGCCGTGACGGCAGGTTGGCCAGCACCTGGTCGATGCGGGTCTCGATGCGGGCGCAGCCGTCGTCCATGCACCACTGCACCAGCGGCAGGTCGGAATGGCACCGCCCTTCGTCTTCCCAGCGCTTGAGCACCGCGGACAGCAGGTACAGCTCGGCCAGGATATCGCCCAGCCGCGCCGACAGCATTTCACGGCGCTTCAGGGCGCCGCCCAGCGACCCCATGGCCGCGTCGGCCAGCAGCGCGAACGCCGAGGCATAGCGCCCCAGGCGCCGATAGTGGCGGGCCGTGGGGCCGGTGGACGGCGCGCGCGCCAGCAGGCCGCCCGTCCAGGCACGGCCCCAGGCGCGCAGGCCGTTGCGGGCCGCATGCGCCAGGTGCTTCCAGAAGACCTCGTGGAATGCCTGCGCGCCGCGTTCTTCGTCGTCGTCGCCCAGCGCCAGCACTTCGCGCATCAGGTAGGGATGCGCGCGAATGGCGCCCTGGCCGAAGATGATGAGGCAGCGCGTCAGGATGTTGGCGCCCTCGACCGTGATGGCGATGGGCAGGGCGCGGTACAGCGACCCCAGGTAATTGGCCGGCCCGTCGATCACGGCCTTGCCGCCGTGCACGTCCATGGCGTCGTTGACCGATTCGCGCATGCGTTCGGTGGCGTGGTATTTCATGATGGCCGACACCACGGCCGGCTTGTGGCCCTGGTTCAGCGCCGCGCAGGTCAGCCGGCGCGCGGCCTCGACCAGGTAGGCGTTGGCCGCCAGGCGGCCCAGCTTTTCCTGCACGCCCTCGAAGCGGCCCACCGCGATGCCGAACTGCTGGCGCACGCGCGCGTACATGCCGGTGACGTGGGCGCTGTAGACGGAAGCCGCGGCCGACAGCGACGGCAGCGAAATGCCGCGGCCGGCCGCCAGCGCGCTCATCAGCATCTGCCAGCCGTGGCCCGCCTTGGCCGGCCCGCCGATCAGGGCGTCCAGCGGCACGAAGACGTCTTTGCCCTGGTTGGGGCCGTTCTGGAACACCTGCATCGACGGCAGGTGGCGCCGGCCGATGCTGACGCCCGGGGCGTCAGTGGGCACCAGCGCCACCGAGATGCCCACGTCGGCCGGCCCGCCCAGCAGGCCGTCGGGATCCTGCAGCTTGAATGCCAGCCCCAGCACCGTGGCCACCGGCCCCAGCGTGATGTAGCGTTTGTGCCAGTTCAGGCGGATGCCCAGCACTTCCTGGCCATCGACCATCTGGCGGCAGACCACGCCTGTGTCGGTCATCGAGGCCGCGTCCGAGCCGGCTTCGGGGCTGGTCAGGCCGAAGCACGGCACGTCGGTGCCGTCGGCCAGGCGCGGCAGCCAGTAGTCGCGTTGTTCGGGCGTGCCGAACTGCAGCAGCAGTTCGCCCGGCCCCAGGGAATTGGGCACCATGACGGTGACGCCGGCGGTGATGGAATGCGCCGAGATGCGGCGCACCACTTCGGAATGCGCATAGGGCGAGAACCCCAGCCCGCCGTACGACTGCGGGATGATCATGCCGAAGAAGCGCTGTTCGCGCAGGAAGCGCCAGACCGGCTCGGGCAGGTCGCCGCGGTTCCAGGTGATGTCCCATTCGTCGAGCATGCCGCACAGCTGCGCTACCGGGCCGTCCAGGAATTGCTGCTCGGCGGGGGTCAGAGTGGCCTGCGGAACGGCCAGCAGCTTGTTCCAGTCGGGGTTGCCGGTGAACAGGTCGGCGTCCCACCAGACGTCGCCGGCCTCGATGGCCTCGCGTTCGGTGTCGGACAGGCCGGGCATTGCGCCACGCGCCCAGCGGTAGGCGGGATCGGAAATGCGGCGGCGGCGCCAGGCGTTGAAATCCATGTTCAACCTTTTATGAAGTGCACGTACCGGGCCAAGTTAACAGAATTGCCGCGCGCCCGACATCCCCAAGGTGCCAAGTCTGCGACAATGGGCGTCGCCACGACCGGCCATTTCCACCCCGCTTTGCCTTCTGTCATGCTCAATAAGCTCTGGTTGGGTTTCTTTCTTGCCGGTGCCGCAGCCGGCCTGTACCGTTGGCTGGCCATCGGCGATGCCGATGTCTTCCGCCAGATCGTCGCCAGCCTGTTCGACATGGCGCGCGTCTCGGTCGAGGTCATGGTGCTGCTGTTCGGCACGCTGACGCTGTGGCTGGGCTTCCTGCGCATCGCCGAAGCGGCCGGCCTGGTGGAAAAGCTGGCCACCCTGCTGGGGCCGCTGTTCGCGCGCCTGATGCCCGAGGTGCCGCGCGGCCACCCCGCCATCGGCCTGATCACCCTGAACTTCGCCGCCAACGGGCTGGGCCTGGACAACGCCGCCACGCCCATCGGGCTGCGCGCCATGCGCGAATTGCAGACGCTGAACCCGTCGCCCGACACCGCCAGCAATGCACAAATCCTGTTCCTGGTGCTGAATGCCTCGTCGCTGACGCTGCTGCCGGTCACGCTGTTCATGTTCCGCGCGCAGCAAGGTGCCGACGATCCGACGCTGATCTTCCTGCCCATCCTGCTGGCCACCAGCGCGTCCACGCTGACCGGCCTGCTGGCGGTGGCGGCGTGCCAGCGCCTGAAGCTGTACGACCCGGTGGCGCTGGCCTGGCTGGGCGGCGCCGCGCTGCTGCTGGGCGGTTTCATGGCCCTGCTGGCCGGCATGTCGGCCGCGGCCATCGCCAGCCTGTCGTCGCTGCTGGGCAACCTGATGCTGTTCGGCGTGCTGCTGGCATTCCTGCTGGTGGGCGCCTGGAAACGGGTACCGGTATACGAGACCTTCATCGCCGGGGCCAAAGAGGGTTTCGACGTCGCCAAGAGCCTGCTGCCCTACCTGGTGGCCATGCTGTGCGCCGTGGGCGTACTGCGCGCCTCGGGCGCCCTGGATGTCGTGCTGGACGGCATCCGCTGGCTGGCGCATGCCGCCGGCTGGGACACGCGCTTCGTGGACGCGCTGCCCACGGCGCTGGTCAAGCCGTTCTCGGGCAGCGCGGCGCGCGCCATGATGCTGGAAACCATGACGCATTTCGGCGTCGACAGCTTTCCGGCGCTGCTGGCCGCGATCATGCAGGGCAGCACCGAAACCACCTTCTACGTGCTGGCGGTGTACTTCGGGTCGGTGGGCATCCTGCGGGCGCGCCACGCGGTGGGCTGCGCGCTGGCGGCAGACCTGGCAGGCGTGCTGGCGTCGATCGGGGTGTGCTACTGGTTCTTCGGCTAGGCGGCATCGCCGGTCGAGCTGAAGGGTGTCAGACACCCTGCGGGGTGTCTGACACCTGAGAAAGGCCCATGAATGCCGAAGATGTGGGGCCGTTGAGGCAAGGCGCTGTTTCGTGGTGTCTGACACTTGAGAGAACGGCCCTGCATCTTCGGCATTCGCGGGCGCCTCTCAGGTGTCTGACACCCCGAAGGGTGTCTGACACCTTCCCCAAGAAGCCGGCTGGCCTACTCGACCATCAGGATCTTCATTCCGTTGGTGCCGCCGCTGTCGCGGTAGAAATCGCCCTTGGTCAGGATGATCCAGTCGCCGGGCTGCACGCGGCCGCGATTTTTCAGTTCGTCGATCGCGGCGTTGCTGAGGTCGGCGGGGTCGTAGGCTGCCGGGTCGAACGGCACGGTGTAGACGCCGCGAAACATCGCCACCCGGTTCTGCGTCTGGCTGTGCGGGCTGTAGCAGTAAATAGGCACCCCCGAGCGGATGCGCGACATGATCAGCGGCGTGTGCCCGCTTTCGGTCAGGGCGATGATCGCCTTCACGCCGGGAAAATGGTTGGCCGCGTACATGGCGGCCAGCGCGATGGTCTCGTCGCAGCGGGAAAAGGTCTCGCCCAGCCGGTGATGCGAATGCGTGGTGGTGGGATGCTTTTCGGCGCCCAGGCATACCCGCGCCATGGCCTGCACCGCCTCGGCCGGGTACTGGCCCGATGCGCTTTCGGCCGACAGCATCACCGCGTCGGTGTAGTCGAGCACGGCATTGGCCACGTCCGAGACCTCGGCGCGCGTGGGCAACGGGCTGGAGATCATCGATTCCATCATCTGGGTGGCGGTGATCACCACTTTGTTCAGCGTGCGCGCATGCTGGATGATGCGCTTCTGGATGCCCACCAGCTCGGCGTCGCCGACTTCCACGCCCAGGTCGCCGCGCGCCACCATGACGCCGTCGCTGGCGCGGATCAGCGAATCCAGCGCCTCGTCGTCGACCACGGCCTCGGCGCGCTCGATCTTGGCGATGATCCAGGCCTCGCTGCCGGCGGCGCGCACCAGTTGCCGCGCCTCGTCGATGTCGCGGCCATAGCGCGGGAACGAGACGGCCACGTAATCCAGTTTCAGTTCGGCCGCCACCAGGATGTCGGCGCGGTCTTTGTCGGTCAGGCTGGGGGCCGACAGGCCGCCGCCGCGCCGATTGATGCCCTTGTTGTTCGACAGCGGGCCGCCGACCGTCACGGTGGTGTGCACCGCGTCGTCGACGATGCGGTCGACCACCAGCACCACGCGGCCGTCGTCCAGCAGCAGTTCGTCGCCCGGCTTGCAGTCTTGCACGAGCTCGGGATAGTCGATGCCCACGATGGTGGTATTGCCCGCGTCTTTCGGGTGGCTGTTCGACAGGGTGAACGGCTGCCCCGCGCGCAGCGTCACCTGCTTGTCGGCAAAGCGCGCGATACGGATCTTGGGGCCCTGCAGGTCGCCCATCAGGGCCACGAAGCGGCCCTGCCGCGCGGCGATCTCGCGCACCAGGCGCGCGCGCTCGCGGTGGTCGTCGGCCGTGCCGTGCGAGAAATTCAGGCGGGCCACGTCGATGCCGGCGCGCACCAGGGCTTCCAGCTGCTCGGGCGTGGACGTGGACGGCCCCAGCGTGGCAACGATTTTGGTGCGGCGCAGTACGGACATGGAAAACCCTCTCGCAAAACGACGAAATCGCTATGGTACGCTGCCCGCCCCGGGCGCGGGTATTATGGGCATCCTCGATCCGACTACGTTGCTCCTTCGCCACCGACCGCCGTGAAAATCGTCATCGCCCCCGACTCGTTCAAAGAAAGCCTGTCCGCCCCCGCCGCCGCCGCCGCCATCGAGCGCGGCGTCAAGCAAGCCTGCCCGGGCGCCCAGACCTTGTGCGTGCCCATGGCCGATGGCGGCGAAGGCACCGTGGCCGCCGTGCTGGCGGCCACCGGCGGGCAGTGGCGCACCAGCGCCGTCCGCGGCGCCCTGGGCGAACCGCTGGATGCCGCCTGGGGCTGGCTGCCCGACGATACCGCCGTCATCGAAATGGCCGCGGCCGCCGGGCTGGAACAAACCCCGCCCGACCGGCGCGACCCGCTGCGCGCCGGCAGCGGCGGCGTAGGCGAATTGATGCGCGCCGCGCTCGACGCCGGCGCGCACCGCATCATCCTGGGCCTGGGCGGCTCGGCCACCAACGACGGCGGCGCCGGCTTGCTGGCGGCCCTGGGGGTGCGCTTCCTGGACGCCGACGGCCGCGACCTGCCCCCCGGCGGCGCGGCGCTGGCCCGGCTGGAACGCATCGACACCCAGGGCCTCGACCCGCGCCTGGCCGGCGTGCAGGTCGACATCGCCTCGGACGTCGACAACCCGCTGTGCGGCCCGCAAGGGGCTTCGCACACGTTCGGCCCGCAAAAAGGCGCCTCGCCGCAACAAGTGGCCTTGCTGGACGACAGCCTGGCGCGACTGGCCGACGTCTGCGCGCGCCACCTGGGCCGCGACCTGCGCGACGCCCCGGGCGCCGGCGCGGCCGGCGGGCTGGGCTTCGCCGCGCACGCATTCCTGAACGCACGTTTCCGCCCCGGCGTGGAAGTGGTGGCCGAACTGGGCAAGCTGGCCCAGGCCATGGAAGGCGCGGCGCTGGCCTTCACCGGCGAAGGCCGCATGGACGCGCAAACCCTGCGCGGCAAGACGCCGGCCGGCGTGGCCCGCATCGCGCAGCGGGCTGGCGTGCCGGTGGTGGCCCTGGCGGGCTCGCTGGGGGATGGCTACCAGGACCTGCACGCCGGCGGCATCACCGCGGCGTTCAGCCTGGCGCCGGGGCCAGTCACCTTGCAGCAGGCGTGCGAGAACGCGGCGCAATACCTGTGCGACCGCGCCCGCGACGTCACGCAGCTGTGGCTGGCAGCCGGCAAGCGCATGCTGTAGGTATCTGCCCTTCAGGTGCCGGGCGCGCCGGGAAGCCGGGGGTCGGCACTCTCTTCAAACCAGCCTTGATATAACCAGGTGTCAGACACCCTTCGGGGTGTCTGACACCTAGAACGACCGGGTCAGGCCGGTACGGCACCGGTCTGCGGCAGCGCATCGGTCAGGCGCAGGAGTTTCTCGATATCAGGTCACCATTCGGTTGGGGCGACCATTTCTGCATACTTAGGTGTCAGACACCCTTCGGGGTGTCTGACACCTGGAGCGAGCGGGTCAGGCGGGCACGGCGCCGGCTTGCAGCAGCGCGTCGGTCAGGCGGATGAATTTCTCGACCGGGATTTCCTCGGCGCGCGCGGTGGGCGCGATGCCCAGCGCGTCCCAGGGCACCAGCACGGCCCAGTCGCCCAACGCGCGGCGCAGCATCTTGCGGCGCTGCGCGAAGGCCCGCGCCACCACCGCCTGCAGCGCGGCATCGCTGGCCGGCCGCGGGCGGTCGGCGGGCAGCGGCACCATGCGCACCACTGCCGACACCACCCGGGGCGGCGGGTCGAAGGCCTCGGGCGGCACATCGAACAGCTTTTCCATGCGATAGCGCGACTGCAGCATCACCGACAGGCGCCCGTAGTCGGCGCTGCCGGGCTCGGCCACCATGCGGTCGATCACTTCCCGCTGCAGCATGAAATGCTGGTCGCGCACCGTATCGGCCGCGGCCATCAGGTGGAACAGCAAGGGGCTGGAAATGTTGTAGGGCAGATTGCCCACCACCCGCAGGCGCTCGCCCAGGCTGGCGAAATCCACCGTCAGGGCGTCGGCCTCGATGACGGTCAGGCGCTCGGCGGAATGCTGGCCGCGCAGGCGCGCCGCCAGGTCGCGGTCGATCTCGACCACCGACAGGTGCGCCAGGCTGCGCAGCAGCGGCTGCGTCAGCGCCGACAGGCCCGGCCCGATCTCGACCACGCGATCGTCGCGCGCGGGCGCGATGGCCCGCACGATGGCCTCGACCACGCTTTCGTCGGTCAGGAAGTGTTGTCCGAAGCGCTTGCGCGCCTGGTGCCTGGTCATGGTCGGGCTCGCGGTGCGCTCAGCGGTTGTTCTGCTCGAGGCGTTCGCGCTTTTCGAGGCGGTTGTCGATATAGGCCTCGTTGCGCAGCTGCGCCAGCCAGTCTTCGAAGGCCGGCTCGGCGCGGCGCTCGAACAGGATCTGGCGCGCCTGCATGCGCTGCAGCTCGTCGCTGACGTCGTGTTCGCGGCGTTCCTCGACCTGGATCAGGTGCCAGCCGAACGGCGACAGCACGGGCTGGCTGACGCCGCCCACCGGCAGCGCGTTCATGGCTTGCTCGAAGGCCGGCACCATTTCGCCGGGGTTGACCCAGCCTAGGTCGCCGCCCTGCGGCGCATTGGCGTCCTGCGAATACTGGCGCGCCATGTCGCTGAACGAAGCGCCGCCGTTGACCACGCGCTGGCGGATCTGCTCGAGCCGCTGGCGGGCTTGGTCGTCGGTCATGACGGCCGACGTCTTGATGAGGATGTGGCGGGCGTGCGTCTGCGTGACCTGTACCGGCCCTTGCTGGGCCGGCATGCCCGCGCCCGGCTGCGGCGCCAGGGGAGCCTGCGGCGCGGGGGCCGGGGCCGGCGCCGGCCTGGAGGCGCCGCCGGTGCGGTCGAGCACCTTCAGGATGTGGAAACCGTTGCCGCTCTGGATCAGGCCGCTGACCTGGCCCTTCTGCAGCGATGCGATGGCCTTGATGAACAGGTCGGGCCAACCGTCCAGCGGACGCGCGCCCATGACGCCTCCCTGCAGCGCCTCGGGCCCGTCCGAGGCCGCGGCCGCCACGCTGGCGAAATCGCCGCCCTGCTTCAGCCGCGCCAGCAGGTCTTCGGCCTTCTTGCGCAGCACGCCCACCTGTTCCGAGCTGGCGCCTTCGGGCACGCGCACCAGGATCTGCGCCAGCGCGACCTGCTCGGGCCCGGACTGGGCCGGCTGGGCCTGCCGCGGCGCGGGCTGGCCCGGCGCCGGGGCGTTCGCGCCCGCGCCGACGGCCGGATTGTGCGCGCGGTCTTTCAGGAAGGCGTCGACCTCGGCGTCGGTGATGATGATGTTGGAATCGACCGCGCGCTGGCGCAGGCGATTCATGCGGATATCGTTGGCCAGCGAGTGGCGGTATTCATTCCAGCTGACGCCGGATTTCTCGATTTCGGCGCGCATCTGCGCCACCGGAATGCGGTTGCGCGCCGCGATGGATGCGATGGCCTGGGTGATCTGCTCGTCGTTGACGCGGATGCCCAGCCGATCGGCCTCGTGCTTCTGCAGGCGTTCCATGATCAGGTTTTGCAGCACCTGCCGGCGCAGCACTTCCTGGGGCGGCACCTGGATGCCGCGCTGCTTCAGTTCTTCGGTGGCGCGCAACGCGGCGCTGTCGACTTCGCGCAGCGTGATCACGTCTTTGTTGACCACGGCAGCGATGCCGTCGACGAATTGCTCGCCTTGCGGCGCCGGCTGGGCGGCCGGCGCGCTGGCCGCCGCGCGCGCGCTGCGCGCAGGCTGCTGCGCGTAGGCGGCCGGCACGGCGGCGCAAGCGGCCAGGACCAGCAGGTTGCCGGGCAGCCGGCGCAAGGAGTGCAAGCTACGCATCATTCATACCTTTCAAATGTCGTGCCCGGGGGCGCCGGAGGCGTCACAGGCTGATACCCGGGAATGCTCTTGTTCAACAGGCTCATGGGGTCGGTGCCCAGCGAGCCCAGGCCGGTCAGTTCCAGCTGGAAGAACAGCGCGGTGTTGGCGTCGGACGCCGATACGGCGTAGCGCTGGAACACGACGCGGCCGGTCCAGCAGCAATCGCCCTTGTATTCGAGGCCGGCGATGGCCTGGGTGACGCGGGGCGATTCCTTGGCGGCGGTGGCGGTGGCCGGTTCGGTGCGCAGGGAATAGTCGATGCGGCCCACGCCGTACCAGCGTTCGCTGAACGGCCACTGGAACGCCAGGCTGATCTGGTCTTGCCCGCGCGGCTGGTAGGCCACGCCCGGCAGCGGGTCGCGCTGGTAGCGGTACGACAGCGCCACCGAGGTCAGGCGCTGCGGCCGCCAGCGGGCGCTGACCAGCCCGCGCGACCAGTTGTTGCGATAGGGGTCGTACTGGGCCGCCACTTCGGTGCTGAGGGTGTCGGTCAGCGCGGCGCTGGCCGCCACCAGGAAGTCGGAACGCACGTTGTCGCGCGGGGTCTCGCCCGGCAGGGTGACGCGCTGGTCTTCGAAGTACAGGCGCTGCGCCGCCGACAGCGACAGGCGCTCGAAGCCGGTGCTGGCGTCGAGCCAGCGGGTGGTCAGGGCCGCGGTCAGCTGGTTGGCGTTGGCGATGCGGTCCCAGCCGCCGGTGTAGATGTTTTCCTGGAAGGCCTGGTCGAAGCTGAAATTGGCCAGCGTGGTGTCGTAGACCGGCAGGTTGGACTGGTCGCGGTACGGCACGCGCAGGTAGTACAGGCGCGGCTCCAGCGTCTGGATGGAATCGTTGCCGAACAGGGTGGTGTCGCGCTCGAAGATCATGCCCGCGTCCAGCGAGGCGATGGGCAGGGTGCGCGATTCGGTGCGCGGGTTGTTGGACAGGCGGTACCAGTCGGTCTGGTACTGGGTGTAGTTGACGCCCACCTTCGGGATCAGGAACCAGCCCGGCCGCACGATGGGATAGGCCGCCGTGGCGTAGGTTTGCAGCCGGTCGCCGTCGGGGCCCAGCCGCACGCCGTCGAGCAGCGGGCGCTCGAAGCGCACCGCGGTGTTGGTCCATTCGAGGTCGAAGCCGCCGGCGTCGTAGCGCGCGCCCTTCAGGTAGAGCTCGGGCACCTTGTTGTAGGGCGGCGCCAGCGGCGCGTCGGGATCCTGCAGCGTCTGGTACTTGTAGACCTGCGCGTACGACTGCCAGTAGCGGCTGGTCCAGCCGACCCGGCCGCGCTGCGGCAGGTAGGTGGTGGACGCCTCGTTCAACCCCAGCGTAGAGAAGTCGCGGAAGTAGTTGTCGTCGGAGACTTTGGCGAAGTCCCAGTCGGTGTAGAAGCCGGCGCCCAGCAACTGCTGGTGCCGCGAGCGGAACATCCAGCGCGAATCGCCGGTTTCGCGGTCGCTGGACAGGTACGTGCCCACCAGGTTGCCGGTGTACGAGCTGCCCAGGTAGCGGAATTCGCCGCCCAGTTGCGGGCCGCGCTTGCTCAGGTAGCGCGGCTGCAGGGTCAGGTCGTAGTTGGGCGCCAGGTTGAAGTAGTACGGCAGCGACACGTCCAGGCCGCTTTTGCTGGTCATGCCGTACGTGGGCACCAGGAAGCCGGACTTGCGTTCTTTCTTGACCGGGAAGGTCAGGTAGGGCGATGCCAGCAGCGGCACGTCTTTGAAATACAGCACGCCGTTGCGGGCCACGCCCTCGTTTTCGTCGAAATCCAGGTCGACGCTGTCGGCCTTGATGTACCACGACGGTTTCGGGCAGGGGCAGCCGCTGTACTGCACGGTGGTCAACCGCATCTGCGAACGGCTGAAGATCTGGGCCCGGTCGGCGCGGGCGAAGCCGCCGCTGGCGCCGATCCAGAAATTGGGGGATTCGATCTCGCCGCTGTCGGTGTCGATGTTGAATTGCGCCGACGGCCCGGTGACCAGGGTGCCGTCGCGCATCAGGCGGGCGTTGCCCTGGATGTCGACTTCGCCGGTTTCGCTGCGATAGTCGATGCGGTCGCCCTTGGACACGCCGTCGATGCGGCGCACCTCGGCATCGCCCGTCAGGGTGACGTTGGAATCGGGGTCGCCCTTCATCTGGTTGGCTTCCAGGTAGGCGGGGACCTTGTCGTCGGGCAGCCGGTGCACGCGCAGGCCGGGCGAGCTGCGCAACTGGGGCGCCACGCGCAGGCCGGGCGCGTCGTCGGCAGGCGGGGCCGTTTCCTGGCTGCCCTGGGCGTGCACGGCTCCGGCCAAGCTGACAGCAGAGAGGATCAACCACCGGACCATACGCACCGTGAACGTAAACCTTATCGACAGAAAACCCGCCCGGCGCGGATGCGCCTGGCGACGATGGCGGCCCGACCGCGGGTGCGCAGGCGCGCATGCCGACGGGAACGACCCGGTATTATAGAGAAGCCGCGCAAGATCCCCGTCACCGGGCGCGCGCGGTTCGCAACCAAACCCTACCGCACTGCGAGACGGCCCTCTTGAGCACCGATCACGATCCACGCCTGGCCCAGGTCCATGCCTGGCTGCGCACCCTGCCCGCCAGCCTGGGGCTGGCCCCCGACACCCTGCGGCCCGCCTCCAGCGACGCCAGCTTCCGCCGTTATTTTCGCCTGGATGCCGGGACGGGCACCGCCATTGTCATGGATGCGCCCCCGCCCCATGAAGACGTGGGCCCGTTCCTGCACGTGGGCAGCCTGCTGCTCGAAACCGGCCTGAACGTGCCGCGGGTGCTGGCGCAAGACCCGGCGCAGGGCCTGCTGCTGCTGTCCGACCTGGGGCGCGACACCTACTACCACCGCATCCAGGCGGGGCTGGACGACGCCGCGCTGCAGGCCCTGTACCGCGACGCCCTGGCGGCGCTGGTGCGCATGCAGCAGGCCCGCACCGACGGGCTGCCCACCTACGACCGCCCGCGCCTGGCGGCCGAACTGGAACTGTTTCCCGAATGGTACGTGGCGCGCCACCACGGCGCGCAACTGGACGACAAGGCCGCGGCCGCGCTGCAACATATTTTCGGCCTGCTGTCGGACGCCAACGCCGCCCAGCGCGCCGTCCTGGTGCACCGCGACTTCCATTCCCCCAACCTGATGGTGTGCGACGACCCCGCCTACGGCCCCAATCCCGGCGTCCTGGACTTCCAGGATGCCCTGGCCGGCCCCATCACCTACGACCTGGCCTCGCTGGTCACCGACGCGCGCACCACCTGGGAAGAACCCCAGCAACTGGACTGGGCCGTGCGCTACTGGGAAATGGCCCGCGCCGCCGGGCTGCCGGTCGACAGCGATTTCGCGGTCTTCCACCAGGCCTACGAATGGATGAGCCTGCAGCGCAACCTGCGCATCCTGGGCGTGTTCGCCCGGTTGCACCATCGCGACGGCAAGCCGGCCTACCTGGCCCACATGCCGCGCGTCAACGGCTACGTGCGCCAGGTGGCGCAGCGCTACGGCGTGTTCACCCCTCTGCTGCGCCTGCTCGACAAGCTGGACAACCGCGAGGCGCGCGTGGGGTACACCTTCTGATGCGCGCCATGATCCTGGCCGCCGGACGCGGCGAGCGCATGCGGCCCCTGACCGACCACACCCCCAAGCCGCTGCTGCCGGCCGGCGGCAAGCCGCTGATCGTCTGGCACCTGGAACGGCTGGCCGCCGCGGGCATCCGCGACATCGTCGTCAACCACGCCTGGCTGGGCGAGCAACTGCCGGCCTGCCTGGGCGACGGCAGCCGCCATGGCGTGCGCATCGCCTATTCGGCCGAACCCACGGCGCTGGAAACCGCCGGCGGCATCGCCCAGGCCCTGCCGCTGCTGGGCGACCAGCCTTTCCTGGTGATCAACGGCGACATCTGGTGCGACTGGGACCCGGCCCAGGCCGGCGCGCTGGCGCGCGGGCTGGACGCCGCGCAGGCCGACGCCTGGCTGCTGCTGGTGGACAACCCCGATCACCACCCCCAGGGAGATTTCGCCCTGGCAGCCGACGGCCGGGTCGACGCGGCAGGGCCGGCCCGGCTGACGTTCGCCGGCATCGGCCTGTACCGGCCGGGCCTGTTCGCCGGCCTGGCGCGTGGCACGCCGGCGCCGCTGGCCCCCCTGCTGCGGGACGCCATGGCGCGCGGCGCGGTGCGCGGCGCCCACCACCGCGGCGACTGGACAGACGTGGGCACGCCGCAGCGGCTGGCCGCCCTGGATGCCCGGCTGGGCGGCGCGCCGGCGGGCTAAAACAAGGTGTTTCCAAGCCAGTACGTACGCAACCAGACTTGTCTGTCGTAACCTACGCAGGTAAGCACACGTTATCCTTTAGGGATTTGACCGGCTACGCGCCGGCCACACACGCAAATACAGGGTTCTACGCATGGGGATGTTCGGACGCTCGCAACGGGCCGTTTTCAAACCGTCGGTCTACCAGCCCGGCAAGCGCACGCGCCGCATGCCGCGCTGGCTGGTGTTGCTGCTGGTGGGTATCGGCCTGGGGGCTGGCGGCGTACTGTTCCTGCAGGCCAACTACGGGCCGCAGCGCCTGACGGCCGAACAATCCGAGCAGCTGCAGTCCGAGCTGAACGCCGCCAACCTGGACCGCCAGCGCCTGCGCACCCAGCTCAACGAAGCCACCACGCAGCGCGACGCCAACCAGACCACCCGCGACCAGGCCACCACCGACCTGGCCCAGGCGCGCGCCCGCATCCAGGAATTGAACCAGGAATTCCAGATCTTCCAGAACGCCATCCCGCCCGACCCGCGCGGCACCGACATCGGCGTGCGGTCGGGCTCGTTCAGCCGCGATCCCGGCAAGCTCGAATACCAGGTGCTGCTGATGCGCGAAAGCCGCGACGGCCCGGCCTTCAAGGGCACGCTGCACCTGGCGGTGCAAGGCGTCTACCGCAACGGCCGCTCGGGCACCATCGAACTGGATCCCATCGACGTCACCCTGGGCCGCTACCAGGTGGCCCAGGGCACGGCCGACATGCCCGAGGGATTCACCCCCCGCGCGGTGCGCATCCAGGTGCTGGACCCGTCCCAGCGCCAGCAGGCCATGCGCATCTATTACGTGCGCGGCTGATACCTGCGGCAATACGGGTGTCAGACACCCTGCGGGGTGTCTGACACCTTTCAACATGGGGCACCGTACTGGTCCCCCTCAACATGGGGCACCGCACCGGCACGCTTCAACATGGGGTGCCGCGTTGGCCGGTTACCGCTCAGGTGTCAGACACCCCGCAGGGTGTCTGACACCCCTCAAGCCGCCGAACCAGTCGCGCCCAGGCGGGCGGCAGTGTCGTCCATGAAGCGCGCCAGGCGCACGTCCAGGTCGGTGACGCCGCCGGCCGAATGCGTGGCCAGCACCACGTCCACCCGGTTGTACACGTTGAACCACTCGGGATGATGGTCGAACTTCTCGGCGTGCAGCGCCACGCGCGCCATGAAGCCGAAGGCGGCGTTGAAATCCTCGAACCGGAAACTCTTCTGGATGGCCTCGCGCCCGGCATGCGCCTGCCAGCCGGCCAGGCCCGCCAGCGCGGCCTGGACGCCCAGGCGTGGCAACGAAGGTTCGCTCATGATGGCTCCTGGAAAAAAAAGCGGCCGCCGGCGTGCAGCCCGCGGCCGCCGGGCGCGGCGCTACTGCTTGACCGCGTACAGGTAGACTTCCACGCGCCGGTTGGCGGCCCGCCCTTCGGCCGTGCCATTGTCGGCGATGGGGTCGCGCGCGGCGCGGCCTTCGATGCTCATGCGGCCCTCGGCCACGCCCTGCTTGGCCAGGTACCCGGTCACGCTGCGGGCGCGGTTTTCCGACAGGGTCTGGTTATGCGCGGCCGAACCGGTGCTGTCGGTATGGCCCACCACCTTGGTGCGCAGTTCGGGGTGCTGGTTCAGCGCGCGCGCCACGCTGTCCAGCACCGGCAGCAGCGCCGGCTTGAGCGCGGCCTTGTCGGTGTCGAACGACACGTTGCTGGGAATATTGACCTTCAGGCTGCCGTCAGGCATTTCGACCACGTCGATGCCCAGCGACGAAGCGCCCGACTGCTGCACGTCTTTCTTGACGCCGGACCAGTTGTAGCCGATCAGGCCGCCGGCCACGGCGCCGATGCCCGCGCCGATGGCCGCGCCCTTGCCGTGGCCGATGAGCGCGCCGATGCCGGCCCCGGCGGCGGCGCCCGCCCCGGCCCCGACGGCGGTGTTGGTCTGCTGCTGGTTGGCGCAGCCTGCCGCCAGCAGGGCGGCGGCCGCAATGGCGGCAATACGGGGGAGTGTTCTTCTTGCTTGCATGGCAGCCTCCAGTGACGCTGTTGATGGCGCCGGGTCGACCCGGCCAGATCATGCTAGCAAGGTGGCAGGCCGCCGCTGCAACTTTTTGTACCGGATCGTCGGATTGATGACGGGGTTCGGCCGCGCGCCGGCTGCCGCGGCGCGTTCCGGGGCCGGAAGCCGGCCGGCCGCGCCGCGGCAGCCGGCCCGTGCGTCAACGGCGCAAAGTGGGCAGCTTGGGGTTGGCGGCCAGCAGGCGCTGCCAGGCCTGGGCGGTGGCCTGCTCGGCCTGTTCCAGCACCTGTGCCTCGTCCATCGACAGCACCTTCGCATCGCGCATCAGGAAGCGCCCGTCCACCACCACCGCGTCCACCACGCCCGGATCGGCGTAATGCACCAGGTTGGAGACCAGGTTGTTGACCGGCCGCATGCGGGCGTGGTTCAGCCCGATCACCGTGAAATCGGCCTTCTTGCCGGCCTCGACGGAACCCAGGTCGGCCAGCCGGCCCAGCGCCACGGCGCCGTTGCGGGTGGCGCCGTCCAGCACCGACTGGGGGCCGGGCTGCGTGCCGCCGCCGTGGCTGCCGCGGTGGATGACGATGCCGAACTGCATGGCGCGGAACATGTCCTCGGTCATGTTGTCGGTGCCCAGCGCGATATTGATCCCGCTGTCCAGCGCCAGGCCGGCCTTGACCCGGTGCGGGCCGCGACGCGACGAGTTGGCGGGACAGTGCGCCATGTGCACGCCCTTGTCCGCCAACACGGCGATGTCCGCCTCGTCGCAGAACGACCAGTGCGCGCCGGTCAGGTGGCTGTCGAGCCAGCCGTTTTCCAGCAGGTACCCGACCGAGGTCTTGCCCGACATCTTCTTGACCTGTTCCAGTTCGGCGGCCGACTGGGCCAGGTGGATATTGCGCCGCAGGCCGTGCTTGCTGGCGATGTCCATCAGTTCGCGCAGCATCCAGGGTGAACAGTTGTCGGGGGCATGCGCGGCCACCTGGCATTCCACCCGGCCCTGTTCGGCCCCGTGGTAGCGCTCGATCAGCTCGTGGGTGCGCTGCAGGTACTGCTGGCCCCAGTCGCGGTCGTAGCGATAGCTGCCGCGGGCCATTTCCAGGTTCAGCGCGTCAGCCGCCAGTTCGCTGAAGACCACGCGCAGGCCGCTGTCGACCACCGCGTCGGCGTAGGTGCCGACGAAGCGGCTGGAATCGCTGACGGTGGTGGTGCCCGAGCGGATCGCCTCCAGGCAGCCCAGGCGCGCCATGGCGGCCCGTTCCTGGGGCGTCATGATGAACGTGATGGGCCCCATGTAGCCGTATATCACCTCGCCCGAGTAGTCTTCGATGGTGCCCCGCATCACCGTCAGCACCAGGTGCGTATGGGAATTGATGAAACCCGGCACCACGGCCTTGCCGTTGCCGTCGATGCGCTCGAAGCCCGGGTACTTCGCCAGCAGGTCCGCCGAATCGCCGACATCCAGGATGCGGTCATTCTCGACGGCGATGGCCGCATCGCGCAGGACGCGCGACTCGGCGTCGCAACTGGCGATCGTCGTGCTGTGGATGATGAATGCCACGCTTGTCTCCGTATCAGTATGAATATGCGAACAGGCCACGGCCGGGCGCGCCGGCGCGCGCCTACGCGGGGGCTTGCCAGGGGTGCGCGGCCCGCCAGTGGCGGGCGATGTCGGCGCGCCGGCAGATCCAGATGTCGGGCCGGCCGTGCACGTAGTCCAGGAATTGCTCCAGGCCCGCGGCCCGCCCGGGGTGGCCGACCAGCCGCAAGTGCAGGCCCACCGACATCATCTTGGGCGCCTGCCGGCCCTCGCGCAGCAGGAAGTCGCAGGTGTCTTTCAGGTACTGGAACAGGTCGGCGCCGGTTGCCATGGCGCCGCGGATGAACTTGGCGTCGTTGTTGACCAGGCCATAGGGGATGACCAGCTGCGGCTGGCCCTGCACCTCGACCCAGTAAGGCAGGTCGTCGTTGTAGGCGTCCGAGTCATACAGGAAGCCGCCGTGCTCGGCCAGCAGGCGCCGCGTGTTCACGCTGGGGCCGTAGCGGCAATACCAACCCACGGGCGGCTGGCCGGTGGTGCGGCGCAGGCTCTCGACCGCGCGGGCGATGCGCTCGCGCTCTTGCGCCTCGTCCAGCCCCTGGTGGTGTTCCCAGCGCCAGCCGTGCGAACAGATGTCGTACTGCCGTTCGCGGATGCGCGCGCCGGCCTCGGGGTTGCGCTCCAGCGCCAGGGCGCAGGCGAACACCGTGGCGGGCAGGTCGCGCTCGGCCAGCAGGCGGTCTACGCGCCAGAAGCCGGCGCGGCTGCCGTACTCGAACATGGATTCGGCCGCCAGGTCGCGCACCTTGAAGCCGCCCGCCCCGCCTTCGGTCAGGCCGGCCTCGCTGTACCCGTCGCCGTCGGGGAAGGAAGGCTCCGAGCCTTCTTCGTAGTTGATGCAGAAATTCAGCGCCAGCCTGGCGCCGCCCGGCCATTGCGGGTCCGGCGGGCGGCGGCCGTAGCCGACGAAGTCGCGTACGGGGTGCCGATCGTCAGCCATGCGAGCCTCCGGGTTGCCCGGCGGGCGCGCGCACTTCCACCGGTTGCGCCAAGTCCAGGAATACGTCGTCGTCGCCGCGGCCGGTGAGGCTCATGACCACGATGAAATCCGCTGTGCCGTCCAGCACGGTCAGGCCGTGGTGCCAGACATTGCGCCGGTAGCTGACGCCCTGCCCCCCGGTGGCGATGAAGGCGCGCAGCGTATCGAGATCGGGCGTGCCGTCGGCGCGCGACCCCGCCACCACGACCAGGTGCGAGACATCCTTGACCGGCAGGAACGTCTGCGCCGAATAAGGATGGCGCTCCAGGTTGGTCACCGTCACCGGCAGCTCGGCGCGCCGGTTGGCCCGGCGCAGCCACAGCGTGGGACTGGCCACGTCTTCGATGCGCTCGAACGCCTCGGGCACGTACTGCCGCCGGGGTTCCCCGGAATACTGGATCACGGTACCGTAGGGCGTGAACGCTTCCGGCCGCAACGGCTCGGCCTGCACGACAGTCAGGTCAACGCGCATGGTCATGGGTCACGCCGAATGCCGCGAGGAAGCCGTCGCGGATGTTGTCCAGGTGCTTGAGCACCGCCTGGTGCACCGCCGGCCGGTCGCCCGCCGCCAGGGCCTCGATGATGGCCAGGTGCTCGGCGTGGGCATGCCCGCCGCGTCCCGGCACGCGCTCGATGTTCGACACGCGGATGCGCCGCCGGGCATCTTCGATGATGGACGCCAGCGAGCGGTTGCCGCAGTATTCGGTGATGATGTCGTGCACGTCGTCGCCGGCCTGCCAGGTCTGCAGGCCGCTGTCGGCCGGCTGCTCGGGGCTGGCCAGCTGCTGGCGCAGTTCCTGCAGGCGCTGCGGCGGGACGCGCCCGGCGGCCAGCATGGCGGCCTCGGGCTCCAGCAGGCGCCGCACGTACAGCAGCTCAAGGACTTCGCCCACGCCGATATCGCGCACCACCATGGCGCCGTTGGCCATCCGGACCAAGTAGCCCTCGCCCTGCAGGCGGCTCAGGGCGCTGCGCAGCGGCGTGCGCGAGACGCTTAGCGCCTCGGACAGGCGCCGCTCGTCCAGCACGGACCCGGGCCCGATCTGGCGCCCCTCGATCCAGCCCAGCACGGCGGCATAGGCGCGTTCCGTCGCCTTCAAGGCGGGTACATCAGGTGCGGTTTGCGGATTCTTCAATGCTTTTTCACTCTGTCCGGCAGTCATAGCGGCGCCCCGTTCAACACGGCGGGTATTTTAAGGTGCGGCCCCGGTGCGGCCGCCCACGGCGGGCGGCCTACCATTGCCGCGGGTCGCGATAAAAGGGGGAATGGCCGGCGCAGGCGTCGCAGTAATCGGCATAAAAGCGCCGGATATGCGGGAACAAGGCTCGGGACATGGTCTTCCTCTGGTTTTCCGCGGGGGTGCGCGGCCGCTTCAGGCTGGCCGCCAGTTCGTCCAGGACGGCCTGCCTGTCGATGCGGGTGAACGTGCCGTCGCGCAGGATCACCTCGCCGCCCACCATCACCAGCTTGATGGAGTCGGCCCGCGCGCGATGGACGATGGCGTCGACCAGCGGCACGTCGGCGTCCAGGTAGGGGCTTGCCAGGCTGTGGCGGTCGATCAGCAGCAGGTCGGCCGCCTTGCCCGGCTCAAGCGTGCCGATCCGGTTGCCGAACGGCGTGGTGTGCGCGCCGTTCTCGGTGGCCATCTGGAACACCTGCACCGAAGTCGGCACGTCGTCCTCGTCCATGCCCGGCACCCGGTGCAGGCGCAGCACCAGGCGCAGTTCCTGCAGCATGTCGCGATCGTCGTTGATGCCCGCCTCGTCCAGCCCCAGGCAGACGCGGATGCCCCGCTCGTGGAACCGGTTCAGCGGCGCGATGCCGCTGCGCAGGCGCAAGTTGGAGCTGGCATTGGTGCACAGGTGGGTGCCGGTCTCGGCCAGCAGGTCGATCTCGGCCTCGCTCAGCCACACGCCGTGGCCCAGCGTCATGCGCGGCCCCAGCAGGCCCAGCCGGTGCAGGTGCTCAACCGCCGAGCCGCCGGTGCGCCGGTTGGCGTATTCCTTCTGGTACATCGTCTCGAGCAGGTGCATGTGCATGGGCGCATCGTGGCGTTCCGAGCAATCGCGCACCCGCTCCAGCGCCTGGTCGGAACACCAGTGCAGGTTCACGGGCGCCAGCTGGATGCCGACGCGGCCATCGTCCTGGTACCGCTGGCGCAACGACTCGAACAGCGCGAAGTTGTCGTCCAGCGGCACCGACTGTCCCTTGATCCATTCGGCGAACTCGGCGGCCAGCCCGGCCGGCAGGCGCTGCGCGAACGCCTCGTCGGCCTCGTACACCAGGCGGTTCTGGTCGCGCACGCCGAACGAGTACGAGACGCGCATGCCGATGTCGCGGTACGCGCCGATGACCTTGTCGGCCGCCTCGCTCATGCGCGCCAGCGGCGGCCCCACCCGGCCGTGCAGGTGCTGCACGCAGGTGATGCCCGAGGCCACCATCTCGAACGCCGAATACAGCGTGTCCAGGTACAGGTCCACATCGCGCGAGGCGATGCGGCTGCCCAGCCAGAGTTCCAGCGGCAGGTCGGGCGACCCCAGTTGGAACGGGGTCAGGCCGACGTGGTGATGGCCGTTGACGAACCCCGGCGAGACGATGGCGTCGGGCGACCCCAGCACTTCCGCGTGCGGGTAGCGGGCCGACAGGTCCTGCCAGGCGCCGATCTCGAAAATGACGCCGTCGCGCTGGTAGACCGCGCCGTCGGCGACGATATGCGCCTGGTGGCGGTTTTCGGCCCGGCAGACGACATGCCCGCCCCGGATCAGGGAATCTGCCATGGCTTACTGTCCGGCCTGCTTGACGGTTTCAAGGTGCCAGGCCAGGCCGAAGCTCGACGGCGACCAGCTCTTGACCCGCGGCCCGACGATGGCGACCTCGTTGCGCATCGCCACGGGATAGCTGTTGTACTCGGCATAGAGCTCGTGGTTCAGCTTGCGCAGTTCCGTGTCCAGCGCATCGAGCGACTTCAGCGTCACCAGGTGTTCCCAAATGGCGTCGATCTTGGGCAGGTTCCAGTAGCCCTGGATCAGGCCGCCGATCTTCTGGCTGATGATCCCGACACGCAGCGCGGGCATGATGGTCGGCCGCGGCGCCCCGGCATCCAGGTACAGGTGGGCGGCGTAGCGGGTTTCCCACTGCTGCGGGCTGGATGCGTAGCGCGGGCGGAAGGCGCCGAATTCCATCGGCGTGACTTCGGTCTTGAACCCGGCGGCGCGCAGGTAGCCGTCGACCAGTTCCATGATCTCGGGCGCTTCCGGCATGGCATTGGTGCGCACCGACCACAGCTTCACCGGCGTGCCCTTGTAGCCGATCTCGGCCAGCAGCTGCGCGGCGCGCTTGGGATCGTACTCATACGGCTTGAGCGACCCGTCGTAGCCCAGCGACCCTTCCGTCCAGTAGGCCGTGGCCAGCCGTTCGGCCGTGCCTTCCGGGTAGATACGCTTGACGATGGCGCCCATGTCGATGGCCCGCACCATGGCCTCGCGGAACGCCTGCTGATGGCACAGCATCTGTTCCTGCCAGCAGCCGTAGAACGACAAGCCGCCCTTGGACGAGCCGCGCGAGGTCAGCACGCGCAGGCCGGCGGCACGCGCATCGTTGACCTGGCGCGGGTCGACGAACGCCATGTCGGCTTCGCCCGCCCGCACCATCGACAGGCGCGTGCTGGCCTGGCTGCGCGGCACCAGCCGCATGGTGGCGAATTCCGGGATGCGGGCCTTGTCCCAGTACTCGGTATTGGCCGCCAGCTTCATGTCGATGCCGCGCTCGAACGACACGAACTTCCAGGGCCCCGTGCCGATGGGGTCGCCGATCATGTCGAACCCTTCCGGCGTGGCCTTGTAGTTGTGCCGCGGCAGGATGCGGATATCGCCGTCGCGGCCGCTGAGCACGGCCGGGAAGGAAGGATCGGGCGCTTTCAGCTTGATGCGCACGGCATGGTCGTCGACCGCCTCGACCGTGTCGATGGCCTGCAGCAGCCGGCAGAACGTGCAGATCGCGTCCTTGGCGACGTAGCGCTCTTTCAGGCTGAACAGCACGTCGTCGGCCGTGAACGGCTTGCCGTCGTGCCACTTCACGCCCTGGCGCAACTTGAACGTGAACGTCTGGGCATCTTCCTCCATGCTCCACGACTCGGCCAGGCCGCGCTCGGCGGCCAGCTGGCCGTTGGGCGCGGTGCCCACCAGCGGTTCGTTGATGTGGCCGGTGTACTGCAGGTCCTGCGTCGACGTCTTGCCCATGTCGAGCAGTTCGCGGCCGAAATTAGGCACCACCACGGTCAAGGTGCCCGACGGCGCCGCCTGGACGCCGGCCGCCGCAGCGGTCAGCGCCAGCGCGCACAGCGCCGATCTCCAATGGAATTTGTCCCCCAACATGTCTTCCTCCTGTAAGTGGCCGGTCTTGCGGCCTGTCGTGTCAATACAGATGGCAGGCAGCTTCGTGGCTGCCGTCCACGGACTTGAGAACCGGCACCTCGGCCACACAACGGTCGAAGGCCTTCGGACAACGCGCCGCATACGGACAGCCCTTGCCGCGTGCCGCTTCGGCCGCGACCGCGGGCGCCGGCTGCGGCCGGCCGGGCGCCTGCGCATCGCTGGCCCGCCGCATCCGCGCGGCCGAGATCAGCGATTCGGTATAGGGGTGCAACGGGCGCGAGAACAGCGCCTCGGATGGCGCCTGCTCGACGATCCGACCGCGATACATCACCGCGACCCGGTTCGCCAGGAAGCGCACCGTGGCCAGGTCGTGCGAGATCAGCACGTAGCTCATGCCCAGGCTGGCCTGCAGGTCCTTGAGCAGGTTCATGATCTGGGCGCGCACCGACACGTCCAGCGCCGACACGGGCTCGTCCAGCACGATGGCCTGCGGGCGCAGCGCCACGGCGCGCGCGATCGCGATGCGCTGGCGCTGCCCGCCGCTGAACTCGTGCGGGAAATTGCCCGCGGCGGCCTGTTCCAGGCCGACGTCGCGCAAGCTCTGCGCCACGCTCTCGCGGATCGACGCCGGCTGGTGGCCATTGATGGACAGCGGCTCGGCAATGATCTCGCTGACCCGCATGCGCGGGTTGAGCGAGCTCCACGGGTCCTGGAACACCGCCTGGACGCCGGACCGGTAGCGGCGCATCTGCTCGGCGCCGGCGCCGTCCAGCGACTGGCCGTTGAACAGCACCGCGCCCGAGGTCGGCCGTTCCAGCGCCAGCAGCATGCGGGCCGTGGTGCTCTTGCCGCAGCCGGATTCGCCCACCAGCGCCAGGGTTTCCTGCTTGCCCAGCGCCAGCGACATGTCTTCGACGGCGTGCACCGGCGCTGGCCGGGGGCCGAAGAACGAGGCCTGGCGGCGCGCGAAATGCTTCTTCAGGTTGCGGCCTTCGAGCAAGGCGGTGGATGTCATGGTTTTTCCTCGTAGAGCCAGCAGCTGACGGACCGCCCGCCGGCCTGCACCGGCGGCGGCGCGGACGAGCGGCAGCGCTCGGTGGCATGCTCGCAGCGCGGCGCGAACGAACAGCCCGGCAGCGGCGCGAATACCGACGGCGGCTGCCCGTCGATCGAGAACAGCCGCTCGTCGCGCCGCGAGACATCGGGCACCGAGCGCAGCAGCGCCTGCGTATAGGGATGGCGGGGCGCATCGAACAGGGTGTCGGTGTCGGCCGTCTCGACGATGCGCCCGGCATACATCACGGCGACGCGATCGCACATGCGCGCCACCACGGCGAAGTCGTGGGTCACGAACAGGATGCCCAGGCCGTCCTGCTGCTGGATGCTCTTGAGCAGTTCCAGGAATTCTTCCTGCACCGTCACGTCCAGTGCCGTGGTCGGCTCGTCGGCGATCAGCACTTCGGGGTTGCCCGCCATGGCGATGGCGCCCACCACGCGTTGCCGCATGCCGCCGCTGAAATGGTGCGGATACGCCGCCAGCCCGGCCGCCGGGTCGGGAATGCGGACCCGTTCCAGCAGTTCGCAGGCCGCGTCGCGCAGTTCCCGGCCGCGCAGGCCCCGGTGCAGGATCAGCGCCTCGTAGAGCTGGTCGCCGATCGTCAGCACGGGGTTCAGCGCCCGCATCGGGTCCTGCAGGATCATCGAGATCTTCTTGCCGCGGTACTGCCGCATCTCGGCTTCGGACTTGGTCAGCAGGTCGTCGCCGCGAAACCGCACATTGCCGCCCACGATGCGCGAGGCCGGCTGCGGATTCAGGCGCAGCACCGACAGGCAGGTCAGGCTCTTGCCGCAACCGGATTCGCCCACCAGGCCCAGCGTTTCCCCGGCGTGCAGGTCGAAGCTGACGCCGGCCACGGCGCGCCCCACCCCGCGCTTGCTGAACAAGTGCGTCTGCAGGTCGCGGACTTCGATCAAAGGAGTAGATGTCGTCGTCTCGGGCATGTCAGATATTCCGCAACTGCGGGTCGAGCGCGTCGCGCACCCAGTCGCCCACCAGGTTGTAAGAGAAGACGATCAGCAGGATGGCCAGCCCCGGCATGGTGGAAATCCACCAGGCCGACTCGACGTAGTCCAGCCCTTCGGACACCATGCCGCCCCAGGTGGGCGTGGGCGGCGGCACGCCCGCGCCCAGGAAGGTCAGCGAGGCCTCGACGATGATGGCCCAGCCCACCTGCAGCGTGCACAGCACCATCAGCGTGTTGAGCACGTTGGGCAGGATGTGCCGGAACACGATGCGCGGCCCGCTGGCGCCGGCCACGCGTGCCAGTTGCACGAAGTCCCGGCCTTTCAGGGCCAGCACGTCGCCGCGCACCAGCCGCGCGAAGCGCGCCCACAGCACCAGCGCCAGCACGATCACCACCACCCAGAAGCTGGGGCCCACCGTCACGGCCAACACCAGCGCCAGCAGGATGCTGGGAAAGGCCAGGAAGCCGTCGGCGGTGCGCATGATCAGCGCATCGACCCAGCCGCCCCGGTAGCCGGCCAGCAGGCCCAGCGCGGTGCCGACCAGCCCGCCCAGCAGGATGGTGGCCGCGGCGATGCTCAGCGAGACCCGCGTGCCCAGGATGATGCGGCTGAGGATGTCGCGGCCCAGGCGGTCGGTGCCCAGCGGATACGCCCAGCTGCCGCCATCGGCGAACACGGGCGGCAGCTGCGCCGCGCCCGGGTCGATGGCCAACGGGTCGTACAGCACCAGGAAATCGGCGAACACGGCGACCAGCAGCGAGGCCACCACGATGCCCAGCGGCACCAGCGGCACCTTGCTGTCGATGAATATCTTGCGCAGGCCGCGCCGCAGCGGGCCGCCAGCCTTGGCTTGCAACGTCATTGAGGTCATGGCGGTCAGCTCCGGACGCGGGGGTCGATCAGCCCGTAGGCCAGGTCGACGAAGAAGTTGATGCCGACGATGATGGCGGTGTAGACCAGCACGGCCAGCTGCAGCACCGGGAAATCGCGCCACAATGTCGATTCGTATGCCAGGTAGCCCAGGCCGGGCCAGCCGAACACGACCTCGATCACCACCCCCGAGGCGATGATCACGCCGTACATGAAGCCGATGAACGTCACCACGGGGATCAGCGCGTTGCGCAGCGCGTGCTTCCAGATCACGGTGCGCTCGCTCAGCCCCTTGGCGCGGGCCAGCTTGACGAACTCGGCGCCCAGCACTTCCAGCATGGACGAGCGCAGCAGCCGCACCACGCCCGCGCTGATGCTCCAGCCCAGCACCAGGCTGGGCAGCAGGAAGTGCTGCCACGACCCGGTGCCGGAACTGGGCAGCCAGCGCAGCCGCACCGCGAACACCAGGATAAGCATCACGCTCAGCCAGAACGCCGGCGTGGATTGGCCCAGCAACGCGAAACTCATGCTGAAGCGGTCCCAGCCGCGGCCGCGATGCACTGCCGCCATCACGCCCAGCGGAATGCTGATCACCACCGCCACCAGCAGGCCGGCAGTGGCCAGCACCAGCGTGCGGCCGATGCGGCTGAACACCAGCTCGGTGGCCGGCGCGCCGGTGCGGATCGACACGCCGAAATCGCCATGGACCGCGTCGCGCAGGAAAATCGCGTATTGCTGCAGCACGGGCTTGTCCAGCCCCATGCGTTCGATATAGGCCACCCGTTCGGCCGGCGTCGAGTCCGACGGCAGCACCAGGTCGGCCGGGCTGCCCGACGAGCGCGCCAGCACGAAGATGATCAGGCTGGTCATCAGCAGCGTCAGGATGGCCTGCGCCAGCCGGGAAAGAATCAGCCGCGTCATGGCCGCGCCACCCGGGGCGCACAGGCCGTACAGGCGGCGGTTGTCCGATTTGCAGGTTTCACTGTCTGTCTCCCATGTTTTCGTTGTGGTCCCGTGTCTTCAGTCGAGGGTGGCGTTGCTGGCGTCGATCAGGCCGGACGGATGCGCGCCGAAACCCCGCACGCCGGGCCGCCACCCCACCCAGATGCCCGACGAAAACAGCGAAAAGAACGGCAGCTCGTCGCGCACGATGCGCTGGATGGCCTGGTATTCGGCGCGCTGCTCCGGCTCGTGGACCGCGCGGCGGGCGCGCAACATGCCGGCGTCGATGTCCGGGTTGGCGTAGCCGCCCGCGTTCAGCGCCCCGGCCGCGGCCAGCTCGCGGCCCAGCAGCGTGTCCAGGTGCGGACGGGCCGGCGTGCCCTGGATCGCCATCTGCCATCCCCCCTTCAGGTACATGTAGGGCCACCAGGGCGGATCGTCGTAGGCGGCCACCTGCAACTCGATGCCCACCGCGGCCAGGTCGCGCTGGATCAACTGGGCCACCGCGGGGAACGGCGCGGTGCGGGTCGTTGCCACCTGGATGCGCAACCCGCCCCCGTGCCCGGCTTCGCGCAGCAGCGCGCGCGCCCGGTCAGGGTCGTGGGCAATGGGCGCCACCTGGATCGCCCAGGGGTCGTCCGGGTCCAGGATGCCGTCTATCGCCTGGCCCGAGGGCCCGGCCGCCTGCCGCACCAGCGCCTGGCGGTCGATGGCGTGCGCCACCGCGAAACGCACCAGCGGGTTGTCGAACGGCGCCTGGCGGCAATTGAAATACACCACGCTGCGATGGCGCGACGGCGCCGCCTGCGTATGCAGCAGGCCGCTGCGTTCCAGTTCGCCGACGGCATCGGCGGGCACGCTTTCGACGATGTCGGCCTCGCCCCGGCGAATGATGTCGATGCGCTCGGCGGCAGCCGGCGCGTAGCGGATCACCAGCTCGTCGGCTTTCGGCTGGCCCGGCACGCGGTAGCCGTCGAAGCGCTTGAGCAGCACGTGGCTGCCGCGCGCCCACTGCCCCAGCCGGAACGGCCCGGTGCCGGCCGGCTGGTCGTAGGTGTCGTCCACGATATGGGTGCGCCAGGCCAGGTTGTGCAGGAAGGCGATATTGGGATGCGCCAGGCGGAATTCCACGCTGTGGCGATCCAGCACCCGCACGGCTTCCAGGCCGTCGTAGTCGTGCCGCAGCAGGCTGTCGGCCCGGCCATCGAGGATGCGCTCGAAATTCCACGCCACCGCCTGCGCGTCGCAGGGGCGGCCGGTATGGAAACGGGCCGCCGGGTCGAGCTGGAAGCGATAGGCGCGGCGGTCGGGCGACACGGCCCAATGCGTCGCCAGGTCCGGCGCCAGCTGGCCGTCGGGGCCGATTTTCAGCAGCCCCTGGCAGACCATCTTCAGGATGGCCGTGGCGCTGCTGGAATCGGAATTGAAGCTGTTCGGGCTGAGCGCGATGGTCTCGTGCTTGAACAGCAAATTCAGTCGTTTCATTCGCGGAATCTCGACATCTTCGGGGCCCGGCGCATCGTCTGCCTGGTCGTGAGTACCTAAAAAATCCCATTGGGATACCAAGAATACCCCGAATTAATACCGTTTCCTATCAAGGTGTTATAAGGAAAACCCTAATAGCTGGGCGCGCGCCGATACGGGCGGCACGGCACGGTGCGCCACCCGGAAGGGACGGGAATCGATCAGGAAAGGGAACCGCCGCGCGGCCCCGCGCGGGGGCTGCGGCGGCGCGCGCGGGTCAGGCGTTGGCGCGCAGCTTGCGCAGCAGGCCCGGCAGGAACAGCACGGCCAGCGCCAGCACGATCAGGGCGATCGACAGCGGCGACGACAACAGCACCATCGGGTTGCCTTCGCCGATGGACAGGGCGCGGCGCAGCTGAGTTTCGGCCGACGGCCCCAGGATCAGGCCGATGAGCACCGGCGCGATGGGAAAGTCGTACACGCGCATCACGTATCCGGCCAGGCCGATCACGAACATCAGCAGCAGGTCCATCCACGACGTGCCCACGCCCCAGATGCCCACCATGGCGAACACCAGGATGCCCGCGTACAGGTACGGGCGCGGGATCAGCAGCAGCCGCACCCACAACCCCACCAGCGGCAGGTTCAGGATCAGCAGCATCAGGTTGCCCACGTACAGCGAGGCGATCAGCCCCCACACCAGGTCGGCGCTGTTGACGAACAGGAAGGGGCCGGGCTGCAGGCCGTAGCTCTGGAACGCCGCCAGCAGCACCGCGGCGGTGGCCGACGTCGGCAGGCCCAGTGTCAGAAGCGGCACCAGGATGCCGGCGGCGGCCGAGTTGTTGGCGGCCTCGGGCCCCGCCACGCCTTCGATGGCGCCGTGGCCGAATTCGTCGCGGTGGCGGCTGAGCCGGCGTTCCAGCGTATACGACAGGAAGGTCGGCACCTCGGAGCCGCCGGCCGGCAGCGCGCCGATGGGAAAGCCCAGCAACGTGCCGCGCAGCCACGGCTTCCAGGACCGCCGCCAGTCTTCCCGCGTCATCCAGTGCCCGCCCGACAGCGGGTTGACCGCCGGCGGCGCGCTGCGGTAGCGGCTGGCCACGTACAGGATTTCACCGATCGCGAACAAAGACACCAGCACCACCGTGATGTCGATGCCGTCGAGCAGGTCGGGCGAGCCGAATGCCAGGCGCGCCTGGCCACTGGGCCCGTCGATGCCCACCACGCCCATCGCCAGCCCCAGGAACAGCGCAATGAAGCCGCGCACCCGCGACGTGCCCAGCACCACCGACACCGAGGTGAAGGCCAGCAGCATCAGGGCGAAGTAATCGGCCGGCCCGAACACGAAGGCCAGTTCGGCGATGGCCGGCGCCAGGAAGGTCAACCCCAGCGTGGCCAGCGTGCCCGCCACGAACGATCCGATGGCGGCAGTGGCCAACGCGGCCGCCCCGCGCCCGGCGCGCGCCATCTTGTTGCCTTCCAGCGCCGTCATCATCGAGCCGCTTTCACCCGGCGTGTTCAGCAGGATGGACGTGGTGGACCCGCCGTACATGGCGCCGTACAGCACCCCGGCGAACATGATGAAGGCGGCGGTGGGCGCCACCTTGACCGTCACCGGCAACAGCAGCGCGATGGTCAGGGCCGGCCCGATGCCGGGTAGCACGCCGATGGCGGTGCCCAGCAGCGACCCCACGAACGCCCACATCAGGTGGGCCGGCTGCAGCGCCACGCCGAAGCCGGCCATCAAGGAATGAAAGGCGTCCATGTCACCACCCCGCCAGCGGCAGCGCGCCGCCCAGCGTCACGCCCAGGCGCGTGAACCCCAGCCAGCAGATGGCCCCCAGCGCCAGGCCGATGATGCAGTCCAGCAGCACGCGACGCGACCCGAAGGCATGCGTGACCAGGGCGAACGACAGCATGGCGGTCAACGGAAAACCCAGCGGACGCATCGTCAGCAAGGGGATGGCCGCGCCCGCCGCGGCAAACAGCAGCGCCCGGCGCGAGGGTCGCGCGCCCGCCTCGGCGCTCTCGGCCTCTTGCGGATCGAAGGAATCGCCACGCGCGATTTGCGCCAGCAGCGCCAGGCCCAGCACGATCAGCGCGGCTCCCACCAGCATGACGAAATCGCCGGGCCCCACGCCCCCGTACCCGCTGGCCGCGGGCAGGCCGTACCCCTGCTGCAGCCAGACCGCCCCGATGGCGATCACGGCCAGGCCCAGCCACCACGGACGGCGGCGCTGCGGTATTGCAGACATGGCAGTCTCCTGTGGCCCGGCGGCTTACTTGACCAGGCCCAGGTCCTTCAGCACCTTTTCCTGGCGGACTTTTTCTTCGTCCAGGAACTTGGCGAAGTCGTCGCCGGCCAGATAAGCGTCAGACCAGCCCTGGTCGGCCAGCTTCTTCTTCCATTGCGGCGAGGCGTGCATCTTCTGGAAGCGGTCGAGCCACATGGCGCGCCCGTCTTTGCTCATGCCAGGCGCGCCGATGATGCCGCGCCAGTTGCCGATGACCACATCCACGCCCGATTCTTTCAAGGTCGGGGCATCCAGGCCAGGCAGCCGCTGCGCGGAAGTGACCGCGATGATGCGCAAGCGCTTCTGGTCGGCGTACGGCTTGAATTCCGACAGCCCCGACAGCGCCAGCTTGAGCTGGCCGCTGACCAGCAGCGGCACCAGTTCCGCGCCGCTGGGATAGGGAATGTAGTTCAGCTTGCTGGGTGACACGCCCGCCGCCTGGGCGATCAGGCCGGCGGCCACCTGGTCGACCCCGCCCACCGAGCCGCCACCGATCGCCAGGGCGCCCGGGTTCTTGCGCAGCGCGGCGATCACGTCGTCGACCGTCTTGATGGGCGAGTTCATCGGCACCGCCAGCACATCGGCGTCATCGGTCAGGCGCACCAGGGGCGTGACCGTGTCCAGCGTGACCGGCGACTTGTTCAGGATGATGCCGCCGATCAGGATGGCGCCCATCGACATGATGGCGTTGTCGTCGTTCTTGCTGGTGTTGATGAATTCGGCCAGCCCGATGGTGCCGCCCGCCCCGCCCTTGTTGGTGACCTGGAAGCCGTCGGTGAAAATGCCGGCTTCCTGCATGACCTGCAACGGCACCCGCGCCGCGGCGTCGTAGCCGCCGCCCGGGCCGCCCGGCGCCATGACCTTGGCCGGCGCCGCGCCGGCAGCCAGCGGCAAGGCGGCCACGGCCAATGTAGCAAGAACCTGTTTGATGCGTTGCATGATGTCTCCTTGGGCGCGATGCCCGGCATGGGCATCGGCGGTTGCCGGGTTTATTGATGTGCGGTTCAACTGCCTTCGATACTAGACAATTTTCTTGCGCCACGCCATGCAGGCCCTGCCGCCGCATTCAGCCCGGCGACAGCTGGACCCGCGCCGGCCGCGCCCGATTGAACGGCCCGCCCGGCCAATCCGCCCGCCATTGGGTTGTTATTCTGGATAATCTATCCAGCCCCGCCCGGTTTATCGGCCGGACCGGACTGTCTAAGCTGAAGCCTCCCTCACCCAGGAGATTTCCCATGGCAGACCATTCCATCCAGGGCAAAGTCGCGATCATCGCCGGCGGCGCCAAGAACCTGGGCGGCCTGATCGCCCGCGACCTGGCCGCGCACGGCGCCAAGGCCATCGTCATCCACTACAACAGCGCCGCGTCCCGGCCCGAGGCCGACGCCACCGTGGCCGCCATCCAGGCCGCCGGCGCGCAGGCCGTCGCGTTGCAGGCCGACCTGACCACGGCCGGCGCCATCGAGCAACTGTTCGCCGACGCCATCGCGGCGGTGGGCAGGCCCGACATCGCCATCAACACCGTGGGCAAGGTGCTGAAGAAGCCGTTCGCGGAAATCACCGAGGCCGAGTACGACGAGATGACGGCGGTGAACGCCAAGTCGGCCTTCTTCTTCCTGAAAGAAGCCGGCCGGCACGTCAACGACAACGGCAAGATCCTGACGCTGGTGACGTCGCTGCTGGGCGCCTTCACGCCGTTCTATGCGGCCTATGCCGGCACCAAGGCGCCGGTGGAACACTTCACCCGCGCGGCCGCCAAAGAGTTCGGCGCGCGCGGCATCTCGGTCACCGCGGTCGGCCCCGGGCCGATGGACACGCCGTTCTTCTACCCCGCCGAAGGCGAGGATGCGGTGGCTTATCACAAGACCGCCGCGGCGCTGTCGCCGTTTTCCCGGACCGGCCTGACCGATATCGAAGACGTGGTACCGTTCATTCGCCACCTGGTCAGCGACGGCTGGTGGATCACCGGCCAGACCATCCTGATCAACGGCGGCTACACCACCAAATGAGGGCGCCATGCGCACCGTGATTTTCATCGCCATCGGGCTGCTGCTGGCCGCGGCCTCGCTGCGGCTGCCTCCGGCCGCGTACCGCACCTGGGCCGCGGGGCTGTTCACGCTGGCCTGGCTGGCGGTATCGGCCTGGAACCTGCGCACCGGCCTGGCGCACGGCTACACGCTGGCCGAAGAATTGCCGATCCACCTGGCGCTGTTCGGCATCCCGGCGGCGCTGGCCTGGGGGCTGTGGTGGTGGTCGCGCCACTGATGTCCCGCCCGCGGCGCGCGCGCCGGGCCCGGGCGGGCGCCGCGCATGGATAAGCTCGGCCAGTACCGCGTGTTCGCCCAGGTGGCGGAAATGGGCAGCTTCATCAAGGCGGCCCATGCGCTGGAAGTGCCGCGCGCATCGGTGTCCGCCGCCATCCAGCAACTGGAAGCCCAGGTGG
>Ga0182736_1000266_pt1 | contig 94223 bp, 66 predicted proteins | sample eDN5th30CKraftBY_FD_128882 | JGI IMG/M metagenome (GOLD analysis project Ga0182736, IMG submission 128882) | Enriched backyard soil microbial communities from Emeryville, California, USA - eDNA 5th pass 30_C Kraft BY (version 2) (version 2) | ecosystem: Environmental > Terrestrial > Soil >... | reverse complement strand
TGTTGAAGAACGGCTTCCTGGTGAGGCGGAGGATGTTTTGTTGAGTTCAAGGAGTTCAAACCGCAGGCAAATCCTCAGATTTGTCGAGGTTTGACGACGCAGAAATCGGCAAAACAGACCCGCCGCAACGGAATTCGAGTGCTTCAACGGGCTGTTAGACCGTGTGGACAATCAAGGTGGCCTTTTTCCACGAAAATCCGAAATTCGAAGCAGGAAATTCGAAACAAATCCAAAAGATCCATCACCCAGGCAGACAGACCGTCAGAGGTTTTTGAATTTGAAATCTTCGAATTTCGTGCTTTGAATTGCTCTCCGCCAGACCATCGTGAAAATGTCCACACCCCTTTAACGGGGAGCGGCAGCCTGACGGATCGCCTGCAGTTGCTGATCCGTCTCTTCGCCAACGGGATAGATGAGCGGCTTGCCGTTCGGCAGGTGACTGAACGTCACGATGAATGTCGGCGTGCTGGAACCATCCGCCGGCAGGATTCGATTCAGGGGAATGGTATAGGTCTCTCCGATTTTCGCCCCCGTCTCTTTCAGGTTCATCACCTGCAGAGGAGCGTCATCCGGAACGGGCCAGTCACCACCGGGGATCGCAGCGAGCGTCTTCTCACCGGTGATTTTTCCCTTCACGACCACATCGGATTCCAGAATCTGCTGCCGGTTCACCGTGACGGGATTCGCGGTACAGACAGTCAGAATCAACAGGGTCGAGAGCCACCCGATGGCAACTCCCCCAGCCAGAATCAGTGGCGCCGGGCGCGAGGACGGTTTCAGAGAGGGTTCCGCCGGAATTGAATGATTCATGTCGACGATGCCCGACTGACATCGATCCGGTAATCCCGATCGAGTGCTTCGTCGAATTCGTAGACATCATAGAAGTCGGTCAGCTGATCGCGATCCGTCTTGCGCATCTCTCCCCGTTCGATCAGTTCGAAAACGATACGGCCGAAATCCGCGGTACTTTTCACACCCCAGTGGGAGAAGACATTTCGGGCGAGGAGTCCGTACCGTTCCAGCGCCAGTTCCCGGATTCCCTGCAGGAGTTCCGGGCCGGTGATGTGAGCGAGTTCGTCATCGACGTTCTGCATCGTCGGACGTTTCAGACGCTGCTGTGTATGGTGCAGAGCTTCAAAGACAAAGCGATAGGCATCGCTGTGAAACCGGCATCGGGGGAGTGCAGTCTGATTCGTGGTATTCATGTCATCACTCCGCTTGATCAACCCGACTGTCGCGGGTCAGCCATCGAGAAAATCCAGAACGCCTGGATGGTCCCAACCATCGTTGTCACGTTCGAATCTGCTCCGGCCAGACAACCGCACAATGTGATCGATAACCTGCGGGGAAGAGGATTTCCGGTCAGTCAAACAACTCAACACACCTGCAACTCTCGCTCGATCCATTCGCGAACCGACAGGCTCAGAAACCCGTGAAATTTTCACGGGTTCTTCATCCCATCATAGACCGGATGGTCGGTGGCTGAAAAGATCTGTCTCCCCGACATTTCATCGATTTTTCTTCACATCCGTCTTCATACATCGGATGAAAAGACCGAGATTCAACGATGGATCTCGGTTCTCTCCGAAGAATTCCTCCAGAATCCTGCCACGATGCCGGAAGGCAACACCTGTTGTGTAACCTGTTGTATATTTTCGCAGGCCAGCCTGTTGAAAATCACCGGCAGACACCTGAGCGCGGCATCCACAGCCGAACTTTTGAAGCAGGCCTTCTCCGTCCTGACCGACGGCATCAGGCGGAAGCGACGTCCACCGCAGGCTCGATCACCGGGACCGGTTTCACGCGTCCATCCAGCAGGCAGCTGGTGTTCACGTCTCCCATGACGTTGATCACCGTCCGGCAACGGTCCAGAAACCAGTCCACTCCCAGCAGCAGCGCGATGTATTCCACCGGCAATCCCACGGCCGTGAAAACCAGTGTCATGGTCACGAGTCCGGCTTCAGGAATTCCTGCGGCCCCCACGCTCGCCACGATCGAGGTCAGTACCACGAGCACCTGTTGCCAGATGGTCAGATCCTGCCCGATGAGTTGAGCGATAAACAGCGCCGACATCGCCTCGTAGAGTGCCGTTCCGTCATTATTGAAGTTGGCGCCGACCAGCGCGCCAAGACTGGCGGATTTTTCACGAACTCCCACCTTCTCGCGCAGGCAGGCATAGGTCACCGGCATGGTGATCGTCGAGCTGCTCGTGGAAAACGCCATGACCAGCGCATCCCGCATTCCGCGAATCACATCCGGAACCCGGGGCCAGGAAAAGAAATGGATTCGCAGCAGATACCAGCAACACTGCAGTGCCAATGCCAGCAGCACGGCGAGGATGAATGCCCCCATGGCAAGAATCGGGTCGAAGCCTTCTTTCCCGATAATTTTCGAGACGATGCCGAACACCCCGATCGGGACGATCTGAATGATCCAGTTCAACATCGTCAGCAGCGCCTGATAGGCGACTTCGACCAGGTCCTGAACAGTTGTGACAGGGCGATTTCGGGAGGCACGGAGTGCGACCCCCAGTGAAATCGCGATGATGATCACTCCGATGATGTTCTGCTTGTCCCCCAGCGGTCCCAGCAGACTGCGGGGAACATTGTCGGCGATCAGTTCCCAGGGGGATTTCTCGCTCGCCGCTTTCTCTCTCGCTTCCGGCAGGGTGAGTTCGGACCAGCGGCCCGGCTGCAGGACGTTCGCCACCGCCAGTCCGATGAAGATGGCAACAGTGGTATTCAGGATCAGCAGAAATCCGAGTCGGGCGGTTTGATTCCCCTCGATCTCCGTGGTCATCAGCACATGAATCACGGCAACCAGAATGAGCGGCGGAGCGAGTGCTCCCAGCAGCCGGAGAATCAGCTGTGCCGGAATTTCGAGAGAGGCGGCCCGATCTCCCAGAAGAACTCCGGTGATGATCCCCAACACGAGACCGGCGAGAATCCGGAGATAGAGCGGAATCGCACACCAGCCTCCCCAGAGGCCGTTGGATGAAGTGGTCGCGGGAAGAGTCATGCGCTGGCAGCCTGTCTGCATTCGGGAAAAGCGAGGTTACGGATTCCGGATCGACTGCGCGGTTCTGTCTGCTGTCAGGGATCCCCATTCAGAGACCGCAGCCAACAGCCGGGAACTTCAGCCTGCCAGTCACACCACCGGGGTGAAGACCCGGCAAACCGACCGGCGGAGTCGATCGCACGAGCACGTTTCCGAGTCAGGACTATAGAACAAGGCCGGAACCGGTGAAATCGATTCTGGGAGACCGGTCCCGATCTTTTCGAAATCGACGTTGCCAGACAGACGCGGTTCACATGGCCAGAAAAGAGAACACTCCCCTCGAAATTCGGGGGAGTGTTCCGCAACGGTCAGATAGGTGCGTGGTCGATTCGCCGTGAATCAGCGGACAAGAATGCCGTCGTTCTTCTTGCTTTCCCGATCAAGCGGGGCATCGGCTTCTTTATCATGCAGCAGCGTGTATCCCAGCAGCATCGGCTTATACGGATTCGACTGCAGGAACTCGAGCGATGGCCGCTCATGTTTCGTGAAGATGTACACGGTTTGTTTATTGCCGCTCGTGTCTGCCAGCTGAATCGCCTTGGGCAGGAAATTCACCGGATCCAGCAGGACTTCCGCCACCCGATATTCCTGCTGTTCGCTGGGATTCAACGGGTAGGCGACAATGTGAACAATCTTCTCCGGATCGTGCATCGATCCGAGTTTCATCGAATAACGCTTCTTGATTTTCTCGGCCGACATTCCGAACAGAAACGGCAGCGGACCATCGCTGATATTCCGTCCACGATAACGTGGCGGAATGGTCACACGACTGTATTCCTTCTTGACCGGATCGATATCCAGAATCTGTTCGCCGTCGCAGATCCACCATTTGGATTCATCGGCCTGAACCGCGAACTTCACACCGCCACGTTCCGCTGGCGGGCTATCCGGTTTCACGTTGGGATCGGGAGCAAAATCCATCCGGCCCCGGTCAGGGGATTCATAGGCGTAGCGTCCGACAGCACATTTGGCCGTCTGGAAAACCTGATCGTAAACGATCCGTTTGAACTCCCCTTTGACCTTGGCGACCTGAGTCGATCGCTGTTCCCAGGCCATCAGAATTTTGTCCAGTTCCGGGTCCACAGTCTGCACTGTTCCCAGCGGTTCAGGTCGGCTTGCAACGCTCTGACGCCCATCCTGGGAGTAAGCGTGGTGCGTGAACAGGCTGGCCGAAAGGATCAGCGCAGCTGTCAGACAGCGGGCTGAAGTCACATGTCGGAACATCGGGGCGGATTCCTTCCTTGGATCTTCGGTTCCTCGGCGCGATGCAGGAGGGGAGGGCTGACGCCCTGAATTCAAGCCGGTGGGGACCGGCGCATGCGACGGGGACGGAGACGCAGTTTACTGACGATCGAATTTTCCGAAAAGATCGGTTTCACGTCCCCCCACAGCGCTGCAAGCAAGACAGATTGCAGAATTCGTGAATGACTCACGAGTTCCGTCAGACCTCCTCGACAACTGTCACCGGCAGAAACTGCGACAGGCGAGGGAATTTACCGAAACCATCACAACGAGATGCCCCAGTCTGACAGCGGGGCATTCCCGAGAGAGTCCCAGCCGCAGCCGCTCCTGAATGATGTCACGGGCAACGCCCGCCCGTGTCCTGAGCTGTTCATTCACTTGCAGACTTTGACAACTCTGCCGAGGATCAAATCGGCGTCGACCGTCTCCTGAAATGGCGGGGATCCCGGTCGTGGCCAGACATTCTGCCAAGAGGCTGCAGCGTCACTTGGAGGTGATCGGGAAATCAATGCGGTTTGTTTTCTTCTCGACCTTGGCGGTCAGCGTGGAATCCACATTGGCGGATTTCGGAAAGAGTTCCGGAATCTCCTTTTCGACGACTTGCCCGTTGTCCGCGTAGATCGCTCCACGTGATTTCGTGACCCGAACAACGTGATCCCCGACGAGGGCCCCTTTCTGCTCCGCAGAATACTTGAGACTGAAGGCACCTGTCGCATCGGTCATCGCCGTGGAACTTCTCCCCCCGGCAACAGGCTCGAAAAACACCATGGCCCCTTCGACCGGTGTGCCGTCCAGCGTCACCAGACCACTGACAGGGGCCACTGCCGGTCCCCGGTCTCCGCACCCGACACCGCAGATCATTCCCAGGCAGGTTGCTGCAAGCAAAATGTGTTTCATCGCTGGCCTCTTTTCGATGGTGACGGGAGGGAATTCCCCTCCGGTCACCCTGGTGAATTGCAAAACGTGTTCAATACCGATCCAACATCATCAACGGGTCCCCGATGTTCGATCGTCTCCCACATTCAAAGACCAACGCAGCGTCACAGAATCCCGGGGAACGGACATTCCTGCCGACTGGCCCCTGTCCAAAACCACACGGGCGGGCACAGGATCGACCAAACTACTCTAGAACTCGCCGACAGGCTTTCCGTCGAAGACGTTCAGGAGTCGTTCATAAGTCGAATCCGTCTCTCCCCCGATCCGATGGTCAATGTTCTGATTGATGAAGTGGACAGAACCGTCACCGGCGAGGAAGTGGGCCCCTCCGGTGTGCATGCTTGAGAACCCCTGCCGGCCGTCGACGTCATTGCAGCTGGAACCACAGGCATTCTCGGTTTCGTTGATGTGTGTCTTCCCTCCACCAAGAACCGAAATGAATCCATCTGCATAACCGGCGTTGGCTTCGATGTCGGCGTTCCCGTTGTGCCCATAGATGTTTGCCGCTCCCATCTGAGAGCCGGACAGCATCCAGGCCCGCTCTCCAATCATCAGCGTGTTGCTGGCACCGTCGGTCAAATCCCGCAGTCCCCGTTTACTGTACGCATTTCCATTCACGTTCGTCCCGGCGACGAACGTGCCGTTCGTGTTGAGCCGATTGATATCTCCAGCGCTGCTCACACCAATGTAGTTGGCCAGGGCGGTCGGATAACGGGTTCCCGCGGTTCCTGTGTTGATCTGGTACTGGCTGTTGAGAACCGGCCCGGTGTCGGAGGGGCAACGAAAAACGGTCACCGGCGTCTCCAGAATGGAGCGAATCGCCGCGGTGTTGATTGTGCTGTGCAGTCGGCCTGACCCGGTTTTGGTCAACTGGTTGTAGCTGGCAGCCTGTTCCAGATAAGGAAACAGAAAGACTCCCCAGCTGTAACTGGCATGAATCGCTTCATCCCCACCGTTCAATTCATGGTCATAACTGGCCGCCGGAAAGACGTTGTGCACATCATGGTAGTTGTGCATCGCCAGGCCAAATTGCTTGAGATGGTTTTTGCACTGAGACCGCCGTGCTGCTTCCCGTGCCTGCTGCACCGCGGGGAGTAACAGGGCAATCAGGATGGCGATAATCGCAATCACCACCAGCAGTTCGATCAAGGTGAATCCGCCAGAGCGTTTCCGCCCCTGCCTGACCTGGCGCGATTGCCGATCAGGGACCTGATTGCGGAAAAGGGAAGACGAAGAAGCATGACGTGACATCGGAGCACCTGTCTCGAGAATGGAATGAGAACTCACCGCGAACGCGGAACGGATCGCACGCGGTAAGACGCACGAAGGTTCGAAAAAGAAATGAGCTCCTGCGAACCAAATTGTATTTAGTTCGCCTGCGCATAGATGTCATTTTACCAACGTGATTCGGGGCGTCGAGACGCATTTTTTCACAAACAATTTAAGAATTGTTGTATTTTCTCGGCATTGATTTGCTCGATTTTTTCACCAATCGTCCGATTGTGTCCCTCGAAAGAGGAGCTCCGTACGCGGGCGGATCCTGGAATTCTCGCACGAATCGCCTGCGATTAGTACGGTTTCGCCATTCCGGTGACGGACTGGCTCCTGGAAACCCCCATGTTTCATGGAGGGAAAGACGTGCTGCGCGGCCACAGGATCGACCACACTGGTCGAAGCGCTGCGCATGCGGTCAAAACACCCGGGCCAGGGATGTGGACATTTTCACGATGGTCTGGCAGAGAGAAATTCGATGCATGAAATTCGAAACAAATTCGAAGAATTCAAATTCAAAACCCTCTGACGGTCTGTCTGTTTGGGTCATTGGTCTTTTGGATTTGTTTCGAATTTGGTGCTTCGAATTTCGGATTTTCATGGGAAGAGGCCACTCTGATTGTCCACACGCCCGAGCAGCCCCTTGCGTCAAGCGAGCGTCCGATCGATTCCCAACGGCTCTATCGCAAGCCGGACTGCAGCTGATAGACGGGAAACAGATCTTGTGCAGGCCAGGATTTCACTGCGTCCGCGGCACCATGCAGCGGCCCATCGATCAGATTCGTCAACACGTCTCCACGACCGTTGGCGTGCGTATTGAAGAGCACTGCCCAATTGAGACCGTCCCACCGTCGAACGAGCAGAGACCCCGATCCGGCAATCAACCCGGTATGCCAGGTGTTCGCCTGTCCATTCCGCCCCACCGGTCGCACACTCCACCCGCATCCGTAGTAGGTGGGAAGGGGGGCTCCGTTCGGGTCGGTTCCGGCGGAACCTTCTGGACGTTCCCACATCGCTTTGATCGACTCCGGCTTCAGCAGCGGGGATGAGTTTCGGTCATCAAAGGCCGACGCAAATTTGACGAGATCAATCGCCGACGCAATCCAGCCGCCGTGCGATTCGAATGCGTCAAAGTTCTCGCCGCCATATTGAATCGGCACTGACGTTCCCACAACCGGTGGAATCACGCCTGGAACCATCCGTTTCTGTGGATCGTAGTACTCCACTTCATTGGGGGCCCGCGAAAACGGAAAGGTCTTTCCCAGCCGTGCGGTGGTGATACGCAGAGGCTGCAGGATATGTTTCTTGACGTACCCTTCATATGACTCCCCAGAGACGGATTCGATGACGCGTCCCAGCACCAGATATCCCACGTTCGAGTAGGCATACCGCTCCCCCGGCGTGAAGTCGAGGGGTTGTTGCAGCAGGTAGCGAACGAGATCCTCCGGGCTGACAGGGAGCGGTTTTTCCAACACTTCCGCAACACGTCGCGGCTGCCCGATGGGATCTCCGGAACGATCCCGGTCCCAGCCGCCGGTGTGCTGCAGGCAGTGGCGGATGGTGATTTGGTTCCAACGGGGATCTGGTGGACTCGGGAACCCCGGCTTCGCGGTCATTGCCATCCGTTGCATCACCCGATCCTGCAACCGGAGCTTTCCCTGTTCCACCAGTTGTAGAATGGCAACCGCCGTCAGCGGTTTGGACACACTCGCAATACGGAACAGCGACGTCGGAGCCACCCGTTCCCGACGCTCCACCTGCGCCAGACCATAGCCACGAGCCAGCAGCAGTTGCCCGCGCCGGGTCACTGCCAGAGACGCTCCGGGGACATTGTTCTCGACCAGAAAATTCGACATCAGCGTATCGAACGACTGCAGCTCCGCAGGAGCGGTTCCCGTCATGGTGGAAAATTTGGAATCCGCCAGCAGACGGTTCTCCGCACCGGCAGAGGCAACCCCTCCCAGTGCCACGGCGGACAGAAACTGCCGGCGTGACCACGGCAATGAGGCTGGCGTCATCAGCATTCTCCGGAAAGACCGTAAAAAATCAGATGCCCCGTTTCTGACGAACCGCGCGGATCCACCGACGACTCGTCTCACTTCCTGATCAGGCTGGTCATGCCGCCGGCGATGAGGGTGGCGACGTTGGTCAGGATGATCGGCAGAATCCAGCCGCCGGGGCAGGCGAGGTATTTGGGAGTCCAGACAGGGTCGAATTTGTCTTTATATTGTCGAAGCCCCTGGAAGTTGTAAAAGTGTTCGCCGTGGCGAAATGCCAGTGACGCAGCGCGGTTCCACAGGGGAGCCAGGGGATGCTGTTCGACGCCTGACAGGGGAGCCATTCCCAGGTTGAACCATTGATATCCCTGTTCACGTCCCCAGAGCATGAGCTGAATGAACAGGAACTCCATGCAACCGTGCGGGGCATCCGGAAAATACCGCATCAGGTCGATAGAGAGCTCTGTACCGGGGGCTCCCTGCCAGAGATTCGCGAAGGCGACAATCCTGCCATGATTCTTCAGGATGGCGATCGGGCAGTTGCGGAGATAGTCCGGCTGGAAGTACCCGAGTGAGAATCCTTTTTCGGCCGTCGATTTCTCTCCCAGCCAGGCGTCGGAGACCTGTTTCAATTCTGCGAGCAGAGCATCATTGATGGGAGCGGATCGAACGACAAACTCGACACCCGCTTCGGTGAACTGTTTGTGTGTGCGACGCAGGCCGCGACGGTGACTCCCTTCGAGACTGAAGTCTGCCAGGGGAACTCGGGCTTCTTCCCCGAGCTTAATCAGCGTCAGTCCCATTTCGACGTAATGTGGAACGCGCTCGAAATCGACCTGATAGAAGACCGGCCAGACATCGGCAGCGTCACTGGCTTCATAGAACTTCCAGGCCAGATCACGACAGGCGGCGTCACTTCCCACCGGATCTCCCATTGTAATCCAGCTCTTCCCTTGAATGCCGTACATCACGAATGCACTGCGGTCATCGTTGAACAGCAGAAACTTGTCCCCCAGCAATGCCAGGTGTGACGACGTTCTGGAACTGCTTGCGACGACCTGCCGGGCTGCCTGCAATTCTTCTTCCGTGGGAGAGTGTGGAAGTTCCCGCCGGGAAGAGAACAGCTTGGCGACGACGAGAAACAGCAAGGTCAACACGACGCCGGCCAGCGCTCGCAACGATCGGGGAGCATCTGCCGAGAAGGCGAACTTCCACCAGAGATGACTGCTGTATTCGACATGTTTGTAGGCGAAGACGGTCAGCCAGAAGGCGCAGAGAAGAACCAGCCCGATGGCGGCAAGCCAGCGAAAGGAGAACTGGTCGGGAATCAGATGCCCGCGACGGTAGTAGAAGTCCCGGCAGGGCCAGAACAGCGCCAGCATGACTGTCAGAATCAGGGCTTCTTCAAAGTCGAATCCCTTGACGAGCGAGAAGACGATCCCGGCACTCAGCAGGATGACTGTCGCGTAATAGGCGGATTCGATCCGGCGCTGCAGACTGCGGGCGAGGATCATCAGCAGGATCCCGGCAATACTTCCCAGAAAGTGGGAGAGTTCGATTGCCGGCAGCGGCAGCATGGTCCTCAGCCAGCGCAGCCGGTCCGACTCGCCGGGAGTCGCACCGGACAACAGCAGCATCGCCCCCGCAGCAAAGACGGCGAGGGAAAACACCCGGGGAGTAATCGTCTGTGACCAGAGTCCCAGAGTGCGGCCAACGGCAGACACATGATGTCGCCGCAGCCAGATTTCATTCCCTCCCAGAATGAAGAACCCGACGGCCAGCGGAAACAGATAATAGATTCCCCGATAGGCCAGCAGTGCGGCCAGCACTTCGTGGGATTCCTCGGCATTGAGCAGCACCAGCAACACCAGTTCGAAGACCCCGAGTCCTCCCGGGACATGTGACAGAATCCCCGCGACGAGTGCCAGCAGATAGACCGTGAGAAAGTGCCCGTAACTGAGTTCGATCGAGTCCGGCAGCAGGACGTACAACACTCCCGAGGCCATCATCAGGTCAACGGCTCCCAGCAATGTTTGAGAGATGGCCATCGAGAATGGAGGAATCGGGATCGTCCAGTTGAGAATGGTGACGGGCGTCTTCCGGACCGCGCACAAGGCCAGCGTTCCGATGGCCCCGACCCCGAGCAGGATTCCCAGCGGCACGGTACTGCTGATCGGGAGATGCAGACGTTCCGGGATCGGCAACGGGTCGGCCAGAAAGACGACACTGGACAGGGCCATCACACCGATCCAGAACGTCACCGAGATGGCCAGTGCGAGTTTCAGGATTTCAACGGTCGACAATCCCCACAGGGTATAGAGCCGCCAGCGGACGGAGGACCCGCCGACGAGCGTGCCGAAACTGTTGCTGATCGAAAATCCCAGAAAAGAGGCGAGCGCCACCTTCGACCAGTCCACGCTTTTTTCGATCAGTCGCAGTCCGAGAAAGTCGTATCCCGTCAACACGAGATAGCTCATCACCGTCAGCAGCAGGGCCAGCAACACCTGGCGCTGCGGGATTTCCCCCAGACTTGTCCAGACATCATGAATCGGGACATGACTGAGCTCTTCATGCAGCAGCCAGAGGGCGGCTGCCGAAACGATCACGACCAGCAACGGACTGAGAACGGTGCGGATTCGGTCGAGCAATCGCGGTGAGATCCAGAAGCGGGGCTCGGTGGTCTGGGGAGCTCCGCCATTGCCCGCCGGAGTCAGATCCTGAGATTCACTTCGAGACATACGCACTGGCCTGATTCAGTTTCTGAAAGTCATCGCCGGTCAACTGCAGAGTGGCGGCACTCGTGATCTCCGACAACTGTTCGACACTGGTGGCACTGACAATCGGAGCCGCGACGCTCCGCTGCTGAATCAGCCAGGCCAGGGCGACCGTGGCAGGTCGGGCTCCGTGTGCCGCGGCGATCTCATCCAATGCCGCGAGAATCCGGTCTCCCCGTTCGTTGAGATAGTGTTCGCCGATGGATGTCCCGCGCGGGCTCTTCGTCAGGTCTGCCTGAGAACGGTACTTTCCGGAGAGAAATCCTCGGGCGAGTGAATAGTAGCCGATGGCTCCCAGACCGTACTGGTGGCAGACCGGCTCCAGGTTCTCTTCGAAATCCTTCCGGTCATACAGATTGTATTCCGGCTGCAGAGTGCAGTACGCCGGCAGCTGATTCTTCGCACTGATCTGCAAGGCCTCTGTCAGGCGTTCCGGGCTGAAGTTCGACGCGCCGATCGCCCGAACTTTTCCCTGACGGATCAGTGTGTCGTAAGCGGACAGTGTTTCTTCCTGCGGGACGTCGGGGTCATCTTTGTGAGACTGATACAGGTCGATGACGTCTGTCTGCAATCGGGTGAGTGATTCTTCCACAGCGCGAAAGATGTACTCTTTCTTGAGCCCCCTGGAACCGTCTCCCATCGGCAGTCCCACTTTGGTCGCCAGCACGACCTGCTTCCGTTTGCCGGTTGACTGGAGCCAGCGTCCGATGATCGTTTCCGATTCTCCTCCCTGATTCCCCGGCACCCAGGCAGAGTACATGTTTGCGGTATCGATCAGATTGAACCCGGCATCGACAAAAGCATCCAGCACTTGGAAGGAATTTTTCTCGTCGATCGTCCAACCGAAGACGTTTCCTCCCAGGGCCAGCGGGGCCACGGAGATTCCGGAATTCCCCAGTGTCTTTCTGATCATGGTCTGCACCTTTTGAAAGAACGGCCGGAAGCGTTCCCGCTCTCCGGCACGGAATTGAGGGTGATTCAGAACGTCCCGCACCCGATCAACGGGAATCAGTCTTTCCCGGCGACTTTCTGCCAGGTGTCTTTCAACGTGACAGACCGATTAAAGACCAGCTTCTCAGGCGTGCTGTCGACCGAATCGAAGACGAAATACCCTTTCCGTTCAAACTGAACCGGCACGCCGGGAACCGACTCGGCAAGCGACGGTTCGAGCCGGCACTGCCGCAGGACTTCGATCGAGTTCGGATTCAGGGCCGACTTCCAGTCGGAACCCTCCGGCATGTCTGAAGGATCGGCGATCGCGAGGAGATGATCATAGAGTCGGACTTCCGCGGGGAGTGAATGGTCGGCGGAGACCCAGTGAATGGTCCCTTTCACTTTTCGTCCATCCGGTGCGTTTCCGCCGCGGGTTGCCGGGTCATAAGTACAACGCAGTTCCACGATGTTGCCGTCGTCATCCTTGATCACCTCTTCGCATTTCAGGAAGAAGGCCCAGCGCAGCCGGACTTCCTGTCCCGGTGCGAGCCGGAAGAACTTCTTCGGAGCATTCTCCATGAAATCTTCCCGTTCGATATAGATCTCCCGGGTAAACGGGATCGTGCGGGTTCCTGCCGAAGCATCTTCCGGATTGTTGACCGCTTCGAGCTGTTCGACATGTCCTTCCGGAAAATTGGTGATGACCACTTTCAAGGGATCCAGCACCGCCATCCGGCGTTCGGCGGTGCGATTCAACGTCTCGCGCAGAGCGTTCTCCAGCACGACCATGTCGGTCAGGCCGTTGTAGCGCGTGACGCCGATGACTTTGCAGAATTGTCGGATCGCTTCGGGTGTATATCCCCGACGGCGCAGCCCGCAGAGCGTGGGCATGCGGGGATCGTCCCAACCGGTGACGAGTCCATCCTGCACCAGTTCCAGCAGCTTCCGCTTGCTCATGACGGTATGCGTCAGATTCAGCCGGGCGAATTCATACTGGTGAGAGGGATGAATTCCGAGAGTCTCGATAAACCAGTCATAGAGCGGGCGATGTGTCTCGAACTCCAGCGTACAGATGGAATGCGTGATCTCTTCAATGGAATCGCACTGGCCATGCGCGTAGTCGTACATCGGATAGAGACACCAGGCATCACCGGTCCGATGATGATGCGCGTGTCGAATCCGGTACAGCAGCGGGTCCCGGAAAATCAGGTGCGGTGAGGCCATGTCGATCTTCGCGCGGAGCACATGTTCTCCATCCGCGAATTCCCCAGCGCGCATGCGGGCGAACAGATCGAGATTCTCTTCAACACTGCGGTTGCGGAACGGGCTGTCTGTCCCTGGCGCACTGGTGGTTCCGCGCGTCTGACGGATCTCTTCAGAGGTCTGGCTGTCGACATAGGCCAGCTGCTTGCGAATCAGATCGCAGGCCCATTCGTAGAGCTGCTCGAAATAATCCGAAGCGTAAAACAGAGCATCCCATTCAAATCCGAGCCAGCGGATATCTTCCTGAATGGAGTCGACGTACTCGACATCTTCCCTGGTCGGATTCGTATCGTCGAACCGGAGATTGCATTTCCCCCCGAATTCTTTGGCGATGCCAAAGTTCAGGCAGATCGATTTCGCATGACCGATATGCAGATAGCCGTTCGGTTCCGGGGGAAATCGGGTTTGAACACGACCGCCGTGCGTCCCCGCAGCCACATCCCGGGCCACGATTTCCCGAATGAAGTCCAGTTTTTCAACGGATGATCCGGACGACTCAGCATTCATCGAAGTGGGGCTCCTGCCGGGATTATTCTGTAGACCGGAACGATTCTATGGAACGCCGGGAATTCAGAACAGTCGGGAGCGGGAAACACCGCGCGAGAAACCGTCAGCCGGTGACCGGAACAGAATCCTGATTCTGCTGCGCGGTCGGCCAGATCCACGAAATGACTGGACCGGTGAGCATCGTCGTACACAGGGCCATCAGCACCATCATCGCGTACAGGGACGGGGAAATCACTCCCAGTGAGAGACCGATATTGAGGACAATCAGTTCCATCAATCCCCGTGTATTCATCAACACCCCCAGCGCGGCGGACATCCGGTTGTCGACTCCCGTCAAGCGGGCAGCGATGAATGTTCCGCCAAACTTTCCGGCCGTGGCCACCAGCAGAATGACGCCGCAAACGAGCCAGTGATCCCAGCCTGAAATCAGCCCGATCTGTGTATTCATGCCCGTAATGGCAAAGAAGGCCGGCAGGAACAGTAATGTCACGACATCGTACAGCTTCGATTTCACAGCGATCGCAATGGGACTGGAACAGGGAATAATCACCCCCATCAGAAAGGCCCCGAAGATCGCATGAATTCCAATCAGCTCTGTCATCAGGGCCGACGTGAGAACGAGCGCGAACAGCCCGGCAATGCGACTTGCAGAAACTCCTGCCTCACTGGTGAGTAACGACCGGACCGCCAGTGGCCGTACGATCAGCAACATGACTCCGAGATAGATGAGCGTCCAGACCAGAGTCCAGAAGGCTCCCGTCAGGTTTGCCTGGGCAATTCCGATGACGACGGCCAGCAGGCACCAGGCGGTAACATCGTCACTGGCCGCGCAGCCCAGCGCGATCTGACCCAGCGGAGTCGAGTCCAGTCGGCGATCGGTCAGGATGCGGGCGAGAACGGGAAATGCGGTGATCGACATCGCAATTCCCATGAAGAGCGCAAAGCTTGTAAAGGGAACGCCTGACGGGGCATAGGGGGTGAACAGCCATAAGGCGAGTGCCGCGCCGGAGAGAAACGGGATGACAATACTGGCGTGAGAAATCGCAATCGCAGCGTGAGCCGATTTGGCCAGCAGGCTGGTATTGAGCTCCAGCCCGACAATGAACATGTAGAACACGATGCCCATCTGGGACACGGTTCCCAGGGCCGTCAGCGTCAATCGCTGTGGATCCGCCGTGGCATCCGGAATCAGCAGATGCATGGTGTCCGGTGACCAGGCTCCCAGCAGCGACGGTCCCAGCAGAATCCCCGCGACAATTTCTCCCACGACGGCGGGTTGTCCCAGGGGTTTCAGAACAAACGCCAGAAAACGTCCCAGGAGAATCACGGCTGCCAGCGTCGCCAGCACATGCAGGAGCACCTGATTGTGTGCGACCGGCAAGATCGGGGAGGGTGCAGAGAGGCGGGTTCCAGAGAAGGCCTGTTCACCGATTCCCCGGATCACGAGGAACAGGAACACGGCCCCCACCAGCAGCCCGACATACACGACCAGAAGCAGCCAGCGACTTCGGGAGGGGTTCGAAAGTAACGTCATCACCGTCGGCGGTTTTGCCGCACCCTCTTAACTTGCTGGTGACCTGTCGAGCTTATTTCAAGGACCGAAGATAGGCGGCAACGGCCGACGCATCTTCTTCATTCATCCGGAAGGGGGGCATTGGCAGACGGGGTTTGACGCCTCGGGGAGGAACTCCGGTCTGAAGAAATTTGATCAGATCTTTCTCACCCCAGATCTCGGCAATCGCTTTCAGGTTTGGTGCGGCCGATGCCCAGTCCTGGCCGACCGGAGCCCCGATCGGCAGGGGGGCCCCTTCGAAAATCCGGGACGGAATCACGTTGCCGGCCGCATTCCGGGGGGAATGGCAGTAGACACAGGATGCCACATCGTGGGCCAGATAGCGTCCCCGCTCCACTTTCGGATCTTTTTTCTGATCCTTCTCCGGCGGCGCGTCGGCGGCAACAGCAGACACTGAAACGACGATGGCCATTGTGAAGACCGTAACAGATCGTACCGTGTTGCAGATTGCCGGCACGAGCAAACGACTCATTCGCATGGATTTCGAACCTTGACGCGATGGCGGAGAACAAAAGGAAACAGGTGTCCCGGGGCCAGGACACTCCGATTTCGGAAAAGCATAGCAGACTTTCGGTGAGAATCGACCTTGGATTCCAAATCCGAGAATTCACTCGGCTCAATCCGCCGATTCTGAGAATGACGCCGGACGAGCCGCCGCGTCACCGGCTCCAGATCCAGACGTTTTTCCGGGGAAGCGGATGTTAACAGCCCGTTGAAGAACTCGAATTCGGTTGCGGCGGGTCTGTTTTGCCGATTTCTGCGTCGTCACACCTCGACAAATCTGAGGATTTGCCTGCGGTTTGAACTCCTGGAACTCAACAAAACAGACCCGCCGCAACAGGAAGCCGTTCTTCAACTGACTGTTAAGACCGGTTCGGTCGGGTTGATTCACGTCACGGGACTGTCAGAATCTCTCTACCGCCTCTGGACAGAGGTTCCGCATTCTCGATTTCCAGACGGAATTTTTCATGCCCCTTCTGAAATTCTCGACGCGTATTGCTCTCGCGCTGGGAATCCTGATTGTTCTCGGGGTGGTGACCAGCCCGGTCCTGTTCTGGGGCTGGGGGGGAGTGGTTGCCGTCCTGGTCCTGCAGGCGGGAACGGCCTGGGCGTTGAAATCCTGGATCTGCCGGCATCTCGAATCCCATTTCCAGGACTTCTCCAATGTCCTCACGGACTTGAAGCAGAACCTCCCCACCGGGACGCAGGGACTGGTTTTGAAAAGCCAACGGGCAGACGACCTGCTGGGACGCATGGCGGTTCAGATCAATGAACTGGTGGAAGAATCCGCCGCGCAGACCACTCGACTGCTGGAAATCAACCGGGATCTGGAACAGAACAGAGCGTTGTTTCAGTCCATTCTTGGAACCATGGTGGAAGGGGTTCTGGTTCTTGATTCGCAGCGGCGAATTCTCTTCTTCAATGACACGGCTCGCCGGATGCTGGATTGCACCACGCGAAATGTGGCGGGGAGGCCACTGTGGGAAGTCATTCGACTGCCGGATCTGGCGGTCGTCGTCGACAGTATTTATGACGCATCCCAGGCCATTCGCAGAGAACTGGAATTGCTCCGGAGCCGTTGCGTCGTGGAAATTTCAGCGGCCCCCTTGCCGCTGCATTCTGGAACAGGGGCCGTCCTGGTTCTGCACGATGTGACAGAAGTCCGGCGCCTGGAGCGAATGCGCAGAGAGTTTGTCTCCAATGTTTCACACGAACTCAAAACGCCGCTGACGTCCATTCAGGTCTACGCGGACACGCTTCTCGATGACGACGGCGGAGACCTGGAGAACCGGCGCCTGTTTCTCACCCGGATTCTGGAACAATCGCACCGACTGCAGCAGTTGATTCAGGACATGTTGCGACTCGCCCGAATCGAATCGCACTCTGAAGCGTTTCATCTGGCGCCGGTCGTGGTGCAACGGGTGCTGGACAAAAGTGCGGATGCCCGACGTGGGATCGCCGATTCCAAACAGGTGCGGCTGATCCTGTCAGCAACGGCTCCCGATGCGAAAGCCTACGTCGACGCAGGGGGCCTACAGACGATCTTTGATAATCTCATCAGCAACGCGATCCACTACACGCCGACCGGCGGACAGGTTCAAATCTCCTGTCAGGTGGTGAACGATCAGGTCGAAGTCGCGGTCGTCGACAACGGGATCGGGATTCCCACCGAACATCTGGGGCGCATCTTCGAACGGTTTTACCGGATCGACAAAGCGCGGACTTCCGGTCAGGGAGGAACGGGACTCGGGCTGGCGATCGTCAAACATCTGGTCGCCGAGTTTCAGGGGGAAATCGACGTTCAAAGCGAGCCCGGCCAGGGAAGTCGGTTTACCGTCCGTTTCCCGGTCCTGCAGGACTGAGAACAGCCAGATCAGAATGGCCGGTCTGACCGTCCCGCCGACACAACGCAATGTTTCAGGCATTGCACCTCGCCTGAACATTCCGTTCAGCCTTCTGATCACCGGAGTCGTTCAAACGACGATTGCTTCGCCGGCAAGATTAAAGAAACGCAACATTTGGGCAGGCCGTGTTGCCAAAAGCCAACGCAATTGAGGATTGGGCACTCAAGTTGCAACTCCAGCAGACCGGGAAGTGTTCCGTCTACTGTCGGGCGACAGGAGTCATTGAACTCGGAAGTACGGGGATCAGCAAACACCGCTGAAACACTGCCATCAGAAATGTGAATTCCTCGGGAACAGACCGTTCCTCCGATGAACGTCAATGATCTTCCCAGGTCGAGTGTGATCCGATCCCGGGACGCAGGCCAGCAGAAGTTTCCATCGTCAATGAATCCCCCAGGCATCGCGTGAAAGCTTGGAAACGAGCGTGATATGACAGTCCGGCCAAACTGGTTAGAAGAATTTGTCAACGAAGTCTGTGTGCATCTGCATGCCGTTGACGACGCTCCATCCCTTGGTTGCCATGCCTCGCAGGCAGACGATCTGTGGGAAGTCACACTCTTTTTCTCTCCCACGGAAACCATCGGGGGGGTACGGGACGGAGAGCGAACCCCCTGCCTGTATCTCGTCGACGTGATGACCCTGCTGCAGGTCTTCGAGACGGTCGATACGGCAAGCTGGCAACCGTTACCGCTCGGCCCCGAAGACGACCTGAAAAGTCATTTCGCCATCGTCGGAACCTATGCCGGGCATCCCGTCTGGCTGCGGGTTCTCGCGGAAACACCAGAGCAGATTGAGCCGGGTCGCTTTCTCGATCATCAGTCGGGACGCATCCTTAATTCCTGGTAAGATGTGACGAGACGCCCCACAGACCGACTCCCCGCCCTCTCCTTTCGTTCCCCCTGTCTCAAATCCACCTGGCAAAGTCTGGTGAATTTGGGCGCCATGGGAAGCCTTGTGGCATTCAGGAAATGCTCCCCATCCGTGAATCTGTCCCTCCCGGTGCGGAATTCACCTTGAGTCGTTCTCGCAGTCCGATTTAGGATCCCGCGCAACAGGGGCCGCCTCGACTGCATTCATCCGCCTGGCAGTGCAGGTGTTCTCAAATTGCCTGTTCTGGAGAGCGAACTTCCCCCTCTCCAGATGACGAAATCACAAGGATGCTGCAGGAGTCTCCTGCTGGAACAGGACGTTCGCGACAGGCATGGAATACCGATTTCGCCCCATCACGAAAGTCTGCGCCGGAACCGGGAAGCCGCTGGTTCCCGGTCGGATCTGCTATTCCGTGCTGGTCGAACGTCATGGGCAACAGGAACGGCTGGATTTCAGCGAAGAAGGCTGGACCGGTGTTCCGGAAGGATCCGTCGGTTTCTGGCGCTGTCAGGTTCCCGCCGCCACGGGACCATCACCGGCACTCAGCGATCCGGAAGCATTACTCAGCTATTTCGAACAGCTGACAGAATCCCCCAACGCGATGCAGGAAAAGCTGGCCTATGTGCTGGCACTGTCACTGCTTCAGAAACGCCGCCTCGTCCTGAACGGTTCCAGCGACGTTGGCGGAATCGAATACCTGGAACTCGCCGGCTCACGCGGAGAAGGCCCGTATCTCGTCCGGGACCAGCAACTCTCCGCCGAAGAGATCGCCGAACTGCGACGTGCCGTTGATCAACAACTCATCGCAAACTGGGAAGCGGCATGAAATCACACGGCATGTCCTTTCCGGTCTTTCTCGGCAGCCTGCTGTTGCTGTCATCTGTTCTGTCCGGGCCCTGTGGATGTGCGTCCCGCGGCGGACTCGGCTGGGGACGGCGTCCCGCCTGTGTTCTCGAGCCCGGAGCCACCAAAACAGAAATCATTGCCTGCCTGAACCGGAACGTCGTGACGACCGATTCACACACCGCTCTGACCGCCTGGCGATCAGGAGCGGTTCGGCTGCGGGTCGACGGTGTGCCGGTCGCCCTCCCGGCCCAACTGGCGGTTCAGGCACCGAGTCACTTCCGGTTACTGGTCTCCAATCCGATTTCCGGCGGTCAGGAAGTGGATATCGGGTCCAACTCGGAACGCTTCTGGATCTGGTCGAAAGACCAGCCGCAGGTGATGACCGCCAGTCACGAAGATGTCGCGGACGCCATGCAGGAACTGGAAATGCCGGTGCATATCCATCCCCTCTGGCTGATGGAAGTCTTCGGAGTCGTTCCGCTCAACGCCGAAGAGTTCGAACTGCGTCACCCCAAAACCGAAAACGGAATGGTGGAACTGGTCTCCCTGCAGGAGTCCCCTCTCGGTGAAGATGTTGAACGGATCATTAAAGTGAATCTCTGCCTGGGCTGTGTTCAGGAACATCAGCTCCGTCTGCCGGGGGGAAAAGTTCTCGCCCGGGCCCGACTCGACCGTCAGACATCGCTCCCCTGTGGCAATCAGCTCCCAATGGCAATCAAACTGGAATGGCCTGACGCTCAGATGGCCATGACCATGGAGATCCGGAACCCGGAAACGAACCCGGCATCTCTCGCGTCGAATCAGGCGATCTGGCAGATGCCCAACCACGGGCCGGTCGTGGATATCGGGCTGCTGGCAAAACAACATCGACGTGGAGTCGATCCCGGGCCGATTCATGCCGAAATCCCAAAGTCACTGAAATCCGCCGGAACCGTTCAACTGACCGGAAACGAATCCACAGACTGGGCCGCCGACGCGACTCCTCCCGCGGAATCTTCTCCCCGCCCCCGACCCACCGGCATGCCTGCTCCCCCCAGCGGCTTCCCGGAGTGGACCCGCGCGGACCGGTAAAACGCTGTTCATCAAGACAATGCCGAGGACGCCTCTTCTCGATGCCACCGTTCACAGGAAGGGTGGGGAAACCGGGATGTTCTGAACTGGAGGGGCTGCAGGCGTCGCCGGGTCGCCGTCTTCCGAAACGACGCCCTGTCATGGTCGCGGAAAATTCACCGGGGCGAATCCGCAGTGAAAGACCGGATCATCTGCCAGCCTCGCAGCGCGTCCCGCACCGCACTCACGTCATGCACGCGCAGCATGTCTGCCTGCTGTTCCGCCAGAGCAATCGAGACACCGATCGTTCCGGCCAGTCGCTCATCCACGTTACGACCAAGAAGTTTTTTGAGGAAGCCTTTCCGGGAATGACCGATCAGCACCGGAGACATCTCCCGCAGCGCTGCCACATGTGACAACAGCTCAAGATTGTGCCGGGCCGTTTTCCCGAAGCCGATCCCCGGATCCACCATCATCCGTTCCCGGGCGATTCCACAGGCAACCAGTTCGTCCACGCGACGGTTGAGAGAGTCACTCACCTCCCGAACGACATCCTGATACTGCGGATCGATCTGCATCGTCTGGGGAGTCCCCTGCATGTGCATGAGAATCACCCCGCAGGTGCTGGCGGCGCAGACGTCACCCATCTGTGAATCAAACGCCAGCCCGGACACGTCATTCACGATGACTGCCCCGGCGGCCAGGGCTTCGCGGGCAACTGCGGCCTTCATCGTGTCGATCGAGATCGGAACGGTCGTCCGTGTCGCCAGTTGCTCAATCACGGGAATCACCCGCCGCAGTTCTTCCGCTTCACTGACAGGTTCTGAAAACGGTCGGGTGGATTCTCCGCCGATATCCAGAACATCCGCCCCGTCCTCTGCGAGTTTCAGAGCCTGATCGACCGCCGCTTGAACCGAATTCCAGCGTCCCCCGTCAGAGAAGCTGTCGGGCGTGACATTCACGATTCCCATCAATTTGGGAAACGCTCCCAGTTCCCAGTCGGTTCCCGCGACCTGCCAGTGATGACGCAACGTGGACATCTCTCTCTTTCAGACAACCCGCACTCTCGTGCGTCGATTGATTATTGAGGAACCGATTCACTGCCTGTCGCCAGTAACAGTGCGACACGGCAGGCGTCGAGAAACTCGTCCACCATCAACTGCTCGTTGACGGTGTGAATGCCCGACTGCCCACACCCCAGCGTCACGGTCGGGAACCCGTGAGTAAACATCCAGTTGGCATCGAGTCCCCCGTTGGAGATCTTCAGTTCCGGAGCCCGGCCGATCTGACGAATCGCGGCCGATGCCCGCTCGACCACTTCGGATTGAGGATCAATTCGGAAGGATTCGTATTTGTGTTGCGATTCAAAGGCCACACGGCCGGTTTTCCCTTCCGAGTTCTTCAGTGTCCTGGCGGCTTTGACGAAGGCCTTCCGGTAGGCTTCGACAATCTTCGCACGAAACGCCGGGTCATGACTGCGCGCTTCCGCTTTCAACACCAGCCGGTCGGTGACGACGTTCGTGGCGTCTCCCCCCTGAATCACTCCGATGTTGCTGGTTCCGGCCTTCTTCCCTTTGACGACTTTTCCAAACCAGCCCTCTTCCACCAGCGACGAAATGGCATTCGCGGCGATCGCAATGGCACTCACCCCCTGTTCCGGATGGACTCCGGCATGACTGGCGATCCCGGTGATTTCGATGGCGATATGATCATCCCCCGTGGCCCCGACGGTCGTGAGATGCGCGGCTCCGCCGTCCCAGTTGAAACAGAGTTTCGGAGATCCCAGCTTGTTCGCGGAAACGAATCGGGCACCCACCAGTCCCACTTCTTCCTGAATTCCAAACAGGAACGTCAGCGGAGGATGAGGAAGCTGATGTTTTTTGATGAGCAGCAGGGCATTGAGGATCGTGGCACAGCCTGCCCGATCGTCCCCGCCAAGTGCGGTTTTCGGGTTCTTTGAGCGAATGATCTTGCCGTCACGAACCGGTTCGGCGCCGACACAAAGCGGAACCGTATCGAGATGGGCCATCAACAGTCGCCGCGGGCCTTTCAGTGTTCCGGGAAGTTTGACGATGAGATTTCCAACCTCTCCGCCAAACGGACTCTTTTTATTTGCGGTGTCGAACTGAATCGCTTTCCCATCGACTCCGGCCGCCTGGAGCTGTTCCACAACAAATCGGGCAATCCCCCCTTCCTGACCACTCCTGCCGGGGATGGCCATCATCTTCTGCACCAGATCGACAGCAGAGTCATTGACCAGTGCCGCGATTCCCACTCCGTTCGACATGCGTTCCTCATTCATTGTCATGCATTCCATTCGAGTTCCCCGGAACGCAACTTGCAACTTGATTTCCCCGTCCTCGCGACGCGGAGAGCGGCGTCTCTTCAATTGAAATTCGCACTGTGCGGGCACTTGGTCGAGCAAACCGCTCTATCCCGCAACAAAAACAGCCCCCGGCATCAACAGCCGAGGGCCGAATCATCAATCGAATGGAAACACGAATCAAGGCGACAGGAAAGATTTCTCGGTCCGCCTGATCCAATGAATCATCAGGATCAAGCGGGATGCGCCGGAATGACTTCGTCCTGATCCGTCGACTTCTCTGCGGTCGATCCGGCCAGATGCACTGGCCGATATCCCCCAATCGCCTTGAAGTAAATCAGCAGCAAGAGATAGATCACCGCCATCGTCGCCGGAATCGCAGAGTCCGCCACCAATGTATCCCGGTCCCCCTGAATACTGGATTCCAGCACGATCCGCTGAGCATCCGGGAGATCAGCGGGCGTTGCAGCTGGATTCGTCTTCTTCAACTCTTCCAATGCTCCCTGAACCTCACCGAATTTCTTGCCATCAATACCGGTTGCTTCAGGGAAGAAGAGAAACTGGCTTGGCTTGTCGGATTTGTATTCTGCGTACAGAGCCGCGTCAGCTTTGTTCAGCGATTCTCCGGCATAACGGTCTTTGAAATATCCCAATCCGGGTGATCCCAGCAATCCGGCTGACATCATCCCGATCCCTCCCATGATACTGATCGCGACAGCACCAGTTCTTGGGAAACGATCGCTGACGACCGCCAGCATTGTTGGCCAGAAAAACGTCTTTCCAACTGCATAAACAGTCAATGCCACCATGGCAGCAGCAAATGTTGTTGCAGCGGCCGTCAGGTTCAGACCAACACATCCCAGGACCGCACAGACAAACAGCAATCCGATCGGGGAAAGACCAATTTTCTTTTCAATAAAGTGTGCACAGAACCGCAGAACGAACATCACCATCGAGGTATAGACAAACAGAACCTTTCCTTCTTGCGAAGAAAACAGGTTTCCAGTGATGTTCTGAATCCAGCCGTCCGTTCCCAGCTCAACGGCTCCCACGAGCGCATGTGTGACAAAGAGAACAAAAATCAACCACGCTCCAATCGAGAATCGGGTCAGAACCGCGATCGCGATCAGCATGGCACCGCCAATTCCATATCCGATGTACCTGGCAACCTGGGGATTGCTACTGAACAGCGGTTCAAGAACGCTGATAAAAAAGAGCCCCAGAAGCCCACACGCGACCAGTCCTCCCAGCATCCCGATATCGGTGAGCATTTCACCGAGCGACAGCCCTTTTTCCGAGGCTTCCGACTTGGGCATTTTCTGCCCTAAAAACATGAGTCCGTAGATAACCGTCGGAATCAGGAAGAGAGCCAGCTGATACTTCCACGGCATGGCGTACTGGTCATCCAGAATCCACCCGGCCGCTCCTCCAACAACGAGCCCCGCCGGCCAGCTGGCGTGAAGAATATTGAGGTAATGCGTTCGGTTGTTCGGAAAAATCGTCGCCACAAGCGGGTTTGCCACCGCTTCCAGAGTGCCGTTTGCCACCGCAAACAGAAAGGTTCCCCAGAAGAGAAAGTTATAGGTCACATCTTGTGATTGACCTTCCAGACCTCCGCCAAACGTCACCACAGCCGAAAGAACGTGAAGCAGAAATGCGGCAATCACCAGCTTGCCGTATCCGATCAGATCGGCGATCACTCCCCCAATGATGATTCCAAAGCAGAATCCAGTGAAACCCGCTCCTCCGATGACTCCCAGCTGAGCACCGGTAAACCCGTATTCGCGCCCCCAGTTGTCAAGGATGCCTCCTCGAATAGCGAACCCAATCCCTGCAGCAAAAATTGCCATAAAGCCAGCATAGAGCAGACGATTGGCGTTAGGCACAAGCGGCCGTGATTCTTCCAGAGTCATTAAGACCTCTCCCCTGATTGTCTTCCAGATTCACAGGTGACCTGACACCTGAATCGGATACATCGAGCGGGATGTTGCCTGTGGAACCACGCAGCAACAGATCGAAATCGCCCGATGAGTCGGACGTATCCTACTGGCAGCGAAAGAGAAATGCCAACCAGACCGGGCGGAAGATTCCGCCAAGAAAAAACGCCGCTGAGCGCGGCGTTCGAGATCGCGACGAAAGAGTGAATTCCAATGCGGCCACCAAACGCTTACTGCGCCGGAGTCTCGCCGGTGGTCACTTCGGTTCCTTCCGGAACCGTGGACGCACGGGTGGACGAATCCGCCTTCATTTCACGAAGCAGGGCTTCGTAAATCTCTTGACGGTGAATCGCCACATCACGTGGGGCTTCGATACCGAGTCGCACCTTGTCACCGCGGATTTCCACGACGGTAATCACAATCCGTTCGTCGATGACAATGCTCTCGTTCTTCTTGCGCGAGAGGACCAACATCGGAATACCCTCAATTCTCAGCCCCGACGAGAAAGAAAACGGGACCGTTTAGAACCATTATGGAACCGGTTCCCCCGGCTCAAGCCCATCTTTCTCCGGTCATCCGGCAAAAATGGCTTTCTCGCTTGACATAATAGACCTGACATTTTAGCCCGTCAACGAGTGAATCGGCAAGATTTGCCGAATTGTTCGAATCTCAAAGAGCTTAGAACAATTCGACACCTTGCTGGACACTCCCGGACAGAGAATAAGTCACCCCTTTCCTGGCGACTTATCTTCCTTGACCGCAGAGACTTCCGGACGCAATAACGGGAAGAAAATCACGTCTCGAATGCTGTGGCTGTTGGTCAACAGCATGACCAGCCGGTCAATCCCGATCCCCAACCCCCCGGCGGGGGGCATCCCGACTTTCAGGGCCTGAATGAAATCCCGGTCCATTTTGGCCATGGAATCTTCCTCGGAGACCCCTTCCAGCTGTGTCAGGAACAGTTCTTCCTGCAGTTTCGGGTCGTTCAGCTCGGTATATGCGTTCGCCAGTTCCATTCCATGGACGAACAGCTCGAACCGTTCCGCGAACTGCGGGAGCCCGCGTTTCCGCTTTGTCAGGGGACAGATCGAGGCCGGGTAGTCGACCACGAAAATCGGACCGACGAGACTGTCTTCCACACAGGCTTCAAACACTTCACTGACAATCACGTCAGGGTGAACCGCACCAGCTTCCATCTTGGCGATGAACTCCGGCTTGATCCGTCCCAGTTTTGCCTGCTGACGGGCGACCTCTTTGACGGCTTCCGGATTCCCCATCTCGCAACCGGCATGTTCCTGAAACAGATCGGTATAGCAGCGACGCGGCCAGGGAGGAGTGAAGTCGATCGATGTGTCTCCCCAGGGGAGGATGAGTGATCCGTTTGCCGGCTCTCCACTTTCAGCGAGCACCACGCGCACGGCATCGGTGACGATGGCCTCGGTGAGGTCCATCATCGATTCGTAATTCCCGTAGGCCTGATAGACCTCCATCATGGTGAACTCAGGATTGTGCGTCGCATCGATCCCTTCGTTCCGGAAAACTCGACCGATTTCGAACACCCGTTCGATTCCGCCGACCATGAGTCGTTTCAGGTGGAGTTCCAGCGCAATCCGCAGATAGAGTTGAATATCGAGCGCATTGTGATGCGTGATGAACGGCCGGGCCGCTGCCCCTCCGGCCACGGCATGGAGAACGGGGGTCTCCACTTCGACGAAATTCTGACCCCCCAGCGTCTGGCGCACCGAATTCAGAATCCGGCTGCGCAGCAGCAGCTTGTCCCGGACACCGGGTGTATAAATGAGATCCAGTTCACGATGCCGCAGCAATGTTTCGACATCAGTGACGCCATGGTGCTTCTCAGGCGGCTGAGTGAGTGACTTGCACTGCACTGTCAGCGTCTGCACCTGAATCGAGATCTCTCCCGTTTCCGTCCGCTTCAGCGCGCCGTCGATCCCGATGAGATCGCCGAGATCCAGCTGCCCCATCAGTTCCCATTGCTCTTCCGAGAGATCTCCCCGGGAGAACAGCAACTGAATTTTTCCGGACGCGTCGGCAATATCGAAGAAGCGGAGCTTCCCCGCTTTGCGGCGCAAGAGAATTCGTCCGGTCACCCGAACGCTCTCTCCCAGCACTCCCGTTTCTTCAGGGCAACGGCCGCGCGCGTCGGCAATCGACAGATAGTCGTCGAATCGTTGCCCGAACGGGTCGTGTCCCAGTTCGACAATTTTCTGAAGTTTTTCCAGACGAGCGAGTTCAAAGCGATCCGGCTTCATGGCGTGTGAGGTCTGTTCGAAAGTTCAATTCAGGAAAACGGACAGGACAGGCGATCCCCACCAGAAGGTTCACGCAGACGGAACACGGTCCGACAGCAAACTTCCCGGCACGGAAAGCGGTTCATTTCCGATCGTCAGGACGACCAGGTGGTCCGCCGGATATCGGCGTGCATAGTCAGCAATCTGCTCGGGAGTCAACGCCTCCAGTGCGGCGCGAACGTCGGCCAGCGAATTCATACGCTGCAGGTGAAACCAGTCCCGGGCAATCGACGACGCTCTGGCGCCGGTCGATTCCTGCTGCATGATCAACAGGCTTTTGGCTCTGGCCAGACAGCGCGACAACTCAGCAGGTTCCACACCCGCCGAGAGTTTCTGCATTTCGGCGACCATCACATCCAGCGTTTCCTGGGCTCGATGGGTCGTGGTTCCGGCGTAAGCCAGGACACGGCCTTCGGTCAACAGGGAATGCAGATTCGCATCAACGGAGTAACACAATCCCCGTTTCTCGCGGACTTCCGTGAACAACCGGGAACTGCTGCCTCCACTGAGAATACTGACTGCCGCCCAGGCCGCGTAGTAATCTGGATGACCGTAGGGAACCGCTTCGTAAGCGAGCCCGATATGTGTCTGAGTCGCGGCATGTTCACAATGCCGATAGCTCTCTGTCCGTCGGGTCCGGGAGACGGTCGATTCACGAACCGGTTGCCAGTCTCCAAAACAGCTGTCAACGAGTTCCCGGACCTGTTGCGGGTTCACGTTTCCGGCCACTCCGATCAGAGTTCCGTTCGGTCGCACACAATCAGAGTAATGCCTGCGAATGCCATCCATGGAAATCGCGGCGAGTTCATCCAGCGTTCCGTCGTTCGGACGATTCCAGGGAGAGTCGTAGCACAAACGCCGCAATTCCGTGAACACTTTCCGCTGCGGCTCATCTTCTTCCGCCAGCAGGCTCTGCTCGATGCCACTCATCACTGCCGGAAACTGCTCATCTTCCAGATGGGGCGCGCGCAGGATGCGGGCGTAAATCGGGAGGACCTTGCCCAGGTTTTCCGCCAGCGTTGCCCCATTCAGCGTGATAAAGTTCCACCCGACCGATTCGTGTCGCTGGACTCCCAGAAAGTCGAGCGCCCCGGAAAGCTTCCGGCTGTCGAGTCCCCCGGCCCCACGTGTCAACAGGTCACACAGCGCCGCGGCCGTCCCATTGGCGTTCGCCGGCTCGGAGACCGTTCCGGCGGGTGTCAGAATCGAAAACGAGACCGACTGAACGTGCCGCATGGGTTCCACCAGCAACGTCAGGCCGTTCGTGAATTGAAAAACTTCCGTTGTCGGCTTGGTCATCAGATGTCAATGATGAGAAACGGGAAAAACGGCGTAGTGTAGAAACTTTGCCCGACAATTGCGCCCCGGTGCCCGATTCCCGGTTGTTCGCAGGAGATTTCGGACAGACAATTCAAAGCACAAACATCAATCAATACGACAACTTGCCGTAAAATGATCGTTCCTCCAACGAAATGGTTGTCGGACAAATGGAACTGGAGTATGAATAGGAGAACTAAAGGAGAGATCGGGAGCGCGGGCAATCAGTAGAGCAGCAGTCGAGCAGAATCCTTTTCCGCGCGGTCTCCAGGGGACCGCCGATTCGTTCGCCTCTCGTCGATTTTCATCACGTGCTGTTCCTGAAGCGATGCGGCCGAATCTTCCCGACGGGCCATCCATTGCAATGTTCAGTTCACGTTTCCGTGCAAGGTGGCTTTCATCATGTGTAAGGACGCATTAGTCGGCGACCTCATTCCATCGCGACCTCGATCTTCAGATTTCGTCGCTCGACTTTTCTTCCACCAGACCATGCGCTGCCGGATCTGCAAGAAACGGCGATATATCTACCGCTCCGTTTCCCCTGAAACCAGCTCCCATCGGCTGGCCTCTTGCCCGACGGTTTCACTGCTTCCCACCCGGGCGTTCGCCAACTTCTTTTTTGTGCTCCTGCTGATGATCGGGTTCTCCCTCTGGAGTACACCACAGCGCATCATGAACCTTCAGGCCGGAATCGCCAAAGTTCTCCGGACCATTTCTCGTTCAAGCTAGTGGTGTGACCACTCTGTCCTGACAGGTTCCCGAACATGGCCCGCAGGCTCGTTGGCCTGCTCAAACCCTGTTCTGTCACCTGTCATTTCAGGTTTGAAGCTCCACGAGGGGCAGCCTGTCCTGCCGGAAAACGGGTTACGCCCGGCCGAGATATTCACCGGTTTCAGCGGAAATCCGGATCTTTTCTCCGGTCGTAATGAATGACGGCACAAACACTTCGGCTCCTGTTTCAACGGTCGCTGGTTTGTTGACGTTGGTGGCCGTGTTCCCCCGGGCCGCAGGTTCCGTGTAGGTCACTTCGAGAATGACGTGCTTGGGGGGAGTGACTCCGATCAACTGGTCGTTCCAGTACATCAGGCCGGTCGGCTCTCCTTCTTTGACGTACTTCATCTGCTCACCGCAAACGTCGGCTGACAGCTGGACCTGCTCGAAGCTTTCGTTGTCCATGAACACATACTCCGCTCCGTTGAAGTAGGAGTACATCCCGTCGGCGTTCCGGATGTCCGCTTCCTCCAGGCTGTCACCACTGCGATAGGTGATGTCGAGGCTGGTGCCGGTCAGCAGGTTCCGGATGCGTGTCTTGTACAGCGCCTGTCCCTTGCCGGGCTTCACGAAATTGTACTCGATCATTTCGTAGGGAGAACCTTCATGGATGACTTTGATTCCCTTGCGAAAGTCCCCGGCATTGATCTGTGGCATTGGTCTTTTTCCAGCGAGTCGCTAAGTTGGCAGAATAGATGGAATTGGGTCGATTTTGACGGATCGCTTCGCCTTCTCCCGATGGCGACGAAAGAATAGCACATGGCCGGGATACTGGAAATCTTGTCGAGTCCGGAGCGTTCCGGCCAAACAATCGACCCTGATCGCGTCTGGCAGAAAAGCATGGCCGGTGCCATTCGCGACCTCCCCACGCTGCTCAACCGGCTCGGGCTGCCGGCGGATCTGCACGGTGTTTTCTCCCCGGTTTCAGGAGAGTTTCCGATCCTCGTGCCGGAAAGCTACCTGAAGCGGATGCACCCCGGAGACCCGCACGATCCACTTCTCCTTCAAGTTCTTCCACAACAGGAGGAACGTGTTGATGTGACAGGGTTTGAGCACGATCCGGTCGGTGATGAGAATTCACGTGCCGCGCCGGGACTGCTCCACAAATACCACGGGCGCGGCCTGCTCATCACCCACGGATCCTGTGCCGTGAACTGCCGGTATTGTTTCCGCAGGCATTTTCCCTATGGAGAAGAGCCCCGCGCGCTGGAACAGTGGGAACCGGCGCTGAGGGTACTGGCAGAAGAGACCTCGTTCAGTGAAGTCATTCTCAGCGGTGGTGACCCTCTGATGCTGAATGACCGGCGGTTGCAGGCACTCCTCTCACGATTCGACGAGATCCCCCACCTCCGACGCCTGCGGATTCATTCCCGTCTGCCGGTCGTTCTGCCGGAGCGGGTGACCGCCGGACTGATCCGCCTGCTCACCGAAACCCGGCTGCGGACCGTGTTCGTCATTCATTCCAACCATCCCCGGGAACTGGTCGGAGACTGCGCGGCCGCACTCAGCGAACTGCGTTCCGCGGGGATCATCCTGCTGAATCAGGCGGTCCTCCTGCGGGGAGTGAACGATGATGTCAACACCCTGGCGGAACTTTGCGAGCGCTGTGTTGATCTGGGAGTCGTCCCATATTATCTGCATCAGCTGGATCGCGTTCAGGGGGCCGCTCACTTCGAGGTTCCCGTCGAAACGGGCCGTCAACTGATCGAACAGTTGCGTCAGCGGCTTCCGGGGTATGCTGTCCCCCGTTATGTGGCGGAAATTCCAGGCGAGCGATCCAAGACGCCGCTTTGACGAAACCCCGGGCAATCGCTCCGGCAGTCACGACGAAGGGGTGCTCAATCTTCAGTGCGGGTCCGCACAACCATTTCGTCGCTTGCCCGTTGAACGGCGTCAGGCATGTTCACCAGGAGACCATGCTTCCGCATCATCCAGATTTCCGGAAGAATTTCGGAGATGATTTTCCCTTCGTCGAACACGCGGACAACGGAGCTTTCCGAAACCACGATCGCGACCGCCTGAGTCCGTCGCGTAACGGATGCGGCCGCCATATGACGGCTCCCCAGCCCGAGCGGAACCTTGACTCCTTCTGACAGGACGTCGATATACCGGGCGGCCGCAACGGCCACTCCGGCATTCGAAATCACGAACGCACCGTCGAGTTGAGCGAGTTCTTTCAAGGTTTCCCGGACGTCGGGCAGCGAGATGAGCTTTTTTTCAGGAGGGTGGCCAAAGAGCGGGTCCAGGACCAGCGGACGGGAATGAATCAGAACAGACGCTTCATCACCCACCGTGAACAGGGTGCCGATTTTTCGCCCTTCCCGTCCTTCGCGGGCAATTTCGACAGCAATATACAGGACCTGCTCCAGCACGTCCGTGTTGATTCCGCGCTTCTCCGGCCGGCAGACATCGCGGAACAGATCGCCATTCATGACTGCATCCCTGTGGAACCTTCGAGCCTGTGCAGAACATCTTAATCGACACACATGTCCACGACGAGGGGCCTTTTTCGAAAGTCATGACGACGGTTGGCTCCCCCCGGCAGTTCCCGCCGATCACCGATGAGATCAGAGCCACTTGCGGAGATCATCCCCCCTGATTCCGCCGCACAGCATTCCGCCGCGCAGCGAACCGCCTCCTTCCATTGAAACGTGCGCCGCCGGCAACCGGTTATGTCATGAACGCCACATAGTAGAACCAGAGTCCCGTGACGGATGTTCCGAAGAGGTCCAGTACGGAAAGCCACCCCAGGGTCTTGTGCAGCGGTGCATGCATTCCCCGGAAATGAGGCGGACGCAAGGAGTTCACGGCCAGAAATAGCGTCGTTCCCCAGAGAAACGGGGTGCTGACAGCGAAAATCAAATGCAGCCGAAGCACGCGCTGCACAAACGCAAACTCCGCTTCACTGAGTCGTGGGACGTCCGGGTTTTTCTCCACGACGTTCTTCCAGCCGCCGTGAACCAGCTGCAGGTCCACCTCGAAGGCCGCCACCGCCACCAGCAGAGTCACCCCCAGCAGAATCTGGATATTGCGGTGCCAAAGGAATTTGCGACGGTATTTGACCAGATAAAGACTGAACAGTTGAACCGGAACAATCGCAATCAGGGCACAGACAACAAAGTCCAGCATGAACGACGCGTCATAGCCAAGAAATCCATGGTCGAACATTGCTGGGGCGTTTCCATGAGACTGACAGATGTCCCGTCACGATCCGTTCGGCAGATCCGCCGCCGACGAACAGCTCAGTGTAGCAGAACAGAAAACGGCAGCAGGGCTTCCTGCAAGGAAATCTTCAGGATGTCGCCGCGGCACATCATGATGCCAAAATCCAACGTCCGCGACAGGCCCGGGTGAGTTTCAACAACAGAAACCTCACCGACGCCGACACCACCGAATACCAAAAAAACAACACAACCAATTTGCCTCAAAGCAATTACAACTCAACGCAGAGAACTGTCCGTTTTTTCGGCATCTGATTTGATCTGGCAGAAATCTGTTCACTCTCTGTGCAACTGTTCGAACACGGTTGTACACCCTCTCACACCGACGACTTCTGTTCCATTTGGACGGCCGCACTTCCGGGACAGAGCTGGGCACGATTTCCATGCAGACTTCCACACTCTTGATCGCGACGGCAGATGAACGTCTTGGACGGGATCTCGCCGGCAGCCTTGTTCAGGGATTTCAGTTACGGCTGACAACTCAGCCGGAGCAGATCCGTTTTCTGATCGAAGAAGAGACTCCGGATCTGGTTCTGCTCGACCTCCGCACCGTGCATGACGACAAAGATCGGATCGAGAGTCTTGTCACGTCGCTGCGTCAATCCGCCCCGGACAGCAATCTGATCCTGCTGGTCTCGCCACACACGCCTGATCTGCTCAGTCAGTTCGCAGAGAACGCCGATCCACTGGTTCATCGCCATACGGGTCCCGTTTCAGCAATTGAATTGCGGGCGATGATCTCGCGAACACTCGCAACCCGGCAAGTGGCCGGGACTCCGGCACACACCGAAACTTCCCCCACACCAGAGAGCGCCGCTCGCACAAACAGCGAACCGGAAACGGATGGAACCGTCTTCGAGGGAGTCACCCGACAGTACGAAACCCGGTCCCCGGAATTGAAACAGATGCTGGACGACCTGATGGTCGCGGCCGGACATGACGTGACGATCCTGCTGATCGGAGAGACCGGTGCGGGAAAAACATACCTGTCGAATCTGGTTCACGAATCGTCTCCTCGCCGTTCCCAGCCATTCCTGCATATCGCCTGCGGAGCATTGCCGCGCGATCTGCTGGAAAGTGAGCTTTTCGGGCACGTGAAAGGAGCATTTACCAGTGCTCATGCCGACAAGGAAGGCAAATTTCTCGCCGCTCGACGCGGGACGATTCTGCTCGACGAAATCGATGTTCTCGGACCCGAACAACAGGTGAAACTGCTGCGGGTCATCGAAACCGGGGAATTCGAGCCGGTCGGCTCCAATCAGACCTATCGTTCCCAGGCCCGACTGGTTGTCGCCAGTAACCTCGATCTGCAGCCGCTGGTCGAGCAGGGGAAGTTCCGACCGGACTTGTATTACCGGCTGAACATGCTGAAGTTTGATATTCCGCCGTTGCGAAAACGGAAAATGGATATCATTCCGCTGGCGAAGAAATTCATCAGCCGATTTCAGACCAAGCACAACATTCCGATCCACCAGATCGACGATTCGCTGCTGGATGCCATTCTCGCTTATCCCTGGCCCGGCAATGTCCGGGAGCTGGAACATGTCATTCAGCGGGCGGTCATCTACTGCCGGACGGGAGTGCTCTCGAGGGAACATCTCCCCCGTCACTTACTGTCCGGGCATGTCGGCCCGACAAATGACGCGTCCGTTCAACTCGGAACGATGGGGGGAACGCCAACATCGCAATCTCTCGAACGCCAGGTGGCGGTCACCGAGAAGGAACTGATTGAGCAGGCACTGTTCAAAAACAACTTCAGCCGGACACGGACGGCTCTCGATCTGGGAATCAGCCGGGTCACCCTGTACAACAAAATGAAGAAGTACGAGATGCTGAAGTAACCTGACCCTCAGAAACGAATACAGCCGGATTGCCACGACCGCCAGGTCGTCACAATTCGGCTGTTTCTGTATGGACTCGACCGGTTCGACTGAGCAAATGTCACGCGGCCCGCTGGTCGATGACAGTCGACAGAGGCAACGTCTGTTCTGGTGACTCTACTTGTCGATCACGATCTCAAATTCCCCGGACGTTTTCGGCAGATCTGCTTTCACACGTTTCTCCGAAAACAGCGGTTTTCCAAACTCTCCCAGCCCGGCATTCACCGGGACACGTGATTCGTAACCCAGCACCCGAATCACGTGGGGACCTCCAACGACTCCCCATTCCGGACGGGTTCTGTATTTCCCGTCCTGAATGTCTGCAATCCCTGCCGGACCGGAGTTCCCCGCCTCAGCATCAGGTTCAAAAAACACTTCTCCGGCCGGGACCGGTTTTCCCTGATAGACAACCCTTCCCTGCAGGGCATACCGAGCGGGACCGTCTGCAGAACGGGAACAGCCTGATTGCCCGATCAGGCTGATGACACACCACAACAGAAGACAGGTCGCAGGATCAAATCGGGTCAAAATCACGGGACTCCTCCAACCGGCAGCCCATCATCACGTCGGCCCAATGCCCGATAGCTGGCCAGGTCCATGTTCTGCGAGACAAACCGAACAGATCCGTCCGCCAGGACGAAATGCGTTCCTCCCACATGATTGCTGCCGAAGTAGCTCGTCATTGTCGAGGTTCCGGGATTCGCTGTGCCGTTAATGGGATTGTGAGCGGCTGCGAGGTTCGTCGGAATGGTATTCCCCGTCGCGACACGGACGGTCGTGGCCCAGGTCGGAGTGAACGTCGGCGAGGAGGGCAGACAGGGCTGATAGCGACTTTCTCCGATAAGAAACACGTTCGTTGTTCCGTCCGTGATATCGCGAAACTTTGTCGACGAATTGTGATACAGCACCCCGTTGGCATAAACAAATGCGGTCGTCTGCCCTGCAGAGGTACAGGCTCCAGACGCAGCGGTCCCATCACCGCCCCCCTGCACACCATGGTAGTTGCTGTTGGGGATACTGGGTCCGGAGTTCGGATCCGATGGGCACTGGAACTTCGGGCAGGGAACAGACTGCCTGCTGGCGTTTGTGGACTGTGTCGCAACGTTATCTGGAACCATCCCGTTAAAGGAACCGGTGAAATCAAAGGTGTTGTAACGAGGTGTTTCATCCAGATAGGGAAGGATGGCCACCGTCCAGGGGGCGCGACCGTCGACATTCTGTCCGACAGTCCCAGACTGGCATGCCACCGTCGCTCCGGCGTTGCGAGAGGCGTTCCCCGGAGGCAGCACGGAGAATGTGTCGTGATAATTGTGCAACGCCAGTCCCAGCTGCTTCATCCGATTCTTGCAGTCGGAACGCCGTGCTGCTTCCCGCGCCTGTTGAACCGCCGGCAGCAGCAGTGCGATGAGAATGGCAATGATTGCGATGACGACGAGAAGCTCAATCAGAGTGAACCCGCGCCCCGGCCCGGATCGTATGTTTCCGGGACGTTCCGTTTCGAGTTGAACGTCAGAATCAGAGAATGGCCGAAAGAAAATGGACTGAATCACAGTGACTCTCCTGCTCAGAAGTACAGGCATCCGGGGATCCTTACCGAAGTCATCCCGCCCGTCGCAGACGTCTTTAACTGTCACTCTGACAAGAACTTACACAGCATATTTCTCAACAAAAACCAATTTCTCGGTGCCAGACTGACATCCCGAGACGCTGCATCGTGATCACCCTGAACATTACACAATCATTGCATCCATGGTCAATTGCGCGTTGATTTGTTCTCGTTTTCTTCTGCAGGCTGCCCCACCTGGTGGAGTGATTCCGGGGAGATCCAATGGGGGAAAAAGGAGTGCCGGCCGCCTGCATCGCCCGATCGACTTCGCGCCCTGGACCGTTCGGGTCACCAATTCCGAATGGAACGGTTCTTCGCGGGTTCCGAGTTTGGACTGATGGACTGGTCGCGGAATGCGATTTCAGGACTTTTTCAAGTTGTTTCAGCACGAAACGAACCCCGACTGGTCACTTCTGCCGATGCAATAAGTCGGAGCCGCCAACTAGTTCACAGTGACACTCAGCGACACGGAGTGACGACGCATGCCGCGTTCGGAACGATCCGCCTCTCCCTGGAAACGAAACCTTCTCGCCGTTCTGGTTGCCGGTGGGGCCATCGGTCTGTCCCACTTGAACCTGGACCCGTTCTCGACCGGGGGAGAAGGAGGAGGCCGCCAGAAAGCGATGGCGTCCACACCCAGGTTTCCCCCATCACCTGAGATGCCGGTTCGCCTGATCGGAACGGATGACGTTCGAACCGCCACTCCGGCTCCGGCCACGCAGCTGGCTGATGATCCGAACACGTTACGCGGCGTCTGGGCTATCAAGATGGCGCGGGCTCTGCTGGAGAAAGGTTGCGACCATTTCTCCAAAGTGCCTGACTACACCGCCAACATGTTCAAGCAGGAGCGGATCAACGGTGCTCTCAGCGAAGGGCAGAGTATTGAGATGAAAGTCCGGCACGCTCCCTTCAGTGTCTACATGAAATGGCAGACCGGAGATCGCGGACGCCAGCTGATCTACGTCGACGGGCAGAATGACGGCAACATTCTGGTCCAACCGGGCGGAATCAAAGGGCGCCTGACCGGACTGCTCAGCCTGGAACCGACCGGTTCGATGGCGATGGCGGAATCGCGCCATCCGATCACCCGTGCCGGATTACTGCAACTGGGGCACACCGTCATGGAATATCAGGACGTTGACCTGAAACGGGGTTCAGGGTTTCAGTGCGAACTGCGTGACAACCAGGAATTCGAAGGGCGAACCTGCTTCCTGTACATGATCCAGTACGAAAACGCTCAGGCGAATGAGACGTACCGGAAGTCGATGATCTACGTCGACAAAGAACTGTCGCTGCCGATCTGCGTGAAGAACTACACCTGGGCAAAAGATGCCAACCCGGAAACGATCGACGACGAAACACTGATCGAGTTCTACGCTTACACGGATCTCAAGATTCACCAGGAACTGACCGCGACGGCGTTCGATCAGAACAACAGCGACTACAAACTCAGAGTCCGCCGGTAATCGAAACTGCTGACCAATAAAACAGAAACAGCCCGCCAGATCATAAGGATCGGCGGGCTGTTGTCTTTTGAATCTCAGACCTTTTCAGGCCAGACGATTACTTTTCAGCAACTGGAGCGGCACAGTGAATCTCGGTGCAGAGAGCGTCGCAAGCGTCTTTCTCGTCGATGAATTCAGCACCGCGAGTGTAAGACTTCCAAGTGGTTCCGTCTTTCTTGTGAGCGTGGAATCCAGTGAAGCCGTAGCTCTGGTTCAGAGATCCGATGGCGTGAGCCACGTCGTTCAGTTCTTCAACCACAGCGTACTGGACCTGGCTCAGACCGACAACCAGACCGAGGACGAGGATCGTGGCAACGAGAACCAGTTCAGCGGAGACGATGAAACCGGCTTCATCATTGAGGAGTTGACGAATCATTGTGAGAGTTCCCAAATTCTTTGTGATGGTTTTTGTAACGTTTTGGTGCATGGTCCCAGGCAGGGGCTGATCCTCCCGGCCCGGTGCAACGAGTCCGTCACGCTGCTTCATGACGGAGGGCAAGTTCGGACAGAAAGCAGCCTGTCCTGTTTGCCTTGCCTGGCGGTGTTGCAATCGCACCGGATCACAACTCGCTGGCCTTTTCTTTTCCGACTCCGAGGAGCCTTTGATGAGACAGACATAAAGCAGCAGGTGTGCCGCAGTCAGAATGCGTGATGCCAAAATGCACCAGTCCACGACAGCGCAGGTTGCCAAAGCGCAACGCATTCAAGAGGTTGCAGTGCGTTGCCAAAAATCAGCGGCAACGTGGCATTGATGACCCGACGCGACAGAACTTCGATGTTCTGTTCAGCGTTCCAGACGTGTCGTTCAGGCTGTCTTGGCGCAATGTTTCAATCGCGTGTCAAACAGGGCGAATGACCGTCAGAATGCATAGTAGAGCAGCTCCTGTTCCGATTGAAGCGGTTTTGCAGAATGCAGTAGTTTCGCTGAGCCTGCTGATTGTGCAGTGTCCAGCCATTGCCAGCCGGTCCCTTTTCTTACTCGCCCCCGCATCGCAGACGGTGTTGCGATGAAACGATTGAAGACTGACTGCCGCGAACGCAACAACCAGTCTTCAATGAGCCACAGTCAATGGAGAAATCACTGTTCCGTCATGGTGTCGGTGTCGCAGAGTTCTCTTCAAAGGAACGTCGTGAGAAGTAGTTCCGCAGGCTGTCAATCAGCGAATAGGTGACGGGCGTCACCAGCAGTGCCAACAGCAGACTGAAGATCTGACCGCCGATGATCACTTTCGCCATACTCGCCCGGGCTCCGGCACCGGGACCTTGTCCGACCGCAATCGGAGCCATCGCCGCAACAAGCATCACGGTCGTCATCAGAATCGGACGGAGTCGCAGATGGTTGGCTTCCAGAATCGCGGCATCCCGTTCCATGCCGGCGCGCCGCAGCTCATTCGTCTTGTCGATCTGGAGAATTCCGTTCTTCTTGACGATCCCGATCAGCATGAACAGCCCAAACATGGCGTAGAGATCCATCGGCGTCCGGAACATCAGCAGTGACAGCAGTCCAAACGGAATTGTCACCGGCAGCGCGGCCAGAATACTGACCGGGAACAGCCAGCTTTCAAACTGAGCGGCCAGAATCAGATACATGAACAGCACACTGAGTCCCAGAGCGACGGCAAAATAGTAGGCCGTGTCCCCCAGCATCTCCGCCTGTCCGCCATACGACACTTCGTATTCCGGGGGAAGATTCATCTCTTTCACGATCTGGTTCGCCCGCTCCATGGCTTCGCGCAGTGTGACATCTTCCGGATGGGCGCGGATCGTGACCGTTCTCTGACGGTTCAGTCGATCAATCTGGCTGGGGCCCCGTTCTTCAATCAGTTCCGCCAGGCTGGTGAGCTGCACCAGTCCAGCCGTCGGTGAGGGGAGCGTGAGGTAATCAAGAATCTGAGGATTATCCCGGTACGGCTTGTCGGCCCGCAACCAGATATCGTACTGCTCACTCCCCTCCTGATACTGCGACACAATCTGACCGCCGACGAGGACATTCAGGCTGCTGGAGATCGTCTGCACCGGAATCCCCAGGTCACTGGCCCGGTCCCGGTCAATCGCCACCTGAATTTCCGGCTTTCTCAGAGAGAGGGTCGTGTCGACGTCGACCAGTCCCGGAATTTTGCGCAACTCCGTGGCCAGTGTCTCGGAATAGGCCGCCAGCTGTTCCAGATCCGGTCCCTGCAAAAACATCTGGAAAATTCGAGTGTCTCCGTCTGACCCGCTGCCACCGATCGTGGCCACATCCATCACCGACGTTCGCAGTTCGGGATAATCAAGAAGAATGGTTCGCGCCCGTTTCATGACGTCGAACTGGGAATACTTCCGTTCTTCCAGCGGCATGATACGGCAGAGAATCGATCCGCGCGTCACATCTCCCTGCCCTTTGCGAGCACCACCGCTGTCACCGATTACGGTGAAGCGATGCATCACCCCGGGCAGCGTCATGATCCGGTGTTCGATCTCCTTGATCACTTCTGTTGCACGCTGCAGCGTATATCCCTCAGGAGTGAGGATACTGACCTGAAATTCACTCTGATCGTCACGCGGGACCATATTGACCCCCATCACCGACGCAATCGGAATCGTGGACAGCACGACGAACCCGCAGAGAATCATCATGAGAATTCGATGGCGCAGCGCGAATCGCAGGGCGATCCCATAACCGCCGTCAATGATCCGATAGATCCATCCCGACTTGGATTTCTGCACGGAATGCCCCGGCTCCAGCTTCAGAAAGCGGGAACAGAGCATGGGCGTCAATGTAAAAGACACGAACAGACTGATCAGAATCGCCACCGCGACCGTGAGCCCGAAGCTGCTGAAGAAGCGACCGACGATCCCTCCCATGAACGCAACGGGCACAAAGATCACCACCAGTGACAGACTCGTGGCCAGAACCGCCAGTGCGATTTCCCTGGTCCCTTTCCGTGACGCTTCCATCGCGTCAAGTCCTTCTTCCTCCATCAGACGGAAGATGTTCTCATGCACGACAACGGCATCGTCAATCACAATCCCGATCGCCAGAATCAGCGCCAGCATCGTGATGTTGTTCAGCGAAAAATCCATGTACTGCATGAACAGAAAAGTCGGAATGATCGACGTGGGAATCGCCAGCGTCGCAATGATCGTCGTCCGCCAGTCCTGGATGAACAGCAAAATCGTGCCGGACACGAGAAACGCCGCCAGCAGCAGGTGGAACTGCACTTCGTTCATCGACTCTTTGATGAAGTGCGCCTGATCCTGAATGATTTCGATCCGCACATCCGGCGGCAGCGTCTTGCGGATTTTCTCCAGCCGGATCTTCACCGCGTCCGAGATGGCAACCGTATTCGTGCCTGACTGCTTCAGCACGAACAGACTCGCCGCCGGCTGATCGTCGAGCGTGCTGGCACCCCGTGGAATTTCGATCGAATCTTCCACCCGTCCGACATCCCGGATCCGGACCGGGTAACCGCCACGGTTCACAATCACCAGATCGTTGAACTGTTCTGTCTTCTCGATCCGGCCGAGTGTCCGCAACACAAGCTCGCGCGACCCCTGATCGACGATCCCGCCGGGAAGCTCGATGTTCTGTGAAACCAGTGCCACCCGAACGTCTTCGACAGAAATTCCGAGCGCGGCGAGCCGGTCGATATCCAGAATGACGTTGACGGCCCGACTGCGTCCGCCGGACAGATTGATGGACCCGACACCAGGCACGGTCTGCAGCGCTTCCTGAATTTTCCGTTTGGCGATCTCGGTGACTTCACGCTCATCCCGGCGCCCGGAAACCCCGATCGTCATGATCGGCGACGCATCCATATCAAACTTGTTCACCAGCGGGGATTCGATCCCTTCCGGCAGCACCTGTAACAGGGAAGAGACCTTGTCCCGGACTTCCTGAACCGCGACGTCGATGTCTTTCTCCATGACGAAGCGGACGATGATGGTGGACGATCCTTCCCGGCTGGTCGATCGGATGTCGTCCAGTCCGGAAATCGTGTTGATCGCTTCTTCAATCGGCTTCGTGACGGTCGTTTCCATCTCTTCCGCACTCGCCCCGGGAAGAGAGGTACTGATGGAAGCGACTGGAAAATCGACCTTGGGAAACAGGTCGACTCCCAGTTCCGAATAAGACAGCATCCCCAGGACCACCGGCATGGCGACCAGGACCCAGGTGAAGACAGGACGTCGGATGCAGATTTCCGAGAAATTCACGCGATGTGGCTTTCGCTGAAGACACGGGAAACGGAAACCGCCCCGCAAAACATCACTCGAAACAGAACGGCAGGCTCTTCAGTCACTCCGGTGACACCGTGCAGGCCGCCTCATCTGCCAACGCAAAACCAATGGACTCTACGGTTCAGCAGGCGTTTGGGGCATCTCCGGTTCTCCGGCGGGAACCGAGTCCGTATCGGTCGGGCCCTGGCGGACAGTGACGGGCGAACCGGTCGACAGACTGAACTGGCCGCTCGTAATGACGATGGCCTCATCTGCGAGCTTCGGGTCGGCAACCTCGACCCATTCCGCGGTCTGAACTCCCGGTCGAAACTGCACTTCCTTCGCGAATCCCTGTTCAATCGTGAACAGCTTGATCACACCGGCATACCGCACCATCGCAGACAGCGGGACCGTACAGGCATGATCGTCCCGGGAGACTTCGATCACTCCTTTGGCAAACCCGCCGGGCTTCAACGCGGCATGATCATTCTTCACCTGAACTTCCACCTGAAATGTCCGGGTGGCCGTGTCGACGGCCGGCGAAATCATCGTCACTTTTCCCAGAAACGGTTCTGCCCGAGCCGCGATAAAGACGTCGACATTCTGTCCGAGTTCGATCGCGTGACTATGGCGTTCCGGAACGGACAGGCGGAGTTTCAGCGTGCCGTCAATCACCAGTCGGCCGATTTCATCACCAACCCGCAGAAACGTCCCTTCGGCAATGGAGCGTTTCGTCATGACATAACAGTTCTCCTGCATCTCGCTGGGAGCGGACTGGCGGGGAATCGGCGCTTTCACCTGCGTATCACTGAGCTGCTGCTGGGCAATGGACAGTGCCGCCTGGCGAGAAGCAATCGTCGCCACTCCCGACTTTGCAATCATCAACTGATTTTCGAACTCCGCGACGGTCATGCGGTACTCACTCATCGCGTTGTCAACCGCTTCTTTTGTCGTTGCCTGGCGGCTGTCGAGATTGCGCACCCGATCCATTTTCAGTCGAGCCAGTTCCCGCTTCTCCTCCGCGAGGCGAACCGTCGGAATCTGAGCAAGTTCGAACTCTGCTCCGACCGGCTTGACGAGCCCGAGTTTCGCCAGTTCGACCTGAAGATTGCTTTCCGACTGAGCCGCGGAAAGCTGGAGGTCGGTCGGATCGATTTCAATCAGCAGCTCACCCGGAGCGATCCGATCAGAAACGTCATGATGCACCCGCAGGACACGTCCTTCGACCTTCGAGCTGACGACGATTTCCTCGAATCCGTACAGCGTTCCGACGGCGTCGATCGAGCGTTTCACCGACCGGATTGTCACCGGCTCCGCAGTCACCATGAACGCCTGCCGGTCAGTGGATTGGGGTTCTTCCGGCGGAAGCGTGGCCCGATGGTCCTGACCGATGTGACCCGTTGCATAGGCCCACCCGAGTCCTCCGGCCGCCAGCACCACGCCAAAAACCATCAGCGGCTTCCAGCTTTTGGATGGCGCAGGTGCCGCCTGCGGGGAAGTGAACGGTGTCGTTGCAGAGGAAGATGACAAGGTATGCGTCCGATTCTATCCGCGCCAGTAAGTCCAGAGAGGCGATCCAACCGACGTGTCCGGGGCCCCGTCCCCATCTTAGGGCGCGTGGACAATCAAAGTGGCCTGTTCCCATGAAAATCCGAAATTCGAAGCACCAAATTCGAAACACATCCCAAAGATCCATCACACAGACAGACCCGTTGAGCGCTGCAACGGTGTCAGCAGGATGGTGAATTCCTTTGCATTGCACGATTTCTGGCAGGACAGGCGAAATGGTGCGGGGAAATGTCGTGATGCGACGGCACCGATCACCTGACCAGAGTGCCGCATCGGAGAACAGCGATGCGGGACGTGTGGCTGGGAACTGGTGCAATCTCAGAAATTTTGACTCCGATGCCAGGGAAGGCAACCACTTTTACGCTATCGAATTTCGCCCGGTCGGTCGATGGACGTTTTCTCACCAGGTCGACCTGTCACCAGAATCGAAAATCCCTTCAGCCAGACTTGAGAAAGAACAGCCTGGCATCTCTCGGATCGATTCTCGTCGATACCACGGACCGCAACTCAGCCGCCTGGCGTCTCCTCCCGATTCGCAGTGCCGGCGCATCATCATGCAACACCGGCATCCCGCTGGGAGACAACACTGTGCAGTCCTGACAACTTCTGGGAATCAGAAGCCATCCCCGCCGGCGACTCGTCCGGCATCTGGTTCCTGCAGAATAACTGTTGCGGCAGACGGACGGTGAAACTGCTGCCTTTGCCGAATTCACTTTCCAGCAGAACTTCTCCCCCCAGCAGCTTCGAAAGTTCTTTCACAATCGACAGACCGAGACCGGTCCCCTCGTATTCCCGGGTGAGGGCATCTCCCCCCGCTTTATGTTGTCCCTGACGGAATTTCTCAAAGATCGCCGCCTGATCTTCCAGCGGGATTCCGATTCCGGAATCACTGACCACCAGATCGAAAAAATCTTCCGGAAGCCGTCGGACATCCACCCAGACCCGTCCCCCATCCGGTGTGAACTTGATGGCATTCGACAACAGGTTGTAGAGAATCTGCTGCAGCTTGCCGAGATCCTGTACGACGGTTTTGAGTGTCGGGTCGACGTTCCACTGCAGGTCGATGTTCTTCTTCTCCGCCAGCGGCTTCATCGAGAGTGTCAGTCGCTCCACCAGATCATCCAGCGAAAAGTCGACGATATTCAACTCCATCCGCCCGGCTTCAATTTTTGCCAGGTCGAGGATGTCGTTGATCAGCGTCAGCAGATTCTGACCGGATGTCTGAATGTTGATCAGATACTTCTTCTGCTTGTCCGTCAGATTCTCGGCGCCGCGAAGAACATCACTGAATCCCAGAATACTGTTCAAAGGAGTCCGCAGTTCGTGGCTCATCGTGGCCAGAAACTCGTTCTTGATCTTGTTCATTTCGTGCAGGCTCAGGTTTGCCCGCGCCAGTTCGTCGACTTTTCCATCCAGATCATTATTGACGTGTCGCAGCTCTTCCTGAGTCGTCACCAGGTGCCGCAACATGCGATTGAACGCATGGCTGAGTTCCTGAAATTCGTCACCCGTTCGAATGTCGGCCCGCTGATCCAGTTCTCCCCGGGCAATCGCATCGCTGACGTCTTTCAGGTGGATGACCGGCTTCACGATGACGTATCGCACAATGGCATACGCCGCGAACATCGCCAGACAGGTCGTAATCATCGCCATCACCATCAGAATGGCATTGTTCTTGGCGATATCACGCTGCATTTCATCCAGATTGAACGTCGTCTCGGCAACGACCATCACCTCACCCCGCTGGGCGACCTGCGGGGGAATTTTCCGGGACTGATGGCATGACAGGCACTGTTCCTGTGCAATGATCGGCTTGAAATAATGATATCGTCGGGTGTTGTTGTCTTCATAAACAACAAACGGCTCCTGCTGATTCAGAATTTTCTTCAGCGCCTCGTATTCGAACTGCTCATCCGGGCGCCGTGTCGGGTCAGTGATGTCCACCGGAATAAACTTCCACGAGTATTCCCGCAGATCATTCGGCTTCAGCCCGCTGGCCAGACTCTTGATCTGCGGAACCGATTCCGGTTCTGCGGTTTTCTCCCAGTGAATCATCTGCAGGTTCTGCGCGATGAGCAGTTCCCCGCGCTGGCGGTTCTGGGAATGCAGGATCTGCAGGTTCAGATACGCATAGAAATAGAAGCTGCCGGTGATCAGCAGCATCAGCGCCCCGCTGAACAGAAAACGGCATTTCCGTTCCAGGCTGGTTTCGCCGAGCAGCTTTTTGAAAGTACGATAGGACATGCGACACGACTGTCAGTTGCCAGCAACGGCCAGAACCGGGAGGACATCAATATGGACTCTGCACCTCTCTCCAGGTCCGGAAGAGATGCCGTCATGACAACTCATCAGTTGCTGGCGTCACCAGAAGGGTGCATACAGTATTGTGTTCTCACGAATTTCCCACAATGTTGAAGCCGACTCTGGCACCCGGCGAGATCAGACAGCCAGTCTCGGCCCAGTCTCGGCAGAGTTCTTCCGAACCGAAATGGCAGTACATTGTCTGGAAACGGTCAGGCCCCACGGTCAGGCCCCGTTGACCGCAGTCACACGACACCACCGCTTGAACGCAAAGGACGCCACCGATGAATCCCCTGCTGTTTCAGTATTCTCAGGGAGCCGAACTGCTTCGCCGATCCCTGAATGGCATGAGCCGCGAGCAGATGCTGGCCAAACCGATTCCCGGAAAATGGTCGACCCTGCAGGTTGTCGCCCATCTTTCCGATTTCGAACCGATCTACGCCGATCGGATCAAACGGGCGATCGCGGAAGAGAGCCCGTTGATTCTCTCAGGGGACCCGGATCTGTTCGCCAGTCGACTGGAATATGAACAGCGCGACCCCTGGGAAGAACTGGAACTGATCGCCGCAGTTCGGAAACAACTGGTCCGGATTCTCGCCGTTCAACCAGAGTCCGTTTACCAGCGAGTTGGCCGGCACAGCGCAGATGGAGAATTGACGCTCGAAACACTTCTGACCCGAATTACCAATCACATTCCCCATCACGTCAAATTCATCCATGACAAACGGCAGGCCCTCGGGCTGCCCAGTCACTTCTGATCGGGATCTCTCGCTGCAGAGTGGTGGTTCTCAGTGGTCACGATACAGCGGGATCACCTCCCGCTGCAGCGGTCCACCGGTGACATGCACCTGAGAATTCGCGTCGATATAGACATTGATTTCAGAGCGGACACCGAACTCACTCAGATAGATTCCCGGTTCAATGGAGAAACAGGTTTGCGGCAGAAGCGAACGGTCTTCCCGCGTTTCGAGATTGTCGACATGGGCTCCATTCCCGTGCGTCTCTTCACCGATGTTGTGTCCGGTCCGGTGAGTGAAGGCCGCGCCGTAACCGGCGTCGGCGATCACACGCCGGACAGCATCGTCCACTTCTCCGCCACGAATTGAACGGCCGCTGGCCATCGCGTCTGTCACCACCCGAATTCCCTCGTCCCGCGCCGCGGCAACGATTTTGAAGATGTCGTTGTACCGGTCTGGAACAGAATCTCCCACAAAGCCCACTCGCGTGAGATCACTGTAGACGGCCCCCGGCTCATCCAGTTTCGCCCAGAGATCGATCAACACGAAATCTCCCGCGCGAATCCGCGTGTCACTCCCCGTTCCGGTTTCATAGTGCGGGAGTCCGCTATGCTCGTTTCTCGCGACAATCGGCCCATGGTATGTCGTCAGCCCGTGACGATGAAAGAAATCCATGATGGCCTGTTCAACGTCCCGTTCTTCGATTCCCCCGCCACCACGGGTCCGGTCGGCGATCAGTTTCCAGGCGAAATCATATGCGGCATTCGTGACGGCCGCCGCGCGCTGGTGCTGTTCCCATTGCGCGGCGGACCACGTCGCTTCAAACAATTGAATCAGATCTCCTGACGAGACGACTTCGACACCGCAACTGCGCACGAATTCCACCGTTCCCGCATCGACACGTGACAGATACGGGTTTCCGCCCCCCGGAGAGTACTCCATCGCAACCGTCTGCCGGCCGGCACAGCACTCCCGGATGGCCTGTTCGAATTCCTGCCACTTCAGGTAAATCGTCCTGTTTCCCGGCAGGTGATCCAGCACGGAGTCCTCAATCCGGTGAACCAGTTTCAGCGGTTCGCCACTGGCAGGAATGAAATAGACCCAGCGGCGCGATCCCATTTTGCCTGCAGGGATTTTTGCGACCGTTCTCGCCAGTGGATTGATCCCCCGAAAGTCGTACAGCAACCAGGCGCCCATTCCAAGATCACGCAGCGACTGTTGAATGCGGGCAAGATCGAATTGGGACACGACAGAGAACTCCCACTTTGCAGGACGATGAGAAAAAGAGACCCCGTCACACTGTTATATCAGATCTGAAGAAACGGCCTGAGCGTCAGGTTTGAGAGAAATTCCTGGAATTTTTGCATTCCACGCGGCCCTGGGCAGGGGGACAGATTCGATTCGGATTCCGCTCTCCCCGACGACACGATGTCACTCGACTCGGTAGGCAGAGGTGAACCATCAAACTACGATGATCTGTCTGATGAATCACTCTTCGGCAGTTCATGAGTTTCAACCAGGAGGAGTCTTGTATGGTACGGCTGTTTTGGTCTTGCGCATTTCTTTCGAGCATCATGTTTGTGTCGCACGTTTCCGCGAACGGCCCTGCCGCAGCGACAGTGGAGCAGGCCAGTCAGGATCCGGATTTTGCCCGGCAAGGGGAATATGCCGGCGAAGCGCAGGGAGTTCAGGTCATCGCGCTGGGAAAAGGGGAGTTCCGTGCCGTCCGTTTCGCAGGGGGCCTTCCAGGCAAAGGCTGGGACAAATCGGAAGTGAAGTCCACGGAAGGAACCTGGGATCAGTTGCAGCCGACATTGCAGGGACTCAAGAAGATTGAGCGTCAGAGTTCGACCATCGGGGCGAAGCCCCCGGAAGGAGCGGTTGTGCTGTTTGACGGTTCTCAAGAATCGCTTGAGAAGCACTGGAAAGACGGAACGAAGAAAACCGCAGATGGTCTCCTGGAACAGGGAGCGACCACGACCGACAAGTTCGGTGACTTCACCCTGCATCTCGAGTTCCAGTTGCCCTACATGCCGGAAGCGCGGGGTCAGGCGCGTGGGAACAGCGGATGTTACCTGCAAGGCCGTTACGAAGTGCAGATGCTCGACTCGTTTGGACTCAAAGGAGCCGACAACGAGTGTGGCGGGATCTACAAGGCCGCCGCCCCCGACATCAACATGTGCTTCCCTCCCTTGGCCTGGCAGACATACGACATTGAGTTCACAGCGGCAAAAATTGACGATTCCGGAAAAAAAATTTCCAACGCCAAAGCGACGGTGAAGCACAACGGAATCGTCATTCATGAGAACCTGGAACTGCCTCAGCAGACACCCGGCGGTGTCTTGAACAATGAGTCGAAAGACCCCGGCCCCATCTTCCTGCAGAACCATGGCGACCCGGTCCGGTATCGCAACATCTGGGTCGTTTCCCGTTCGTCCAACTGATCTCCATGCGTCATCCGACACGATGACCGGGAAGAAACCATGACCACACCGCCAGCGTTTGACTGCAGAAATTCTGCGGTCAAACGCTGTTCTGTTTTCAGCACTCGCTGCAACCCGTTGCAGACATCGCACAACAGCGAGCCGTGACTTCGAATGGAACACCCCAGTTGAAGAGACATCTTCGGACTCGTTCAATGAGCACATGATGAGAACACGTTTGAGCGCGGCACCTGATGCGCGCAGCGCGCGGTCGATGCGGCATGAGCGACGCGCGCACGACATGAACTCTGTTTCGATTTGATTGGAAAACTTGAGTCATGTCATCGATTTGACAGAAATTTGGGTTGCATCTGTCTATCGTTTTCGTACTATTTGCCGCAAGTTATTGCTAGCGTGACAACTCGATGGATCGAATCAATTTGAATCCCGATCCAAAGAGCCAAGTGACTCTGGCAACCAGTCACCACGGTTGGTGATTGGTGGATCGGCAAGAGCGGATTGTCTGACCACATTGCCCGGTAGCATGGGGATGACAACCGCAGTTGGTGACTCTTGGAAGGAGGAGTTTCCCGTGGCCAAGAAAAAAGCGACCAAGGCTGTGAAGAAAGCTGCTGCACCGAAAAAGGCAGCAAAGAAAAAGGCTGCCCCAAAGAAAAAGGCAACCAAGAAGAAGGCATAACACCTCGGTGTCAATTGTCTCGCAAATGGGCGAACCGGTCAGACTGGTTTGCCCATTTTCATTTGATGGACGCCACTCATTCCATCATCCACGGCGGTCCATGCTGACAACGACTCTTCATCGCCTGTCACGTGCACGTGACAGACTGACGGCGCTGCCTCAATCGACACGCTCCCCTGTCCGGAACAACACCGGCGGGCACTCGGTCGAGCAAATTGCTCCCAGAGCGGCTTCGTCATTCATGTGACGTACTGGCTCGTGGAAACTCAATGTTTCATAGAGGGAAAGGCGTTCTTCGCGGCCACATGATAGACCAAACTGGTCTAAAGAAACTGCTTGTGGCTCGTGGTGTCGAAATGAGCCAGTGCCTGTTCCAGTCTGTCTTTGATCTGCTGGATCCGTTCTGTCGAACGGAGCTTCGTGCCGTCGGATTCCTGCACATAGAAGACGTCGATGACCTGATCGAAATGGGTTGAGATCTTCGCGAGATCAATCGAGACGTTCAGTTCGAACAGGGTTCGTGCCAATGTGTAGAGCAAACCAGGGCGGTCGTGGGCGAAGATGTCGATGATCGTGCGCGTGTCCGACGATTCGTTGTCGATCTTCACCCGGTTCGGCAGATTCGAAACGGTTCGCGTGGCGTTCGCCCCAAACCGTCTCGACCGCACGAACAGCGACTCCACTGTCAGCTTTCCCTGCAGGACGTCACGAAACGCCTGCGCCACTTCCTGAAAGCGAACCGCTGGCGGCTCACCTTCATAATCCCGGTCGAGTACCTGGTAACTGTCCACGACGACGTCATCGACGGTGGTATTGATGTCAGCCGAAAGAATCTCGAGCCGCTTCGCCGTCAGCACGCCGCTCATTTTGTAAAAGCACCCGGTGGCCATGGCCGTGTTGCGTGTGATGATCCGGTATTCGGCCGTTCCGGTTTCCGCAGTCCAGCTGGTGATGACCTCCACGTCCGTCGGAGACAGTCGATCGATGATTGACAGGTCTTCCGCAATCCGCGTTACGGGAGTTGTGGTCAGGTAATAGGCAGAGAACCCGGCCAGTCGCCGGTCAACATCATCCAGTGTCCAGCTTGTCGTTCCGGACTGCTGCAGCGCGGTCAGCACTTCCTGTTTGATCTCCCGGATGCGTTCTGCTTCGTGGAACGAGTATCGTTTGCCACTCAGAATTTCGAGACAGCGGTCGAACAGGTCTGTTAACAGGCCGGCTTTCCATTGCGTCCAGGTGCCCGGCCCCACCGCCGTGACATCGGCGGCGGTGAGGACATACAGCATCTGGAGCGTGTCGGGAGATCCGATCTCACGGCTGAAGTTCAAAATCAGAGCGGGATCGGTGATATCACGTCTCCACGCGAGGTCCCCCATCTCGAGGTGCCGACGGACCAGCAGCGCAAGCTGTTCGATCTGGTGAATCGGCAGCATCAGTCGGGTGCCGATCCGAATGCAGATCTCTTCTCCGACTTCACAGTGATCCCGTTCAAATCCTTTTCCGATATCGTGCAGGAAGACCGCCAGGTGCAGCAGTTCTTTCTGTCGAATGGCGCGATACGCCTGCCCGACCGGTGTCGCTTCCTGTTCGAACCGGGTGACGGTTTCAACGGCGCGGAGAGTGTGTTCGTCGACGGTGTAATGGTGATACTGGTTGAACTGCAGCAGGTTCCGGACATGCGTGACATCCGGAATGATGATATCCAGCACGCCGGTGTGAAACAGCGTGCGCAAGGTCGGCCCCAGTGGACGCACACAGCGAAAGAGGTCGACAAAAAGCCGTGCGGACTCGGCGGAGACGGTTTTCGGCAGACCCGGCACCGCCTGCTTAATCGCTTCACGCATCCGAGGGGACAGCGGGCGATCGTACAGGGCAGAACAGCGGAACGCCTGCAGGATCGATTCGAGACTTTGACAGACTTTCGGCAGATGGCGTTCCGAGACCGTAATCTGATCCGGGGTGACGTAGAGAACCCCTTCCGCCCGATGGCCGACGATCAGATCTCGAATCACCTCCCCCCAGGTTCTCGTTCGCTGGAGTGCTGCAAAGCGGTGTGTGATAGCCGACACATCCGACGCATGCTGAAAGTAATCCTGCATGAACCGTTCGACGGGGCGCTGTTCCGCCGTTTCAACGTACCCGCGCTGCCTGGCAATCCGCAATTGCTCGTCTCTGGTGAGACGATCCTGAGCACGTCCTGCCGAAAAATGGAGATCAATGCGCAGCCGGGTGAGAAACTCCCAGGCTTCTTTTAACCGGACGGCATCCTGTTTCTCGAGAATCCCCTGCTGACGCATCGCGTCCAGATCCTTGACCCCGTATTTCGCATATCCGATCCAGCGAATCAGATGCAGATCCCGCAATCCGCCGGCCGAAGCTTTGACGTCCGGCTCGAGTTGTTGCGCAGGGGGGCCCCCTTCATCCCAGCCTTCACGGCGGGCATTCAGGCAGTCTTCCAGGAACGTGCGCTGGCGGGGCTGAATGACTTTCTGACGGAACCGGGTCACCAGTCGATCGACCAGTTTCTCGTTCCCCCACAGGCGCCGGGCTTCGATCAATGCCGTGGCGATCTGGCAATCTTTTCGACTCAGCTGCAGGCAGGTGGGAATGTCCCGGACGGCATGTCCCAATTGCACTCCGGAGTCCCAGCAGATCTGCACGAAACGCCCGGCGAATCGATCGAACTCGCGCGCATTCGCCCCGGTGTGCAGAAACAATAAATCGATATCGGAGAACGGAACCAGTTCACCACGTCCCATGCCACCGATTGCAACCACCGCTCCCTGTTCTGCAATCACCTCTTCCAGTTCCGGGAATTCCGCGAGCGCTTCGTCGATGAGCGCCAGAAGCACCTGTTCGGTTCCGGAGCACAGAGACGAGGCAACCTGAATCCCGGGGATCCCGGCATCGAACTGCTGTCGCGCCCGTTCCCGAACTTCGGCGAACAGCGCTTTACGGCGTGCGATTTCCTGCACGGGGGATGGGGAGTTGACACTCATTGAGATGTGTACGCCAGTCTGGGGGAAATCCGGATTCTGGAGGATCTTCGCGGTTTCCTGCAACCGTGATTTCCAGAGCCAGTTGCGATCGACACGGTGCCAATGACCGTTCGACTGGCCCACGATGAAACCTGACGGCGGCGAACAGCCCCGGACAGCGAGGGCTCAAACTTGAGTCAAAATCCGAATTTTCTGAAATTCATATTGACCGATTTCTCGAACCGCCGTAATTTCCCGCCCCGCAGTCCTTTCTGAGCCGCCTCATCACCGACTGCGACCTCCAATTCACACCTCCAAAATTCCGTCAGTTCCGGATCAGGGATTCCTCCCTGGTGGGCAAGACTCCGGGCACTTCACCATCCCTCGTTGAATCAAATTCCATCGATTGTAAGGACGTTGTTATGAAGCGGTTCGTCACCTTCTTGTCACTCGCTGCTCTGACTGCTGGAACAGGGTGCTGTGGCGCCCGTCAGTGCAGTCCCTGTGGGGGAGGCTATGGCTATGGTGCCGGTTACGCACCGACCTACTCGCCGTCCTACCAGCCATCCTGCCCGAATGGGAACTGCGGCCCGATGTACCCGAGCGGCGCACTGACCCCCACCAGCCAGCAGGCGATGATCCCAGGCTCGACCACGGCTTACACGCCGTACTACAGCACCGCATCCCTGGACTACTTGCCAGCTCACTGATCAGCGATCCACGACTGAATCACGCGGCCCACTTTCTCCAGCGTCGCTGCGGAACAGGCCGCCGGAAGATCGTTCCGGCGGTGCCAGTGCGGATAGTCGAAATCAATGACATCACAGGTCGGAATCCGTCCGATCTGATTGAGCGGAATGTGATCATCCAGCACTTCGTGCTTGGCAACCGGCTTGAATTCCCTGATTCCCAGACGTCGGGCGACATCCCAGACTTCGCGTGTGACTTCGGGAGCATATTTCAGGCTGTTGGTCTCCATGTAAAACTGCGCGTTCTTCCCGGCCACCATGTCGAGAAGAACTCCCTTGCGATATTCCGGCGTTCCGGCGGGCCGGTCACGGTACGCCGTCGCGAAATACTCTGATCCCAGGAAGTACTTGTCGTCCGGCCGATAGACAAGTTCTTCCCCGTCAAAGAAGACGAAATCGACCGCGGGCTTCTCTTTCAGTGCAGCGAGCTGTGTTCCAAGCTCCATCAGCAGAGCGACGCCGCTGCCGCCGTCATTGGCTCCAATGAACGGTTTCTCCTGATTGATCGCTGACGGCTCACGATCCGGGCGGGGACGCGTGTCATAGTGACAGCAGACCAGAACACGACGCTCTGCCTGCGGGTTCCAGCTGACAATCAGATTGCGCATCCGTACCGGCAGGCCGGACTGAGGATGCGTCGCGTCAAAATCCTGCCAGTAGAGCGCCGCACCCAGTGACGAAAAGTGAGCTTCAAGAAGCTCCTGCTGTTTCGTCATTCCCGCTGTTCCGGAAATCCGCGGGCCAATCGCACAGACGGACTGCAGATGCGTGAAAGCACGCTGCCCGTCAAACGGAACACCCGTCGTCTTTTGAGCAACGGCGTCCGTGCAGAAAGCCGCCAGGAAAACCAACACCAGGCCGGGACGCAGTATCCGATTCATTCCATTGATCCTGTTTCAATCTTGTCTTCTGGGGGAAACGGGTTCCACCCTGACGGTCATGTTCAGTGCAGACAGGCCATTCAACGTGTCGATCAGCCGGGAGAAAGACGTGACCGCCTGCGGCGCCCCTGAACAAAGGACTGCACAACCATGTTCCCCATGTCATTGGCGTTACAGGTGGCACTGACCCCTTTGGTCACTTGTGCCATCTGCTCCACGAAATTCACCAGCCCGTGATAGAAGTAATCTTCAATCAACGCGAAACTGGAAACCTGAATTCCGTCGTTCGCACAACGTCGGGCTTCTGCCAGTGTGATGCGTGATGTCTTTTCCGCGGGGGGATAGATCAGTCGAATTTCGCGGCCTTCCACATGTGCGGTCGGCTCGCCGTCCGTGATCAGGATGATCTGTCGATTCGCCGCCGTCTGACGACGAAGAATTCTCCTCGCGTACTGGAGACCGGCATGAATGTTCGTGAAGTGTTCAGGCACGAACGCCGGGGGATGGTCCAGGCTGATTCTCAGGTTGACATGCGAATCAAACAGGCTGACCGGCTTGGGAGCGGACAGGAACAGTTCCCGTTCAGTAAGTGGAGTCGCATAAGTCGAGAATCCGACCATCTGCAGGAAGTCACTCTGGTAACGGCTGCGGACCAGTCCCTGCATGGCCATGGCCACTCGTTTCGCCGCCCCATATTTTCCGTAGCGTGCCATACTCCCGGACATGTCTATCAGAACCACTGTCGCGCAGGCGGTCTGGTACTCGGTGTCATGAATCACCAGATCCTCTTCCGACAGTTCGACGGGAGATCCTCCCCCTTGTCGGACAAGGGCATTCTTGAGAGTCTCGTGCAGATTCAGATTGGAAACCAGATCACCGAACTCATAGGGCTTTGATTCGTCGAGCGTCACCTGACCGGTCCCACGAAATTCGGTTTCGTGTCGACCAGGCTTGTCCCGGTTGTTCAGCTGAAAGAGAGATTCGAGGGCCTTGTTCTCGACCCGTTTCATCCCTTTCGGGGTGACGCGATACAGTCCAGTCCGGTCTTTTTCGAGATAGCCCCGCTTGATGAGTTGATCAACCAGGTCCGGCTGATCTTCTCCCCATTCCTGCAATGCCGGAAGAATGTCTTCTCCATAGTCGAGAAAATAGCTGGAGAGCTGATCAAAGATCTGATCGGCCGACTGCGGCTGAAACGCCTGCGAACCATCCCAGCGTGAAAACTCGAACTTCACGATGACGTTCCTTCCGTATCCTGTCCGTCGTCCACCCCCCGTTCTTCAAGCCCCGAGTCTTCTGCGAACGGTGGTGTTGCCGGCTCGGACGGTGCCTGCGATCGCTCGATCGGAGATTCGTCGGGGTCACAATCGGCTTCCGTGATCAGCAGATCCAGTGGCGGCGGAGCAGGGCGAGCAGGGCGGAACGGCTCTCTCAGCTCCATCTGGACTTCGCCGGACCGGCAGGGGCAGCGCACCGACGTTTCTGTCGCCGCAACAAATCGTTCGAGACCGCAGACGGGGCAGACCCAGCGTCGACGGACATCGTATTTGATTCGAATCGAGGGACCGCGCATCCGTTGCTCTCTACCAGATAAGGGGATTTCTTCGGCATTCATTGTAGACGGGAACGGACATTCCATCGACCGGGCGTCGTCACATTTGCTTGTGAAGTTGGACAATTGCTCTCTCCCCCCCCGAACGCGCGAGATTTTCGCCAGGAGTGGATTCGGGAGAGCGGAGGGCAGAAGACAGGAACATCCCGCCTGGAACGCGCGCCAGCTGTTGACCGAATTCTGCTCCGTCACTTCATCGCCCCCGTTTCCCGGCAGTGAATTCCGCTTTCCGGTGCCGGGCTCTACGATACATCAGGTCAGACGACTCTCCGTTTCTCTTGTCCCCTTTTGCGTCAGGAACCTGCCGGCATGGCGTCCGATTCACTTCACGAATCCCGATTTCTGAAGGCTGCCCGTTGTGAGCCGACAGACTGCACTCCCATCTGGATCATGCGGCAGGCCGGTCGGTATCTGCCGGAATACATGGCGGTTCGCAGCCAGGTCACATTCATTGAATTGTGCAAACGTCCCGAACTGGCCGCCGAAGTGACGGTCACCGCCCGGGAGGTTCTCGGCGTGGATGCCGCGATTCTGTTCGCCGATCTCCTGCCGATTCTGGAGCCGATGGGATTCGATCTGGAGTACCAGAAAGGGGAAGGACCGGTCATCCACAATCCACTGCTGTCCGCAGGTGAAGTGGATCGCGTCCAGCCGGTCACGGATCTCGGGACCGTCGATTATGTCTTCGCCGCGGTGAAGCTGATCCGCAATGCTCTCCCGGCGAACATCCCGCTGCTGGGATTCGCCGGGGCACCGTTCACACTGGCGTCGTATGCCATCGAAGGGGGCGGTTCCAAGAATTACGTCCGGACGAAATCGATCATGTTCGGCGATCCGGCCGCCTGGGACGTGCTGATGTCGAAACTGGTCGAGACCCTGTCCCGCTACCTGACTGCCCAGATCGACGCCGGGTGTCAGGCCGTCCAGATCTTCGACAGCTGGGTCGGGTGTCTCGGGCCGGCAGATTATCGCCGATACGTTCAGCCCTACACGAAACGGCTGATTGAATCACTTCCGGCAGACATTCCGGTGATCAACTTCCTGACCGGAAACCCGGCGCTGGTGGAAGATCAGGCCGCTGCCGGAGGACAGGTTCTCGGAATCGACTGGCGCGTCGATTTCCAGACCGCCCGCAGGATCGTGGGACCGAAGCGCGCCATTCAAGGAAATCTCGACCCGGTCTCACTGTATTGTTCACTGCCACAGTTGAAAGAGCGCGTGCAGCAGGTGCTGGATGCGGCCGGAGGAGAACCGGGACACATCTTCAACCTCGGACATGGCGTTCATCCGGACATGAATCCTGCCCACGTCAAAGCGCTCGTGGAAATGGTTCACGAACAGAGCGCCCGCCGGCGGTGATCCGTTCGGCGGTCACCGCTGCTGCAGGTATTCTTCGAGACGTTCGGCCTTGCGAAGCAGATAAGGAATATGGTGGTTGTTGGCATCAACGAACTGAGCCAGCAGCCGCAGATGTTCTTTGAACTCTTCGGCGAACTTCAGGTTCTCCTGGTCGCGCCAGGTCGATCCGAGCGCTTCCAGCTGATTCGCCAGCATCGACGCCTGATCACCGAGGGTGTTGTTGAACTGTTTCAGTTTCAGTGCAAACGCACGTAACTCTTCCGGGTTCGCAATTGCCTGAGCCATGAGACGCCTGTGGGTTGAAGCCTGACGACGGGCATTCGATGGAATCGATCGCTTTCATGTCCGATCGCTTTGATGTCATTGTAATCAATGACATGGTTCACGGTCGCCTGAATCGTCAGAGAGACGCCGAATTTCGAGGTGAGGGTGCGCGCCGAGATGGAACCCATTGGGAAAGTCGAGCAGTGCTGCCGACCGTGAAATTCCTCCAAGGCTTTGCGGTTCGGCGGGACGGGGGATACCATTTCTGACGTTCCTGTCAGAATGAACGTCATTCTCGACATCCTCGACCTTCAGACGAAGCCGCACCTATGATTCGACATGCCACATGGCTTTCTGCCTGCCTGATGCTGTGCGGGGCCCTGCCCGCTGCTGCCGCCGAACCGAATCAATTGACGCTCAATGAAGAGCTTTCCGGATGGAAGCTCCTGTTCGATGGTGAGACGACCAACGGATGGCGGAATTATCGCAAAGACAGCATCAGCAACGGCTGGGTCGTTGAAGATGGGGCTCTCGTCCGAAAGGACAAGGGAGCCGGCGATATCGTGACCGTCGACCAGTACGACGCCTTCGAGCTGCTGCTCGATTTCAAAGTCACTCAGGCCGCCAACAGCGGCCTGATGTTCCATGTTCAGGAAACCGAACCGGCTCCTTATCACACCGGCCCGGAAATCCAGATTCAGGATAACGTCGACGGCAAAGATCCTCAGCACGCCGGCTGGCTGTATGGACTCTATCCACCCCGCAAAGGCCGGGATTCCGACAAGCCGGTCGACGCCACGCGCCCGGCTGGAGAGTGGAACCAGCTCTTCGTGCGGATCTCTCCTGAGAACTGCACCATCATGCTGAACGGCGTGTTGTACGCCGCGTTCCAGAAAGGGAACGCCGACTGGGACAAGAAAGTCGCTGCCAGCAAGTTCGCTCAATGGGAGAAGTTTGGAAAAGCCGGGAGCGGGCACATCTGCCTGCAGGACCACGGCGACGTCGTTTCCTTCCGGAACATTAAAATCCGCCCGGTCAGCAAGAGCAACGGCACTCCCAACATTGCAACGGGTGACCTGCCGCTGAAGATCGTCGAAGCGTTTCCAAACGTGACGTACGAAGGCTGGACTCCGGAAGATGCCGAGGGACGTCCCCAGGCATTCCGCGCCATTGTGGTCACCTATCCGGCCGATGATTCCAACCGGATTTTCGTCGGAGAACAGCACGGAGCCGTCTGGTCATTCGACAACAAGGCCGACACGGCCAGTGCGAAACTCGTTCTCGATATTCGTGATCGGGTGTCTTATAACGACAAGCAGAACGAAGAAGGCTTCCTGGGACTGACGGTCCACCCGAAGTTCAAAGAGAACGGGCACATCTATGTCTGTTACACCCCCAAATCGACATTGATGTCGCACGTCTCCCGGTTCACTCGCTCGAAGACGGACCCCAGTGTCTTCGACCCGGCCAGTGAAAAGGTATTGATCGCTCTGAAACAGCCATTCTGGAACCACAACGGCGGAACCGTCTGCTTTGGACCGGATGGTTATCTGTATGTCACCTTCGGTGACGGTGGAGCTGGAGACGATCCATTCGACAACGGGCAGAATCTGTCGAACCTGTTCGGCACCGTGCTGCGAATTGATGTCGACAACGAAGCGGATGGAAAAGCCTACGCGATTCCCAAAGACAATCCGTTCGTCGGCAAAGAGGGTGTCGCTCCCGAAATCTATGCCTATGGATTCCGGAACATCTGGAGAATGGCGTTCGATCGCGCCACCGGCCACCTGTGGGCCGGGGACGTCGGACAGAATCTCTGGGAAGAAATTGACATCGTCGTCAAAGGGGGCAACTACGGTTGGGCCCGCCGTGAAGGAACGCATCCGTTCGGCCGGAAAACGATCGCCGATTCCGAAGTGATCGACCCGGTCTTCGAATACGATCACACCGTTGGGAAGTCGATCACCGGGGGTCTCGTCTACCGCGGCAAGGCGCTGCCGGAACTGGTCGGAAAGTATGTCTACGCCGACTATGTCACCGGAAAAATCTGGGCGCTGCATTACGATGAAGCCGCCGGAAAAGTGATCTCCAACGAGGCCATTCCAGGACGAACGATGCCGGTGCTGTCCTTCGGGGAAGATGCGGAAGGAGAGATCTACTTCTGTATCGCCTCTCCAAACGCCCGCAGCCTGTTCAAGTTTGAAAAGAAATAACGGCTGTCGATTCTGACACGTTGATTCTCCAGGCACGAAGAGTGAAGGATCTCCTCCTTCTTCTTCGTGCCTGTTCTTTTTCGATTGTAATCCTGCAACAATTCCATTTGTCTCCCTGATTTTCGTGATCCGTCAGGAATCGGGGCTTGCCTGGAATGGACGCATTGGAAACACTGGAACAGGATTCTGTTCCGGCGAGATGCCATGATTTCGAAAACGGCGGAATATGCTCTGCGAACGGTCGCCTGGCTGGCCCGGGATGTGGCGCGTCCGGAATCGGCCGAACAGCTTGCAGAACGGACGAAAGTTCCCCGACGTTATCTTCACAAAGTCCTGCAGGATCTCGCCAAAGGGGGACTGGTCCTGTCGCGTCCCGGCCCGGGAGGGGGTTATTCCCTGTCCCGCAACCCGGACGGCATCACGATCCTCGATGTCGTCAATGCCGTCGCCCCGCTGGAACGGATTCGGCACTGTCCGCTGGGACTTCCTTCCCACACCCGTCTCTGCCCGCTGCATCGGGAACTGGACGCCGCATACGCCGCCACCGAACAGGCGTTCGCCCGAGTGACGATTGGTACTCTCCTGCGTTCGACCAGCGAGATTGTCCCGTTGTGTGATGTTCTGCGGGCGGAACTCCCCGGCGAATCACCCCCCTGACGCGACCGAAGAGGTCACCGAAGCCGTGCTTCCCAACCGTATAGATTAGCTTTTGTCTGTACTGGAATTGCAAAATTCACTCACCAGGAAGTAGTGGCACGACGCGGGAATGCCGATTATAATTCCCATCGGACAGTGCTGATCCGTTTTGCCGCCAGCAGGTCTTCCGCTTCTTCAACTCGTTTGAGGCGGAACTTGATGCCGGGTGGAAAACGTCAGTACGGTCAACCGTCTCCGACGAGGTACGTTCCTCCGGCGGGAACATGAGCGCAGCAGCCATCCCTGTCCCACCATCAATTGCAAGAGCGTTTCTCCAACGTGCCCCTTGCAGACAACAGGCGAACTGATGATGTCCAGAACCGCATCCCACTTCTGTCAAGGACCACTCTCGACGGCCCCCCTGAAGCGACGGGAGTTCATGAGTCTCGGACTGGCCGGATTCGCCAGCCTGAGCTGGCCGGGACTGATGCGTCTTCGGGCCGAATCTGCTGTCCAGACACAGCGGGAGAAAACGGCCGTCATCCTGGTCTGGCTCCCCGGCGGTCTCTCTCACATTGACACGTTCGATCCGAAACCGGACAGCGGCAGCGAGTATCGAGGACCATTTCGAACCATCTCGACGGCAATTCCAGGCACGCAATTTACCGAACTGGTTCCCCGTCATGCCGCGATGGCCGACAAGTTCACAGTGCTGCGATCAATGTATCAGTATGCGGCCGGTCACCCGGCCGGGTCGATGCAGCTGCTGAGTGGCGACCCTGATACCCGGGACAAGCCGAAGCCCAAGCTCCCGGACTGGATGTCTGTCGCGGCCTATCTCCGGGCACAGCAACCGGGGCGGTCCAATCCACTGCCGAATTACATCGGGGTCAATCCGCCGCTGGAGTACAACGGGCCGGCCTATCTGGGGAATGCCTTTTATCCGTTCAACGTCTCCAATGATCCCAATCTCCCGAACTTTCAGGTTCCCAATGTCGGGCTGTCTGATCTGGCGGAAGCCTCCCGTCTCGGGGACCGTGTGACATTGCGGGCGAGTCTGGATCGGATGGAACGCACATTCGATCGAGCCAGGGAGCTGGATGCACTCGATGAGTTTGAAACTCAGGCGATGTCCCTGCTCACCAATCCCCAGGCCCGTGAAGCATTCGATCTCAGCAAGGAAGATGACGCCACACGTGACCGTTACGGCCGCAACCGCTGGGGTCAGCAGCTGCTGCTGGCACGGCGCCTCGTGGAAGCGGGAGTCGAGATCGTCACGAGCCAATTGAGCGGTGAACTGTGCGGGCGCGTCGGGAACTGGGATGACCACTCTGTGAATCATCACATTTTCGATGCGCTCCGATTCCGTTCGGCAGCCTATGATCAGGCCTGTATGGCGTTGATCGAAGACCTCTTCATTCGCGGACTCGACAAACGGGTCATGGTCTGTATCACCGGCGAATTCGGTCGAACCCCAAAGATCGAATACAACCGCAGCACCGGCGCGGGAAATGCCAGCGGTCCAACCGGGACCATTCAGCCGGGACGGGATCACTGGCCGCGAGCCTTTTCTAATATCTGGGCGGGAGGAGGCATTCGTCCCGGTCAGGTCATTGGAGCCACCGACCGGCGCGGGGAAGATGTCATCGAACGCCGATATGGCCCGCATGATTTTCTCGCCACACTCTACCGGCATCTGGGAATCGATTCGTCCCATGTCATGATTGAAGATCTGAATGGGCGTCCGACTCCGATTGTGGACAACGGCAAACCGATTCCGGAACTCGCATCACAGGTGACCGCATGAGGTGCATGATCAGATTCATGTGCCTGATCGTGCTCTGGGGAATCGGTTCATACGGTCAGGCACAAGAGACACCCTCTGAGTTGAGCTTCATCAATGATGTCGCTCCGATCCTGACGAAGGCCGGCTGCAACACCGGTCCCTGCCATGCGAAAGCCGGCATGGGGCAGAATGGATTTCGCCTGTCCCTGTTCGGATTCGAATCGGCCGAGGATTACGAACATATCGTGAAAGAAGGGCGCGGGCGCCGGATTTCCCCGCTGGCCCCTGAGCAGAGCCTGCTGCTGGCAAAGGCGACCAACACCGTTCCCCATACCGGCGGGAAACGGCTGGATGTGGACTCCGAGCAGTACCAGCGACTCGTGCAGTGGATCTCGGAAGGAATGCGCTACGGTTCCGACTCCGACCCGAAACTCCTGTCCATCGACGTCCATCCCCGGCAGGCGGTGCTGTCTCCACAGGGGACGCAGCAATTGAAAGTTCTGGCCCGCTATTCCAATGGAACCGAGCGGGACGTCACACCACTCGCGGTCTATGAGCCGAACGACAAAAGCATGGCGAAAGTGACGGAGACGGGAGAAGTTCACGTCTTCGATGTCCCCGGCAACGTCGTCATCATGATCCGTTATCAGGGGATGGTGAACGTGTTCACGGCCAGCCTGCCCTTGGGGGCTCCGGTCGAGAATCTGCCGCCCGCCAGAAATTTTGTCGACGAACTGGTCTTTGCGAATCTCAGTCGGCTGGGCATCCCCCCGTCACCGGTCTGTGATGACGCGACGTTTCTGCGCCGGGTTTCGATCGATATTGCAGGACACATTCCCACACTCGCTGAAACCGAAGCGTTTCTTTCCGATCCCGATCCGGGGAAACGGGACGCGTTGATTGAATCCCTGCTGACTCATCCCGGTTATGCCGACTACTTCGCCAACAAGTGGTCAGCACTGCTGAAGAACCGCCGCGACGAGACCAGCGATAAAACATCGAACTTTGCATTCCATTCCTGGTTGCGTGACAGTCTGCTGGAGAACAAACCGTTCGACCAGCTGGTCGCGGAACTCCTCGGCGCGACCGGAGACGTTGTCGAGAATCCCGCGGTAGCCTGGTACAAACGGGTGAAACAGCCTCAGGAACAGCTGGAGGATGTCGCCCAGTTGTTTCTGGGAGTTCGAATGCAGTGCGCGCAGTGTCATCATCATCCGTTTGAACGCTGGAGCCAGGAAGACTATTACCGCCTCGGCGCGTTCTTCTCCCAGGTGGGGCGCAAAGCGACGACGACTGCCGGGGAAGACATCATTTTCCATCGTCGGGGAGTGGCCACAGCGCAGAACAAGAAAACGATGGAGATGGTGACTCCCGCCGCTCTGGGAAGTCCGCCGCTGGAGATTCTGCCGGATGAAGACCCACGGCTTTATCTCGCGAACTGGATGTCGGAACCGGACAATCCCTTCTTCGCCCGGGCGCTGGTGAACCGTTACTGGAAGCATTTCTTCAAGAAGGGGATTGTAGACCCGGAAGATGACCTGCGGGATACGAATCCCCCCTCGAACCCCGAGTTGCTCGACGCTCTTGCGGAACATTTCATCAAGAGTGGCTATGACCTCAAGGAGATTGTCCGCGTCATCACCCAGTCGAAGACCTACCAGCTCAGCTCAGTGGCCAATGAATGGAACGCGATCGACTCGCAGAATTACTCGCGATACTACCCCCGGCATCTCACTGCAGAAGTGCTGCTGGACAGCATTGACCACGTCACGGGATCAACGTCGAGCTTTCCGGACGTTCCGGCAGGAACTCCGGCCATCGCGCTGCCGGATAACAGCTACAACAAGTCTTCGTACTTTCTCTCTGTCTTCGGTCGTCCTGGCGGTGCGAGTGTCTGTGAATGCGAACGGCTCGACAGCTCGAGCCTGTCACAGAGTCTGCACCTGATCAACAGCGGGGAAATGCGGCAGAAGTTATCCGTGAATCAGGGGACTGCGTTTCAGTTGTCACAAAATCAGAAGACGGCGGCGGAGAATCTCCGCCACCTGTATCTGCTGGCTTTTTCACGCGAACCGTCACCTGAAGAACTGCAGGTCGCCGAAGCCTATCTTGCCCGGCAGAAGCTGGACGGCAATGGCAATCCGATCGACCCGCAGGCTGGTTTGCGGGGTGCCTATGAGGACCTGATCTGGGCGCTGATCAATACGAAAGAGTTCCGATTCAATCACTGATTCCGTCTGACCGACGGTGCATCTCCCGTCGGCGGCAAATGTGGATGGTTCGTTCCATCCTGGACACGATCCTGGGGATTCTGTCCCTGAATCAAAACCTGATCGAGAGAGTCATGCGTCGAACTCGAACCCTCGCGGGAGTGTGTGCAGGATTTTTCCTTTTAGGAAGCACACTGTCGGCCGTTGCACAACAGGTTCTGCTGCCGGCTCCGCGCCTGCTGACAACGATGCCGATGGGAGGACAGACCGGCACAACGGTCAACATGAAAGTGACCGGGCAGTCACTGGACGGAGATGTCGAGCTCCTCTTTTCCGAGAGCCGGATCACTGCGGTCCCGGAGCGAACTCCCACTGGTGAACGGATTCCGAACCAGTTCACCGTCACGATTCCTGCCGATGTTCCGGAAGGGGTTTATGAAGCCCGGGCCCTGACCAGACTGGGCCTTTCCTCATCCCGTGCGTTTACGGTGGGGGCGTTGCCGGAACTCAATCAAGGGGAGGGAAACACGACTCTCGAAGCCGCGATGGAACTGCCGCTCAACGTGGTCTGCAACGCCCACACAACGAGTAAAGGTGTCGACTTCTTCAAGTTTTCCGTCGATCAGAAAACCCGGTTGACGGTCGAAGTCGCAGCCACGCGGATCGACTCCCGGTTGAAGCCGGTTCTGATGATTGCGGATGCCCAGGGACGGGATCTCGTCGCGGACCGCCGCAACGGATTTCTGGACTGGACCGCGCCCCAGGCCGGAACCTATGTCATCAAAGTCCATGGCCTGACCTATGAAGGAGGGGCCGAATCTTTCTACCGACTGGTGTTGCGGTCGGTTTCAGAGCAGGGGATCGCCCAGCGGCACCCGACCACTGAGCGAGTGAACACCCTCTCCATTCCGACCACTCTCGCGCAGTCCAACCCCATTCCGGAAGCAGAACCGAACAACAAGCCGGATGCTGCGCAAAAGATCTCACTGCCATGTGACATCGCCGGTGCCTTCTTTCCCAACGCGGATGTGGACACCTTTGAATTCACCGCAAAAAAAGGGGAGGTCTGGTGGGTGGAAGTGGTCTCCGAACGGCTTGGTCTTCCCACTAATCCGTTCGCTCTGATTCAGCAGGTCGTCAAAACCGGTGAGACCGAGAACGCAGTGGATCTCATCGAATTCAATGACCTCCCGAGCCCTGTTACGTTGTCAACGAACGGCTACGCCTACAACGGTCCTTACTACGATGTCGGAACGGCCGACCTGCTCGGGCGACTCGAGATCAAAGACGACGGCACGTACCGCATTCAGCTTCGTGATCTGTTCGGCGGAACCCGACGGGATCCCCGATGCACTTATCGTCTGATCATTCGTCAGGCGGAACCGGATTTCGCCGTCGCCGCCTGGGCGATGCACATGGAGCTTCGCAACGGAGATCGTGATGCTCAATCCAAGCCCGTCGCATTGCGGGGGGGCGCGACCATGATTTTTGAAGTGGTCGCTGTGCGGAAAGACGGGTTCGACGGACCGATCCAGATCCGCATGGAAGAACTCCCGATCGGAATGAGTGCGGCCGGGTTGACGATTCCCGCCGGGAAGCCCTCCGGCTTTCTTCTGATTACCGCTGAGGAAGGGGTGTCCACCGTGATCGGGACGCCGAAAATTCTTGCCCAGGGTGACATCAATGGAACTCCGGTTGTGCGTCCGGTCCGTCTGGCCTCCGTGGCCTGGCCCGTCAGAGATGCAACATCTGAAGGGGCTCCTCATCCCCGCCTGATGCGGGATGTCGCCGTATCGATCACGTCCGAGGAACTGGCACCGCTCACCATTGCACCAGCCGGTCCGATCACGGCTCAGGAGAATGAAAAGCTGACGGTCCCGTTGACACTCACCTGGCGGGGAGAGTTCTCGGGAGCATTGAAGCTGTCTCCCAAGGGAGCGGGATTCGAGAAAGTCAAACCGGTCGACGTCACACTCAACAGTCCAACGCTGGATGTTCCGGTCGACCTGGCGGAGCTGAAACTGGCGCCTGGAGAATATGTGTTCACCATGGTCGGCGGGCTGGTCGTCAAGTACCGGGATGCGCTGAGTGCCGTTCAGGCAGCCACTGACGAACTGAACGCGGTCACGGCCGAGATCACCGCGTTAACATCCAGTTCCGAAGACGCCACGGCTGCAGTGGCCGCTGCCTCCCCGGAAGAGAAACCGGCCGCCGAACAGGTCGCCGCCGACGCGGCAGCCCGACTCAAACAGGCCCAGGAGAAAAAAGCAGCCTGCGAAAAGAAACTCAAAGCTGCAACGGATCGGGCGGCCCCGAAAGAGATCGTTGACATCGTCGTTTCAGAACCGATTCATCTGCGGGTCACCCCTGCGGAGGCCAAATAATGCGTTCCAATCAGGATGCCGGCAACCCTGTCCGGAGAACAGAGTCTCTTCTGTTTCGGATCTGTTACATCGCGCTGTCTGTTGCCGGACTGGTCGGACAGTCAGCGACACCGGCCTGCGCGGACGTGGACTTCTACCGGGATGTCTACCCGATTCTGAAAGCGAACTGCATCGCCTGTCACAACAAGACGACCAGTGAGTCGTCATTGAATCTGGAATCGCCGGAGTTTCTGCGAACAGGAGGAGACTCCGGGCCGGGTGTCGTCGCCGGGGATGCGGCACAGAGTCTCGTCTTTCAGGCATCGCAGACGGGTGGCGAGATCGTCATGCCGCCAGAGAAGAACTCGGTTGGAGCCAGAAGCCTGACGGAGAATGAACTCAAAATTCTGGCGGAATGGATCAACTCCGGCGCAAAAGATTCCGTTCGCGCAGCACAGAAAGTGGTCTGGCGATCACTTCCGCCCACAGTTCACCCGATCTACTGCGTGGATGTGACGGGTGACGGACGCTGGGGCGCGGCCGGTCGCGGAAATCAGGTTGCCATCTATGACCTCGCAACTCAATCATTCTCCACGTTGTTGAACGATCCCGCACTGGTGGGGCAAACGCCGCAGCAGCAGGTGCGTTCGCATCAGGGGATGGTTCAGTCTGTCGCATTCAGCCCGGATGGCACTCGCCTGGCGTCCGGCAGTGATCGTGAAGTGAAACTCTGGCGCCGTGATCCGTCCCCCGCCATCACGTTCCCGGTTCCCGGCGTTCCCGATGTTGTCGATCGACTTTTGACTCCTGACGGCCGCCAGTTGCTGATGGACCAGTCCGGCTCTCTGCATCTTGTCGATCTGAAAACGGGAGCAGTGCAGAAGTCGACCCCAGGCGTCGCTCCAGGTCCGTCCCGGATTCTCTGCTTCTCACCGGAAACACAGATTGTTGCAGTCGGTCTCGAAGCGAATCAGATTGTTCTGTGGAATCTGAAAACAGACTCGCAACTGGAACCGCTGACAGTTCCGCAGCCGACCCGCATGGCCGTCTGGTGTGCGAACGGGACGCTTCTCGCCGTCGCAGGTGAGGATCAGTCGATCCGGATCTGGTCTCTCGAAGATCTCTCCTCCGGCGGGACGCCGGCCGGCCGTGAACTGTCGGCCACGTCGAAGATTCTTTCACTGATGTCGCTGCAGAATCCGGATCGCATTCTGGCCGGATGCGAGAATGGAACGGTGACAGTGTGGAACCTGGGAGATGGTCAACAGCAGACGTCGTTCTCCATCAACGGTGCGAACGGCTTTGCCGTTTCTGCGGATCAGAATTTCGTTGTGGCGGGATGCCGGGATGGAATCACCCGCCTGGCAGAGCTCGCTTCCGGAAAAGTCGTTCTGGAACTGAAGGATGATCTCGAGAGTCGTGGTCGAATGGCAGCGATTCAGTGGCGACTCGACGTCACGGCACTGGAACTGGAATATCAGAAGAAGGAAGTCACCCGTCTGACCGCGGCCAACAAATCGCTTGACGGTGTATTCAAGAAGGTCAACGAAACGATCGACGCCCTCAATCAGATCCTGCCGGACCGCCGGAAGCAGGCGGACGACGCGGCAGCGGCAAAGCAGACGGCACAAACCGAAGTGGATCAGATCACGGAAAAAATTCGCCAGCTCCCGGCTGAGATGAAGGATGCCGAACTCGAGAAGCAATTGCAGGCTGCTCAGCAGGCCCTGATGAAAGCGGCCGGAGTGGACTCGACAAAGCAGAAGGAACTGCAGACGTCGGAAATCCATCTGAACGACGCGACCAATGAACTGATGGTGGCCACCGCCGCACAGCAGAAGAACAACGAGTTCCTCACAGCCGCCAATCAGGGAACCGAAACGGCTCAAAAAGAGATTGATCAGGCGAAAGGAGAACTGGAGGTTCTTCAGAAGTCGCTGGCAGACCGGCAGGTGTTTCCTGTCGCCGTCGCCTGCTCAGCAGATTCCCGTTTCATCGCCGCCGTGTTCAACAATGGAGAGCAACGGGTCTGGGGACGCTCCAGCGGCCAGCCGGTTCTGTACGTCCCCGGTGAACAGCCGGTTGAAGGAGATCGTGTCGTCCAGGCGTCCATCAGGCCACTTCCGTCCGGAGAGTTTCTTCTTGATCTGAGCGGAAAGCCCATCTCAACACTTCAGACGGGAAGCGAGTGGTTTCTTGAACGCACGCTGGGGGGTGACGATCAGCCGGGAGTCTTCGTCGATCGGGTGAATGCCCTGCAGTTCAGTCCCGACGGAACACGTCTGGCCGCTGGAGGGGGAGACCCGTCACGGTCAGGAGACGTCAGCCTGTGGGACGTGGAATCCGGAAACCGCATGGCAACCTGGAACGATCTCCATGGGGATTCCGTTCTGACTCTCGCGTTTTCTCCCGACGGAACCCGCCTGGCGACGGGTGCCGCTGACAAACTGGTGAAAGTGACGGAGATCACGTCAGGTCAACCGGTCTGGACTCTCGAAGGACACACGCATCACGCACTCGGAGTCGCATTTCGCGCCGACGGCCGTGTTCTGGGAAGTGCCGGCGGAGATGCCGCCGTTCTGCTCTGGGATCTGCAGACGGGTGAACGCATCCGCAAAGTGACCGGCTGGACGAAAGAGGTCACCGGAATTCGCTTTCTCGGCGCGGGTGCCGGATTCGTCACGTCTTCCGGGGACAATCTGGTTCGCCTTCTCAACGAACAGGGGGGAGAAGTGCGCGCGATCAGGAACCTGCCGGACTTTCTGCATTCGATCGCAACACCGACCGACGGCCGCTTCTTTATGGCAGGTGGAGAAGACGGCGTTCTGCGCTGCTGGAACGCCACCGATGGGCAGGAATTTTTCACCGATTCTGTCTCGTCATCACCCTCGCGCAAATGATGCCGGCCAGATCGCACGGTATTCGGTTCTCCCGATCGATTGGGCAAGTCGCTGTCTCGTAATTTTGCGTCATGCGGAATTGACAATACATCAACGCAATCTTTAGTATCGATGCGTTCAGCTTTTGCTCGGCGCTCTTTTTCGGTTTTCAGCATTTCCTGCACTGAGAATACTCCGCTGTTTCCGTGGCGGTTGCTTCAAATCGCGTTATCGAGATTCTTCCAGGAGTGAGCATGTCTACCCCCCCCCCCCGATTTCCTAAATTAACATCGCCGTTTCGAATCAGACAAAGTCGTTTTCGTCTCTCGTCGGGGTTCACGCTGATCGAACTCCTGGTCGTGATTGCGATCATTGCCATTCTGATCGCCCTGCTGCTGCCTGCGGTTCAACAGGCACGCGAAGCGGCTCGTCGGGCGGAGTGCAAAAACAAGCTGAAACAGTTCGGCCTGGCCATGCACAATTACCATGACACTTTCGGGATGTTTTGCTGGCTCCGTGGGGGAACAGGGAATGGCCGGAGCACGGCGGATGCCTGCAGAAATGAGAACACGATTAACGGTCTGGTGTTCCTGCTTCCCTATCTGGATCAGGCCCCCCTCTACACTCAGATCTCCGTGAGTCGGACGGCATCGATTGGAGGCTGTACCGCAACGACCATTGAAGCATTCGGACCTCCCAGAGATTTCTCTTACTTCGCCTGGGGTACACGGCTTCCGGTGTTTTTATGCCCCTCTTCTCCCGAAGGAACCCGATATAACAATAATGGTTTTTTCCAGGGACAGCGTGATTATGGAATGTCCATGGGAGATACGATTACAGGGAATGCCGGGACTGATCCTTATGGAACTCCCCGTCCAACGCGAGGAATTTTCGGCCATTTAACATCAACGCGCATTCGCGACGTGACGGACGGAACAAGCAACACCGTGATGATGGCCGAAAAGGCAAAAGGGGGAACTCCCAGCCAACACAAGGGATTTGGGGCACAGTCGGTGACCAACCTTGGAACAAACCCAGCAGGCTGCCGGGCCAGGATCAATGCGGACGGTACTTGGGCGAGCGGGACAACACCACAGGAGTCCCGCCCATTAGGATCCCTATGGCATAGCGGACTGAGTGCACATGCCGGCGTGAATCTGGTTCTGCCGCCGAACAGCCCAACATGCCTGGCTGATGCTTATGGCGATTCCTATGCACTCTCAAGCGCTCAGAGTTATCACACTGGCGGTGTTCATGTGGTGATGGCGGACGGAGCCGTTCGATTTATTTCAGAAAACATTAATACCGGAAGCTTGAGCAGCGCAGAAGTCACGACGGGACCGAGTCCTTATGGAGTCTGGGGAGCTCTGGGCACAAAAGACGGAGCCGAAACGATCGGTGAATACTAGACCAATTTGGTCGATCATGTGGCCGCGAAGAACGCCTTTCCCTCAATGAAACATTGAGTTTCCACGAGCCAGTACGTCACATGAATGACGAAACCGCTCTAGAACAGTTTGCTCGACCATGTGCCCGGCGTTTCCTCAATCAAAACTGGCGTCGGCCCAAACAACACGGGCAGGTACCTGGTCAAGCAGACAGCTCGAGAAGCTTCAATTCTGAAATTTCGAGTTGGCGGATCGAATCGAGGCAGATCTCCATCTTATCGCCTGCAGAATAAGCAAACCTCTTTTGAAATGGCTCCAGTATCCATCTGAGACATCTCAGCCACACTCCTGGGGCGAACGTCTTTACTGTGATTCCCAGACATCCGTGCGGAGGCCAACGGAACGTGTTCGGATTTCATTCAAATCGACTGGCACTGGCAATTGCCGGATTTGCCTTGATGTGTGCTCCAGCGTGTCAGAAATCCTCTGAGACGACAAAGGCACCTGTCGCAATTTCCGGAAGAGTGGACCATGCAGGAACACCCGTCCCGAAAGGGCGCATCGAGTTCGAACCGGACAAAAAAGAGGGGAATTCCGGATCGACGGTCACAATCCCGATTGAAGGAGGGCTTTACTCCTCTCCTGCCGGCCAGGGGCCTTTGAAAGGCGCGCACATCATCAGAATTTATGGCTTTGACGGAGTGTCTCAGTCGAATGCTCCCGACGGTCGCCCTTTGTTTCCCGTCTATTCCAATACGCTGGATATTCCGGCGGGAAAACTCATCTTCAATTTTGATGTCCCAACATCAAAATAACCCCTGCCGCTGGCCGATCTTTGCGCGTCTCCTCTGACTGATCGCAAGCCGATCACGGAGTTGTTGTCGCAACAGACAATATAAAATCTGCCTGATGGGTGGACAACCTTCTCATCCTCTCCCAGAATCAGGTCCCCTGCAATCTCCCGGTTTTGAAGATCCCACAGGAGACTTCCCCGCCATGACTCCTTCCCGTCTCGTGCCGGCACTGATGCTGGCGTTGATGTTGCCTGCGATCGTCTTCGCGGCAAACGATGTCCCCTTGCCGTTGCGGAAAGGGGACCATGTCACACTGATCGGGAATACGCTCCCGGACCGGATGCAGCATGACGGGTGGCTGGAAACACTGATTCAGCTGCAGCATCCCGGGTTGGAACTCGTTTTCCGGAATCTCGCGTTCCCCGGCGATGAAGTGGACACCCGGCCACGTTCCGACAGTTTCGGAACCCCCGACGAATGGCTGACGAAGACGGAAACCGACATCGTCTTCGCGTTCTTCGGGTACAACGAATCATTCGCCGGTGAAGCCGGATTGCCGAAGTTCCGGGAGCGCCTGCTGAAATTCATCAATGCGACACTCGCAGCAAACTACAGTGGAAAAGGGACTCCCCGGCTGGTCCTGTTTTCTCCTCTTGCGCATGAAGACCTGAACAGCCCGCACTTGCCGAATGGTCAGGAACGAAATGTCGTTCTGGAGCAGTACACGCACCTGATGCGCGATGTTGCCCGAGACAAGGGAGTTCCCTTTGTTGACCTGTTCCATCCGTCTCTTGAACTGTATGGACGAACGGCAGAGCCGCTGACGATCAACGGGGTGCATCTGACTCCGGAAGGAAACCGACTCATTGCGGAAGTGATCGTGCGCTCACTCTGGGGGGGAGAGACCACCATCGATCCTGTGAAACGGGAACATGTGCGCGAAGCCGTCGTCGACAAGAACTTCCGCTGGTTTAACAACTATCGGGCCATCGACGGATACAACATTTACGGAGGACGTTCGAAGCTGGCCTGGTTCGGGCAGAGCAATGCCGACGTCATGAAGCGGGAACTGGAGATCTTCACAGCTCAGACCGCCAACCGGGATCGTCAGATCTGGGCCCGTGCTCAAGGAAAAGATCTGGTCGTCGACGACAGCAATACTCCACCTGAAGTTCCGGTGCAGACCAACCAGCCGGGTCCGCTGCCGGACGGCAAGTATCCCTTCCTGGGAGGAGTGGAAGCGATTGACAAGATGCAACTGGGAGCCGGCCTGAAGATCAATCTCTTTGCGTCAGAAGAGATGTTTCCGGATCTGATCAAACCCGTGCAGATGGCCGTCGATACGGATGGCCGGCTCTGGGCGGCAACCTGGCCGACCTATCCGCACTGGAATCCCAACGAACCGCTGAAAGACAAAATCGTCATTCTGCCGGATGACAACGGGGATGGAAAAGCGGACAAGCTCATTGTCTTCGCTGACAACCTGAACAGCATCACCGGATTTGAATTCTGGGGAGGCGGCGTGCTTGTCGCCGCCGCGCCGGAGATTCTGTTTCTCAAAGACACGGACGGCGACGATCGGGCGGACCTGAAGATCCGGATGCTGCAGGGAATCTCTTCTGAGGACTCACACCATACGGCCAACTCGTGTGTGATCGGGCCTGACGGAGGCCTGTACTTCTCGCGCGGCGTTTTCCACGTCGACAATATGGAAACGCCGACCAGGACATTCCGCTCGACGCGTGATGGAGTGTACCGGTTTGATCCACGCACATTTGAAGTGACGTTCGTTCATCCGATCGGCCCGAATCCACACGGGAACGCCATCGATCAATGGGGTTATCAGTTTGCGACGGACGGAACTGGCGGAGCCGGAAGTTACGTCTCCATCGGAAAGGGAGTCGCGCCTGCGAAAGAGTGGTATCGGCGGCGAGTCCGACCGGTTCCAGCAACCGGATTTCTGTCCAGCAGTCTGTTTCCGCCGGAGTTCAACGGGAACTTTCTGATCTGCAATTCGATCGGGGTCCTGGGGGTGTTGCGTCACCGTGTCGAGTATGACGGGGCTGATATCAACGCCGTGGAAATGGAACCGATCCTGCTCTCCTCCGATCCCAACTTTCGCCCCACCGATGTCGAAGTCGCCGGGGACGGGGCACTCTATGTTTCGGACTGGTGTAATCCGCTGATCGGGCACATGCAGCACAACATCCGCGACCCAAACCGGGACCATATTCACGGCCGGATTTATCGAATCACCTACGACGGAAAAACCCACCCGCAGCCCCTCAAGATGAAGGGGAAACCGATCCCGGAAGTGCTGCAGGCGTTCACCGTCCCGGAAAACGGTGTGCGCTATCGTGCCCGACTGGAGTTGAGCGGCCGGAAGACGGATGACGTCGTCGCGGCATTGAAGACCTGGACGGCGGGAATTTCTCCAGACAGTCCGACAAACGAACAGGCACTGCTGGAAGCGCTCTGGACGTTCGAAGAACATCGTGTTCCGAATCTTGAGCTGTTGAAGAAAGTGGCCTCGGCCACAGAGCCACGTGTTCGCGCCGCGGCCATCCGCACGCTGGGACACTGGGCCGGAAACGTGACCGAATGGGAATCGCTCCTGCTGGCAGCGGCTGATGATGCAGAACCTCTCGTTCGGGCAGAAGCACTGAAAGCCGCCGTCTCACTGGGGGGACCGACGGCCGCGGAAGCCTTCTACCGTGTGGCCAGTCAGCCCACAGACGTTCAACTGAACTATGTATTGAAGTATGCCGGCGGACAGTTGAATCTGCCGCAGGCTCTGAATCAGGAGATCGCAGCCGGAACGCCACTTTCTCCGTCAGCTTATCGCTACGCCCTGGCACATGCGGATGTCGGCCAACTTTTGAAGTTGACCCCATCAGAAGAAATTTCACTGGCGATTCTGTCACGGGACAATGTTCCCGGCGCGGTCTTACGCCAGGCTTTATCTCAACTGGCGACGTTGCGTCAATCCGGTGAAACGGAACTGACACTCTCGCTGCTGGAAGAACAGGATGCCCGGCAACAGGAATCCAATCTTCCGGCGCTGGCCCAGCTGTTGCTGGAACAATCATCAGCGGAGCTCCGAAAATTCGCGGTACGGATTCAGCGGCTGGCCGAGAACAGCCAGACTCCGCGCGGACGTCAGACGGGATACGCGGCATGGGTACTGGCCGACGGCGGCGCTCAGAATGCTTTTGCCTCGGCATCCAAATCAAAGCCCGGCCTCGGAGATTTTCTGGCGGCGATCCCGGCAATCAGCAATCAGGAGATCCGTAACAAAACCTATCCACAGATTCGCCCGTTACTCTTCGAACTTCCGGCACATCTTCAGAAAGAACGAGGCCAGGAACGAATTGGCGACCATGGAATGCAGGTCGATGTGTTCAACACGCTGGGCCCCAATGTTGCCATCGAGACACTGGCGAACATGACTCCGGATGCGACGGGAACTTCCGGAAAATTCACACTCGATCTTCCGGAGCGAACCAAGTCGGCCGGTTACGCGTTGCGTTTTACCGGGACGGTGACAGTCGACCAACCCGGCAAGTACACATTCTTCATCAAGTCCGATGACGGATCCCGCCTTTATCTGAATGACAAGCTGTTGATCAACAATGACGGACCGCATGGTCCGGTCGAAAAGAACGGAACGGCTGATCTTCAAGCGGGGACCTACCCACTGGTCGTCACCTACTACAACGGAACCGGTGACTATGCATTCGAAGTCGCCTGGCAGGGACCGGGATTCGAAAAAGGAGCGATTCCCGAAGACCGGCTTTCACATGCCGGTGTGTCGACTCTGCATGACCTGGCAATTCAGACACTGACAGCGATCTCTGGCCATGACGCCGAGAAGTTTTCCGATCTGGCAGCACTCATCAAATCCGGACGCTCCCGCAGCAGTGCCATTCTTGCGCTTCTGCCCATCTCGGAAACGAGTGCCACACCAGAACAGCTGCAGTCGCTGGCAGAAAATCTGGTGGCCTATCTCAGTGAGATTCCAGCCGCGTCCCGCACCGGGGCCAACGCCAATGCCGCGACGGTCTTGACGAAGCGTCTGTCAGAAAAACTGCCTGATGCCCAGAAGCAGGCGATCCTGTCACGACTGCAGAATCTGGATGTCCGAATCATCACCATTGATACCGTTCCGGAACGGATGATCTACGACAAAGAACGCCTCGTTGTCCAGGCAGGCAAGCCGGTTGAGTTTGTGTTCTCGAACTCGGACAACATGCCGCACAACTTCTGTATCGTTTCACCCGGCGCGTTAGAGGAAGTGGGACTGCTGGCCGAAGCGACGGCTCAGGAGGCCGACGCGATGGCCCGTCAGTACATTCCGAAATCCAAACATGTCCTTCTGGGGAGCCGGCTGGTGCAGCCCGGGCAGACTCAGCGCCTCTCTTTTGAAGTCCCGACCACTCCGGGAGTTTATCCTTACGTCTGCACTTATCCTGGACATTGGCGCCGGATGTTTGGAGCCCTGTACGTCATCCCGGCCAACGAACCGGATCAGGAGGCCGCCGTCGCAGCGCTGGTTCCGCAGGACGAACTCGTCAAACTGCTGCAGCGGAATACCGAATGGAAGTATGACATGCTGTCCGGGCCGGCTGCACATGTCGCGATGGGACATACTCCGCGCTCGTTCGCGGTCGGGAAGGAACTCTTTAAGGTCGCCGCCTGTGTGGGTTGCCATCGTCTCAATGGAGAAGGCTCGACCATCGGCCCGGACCTGACCCAACTCGATCCGAAATTGACGTTCCAGGAAGTTCTGCGAGACGTACTGGAGCCGTCCTGGCGGATCAATGAGAAGTTTGCCTCGCACTCCTTCGCTCTGGAGAATGGTCAAGTGCTGACCGGGCTGGTCGTCTCCGAAACCGACGACGAAGTGAAGCTGCTGTCGAACCCGCTCGCCCCGGATCTGCCGACGACGATTCGAAAGAGTGATATCGACGAGCGGACCGCATCCAAGGTCTCGATCATGCCGATGGGGGTCTTAAATAAACTGACAGAGGATGAAATCTTCGACCTGATGACGTACGTCTTCGCGAGAGGAAAGAAGGACCATCCGCTGTACCAGTCCCATGCAGGTCATCACCATTAGACCGGTTCGGTAGTTCCCAGTTTGCCAGCGAAGAATGGCGAGGGGGGAGGGATCAGGATTCAGGGGGCAGAAAAGACCGGGAAAGTCCTGCATTTCCGATCCACTTTCACCCTCAGCGGGACAAACTGGGAAGTACTGAGTTCGGTCGATCCTGTGGCCGCGCAGCGAGGTTTTCGACGGAAGAAATGCTGGGACCCGCGCGGCGGGGACGTCTGACAGGTTTTACGAAAACGCTCTAATAAATCCCCATGGAAATGATGCACACAATCAACGGAAAGAAGAGTGCCACAACAGCGCCCGGAAGCGCGCCGATGGAAATGGACCAGTAGGCATTGGACGACCAACGGAATAAACAAATCCGGCGACGCCACCCAGGAGCATCGCATCACCGACCATCAACGGTTTATCCAACAACTTGAACAGGTTGGCCATCCATTTCCTTCCGTCGTACACAACAGGAACTCGCGTACACGTCATCCGAGTGGATGCAATCAACAACAGGCTGGTCCATTTCAGGTTGATTGCCTGAAACGTACCAGCCTGAAGAAGAGATCGAGCTGACGAAGAGTCGTTTACTTTTTCTGTGAACTTGTACTCCGAATCAGTGAAAGCCGTTCACTTTACGAACATCATGTCGCTTGATTACAGCCCCGGCCTGGGAGGCATCACGGGATCGTGAAAGTATAAAACCCCTGTCGTTTTCACATTCCGTTTAAACACTTTGTCTCCACAGGTCGCGTACAGAATGTTCCGGGCCGGGCCGCCAAAGACGACATTCGCCAGCGGGCCCTGATGCGGTTTCTCAATAATCAGGTTCACGCGCCCCGGCTGATCCAGCACCTGCAGTCCGAAGCGAGAACAGACATAGAGATGTCCGATGGTGTCGACCGCCAGTCCGTCCGCTCCGCTGCGACGGGCATCGTCCGGGAGATGGAGCCAGCCATACGGCTGCTTGTAGGCGAGCGATCCATCCGGTTGAATCTGGAACGAAATCGTCATCCGGCCCGCCGAATCCGCAACGGTCAGCAGTGTCTGATCCGGTGAGGCGATGACGCCGTTGGGGGTCTCGATTCCGGTATCGACGACTTTCTTTTCCCCCTGTGTATTGAACCACCAGACTTTCTTGGCGGAGGGTTCCGTAACGTATCCCTGTCCGTTTTTCAGCAGGACCAGATCGTTTCCGGCGATGCCATCGACGACGTCTTCCTTCGTTCCGTCTGCAGTAAAGCGGATAATTTTCGAAGCGCCGGACTCACAGCAATAGAGTTTGCCGTCGCCGCCGAAGATCAGACCGTTCGGGCGGCTCAATCCGTCCTTGAACAGAGTCACCTGACCGTCGAGCCCGATCTTGTGAATCTTCCCTTCCGGGATATCCGAGAAAAAGACTTCGCCCGCTTCATTGACTGCGGGGCCTTCTGTGAATTTGTGCCCGGAACTGACTTCCTGCCAGCCTTCCCCTTCGATCAGCACGTCCACGCGTCCTTTTTGCGGCGGACCGGCTTTCACAGGTTCCGGATAATTCTTCCAGATGAACCGCATCATGTCCGGCAGAATTTCCTGCACATGCTTATTATTATGCCCGCCGTCCCCCCAGCGATGCTCGACTTCATAACCTGCATAAGTGAGTGCTGTCAGCATTCCCAGGTTTGCCGTATACCAGTCTCCGGCATAGATGTTTAAGTCGCTGCTGCCGTCCTGCAGAAAAACCCGGATCGGCTTCGGCTCTGTTTTGCGGATCAGAATCGGAAACTCATCAGCGCCGCGCAAGCCGACATAGGTTCCGATTCCGCTCAGAACCCGCCGGAACTGGTCAGGACGCTCCCAGGCGACATTGAACGCGCAGATGGCTCCGGAGCTGGAACCGCCGATTGCGCGATCGTTCGGGTCGTCACTGAGATTGTATTCCTTCTTCACTTCCGGCAGGATCTCTTCGATCAGAAACCGGGCATAGCGATCGCCAATGGCATCGTATTCAAAACTGCGGTTAAACCGCGGCTGTGCCTGCGGGTTCGCGGCAGGAACGACTCCCGGCTCAATGAAAATTCCGATCTGTGGAGGAATCTCTTTCTTATGGATCAGGTTGTCGAGCACCTGGATTGTTTTCCAACCGTTTGCGAGACCCAGTCCATCCTGCAGAACGAGCACACAGGTTTTCTTTTCCGGATCATATTGCGCGGGGACATAGATCCAGTACTTCCGGACCGTGCCGGGAAAGATCTCACTCTTCCATTCGATCGGGCCGACCACTTTTCCCTGTGGCACTCCCGGCTGCGGGAGAGAGTCTGCCGTGAGAACGACTTCTGGCTGGGCCGGTTTGGACTGTCCTTGCGCCTCGCTGACCTTGTCCAGCGAACTGGCGAGTGCCGTTCCGACCAGCAATCCAAAACACCATGACCTTCTGAGCTTCATACACATCTCCTGGGTAGAATCGATCGACAGTGGTGGCGTCGATTCTATGGATTCCCGACGACCGCTGCGAATCCGGGAGCGGCGAATTAAGAATTCGTCAGGTGGCACTACCAGCGTTCCACCGGTCCGTTTGGAACCGGGACATGCATGTCCGGCAGCAGTCCGGTTCTCTCTCCTCCCACCGGACCGGCGGCGTTGACCCGTTCGATCGCCTGACGAATTTCATCGATCGTCTCAGCAAGCTGAAACTGATGGCGCAGAGATTTGTGGACGCGCATCGCCTTCAGATACCAGTGTCCCATCTTGCGGAAACCGCGGACTGCCCGTTCGTCTCCCACCTGTTGCTGAAGATAGTGGAACTGGCGCTGCATCAACTGCAGCCGGTCGTCGAAATTGCCGGGTGGAGAAGACTGGCCTGTCGTTTCCCATTCGACGAGTTGCCGGAAAATCCAGGGATTGGCGAGGGCACCACGTCCGATCGAGATCCCGTGACAACCGGTCACTTCGAACATCCGCTGAACGTCGGCAATGTTCCGCAGGTCTCCATTGCCGATGACCGGAATTTTTTCGACCGCTTCGACGACCTGACGAATGCCATCCAGACTGACGGTGCCGGTGAAGCCTTGAGCACGGGTGCGTCCATGAATCGCGACGGCGACAATTCCAATCTGTTCGAATTCCCGGGCGAATCGGGGAGCGGTCAACTGCGTTTCGTCCCAGCCGAGCCTCATTTTCACCGTCACCGGGAGCCGAACTCCTTCGACGACGCTTTGAACGACGTGCAACGTGGCATCGGTCGAACACATCATCGCAGAACCGGCTCCGCCGCCGACAATCCGGTGGACCGGGCATCCCATGTTGATGTCGATGGAATGAACGCCTGTCGCCTCCAGGTATTGCGCGGCATCGCGCATCTCAATCGGATTGCTGCCGAAAATCTGGACGGCGAACGGGCTGTCTTCCGGGCAGGTTTCGACCAGCTGCATCGACTTGGGGCTGCGTTCCAGCAGTCCACGGGCGCTGACCAGATCAGTGGTACAGAGTCCGACTCCCCCCAGCTCCCGGCAGATGCGGCGAAACGGAAGATTGGTGAATCCGGCCAGAGGAGAGAGCAGATATCGCGACTCCAGCCGGAGTGAGCCATACATCAGGGAACGTGGTGCCGTCATGGAAGATCAATACTGGTCGGATACAAAACCCCTTGAAACTGGGGTTCTTCCGGTCACGGTGCGTCCATCAGGCGACCGCCGGAAAATGAAGATTTCAAGAAAAAGAATACGGAATTTGTCGCCTGATCAGCAATCCGAGTGGAGCCGGGGGTCTCGACCAGCCTGGTCGATCACGTGCCCGCGCCGCGCGGCTTTCGACGGGAAAAACGCTGGTTCCCGCGTGACAGGACGTCTGACAGGTTTTGCCAAAACGCTCTGACAGGACGGTTTCACGTGGATTTTCGGAGTCTTCCGGACTTCGGCCTGTCTGGAGCGAAAGTGGCGCTGAGGATGGAACTTCCGCTGAGTCTCCCTTGAATCAGGTCCCGGCCAGCGTCAAAATGCCTGTCTTGACACCGACTTCGAACAGCGTCCCATTCCACTCTTCGTTCTGAAGAGAACGAGGTTGGTGTCAGATGACCTGCCCGAGTGGTGATGACACCACATCCGGTCAGGTCACAGGCGAGGGTTGATCCTGGAGCAGTTTGCTCTCCCGTGTGACCGCCCCTGTCGATGAGAACATGGGGGCGGTTGAACAGAGATCCTTCCGTGATCCTTCTGTTCTCCGCGCGGCCTGAACGAGTCAGTCATTTTGCAGGTTGTTCGAAATCATCTCGCGAGGAAACACATGCAGATTCTCGAAGGACAGACCGTCGGTATCGATTTGGGCACGACATATTCGACGATTGCTCAGCTGGATGCACAAGGGGAACCGGTCTCGCTCCCAAACGCGGACGGCAAACCGATCACTCCGTCTGTCGTGATTCTGGGGGAAGACAAAAAAATCATTGTCGGTCCGTCATTCGAGCGGATGTCGCTGGAGAACCCCCGGAATATCGTTGAAGCCATCAAACGGCAGATGGGGAACAAAGATTTCGTCGTCGTTCACCAGGGGCAGAAATACACGCCGGAACTGATTTCGGCCCTGATTCTGAAGAAGCTGAAGCAGGATGCGGAAAAGGTGATCGGTCCGGTGGTGAATGCCGTGATCACGGTTCCGTACTACTTCAACGACGTCCGCCGGAAAGCGACTCAGGATGCCGGGAAGATTGCCAAGCTCAACGTCATCGACATCATCAACGAACCAACCGCCGCGACACTGGCCTATGCCTGGCGGAAGGGACAGCTTGGACGCCCGGACCTGTTCAAAGGGGAAAAGACCATCATGGTCTATGACCTCGGGGGAGGAACATTCGACGTCACGGTGGTCCGCTACAATGCCACGAACTTCCGGGTGCTGGCCACCGACGGGGACGTGATGCTGGGAGGACTCGACTGGAGCCGCCGGGTCGTCGATTACATCGCGGAACAGTTCCACCGCAAACATGGCATGGATCCCCGGGAAGAACCGGAAACCATGATGCAGCTGACGCAGGAGTGCGAACAGGCCAAGCGCGATCTCAGCTCTCGCGCCCAGGTCACACTCAATGCCTATTACAAGGGAAAAAGCCTGACGCTCGCGCTCTCTCGGGGAGACTTTGAACGTCTCACCGCCGACCTGATGCAACGGACTCAGGACACCACCGAGCTGGTCATGGCTCAGGCCGGCGTCGGCAAAGGGGAACTGGACGAAGTGGTTCTCGTCGGCGGATCGACCTACATGCCGGTCGTGGAAACCATGCTCCGGGAAGTCACCGGGAAAGTTCCGTCACGGGATGTGGAACCGGAAGAAGCTGTTGCTCAGGGAGCCGCGATTCACGCCGCGATTCTGGAAGCCCGGGCAACGAATGCCAGCAGCCGACTCGGCCAGGCCGTCCTGAATCGTCTGCGTGCGGTCACTGCGACCGACGTCAATTCCCACTCGCTCGGAATCAAGATCTCGGACCCGAACAACCGGAGCCGGAAGATCAATCATATCATGATTCCGAAGAACACCGCGATTCCGTTCGAGGTCTCTCAGAAGTTCGTGACGAATGCTGCGAATCAGCAGCGGATCCATATCAACGTGCTGGAAGGGGACGCGACTGACCCGGACGCCTGTACCACAATCGGGGACTTCCGGATTCTGAGTCTGCCCCCCAATCTGCCGGCAGGTTCCCCAGTGGAAGTGACTTACCGGTACGACAAGAACGGGCGAATTCATGCCTCGGCCCGGGAACTCACGTCGAATCAGGCCGCGAAGACCGAGATCGTTCGTGATTCCGGCCTGACGGATGACAATGTCGATTCGTTCGAAGCACTCGTCGCCGAGTACTCGGTCGAGTGATGTGCGTGAGTCATTGGTCGCCAGTCCCATTCCCGTTTCCAGAACTTTCAACGCAGAACTGCCTGACGCATGGATGTCTACAAGGAATGGCTCGGAATTCCGGAAGGTCAGCGCCCACCGGATCATTACGAACTGTTGCGAGTGAAGCGGTTCGAAGATGACGTCGAGAAAATTCGAGCGCATTACAAGAAGCTGAACAGTCACGTCCGCAAGTACGCGACCGGCCAGTATTCTGTGCAGTCACAGGATCTGTTGAACGAGATGGCCAAGGCCATGCTCTGTCTGACCGATGCCGAGCGGAAACGGGACTACGACGAGTCACAGGGACGGGAGTTTCCTGCTGAAACAGACGATTACGGCCGTCAGCCGCTGCTCGACATCCTGATCCGCCAGGGGAAAATTTCCCGTGACCAGAAGAAGGAAGTGGAAGAGTTCGCGGACCGGCGAGGCCTCTCGCACCGGGATGCCGTCGTGCAGATGAAGCTGGTGGAACCCCCCGTGGCGGCCCGCGCACTGGCGACACAGCTGGGGTATTCTTATGTCGATCTGGAAGACATGCTTCCGGAAGATGACATTCTTGATCGGGTTCCGCGACAACTCGTGAAGCAGCACTCATTCATTCCGCTGTTCATCGATGACGGCCGGCTCCTGGTCGCCTGCGTCGATCAGCCGGAGCATGAACTCGAAGAAGAGCTGCGGCTGCGCTATGACGCTTCCATTCGTCCGGTGATCTGCGCTCCCCGATCCATCAATCAGGCGATCACCCAGTATTATTCGCCAGGTGTCCGGGACGAGGCGAAAGTCAGTACCGTCACTCCCGCCAAGGGGGCCAGGAAGGGGACTGCGAAATCGGGAACAACGCAGACGAAAACTTCGGATGGAAAAAAGGCCGCTGCCGTTCCGTTTGCCCAATTGAGCCCGGAACAGCAGAAAGAGCGGAAGCAATGGGGGCTGATGTACATCTGCTGGAGCATCGTTGTTCCGATGTTTCCGCAGCTGGCCAAGTCGTTCAGCCCGGTCATCGCCGCACAGATGCCGATCGGCCTGACGGCGAATATCATCCTCGCGGTGATCTGCTGTGCCGGGACATCCTGGTGGGTGACTCAGAAATACTGGAAGTGACCTGTTCCCGTTCAGGCATCGTGAATCCCGTTCAATCATGATGCCTGTCTTCTTCACGATCTCAAACAGAGCTGACTGTCTGGAATTCCTGTGCTTGACGCCACGCTACTGGTGATTCAAGGCCCTGAGCAGGGACGCCGCTATGAGCTGTTCCCCGACGCGACGCACGTCGGTCGGGGAGGACAAAACGAGATTCGTATTCTCGATACGGAAGTCTCCCGGAAACACGCCCATCTGTCGCTGTTGAACGGAGAATGGATTCTCACCGATCTCGACAGTTCCAACGGAACGTACGTCAACGGCCGGGCGGTGAAGCGGGCCGTCATTCGGGCAGGGGACCAGATTCAGATCGGCCGGACGATTCTGCTTTACACCGGAGACTCGCAGCCGAGAGAATCCACGGCAGGAGACCGGATCAATCTCGTCACGCGATCCGGCGCGGAGGATCAGTCCCGGATTGTCGGACAGGCGCGGCACGGAGAAGTGACTTCGTTCGGAACCGGTTCGCAGATGGGGAACAATCTCCAGCTGCTGTACCGGATCACTGAAGAAGTCGTCAGCCCGACGACCTCGCTCGATGAGCTGCTGCAGCGCGTGCTGGATCTCACCCTGGAAGCGATCGGTGCGGACCGGGGGTGTATGCTCGTGACCGATTCCCGGACCGACCGGATTGAACCGCGTGTGGTCTCCCATCGGGGCACGGCCAACGTCACAGAGCGGATGCCCATCTCGACCAGTATCGTGGAATACGTCATCCACAACGGACAAGGGGTCCGGACATCTGACGCTCAACACGACAGTCGATTCGATTCCGGACAGAGTATCGTTCAGTCAGGAATCCGGGAGGCCATGTGTGTCCCGATGCGGGGACGTTATGAACTGATGGGAGTGATCTACGTCGACACCACCCGACCGTCAGGCGACTTCCGGAATTTCTCGAATTCCAGCCGGTTCAACGATCAGCTGCTGATGCTGCTGCTGGCAATTGGCCGTCAGTCGGCACTCGCCATTGAAAACCAGCGCTATCAGGATGCCCTGGTGACTTCGGAACGGCTCGCCGGGGTCGGGCAGACCGTGGCCATCATGAGTCATCACATCAAAAATATCCTGCAGGGACTGCGCGGCGGGGGCTATCTGATCGATGCCGGACTGAAAACCAAGAACGATGACATGATTCTCAAAGGCTGGGGAGTCGTCGAGCGGAATCAGGACCGGATCTACAATCTGGTCATGGACCTGCTGACGTTCAGCAAGGAACGAACTCCCCGACTGACGATGAACGACATCAACGGCATCGTCCGGGACGTCGTCGAGCTGCTTCAGACCCGGTTGACGGAAAGTGAAATCGGCTGTGAGATCAGCGAAGGATCCCAGATTCCGAGTTCCCTGTACGATGCGGAAGGGCTGCATCGGGCCATCCTGAACATTGCGACGAATGCCATCGACGCGCTGGAAGGATGCGAGCAGCCCTGCATCCGGATCCGGTCCGGCTTTGACACCGCTCAGGAGCAGATCTGGGTCGAAATTGAAGACAATGGCCCCGGAATCGACGAGGAAGAACTGCCTCGCCTGTTTTCGCTCTTTGAATCCACGAAGGGCTTCAAAGGGACCGGTCTGGGGCTGGCCGTCAGCCAGAAAATTCTGCAGGAGCATGGGGGCCGGATCGACGTGCGGACCAAATCCGGGGTCGGAACCTGTTTCCGGCTGGAGTGGCCTTACCAGAGCGACGATGGAGAATCGCACGAATCGGACTCCGATCGGGACTGAACCGCACGAATCCCCAAAGATTGGATTGCACATCCCTGCAGGAACAGTTCTCATAAGTCTTCCCCGGTGGGAGCGGTGCGCTCATTCCGGGATGACGGCCGGACTCTCTTCTGTCAATCTCCTGATCGGGTTCAGGGTGGCAGAAGATCGGGCTGGCCCCCTGTTGAAAAGATCTGCCGTATGAACATTTCTTTTTCGCCGCTGCTGAAAAACGCCCTGTCACTGCTGGTTCTGGGGAACTGTGTTTCGGTCAGCGACCTCCCGTTGCAGGCGGCGGATAAAAAAGAGCCTCCTCCAGCGTATCTCACCCCTGAAGACGCAGGGCAGGATTATCACCTGCAGGGGGAGTACCGTGGGTATCAGCGTTCGCTGGGAGCGGCCCGTGCCAGCCGATCGGTCGGCCTGCAGGTGATCGCTCAGGGAAACAACCAGTTCACGGCGACCAAGTTCTACGACGGACTGCCGGGGGCCGGATGGAGTTCCGGGGAGCGTTTTCGTTACACCGGCAAGAAGGTGGGGGACATCGTTCGACTGATCAGTCCGGATCATGAAATCGAATTGGACGGAGATCGGGCCTATCTCTATTCGACGGAAGGGCTGCGTATCGGAGAACTGCAGAAGATTCAACGAGTCAGTCCGACGATGGGAGCGGTTCCGCCTGAAGGGGCGATTGTGCTCTTCGATGGCCAGGACGCTTCCGGTTTCGTGAAACCGAAAGTGACTCCGGAAGGTCTGCTGCGTGAAGGAACTCAGACCGCACAGGCATTCGGCGATTTCCGGCTCCATGCCGAATTCATGCTGCCGTTCAAACCGCTGGGCCGGGATCAGGACCGGGGAAACAGCGGCTTCTATCTGCAAGGGCGTTACGAAGTGCAGGTCCTCGATTCCTTTGGGCTGGACGGAATCGAAAATCATTGTGGAGCACTGTATCGGACCAGGCGACCGGATCTGAATATGTGCTTCCCACCACTCGCCTGGCAGACATATGACATCGACTTCACGATGCCGAAGTTCGATGCCGAGGGGAAGAAGATCTCCGATATGCAGATTTCGATCTGGCACAACGGCGTCCTGATTCACAATCACGCCAAGATCCCGTCCAAAACGGGGGCCGGAATCGCTGAAGGGCCGGACCCGTTGCCGACGAAACTGCAGGATCACGGTAACCCCGTGCTCTACCGCAATGTCTGGGTCATCCCCAAGACCGGCAACGAACCCAATGACCCGAACTGGGTGAAGCTTCCGTTGCAGGGTCCACCTGTTCCGGTGAAATCATCACAACCCGCTGGAATTATTGGCGTCAACCCGGGGGGCGTCGTGGTTCTCGGTCCGGCCGGTCGATAGAGCAACTTGCGAAATCATCTCCCCGTCCTCGCCACTACAAACACACCGGGAACGACGGAATTCAGCGGCGGATTCGCCCGTGGATGTACACGTCTCCGTCGAGGATCTCGATCGACGGTTGAACAAGATCAGGCTGTGAGGGAATCGTTTCCAGTCCGGCTCCGCCGATCGGAGTCAGGCTGCGTTCTCCTCCTGCCAGTTTCGGGGCGATGAAGCAATGCACTTCATCAATCAATGATTCATCGAAGAAGGCCCCCAGCACTCGACTGCCTCCTTCCACCAGCAGATTCGTCACCTGTCGCCGGGCCAGTTCGTGCAGGACCGGCAGCAGGTCAAGTCCCGTGCCGTCTTCCCGGGGCGCGGTGCGGAGCACTTCCACATCAGCGTTCCGCAATTGTTCAACGCGCGTCGCATCGGCCTGTTCGGAAACGAAAATCAGAACTGGCCCTTGAGCCTGTGTTCGCACTAATTGTGAAGACAGCGGAAGTCGGGCGTTCGGATCGAGGACGACCCGGACGGCAGTCCGTTTCCCGGCAGGCCGGGCGGTCAGCAACGGATCATCGGCCAGAGCCGTTCCAATCCCGACAAGAATCCCGTCCATCTTTCTTCTCATCTCATGTACGACCTGCCGTGATCGTTCATTGGAAATCCATTGTGACGATCGAGTGTGCGTCGCCAGCTTTCCGTCGAGTGTCATGGCCCATTTCGCATGAACAAACGGACGGTTCTGTGTCATCCGCATGGTGAAGGGAGCAAGCAGAGATTCTCCTTCGTCCGCACAGAGTCCCACTTCCACTTCGATCCCGGCGTCTCTCAGTGTCTCGACACCGGATCCCGCCCCATGTCGGGCGGGATCACGGGCGGCGACAACCACCCGGCGCAGCCCCGCCGCGATGATGGCGGCGACACACGGCGGTGTTTTCCCGTGATGGGCACACGGCTCGAGCGTGACAAAGATCGTCCCCCCGGCGGCCGCCACTCCCGCATTGCGAAGGGCGTTCACTTCCGCATGCGGGCCCCCATAGACTTCATGAAATCCTTCCCCGAGAAGGGTCTGGTTGTCGTCGACGATGACCGCGCCGACGCAAGGATTCGGTTCCACGGAGCCGGCGCCACGACGTGCCAGTTCCAGTGCGCGCCGCATGATCGAAATGTCATCGGAAAACTGCATAGGGCTCACATCCGATTGCCGGGTCAAACAGAGTTTAGACCAGTTTGGTCGTTCCCAGTTTGTGCCGCTGAAGGTGAAAGTGGATCGGAAATGCAGGACTTTCCCCGTCTTTTCTGCCCCCTGAATCCTGATCCCTACCCCCCTTCGCCATTCTTCGCTGGCAAACTGGGAAGTACTGAGTTTGGTCTATCATGTGGCCGCGAAGGACGGCAAGAGGCAAGGGGTCAGGATTCAGAAAAGACTGGGGAGGAGTGAAACGGCTTTCGACTCCAAATAAAAAACACTGTCCTCTGTGACAAGGACAGTGTCAAATTGAACGCATTCACCGGAGAGATCGTCTTAAGAAATCGTCTCTGGATCAACAACCGGTCAAGGGATTAATCTGGCAGCCAGAGTTTCTTTTCCGCGCTGGAGGTTTCTTCCGTTTCGGCACCCCAGACCGCTTTTTCACCAACGCCGACAGTCTGTGGTGTGAGAATCGTGGACTGCCAGGGAGGATCGATTTTCAAAGCGCGAACGAACTCATCCAGGCGCGCCCGGACGGCCGGCAGTTTCGCACCGTAGTAGTTCCAGATTTCCAGGAGAAGCGCCCGAAACTCGGGAGTTTCCGGATCACGTGCCCGCAGGGAGATCTCCCGCAGCTTCCACATCAGCAGCGTTTCGAATGCGTTGCTGTGCGACTTGGTGAACTGGAATCCTTTCTCCAGCCAGTCGAGTGCTTCCTGATCTCTCAGAGAACGGCTGCACAGGTCGGACAGTGTGACGTGCGCCTGTTCTGCTTCCTGTGGCCGTTTTGCCACGAGTTCCGGCCGTCGGGTCAGGAACTCGGAGAGCACCCGATGACCGAAGCGGCTGTGTTTAACGACCATTGCCCGCTGCAGAACTTTTTCAAACAGCTCATCGGACAACGGAGCGGAATCGACTCGCAGCAACTGCGACACCGAGTAGGCATTCAAGTCCGCATCCGCCGACTGCAGCACGACGGCCGCTTCGGCAGGGAGCTGCAATCGTTCACGCAGTGGAGCCTGATCGAGAATGACTCCCTGACGATCCAGGATCGCATCGAAGACCCGCAGGGAGGCTTCGAGAGCCACTTGGGACGACGGATCTCCGGAAGCCTGCAACGGCGAACGGCCACCGAGTGCGGCGAGTGGAGACTCGAGCCAGGTCTGCTGAATCCGGGTTTCGACAAACTGCTTCCGGAGTGTGTTTCGAAGACGTGGAGGAGTCTGCGGCGGGAAATAGGCATTCTCCGTGAGCTTCAGGTCTTCCGCCGAGAACTCGTTGAGTTCCCCGTCTTCGTCGACTTCACCACTCGGGAGCTTGGCCCGGGCAATCAGTTCGCCTGCCGCGGACTCGATAATCTTGCTGGCCTGTTCGAGGCGATCCCCTTCAACAGCGATGACTTCGGCCACTGCGGGAACTTCTTCCGCTTCGATCGCATCGTAGAGATGCAGCTGCCCGATGGAACGGGGAAGCGTATCCAGAGTGGCTTTTTCCAGTTCCGACAGGCCAGGCAGCGCTCGATCGAGAATGTCGTAGGCCGCGACCATCCCTTCGTCTGCAGCCGCTTCGGAAAGCTCAGCGCGACTCAGACGGTCTTCGTTATCCAGCCGTGTCAGGAGTTTTGACAGGGACTCGGTTTCGTAAGTCCGTACGCGGGTCACGACGCGATCGTCACCCCGTCCACGCTGGAGCAGCTGGGCAATCGCTTCGACATCGATCGCGCGATCACGGTCTGGATACAGCTGAGCGGCACGATGCATCGCGGCAGCAGCCCGGAGTTCGTCACCATCCCAGGCCCGCATCAATCCGATGGTATGGAACAGTTCTGCCGAGTTCGGTTCCTGATCGGCAACCTGTTCCAGCAGGTCCGCAGCTTCGGAGAAGCAGGCATGCACGAACAGGCGCTGGGCCTTCTTGAATTGAGCGGCAACGGCTTCACCGGGAACGTAGGCCGGAAGCGGATGGGCTCCGCGAATCGGGTAGGGAACCCAGGTGGAGGAATCGAATTCCAGCATCGCCATCAGTGTCTGCTGGCGTTCATTTTCATTTTCGAGCCGAAGCACGACGGCCATGTGCTGCCGGGCCGCCATGCTGTGGCCCGTCGCGAGGAAATGGTCGACCAGGCGACTCGTCAGAATCGACACGATGCGCGGTTCGGCGGCCATGCTCTTCAGGAACGCCCGATGAATCACTTTCTTACAGGATTCAATCGGTTCGATCTCGAGCATCGAAACCGCCAGCAGGGCGTTCGACAGCGGATGTTCAGGGTTCTTGCGGAGAAACGCCACGAGTCCGTCGCGGGCTTCTTCGTGTCGATGGTCCGCAATCAGCGCAATCGCCCGCTGGTTATTCAGCCAGGCATTCTGCGGATGTTCTTTGAGGAGTTTGTCGATGACCTGCAGGGCCATACGTGGCTGGTTGTTTTCCTGCAGTTTTTCGATTCTCGCCATTTCCGGGAGAATCGCCTGACAGCAGAACTTCACCTTTTTGCCACTGCCGCAGGGACAGAGCGCGTATGAATCCATAATCCTTCTCTCCTGGAAGTTCTCGCTGGAACTCGCTCCGACCGGAGCGGGAGAACGTCACTCACACTCTCTTGCCGGACGTTCTCGCCAACGGATGTTCACAAATCACCTGCGATTCCCGGACGATCAGGGAACCGCTCAAATTCGATTGGATTGTCAGTGTTTCAAGGGGATTGGCCCGATCAGACAGACGCGGTCTGAAAGGTGGAATCTGATCCGTCAGCAGGCACTGCCTGGTGTCATTCGCCTCACCAGAACACGATGAAGTCACTGCGGGAACCTGTGCCGCAATCTTCATCGACCGCCGCTGCTGACGGTCAACGAAATGTCGTAATCTGGTGCAATTTAGACAATTTAAGCCGATTGCTCTACCGTGAACGGCCGGACGGGAGCGACTCCGGAAATTTCCCCAGGATCACGGAATCCGGTGACACAGCGAAATCGCTCTTCGCCATCCTTCTCATTTTCTCCAGATTCCGGAAAGGTTTCCGTGAATGTCACACAGCGTGAAGGAGGTCCGACCAGAGACGTGAAGAGAATCCATGAAGCCGACCGGTCACTTTGACACTGGAATTCGACTCTGGTGTAATGGTCCGATCATTCCATCCTGGCTGCTGAACACGAGTCTTCTGTCAGATTCCACCGGCACTGAGAAGGGATGGCACGCAGGCTGTCGGTGTGTGCGGTTTCCGGGCGTTCTCCCGATCCTTCTCTGGTCCGACGGCATTTCTGGAGGGAGCCATGTCGAGACAGTGGAGATTTGCACCGCACGATCGAGCGATCGTCGTCCGGCTGGCCCGTGAATTGAATTGTTCTCCGCTGCTGGCTCAGGTCCTCGCCGCACGAGGCATTGTGGACGGAGTCTCGGGAAAGCTGTTTCTGGATGCTCCGCTGAAAGATCTGTTGCCACCTGATCAATTGCCGGGAGCCGCCGAAGCCGCCGACCGTGTCGTGGCCGCCGTCCGTGCCGGGCGGCGTATCACGATTTATGGAGATTACGACGTCGATGGCGTCACGGCGACGAGTCTTCTCTGGCATTGCCTGAAACTGGCCGGAGCACAGGTCGACTACTACATTCCGAGCCGCATGGAAGAAGGGTACGGATTGAATCTGGATGCCATCCGGACACTGCATGCCGAAGACCCGAATCGGCTGATCCTGACTGTGGACTGTGGCATCTGCAGTCTCGAAGAAGCGGCCCTGGCCAAAGAGCTCGGGCTCGAACTGATCATTACTGACCATCACACGATGGAAGAAACGCTGCCGGATTCGGCGGTCAATGTCCATCCACGACTGCCGGGAACCGACTATCCGTTCCCGGAACTGTGTGGGGCGGGGGTGGCCTTGAAAGTCGCCTGGGGAATCTGCCAGCGACTTGGTGACGGAACCAGAACGAGTCCCCGTATGCGGGACTATCTGAAGTCGGCGGTCGGTCTCGCCGCGATGGGAACCATTGCCGACGTCGTGCCGCTGCGGGGAGAAAACCGGATCATCGTCCGCTACGGATTGCATTCTCTGATGGAAAACAGCCTGCCGGGGCTGGAATTCCTTCGCAAAATCGCAGGGTATGAAAAGCAGACTTCACTTTCTGCGGAAGATATCGCTTTCGGACTGGCACCGAGAATCAATGCGGCCGGTCGTCTCGGGCAAGCTCGACTGGCCGTCGAACTGCTGACGACGGATAACCGCACGCGCGCCGCACAGCTCGCGGATTATCTTGATCAGCTCAACAAGAACCGGCAGACGGTCGAACGCCGGATGTCACGGGACGCGAAAGAACTGGTCGACACCCATCCAGAATGGGCCGATCATCCCACACTGGTGGTTTCCAGCGATGAGTTTCATCCCGGCGTCATGGGAATCGTCGCCAGCCGTCTCGCGGAGAAATATCAGAAGCCGACCGTGCTGATTGCGATGAATCGCGAGACCGGGCTGGGACAAGGTTCCGGGCGGACCTGCAACGGATTCGATCTGCATACCGGACTGCAGGCCTGCCGGGACTGGCTGGTCACGTTCGGCGGACACCGTGCCGCAGCCGGATTGAGGATTCAACAGGAGCATGTGGACGCCTTCCGAACCGCGTTCGCAGAAACCGCCAGGATCCAGCAGCAGGAAGGGGAACTGGATCCGGCAGAACTGCAGATCGACTCAGAAATCACGCTGCATGATCTGAACCTGGCCGCGGTGCGGGATCTCGACCGGCTGGGTCCGTTTGGTGCCGAACACCGTCGACCGATCTTCAGCGTTTCTCATGTGCAGCTCACCGATCCTCCGAGTACGATGGGAGGAGGAGACCGGCATTTGTCATTACGCATCCGTCAGGGAGACAAAACGCTGCGCTGCGTCGCCTTCGGCAAGGGAGACTGGGCACAGGAGATCAATCAATGGGGGGGCCCCATCTCCATCTGCTTCTCGGCCAGTATCAACCAGTTTCGGGGATACGAGAACGTCGAACTCCAACTGCATGACTGGAAACCGGCGGAGATGGTGAACTCGTCCGGAACAACGATGTCCAGCGCGGTGTAGCGGGGCTGCAAACCGGGATGGACGGGTTGCGGAATCAAGGACCAAATCATAAGGACCAAGAACCAAACGATCGTATGAAAACGACCCCACAAAAGGTCTTTGGTTCTTGGTTCTTATGATTTGATCCTTTTCCCCTTCCCCTCGTTCCCAAGCTCCTGCTTGAGAACGCACTCGCTCAGAAGCTCTGCTTCGTGATTCCTATCGAGAACGACCTCATTGTGACGGGCCGCCTGGAAACAAAAAACTGGAATCCGCCATGAGTGGCCAAGCAGAGCTTGGCGTCGAGTGTGTTCCCAAGCAGGAGCTTGGGAACAAGGGGGATATCGAAGTCGCAGGAGTCGATTTTTGGGGAACTTCACATTCGTACAAATCCATCACCTCCTTGATGTCCATGCCCGCCGGATCGCCGTCGAGCCCCATCATAAGTTCTCCGATCCCTGGAGGCTCGTGCCTCTTCTTCTGATTTATATTTCAATAATTTTGTTTCGAGCGAGCTACCTCCGCAGGACAAATGCCTTCCTCCCGTACCTCCAATTGCCACATATGCTCTCTCGAGAATGTCCTTGTTACACACGGAGCACTCCCGCAAACCGCGATTGAATTGCGCGAGTGCGGATCCGGGATGGTAACGGGTTAAATACTCACCGCCGCGTGTACGAGGGATACCAGTTTTAACCATCCTGCCCACCGCTTCGATAACAACCAGATCGATCACCATCTTTTCAACTACAACTGTGCATACTCCGAGAGCCACATGGCCGGGTCTCTTCAATCGCAGTTCGAAGTCTGCGGGGTTAGTTGGTGCCCCTTCCTCAAGGTTCAGTGTCCAATCAGAGAGTGGATGCAATGACAACTGATCGTCGATCACACAGGGAGACGTGATGTCTAGACTCTGCACATGCTGGACCCAATCAGCTGTTGCACTCATTTCTCTGCGTTACTCCGCCAGATGATGGCGACCCTCTGACTGAGGTCGCGTGTGGATGGTTTGACCTCCATTCTACTGAATGGAGCTCAAATAGTCAGTTCGTTCGATGCGGCGGGGTGGCTGGGGCGCTGTACCCGTTTTCTTTGTGGCTGGACGTTCATGGCCCCAGCTTCTTTCATATCAATTCAGACTCAGCAGCCACTCGGACGGAATCAGATCGGGGATCAATGGTGATGTGGCGTTCGTGTTGACAAAC
>Ga0182736_1000265_pt1 | contig 95113 bp, 81 predicted proteins | sample eDN5th30CKraftBY_FD_128882 | JGI IMG/M metagenome (GOLD analysis project Ga0182736, IMG submission 128882) | Enriched backyard soil microbial communities from Emeryville, California, USA - eDNA 5th pass 30_C Kraft BY (version 2) (version 2) | ecosystem: Environmental > Terrestrial > Soil >... | reverse complement strand
GTTTTCGCCGTCGAGCATGATCTCGCCCTCGGCGCGCTGGCCGGGATACAGCTCGAACATGCGGTTGAAGGTGCGCAGCAGCGTCGACTTGCCGCAGCCCGACGGGCCGATAAAGGCGGTGACCTTGTTCTCGCGGATCGACATGTTCACGTTGCGGATCGCATGGAACTTGCCGTAGTAGAAATTCAGGCCCTTGACTTCGATCTTGGACTTGGCGGCGGGGGCAGCGGTAGCGGTGTTTTCCATTTATCTTCCCGAGGCCGGCGCGCACGGGCGCCGGCATGCAATCACGATTTGCGGAACAGGTTGCGAGCCAGGATGTTGATGCCCAGCACCAGCAAGGTAATCAGCGTCGCGCCGGCCCAGGCCAGGTTGTTCCAGTCCTGGAACGGGCTGGCCGCGTATTGGTAGATGACGACCGGCAAGTTGGCCATGGGCTGGTTCATGTTCAGCGACATGAACTGGTTCGACAGCGCCGTGAACAGCAGCGGCGCGGTCTCGCCCGAGATGCGGGCGATGGCCAGCAGGATGCCGGTGATGATGCCGGACTTGGCGGCCCGATAGCACACCAGCGTGATCATGCGCCATTTGGGGCAGCCCAGCGCGGCCGTGGCTTCGCGCAGGCTGTTGGGCACCAGCAGCAGCATGTTGTCGGTGGTGCGCACCACCACCGGGATCACCAGGATGGCCAGCGCCAGCGACCCGGCCCAGCCCGAGTAATGGCCCACCTGCGCCACGTACACGGCGTAGATGAACAGGCCGATGATGATCGACGGCGCCGACAGCAGCACGTCGTTCAGGAAGCGCGTGGCCGGGGCCAGCCAGCCACGCTGGCCGTATTCGGCCAGGTAGGTGCCGGCCAGGATGCCCACCGGCGTTCCGATCAGGGTGCCCACGCCGGCCATCAGCAAGCTGCCGGTAATGGCGTTGATCAGGCCGCCCTGCTGGCCCGGCGGCGGGGTGATTTCGGTGAACAGCGTCAGCGACAGCGCCGGCGCGCCCTTGAACAGCAGCGTCAGAATGATCCAGAACAGCCAGAACAGCCCGAACATCAGGGTTGCCAGCGAGACCGTCAGCATCACCTTGTTGACCAGGTGGCGCCGGCGATAGATGCCGTTCTTCATGTTGAGTACGGATTCAGCCATGTATTTTTCCCGGTGGTCGCTCAGGTTTTCTTGCCTTCGGCCGCCGACAGGCGCAGCAGCAGGACCTTCGAGCATGCCAGCACCACCGTGGTGATCAGGAACAGGATCAGGCCCAGTTCGAGCAGCGCGGACTTCTGCATGCCGCCCGCCTCGTTGAACTCGTTGGCCAGCGCCGAAGCGATGGAGTTGCCCGGCGAGAACAGCGAATCGGGCGAGCGGAAGGCGTTGCCGATGACGAACGTGACCGCCATGGTTTCACCCAGGGCGCGCCCCAGGCCCAGCATGATGCCGCCGATGACGCCCGACTTGGTGAAGGGCAGCACCACGCGCCACATGACTTCCCAGGTCGTGCTGCCCAGCCCGTAGGCCGATTCTTTCAGCATGGCCGGCACCAGCTCGAACACGTCGCGCATCACGGCGGCGATGAACGGGATGATCATGATGGACAGGATCAGGCCTGCCGTGAAGATGCCGATACCGAAGGGCGGGCCGGCGAAAATGCCGCCGATCAGCGGCAGGCTGCCCAGCGTTGCGATCAGCCCGGGCTGTACGTATTCCTGGAAGATCGGCACGAAGACGAACAGGCCCCACATGCCGTAGATGATGGACGGGATGGCGGCCAGCATTTCGACCGCGGTGCCCAGCGGGCGGCGCAGCCACGCGGGCGACAGCTCGGTCAGGAAAATGGCGATGCCGAACGATACCGGCACGGCGATGAGCAGCGCGATGACCGAAGTGAGCAGCGTGCCCACGATCGGCACCACGGCGCCGAAGTGCTGCTGGACCGGATCCCAGTCGTTGGTCCAGAGGAACGACAGGCCGTACTCGCCGAGGGTTTCGCGGCTGCCGTAGACCAGCGACACCATGATGGCCGCCAGCAGGATGAACACCAGGAAGGCGAACAGCCGGGTCAGGTTCTTGAACAGCGCATCCATTAGCGCGTTTTTGCTTTGCTTCATAGGCGAGGGCGTGCCGGTGGTGACGGAATCCGTCTCGCGGGACGGTAGCAACACCGTATTATCCATTACCGCGCTCATGGATGGGCTTTCCTTGGAGGACGCTTCGGAAAGGATACGCCGGGCGGCGCAACCTGGTGTGCGGGCCGGCCGGCCCGCACACCATGAGACTGCAGACTGCGTTTACTTCCAGACCGGCTTGCCGTCGGCGCTCTTGATCTCGCCCCAGGCGGCGCGGATTTCGGTCGTGACCGAGTCAGGCAGCGGCACGTAGTCCAGCGCTTCGGCCGACTTGTTGCCGTTCTTGAAGGCCCAGTCGAAGAATTCCAGCACGGCGCGGCCTTGCTCGGGCTTGTCCTGGACCTTGTGCACCAGGATGAACGTGGCGGCGGTCACGGGCCACGAATCGGCGCCGGGCTCGTTGGTCAGCACCACGCCCATGCCGGGCGCGCTCTTCCAGTCGGCGTTGGCGGCGGCGGCGGCGAAGGCCTTCTGCTCGGGCTGCACGAACTTGCCGTCCTTGTTCTGGAGTTGGGTCCAGGACAGCTTGTTCTGCTTGGCGTAGGCGTATTCGACGTAGCCGATCGAGTTCTTCAGCTGGCCGACGTAGGCAGCGACGCCTTCATTGCCCTTGCCACCCTGGCCGGTGGGCCACTTGACGGCCTTGCCCTCGCCCACTTTCTCTTTCCAGTCGGACGACACTTTCGACAGGTAGTTGGTCCAGCCGAAGGTCGTGCCCGAACCGTCCGAACGGTGCACCACGATGATGTCGGCCGAGGGCAGCTTGGCGTCGGGGTTCAGCGACTTGATGGCGGCGTCGTCCCACTTCTTGACCTTGCCCAGGAAAATGTCGGCCAGCACGGCGCCCGACAGCTTCAGCTGGCCGGGCTGGATGCCGTCGATGTTGACCACCGGCACGGTGCCGCCGATCACGGCCGGGAACTGCAGCAGGCCGCTCTTTTCCAGGTCGTCGGCCTTCAGGGGGTCGTCCGAGGCGCCGAAATCGACGGTCTTGGCCTTGATCTGCTGCTGGCCACCGCCCGAACCGATCGACTGGTAGTTGACGGCGTTGTTGCTGGCCGCCTTGTAGTCGGACGCCCACTTGGCGTAGACGGGGTACGGGAACGAAGCGCCGGCGCCGGTGATATTGGCGGCCTGCACGGCAAAGACGGCGCCGCTGAGCGCAACGCCGACAGTAATTTGCTTGAAGACACGGTTGAACATTAGGGGTTCCTTCTGTGCTCGTTGAGGAAGTCGCGGCGGGCTGACTGCGCCCGTCTCATCATCGACGTAACGAATCTTAGAAGCGCAACATGACAAGACCGTGACAGTCACATACGCGACACGCGGCCGACCCCTACCCCAGCCGCTCCATCAGGAAATCGTGCAGGTTGAACGCCGGCCGGCGGTTGCGCACCCGGGCATACGTGCCGTCGGGCTGCTGCTGCCAGGCCAGCTGGTTGTCGCGCAGGGCGAAGGTGAAGGCCTCGTCTATGACCCTTTTTTTCAGGGCCTTGTCGTGCACCGGGAAGGCCACCTCGACGCGGCGGAAGAAATTGCGGTCCATCCAGTCGGCCGAGGACAGGTAGACGGTTTCTTCGCCTTCGGCGTAGAAATAGAACACCCGCGAGTGCTCCAGGAAGCGCCCGACGATGGAACGCACCCGGATATTGTCGGACAGCCCCGGCACCCCCGCCCGCAGGGCGCAGACGCCCCGCACCACCAGGTCGACCTTCACCCCGGCCTGGCTGGCCTTGTACAGTTCGGCGATGATCTGCTCTTCGAGCAGCGAGTTCATCTTGGCCATGATGCGGGCGCGCCGCCCCGCCTTGGCGGCCCGGATTTCGGCGCGGATCAGCGCCATCATGGACTCGTGCAGGGTGAAAGGCGACTGCAGCAGTGCCTTCAGGCTGCGCCGCGCGCCCAGGCCCGTCAGCTGGGTGAAGACCTTGTCCATGTCTTCGCACAGCCGGGGGTCGGCCGTCAGCAGGCCGAAATCGGTGTACAGGCGGGCGGTGCGCGGGTGGTAGTTGCCGGTGCCCAGGTGGGCGTAGCGGCGCAGGCGGCCCTTTTCGCGGCGCAGCACCAGCGCCATCTTGGCGTGGGTCTTGTGGGCCACCACGCCGTACACCACGTGCGCCCCCACCTCTTCCAGGCGGGCGGCCCAGTTGATGTTGGTCTGCTCGTCGAAGCGGGCCATCAGCTCTACCACGACGGTCACTTCCTTGCCGGCGCGCGCCGCGGCCAGCAGGATCTGCATCAGCTCGGAATCTTCGCCGGTGCGGTAGATGGTCTGCTTGATGGCCATCACGTCCGGGTCGAGCGCCGCGGCGGTCAGGAAGTCGATGACGGGCTGGAACGACTGGTACGGGTGGTGCAGCAGCCGGTCGGCCTGGGCCACGGCGGCGAACAGCTCGGCCGGCTTGTCGGCCACGCGCTCGAACGGCGACGGCACGCTGCCGTGGTACGGGGGAAACAGGAGGTCGGGCCGGTCGGCGTTGCACAGCTGCATCAGGCGCGACAGGTTCACCGGGCCATTGACCCGGTAGGTGTCTTCGGCGGTCAGCGAGAACTCGCGCTGCAGGTAGGCTTCGAGGTCGGGCGGGGTCAGCCGGTCGATTTCCAGGCGCACGGCGGCGCCGAAATTGCGCTGCGACAGCTCGCCCTGCAAGGCATGGCGCAGGTTGGTGACTTCTTCCTCGTCGACGAACAGGTCGCTGTTGCGGGTCACCCGCCACTGGTAGCAGCCCAGCATGTCCAGGCCCGGGAACAATTCGCCCACGAAGGCCCGCAGCAGCGAGGTCAGCAGGACGTAGCCATCGGGCTTGCCCGAGATCTCGGGCGGCATCTTGATCAGCCGCGGCAACGCCCGCGGCGCCTGCACCACGGCGATGGACGCTTGCCGGCCGAAGGCGTCGGCGCCCGACAGCGCCACGATGAAGTTGAGGCTTTTGTTGTAGACCCGCGGGAACGGATGGGCCGGGTCCAGCCCGATGGGGGTCAACAGCGGCATGACGTCGCGGTTGAAGACGGTGCGGGCCCATTCCTGCTGTTCGGCATTCCATTCCGAGGCATGGTGCAGGGCGATGCCCTCGGCGTCCAGGCGCGGCAGGATGTCGTCGTTGAGCAGGGTGTACTGGCGGTCGACCAGGCCGTGCACCGCCTGCTGCAGCCGCTCGAAGGCCTGGCCGGGCGTGCGCCCGTCGGGCCCCACCAGCCCGGGGTTCTGGCGCTGCTGCTCTTTCAGGCTGGAAATGCGAATTTCGAAGAATTCGTCCAGGTTGGAGCTGACGATGCAAACATAGCGCAGGCGCTCGAGCAGCGGCACCTGCGGGTTTTCCGCCATGGCCAGGACCCGTTGATTGAATTTCAGCAGCGAAAGCTCGCGGTTCAGAAACGGAGGCTCAGCGGGCAGGCGGGTCGACATACCGGATTCCATTCTAGGGACAAAGCCCTGGTTTTACTGCAGTTACGTGACGGTTCCATGACATGGCGGAGCACAGGCCCTAGCCTACGCTAAAAAGGGGACGCCTGGCAGGCCGCTGACGGCATTGTCATATCCGTTCTCTATAATCGGCCCACTTACAGCCTTACCGACACGCCGCATGGATCATCTTCTGGCCGCCGTAGACCTCGGCTCCAACAGTTTTCGCCTTTCGATCGGGCGGGTCGTCCAGCAAGAAGCCGGCGCGCAGATCTACCAGATCGACCGGCTGAAAGAGACCGTGCGGCTGGCCGCCGGGCTGGACAACGACAAGCGCCTGGGCGAGGCCGCGGTCGAGCGCGCGGTGGCGGTGCTGGAACGCTTCGGCGAACGCCTGCGCAGCTTCCATCCCAGCCGGGTGCGCGCGGTGGCCACCAACACCTTCCGGGTGGCCCGCAACACGCCGGAGTTCCTGCCCCGCGCCGAGGCCGCGCTGGGCTTCCCCATCGAAGTGATAGCCGGGCGCGAAGAGGCCCGGCTTATTTTTTCCGGCGTGGTGCACACCCTGCCGCCCTCGCCCAACAAGCGGCTGGTGATCGACATCGGCGGCGGGTCCACCGAGGTCATCATCGGCAAGGGCTTCGAGCCGGGCCTGATGTCCTCGCTGTACATGGGCTGCGTCAGCTACAGCCGGCAATTCTTCCCCGACGGGGTGGTCGACGCCCACCAGATGAAGCAGGCCGAACTGGCCGCGCGGCGCGAAATCGAAGTGATCGCCAAGCAGTACCGCAAGACGGGCTGGAAAGAGGCCTACGGCTCGTCCGGCACGGCCAAGGCGCTGTACGCCATCCTGACCGAATGCGGCTTCTCGGACCGCGGCATCACCCGCGTGGGCCTGAACCGCCTGAAAGACCGCATCATCCGCTCGGGGCGCGTGATTCCACAGGAACTGCCCGGCATCAAGCTGGAACGCGCCGACGTGCTGCCGGGCGGGCTGGCCATCATGAGCGCCCTGTTCGACGAGCTGGGCATCGACGTCATGCACACCGGCGACGGCGCGCTGCGGCTGGGCGTGCTGTACGACCTGCTGGGCCGCGACGCGGCGCACGACAAGCGCGATGAGTCGGTGCAGCAGTTCATGAAGCGCTACCACATCGACACCCCCCAGGGCCTGCGGGTGCGCCAGGCCGCGCTGGCCTTCTTCGACTCGATCTACCCGCCCGACGACGGACGCACCGAGCTGCGCAATGCGCTGGGCTGGGCGGCCGACCTGCACGAGGTCGGCCTGTCGATCGCGCACAACGCTTACCACAAGCACACGGCCTACGTGCTGGGCAACGCCGACATGCCGGGGTTTTCGCGGGCCGACCAGCAATTGCTGGCGCTGCTGGCGCTGGGGCACCAGGGCAAGCTGGCCAAGCTGGAATCGCTGGTACGCGACCGCAGCCAGTGGATCGCCATCTTGTGCCTGCGGCTGGCGGTGCTGCTGCTGCGCCGCCGCGCCGACATCGCGCAGCTGCCGCTGACGGTGTCGGTACGGGGCGATTCGATCGTGGTAAGGGTCAACCGCGCCTGGCTGACCAAGCATCCGCTCAGCGACTTCACGCTGCGCGCGGAAGAATCAGAATGGCGAAAAGTCGGTTTCTCGTTCGAGCTGCTTGAGTTCTAGCCGAACGGGGCGCGTGGCCCGGCGGATGAGCCGGATGCGCAGTCTCCTGAGCAGCCGGCGCATGGTCAGGCGACCTCGGGGGCGGCGTCGTCCAGCCCGAAATGGCGCCGGTAGCGTTCATCCATGCAGGTCATGTCCAGCAGCACCGGAAAGTCGGCCGCGTTGAAGTCCGGGTCCCAGGCGGGTGCGCCGCAGATGCGCGCGCCCAGCTTCAGGTAGCCCTTGATCAGCGGCGGCACGCGCGCCGGCAGGGTGCTGTCCAGGCGCTCGACCGGGTAGCGGTGCAGCGGCTCGACGCGCGGCTGGCCGGGGGCCGGCAGTTGGCCGGCCACATTGCGCCAGACCTCGGCGGCCGTGACGCCGTCGTCGCGCAGGCTGACGCTGGCACAGCCCAGCATGTAGCGGTAGCCGCCGCGGCGCATGAACTCGGCCAGGCCGGACCACAGCAGCATGATGGCGGCGCCGCTGCGGTGGTCGGCGTGGGTGCACGAACGCCCCACTTCGACCAGTTCGCTGCGTAGCGCGCCCAGGCCGGACAGGTCGAATTCGGACTCGGAATAGTAGCCGCCGGCCTCACGGGCCTTTTCGGGTGTCAGGATGCGGTAGGTCCCCACCACGCGCCCGGAATCGAGTTCGCGCACCATCAGGTGCTCGCACCAGCGGTCGAAGCGGTCTTGCTCGATGCCGTCATGCGCGTCGGGGAAAACGGCGCCCATGTCTTCGGTGAAAACGGTGTAGCGCAGGCGCTGGATCTGCTCGACTTCGTCAGCCGTGCGCGCCAGCCCCACCACCAGGATCCGCGACGCGGAACCGGCCCAGGGTTCGGCGGGATTACGCCGGGAATCGATGCGTGCTAATTCGAGCATTGCACAGGGCTCCTAGAACGTGCGGACAGTGTGATGGCCGCATGTGTCAGGCTTTTGACAAAGTTGTGACATGACTATGAAGTTTACGCCGATCCATGAAACTTCCAATTGCATCTAATTAATGCCGAACACGTCACGGACAGCCGCCCTGGGGCAATAAAAAGCCGGGCCCGCGACAGGCCCGGCTGAATCGGGGGCGGAAGGCTCAGGCCAGGCTGGCCGCCAGCTTTTCGGCGCAGGCGGTTGCCAGGCCGGCGTCTTCGGCCTCGACCATCAGGCGCAGCTTGGGCTCGGTGCCCGACGCCCGGATCAGCACCCGCCCGCGGCCGGCCAGTTCGGCCTCGACGGCCCGCTGGGCGGCCGCCAGGCCGGCATGCGACTTCCAGTCGGTGCCCGGGACCAGCGGTACATTGATCATTTTCTGCGGATACATGCGCAGGTCGCCCAGCCATTCGGCCAGGGCCTGGCCGCTGCGGCGCAGCGCGGTCAGCACCTGCAGCGCGGCGATGATGCCGTCGCCGGTGCTGTGGCAGTCCAGGCAGATCAGGTGGCCGGAGCTTTCGCCACCGTACAGCCAGCCGCGCGACTGCAGCTGTTCCATGACGTAGCGGTCGCCCACCTTGGCGCGCTCGAAGCCCACGCCCAGGCGTTGCATTTCGAGCTCGAAGCCGTAGTTGGTCATCAGGGTGCCCACCACCCCGGCCACCGGGCCGTGCGTCATGCGCTCGCGCACCACGGCGTAGAGCAGTTCGTCGCCGTTGTAGATGCGCCCGGTGCCGTCGACCATCTGCAGGCGGTCGGCGTCGCCGTCCAGGGCGATGCCCAGGTGGGCGCCGCGTTCGCGCACGGCCTGCGCCAGCGATTCGGGATGCAGCGCGCCCACGCCCTCGTTGATGTTGAAGCCGTCGGGCGAGACGCCGATGGCGTGCACCTCGGCGCCCAGCTCGCGGAATACGTGCGGGGCGACGTTATAGGCCGCGCCGTGGGCGGCGTCGACCACGAGCTTGACGCCGTTCAGGTCCAGGTCGTTGGGAAACGTGCTTTTGCAGAATTCGATATAGCGGCCCTGGGAATCCTGCATGCGGCGGGCGCGCCCCAGCGCTTCGGAGCCCACGCAACCCAGCGGCTCGTCGAGCGCCGCCTCGATCTCGGCCTCGGTTTCGTCGGGCAGCTTCATGCCCTGGGCCGAGAAGAACTTGATGCCGTTGTCCTGGTACGGATTGTGCGAAGCGCTGATGACGATGCCGGCCACTAGGCGCAGCGCCCGGGTCAGGTAGGCCACCGCGGGCGTGGGCACGGGCCCGGCCAGCAGCACGTCGATGCCCGCGGCCGACAGGCCGGCTTCGAGGGCGGATTCGAGCATATAGCCCGAGATGCGAGTGTCTTTGCCGATGACGACCTGGGGGCGGCTGCCGCCCCGCCCGCCATGCTGGCGGGCCAGTACGCGGCCGGCGGCATAACCCAGGCGCAAAGCAAAGGCGGCGTTGATGACTTCGCCGCCGACCTCGCCCCGTACACCGTCGGTTCCAAAATACTTGCGTTGCGTCATGCTCGAATGGCTCCTTGTTCGGCTGCCTGCCAGACCCTCAGGGCGTCGACGGTGGCCGCCACGTCGTGCACGCGCACGATCGAGGCGCCGCGCGCCACGCAGGCCAGCGCGCCGGCGATGCTGCCGGCCAGGCGGTCGGCCACCGGCTTGCCGGTGGCGTCGCCGATCATGGTCTTGCGCGACAGCCCGGTCAGCAATGGATAACTGGATACGCGCAGGCTGGACAGCCTGCGCAGCAATTGATAGTTGTGCTCGGCCGTCTTGCCGAACCCGAAGCCGGGGTCGAGCACGATGCGGCGCGGGTCGATCCAGGCGGCGCGCAGGCGCTGGGCGCGGGCCCCCAGGAAGACGCCGATCTCGCCCAGCAGGTCGGCGTATTCGGGGGCCTGCTGCATGGTGCCCGGTTCGCCTTTCATGTGCATGATGCACACGCCGCAGCGCGACTGCGCCACGGCCTCGATGGCGCCCGGCTGGCGAAAGCCATAGACGTCGTTGATCATGTCGGCGCCGGCGTCGAGCACGGCCCGCATGACGTCGGGCTTGAACGTATCGATGGACAGCGGCACGCCGCAGTCGCGCAGGGCCTCGATTACGGGCAGCACGCGCGCCAGTTCTTCCTGGGCCGGGACGGGCTCGGCGCCGGGCCGAGTCGATTCACCGCCCAGGTCGAGGATCTGCGCGCCTTCGTCGACCAGCCGCCGCGCATGGCTGACGGCCGCATCGGTGTCGGCATGCTGCCCACCGTCGGAAAACGAGTCGGGCGTGATATTGACGATACCCATGACAAGCGGGCGCTCAAGGTCGAACTCGAAGCGCCCGCACAGAAAGGTATTTGCCATGGATCGGGACCGACGCCCTTCTACACCGCGGCTGGCGTGCTGCTGCCGCCGGTGGCCAGCCCGGTGGGCGGGGTGTCGGCGTTGTCGGACGGGCCTTGCGGCGTCTTGGGCGGACGCGGCGGGCGGCCCGAGGTGATGTCTTCGATCTGGTCGGCGTCGATGGTTTCCCATTCGAGCAGCGCCTTCGTCATGACCTCGACCTTGTCGCGGTTGTCTTCCAGGATCTTGCGCGCCACGCCGTATTGCTCGTCGATGATGCGGCGAATCTCGGAGTCCACCTTCTGCATGGTGGCTTCGGACATGTGCGTCGTCTTGGTGACGCTGCGGCCCAGGAAGACCTCGCCTTCGTTCTCGGCATACACCATGGGGCCGAGTTCGCTGGTCATGCCGTAGCGGGTGACGATGTCGCGGGCGATGGCCGTGGCGCGCTCAAAGTCGTTCGAGGCGCCGGTGGTCATCTGGTTCATGAAGAGCTCTTCGGCGATGCGGCCGCCGAACAGCACCGCGATGGTGTTCAGCAGGCGGTCCTTGTCCATGCTGTAGCGGTCGGTTTCCGGCAGCTGCATGGTCACGCCCAGCGCACGGCCGCGCGGGATGATGGTGACCTTGTGCACCGGGTCGGTCTTGGGCAGCATGCGCGCCACGATGGCATGGCCGGACTCGTGGTAGGCGGTGTTCTTGCGCTCTTCCTCGGGCATGACGATCGAGCGGCGCTCGGCGCCCATGATGATCTTGTCCTTGGCCTTCTCGAAGTCGGACATGTCGACGGTGCGGCCGTTGCGGCGCGCCGCGAACAGCGCGGCCTCGTTGACCAGGTTGGCCAGGTCGGCGCCCGAGAAGCCGGGCGTGCCGCGGGCCAGGATGGTGGCGTCGACGTTGGGCGACAGCGGCACCTTGCGCATGTGCACGCGCAGGATCTGCTCGCGGCCGCGGATGTCGGGCAGCGGCACCACGACCTGGCGGTCGAAGCGGCCGGGGCGCAGCAGGGCCGGGTCGAGGACGTCGGGACGGTTGGTGGCGGCGATGACGATCACGCCCTGGCCGGACTCGAAGCCGTCCATTTCGACCAGCATCTGGTTCAGCGTCTGTTCGCGTTCGTCGTTGCCGCCGCCCAGGCCGGCGCCGCGCTGGCGGCCGACCGCGTCGATTTCATCGATGAAGATGATGCACGGGGCATGCTTCTTGGCGTTCTCGAACATGTCGCGCACGCGGGCGGCGCCCACGCCGACGAACATTTCGACGAAGTCGGAACCGGAGATGCTGAAGAACGGCACCTTGGCCTCGCCGGCGATGGCCTTGGCCAGCAGCGTCTTGCCGGTACCGGGCGAGCCCACCATCAGCACGCCGCGCGGGATGCGGCCGCCCAGCTTCTGGAACTTGCTGGGGTCGCGCAGGAAGTCGACCAGTTCCTGGACGTCTTCCTTGGCCTCGTCGCAGCCGGCGACGTCGGCGAAGGTGATCTGGTTGGTGTTTTCGTCGAGCATGCGGGCGCGCGACTTGCCGAAGCTGAACGCCCCGCCGCGACCGCCACCCTGCATCTGGCGCATGAAGAACACCCACACGCCGATCAGCAGCAGCATGGGGAACCACGACACGAAGATGCTCATGAGCAGCGACGGCTCTTCGCGGGCCTTGCCCGAGACTTCGACGCCGTACTTCAGCAGATCGGACACCATCCACAGGTCGCCCGGCGAGGTCAGCGTGTACGGCCGCCCGGAATCGGGGGTGACATACAGCACGTCGCCCTGGACGTCGACCTTGCGGATACTGCCCGCCTTGGCGTCTTCCATGAATTGGGTATAGCTGACGCCGTCCTGTGTCTGGGCGCGCCCATCGAATTGTTTGAATACCGTGAACAGGACCAGTGCGATCACCATCCAGACCGCGACTTTAGAAAACGAATTGTTCAAGGTCGATCTCCTGCTTTCGATTCCGACCGGCGACCGCGCACCCGCGTATATGGCACAGTCACAAGTATGTCAATAGCTCATTCTACCCTGTCGGGGCAGATTCCGTCTGGGCGCCCGGCGGGCGCCTGATACATGTTCGAACTGGGGAAGTGGCTGGGCCTCGACAGGAAGAGGTTGAAATTTCGGCCGGAATCAGGCGCCCGAGGGGGTGTCCGATACCGTTTTTTCTTGCTTCAGGCCGCGCGCCACCAGGAAAGTTTCCGAGGATTTGTCTCGCGAGGCCTTCGGCTTGCGTTCCACCACCCGCTTGAAGCGCTGCTTGTAGGCCTGCACGATTTGCGAGAACCCGCTGCCGTGGAAGGCCTTGACGATCAGCGCCCCATCGGGCTTGAGGTGGCCGCAGGCGAATTCCATGGCGAGTTCGCAGACATGCTGGATGCGGGCCGAGTCGGCGGCGCCGACTCCGGACAAGTTGGGGGCCATGTCGGAAATTACAAGATCCACCGGCTGGCCGCCCACCATTTCTTGCAACTGTTGCAAAACCGCGTCGTCGCGGAAGTCGCCCTGGATGAACTCGACCCCCGCCACGGGCTCCATGGGCAGCAGGTCGAGCGCGATGATGCGGCCGTCGACCACCCCGCCCGGGCCGGCCAGGCGCTCGCGCGCCACCTGCGACCAGCTGCCCGGCGCCGAGCCCAGGTCGACCACCACGTCGCCGCGGCGCATCAGTTTTTCGGCATCGACGATCTCGATCAGCTTGAAGGCGGCGCGGGCCCGGTAGCCCTTCTGTTGCGCCATCTTCACATAAGGATCGTTGATGTGCTGGTGGATCCAGTCTTTAGAGAATTTCTTTTTGGCCATTACCGTACAATTCCACGCATGCCTATATTAGAACTCACCTCTCGCGAGCGCAGCGATTTGCGCTCGGCCGCCCACCCCCTGCGCCCGGTCGTCCTGATCGGCGACAACGGGCTGACCGACGCGGTCTTGAAAGAAATCGACCGCGCCCTGGCGTCTCATGGGCTGATCAAGGTGCGCGCCGGCGGCAACGACCGCGACGAGCGCGAGGCCATGCTGGCCGCCATCTGCGACGCACTGTCGTGCGCGCCGGTGCATCATCTGGGCAAGATGCTGATCCTGTTTCGCCCCCTGCCCGGCAACGTCGCCGCGTCCGCCGCGTCCGACGCAACACCCGCCCGGCGCAAGCCTTCCGAACCCCACACGCCCAAGAAGCTGGCCGCCGAGGGCAAGACGCTGTCCAAGGCGCGCCCGGCACGCAAGGCGCCGGCCGCCGAACCGGCCAAGCCGTTCGCCCGCGCCGACCTGAACAAGGCCGGCCGCCCGGCACGCCCGTCTACCAAGAAAACCGCATCGGCGGCGCCGCATGGCATCCCGCGCCGCGCCGGCAGCGCCCTGAGCCTGCGCGCCGGCGCGCGCAGCGGCGTTCAGCGCACCACGGCGACCAACCGCAGGGCCGCCAAGGCTACCAAAAGGTAAATACCGCCCGACACGCTGTGCAGCAGGTCGGGCGAGGCCCAGGCCGGCACCGCCTGCCCGGCCGCGGCGAGCCCGCGGCCGTAGTCCATCAGGGTGGTTACCCCGAAATGCCCGATGCCTGTGCCCACCGCCATCAGCAGGACGGTGCGGCGCCCGGGCCCTTGCAACGCCTGGCCATGCGCCAGGCGGTCCAGAATAAGCATAAATACCGCGCCCCCCAGCCCGCTCACGGCGAGCACCCGGAACAGTCGGGTGACGACCTCGGCCGCCTCGGCGGCATCCAGCAAGGAAAACGAGGTGGGCGCGACCAGCGCGCCGATGCTCCATAGCGCTCCGCACCATAGGGCCGCGATCAGGCGGACCAGGATACGGGCCAGGTTGGGCATCGTCTGTGTTCCCGGGGGGCGGCGGCGTCGTTCAGATGTAACGGACGCCGAGCACTTCGTACTCGCGCACGCCCGACGGCGCCTTGACCGCGACCACGTCGCCTTCGGACTTGCCGATCAGGGCGCGCGCCACGGGGCTGGACACCGAAATCAGGTTCGACTTGATATCGGCCTCGACGTCGCCGACGATCTGGTACGACAGGCGGTCGCCCGAGTCCAGGTCTTCGATTTCGACGGTGGCGCCGAACACGGCACGGCCGTCGGCATCCAGGGCGGCGGGGTCGATGATGTGCGCGTTGGACAGGGTGCCTTCAAGCTCGGAGATCCGGCCTTCGATGAAACCCTGGCGTTCGCGGGCGGCGTCGTACTCGGCATTTTCCGACAGATCGCCCTGGGCGCGGGCTTCAGCAATGGCGTTGATCACCGCAGGACGTTCGATGGTTTTCAACCGATGCAGCTCGGCTTGCAAGCGCTCGGCCCCCCGCGCGGTCAAAGGAATGGCAGACATGTCGTTTCCCAAACAAAAGTAGAAAACGCCCCGCATGGAGCGTTTCGGTGAAAGGTCGCAGTCAGGCTTGTGGCCTGCGCCGCGCTGGCGGGGCAAGCCGGTGGAACGTGCGGAGGGTCGAACAGGCGGGAACAGCGTCGGACCCGATTTCAGTGGTTCCCGACCATCCGCTCTGATCGGCCTGTGCGTGTGGACATCGGCAAGGCTGCGACCAAAACAAAACCCCGGCTCGGGTCGGAACCGGGGCAAGCAAGGCCCCATTGTGGTCAAAATCCGCAGGAATTGCAAGCCATTCAGGAAATCGTCATTTCCCGGCAATTGACCGCAGTAAACGGGAGTATGGGGGAGTTTGGGAAACCGGCGGGAAAGGGAAGATTGACAGCGTGTGGCGGGGGGTTGCTGGATGTCAAGAAGCGGTGACGATGGGCGCGCCGGGGCGGCGCGCGGGTGTCAGACACCCTTCGGGGTGTCTGACACCTGGCCAAAGTTGTGCCGGGCGCCCGGCGCCAGGAACAGATCCACCTGCGCCGGGCACCCGGCGCCTGGGATCTCTGGCGCCAGGAACAGGTCCGTTTGAGCCTTGCGTCGACTTTTCCAGGTGTCAGACACCCCGCAGGGTGTCTGACACCGTTGGGCGAACGCTCGCCGCCCCGGTCAGATCACCCGCTTGCCGCTACGCTGCAGCAAGGCATACAGGATGATGGCGCCGAAAGTCGCGGTACCGATGCCGCCCAGGGTGAAATTGCCCAGCTTCAGGGTGAAATCGCCCGCGCCCAGCACCAGGGTGACGGCCGCCACGATGAGGTTGCGGTTGTCGCTGAAATCGACCTGGTTCACCACCCAGATACGCGCGCCGGCCACGGCGATCAGCCCGAACACCACCACCGACATGCCGCCCAGCACGGGGCCCGGGATGGTCTGGATCAGGGCGCCGAACTTGGGCGAGAAGCCCAGCACGACGGCGATCACGGCGGCCACCACGAACACCAGGGTGGAATAGATGCGGGTGACGGCCATCACGCCGATGTTCTCGGCGTAGGTGGTGACGCCGGTGCCCCCGACCGCGCCCGAGACCATGGTGGCGACCCCGTCGCCCACGAAGGCACGGCCCAGGTAGCGGTCGAGGTTCTGGCCGGTCATGGCGCTGACCGCCTTGATGTGGCCCAGGTTCTCGGCCACCAGGATGATGGCCACCGGCACGATCAGGCCCATGGCCTCGGCCTTGAACACCGGCGCGGTGAAGTGCGGCAGGCCGACCCAGGCGGCCGCGGCCACGCCCGAGAAATCGATGGGCTTGCCCAGCCCCAGGCCGTTGGCGCAGATGGCATAGACCACGCAGGCCAGCAGCAGGCCGACCAGGATCAGCAGGCGCTGCACCGTGCCGCGGGTGTATACGGCGATGCCGCCCACGCACAGGATGGTGACGAGCGACATGGCGGCGTCGAAGCCCGAGGCGCCCATCGCCCCCTTGGCCGCGATGGGCGCCAGGTTCAGGCCGATGACCGCGACCACCGCCCCGGTGACCACCGGCGGCATCAGGGCCTCGATCCAGTTGGCGCCGCCGCCGGCGCGCGCGTTGGCGAACCAGACCACCAGGCCGATCAGGGTATAGGCCAGGCCGCAGGCGATGATGGCGCCCAGCGCCACGCCGATGTTGGCATTGGGGCCGGCGCCGGCGTAGCCGGTCACCGCCACCACCCCGCCGATGAAGGCGAAGCTGGACCCCAGGTAGCTGGGCACGCGGCCGCCCACGAACAGGAAGAAGATCAGCGTGCCGATGCCCGACATCAGGATGGCGACATTGGGATCGAAGCCCATGATCAGCGGCGCCAGCACGGTCGAGCCGAACATGGCGACCACGTGCTGGGCGCCCATGGCGACGTTCTTGGGCCAGGACAGGCGCTCGTCGGGCGCGATGATGGCACCTGGCGCGGTTTCGTCGGCCAGCTTCCAGCGCGGGAAATAGGAGTTGGACATGAGATCCCCGGTTATCGGACAGGAATTGTTGGAGGGCGGGCGCAAGTGTAGGGGCGGCCGGTCCCGCCGGCAATACGGTGCTGCCCTTGCCCGCCGCGATGGGGGCGTCCCTGGTAAGCTCGCGGCTGCACATTGGATGGAACGCGCATGACTGAAATCTGGTTCATTCGCCACGGCGAGACGGTCTGGAACGTAGAGCGCCGGCTGCAGGGCTGGCAGGATACCGCCCTGAACGACACGGGGCGCGCGCAGGCCGCGCAATTGGCCGCGCGCCTGCGCGAGCAGGCCGGCGGCCAGCCGTTTGCCGCCCTGTACAGCAGCGACCTGCAACGGGCGCACCACACGGCCGACCCGGTGGCCGAGCAGTTGGGCCTGCGGGTGCGGGTCGAACCCGGCATCCGCGAGCGCGGCTTCGGCGTGCTGGAAGGCCTGGCCATCGACCGCGTCGACCAGCTGGCGCCGGAAGCGGCCGCCGCCTGGAAAAGCCGCGACCCGCTGCGCGCGCTGGAAGGCGGCGAATCGCTGGGCCAGTTCCACGCGCGCGTGGTCGCCACCATCGAAGACCTGGCTCAACGCCATGCCGGCGAACGCATCCTGGCCGTCACCCACGGCGGCGTGCTGGACATCATCTGGCGGCATGCGTCGGGCGTGCCGCTGCAGCAGCCACGCCAGGCGGCGCTGCTGAACGCCAGCATCAACCGGGTGGGCGTCCAGGCACGGCAATGGCAAGTACTGGACTGGGGCGACGTGGCGCATATCGCCGCCGAGGCGGGCAACGACGTGGTGTAGCGTGGCGGCCTGACACCGCTGGGTCAGGGTGGCAGTCTTTGCACGCTTAGGTGTCAGACACCCTTCGGGGTGTCTGACACCTGGAAAGCTGGCGCAAGGCGTTGCACCGATGCCCTGAACGCATCGACCCTGGACATCATCCGGCAGGTGTCAGACACCCCGCAGAGACGGCGCGACGAATTGTCGGTTGTCTTGCCAGGGTGTCTGACATCCCATGCGCGTCCCCCCGGCGACGTACCCCTCAGCGGCGCGGCTTGCGCGGGGCGTTGCGGAAAGCGCGGTCGTACAGGGCGTTGGGCAGCAGGCGCAGCAGCTTGGCGACGATGCCCATTTGCCAGGGGATGACGGTATACGAGGCACCGCGGGCGATGGCGGCCTGGGCGCGGGTGGCGAAGGCGTCGGCGTCCATCAGGAACGGCATGGCGTACGGATTGTGCGCGGTCATGGCCGTCTTGATGTAGCCCGGCGCGATGGTCACCACGCCGATGCCGGCACCCGCCAATTCCACCCGCAGGCTTTCGCAGTAGCTGATGACCGCCGACTTCGAGGCGCTGTAGGCGCCCGCGCCCGGCAGGCCGCGGATGCCGGCCACGCTGGCGATGCCCACCAGCCGGCCGGCGCCGGCCTGGCGCATGGGTTCGATGAAGGGCTCGAAGGTGGCGACCGTGGCCAGCAGGTTGGTGTCGACGATGGCCTTGAAGACGTCGTAGTCTTCGGCGTGATCGGTCAGGGTGCCGGCGCTGATGCCGGCGCTGGCCACCACCACGTCGATGCGGCCGTCGCACACGCCGATGAAATCGTGGGCGGCCGCATGCAAGGCGGCGCGGTCGCGGACGTCAAGGGCATAGCAATGGTGCGTGCCGGGCAAGGCGCCGGCCAGTTCGCGCAAGGCGTCGCCGCGCCGCGCCACCAGGGCCAGCCGGGCGCCGTCTTGCGCGTAGCGCTGCGCCAGGGCGCGGCCCAGGCCGCTGCTGGCACCGGTAATGAAGACGTTCTGCATGGACGAAGCCCGTCGTTGGCCGGCTGCCGCGAGGCCGGGCCGCGGCCGGCGTGCCCAGGCCTGGGCACGCCGGCCGCGCCGGCCTAGGCGGCGCTTTGCAGCGAGGCGTGCAGGTCTTGCAGGGGGTAGACCTGCAGGCCCAGCCCCTGGCGCAGATACTGCATGCCCTCGACCGCGGCGCGCGCGCCGGCGATGGTAGTGAAGAACGTGACGCGTGCGGCCAGCGCCTGCGTGCGGATGGTACGCGAATCGGCAATGGCGTTGCGGCGCTCTTCGACGGTGTTGATCACCAGCGAGATCTCGCCGTTCTTGACCATGTCGACGATGTGCGGCCGGCCTTCGGTGACCTTGTTGACCACCTGCACCGGGATGCCCGAGGCCTCGATCTGCGCCGCGGTGCCGCGCGTGGCCACCAGCTTGAAGCCCAGGTTGTGCAGGCCGCGCGCCACTTCGACGGCGCGGGGCTTGTCCTGGTCCTTGACGCTGATGAAGGCGGTGCCGTTGTCGGGCAGGCGCACGCCCGCGGCCAGCTGCGATTTCACGAAGGCTTCGCCGAAGCTGTTGCCCACGCCCATGACTTCGCCGGTGGACTTCATCTCGGGGCCCAGGATGGTGTCGACGCCCGGGAACTTCACGAACGGGAACACGGCTTCTTTCACCGAGAAATACGGCGGCACCACTTCGCGCGTGATGCCCTGCGCGGCCAGCGTGCGGCCGGCCATGGCGCGCGCGGCGATCTTGGCCAGCTGCAGGCCGGTGGCCTTGGACACGTAGGGCACCGTGCGCGAGGCGCGCGGATTGACTTCCAGCACGTAGACTTCGCCGTTCTGGATGGCGAACTGCACGTTCATCAGCCCGTTGACGTTCAGGGCGCGCGCCATCATGGTGGTCTGGCGCTTGATCTCGGCGATGGCCTCGGCCGACAGCGAGTACGGCGGCAGGCTGCAGGCCGAGTCGCCCGAGTGCACGCCGGCCTGTTCGATGTGTTCCATGACGCCGCCGATGAAGACGGTTTCGCCGTCGGCCAGGCAGTCGACGTCGACCTCGGTGGCGTTGTTCAGGAAGCGGTCGAGCAGCACCGGGGAATCGTTGCTGACCTTGACGGCCTCGCGCATGTAGCGCTCGAGGTCTTGCTGTTCGTGCACGATTTCCATGGCGCGGCCGCCCAGCACGTAGCTGGGGCGCACCACCAGCGGGTAGCCGATGTCGGCCGCGTGGGCCAGGGCCTCGCCTTCGGTGCGGGCGGTGCGGTTGGGCGGCTGGCGCAGGCCCAGCTTGTTCAGCAGCTTCTGGAAGCGCTCGCGGTCTTCGGCCACGTCGATCGATTCGGGGCTGGTGCCGATGATGGGCACGCCGTTGGCTTCCAGGGCGCGCGCCAGCTTCAGCGGCGTCTGGCCGCCGTACTGCACGATCATGCCGACCGGGTTTTCCTTGTGGACGATTTCCAGCACGTCTTCGAGCGTGAGCGGCTCGAAGTACAGGCGGTCGGAGGTGTCGTAGTCGGTAGAGACGGTTTCCGGGTTGCAGTTGACCATGATGGTCTCGAAACCGTCTTCGCGCAGCGCCAGCGCCGCGTGCACGCAGCAGTAGTCGAACTCGATGCCCTGCCCGATGCGGTTCGGCCCGCCGCCCAGCACGATGATCTTCTTGCGGTCGGTGGGCTGCGCCTCGCATTCGTCCTCGTAGGTCGAGTACATGTAGGCGGTGCGGGTGGCGAATTCGGCGGCGCAGGTGTCGACCCGCTTGTACACCGGACGCACGTTCAGCTGGTGGCGCAGCTTGCGGATCTCGGATTCGGACGAATCCAGCAGGAACGCCAGGCGGCGGTCGGAGAAACCCATGCGCTTGAGCTGCCACAGCGTGGCGTAGTCGAGGTCGGCCAGGGTCTTCTGTTCGAGCGCGAGCTCGATGTCGACGATTTCCTTGATCTGCGCCAGGAACCAGGGGTCGATGCGCGTGATGTTGTGCACTTCGTCGAGGCTGAAGCCCTGCGCGAAGGCGTCGCCCACGTACCAGATGCGTTCGGGGCCGGGCTCGCCCAGCTCGACCTGCAGTTTCTCGCGGTCGGTGGTTTTCTGGTTCAGGCCGTCGACGCCCACTTCCAGGCCGCGCAGGGCCTTCTGGAACGATTCTTTGAAGGTGCGGCCGATGGCCATGACCTCGCCCACGGACTTCATCTGGGTGGTCAGGCGGGCATCGGCCTGCGGGAATTTCTCGAAGGCGAAGCGCGGCACCTTGGTGACCACGTAGTCGATCGACGGCTCGAACGAGGCCGGCGTGGCGCCGCCGGTGATTTCGTTGCGCAGTTCGTCGAGCGTGTAGCCCACGGCCAGGCGCGCGGCGACCTTGGCGATGGGGAAGCCGGTGGCCTTGGAGGCCAGGGCCGACGAACGCGACACGCGCGGGTTCATCTCGATGACGATCATGCGGCCGTTGTCGGGGTTGACCGCGAACTGCACGTTCGAGCCGCCGGTGTCGACGCCGATCTCGCGCAGCACCGCGATGGAGGCGTTGCGCATGATCTGGTATTCCTTGTCGGTCAGCGTCTGGGCTGGCGCGACAGTGATGGAATCGCCGGTGTGGACCCCCATGGGGTCGAGGTTCTCGATGGAGCACACGATGATGCAGTTGTCGGCCTTGTCGCGCACGACTTCCATCTCGAATTCTTTCCAGCCCAGCAGCGACTCTTCGATGAGCAGTTCGCTGGTGGGCGAGGCTTCCAGGCCGCGGCGGCAGATGGTTTCGAATTCTTCGGCGTTATAGGCGATGCCGCCGCCCGAACCGCCCATGGTGAAGCTGGGGCGGATGACGGCCGGGAAGCCCGACGTGCCGGTTTCGGCGGCGATGCGGCGCTGTACTTCCCAGGCTTCGTCCATGTTGTGGGCAACGCCCGACTTGGCCGATTCCAGGCCGATGTCGGTCATGGCCTGCTTGAACTTCTGGCGGTCTTCGGCCTTTTCGATGGCGTGCTCGTTGGCGCCGATGAGCTCGACGCCGTGCTTCTTCAGCACGCCGTGGTGGGCCAGGTCGAGCGCGCAGTTCAGCGCGGTTTGCCCGCCCATGGTGGGCAGCAGCGCGTCGGGCTTCTCGCGTTCGATGATTTTCTCGACCGCCTGCCAGGTGATGGGCTCGATGTAGGTGACATCGGCCGTTTCCGGGTCGGTCATGATGGTGGCCGGGTTGCTGTTCACCAGGATGGTGCGGTAGCCCTCGGCCTTGAGCGCCTTGCACGCCTGCGCGCCGGAATAGTCGAATTCGCAGGCCTGCCCGATGATGATGGGGCCGGCGCCGATGATGAGGATGCTTTTTAGGTCTGTACGCTTGGGCATGATGCGATATTTATTTCTTCTGGCCGGCCATCAGGCTGATGAATTTGTCGAACAGCACGATGATGTCGTGCGGGCCCGGGCTGGCCTCGGGGTGGCCCTGGAAACAGAAGGCGGGGCGGTCGGTGAGCTCGAAGCCCTGCAGCGTGCCGTCGAACAGGGACACGTGCGTGGCCCGCGCATTGGTCGGCAGCGTGGCCGCGTCGACGCCGAAGCCGTGGTTCTGGCTGGTGATGAACACCCGCTTGGAATCCAGGTCTTGCACGGGATGGTTGGCGCCGTGGTGGCCGGTTTTCATCTTGACCGTCTTGCCGCCCAGGGCCAGGCCCATGATCTGGTGGCCCAGGCAGATGCCGAACACGGGCAGCTTGCGTTCCAGGAACGCGCGGGTGGCAGCGATGGCGTAGTCGCAGGGTTCGGGGTCGCCCGGGCCGTTGGCCAGGAAGACGCCGTCGGGGTCGAGCTTGAAGACTTCTTCGGCCGGCGTCTGGGCCGGCACCAGCGTGATGCGGCAGCCGCGGTCGGCCATCAGGCGCAGTATGTTGTACTTGACGCCGAAGTCGTACGCGACCACGTGGAAGCGGTCTTGCGCGGGCGAGCCGAAGCTCTGGCCCAGTTGCCAGGTGCCCTGCGTCCATTCTTGCGAGGCCTTGACGGACACCACCTTGGCCAGGTCTTGCCCGGTCATGCCGGGGAAGCTGCGCGCCAGTTCGACGGCGCGCTCGGCGTCGTCGCCCACCAGGATGCAGGCGCCCTGGGCGCCGCCGTCGCGCAGGATGCGCGTCAGCTTGCGGGTGTCGACCCCCGAAATGGCCACCACGCCTTGCGCGGCCAGGTAGTCGGGCAGCGACTGCGTGGCGCGGAAGTTCGACACGCGCGACGGGCAATCGCGCACCACCAGGCCCGAGGCCAGCACGCGCGCGGCCTCGATGTCTTCGGTGTTGACGCCGGTATTGCCGATGTGGGGATAAGTCAGCGTTACGATCTGGCCGTTATAGCTGGGATCGGTCAGGATTTCCTGGTAGCCGGTCATGGCGGTGTTGAACACCACCTCGGCGACCGTGTGTCCTGGCGCGCCGATGGATACTCCCCGGAAAATGGTACCGTCCGCCAGAGCCAGAATTGCAGGAGGGAAGCGATCGGCGCCCTCGGGAAAAAGTTGCGGCAGCACAGTAAACCCCGGTTTCAGAATCGATAATCAAACCTTGGAATTATACCCTGGAAGGGCGTTTTTCCCGGGGAACCGCGCCGAATAAGGCTGGGAGCGGGGATTTCAGACACGAAACCGGCCCACGCGTAGTGATACCCTACCCTTTATTGCCCAACCTAGCCGAGTTGATCTGTCCCCTTATGTCCAGCCAGCTTGAATCCCTGCGCCGCCACACCACCGTCGTTGCCGATACCGGCGATTTCGAGGCCATGCGCGCGCTACGCCCCACCGACGCCACCACCAACCCGTCGCTGATCCTGAAGGCGGTGCAGAAAGACGCCTATCGTCCGCTGCTGGATCAGGTGGTGCGCGACCACCGCGGCGCCGCGCTGGCCGAGCTGACCGACCGCCTGCTGGTGGCCTTCGGCCGCGAGATCCTGAACATCGTGCCGGGCCGGGTGTCCACCGAGGTCGACGCCCGCCTATCGTTCGACACCCGCGCCACGGTCGAACGCGGCCGCGGCCTGATCGCCCTGTACGAAGCCGCCGGCATCGCGCGCGAACGGGTACTTATCAAGGTCGCCTCGACCTGGGAAGGCATCCAGGCGGCCCGGGTGCTGCAGGCCGACGGCATCCGCTGCAACCTGACTCTGCTGTTTTCGCTGCCGCAGGCGGTGGCCTGCGCCGACGCCGGCGTGCAGCTGATCTCGCCCTTCGTGGGCCGCATCTACGACTGGTACAAGAAAGCCGCCGGCGCTGGCTGGGTGGAAGCCGAGCGCGCCGGCGCGAACGACCCCGGCGTGCAGTCGGTGACCGAGATCTACCGCTACTACAAGCACTACGGCATCACCACCGAGATCATGGGCGCCAGCTTCCGCAACGCCGGCCAGATCCGCGCCCTGGCGGGCTGCGATCTGCTGACCATCAGCCCCGAGCTGCTGGCCGAGCTGGATGGCACGCCCGGCGACGTGCCGGCGCGCCTGGGCCCGGGCCTGGATAGCGCCGGCGTGCCGGCGCGCCAGGCCGCCGACGAAGTGGGGTTCCGCACCGAGCTGAACGCCAACGCCATGGCCACCGAAAAACTGGCCGAAGGCATCCGGCTGTTTGCCGCCGATGCGGTCAAGCTGGACGGCCTGCTGGGCGCCAGCGCGTAGCGCCCAGCCCCGGCGTCAGCCGGCGCGCGCGGCCAGCGCCGCCACCTGGCCGGCCACCGCCAGCACGCGGGTGTCCTGCCCGTAGCGGCCGATCAGTTGCGCCCCCACGGGCAGGCCGCTGGGCCCGCTACCGATCGGGAACGATACCGACGGCAGATGCAGCAGCGACCACAACGCCCCATAGCGCGGCGAGCCCGCGCTGGCCAGCCCGGCTTCGGCCTCGCCTTCGGCGGCCGGGTACAAGACCGCATCGGCCTGGCCGAACAACGCTTCGCAGGCGGCTCGCCCGCGCGCGGCCTGGGCCCGCATGGCCAGGTATTCGTCCACCTCGATGCCGCGCCCCGACTCCAGGCGTGCCTGCAGCCGCGGGCTGAGGCGGTCGAAGTGGTGCAGGCGCTCGTGCGCCAGCGCCTGGCGCGCCTCGAACGCGAAGATGCGCCCCTGCACCGCGATCAGGTCTTCCAGGATGGCGGGCAGCCAGACCCGCTCGACGCGCGCGCCGGCGGCCTGCAGGCGGCCTTCCAGCCGTTCGATGGCGGCCAGCGTGGCCGGGCTGGCGTAGTCCCACTGGCGCGACAGGCACACGGCGATGCGCGGGCGTTCCAGCGCACGCGCCACCGTCCGGGCGCCGTGCAGGCCCAGTGTGAAATAGGCCGCGTCTTCGACGCTGCGCGCGATGACGCCGATTGTGTCCTGGGTGGGGCTGACGCCTTTCAGGCCGGCCGCGCAGATCATGCCGAAGGTGGGCTTGTAGCCGACCACGCCGCAGTACACGGCGGGCCGCACGATGGACGCCGTGGTCTGCGTGCCGAACGCCACCGGCACCATGCCGTCGGCCACGGCGGCCGCCGAGCCGCTGGACGAGCCGCCCGGGGTGTGCTCCAGCCGCAGCGGGTTGCGGGCATCGCTGGGGGTCTGCGTGGCGAACTCGCCGGTGGCGACCTTGCCCAGCAGCACCGCGCCGCGCTCGCGCGCCACCGCCACGCAGGCGGCATCGGCGCCCGGCTGGTGGCCCTGGTAGATGGGCGAGCCGTACTGCGTCGGATAGTCGGCGGTGTCGATGACGTCTTTCACGGCGAAGGGCACGCCGCGCAAGGCTGCCGGCGCGCCCGCGTCGGCGCGCTGCGCCTCAGCCAGGGCGCGCGCCGGGTCCAGCGCCACGAAAGCGCGCACGGCCTCGTTGCGCTGCGCGATCCGTTCCAGGCAGGCGGCCGTCACCGCGGCCGCGGTGGTGTCGCCGCGCTCGATGGCGTCGACGATCTCGACCACGCCCAAGCGATTCAAGGATGCGCGCGTCATTCCGCCTTGATCCCCGCTTGCTGGATCACGCGCGCCCATTTGTCGTGCTCGGCCTGCACGAAGCGGGCGAAGTCCGCCGCGCTGCCGCCCGCGGGCTCGGCGCCTTGCGCCAGCAACTGGGCCTTGATATCGGGCATGTCCAGGATGCGCACCACTTCGGCATTGAGCCGCTCGACGATGGCCGGCGGCGTGCCGGCCGGCGCGAACAGGCCGAACCAGCCGTCCACCTCGTAGCCGGGCAGCCCGCTTTCGCCGATGGTGGGCACGTCCGGCAACAGGCTGCTGCGGCGCGCCGACGTCACGCCCAGCGCGATCAGCTTGCCCGACTGGATGTGCGGCAGGCACAGCGGCAGGTTGCAGAACATGGCGTCGACGCGGCCCGGCAGCAGGTCGGCCAGCGCGGCGCCACCCCCGCGGTACGGCACGTGGACCATGCTGGTGTGCGTCATGGACTTGAACAGTTCGCCGGACAGGTGCATCGAGCCGCCGTTGCCGGTAGACGCATAGCTGAGGCTCTGCTTGCCCGCCAGCGCGATGAACTCGGCGGTGCTGCGCGCCGGCACCTCGGGCGGCACCACCAGCACGTTGGCCACGGTGGCCAGGTTGGTGATGGGCACGAAATCCTTGAGCGGGTTGAAGCGCAGGTCCTTGTACAGGCTGGGCGCGATGGCGTTGGTGCTGGTGGGGCCGACCAGCAGCGTGTAGCCGTCGGGAGCGGAGGTGGCCACTTCGGCCGCGCCGATATTGCCGCCGGCGCCCGCCTTGTTCTCGACGATGACGGTCTGGCCCAGCCCGTCGGTCAGCTGCTTGGCGACGATGCGCGCCAGCAGGTCGGTGACGCTGCCCGGCCCGAACGGCACCACCATGCGTATCGGCCGCGCGGGATAGCCGTTCTGGGCGGCCATCGCCGTGCCCGAAGCGGCGGCGATGGCCGCCCCGCAAACCGCTGCCAGCAGACGGCGCCGGCTTGTCGTGAAGTGCTTCATTACCCTCTTCCTCTTGATAGTTGGCTGTGTGTACAGAATAGGAAGCGGCCATTAATATGTCTAATATTAATTAAACCCCTTATTAGGTCGCTGAAAATATCAATGGACTCAACCGATGGATCCGTGCTGACGTCGCGGGCGCTGCAGGCGTTCATGGTGGTGGCCGAAGAACTGCATTTCGGCCGCGCCGCGCAGCGGCTGCATATCAGCCAACCCCCGCTCAGCCAGCAGATCCGCCAGTTCGAGCAACAGGTGGGCACGCCGCTGTTCGTCCGCACCACCCGGTCGGTGCAGTTGACGGCGGCGGGGCAGATGCTGCGCGACCGGGCGCGCGCGCTGTGGCAGGACGCCGACGCAGCCTTGGCGGCCGTGCGCCGTGCCGCGCAGGGCGATGTCGGCACACTGGCGATCGGCTTCACCAGCAGCGCCGCCTACAAGCTGATGCCAGCCGCGCTGGCCGCCTACCGGCAACGCTATCCACAGGTCGAGATCCGCCTGACCGAGGCCATTTCCAGCCGGTTGATCGACATGCTGCTGACCGACCGGATCGACATCGCCCTGCTGCGGCACGATGCCTCGTACGCGAACCCGGGCATCCAGTTCGCCCCGGCCTACCGCGAAAACCTGTGCGTGGCGCTGTACCCCACGCATACGCTGGCGCGCCAGCGCACCCCCATCCGGCCGCAGCAGCTCGACGGGGTGGATCTGGTGGGGTTTTCGGCGGCCGAGGCCCCCTACTTCCGCAGCCGGCTGCTGGGCTATTGCGCCCGCTTCGGCATCCAGCCGCGCATCACGCACGAAAGCATGATGCCGACGCTGCTGTCGCTGGTGGAAGCCGGGGTGGGTATCGCGCTGGTGCCGGAATCGGCCGCGCGGCTGTACCCCGAAGGGGTGGTGTACCGCACGCTGGCCGACGCCGACGAGGCGCTGGCGATCGACCTGTACACGGCGCGCCGGCCGGACCAGCGCAGCCCGCTGGTGCAGGCGTTCGACCAGGCTGTCCTGGGCGTCAGTACGCCTGCATACTGTCGCGCGCGCCCTCAGGGATGACAGAGACCCGGCCAGGGGTGCGGCGGATCTGGCTCTGCCAGTCCGCCTGCGCCGCCCCCTTGAGGGGGTAGCGCGTCGCGCCTCCGGGGGGACCCTTACTTCAGCGCTGGTCGTGCGAATGCACCTGCAGCGCTTCCAGGAAGCGCGACACCATGTTGTAGGCCGCCACCGTGGCGGTCAGCTCGACCATCAGCTTGTCGGTGCCCATGGCGCGGCGCGCGGCGTCGAACACCGGCTGCGGCACCTGGATCTGGCGCGTCATGGCGTCGGTGTAGGCCAGCACCGCGCGTTCGCGTTCGGCGAACAGGCTGGACGATTCCCATTGGTCCAGCGCGTCGAGCTGGGCCTGGCTGACGCCCTCGCGCAGCGCGATGGGGGCGTGCTGGTCGGCTTCGTACGGCGCGCCGTTGAGCACCGCCACGCGCATGATGACCAGTTCGCGCAGGTCGCCCGGCAGGGTGCTGAGCTGGCGGATGGAAGTCAGGTAGTTCAGCCAGCCGCCGGCCACGGCGGGGCTGTGCAGCAGCATCTGGTACAGGTGCAGCACGCTGCCGCGCTCGGCCACGATGCGGTCGACCAGCGGCTTGGCTTCGGGATGGGACAGGTCGGCGTAGGGAAGGCGCGCCATGGGTCAGGCTCCGGGAAACGGCGGCCCCCTCGGGGCCGCGGGATTCAGATTTTTTCGGTCTCGCCCGTCTTGGGCTGCCACTTCATCAGGCGCTGCTCGCCCAGGCCCACGATGTAGTCGAGCAGCAGCGCGAAGGCGGTCAGCACCACGATGCCGGCAAACACCGTGTTGACGTCGAAGGTGCCTTCGGCCTGCAGGATCAGGTAGCCCACGCCGCTGGCCGAGCCCAGGTATTCGCCCACCACCGCGCCCACGAAGGCCAGGCCGACGGAAGTATGCAGACTGGAGAACACCCAGCTGGTGGCCGACGGCAGGTACACGTGGCGCAGCAGCTGGCGGCGCCCCGCCCCCAGCATGCGGGCGTTGTCGAGCAGAGTGGGGCTGACTTCGCGCACCCCCTGGTAGACGTTGAAGAACACGATGAAGAACACCAGCGTCACGGCCAACGCCACCTTGGACCAGATGCCCAGGCCGAACCACATGCCGAAGATGGGCGCCAGGATGACGCGCGGCATGGAGTTGGCCGCCTTGATGTACGGGTCGAGAATGGCGCTGGCGGTGTTCGACAGCCCCAGCCACAGGCCGAAGCCCAGCCCGGACACCGTGCCGATGAAGAAGGCCAGCACAGTTTCGGCCAGCGTCACCCACAGGTGGCGATAGATGTCGCCGTTGGTGATGAACCAGGCCCAGATGCGGCCCCACACTTCCAGCGGCTGGCCGAAGAAGAACGCCACCTTGGGATCGAGCGAGGCGAAATACCAGATCAGCAGGATGGCGGCCAGCAACAGCAGTTGCCAGATGCGCAGGCTGGCCGAACCGGGTTTGATGAGTTTGGACATATCAGTTCTGTCGGGCCCGCAGCGAGCCCCGGGGTGGGTTCATGTCAGGCTCGCTTCTGCTGGGCATAGCCCTTCAGGACTTCTTCGCGCAGCACGCCCCAGATGGCCGCATGCAGCTCGACGAAGCGCGGATGCGTGCGCACCTCGGCCACGTCGCGCGGGCGCGGCAGGTCGATGGCGAACTCGCCGATGGGATGCGTGCCGGGCCCGGCCGACAGCACCACCACCCGGTCGCTCATGGCGATGGCCTCGTCCAGGTCGTGGGTGATGAACAGCACGGCCTTGCGCTTGGCCATCCAGAGTTCCAGCACTTCGTTTTCCATCAACTGCCGCGTCTGGATGTCGAGCGCCGAGAAAGGTTCGTCCATCAGGATGATGTCGGGATCGCGGATGAGCGTCTGCGCCAGCATGGCGCGCTTGCGCATGCCGCCCGACATCTGATGCGGATAGCGGTCTTCGAAACCGCCCAGGCCCACGCGGCGCAGCCATTCGCGGCCGCGCTCGAGCGCCTCGGGGCGCGCCACGCCGGCGAACTCCAGGCCGGCGATGACGTTTTCCAGGGCGCTGCGCCACGGCAGCAGCGCCTCGCCCTGGAACATGTAGCCGGCGCGCGCGTTGATGCCTTGCAGCGGCTGGCCGAACACCTGGACCTGGCCCGCCGACGGCGCCAGCAGGCCGGCGCCGACGTTGAGCAAGGTGGACTTGCCGCAACCCGTGGGCCCCACCACCGACACGAACTCGCCCGGCGCGATCGACAGGCTGGTTTCCTGGACGGCGGTATAGCGCTTGCCCCCGCCGTCGCGGGACACGAACGTGCAGGTGATGTGCTCGAGCGAAAGTGCGGCTTCAGCCATTGGGGTATTTCTCGTTGGCGCGGCGGGTGAAGTCGTTGGTCCAGACCTTGGAGGCATCGATCTTGGCCGCATCGAACCCCTTGACGTAGGCAGCCAGGGCCTTGGTGGCGGTGGCGGCGCCGTCTTCGGGAATGACGCCGTCGGGCGACAGGCCGTCCATGCTTTTCTCGATGGCGGCCTTGTACACGGCCGGGTCGCCCAGCAGGTACTGGGTGGGCACGGTCTTGGCGATTTCCTCGGCGCCGGCCTTCTGGATCCATTTGTCGGCGCGCACGATGGCGTTGGTCAGGGCCTGCACCGTATTGGGGTTGGCGTCGACGAATGCCTGGGGCGCGTACAGGCTGCCGGCCGGCATGTTGCCGCCGAAGATTTCCTGGGTGTCTTTCAAGGTGCGGGTATCGACGATGATGTCGATGTCGCCCGGCATGGCCAGCAGCGACACCACCGGGTCGGTGTTGGAAATGGCGTCGATCTGGCCGCTGCGCAGCGCGGTGACCGCGCCGGCGCCGGCGCCCACGCCGATGAACGACACGTCGCTGTCGCGCAGGCCGTGCTTGGCCAGGAAGAAGCTGACCACCATGTTGGTGGACGACCCCGGCGCGGTGACGCCGATCTTCTTGCCTTTCAGGTCGGCCGGGCCCTTGTAGCCGGGGATGTTCTTCTTCGACACGCCCACGCCGATCATGGGCGCGCGGCCCTGCAGCACGAAGGCGCGGTAGGCCTGGCCCTTGGACTGCATGTGCAGCGTGTGCTCGAAGGCGCCCGAGACGACGTCGGCGCTGCCGCCCACCACGGCCTGCAGGGCCTTGGAACCACCGGCGAAGTCGGCGATGCTGACGTCCAGCCCTTCGTCCTTGAAGTAGCCCTTGACCTCGGCGATGGTCAGCGGCAGGTAGTAGATCAGAGCCTTGCCGCCGACGGCGATCTGGACGCTTTTCTTTTCGAGTTTCTGGGCGCGCACGATGGCCGGCGCCATGCCCATCGCGCCGGCCGCGCCGGCCAGCTTGAGCAAATCACGACGAGTGACTGACATTGAGGGTCTCCTTTGCCGCGGGGCGGCCTGGGTGTGCATCGCGGCCTGGCTGGCCGTTTCTTGGCTTTCTGGAAGCGCCGGCCGGGCGGATCAGGCGGCAGGCGGCACGAGGCCGATGGCGCCGGTCTCGGCCAACTCGGCGATCGCCGCAGCATCATACCCCAGCGATTTCAGGACTTCTTCGGTATGTTCCCCTAGGCGCGGGCCCAGCCAGCGCGTGCCGCCGGGCGTCTCGGACAGGCGCGGCACCACGGCCGGCAGCTTGACCGGGCTGCCATCGGGGAAGCGATGCTGCTCGATCATGCCGCGGGCGATGAACTGCGGATCGGCGAACATGTCGGCCACGCTGTAGATCTTGCCCACCGGCACGTCGGCCCGGCGCAGGGCCTGCAGCGCCTGGTCGATGGTGCGCGTGTCGCACCAGCGCTGGATGGCGCCGTCGATCTCGTCGGCCCGGCGGGCCCGGCCGTCGTTGCGGGCCAGTTGCGGGTCGTCGGCCAGGTCGTCGCGGCCGATGGCGCGCATCAACCGGTTGAAGATGGCGTCACCGTTGCCGGCGATGACCACGTTCTGGCCGTCGCGGGTGGTGTAGGTGTTCGACGGCACGATACCCGGCAGCGCCCCGCCGGTGCGCTCGCGCACCACGCCGGCCACGTCGTATTCGGGCACCAGGCTTTCCATCAGGTTGAACACCGACTCGTACAGGGCCACGTCGACCATCTGGCCTTGCCCGGCCACGCAGTCGGCGCCCTGCTTGCCGTTCCAGCGCCCGCCCGTGGCGTCGCGGTGGCGCAGCGCCATCAGCGCGCCGATCACGGCATGCAGCGCGGCGATCGAATCGCCGACGGAAATGCCCACGCGCACGGGCGGCCGGTCGGGGTGGCCGGACACGTAGCGCAGGCCGCCCATGGATTCGGCGATGGCGCCGAATCCCGGCGCGTCGCGCAGCGGGCCGGTCTGCCCGTAGCCAGACAGGCGCACCATGATCAGCGCGGGGTTGGCCTCGCGCAGTTGCTCGTAGCCCAGGCCCCACTTCTCGAGCACGCCGGGGCGGTAGTTCTCGACCACCACGTCGGCGTCCAGCGCCAGGCGGCGCGCGATGTCGCGGCCGCGCGGGTCTTTCAGGTTGAGCGCGATGGATTGCTTGTTGCGGGCCTGCACCGTCCACCATAGCGAATTGCCTTCGTGCAGGTAGCGCCAGCTGCGGATCGGGTCGCCGCCGCCGGTGCCGTCAGGCCCGTGCGGGGTCTCGACCTTGACGACGCTGGCACCGAACTCGCCCATCATGCGGGCGGCGAACGGGCCGGCGATCAGGGTGCCCAGTTCCAGGACTTTCACGCCCTTCAGCGCGGACATGGGGGTCTCCTTTGGTGCCGAAGGCTATGCGGACTTGCGTTCCATCAGGGCCCAGGCAATGGTGCCGGCATCGACGTATTCGAGCTCGCTGCCGGCCGGCACGCCGCGCGCCAGGCGCGTGACTTTCAGGCCCTTGCCGGCCAGGACTTCGCCCAGGAAATGGGCGGTGGTCTCGCCTTCGGCGGTGAAATTGGTGGCCAGGATCACTTCTTGCACCACGCCGTCGGACACGCGCTCGAGCAGGCGCTCGAAATCGAGCTCGCGCGGGCCGATGCCCTCGAGCGGCGCCACCCGGCCCATCAGCACATAGTACAAGCCGCGGTAGCCGTGGCTGGCCTCGATCATGTTCTGGTCGGCCGGGGTCTCGACGATGCACAGCAGCGACGGGTCGCGCTTGGGGTTGGCGCAGGTGGCGCAGATATCGTCTTCGGTGAAGCTGTTGCAGCGCGCGCAGTGGCGCAGGTTCTGCACCGCGCCGGCCAGCGCGCGGCCCAGCATGTCGGCCCCCTGCAGGTCGTGCTGCATCAGGTGGTAGGCCATGCGGCGGGCCGAGCGCACCCCCACGCCGGGCAGGCGGCGCAGCGCCTCGATCAGCGAGACCAGGGGTTCGGGTTCGGGCAGTTGCGGGTCCATCGAGGCAGCGCGGGGAGGTTCAGAACGGCAGCTTCATGCCCGGGGGCAGCGGCATGCCGGCGGTGACGCTGGCCATCTTTTCCTGGGAAGTGGCTTCGGCCTTGCGCAGCGCGTCGTTGAAGGCGGCCGCCACCAGGTCTTCGAGCATGTCCTTGTCGTCGGCCAGCAGGCTGGGATCGATGGCGACGCGCTTGACGTCGTGGCGGCAGGACATGGACACCTTGACCAGGCCGCCGCCCGACTCGCCTTCGACGACGATGTCGGCCAGCGCGTCCTGGGCCTTTTTCATGTTTTCCTGCATCTGCTGCGCCTGGCGCATCAGGCCGGCGAGTTGTCCTTTCATCATGATGGAAGCTTCCTTGAATAAGGTGGAAAGTCGCGCGACCGCGCCTGTGGCCCAGGGCGGTTCACGCGGAAGGCTCGACGGCGCGCACCGAGCCGGGAATGACCCGGCCGCCGAAATCGGCTTTCAGCGCCAGCACGAAGGGATCGACGGCCACTGCATCTTCGGCGGCCTGCTGGCGCGCGGCGCGCTCGATCTGGGCCACGGCGTGGGCGGTGCCGTCGCCGGTGGCGCCGACTTCGATCTCCAGGCGCAGGCCCTGCCCGAAATGCTCGCACAGCACGGTTTGCAGGCGGACGCGGCTTTCGCTTTCGGCCAGGGTCTTGACGGCCACGCGCAGCACGACCGCGTCGCCCTGCACACCGGCCCATTCGCTCTGGCGCGCGAGCTCGGCGGCCAGGCCGGTGACGGGCAGGCGCGCGGCCAGCCCGGGCCATTCGGCGGCGGACATGCGTTCGAGCCGCGGCGCGGCCTGCTGCGAACGGCGCAGCGCGGCTTGTGGCCGGGGCGCCGGGGCCAGCTCGGCCGCGGGGGGCGAGGTTGCCAGGGTTTCGAATTCGTCGTCGGGATCGGCGGTGAACTCGGCCGCGGGCGCATAACCGCCCTGGGCCTCGTCGGGGATGTCTTCGTCGACCCATGCCGGCGGGTTGTCGTCGTCGGCCGGCGCGGGCGCCTTGGCCTGGGCCACGGGCGGCGTGACGGCCAGCGCGGCGGAAGGCGGCTTGGCGGCCACCGGCGGCTCGGCAGCGGCGGGCAGGTCTTCCCAGGGCGGCGTGTCGCCTGCCGGGGGGGCGGCGGCTTGGGCCGGTTCGGTCGGCACGGCCGGTTTGGTCGGTGCGGCGGGCGCGGCCGGGGCGGCAGCAGGCGCTACGGCGGGGATCGACGGCGCTTGGGCAGCGACGGCAGGCGCAGCGGGGACCGCCGGCGCGGTGGCCGGCGCCGCGGTGGATGCGGCGGCGGGCCGCGCCGGGGCGGCAGGCGCCTGCAGCGCCGTGGCCGGACCGGCCTGGCCGTTCAATGCCAGCATGCGCAGGCAGGCCATGACGAACCCGGCGTATTCGTCGGGCGCCAGGGACAATTCGCTGCGGCTGTGCACGGCCACGGAATAGAACAGTTGCACCGCATCGGGATGCAGCACGCCGGCCAGCCGCGCGATGTCGCCGGCCAGCGGATCGTCGGCGGGGGTGGCGGCCGGCACGCGCTGTTCGATGGCCACGCGCGACAGCAGCACGGCCAGGTCGGCCAGCGCGCCGGCATACGACAGCCCGCGCGTGGAGAGCTCGTCGGCCACGGCCAGCACGCCGGTGGCGTCGCCCGCCGACAGCGCCTCGAGCAGGCGCACCAGGTGGCGCTGGTCGATGGTGCCCAGCATGCCGCGCACGGCTTCTTCGGTCAGGTTGCCGGCGCTGTAGGCGATGGCCTGGTCGGTCAGCGACAGGGCGTCGCGCATCGACCCGCCGGCCGCCTGGCCGATCAGGCGCAGGGCCGGCAGTTCGCTGGCCACGGACTCTTCGGCCAGCACGGCCTGCAGGTGCCCCACGATGGCGTCCGGCGGCATCTGCTTCAGGTTGAACTGCAGGCAGCGCGACAGCACCGTGACCGGGATCTTCTGCGGGTCGGTGGTGGCCAGGATGAATTTCACATGCGGCGGCGGCTCTTCGAGCGTCTTGAGCATGGCGTTGAACGCATGCCCGGTCAGCATGTGGACTTCGTCGATCATGTAGACCTTGTAGCGGCCCGCCCCCGGCGCGTACACGGCCTGCTCGAGCAGCTGGGTCATTTCCTCGACGCCGCGGTTCGAGGCGGCGTCGAGCTCAAGGTAATCGACGAAGCGGCCGGCATCGATCTCGGTGCAGGCGCGGCACTGGCCGCACGGCTTGGACGTGATGCCGGTTTCGCAATTCAGCGACTTGGCCAGGATGCGCGACAGGGTCGTCTTGCCCACCCCGCGCGTGCCGGTGAACAACCAGGCGTGGTGCAGGCGCTGGGAGTCGAGCGCGTGCGTCAGTGCGCGCACGACGTGGTCCTGGCCTACCAGGGTATCGAACGAGCGCGGCCGCCACTTGCGGGCCAGTACCAGATAAGTCATGGGCGGATTGTAGAGCCAGTTGCGCGCGGCCGGCGCGCCGGAAATACAAAGGGGCGCCGCAACCAGGGCGCGAATTGCCCAGACACACGACAATTCGTTCCGATTACGGCGCCCCCTTGGGGAAACCGGTTGGCGAGCCTTACTCCGGCACTGATCCTAAACGACTATGGCTGCTTCGTTCCCGACCTGACCAGGTTCACCGCCGAACCATGCGAAGGGGCCCGCCATCCGGAATTCTAGCAGAGCGGGCGGGAGCCCGCCTGCTGGAATTCCGGATGGCGGGCCCTGGGGCTGTATGTGGGCTCCCTCCCCTGGCCCTCCCCCCGGGGGGGAGGGAGGGGGCTGGTGGATGATTGAGGGGGGTGGGTTCGTGGGGGATGTGCGCGCTGGAGTGGGGGTGTTGCCGGGTGCGTGGATCTCTTGGGGAATCTCTTGCTGGATGTCGGGCGTCCATGGCATGGCTGAAGGCTTGGCTGGGTCTCTCTCAGGTGTCAGACACCCCGAATGGTGTCTGACACCAATGTGTGCAAGGACTGTCTGGCTAACCGAAGGGGTCTGGCACCCGGGGGACTCAGCTGCCGGCTTGCCGGCGCTACAGGTCGATCCAGAGTTGGGCGCGGGGGAAGTACAGGACGGCGCGGGCCGGGCGGGCGTCCAGCGCGGTGACCTGGGCGCAATAGCGGGCCAGTTGCTCGGCATGGCGCTCGCGCATGCGGGTGGCGAAATGCCCGGGGGGCTCGCCGGGGCGCGGGCGGCCGGTCTTGTAGTCGACGATCAGCCAGCCGTCTTCGGTGCTGAGGGCCAGGTCGATGACCGACACGCGGCCGGTGGCATCGATCAGCGGCCATTCGCGCCGGGCGGCCGATTGCGACAGCAGCCAGCGGCCGCGGTCGTGCGCCAGGGTGGCCAGCAGCGTGTCCAGCACGGCTTGCGCGGCCTCGGGCGATTGCGTGGCGGGCAGGCCGGCGCGGGTCAGCTGCTTGCGCATCACCGGCAGATAGGTGCGCAGCGTGTCGGCCGGCCAGGCGTCCAGGCCGTCCTGGCCGATGCGGGCCAGCCATGCGTGCGCCAGCGTGCCGATGGCCGCATCGTGCGCGGTTTCCAGCTGCCAGGCGGGATGCTCGGCGCCCTGCCCCCACGCCGCGCCCAGCGCGAAGCCGGGACTGCCGGCGACCGGGCGCCGCGCGCGCAGGTCCTGGATGGCCTGGTCGGCCAGGCGGCGCAGCGGTTCGCCGCGCACCTGTTCCGGCGCGCCGTCTTCGTCGGCGGCGTCGGCCTGCCAGTCCCGCGGGGGCGTTTTCTGCCCGGCCGGCAACCATTCCCACAAGCGGCCCAGCAGGCTGGCGGGCGGCGGCGGCTTGGGCAGGCCGGTGGCGCGGTCGACCGCCACATTGCCCACCAGGTGCAGGCGATGGCGCGCGCGGGTGGCGGCCACGTACAGCAGGCGGTCGGTTTCGTACGCGGCGCGGCGCTTTTCGCGCAGGCCCAGATAACGCGACACCGGGTCGGCCTCGGTGTCGGCGCGCGGCTTCACCGGGCCGAACAGCACCCGCTCGCCGCTTTGCTCGAAACTGACCAGCGGGGCGCGCTCGGCGCGCGGCGCCTTGTGCAGGCCATACAGGACGACCGTGTCGAACTGCAGCCCCTTGGACTTGTGCATGGTCATGATCTCGACCACGCCGTCGTCGTCGGCGCCACTTTCCGGCGCGGCGTACAGGCGGGCCAGCGCGGCATCCAGGCGGGCCGGATCGAGCCCGCCGTGCGGTGCCAGGCGCTCGACCAGCAGGAACAGACTTTCGGCGTCTTCGGCCGCGCTGGGGCTGGCGTACAGTTCGGCGCCGCCCAGACGGTGCCACAGCGATTCCAGCCAGGCGGCCAGCGGCATGGCGCCGCTGGCATTGTCCGCATCGAGCAGGATCGGACCCACGTGGGCCAGCCGCGCAAACTCGCCGGCGGACAGCACGCGCTGCGCCAGGCAGGACGCGGCCGCCGGCGTCTCGGCATCGCCCCATAGCGACAACGTCTGCCCGGCCGGCGCCTGGGCCGGCGCGGCGCGCGGCGCGCGCAGGGCGTCGGCCAGCAGCACCGGCACCGGCGTGGCCAGGTCGTGGCCGAACAAGGCGTGCAAGGCCTCCAGCGTCAGGCCGCACCACGGCGCGCGCAGCACCGACAGCCAAGCCAGCCGGTCGGCCGGATGCGCCAGGGCGCGCAACAGCTGCACCAGGTCGGACACCACGTGGCGCTGCGCCAGCGGCACCAGGTCGACCGCGCGGCATCGGATGCCGGCCTGCGTCAGCTTGCGCACCAGCTGGCCCAGGTGGCCGCGCGCGCGCACCAGGATGGCGACCGGATGGCGGCTGCCGGGATCGCGTTCGCGCAACGCCTGCTGTACCAGTTGCACCGTGAGCGCCTCGGCGGCGGCATCGGCGGCCGCGACCCCGTCGGCGCTGAATGCCGCATGGAAACGCACCGGCTCGCCCGGCAAGGCGGGGTTGAACGCCGCCGAATCGGTATAGGCGATGGCGCCGGCGGCCGCGTCGTTGCGGGCCGGCAGCAGGCCGCGGAACGTGGCGTTGACCCACTCGACCACGCCGGCCTGGGAACGAAAGTTGTCGGTCAGTTGCAGGAAGGCGGGCGCGATCTCGCCCACGCCCTGCTCGGCCGCCTGCAGGAAGAGCCCCACTTCGGCCTTGCGGAACCGGTAGATGGACTGCATGGGGTCGCCCACCAGGAACAGCGTGCGGCCGTCGCCCGGCTGCCAGCCCGCGGTCAGCGTGGCCAGCAGGTGGATCTGCGTCAGGCTGGTGTCCTGGAATTCGTCGATCAGCAAGTGGCGGATCGAGGCGTCCAGTTTCAGCAGCAGTTCGCCGGGGTCTTCGGCGCTGCCCAGCGCATGCGAGGCGCGCTGCGCGATCTCGATGAAATCGACCTCGCGCGTTTCGGCGAAACGCAAATGCAGTTGCGCCACGGCCAGCTTCAAGGTCATCAGCTGCGCCCCCAGCACCCGCCACTGGGCGTCGCTGAATTCGGCGGGCGGCACCTTGTCGACCGCATCCAGCATCCAGGTCCAGGCGGCCTTGGGGTCGGCCGCGTCCAGCCATTGGGTGAAGGCGTCTTTGTGGTCGCACTTGGGCGGGAAGCCCAGCTTCTTGTTGACGCCGCGCGCGCTGCGCAGCCCGCCCGCGGCGGTCAAGAGCAGGTGGCGCACGGCCTTCCATTGATCCAGCCAGGCCGCATCGGGCTCGAGCGGGGCGTCCCAGTCGCGCAGCGCCGCCAGGGCGTGCGCCTGGCCGTCTTCGTCGAGCGCTGCCGCGGCCATGCGGGCCGGCCAGCGCAGGGCGTCGTCCCAGCCCATCGGCATGGCGCGCGCCAGCGCCTGCAGGTCTTCGCCGATGGCCTCGGCCAGCGCATCCTGCAGGGCCTCGCGGTCGCTGCCGCGAGCCAGCAGCGGCAGCCACTGGTCGCGCTGGCCCAGCATCGCGGCGATGGCCTCGGCGGCCGCCTGCGTGTCGACGTCCAGGTGCGCCAGCAGAATGCGCACGGCCTCGAAATCGTCGACCAGCGCCAGCGTGGCTCGCGCCGCGGCATCGTAGTGCGCCTGCGCATCGTCGGCGATATCGGGCATGCCGCCCAGTTCGGACAGCCACGGCATGCCGCGCACCAGCCCGGCGCAGAACGAATCGATGGTGCGGATCGACAGGCGCGCCGGGTGCTGCAACAGCTTCCAGCCCAGCGCGTCGTTGCGCGCCAGCGCGGCGCGCGCCAGTTCCCAGCTGCGCCGGCCGTGTTCGGTCTCGGGCATGGGGCCCTCGCCGTCGCGCAGCTTGCCCAGCACGCGCGCGTGCATTTCGGACGCGGCCTTGCGGGTGAAGGTGATGGCCACGATTTCCTCGGGCCGGTTCACCGTGGCCAGCAGCGCCAGGATGCGGTCGGTGAGCAGCTCGGTCTTGCCGGAACCGGCCGGCGCCTGCACCAGGAACGAGGCCGACGGGTCCAGCGCGCGGGCGCGCGCGGCGTGGTCGGAGGGTTGGCGGGCGGCGGCCGTCATGCGTCGTCCTCGTCTTCCAGATGCAGGCGCAGGAACGGCATGGCATCGCAGTATTTCAGGTCGTCGCGGCGATACGCCAGGTTGGCGGCGTAGCCGGATGCGTATTCGTCGGCCAGGCTTTCGACCGCCGCGCGCCAGCCGCGCAGGATGTCGCCCCAGGCCTGGCCCTGGAACGCCTTGCTGGCGTCGGCCGCGGCCACGCCGTCGATGCCCAGGTCGGCGTCGGCCAGCCCGCTGGCCGTGACCTGGCGCGCGTGCACCTGGGCCAGCACCAACGCCGCCACGTCGGCATCGGGCGTATCGCCGGACAGCACGGCGGCATAGAACGGCAGTTGCAGGTTGACCGGGCGCGCGCGCGCCCAGTCGGATTCGGGATTGCCCGGCGCCATGCCGGTCTTGTAGTCCAGGATCACCGCGCGGCCGTCGGGCAGGCGGTCCAGGCGGTCCAGCCGCACGGTCAGCGCCAGCGGCCCGCGCGACCAGCGGTGGGTTTCCTCGACCTGCGCCACCTGGAACGGCAGGCGTCGCGCTTCGAGGTCGAACCAGTCGGCCAGCACGGCGCGCGCGCGGTCGCATTCCAGGTCGCACAAGGCGCGGGGATACGCACGCAGCTGTTCCTGCGCCGCCTCGGCCACCGCCTGTTCGATCAGGCCCGGCAGGCGCGCCTGCTCGATGGCTTCATGCAATTGTTCCTGGTCCGGCAGCATGCGCCACACCAGTTCCAGCGCGCGGTGCAGGAATTGCCCGCGCACGCTCTGGTTGGCGGCGTCGGCATAATCGGCCAGCGCCCTGCCCCCCAGCCGGTGGCGCACGAAGGCCCACAGCGGATTGCGGGCCTGGGTATCGAGCACGTCCAGCCCGCCCGCGGCGCCGGCCGGTGGGCTGTCGGGGGTGGCGGGCGGCAGCGCGGGGCCGCGCTCGTCGTCCAGCACCTGCTGCGGCAACGGCGCCTGCGGCGCGCGTACGGGCGCCTGCCAGGCCATGGGCGGCACCTGCGCGATCAGCGGCGAGGGCCGCAGTTCGCGCTCGCCATCAAGGTGGGCATGGCTGACCACCACTTCGGGCGCGCAGCGGCACAGCGCGGCGTACAGGGCTTCGGCCCATTGGCGCTCGCGTTCGGGCGTGGCGCGTGGCGCGCCCGCCTGGCGCAGCACGGTCAGCGGCAAGAGCGGATTGGGTTGCGGCGTGGCGGGCAGCACGTCGTCGGTCAGGCCCAGTATCCACACGCCGTCCCAGTGGCCGCCTTCGGCCTCGAGCAGGCCCAGCACGTCCAGGCGCGCCGTCGGGTCGCGCTGCGGCTGGAACGAAGACGCGGCGGCGGCGCTGGCCAGCAGGCGAACCGCGCCGCGCCCGTCCAGCGGCCCGGCCGCCGGCGCCAGGGCGGCATAGCGGCCCAGCAATTCGCCGAACGCGCCCATCACCTGGTAGCCGACGCTGTCCAACGGCCGTTCGCCGGGGAAGCCCAGCGCCACCAGCGTGGCGCGGATCGCCGGCATCCACAGGTCGCAGGTGGCGCGTTCGCCGACCTGTCGCCAGGTGTCCAGCGCGGCCGGCCAGGCGGCGGCCAGGGCAGTGCCGTCGGCCAGATCGTGCTGCCAGCGCGCGGCGTCGATGCGCGCGCGCGCCTGCCGGCGCCAGCGCGCGTCGATGGCCGCGTGGCGGGCCAGGTCGCGCCGGTCGCCGGCGCAATGGCCGGCCAGCAGCGCGGCACCCAGCACCGGCGCATCGGCGGCGCCGGCCTGCGCCATCTCGGCCAGCGCATGCAGCCAGGCCAGCGCCGCACGCACGGCGGGCCATTCGGTCAGGGGTCGGCCCACCGCCACGTTGAAGGCGTGGTCTTGCGCGGCCAGGGCCTGCCCGACCACGCGCCGCGCGAATGGCGATTCGGCCTGCAACTGCGCCGACACGATGGCATAGCGGCCGGCCGGCTGGCCGGCCAGGCGCTGGGCCGCCCACGCCGCGGCGGCGCGCCATTCCGCGCCACGGTCGGCCGCGCAATAGCGCACCGGCTCGGCGGCGTCGGCCAGGGTATCGCTGAGCCATGCCAGTTGCGCGCCGCCGTCCTGGAAGGCGTCCAGCAGCGCGGCAAAGCGCGGCGAGATATCCGTGAAGCCGGCCAGCACCAGGTGCCCGGGCGCGGCCACGTCGCCTTGCTGCAGGGCCTGCAGCACGCGCGCATAGCCCTGGTTGGCGTCTTCGGCGTCGATGGCGTCCAGGCGCTCGCGATAGCGCCGGCGCCAGCGCGCGAAGCCGCGGTATTCGTCGGTGTCGGCGCCCGCGGGCACGCGCAGGCGCCATTCGTCCATCAGGCTGTCGGCGTCCATGGCCAGCGCGGCCGCCTGGGCGGTGTCGAGCAACACGCGGCCGGCCTCTTCTTCGCCGATGGCGTCGGCCCAGACCATCTGCGTGGCGAACGCATCGAGCCGGTGGGCCGGCAGGTCGGCGCCGGGCGCGAACGCCAGCTCGCCCGCAGCCTCGGCCAACCAGGCCCCCAGGGGCAGCACGCGCGGCAATTCGCTGACCTGCCGTTCGCGGCGCAGTTGGCCGGCCAGGTCCAGCGTCAGGCGGCGCGCCAGCCGGTTGTTCACGGTCAGCACCAGCGTGCGCGCGGCGGGCCATTGGCCGGCCTGGTCCAGCGTGACAAGATGGCGGGAATCCGGATCGTAGGGCATGCCTGAAACTGGGGGCGTGGCGGGTGGCTTCGGAATGCCGGTAGGATAACCGGAGGGCAACGGGGAATGCCCGTGGTTGGCGAGTGAATCTGTTCTTTTGACGTCGATCCGGAGCGCGGGCGCGGGGCGGGGCTTCGCGGTGCCGCCCGGACGCCTACGGGCGTCCGGTACCGCTTCGTCAACCTCGTCGCTGCGCTCCTTCGGTTTCCCTCGCTCGGCCCCGAGGCGCCCCACCCCGCGCCCGCGCTCCGGATCGACTCGAATGGCCTGGCATGCGGGACCGCCGGGGCAAGTCGAGTGCTTGCATTCTTGCCCAGCAAGGGAAAAAGAGGAACGTCTTGCGGGGCTGTTCTCGCAGGCCGCCTAGGGCGGCCTGCGAGAACGTTCGGTTGAGTATTGACGGCGAGCCTGAAGCTGCGGCGTCGTCAAAAACCGCACATTGCGGCCAGGGTTTCCCAGTTGACGCGCAGTTCCGGCATCGTATAGCCCAGGAAGCCCAGCGCCAGCAGCGCCGCCAGGGCGATGCCTCCGAGGGCGCGCCAGAGGGTGCGGCGGGCGGGCATATCAGGCTCCGGCCGCCTGCGGCACGGGGGCCGGTTCAAGCGGCTGCTCGCGCACCGGCAGGCACAAGATGGCGGCGATGATGGCCAGGCCGACGCCGATCCACCACATCAGGTCGTAGCTGCCGGTGCTGGCATACACATAGCCGCCCAGCCATACGCCGATGAAGCTGCCCAGTTGGTGGCCCAGGAAGGCGATGCCCGACAGCGTGGCGGCGTAGCGCAGGCCGTAGATCTGGCCGATCAGGCCCTGGGTCAGCGGCACGGTGCCCAGCCAGAACAGGCCCATCCAGGCCGCGAAGGCATACAGCACCCAGGGCGACAGCGGCAGCGCCAGCAGCAACAGCATGCCGAAGGCGCGCAGGCCGTATACGCCGGCCAGCAACAGCTTCTTGCTGTGGCGGCCGCCCAGCTTGCCCGCATAGAACGAGCCCACCACATTGCACAGCCCGATCAGGGCGATGGCGGTGGCGCCGTGGCTGGCGTTCAGGCCGCCGTCGATGACATAGGCCGGCAGGTGCAGAGTGATGAAGGCGGTATGGAACCCGCAGACGAAATAGCTGCCGTACAGGAAGTGGAACGAGGGATGCCGCATGGCCTGGCGCACCGCGGCCGACAGCGACTGGCCGTTGGCGTGGGCGGCCGGCTTGCCGCGCAGGAAATAGGCCAGCGGCGCGCCCGCGGCCACCAGCAGCGACAACGCCCACAGCGCGCCGGTCCAGTCCAGCCCGGTGATCAGCAGTTGCCCGGCAGGCACCACCAGGAATTGCCCCATCGAGCCGCCGGCGCTGGCAATGCCCATGGCGGTGCTGCGGTAGGCGGGCGGCACCGAGCGCGCCACCACCGGCAGGATCACCGGGAACGTGGTGCCGGCCTGCCCCAGGCCCACCAGCAGCCCGGCGGTCAGGTACAGGCTGAACTCGTCGGTGGCGAAGCGCGTGCCGATCATGCCCGCCATGTACAGCAGCGCGCCCAGCGCCACGGTGCGGCCCGAGCCGTAGCGATCGGCCAGCATGCCCATCAGGATGGCGGCCAGGCCCCACACCAGGTTCTGCAGGGCGAAGGCCATCGAGAACACGTCGCGGCCCCAGCCCTGGGCCAGGCCCATGGGCTGCATGAACAGGCCGAAGGTGGCCCGCACGCCCATGGCGAACAGCACGATCAGCGTACCCAGCAGCACGGTACGCAGCGAAACGGATTGCGGATTGGACATCTGGCCTGCCTGGCGGTGGTGTGGTTGGCGCCCCGCCTGCCCGGAGCGGCGCGCGGAAACAGCAGCCATGATATACAAGTCTGGCGGCGCGCCGGCGCCCATCGCCGCGCCCGCGGCGCGGGCCTGGTGGGGCCCCGCACGGCCGCCTTGGCCTGATGCTAGAATTCCGCTTTCGCAAAGCCTGCGCATTAGCCACAATGCGCTTTGTTATCAATGGCTTGCAAGTTCCGGGCGACTCGCCGTAGTTAAATGGATATAACCGGCCCCTCCTAAGGGTCAATTGGTGGTTCGATTCCACCCGGCGAGGCCAGCGTGCCCGCCCCGTCCCCCGCTGTTGCAATCGCGTGCTTGCCCATCAGTTAAAAAAGCTGTTTAAATTCGGCACGTAAGTCTATAATTCATCTCGTTTTTTCCCGGCTCCGCTACAGCCTACCTGGCCTACCCGGTCGCGCGTCCCCTTTTTACCCTGCTAGCTTTATGGTCTCTTTCTGGAAACGCGCCGTTGCGACCACGCTGGTGCCCCTGGCATTGGCGTTGGGTGCCCTCCTGCCCAGCACGGCGCACGCGGCCAAGGCGGCCGACCCCTGCAAGGCCAGCGCCAAGTCGGCGGCCTGCAAGGCAGCCAAGGCCAAGACGGCCGCCAAGAAGCCGGCGGCCACGGCCTCCAGCAAGAAAACCGCCGGCAAGAGCGCCTCCAAGGCCACCTCCAAGACCACAGCCAAGAAAACCGCCCAGAAAACGACCGCGAAGAAAACCGCGTCCAAGTCGTCCACGTCGAAAAAAACCACCTCGAAAAAAACGGCCTCGAAGAAGACCGCCGTCGCCTCGAAGAGCAAATCCCGCAAGAGCACCATCGTTTACCGCCAGCGCGCCCAGGCCAAGGCGCAGGCGCGCGCCAGCGCTGCCGCCCTGCCGCCGCCGGCCTCGTCGGTGCGTGCCGAGATCGAGGCGCTGCGCTCGACCACCGCCTACGTGCAAGACCTGGAAACGTCCACGGTGCTGTTCGCCAAGAACGACAATGTGGTGCGGCCGATCGCCTCCATCTCGAAGCTGATGACGGCGCTGGTGGTGGTCGACGCCAACCAGCCCATGGACGAGATGCTGGAGATCACCAACGACGACGTCGATACCCTGAAGCACACCACTTCGCGCCTGCGCGTGGGCACGCGCCTGAACCGCGGCGACATGCTGCACCTGGCGCTGATGTCGTCGGAAAACCGCGCGGCGCACGCGCTGGGCCGCAGCTACCCGGGTGGCCTGCCCGCCTTCGTCGACGCCATGAACCGCAAGGCGCGCGCGCTGGGCATGGCCAGCACGCGGTTCATCGAGCCCACCGGGCTGTCCAGCCAGAACGTGTCGTCGCCGCGCGACCTGGCGCGCCTGCTGCGCGCGGCCTCGCAACGCCCGCTGATCCACCGCTACTCCACCGACGACCAATACGAAGTGGACGTGGCCAATCGCACGCAGGTGTTCCGCAACACCAACCTGCTGGTGCGCAAGCCCGATTGGGACATCAAGATATCCAAGACCGGCTACATCAACGAAGCGGGCGAGTGCCTGGTGATGCTGGCGCGCATCAATGGCCGCGACGTGGCCATGGTGCTGCTGGATTCGCAAGGCAAGCTGTCGCGCATCGGCGATGCGGTGCGCCTGCGGCGCATCCTGCAAAGCGACGTCGCCATGGCGATGCTGTAGAAGCGGTAAGGCGCGCAGGCCGCGTCAGGCGGCCGCGCGGCGCGGCAGCGCGCCGTCATGCAGTACGTCGGGCAAGCCCGCCAGCACGGCGCGCGCATCCAGCGAACGTATCGGCACCCCGGCATCGGTGGGAATGCGGCCATCGGCCTGCAGCAATTCGTAGCGCAGACAACATACGCGCAGGAACGAGGTGAAATTGGCCGCCTCGCCGCGATATTCGACCAGTTCGTCGTACAGCCGCTCGATCAGTTGATTGACGCGCATGCCGTCGCGCTCGGCGATTTCTTCCAGCACCGACCAGAACAGGCGTTCAAGCCGGACGCTGGTGGCCGCCCCGTGCAACCGCAGCGAACGGGTTTCGGAAGCGTAGGAATCGGGATGGGCTCGGATGAATATTTCGCACATGGCGGCGGCTCCGGGTGGGCGAACCCCACTGTACGATCGGCGGGCGGGGAAAGACAAGTCGCGAGGAAAGTCGGGGCGCAGAGGGTGCCAGACACCCTTCGGGGTGTCTGACACCTGGGGACATCAACGCAAGCCTTGAGGTCATGCCACAGATGCCTGATGCCTGCGTTGCTGCGACAGCGCCGGCGACAACTTCAGTGTAGCCAGATGTCAGACACCCCGAAGGGTGTCTGACATCCAACCGTGCAAAGGCTGCCTCGCTAACCCAACGGCGTCAGACACCTGGGGACATCGGCGCAAGCCTTGAGGTCGTGCCACGAATGCCTGATGCCTGTGTTGCCGTGGCGGCGGCGATCAATGCGAGATGGTCGTGCCCAGCGCTTTCAGGAACTGCGCCAGCCAGGCCGGGTGGGCCGGCCAGGCGGGGGCGGTGACCAGGTTGCCGTCGGTGTGGGCCTGGTCGATGGCGATTTCGGCGTAGGTGCCGCCGGCCAGGCGCACTTCCGGGGCGCAGGCGGGATAGGCCGAGCAGGTGCGCCCCTTCAGGATGCCGGCGGCCGCCAGCAGTTGCGCACCGTGGCAGACCGCGGCAATCGGCTTGCCGGCGCGATCGAACTGGCGCACGATTTCCAGCACCCGTTCGTTCAGCCGCAGGTATTCGGGCGCGCGACCGCCGGGGATGACCAGGCCGTCGTACGCGTCGGGGTCGGCCTGTTCGAAATCGTGGTTCAGCGCGAAGTTGTGGCCGCGCTTCTCGCTGTAGGTTTGCGCGCCCTCGAAATCGTGGATGGCCGTGGCGACGCTGTCGCCGGCCTTCTTGCCGGGGCACACCGCATGCACCGTGTGCCCCACCGCCTGCAGCGTCTGGAACGGCACCATGGTTTCGTAGTCTTCGGCGTAGTCGCCTACCAGCATCAGCAGTTTCTTGCCCATAGAGGTCTCCTGGTTGTTGTCGAGCAGACGCGCGCCGGCCCTGCCGGCGGCGATGCGCGGCAAGCCGCAATCCTGGGCGCGGGCGCGGCGCGGCCGGCCGGCTTGCGGTGCATGGGATCATTGTGCGGCAGGCGAATGCGCCGCGGGTAGTAGCGGAATACCGCGCCATGAACCGCGGCGCCTATGCAGCGCCGCCCCGCGGGTATAAGATGTATTGAATATGCATCTTATTTGACAGGAGGCGCCGTGCGGTCGCCCGATCTTTGCACCGAACAAGACATCACCGACCTGGTGCACGGTTTTTACGCCACCGTGCGCCGCGACGCCCTGCTCGGCCCGATCTTCAACACCCATGTCGACGACTGGGACCACCACCTGGCCAAGCTGGTGGACTTCTGGTCGTCGATTTTGCGCGGCACGCGGCGGTTCGCGGGCACGCCCATGCCCAAGCACGTGGCGCTGCCCGGCCTCAAGGCCGACCTGTTCCTGCGCTGGCTGGCCCTGTTCCGCGAAACGGCCCTGGCGCAGCCGAACCAGGCCATGGCCACGCACGCCATCGACATGGCCGAGCGCATTGCGCAAAGCCTGTGGTACGGCTACCAGTTGAACCGCACCCCCGATAGGGCTCCCACCGGGCTGGACCATGGCTGTCCGTCCTGAAGCGCTGGCCGGCCGCCGCAACCCGGCCGGCCTGCCGCGCTTCCTGAACCTGTTCGCCATCCGGTTCCCCATCGGCGCCATTGCCTCGATCGGGCACCGGCTGTCCGGCGCCTGCCTGGTGCTGGCCATGCTGTGGCTGCCCGATACGCTGGCGCGGTCCCTGCGCAGCCAGGGCGACTACGATGCCTTGCTGGCCGCGTGGCGATCGCCGTGGATGGCGCCGCTGGAGTTCCTGATCCTGTGGGCATTCTGTTATCACGTGCTGGCGGGCCTGCGCCATCTCTTGATGGACGTGGGCGTGGGCGCGCGCCTGCCGGCCGCGCGCGCCAGCGCGCGCCTCGTGCTGGGCCTGGGGTTTGCCATCGCCCTGGTCCTGCTGGTGGCGCGGAGATGGCCATGAGGCAATTCACCGGCCAGCGCGCATGGCTGGTGCAGCGCCTGAGCGCGCTGCTGTTGTTGTGCGCCACGGCGGCGCTGGGCATTTACCTGCTGATCGAAGGGCCGCCCGGCTACCCGGCCTGGCTGGCCTTCGCGCGCCACCCGGCGGGCAGCACGCTGATCCTGGCCGTCACGGCCGCGCTGTGCCTGCACGGCTGGGTGGGCGCGCGCGACGTGGTGCTGGACTACCTGCACCGGCCCGCCTGGCGGCTTTGCGTGCTGGCGCTCGTCGCCACCGCGCTCGGGCTGGTTTTCCTGCGCGTGCTGGTCGTGCTGGCGGCGACCCTGGCCCACGCGCCATAACCCCATACCGAGGCACGGCCATGCGCTTCCATATCTACCGGTTCGATCCCGATGTCGACCCGCGTCCGCGCATGCAGGCCTACGACCTGCCCGATTCGCCCGCCGACCGCATGCTGCTCGACGCGCTGGTGCGCCTGAAAGACATGGACGACAGCCTGTCGTTCCGGCGTTCGTGCCGCGAAGGCGTGTGCGGCTCGGACGCGATGAACATCAACGGACGCAACGGCCTGGCCTGCATCCAGCCGCTGCATGCGCTGAAGCAACCCGTCGTGCTGCGGCCGCTGCCGGGCTTTCCGGTGATCCGCGACCTGATCGTCGACATGACGCAGTTCTTCGCGCACTACGAAGCCGTGCGCCCCTACCTGATCAACGACCAGCCCCCGCCCGAACGCGAGCGGTTGCAGTCGCCACAAGCGCGCGACAGCCTGAACGGCCTGTACGAATGCATCCTGTGCGCCTGTTGCAGCGGGTTCTGCCCATCGTATTGGTGGAACCCGGACAAGTTCATCGGGCCCGCCGGGTTGCTGCAGGCCTACCGCTTCATTGCGGATTCGCGGGACACCGCGACGGCCGAGCGCCTGGCCGACCTGGATGACGTCTACAAGCTGTACCGGTGCCGCACGATCATGAACTGCACCGAAGTCTGCCCGAAACAGCTCAGCCCTTCGCGCGCCATCGAGCGTATCCGCCTGGCATTGACGAAAGCGTCGATATAGGCCGCGACCGCGCACGCGATCGCGGCCGGCCGGGTCAGCGCCCTGCCTGCGCCACTGCCGCGCCCTGCGGCAGCGCCGGCGCCGGCGCGCGCGACCGGTCCAGCAGGCCAAGAACGACCTGCAGCGCCATGGATACCGCGCCGACGATGAACACGACGTCGCCGAAGGTGCGCACCCAGCGCAGGGTCTGCAGGATGTCCTGCTGCATGAAGGCCTCGCTGCGCGCATACCACAGGCCCTGGCTGACGCTGGCGTGGAACTGGATGAAGCCCACCGGCAGCAGGCTGGTGAAGATCATCAGCGCCAGACCCGCGTTCAACCCCCAGAACGCCGTCTTCATCAGGCCCTGGTGCGGAACGTGATGCGGCCGGATATAGCGCAGCACCAGCAGCGTGAAGCCCAGGGCCAGGAAGCCGTAGACGCCGAACAGCGCGGCATGCGCATGCACCGGCGTGGTGTTGAGCCCCTGGATGTAGTACAGCGAAATCGGCGGATTGATCATGAAGCCGAAGACCCCTGCCCCCAGCATGTTCCAGAACGCCACCGCCACGAAGCACATGAGCGGCCACTTGAGGTTCGCCATCCAGGAAGCCCGGGTGCCGAGGCGCCAGTTTTCCCAGGCCTCGTGTCCCAGCACGATCAGCGGCACGACCTCCAGGGCCGAGAAGCTGGCGCCCACCGCCATGACCGGCGTGGTGGTGCCGGCGAAGTACAGGTGGTGGAAGGTGCCGGGGATGCCGCCAAGCATGAACAGCGAGGCCGACGCCAGGCTGGCGGTGGTCGCCATGCGGCGCGACACCAGGCCCAGCGTGGAGAAGATGAACGCCAGGGCGGTGGTGGCGAACACTTCGAAGAACCCTTCCACCCACAGGTGCACCACCCACCAGCGCCAGTATTCCATGATGGACAGGTTGGTGCGCTCGCCGTAGAACAGCCCCGCGCCGTAGAACAGCCCGATGGCCACGACCGACGAGGTCAGCAGCGCCAGCAGGTTCTTGTCGCTGCCCGGCGTTTTGAGCGCGGGGGCGATGCCGCGCACCATCAGCACCAGCCAGAAGGCGATGCCCGCGAACTTGCCGATCTGCCACAGCCGCCCCAGGTCCACGTATTCGTAGCCCTGGTGCCCTAGCCAGAAGTTCCATTGCGGCGGCATGATCTGCGCGATGGAAAGGTAGTTGCCGACGAACGACCCGACCACCACCACCACCAACGCCCAGAACAGGACGTCGACGCCCAGCTTCTGGTGCCTGGGGTCCTTGCCGCCGTTGATCAGCGGCGCCAGGAACAACCCCGCGGCCAGGAAGCCCGTCGCGATCCAGAACAGCGCGGCCTGGATGTGCCACGTGCGCATCAAGGCGTACGGGAACCACTGCGACACATCCACGCCGTAGAACTTCTGGCCTTCGACGGTGTAGTGCGCCGTGAAGCCGCCGATGAAGACCTGGAACACGAACAGCGCCACCACCAGGAACAGGTACTTGCCGAGCGCCCGCTGCGACGGCGTCAGCGCGAACGTGGTCAGCGGATCCTGCGCGGCCGCGGCCGGCAGCGGCTCGTCGTGCTGGCGCAGGAACGCCCAGGCCCACACCAGCAGGCCCACGCCCGCCAGCAGCACCACGACGCTGGCGATCGACCAGACGATGTTCTCGGTGCTGGGATGGTTGCCGATCAACGGCTCGTGCGGCCAGTTGTTGGTGTAGGTGACGTCGTGGCCCGGCCGCTCGGTCGCCGCGGCCCATGCCGTCCAGAAAAAGAAGTGCGTCAGCTGGACCCGGCGCTCGGCGCTGGGCAGCGTGTTTTCTTTCATGGCGAAATGCTCGCGGCTCTTCTGCAGCTCGGGCGCATCCGAGAACAGCCGCTGGTAGTAGGCCGCCGTCTGCGCCATGGCTTGCGCGCGGCGCGCCGAGACGGTCAGCACGCCGGTGGCCGGGTCGACGCGGTTGGCGCGGTATTCCGCGCGCAGTTCCTCGCGCAGCCCGGCCTGGCGCGGCGTATCCAGCGCGGCATAGGCCACGCCGTAGCGCGCCTGCGCGGCCAGGTCCAGCCAGGCGGTCAGTTCCCGGTGCAGCCAGTCGGCCGTCCAGTCGGGCGCCTGGTAGGCGCCGTGGCCCCAGATGGAGCCCAGTTGCATGCCGCCGACCGATTGCCAGGCGGTCTGGCCGTCCAGAATGTCTTCCTGCGTGAACAGGGTCTTGCCGTCGGCGCCGGCGACCTGCTGGGGAATCGGCGGCGCCTGCCGATAGACGTCGGCGCCGTAGTAGCCCAGCAGCGAGAACGTCACTGCCAGCACGGCGATCAGGGTGAACCAGAGTTTGCGATACGGACCCATGAGGATGCTCTCTCGATTGAAGGAAGATCAGGCGTGTTTCGGCGCGACGGCCAGGCAGGGACGCTGCGGGCCGCGACAACGGCAATCGAGACGGCGTGGGGGGAAAGCCCGGGCAACGCCCGGAAGGGTTCGGGTCGATGGGCCGGACGGCCGGTCTGTCAGATTCATGCTGCACTCCTCTCGTATGAGTACCGCGACTTATGCGAGAATCGTGCCGGCAAAAAAGACCGGAATTTCAACAGGTTATTTGTTGTATGGTAATAAATACCCTGCTGCGTCAAGGTATTTATTACCACAATGAGGTAAATCAAACCCTATGCAAGCACGGCGTGCTACCGGCCTGCCGCGGCGCGCCTATTCCAGCGCCACCGATACCGGCCGCGCCTGGAGCAGGCTGACCAGCACCTTGGGGTCGATGCCGATCAGGTAGCCGCGCCGCCCGCCGTTGAGATACACCACGGGGTATTCCAGCACCTGCGCCTCGACCCACACCGGCATGCGCTTGCGCGTGCCGAAGGGCGACGTGCCGCCCACCTGGTAGCCGGAATGGCGCTGCGCGACGTCGGGATGGCAGGGCGCCACTTTTTTCAGGCCGGCCTGGCGCGCCAGGTTCTTGGTGGACACTTCGCGGTCGCCGTGCATCAGCACCACCAGCGGCCGCGCCGCCTCGTCTTCCATGATCAGCGTCTTGACCACGGCATGCGGATCCAGGCCCAGCTGGCGCGCGGCCTCGCCGGCGCCGCCGTGGTCGACGTAGTCGTAGGTGTGTTCGGTGTACGCCACCTGGTGCCGCTTCAGCAGCTGCGTAGCGGGCGTTTCGGAAACGTGGCGGGCTTTGCTCATGGCGCCGGACAGGCCGCGAGGCGGCAATCGGAAAAGCCGGTAGTGTACGCCCGCCGGGACGGCGGATCAGGCGCGTGGATGATGCGCCGCGTGCAGCGCCTTCAGGCGTTCGCGCGCCACATGGGTGTAGATCTGCGTGGTGGAAATATCGGCGTGGCCCAGCAGCATCTGCACCACGCGCAGGTCGGCGCCATGGTTCAGCAGGTGCGTGGCGAAGGCATGGCGCAGCACGTGCGGCGACAGCGGCGCACGGACGCCGGCGACGATGGCGTACTTCTTGATCAGTTGCCAGAAGGCCTGGCGCGACATGGGCTGCGCGCGCGCCGTCAGGAACAGCGCGTCGCTGACCCGCGCGCCGGCCAGTTCGGGCCGCGCCTCGCGCAGGTAGCGTTCGATCCAGTGCGCCGCCTCGGCGCCCAGCGGCACCAGGCGGTCTTTGCCGCCCTTGCCCATCACCACGCGCACCACGCCTTCGTTCAGGCTGACTTCCAGCACCTTGACGCTCACCAGCTCGGACACCCGCAAGCCGGTGGCGTACAGGGTTTCCAGCATGGCGCGGTCGCGCAGGCCGCGCGCCGTGCCCGGATCGGGCGCGCGCAGCAGCGCGTCCACCTGCGCTTCAGACAGCGTCTTGGGCATGCGCGGCGGCTGCTTGGCGGCGCGCAGCGTCAGGCAGGGGTCGCGCTGCGCGCGGTGTTCGCGCAGCGCCCAGGCGTAGAAGCGGCGCAGCACCGCCAGGCGGCGGTTGGCCGTGGTGGCGCGGCTGTCGGCATGGCGGGCGGCGAACCAGGCTTCGATGTCGCCGGTGCCCGCGGCGCACAGTTGGCCGGCGCTGGCGGCGCCGCGATGCTCGGCCGGGTCTTCCAGCCAGCGCGCGAACGCGGTGAGATCGCGGCGATACGCGGCCAGCGTATTGGCGGCCAGGCCGTCTTCGAGCCAGACGGCGTCGATGAAGGCATCGATATCGGCCTGCGAGGCCAGCGGAGCGGCAAGAGACATGGGCGACGGGTAGCGGCGGCGAAACAGGGCCGGCCGGGCCCGCCCATTCTACCGGTCAGGCGCCCGCTACCCGGCTGGGCATGGCCAGCCCGTATTGGTCGGCCCAGCGCGACAGGCCCGCCACGATGTTGCCGGACAGCGCCACGCCTTGGTCCAGCGCCGCGCGCTTGCTGGCCAGCCCTCGTTCGCCCGGCAGGCGCACGCGGTCGGTGCCCGGCCGGGGCGGATTGGTCTTGCAGGCCTGCGCCAGCCAGCCCATCTGCCGCGCGAAATCCGCCTGTCCGCCGAACGCTTCCGGGTCGATCGCCTGGATGAAGACCGACACGCAGGTACCGCTGGGCCGGTCGGCGCGGCCATGCCCGGACAGGGTCGACAGCGCCTCGACCAGAAGCGCCCACCCATAGCCCTTGTGCCCGTGGTCCAGGCCGCCGGCCGGCAGCAGCGTGCCGCCCTGCGACAAGGCCACCTGCGGATCGCTGCTGGGATGACCCGTGGCGTCCATCGCCCATGGCTGCGGGAACACTTTGCCGGCATTGACCAGTTGCCGGGTCATGTTGATGGTGGTGATCGACGCACTGATGTCGAGCAGGATCGGCTCGTCGTCGGTGGGAATGCCCGCGGCGATGGGATTGGGCGTGAACACCGCCTGCGTGCCCCCATAGGGCGCCACGCCGGCCAGCGACGGCATGGAACTGGCGATCAGCAGCAGGCAGCCCTGCTCGGTGGCGCGCGCCAGGTAGGCGGCCAGCGCGCCGATGTGATGGCTTTCGGAAATGGCCACGGTCACGACGCCGTAGGTGCGCACGCGCTCCAGCGCCAGGTCGACCGCCTTGGCGGTCAGCCACGGGCCGGGCAGGCGCTTGCCGCGCCACGTGACGCAGGCGCCGCGGTCGGCCACGACGTCCGGCTCGCCGCTGCCCAGCAGCGCGCCCGAGGCGGCCGCATCCAGGTAGGCCGGCGCCAGCGCCAGGCCATGGGTGGTATGCCCCATCAGGTCGGCCTCGATCAGGATGTCGGCCACCACGCGGGCCTTGTCCTCGTCCAGGCCGGCCGCCCGGAATAGCGCCTGCGCGAATGCGCGGGTCTGGCCCAGGTCGTAGCGTCCGGTGTCGCCTGCTGCGGTCATGGTGGCTCCTGTCTTCTGTTGAACGTTGGCTGGGGCGGGGCGCGATCGCCCCGGGCAGTCAGACCAGCAGGGTCTCGATGCCCCGCTCGTGCAGGCCGAGCGCCTCGCATTGCGCGGCGGTGGCGTCGGTGATCAGCATGTGTATGTTTTCCAGGCCGCAGATCTGGGCGAACGAGCGGCGCCCGAACTTGGACTGGTCGGCCAGCAGCACCACGCGCTTGGCGGTGGCGATCATGTGGCGCTTGATGTCGGCGATCTCGATCGAGCTTTCGGTCACGCCGGTATCCGAGACGGCATGCCCGCCCAGGAACAGCAGGTCCACATGAATGCCGCGCAGCAGCGATTCGCACGGCGGCCCGTACAGCGTGTTGCTGTTGGCGCGCACCGTGCCGCCGGTGACGATGACATTGCCCGCGGGCGAACTGTTCAGCACCTGCGCGATGGCCAGGTCGTTGGTGATGGCGGTGACGGCCGAGCCGCGCCGCATCACCGCGCGCGCGGCCTCCATCACCGTGGAACTGCTGTCGAACATCACGCTCTGGCCATCTGCGACCAGGCCGGCCGCGGCCGCGCCGATGCGCTGCTTGGCCTGCGGATGCAACTGTTCGGCCACCTGGGCCGGCGGCTCGTAGGTGGACGATTCCAGGTGCGCGCTGACCACGCCGCCATGGATGCGGCGCACGCTGCCGCTGCGCGAGCTCAGTTCCAGCAGATCGCGGCGAACGGTGGATTCGGAAGCGCCCGTCAGCCGCGTCAGTGTCGCCAGCGACGCGCTGCCGTTGCCGCGCAGGTGCTCCAGGATCAGCGCATGCCGCTGGGGCGCCAACAACGAACGTTCGTTTTTCTGCATATCGCGATGTCCTTGCGCGGATCGGGGGCCGCGGGCGGCCGCCCGCCGCGCCCCCTCAGTCTTCCTGGAAGGCCGATGCCTTCCCGCCGGTGGTGTGTTTTACGCCATTTTGATCGACCGTGAGCGTGACTTTCACCAGTTCGGCGCCCGCGAAGGGGAACGGCGCGCGGTAGACGTCGCTGACCGGGTGGCCTGCGTCGTGCCCGCACGACAGGCCGGCGGTCATGCCGTGGGTGGGCCAGGACTTGGCCGAGCGGCCGCGCGCCGGCGCCAGCCCGGTGCCTTGCAGGCCGACCTCGATGCCGCCATCGGCGGCGCGTTCGAAGCTGGCCGTCACGCGGCATTCGCCCGCCGGCAGGGTATCGTCGGCCTCGACCACCACGCGCTCGTCCTGCGAGAACACGTATTCCACCACCAGCTTGCCGGCGCGCGCATACAGCACCAGGCCGCCCAGCCGGCTGCCCCAGGCCAGCATGACGCCCTGCATCGGCACCCCGGCCTTGTTCAGCACGGCCTCGATGCGGAAGCTCTTGCCGGTGATGTCGGGCGCCATCAGGCGGTCGATGCGGGCCATGTTGGGCCGGTACACGTATTGCGCGCGCGAACCTTCGCGGATGCGCTCGGCGGCCCGTTCCCATTCGCGGTCGTCCAGCGGCAGCACGCTGTAGCGCTCGGCCTCTTGCAGCCAGGCGCGCTCCATGTCGCGCAGCCTGGCGGGCTCGGCCTGGGCCAGGTTGTCGGTTTCGGAAAAATCGCGATCGATGTGATAGAGCTCCCACACGTCGCTTTCCATCGGCGTGCCCCGGCGGTGGCGCGTGACGGCCTTCCAGCCGTCCTGCCACAGCGCGCGGTCGCCCAGCAGTTCGAAGTACTGGGTGGTGCGCCGGGTGGCGGCGTCGGCCTGGCCGAAGCTGTAGGCCATGCTGATGCCATGCAGCGGCTGCTGCGCCACGCCGGCGATCTCGTCGGGCGGCGTGATGCCCAGCAGCTCGTAGAGCGTCGGGGCGATGTCGATCACGTGGTGGAACTGCGTGCGGATCTCGCCCCGGGCGGCAATGCCCTTGGGCCACCGCACGATCAGCGGCGCGCGGATGCCGCCGCCGTGCGTGTCTTTCTTGTACCACTTCAGCGGCGTATTGCTGACCTGGGCCCAGCCGGTCGGATAGTGGTTGAACGCCTGCGCGGAACCGATCTTGTCCAGGTGGCGCACGGCCTGCCGGGGGTCGTCCAGCTCGTAGACCATGTGCTTGCGCAGGTTGATCGCGCCGGTGGGGCCGCCTTCCGGGCTGGCGCCGTTGTCCGACAGCAGCACGACGATGGTGTCGTCCATCAGGTCCAGCGCGGCCAACCCGTCCAGCAGCCGGCCGATCTGGTCGTCGGTGTGGGCCATGAAGCCGGCATAGGCCTCTTGCAGCCGGGTGCTGAGGCTGACCACCGCGTCGTCGCGCTGCACGTCGTCCCACGGCAACACGTCGTCGTTGCGCGGGGCCAGCCGGGTGCCGGCCGGCACGATGCCCATCTTGGCCTGGGCGTCGAGGCGGCGCTGGCGCGCCACGTCCCAGCCCGCGTCGTATTTACCCTTGAAGCGGTCGATGTATTCGCGCGGCGCCTGGTGCGGCCAATGGCAGGCGCCGAACGCCAGGTACATCATGAACGGGGCCGACGGCGCGCTGGTGCAATGGTCGCGGATCATGCCCAGGCTGCGGTCCACCAGGTCTTCGCTCAGGTGATAGTTTTCCGGCGGGTCCAGGTGGATGGGATGGTTGTCGACGTACAGTTCGGGGTAGTACTGGTCGGCCAGCGCGCCGTGGAAACCGTACCAGCGGTTGAAGCCCTTGCCCAGCGGCCAGTTCGAGAACGGGCCGGCCGCGCCGTATTCCTCGGTGCCGGCCAGGTGCCACTTGCCCACCGCCATGGTGTTGTAGCCCTCGCGGCGCAACACCTCCGGCAGCGTGCCGGCGCTGGGGTAGATGCGCCCGTCATAGCCGGGCTGGCCATTGGCCCATTCGGCGATGATCCCCACCCCCACCGAGTGCGCGTTGCGCCCGGTCAGCAGGCAGGCGCGCGTCGGCGAGCACATGGCCGTCACATGGAAGTTGTTGTAGCGCAGGCCCTCGGCGGCCAACTGGTCGATGCGCGGCGTCGGGATCTCCGACCCGTAACAGCCCAGGTCGGAAAACCCGACATCGTCCAGCACGATGAAGACGATGTTGGGACGCTTGGTGTGGCTCATGTCTTGGTGTCTCTTCGGTGATGATCGATGCACGCCGCCCGGCGCTGGTTCAGCTCTTCTCGATGCCGGCGCGCGCCAGCACCGTGGGCCACTTGGCCAGCTCGGCGCGGATCAGCTTGTCGAATTCGCCGGGCGTGCCCGACGCATACGGCGTGGCGCCGATATTCCGGATGGCCTGTTGCAGCTTGGCCGACTGCATCGCCGCCTGCAGGTCGGCGCTGGCCTTGTCGGCGATGGCATCGGGCGTCTTGCTGGGCGCCAGCATGCCGAACCACGGCACCACGTCCACCCCCGGATAACCCGCTTCTGTCATGGTGGGCACGTCCGGCAGCGCGGCGATGCGCTGCGGCGCCACCGCCGCCAGGGGGCGCAACTGGCCCGCCTGGATGTAGTTCTTCGCCAGCGACACGCTCATCAGCATGCAATCCAGCCGGCCCGCCAGCAGGTCCGAAATCGACGGCGGCTGGCCCTTGTACGGAATGCCCAGCAAGTCGATGCCGGCCTCGGTCTTGAACAACTCCATGCCCAGGTGGTTCGACGAACCGTTGCCCGGATTGCCATAGGTGAGCTTGCCCGGCTCGCGCTTGGCCAGCTCGACGAACTGCGCCAGCGTGCTGGCCTTGACGTCGGGGTGCACCACCAACACATTGGGGCTGGTGGCGATCAGGCACAGCGGCCGGAAATCGGCCAGGGGATCGTAGCCGGGCTCTTTGCGCAGCGCGGGGTTGACCGTGAACGGCACCGAGGCGCACAGCCAGGAATAGCCATCGGGGCTGCTCTTGGCGACGTTCTGGATGCCGATCAGGTGGTCGGCGCCAGGCCGCGACTCGATCACCAGCGGCTGGCCCAGCGACGGCGCGATCGCCTCGCCGATGGCCCGCGCCAGCAGGTCGATGATGCCGCCCGACGCCACGGGCACCACCACCCGCACCGGCCGGGTGGGCCACTGGGACTCGGCCCGGGCCCAGGAAGCAGCGCCGGCCGCCAGGCCGATGCCACCCAGCGCTTGCAAAGCGCCGCGGCGCGTCAATGGACGATGGAACATGCTTGTCTCCTTATCTTTGTAAGGTTCCGGCTCGATGGGCGAGCTGGAAATTTATAAACGATTCCCGTCAAAACCCGCCACTCAATGACTGTTTTGCACGAATCTTGATTGAATATAGTTGTTTATGACGATTTTTGATAGATCAAGCGCGAAAAACAACACGGCCATGCCGATTGTGCTGGCCGGCAACCCCGCTACAGGCGGGTGGAAAACCAGGAAACCGGGCAGGCGGCGGCGCGCCGCCCGGGCCAGCCGCACGGCCGGCAGCGGCGCCGCCGCTATGCCGCCGACTTCAGCCAGGCCTCGAATGTCTTCAAGGCATCGGAACGCTCGTCGCGTTGCGGATAGCCGAAGTAATAGCCCTGCCCCACCGTCAACACCTCGGGCACGGGCTGCACCAGCGTGCCCGCCTGCAAGGCCGGCTGGGCCAGGAAATGCGGCACCAGCCCCACGCCCAGGCCGGCCTGCACGGCCGCCAGCATCATGGTGAACAGTTCGTAGCGCGGCCCGCCGGCCGCCTGCGGGCCGTAGGGCTGGCGATTGGCCGCGTACCACTGGCGCCAGGCGTCGGGGCGCGAGCTCAGGTGCAGGTGGGTCAGGCCCGCCAGGCCGTCTTCGGCGCGCCGCGACACCTGGGGCGCGCAGACCGGCACCAGTTCTTTTTCGGGAAACAGCAGCACCCCCTGGGTGCCGGGCCAGATGCTGCTGGCGTGATACAGGGCGCCGTCGAAGGGCTGGTCCTTGAACTGGAACGGCAGCGTGCGCACCGACAGGCTAACGGTGATATCGGGGTGCACCTGCTGGAAATCGGCCAGGCGCGGGATCAGCCAGGTAGTGGCCAGGGTGGGCAGGACCGCGATGTGGATGCTGCGCCCCATGCCGGTGCGGCTGACCAGGCCGAACGTGTCTTTCTCGATCTGGTCCAGGTGGTGGCGGATGCGGCCGGCATATTCGGCGCCATGCTCGGTCAGCACGATGCGGCGGCGCACCCGCGTGAACAGTTGCACGCCCAGCCTGGCTTCCAGGCTGGCCACCTGGCGGTAGACCGCGCTGTGCGTCAAGGCCAGTTCTTCGGCCGCGCGCGAGAAGCTGCCCAGGCGGGCCGAGGCCTCGAAAGCCTGCAGGGCGCTGAGGTTGGGAATGCCGTTTCTCATGGAAAGCCAACGTGTCGTCAGTGGAAACCGCCGCCGACCCTGGGAACGACGTGCCGGCAGGTCAACATAATGTGCAATTTTATCAATTGCATTGTGCAACCAAGGAACATTATGCTCGACAGCTACATTCCGGGCTGACTATGACTACCGCTACCTCTACCCCTCGCGCCCGCCTGGGCGGACACATCCTGGTCGACCAACTGGCCGCCCACGGCGTCAAGCACGTGTTCTGCGTGCCGGGCGAAAGCTACCTGGCCGTGCTGGACGGCCTGCACGACGCCAGCATCGACGTCACCGTGTGCCGCCAGGAAGGCGGCGCGGCCATGATGGCCGACGCGCACGGCAAGCTGACCGGCGAGCCGGGCATCTGCATGGTCACGCGCGGGCCGGGCGCGGCCAACGCCATGGCCGGCGTCCACATCGCCAAGCAGGACTCGACCCCGCTGATCCTGTTCGTGGGCCAGATCGAGCGCGGCATGCGCGAACGCGAGGCCTTCCAGGAAATGGACTACCGCGCCGTGTTCGGCACGCAGGCCAAGTGGGTCACCGAGATCGACCAGGTCGAGCGCATTCCCGAACTGATCTCGCGCGCCTTCCACGTGGCCACCTCGGGCCGCCCCGGCCCGGTGGTGATCGCGCTACCCGAAGACATGCTGACCGAAACCGCCAGCGTGGCCGACGCGCCGCACTACGACGTGGTCGACGCGGCGCCCGCGGCCGGCCAGCTGGACGCCTTGCAGCAGTTGCTGGCGCAGGCGCGCGCGCCCATCGCCATCCTGGGCGGGTCGCGCTGGAACCCCGATGCCGTGGCGCAATTCGCCGAGTTCGCGCAGCGCCTGTCGCTGCCCACCGCCGTGTCGTTCCGGCGCCAGATGCTGTTCCCGGCCGACCATCCCTGTTTCGTGGGCGACGTGGGCCTGGGCATCAACCCCGCGCTGGCCAAGCGCGTGACCGACGCCGACCTGGTGCTGCTGGTGGGCGGCCGCATGTCCGAAAGCCCCAGCCAGGCCTACACGCTGCTGGACATTCCCGTGCCGCGCCAGAAGCTGGTGCACGTGCACCCCGACAGCGCCGAACTGGGCCGCGTGTATCGCGCCACGCTAGCCGTCAACACCTCGCCGGCGGCCTTCGCGCAGGCGCTGACCGGCGTGCAGGGCCCGGCGCAGGCGCCCTGGGCCGACGACACCGCTGCGCTGCGCCAGTCGTACCTGGCCTGGAGCGACCCCGCCAAGGTGCGCACGCCGGGCCAGCTGCAAATGGGCGAAGTCATGGCCTACCTGGAAAAGACCCTGCCGGCCGACACCATCATGGCCAACGGCGCCGGCAACTACGCCACCTGGCTGCACCGCTTCCACCGCTACACCCGCTACGGCACGCAGCTGGCCCCCACGTCGGGCTCGATGGGCTACGGCCTGCCGGCCGCGGTGGGCGCCAAACGCGTGCAGCCCGACAAGACCGTGGTGTGCTTCGCCGGCGACGGCTGCTTCATGATGCATGGCCAGGAATTCGCCACCGCCGTGCAATACCAGTTGCCCATCATCGTGGTGCTGGTCGACAACGGCATGTACGGCACCATCCGCATGCACCAGGAAAAGCACTACCCCGGCCGGGTGTCGGCCACCACGCTGCAGAACCCCGATTTCGTCGCCTACGCGCGCGCCTTCGGCGGCCACGGCGAACGGGTCGAAACCACCGACCAGTTCGCGCCGGCCTTCGAACGCGCGCTGGCCAGCGGCAAGCCGGCCATCCTGCACTGCCTGATCGACCCCGAAACCATCACGCCGTCGACCACCCTGGAAAAAATCCGCGACGCGGCGCTGCAGGCCCGCAAGTAGGCCGCACGCCGCCCCGCATTCCTATCCCGTACATACCGGAGACTTTCGCATGTCCTCGAATCCTTCTTTCCACTGGCAAGACCCGCTGCTGCTCGACCAGCAACTGACCGACGAAGAACGCATGGTGCGCGACGCGGCCGCCGCCTATGCGCAAGACAAGCTGGCCCCGCGCGTGCTCGACGCCTTCCGCAACGAACAGACCGACCCCAAGATCTTCGCCGAAATGGGCGAGCTGGGCCTGCTGGGCGCCACCATTCCCACCGAATACGGCGGCGCGGGCCTGAACTACGTCAGCTACGGCCTGATCGCCCGCGAAGTGGAACGCATCGACTCGGGCTACCGCTCGATGATGAGCGTGCAGTCGTCGCTGGTGATGGTGCCCATCAACGAATTCGGCAGCGAAGCGCAAAAGCAGAAATACCTGCCCAAGCTGGCCAGCGGCGAATGGATCGGCTGCTTCGGCCTGACCGAGCCCAACCACGGGTCCGACCCCAACGGCATGGAAACCCGCGCCGTGCTGACCGGCGGCGGCTACAAGGTGTCGGGCAACAAGATGTGGATCACCAACTCGCCCATCGCCGACGTGTTCGTAGTGTGGGCCAAGTGCGTGGGCGGCGACCACGACGGCAAGATCCGCGGCTTCATCCTGGAAAAAGGCATGAAGGGCCTGTCGGCCCCGGCCATCCACGGCAAGGTGGGCCTGCGCGCCTCGATCACCGGCGAGATCGTCATGGACGAAGTGGAAGTGTCGGCCGAACAGATGCTGCCGGACGTGTCCGGCCTGCGCGGCCCCTTCACCTGCCTGAACTCGGCCCGCTTCGGCATCGCCTGGGGCGCGCTGGGCGCGGCCGAGGCCTGCTGGCACACCGCCCGCCAGTACACCCTGGACCGCAAGCAATTCGGCCGCCCGCTGGCCGCCAACCAGCTGATCCAGAAGAAGCTGGCCGACATGCAGACCGAGATCACGCTGGGCCTGCAAGGCTGCCTGCGCCTGGGCCGCATGAAAGACGAAGGCACGGCCGCGGTGGAAATCACGTCCATCATGAAGCGCAACTCGTGCGGCAAGGCGCTGGACATCGCGCGCCTGGCGCGCGACATGCTGGGCGGCAACGGCATTTCCGACGAGTTCGGCGTGGCGCGCCACCTGGTGAACCTGGAAGTGGTCAACACCTACGAAGGCACGCACGACGTGCACGCCCTGATCCTGGGCCGCGCCCAGACCGGCATCCAGGCGTTCAGCTGAAACGCCTGAGGCGGGGCCTGACACCCAGGCGCTACCCTGAGGCGCGCCTGTGAGAATACGCTTCGGGGTCAGGTGTCTGACTCCCGCGCAGCGGGTGTCTGACACCGCTCGGTTGGCGAGGCAGCCTGTGCATCGGTGGGTGTCAGACACCCTGCGGGGTGTCTGACACCTGAGCAACGCCGACACCCGCTGCGCGGGAGTCAGACACCTGGCCACACTCAGGCAAGCCTCACGGTAGTGCCATGGTTGCCAGGCACCCCGCAAGCAATCGCGCCATGCCGGCCGCTAGCTGCCGTCCTGGCCCAGGTCGAACAGGCTGGTGGCGTCGAGTTCCAGCACGGCTTCGTCGTGCTGGTTCAGCACGATCCAGTTCCACGAGATGATTCCCAGGTCGGCACGCGAGGTCGAGCGGCGGATGGCCTGCACGCGCGCTTCCAGCCGCAGGGCGTCGCCCGGCCGCACCGGCACGCGCCAGCGCACTTCGCCCAGCCCGGGCGAACCGAACGATTCGGAATCGAACAGGGCCGACTCCACCGCCATGCGCATGGCCAGCGCGCAAGTGTGCCAGCCACTGGCAATCAGCCCGCCCCAGCGGCCCTGCGCGGCGCGCTCGACGTCGGTGTGGAACCACTGCGGGTCGTACTGGCGGGCGAACTGCAGGATCTCGGCTTCGGTGACCGTGATCGGCCCGCCGTGGAGCAGCATGCCTTCCTTGAATTCTGCGAACTTCATTGTCGGCTTCTCTGATGAAAAGAAAAACCGGCGCGCCAGGGCACGCCGGTGCTTTTGCACGTGTCGGGTTTGCGTTGCCGGGCCGGCGCGCGGCCGGTGCCGTGCGCTGACGGCGCAGCCGCCCCTCGCGGCGCGACGCAATCATGCAGAATAGACCAATCCCGGCCCGCTTGCACGCTCGTGCTGCGCGGCTGGCAAAATACAGAGGTTTGCCCTCTATAACTCGGTAAAAAGCCACGCCATGACGACCGCCGCCGGGCCCGCCTGGGCCGACCTGCATGTCCCGGGGCGGGACATGCGCCTGGAATACCGCTGGATCGCGCCCGAGCGGCGCGACGCGCCGCTGCTGGTGTTCCTGCACGAAGGCCTGGGTTCGATCAGCATGTGGAAAGACTGGCCGCAACGCGCATGCGCGGCCGCCGGCTGCCGCGGGCTGGTGTTCTCGCGCTATGGCCACGGGCAATCCACCCCGCGGCAGGCCGGCGAGCAACGGCCGATTCACTACCTGCACGACGAGGCCCGCGACGTGCTGCCCGCGCTGTTCGCCGCGCTGGGCATCGACGCCCGCCACGACCGGCCAGTGCTGTTCGGCCACAGCGACGGCGCCTCGATCGCGCTGCTGTATGCCGCGATGCATCCCCAGGCCGTGGCCGGCATCGTGGTGGCCGCGCCGCACATCTTCGTCGAGGACATCACCGTCGCGAACATCCGGGTGGCGCGCGGCGTCTACCTGGACACCGACCTGCCGGCCAGGCTGGCCCGCCACCACATCGATGCCGACGCCGCCTTCTGGGCCTGGAACGACACCTGGCTGAGCCCGACGTTTCGCGCCTGGAACATCGAGGAATACCTGCCGCGCATCCACTGCCCGGTGCTGGCGATGCAGGGCGTGGACGACGAATACGGCACGCTGGAGCAGATCCGCGGCATACGCCGCGGCGCGCCGCAGACGCGCCTGCTGGAGATACCCGACTGCGGCCATTCTCCGCACAAAGACCGGCCCGACCTGGTCATCGCGGCCGTGGCCGGTTTCGTCGCCGGCCTGCACCGGCCCGGCTGAACCGGCAGGCCGGATCAGATGCGTTCGCTCAGTGCCTCGTCGCCGGCGGACGCGGGGCCGCCGTCCCGGTTCAGCGGCAGCGCCGCGATCACTTCGCGCCTGACCAGCCGCGCGGATTGTTCCGGCGGCAACAAGCGGTAGGCATCCTGCCCCATCATCCGGACCGCGGCATGCACCGGCCAGTTGGGGTTCCAGATCAGCTCGCGCGCCAGCGCCACCAGGTCGGACTGGCCGGCTTGCAGAATGGCCTCGGCCTGCCCGGCATCGGTGATCAGGCCCACGGCCATGGTCCGGCAACCGGTGGCGCGCCGCACGGCTTCCGAGAAAGGAACCTGGTAGCCCGGCACCCGCCTGACGACCGGCATGGCGGAATTGCCCGCGATCCCGCCCGACGAACAATCGATCACGTCCACGCCGCGCGCTTTCAGCTCGCCGGCCAGGGCGATCGAGTCGTCGATATCCCAGATGCCGCCGCGGCCGTCGACCGCCGACAGGCGAAAGAACAAGGGCAATTCCGCAGGCCAGGCCGCGCGCACGGTTTCCGCGACTTCAAGCGCGAATCGCATGCGGTTCGCGCGCGAGCCGCCATAGGCATCCTGCCTGCGGTTGGTGACCGGCGACAGGAACTGGTGAATCAGGTAGCCGTGCGCACCGTGTATTTCCAGGATCTGGTAGCCGGCATCGACGGCCCGGACGGCGGCTTCCTGCCATCGCCGCAGATGCCGCCGGATATCCGATCTGTCCATTTCGCGCTGGCGGGGCCATGCCGGTGGGGGCACGCTCGGGCTGGGCACCAGGCAGGCCCAGGGCGGCATGCCGGCGGCCGCGCTGTCGTCGGTCAAGGCGGCCCAGTCTTGCAGCGCGCCGTGACACGAGCCCTTGCCGCCCGAATGCCCCAGCTGCACGGCGGGAACGGCCCCCTGTTCGCGAATGAAGTCGTTGATGCGGCGATAGGCCGCGACGTGCTTGTTGTTCCACAAGCCGGCGCAGGCATAGGTCTTGCGGCCATGCGGTTCGATGGCGGTTTCTTCGCCGAACACGACGGCCGCGCCGCCGACGGCGAATTTGCCGAAATTGACCATCTGCCAGGCGCCGGGCCCGCCATCGACCGATTGATACTGGCACATGGGCGAGGCCACGATGCGGTTGCGCAGCGTGATCGACCGCAGGGCCAGCGGCGTGAAGAGCAACGGCGCGGCATCGCGCGTACCGGGCTGCGGGGCAACAGGCTCGCGTGGCATCGCGCTACCAGTCCAGCGCCGCGGCATGCTCGATGGCGCACAATCGCGCCAGCAGCGTCGCGGCCGCGTCCGCCCCGACGACGGGCGCGGACAGTTCCAGGAACTTGTCGTGCAGCTCGGCATCGGTCAACGGCTCTTCGGGATCGCCCTTCCGGTGACCTTGCAGGTGCTCGAAGCGGCGGCCATCGGCCATCGTGATTTCCACGCGGGCGGCGCGCCGCCCTGGAAAGCCGCGGTCGATGTCAGGGTCGACCACGACCGAAATGCGGCCCATCAGCGACCGGACCACAGGATCATGCAGGCGTTGCGCATCGTAGGCCGCCAGCCGGACGCTGCCGTTGACCAGGGCCGATGCCACCACATAAGGAAAGCTGAAACGCGCTTCGTTGGCCGTCGCCGGCGCCGCATGGCAGGCAATGTCCAGGGCGGGCTGGTAAGTGGCCACGCGCACCGCGGCGATGTCGCCGGCCGCCAGGCCGTGGCGCTGGCGCAGCGCCAGCGCCCCGTCGATCGCGGCGAAGGTATGCCCGCATCCGATATGGTTCTTGAAGGTCAGCCGCTGGATATGGAAATCGCGCCCCAGGGTCGCCGCTATGTCTGCCCAGTCTGGGCCTTCGCCCATGGCGCGCCCCAGACCGGCATCGCCGTCGAGGACGTCCAGCGAGCTTGTCATGCCCTGCCGCGCCAACAGGGCCGCCAGCACGCCCGCTTCCGCGGCGCGCCCCGCATGCAGCGGCTTGGCCGTCGAGTCCAGCCGGAATGCCTGCTGCAGGCCGGCCGCGAAGGTGGCGGCACAGGCCAGGGCATGGGCGAACGCGTTGCGATCCAGGCCGAATATAGAGGCGGCCGCGGCCGCCGCGCCAAAAGTTCCGACGGTGCCGGTGTTGTGCCAATAGCGATAATGCGCGCGCCCGAGCACCACGCCGATCCGTGTCGAGAGCTCGTAGCCCAGCACCACGCCCCGCAGGAATGCCGGGCCGTCGGCGCGCGACTGGTGGGCCGCCGCAAGCGCCGCGGCGATCGTGGCGGCGCCGGGGTGATACATCGCGTCGCGGAAGCTGTCATCGATCTCGGCGGCATGCGCCGCCGTGCCGTTGATCAATGCCGCGGCGCGGGCCGTGGCCCGCCGCCCCGCGGCCAGGCGCGCGTCGCCGCGGTCCAGGTCTTCGGCCAGGGCGGTTTCCAGCATGCCGACGGCCGGGCACGCCAGGCCGGGAAACACGGCCGCATGCCAATCGATGACCGCGCGCTTGGCGTGGTGGACGACCTCGGCCGTCAGGGCCGTGCGGCCGAATGACGCGGCGAACTCCGCAAGTCTTTCCGTGGCGTACATCGCTGCTCCTTCTGCGCAATACACCCGCCGTTCACTTCCCGGAGAACAGGCTGGGCATCTTCAGGTCGGACGAAATCCAGACGCTTTTCGCTTCCATGAATTCCTTGACCGACTCGACGCCGCCTTCCCGGCCGATGCCGCTTTGCTTGACGCCGCCGAACGGCGTGGCGTAGCTGCTGGAACGGTAGTTGTTGATCCACACCGTTCCGGCCTTCAGCCTTTCGGACATCAGCATCGCCCGGTGCAGGCTGGTGGTCCATACCCCCGCGGCCAGGCCGAACCTGATGTCATTGCCGATGCGGATGGCATCTTCTTCATCCTTGAATTTCAGTATCGACAGCACGGGGCCGAACACCTCTTCCTGGGCGATGCGCATGTCGTTCGTGACGTCGACGAAAATGGTGGGTTCGATGAACTGGCCCGCGCCGTATCCCGGCCCGCTCAGGACGCGGCCGCCCGCGACGCAACGCGCGCCCTCCTTCCCGGCGATATCGATGTAATCGCGTATCTTATCGAATTGCGGCCGGGTCGTGATGGGTCCGATTTCGCTCGCGGGATCGGCCGGGTCGCCGATTTTCGCCGTCTTCGTGATCCGGACCAAGCGTTCGACGAAGGCGTCGTGGATCGATTCCTGCAGCAGCAGGCGCGACCCCGCCACGCACGTCTGGCCGGTGGCCGAAAAGATGCCGGCGATCGCGCCATTGACGGCCTGGTCCAGATCGGCGTCGTCGAAGACGATATTGGGCGACTTGCCGCCCAGTTCGAGCGACACGTGCTTGAGCTCCTGCGCCGCGGCGGCGTAGATCTTGCGGCCGGCCTCGTCGCCGCCGGTGAACGCGATCCGCTGCACGTCGGGGTGCCGCACCAGGTGATCGCCTATCTCGCTGCCGAACCCGGTGACCACATTGAAGACGCCCGGCGGGAAACCCGCCTCGACAAACAGCTTGGCCAGCTCGAACAGCGATGCGGACGTGTATTCGGACGGCTTGCAGACGATGGTGTTGCCGGCGCACAGCGCCGGCGCCATCTTCCAGGTCGTCAACGGCAAAGACGAGTTCCAGGGCGTGATGCTCAGCACTACCCCCATCGGCTCATAGCGGATGAAGTTATACACCTTCGGCTTGTCGATGGGGACGACCGCCCCTTGTATCTTGTCCGCGAGGCCGCCGAAATAGTAGTAGTACTTGGCCATGTACCGGATCTGGCCAAGCACGTCTCTGACGAGCTTGCCGTTGTCGCGGCTCTCGATCTCGGCCAGGTCCTCGGCGTGTTTCTCGATCAGGCCGCCCAGCCGGTGCAGCAGCATGCCGCGCTCGCTCGCCGAGATCCGCGACCAGGGCCCGTCGAATGCCCGCGCCGCGGCAGCGACCGCCCGATCCGCATCCGCCGCATTGGCGCGAGGGATTTCCGCCCAGGCCGCGCCGGAAAACGGATCGACCGACTCGAACCACGCATTGCTTTGCGGATCGATCCATTGGTTGTCGATGAAGAGCTGATAGCGTTTCATTGGTCCCCCGGAGCCAGAATTCAAGCCCTTCATTTTCTGGTCGGACACCGATTAGCTCAAACGACTTCTTGTGCTACGCTGCATGACTCTGACTCATGGAAGAATTGGGCATGGAACATCCGTCCATTTCGCGCCTGCCCCCGCTCACGGCGCTGAGAGCGTTCGAATCGGCCGCGCGAAACCGCAGCTTCACCAAAGCCGCGCAGGAACTGTTCCTGACGCAGTCGGCGATCAGCCGGCACGTGCGCAATCTTGAAGAACTGTTCGGCATCGCGCTGTTCTACCGCAACCATCGCGCCGTGACGCTCACGCCCGACGGCGAAGCGTACATGCGCGACGTGGTCGACGCCTTCGCCAGAATCGACCTAGCGACGCGCCGGCTTCGGTATTCGGGCCGCCAGAACGTGCTGAACCTGCAAGCCTTCTCGACCTTCGCCATGTACTGGCTGATTCCCAGGCTGGGAAGATTCCAGGAAATCAACCCCGAGATCGAGGTGCGCCTGACCGCGTCGGTCGCGCCGCTGGATTTCGAGCACAGCGATATCCATGCCTCGATACGCGCGGTGGCGGGAAACGTGGACGACAGCATCCGCAGCGACAAGCTCTTCGACTACCGGCTGATCGCGGTCGGCGCGCCTTCCGTGGCCAGCGGCGCCTGGCCCCTGCGCACGCCGGCCGACCTGAAGAACGCGACACTGCTGCATTCGCTGGCGCGCCCCGAAGACTGGGGCGTCTGGCTGCGCGCGGTCGGCGCGGGCGACATCCCGCTGGAAGGCGGGATGAAATTCGAATCGTCGGCGATGGCATACCGTGCCGCCGAGCAAGGCCTGGGCATCGCGCTGGCGCAAAGCTTCCTCATCGAAGAAGAACTCTCCACCGGCACCCTGCAGCAGATATTCCCGCATGAAGTCCCGTCGGAACGCACCTACCACCTGCTGACGTCGCCCAGGCACTGCGGCGACCCGGCGCTGGAGATGTTCCGCCATTGGTTGTTCGACGAGATCGCGGCCGCGACAGCGGCAACGCAGGCCGCGTGATGCCCGGGCCCGCCGGTCAGGGCGCGCCGCGGGACAAGCGGCGCTTCACATGGTCGAACCCGCGTCGATAAGACCCCTCGTATAGCGCGGCCACGCCGCCATCCGGATCGGACGCCCCCATCAACCGGCGCGCGTGCTCGATGCCCCAGCCGCGCAGATCGCGCATGGATCGCTTCGCCTCGTGGACGAGCGCGCCGCCGCGCCACACCCGGGCGGCGACCTCGGCATGCTTGAGCCCGGTGGGCGCGTTGCGGTCCATCTCGAGGCGCACGTTCGGCAACAGCCGCGCGACGTCCGCGCGCGGCGCCCAGGGGCCCGCCGGCCCGGAAAACGCAGCATAGGAGATATCGCCGGCGCCGGCGATGGCGGCCACTGCCTGCGCGCTGTTGCGCGCCTGGCGCAGGTCCTGGGGCGCCGGGCAGTCCAGGTGCGGTATCCACGGCATCATGATCTCGATCCGGTCGACCGCCCCGCCCTCGACCTCTTCCAGGATGGCCACCAGCAGGTTCAGGTAGATATTGCAGGGATAGCGCTTGAACACCAATGCCTCGGCGGCTTTCGGGCCGGCGGCGCCAAGGCGGCCGACATCCACGTGATCGATGCCGAACAGCGTGCCCAGCCCGCGCTGGACATCGCGGGACGCATCCCAGCCCTGCGATGCCAGCAACGCCGCCTCGAGCCCGTGCAGCGCGCCCCAGCCGAAATGCGTCATGCCTATCATCGACGCCGCGCTGTTGATCGCCAGCCCCGAGGCGCGCGTCAAGGCGATGGCCAGCGCATTGGCGCACGCCTGCCGCCCCAGGCCGAGCGTGCGCGCGGCGCTGGCGGCCGCCGCCAGGGTTCCGAAGACGCCCGGGCTGTGAAAGCCCACGCCGGGCCGGGCGCCGGTGATCGCGCTGCGGACCCGCCATGCCGCTTCGACGCCGGCCAGCACGGCGGAACCGGTCAGGATGTCGTGGTCGCCGTCGGCCGCGCGCGGCGCGCCAAGCAGCGTGCCGGCCACGCACGACGCCAGGGTCGCGGGCAGCACCGTGTGCGAAGGGCCGGGATCCATGGGATCCAGGTCGGAGGCGCCCGCCAGCGTGCCCAGCTCGCCGATGCGCCCCAAAGGCTCGAACAGGCCGGCCAGCATGGCGGCTGCGCCTGGCGCGCCGCCTGCGCCGCCGGTGTGCGCCGGGAAAGGCCACACCCATTGCTCGCGCTCGATGCCGAACAACGTGCACAACAGCGACGCCCGGATGCCCTGGTCGATCGCGATCCGGGCCGGGCCCGGCTCGCGGCCGATATCGGCATCCGCGACCAGGGCGCCAAGTTCCAGAAGTTCACCGTGCATCGCTGTCTCCTCTTGTTGCTGCCACGAATCAAGCGCTGACTATACACAGCAACCCGGCAAACCTCTGCACGATATCTACACCCGCTTGACATGACTCCAGCTCATGCAAGCCGGCAAAAAAAACGATTGAGGCACCCGCTGAAATCCCCAACACTAGCGGCTCGCTGGCACCTGAACGGCATGCCGATGACGCCCGGCGCTTCATCCACGGCACTCGCCTGGTGGCCGGGCAGCAGGCCGCGTGTTTCTTTCGCAAGGGAAAATCCTATGGTTGCACATGACGAGTCGCACTTCGATGTAGTGGTGGTGGGGTGCGGAGTCGCGGGACTGAGCGCCGCGGTGGCGGCTGCCGAAGCGGGAGCCAAAGTGGCGCTGCTGGAAAGATCGACCTATGAAGAACGCGGTGGGAACACCCGCTACACCGAAGCGTATCTGCGCATGAAAAGCGAAACAGAGCTGGCGCACGACTTCGAATCGCTGCTGGTCGACAACAGCGGCTACTACATCCAGCCCGACTTCGCCGAATCGACCGTGCTCGACTACGAAAACTGGTCGCCCGTCGTTCGCGCGCTGCCGTTCACGGATCCGGAGCTGATCTACAGCTTCACGGAATCCGTGCCCGACGCCGTCGCCTGGCTCAAGCGCCACGGCATTACTTTCGGCGAAGCCGGTTTCTATGGGCTGACGCCCCGGCCTTCGCCCCGGATCGCGGTCAATGGCGGCGGACTGCAGCTGGTGGAAACGCTGACGGCATGCGCGGAACAGGCGGGCGTGCAATTTTTCTACGAGATGACGGCCTACGAGCTGGTTCAGTCGGGCGACGGGAAAGTCTGTGGGCTGAAGGCCACCGATACCTCGAACCGGCCCCGCCAGTTCGATTGCGGCGCGGTCATCCTGGCGTGCGGCGGGTTCCAGGGAAATTCCGAGATGGTGATCCGCTACATCGGGGCCAAGGGACGCTACTTGCGCCCGGTTGCGCCAGGCGGCTATTACAACAAGGGCGAAGGCATCAAGATGGCGCTGCGCATCGGCGCCGCCCCGTCGGGAGACTACGCCGAATACCATGGCCAGCCCATCGATCCGCGTTCCAGCGCGTCGGAAGCGCTGGTGATGGTGTATCCGTACGGCATCCTGATCAACCGGGAAGGCAAGCGCTTCATCGACGAAGCCCCCGGGACGATCGACGCCCACTATGAAGAAACGATCCGCCTGATCGCCGAGCAGAAGAAAGGCATCGCCTACTGCATTCTGGACGACAAGATCAATCGCATCCCGAACTGGAAGCGCTGCGTGCGTACGGACCAGCCCCCCGAGACCCTGCCGGATATCGAATCGCTGGGCAAGAAGCTGGGATTCGACGGGCAGGCGGCCCGGCGCACCATCGACGACTACAACCAGGCCTGCGGCGCGGGAACCTTCAATCCCGAAATCCTCGACGGCGTGGCGACCTCGGGACTGTCGCCGCGCAAATCGAACTACGCAGTGCCGCTGGACACGCCGCCGTTCCATGTCTATCCGATTATCTCGGCGAACACGTTCACGCTGGGAGGCCTGAAGGTGAACACGAACGCCCAGGTCATCAAGAACGAGGGGTGCGTGCTGCCCGGCCTGTACGCCGCCGGGGAAACCATCGGCCTGTACTACGGCCGGTATCCCGGCGCCACCTCGGTGCTGCGCGGCGCGGTATTCGGCCGGCGCGCCGGAGAACACGCCGCGGCATCCGCAAGATAGCGGCACGGCGCATTGCGGATGTCCGCAAACCCATTCATCAAAACACAGGAGACAACCATCATGGCCTACACATTGACTCGTCGTTCGGTATTGCGCGTCGCCGGAACCCTTGCGGGCGCCGCCATCCTGGGCGCCGCGAACGCCAGCGGCTATCCGGACCGGCCGGTCCAGCTCATTGTTCCGTATTCCGCGGGCGGCCCCACCGACGTGGCGGCGCGGGTCATGGCAAAGGCGCTGTCCGAACGCATCGGACAGAGCGTCGTCGTGATGTCCATGCCTGGCGCGGGCGGGGTCATCGGCACCAGCTACGTCAATCGCGCCCAGCCCGATGGCTACACCGTGCTGTTCGCGGTCAATTCGATGGCCATCTTTCCGTACACCCGGTCGGCCAGCAACCCGCTGCCTTTCGACCCCAACGGGTTCACGCCGATCGGCAGCGTCGCCGAGTCGGCGCACGTGATCGTGGCCAACAAATCGCTGGGCATCAAGAGCATCGCCGACCTCGTCCAGACCGCGAAGAAGAAGCCGGACAGCCTGAGCTACGGCTCCGCCGGCGTCGGCGGCACCACGCACCTGCCGGTCGCCCTGTTCGCCCACAATGCCGGCATCAAGCTGCTGCACGTGCCGTACAAGGGCGCGGCCCCGGCCGTGTCCGACACCATGGCCGGCGTCGTGTCGATTGCCGCGCCGGGCTACACCGATGCGATCAAGGCCTCGATCGACAACGGCTCGCTCGTGGCCCTGGCCAGCACGTCGGCCAAGCGCCTGCCCTTCCTGCCGAATGTGCCGACCCTGGCAGAGTCGGGCTACCCGGACATGGTGTTCCCGATCTGGTATGCGCTGTTCGCGCCCCAGGGAACGCCGCCGGCCGTGGTGGACAAGCTGAACGGCGCGCTGAAGGCCATGGCTGCCGACCCGGCCTACCAGGAACAGATGAAGGGCCAGGGCAACGTCGCCACCTACATGACGCCGCCTCAGCTGGCGCAGATGCTGAAGACCGATATCGCCAAGCTGGGCGCCCGCCTGAAGGACGCCGGCATCAACCTGGAGCAATAAGCCGCCATGGAAAATAGGCCGGCCCATCCGGCGGGTGAATCCGGGGCGCTCACGCACTTGCTGGTCGAGCGCGCTCTGGACACGCGCCACGGCAACCTGCCCGGCGACGTGCGCACCGTGGCGCGCGACTGTCTCGTGGACTGGCTGGGTTGCGCCCTGGCGGCGATCGACGAGCCCGTCAGCGGGATCGTCGCCGACGCCGCGCGCGAAGAAGGCGGCAATGCGCAGGCCACCCTGCTGGGGCGCCCCTGGCGCGGCAGCGTGGCGCAGGCGGCGATGGTCAACGGCGCCACGTCCCATGCGCTGGACTACGACGATGTCAATCTGGCGGTGCCGGGGCACATGTCCGTCGCGATCCTGCCGGCGGTGCTGGCCCTGGCCGAACATCGCGGCAGCCCGCCGGCGGAGGTGATGGCCGCGTTCGTGGCCGGCTACGAGTTTGCCTGCGCGGTCGGGACCCTGGTCGAGCCGGCCCATTACGCCAATGGCTTCCATGCCACCGCCACCATCGGCGGCATGGGCGCCGCCGTGGCCAGCGCGCGCCTGCTCGGATTGCCGGCGTCGCAGGCCTGCCATGCCGTGGGCATCGCGGCCACCCAGGCCGCGGGGCTCAAGGCCATGTTCGGCAGCATGGCCAAGCCGTTGCACGCGGGCCTGGCGGCGCAGGCGGGCCTGCGCGCGGCGCTGCTGGCAAGCAAAGGCCTGATCAGCCGGCCCGACATCCTGGAATGCCACCAGGGGTTCGCGCGCGTCCATGGCGCCGACTTCCACGCGGACCGCGCGCACTCCGCGCCGCATGGCGGTTTTCATCTGCTGAACAATCTGTTCAAGTTCCATGCGGCCTGCTACAGCACGCACTCAACCATCGAGGCGGTCGGCACGTTGCGGCAGGCGCACGGCATCGCCGCGGATGCGGTATCGCGCATCGAAGTCGTGGCCGGAGAAGGATGTTCGATCTGCAATATCCCGCATCCCGCCACGGCGCTGGAAGCGAAGTTCAGCCTGCGGGCGACCGCCGCCTTCGCCATGCTGGGCATCGACACCGGCAGCCTGGAAACCTGGGATCGGGTCACCGATGCCCCGGTGGCGTCCATGATCGAGCGGGTCGACGTCCGGCTGGTGCCGGGCATGAGCTTGAGCGACAGCGTCGTCACGATCATCCACGGCGATGGACGGCAGGCGACGCTTTCCCACGATTGCGGCCAGCCGATGGCCGACAAGACGGCGCAGTCTGTCAGGGTGTTCGCGAAATTCGCCGCGATCTCGCGGCAGGCGCTGGGCGATGCCCGGATGGAGCGCGTGTTGCCGATGCTGCAGGCGTTCGAGCACCAGGCAGACGTCCGCGCCCTGATGCACGCGTGCAGCGCGCCGGCCGAGGGCACGCCATGACGCCACGGTGACGATGCGGTGACGATGCGCCGCGGCGCACGCTGCTGACGATGCCGGACTCGCGGACCGGCCCGGTCCGCCGCCCGCCGTCAGATCAGCGCCTCGATCAAGTACGGCCCCTTGCGCGCCAGGCCCGCCTGCATGGCCTTGATGAAACCTTCGACGGTATCGACGCGCACCGCCTCGACACCCATGCCGGCGGCCAGGTGCACCCAGTCCAGGCAGGGCTCCTGCAAGTCGAGCATGCGCTTGGCGTTGCGGCCCGGCTCCTGCACGCCGACGTTCTTCATCTCGCCGTGCAGCGTGGCGTACGAACGGTTGGCCAGGATGATGGTCAGGCAGTCCAGGTTCTCGCGCGCCTGGGTCCACAGGGCCTGCACCGTGTACATGCCGCTGCCGTCGGCCTGCAGCGTGATCACCTTGCGGTCGGGGCTGGCCACGGCCGCGCCGGTGGCCAGCGGCAGGCCGATGCCGATGGCGCCGCCGGTCAGCTGCAGCCAGTCGTGCGGCGCCGAGGTGGCGCTGATGGCGGGAAATTCGCGGCCCTGGGTCACCGATTCGTCGCAGACGATGGCGTTCTCGGGCAGCAGGCGCGCAGTGACGATATTGACGGCGGCGCCGGTCAGCGCGCCCGTGCGCGGCATGTCGGCCGGCGATGCGACGGGCAGCAGCGCCGGCGCATCGCCGGCGATGCCCAGCTCGTCGGCCAGCCACTGCAAGGCCTGCAGCAGGTCTTGTTCGGGCGAGGCCAGCACCAGGGGCGCCTGCGCCTGCGGCGCCAGCAGGCTGGGCTTGCCCGGGTAGGCGAAGAAGGCCACCGGGGCGGCGGCGCCCACCAGGATCAGTTGGTGCACGTCTTTCAGCAGCGCCACGGCCTGGTCGACCGGGTACGGCACGCGCGTCACCGGGGTGCGGTTGGCGCCGCGCTCGGTGCGGCGGTTGGAGGTGGGCGACAACAGCCGCACGCCGGTGGCGCGGGCGATGCGGCCGGCCACCGTCAGGGCGGGCTCGCGCAATGCCATCCCGCCCAGCATCAGGGCCGCGCCCTGGCCGGCGCGGATGGCCTGGGCCGCCGCGCGCACCGCATCCTGGGTGGTGTGCGGCGCCGCGTCCCGTTGCGCCACCGGTGCGGCCGGCGTATCGGCGGGCAATTCGCCCCAGGCCGCGTCGGCCGGCAGGATCAGCGTGGCGATGTTGCCCGGCGCCTGCCGCGCCACGCGCACCGCCTCGGCCGCATCGGCGGCCAGGTCGCCGGCCGCCAGGGTGCGGCGCACCCAGTGCGACATGGGGCGCGCCACGCCCTCGACGTCGCTGGTCAGCGGCGCGTCGTACTGCACGTGATAGGTGGCGTGGTCGCCCACCACGTTCACCATGGGCGTGCGGGCGCGCTTGGCGTTGTGCAGATTGGCCAGGCCGTTGCCCAGCCCCGGCCCCAGGTGCAGCAGCGTGGCCGCCGGCTTGTCGGCCATGCGCGCGTAGCCGTCGGCCGCCCCCGTGACCACGCCTTCGAACAGCCCCAGCACGCAGCGCATGCGCGGCTTGCGATCCAGCGCGGCCACGAAGTGCATTTCGGACGTGCCGGGATTGGCAAAGCAGACGTCCACATCGTTGGCAAGCAGGGTATCGCAAAGGCTATCGGCGCCGTTCATTGGAATTTCCGTGATTCGAGTTGCAAAAGCGCGGCCGGCTGGCCGCGCGTCGGTAAGGCATCATAGGAACGGAACCGGCCCGCGGCCAGATCCATTCCGGGCCCCAAGGATAGAACCAATGGCGGCCGCGCGCCAACGCGGCCGCCTGGCGCCGGGCGTCGCCGCCCGGGCTGGCCGCGCAGGCCTGGGGCCTAGGGCCTAGCGGTCGGCGGCATGCCGCGGCGCGGCCAGGTAGACGGCCAGCATCGCCAGCCCCACCAGGGCCCCCGCGGCGCTGACCGCCCCCCAGCCGCCGTGCAGCCAGGCCAGCCCGGCCAGCGACGACCCGGCCGCGCTGCCCACGAAGAACAGCCCCACGAACAGGCCGTTCATGCGCCCGCGCGCGTCGGGCCGCACCAGGTTCACGGCCCGCCGCCCCAGGGTCTGGTCGCCCGCCACGCCGGCATCCAGCGCGATGGCGGCCAGGGTCAGCAAGGCCAGCGCCGCGCCCGCCGGCAAGGCATGGCGCGCATCGATCCAGGCCCCGCCGGCCCAGCCGGCCAGCAGCCACGACGCCACCACCACCGCCTGCGCGGCGATGCTGGCGCGCCGGGTGTGCCCGCGGTCGCCCAGCCGCCCGGCCAGGGGCGCGATCACCACGCCGACCGCGCCGCACAGCGCCAGCGCCGCCACCGCGCGGCCGCCCAGGTGGAACGGCGCCTGCGCCAGGCGCAGCGACACCGCTGTCCAGAACAGGCTGTAGGCCGCCATGCCCAGCGCGGCGGTGGCCGCGCGCCAGCGCAGCACGGGCTCTTGCCGCAACAGCCCGGCCAGCGACGCGATCAGCGCCGGGTAGGCGGGCCCCGCCCCGGGATGGCGGCGCGGCAACAGGCAGATCAGCGTCGCCCCCGTGACCGTCATGCCGCCCGCAAACACCAGGTACAGCGCGCGCCAGCCCCAGGCGTCCACCACCAGGTTCGACAGCGGCCGCGACAGCAGCACCCCGACCAGCAGGCCGCTCATCACGTTGCCTACCGTGGCGCCGCGCTGCGACGGCGCCACCATGAATGCCGCCATCGGCACCAGCATCTGGATGGCGCTGGTGGACACGCCCCCCGCGAACACGGCGGCCATGAACACGGCATTGCCGGGCGCCAGCGCAGCCGCCAGCATGCACAGCGCGCACAACGCCAGCATGGCGCCGATCAACCGCCGGTTCTCCAGCCGGTCGGCCAGGGGCACCAGCAACACCAGGCCCAGCGCATAGCCCAGCTGCGGCAGCATCGCCAGCAGGCCCACGCTGTCCAACCCCAGGCCCAGTGCCGCCGCGATGGCGGGCGCCACGGTCTGCACCGCGAACAGGTTCATCACCATCACGGCCACCGCCGCCGCGAACAGCAGCGTGCGCCCCGCCCCCAGGCCGGTACGCTCGCAGGCGGGCGCGACAACCTGCGGGCATGGCACGGCAGGATGGGGAAGACGGGATTCAGCAAGGGACATGACGGCACTCCGGAAACAAGACATCGGCCAGTCCAGGCCTGGGGCAGCCAGTCTAGGAAGCGCGCCATCTTAAGTCTATTGAAATATAATTTTGTTCATTATGCGTATTTGTTTGCATCGATCATGAATACTCGCGACATCGAAGCCTTTGTAGCGGTGGTGGAAACCGGTAGCCTGGGCGGCGCGTCGAACCGGCTGCACCTGACCCAGCCCGGCGTCAGCCGGCGTCTGCGCAACCTGGAAGAAACGCTGGGCGTGGAACTGGTCGACCGGCAGTCCAAGCCGCTCAAGCCCAGCGCGGCCGGCCTGCGGGTCTACGAACTGGGCCGCGGCGTGCTGGGCGCGGTGCAGGCCCTGCGCCAAGGCGCGACGCCCGACGTCGAGCCGCACGGCGAATTCCGCCTGGGCGTGCCGCCCTTCCTGGCCGAACCGGCGCTGGCCGACCCGCTGGATGCCCTGCGTGCGCGCTATCCCGGGCTGACCCTGAAAGTGACGGCCGCGTGGTCGCCCGACCTGGTGCCCATGGTGGAAAGCGGCGCGCTGGATGTCGCCGCGATCATGATGCCCGACACCGAGGCCCTGCCGACCCACCTGTGCACGTTGCCGCTGGCGCGCTCGGCGGTGGTGGTGGTGGCCTCGCCGTCGCTGGCCATTGCGCACGACCACGGCGGCGCGGTGCCGCTCGAGGCCCTGGCCGCCCATCCCTGGGTGCTGAACCAGGACGGCTGCGGCCTGCGCACCGCCATCCGCAAGACCTTCCAGGCCGCGCGGCTGCCGTTCCGCATCGCCGTCGAGGCCTACGGCGCCGAGCTGCAGCTGTCGCTGGCGGCGCGCGGCGTGGGCATCGGGCTGGTCACACCGGGTGCGCTGGCCCGCAGCCGCCATCGCGAGGCGCTGGCCATCCTGAATGTGCCCGGCTTCACCACCGGGCTGCGCGCCGAACTGGTTCACTTGCCGGAAACCGGCCTGCTGGCCGCGCCCATCGCCTTGCTGCGCGACGAACTGATCCGCGCGTTAAGCGGCGCGCCCGGGCGCGTATAGCCGAAGTTCAATCACCGAACACAAAACCGCCGCCCCGCCTCGAAAGCGGCAGCCGAGTCGCGCATACTTTTCGGGCGACCCTGTTCGCTCAACAAGACCAACCGGCAGATCCCGGTGACCCATGCGGCGCACGCGCCGCCGGCCGTCGGCTCATGCCCATCAGGCGGAGACAAATCCATGCCCTTTTTCTTTTCCCCCTCGCGCGTGCGGCCGATGCGGCGCACCGTCCTGGCCGCGCTGCTGGCCACCGCCGCCGGCATCGCCCTGCCCGGCGGCGCCGCCCATGCGGCCAACACCTGGCCCGACAAACCGATCAAGGTGATCGTGCCCTACACCCCGGGCGGCGCCACCGACACCGTGACGCGCATCGTCATGGACAAGCTGTCGGCACGGCTGGGGCAGAGCATCATCATCGAGAACCGGCCCGGCGCCAACAGCACGCTGGGGTCGGCCATCGCCGCCAAGGCCGACCCGGACGGCTACACCTTCTTGAGCATGCTGCCGGCCTACGTGATCAACACCCACCTGTACAAGCTGTCGTATTCGCCGTCGCAGCTCGAACCCGTGGTGCACATGGCCGACTTGCCCCTGTTCCTGTTCGTCAGCAAGGAACTGCCGGTCAACACGCTGGCCGAACTGGTCGAGTACGGCCGCAAGCATCCCGATACACTGACCTACGCATCCAGCGGCACCGGCTCCAGCGCCCACCTGACCGGTGCCGACTTCGCGCTGCAGGCCAAGATCAAGATGACGCACGTGGCCTACAAGGGCAGCGCCCCCATCCTGACCGACCTGCTGGCTGGCCGGGTATCGATGGTGTTCGACCCGGTGCTGGTGCCCATGCAATACGTCAAGCAGGACAAGCTCAAGGTGCTGGCCTTCACCGGCAAGAAGCGCTGGCCCAGCGAGCCGGACGTGCCCACCATGGAAGAAGGCGGCTTTCCGGGCTTCGTGACGGGTTCGTGGGCCGGGCTGCTGGCCCCCGCCGGCACGCCCAAGCCCATCATCGAGCGCATGGCCAAGGAAATCAGCCAGATCGTGCACGAGCCCGACGTCACCCAGAAATTCCTGGACGCCGGTTTCCTGCCCACCGGCAGCACGCCCGCCGAATTCGGCGAGCTGATGCGCACCGATTCCGAGCGCTACGCCAAGATCATCAAGGAAGCCCACATCACCGTGAACTGACCGGACGCGCGCACCATGATCGATAAATTCGTGGCCTCGACCGCCCAGGCCGTCGCCGGCATCCCCGATGGCGCCACCCTGCTGATCGGCGGCTTCGGCGGGGCCGGCATGCCCACCGACCTGATCGGCGCCCTGATCGACCAGGGTGCGCGCGAACTCACCGTGGTCAACAACAACGCGGGCAACCACGAGACCGGCCTGGCCGCGCTCATCAAGGCGGGCCGCGTCCGCAAGATGATCTGCTCGTTCCCCAAGGCATCGCATTCCTGGGTGTTCGACGACCTGTACCGGCGCGGCCGGATCGAACTGGAATGCGTGCCGCAAGGCACCATCGCCGAACGGCTGCGCGCCGCCGGCGCCGGCCTGGGCGGTTTCTACACGCCCACCGCCTACGGCACCGAACTGGCGGCCGGCAAGGAAACCCGCGAGATCGATGGCCGCCACTACGTATTCGAATATCCCCTGCACGGCGATTTCGCCCTGGTGCAGGCCGACCGCGCCGACCGCTGGGGCAACCTGACCTACTGCATGAGCGCGCGCAACTTCGGGCCGGTGATGTGCATGGCCGCCGCCACCACCATCGTGCAGGTGCGCCAGCGCGCCGAACTGGGCGAGCTGCCGCCCGAGGCCATCGTGACGCCAGGCATTTTCGTGCACCGCGTGGCGGTCGTTCCCGATCCGAGTTTTTCCAGCTGAACCCCGCCATGGATACCGACCCCACCCTGCGGCCCCTGACGCGCGAGCAGATCGCGCAGCGGGTGGCGCGCGACATTCCCGACGGCAGCTACGTCAACCTGGGCATCGGCATGCCGGTGCTGATTTCGGCCCACTTGCCGGCCGGCCGCGAAATCGTGCTGCACAGCGAGAACGGCATCCTGGGCATGGGCCCGCCCCCTGCGCCCGGCGCCGCCAACCCGAACCTGATCAACGCGGGCAAGCAGCCGGTCACGCTGCTGCCCGGCGGCGCGTTCTTTCATCACGCCGATTCGTTCGCCATGATGCGCGGCGGCCACCTGGACATCTGCGTCATGGGCGGCATGCAGGTGTCGGCCGGCGGCGACCTGGCCAACTGGTCGCTGGGCCGCGCCGGCGAGCCGCCCGCAGTAGGCGGCGCCATGGACCTGGCGGTGGGCGCGCGCAGCGTCTACATCATGATGGAACACAACGCCAAGGACGGATCGCCCAAGATCGTCGCGCACTGCACGCTGCCGCTGACGGGCGCGGGCGTGGTCAGCCGCGTCTACACCGACCTGGCGGTGATCGACGTCACGCCCGCCGGGCTGGTGGTTCGCGATATGATCGACGGCCTGACCCTGGAAACGCTGCAGCGGCGCACCGGCGCGCCGTTGCGCGCCGCCTGATGCGCAATCCGCCGCCTCCGCCCGACTACGCCGCGCCGCTGCCCGCCGACGAACACCCCGACCGCTTTCGCGGCGACCCGGATTTCATGCAGACCCTGTCGCGCGGCCTGCGCGTGATCCGCGCCTTCGGCGAGCGGCGCTACCCGCAAACGGCCGCCGACCTGAGCCGCCGCGCCGGCCTGCCGCGCGCCGTGACGCAGCGCTGCCTGCACACGCTGATCCGCCTGGGTTTCGCCGAACAGCATGGCCGGCACTACGTGCTGACGCCGCTGATCCTCAGCCTGGGGCACTCGTATTTCTCGTCCACGCCGTTCGTGTCGCTGGCGCAACCGGTGCTGGAAGAACTGAGCGCCGCGGTCAACGAGACCTGCGCCCTGGCCATCCTGGAAAGCAACGAAGTGCTGTACCTGGCGCGCTCGGAAGTGCATCGCATCCTGGCCACCACGCTGGGCCTGGGCAGCCGCCTGCCGGCCTACTGCACCACCATCGGGCGCGTGATGCTGGCGCAGCTGTCGCCGGCCGCGCTGGACCGCTACTTCGAGACGGTCGAGCTGGCGCCCTATACCGAATTCACCGAAACCTCGCAGCCGCGCCTGCGCGAGATCATCGCGCGCGTGCGCGAACAGGGCTATGCGGTGGTGGACCAGGAACTGGAACTGAACGTGCGCGCCATCGGCGTACCCGTGCGCGCGGCCAGCGGCCGGACCTGCGGCGGCCTGAACGTCAGCGTGAAATCGTTGCGCGTGCCGCTGCCGCAGCTGGCCGGCGAGTTTCTCGGCCCCATGCAGGCGGCCGCCGCCAAGCTGGGGCAGTATCTGGTGCTGTAGTGAACTGCCCGTGGATGGCTGGTGCCGGGCACCATGGCGTCGCGTTGGGGCTTGCCGTGACTTGATACCGCCCAGGTGTCAGACACCCCGAAGGGTGTCTGACACCTGGGAAGCGCTGGGAAGCGCCAAACAGCTTACGTGCCCGGCAGCGGCCGCGACTTAGCGAATCGGCCAGGGATACATCGCGCCGCCCTGGTTCCACAGCGCGTTGGTGCCGCGCTCCAGGCCCAGCTTGCTGCCCTTGCCCACGTTGCGCTCGAAGATCTCGCCGTAGTTGCCCACGGCCTTGATGGCGTTGTAGGCCCACTTGTCGTCCAGCCCCATGTTCTTGCCCATGCCCGGCGTCACGCCCAGGATGCGCAGCACGTTGGGATTGGTGCTCTTGGCCATCTCGTCGACGTTCTTCTGCGTGATGCCGTATTCCTCGGCTTCCATCAGCGCGAACAGCGTCCAGCGCACGATGCCCAGCCAGTTCTCGTCGCCCTGGCGCACCATGGGGCCCAGCGGCTCTTTCGAGAAGCGTTCCGGCAGGATCTCGAAGTCGTCCGGGTTGGCGACCTGGGTGGCGCGCACCGCCGCCAGTTGCGAGGCATCGTCGGTGAACGCGTCGCAGCGGCCCGATTCGAACGCGCGCACCACTTCGGTGACCTTGTCGATGACCACCGGCGTGAACTTGATGCCACGCGCGCGGAACCAGTCGGCCAGGTTCAGCTCGGTGGTGGTGCCCGGCTGCACGCACACGGTGGCGCCGTCGAGTTCCTTGGCGCTTTTCACGCCCAGCGACTTGCGCACCAGCACGCCCTGGCCGTCGTAGAAACTGGGGGCCACCGCGGCCAGGCCCAGCGAGGTGTCGCGCGTCTGGGTCAGCGTCACGGTGCGCAGCAGCACATCGACTTCGCCCGACTGCAGCGCGGTGAAACGCTGTTGCGTGGACAGGGCCGTGCCCTTGAACTTGCCGGCATCGCCGAACACCGCCGCGGCCACGGCGCGGCAGATGTCGACGTCCATGCCTTCCCATTCGCCCTTGCTGTTGGTGGCGCTGAAGCCCGACACGCCGTCGGTCAGCCCGCACTGCACGAAACCCTTGTTCTTCACCGCATCCAGCGTGGGGCCGGCCAGCGCCGGCTGGAATGCGCAGGCCATTGCGATAGCGCCGGCCATCGAGGCGATTTGCCGCTTCATGATTGCTACTCCTTTTAGGGTGTCAGCGCGCCCCGGGCGGCCTTGTGGGCGGCGCGGGACGCATGGTTGTCCGCGCCCGGGCATGCCGGGCGGTCAGCAAGATTACGCCAAGTCGGGCGGCAAGAACAGGGGATGGCGCGGGCCGGCGCCGCGTCCGCGCCGAACCGGGAAAACCGGCTATTCCTGGGGTATACGAGGAAGATCCGGGCGCGGCCGGAAGCGGCCGGCCGGGGCGGCTAGGTGCCCGGCAGCCCGCTCGTATCCAACGTGAAGGCCGCCGCCGCCCGCCCGATGCGGTCGTTGACCGCGCGCCAGGCGTCGTCGGCCGGCGGAGCCTGCACCAGGATGCGGGCGTAGTCGCCGCCGTCCAGCGCGCGCAGCATGGCGTACAGCGCCTGCGCGTAGCGGCCCGGGTCGCCGGGCACCTGGTGCCACGCCACGCGCGCATCCAGCGCCGCGGGCGCCGGGCCGAACCCTACCGCGGCCACCCGCCCGCCGGGCAGGCCCTGGCCTTGCGCGGCCTGGGCCAGCCGTTGCGGCGACACCAGTTCCAGCGGCGTGTGCGGCGCATAGTGCGCCTTCAGCGTGCCGGAGGCGCGCGGCGCGGCGGCATCGGGCATGCCTACCGGCACGCCCAGCACGGCGGCGATCTGCGCCGGCGTGATGTGGCCGGGGCGCAGCAGCACCGGCCCCACGCCCTGCCCCAGGCGCGACAGGTCGACAATGGTGGATTCGATGCCGACCTCGGCAGCGCCGCCGTCCAGCACCGGCATGCCTTGCGCCACTTCCTGCGGGAACTCGTTGCGCACGTGTTCGGCATGGGTGGGCGACACCTGCCCGAACTTGTTGGCCGACGGCGCGGCGACCCCGCCGTGCCCGCCGGGCTTGCCCGCCGCGAAGGCGCTCAGCAGCGCCTGCGCCACGGGGTGCGAGGGGCAGCGCAGGCCGATGCTGTCCTGCCCGCCGCTGACCGCCGCGCCCACGTGCGGCGCGCGCGGCAGGATCAGGGTCAGCGGGCCGGGCCAGAACGCGTCGATCAGGCGCTGCGCCTGCGCCGGCACTTCACGCGCCCAATAGCCCAGGTCGGCCTGCGGGGCGACGTGCACGATCACCGGATGATTGGCGGGCCGGCCCTTGGCCGCATAGATGCGCGCCACGGCCTGCGGGTTTTCCGCGTCGGCGCCCAAGCCATAGACCGTTTCGGTGGGAAACGCCACCAGTTCGCCGGCCAGCAGCCGCCGGGCCGCATCGGCAATGGCGGCGGCGTCGGGCAGGCAGGGTTGCGGCGCGGACATCGGCGCGGGCCTAGTCGGGCGCAGCCATGCCCAGCGCCGCCGCGACGCGGGCCGCGTCGGCCCGCGCCTGTTCCAGCGTGGCGGCCACGATGGTGACGTGGCCCATCTTGCGGCCGCGGCGGGCCTCGTGCTTGCCATACAGGTGCAGCTTGGCCGATGGCACGGCCAGGGCAGCCGTCCAGTCGGGTTCGCGCGCGGACGCGGCGCCCGGCTCGAACCAGATGTCGCCCAGGATATTCAGCATGACGGCCGGCGCCAGCAGCGCCGTGCTGCCCAGCGGCAGGCCCGCCATCACGCGCGCCTGCTGTTCGAACTGGCTGGTGACGCAGGCGTCCAGCGTGTAGTGGCCGCTGTTGTGCGGGCGCGGCGCGATCTCGTTGACGACCAGGCTGCCGTCGGCCAGCACGAAGAATTCGACGCACAGCACGCCGTGGTAGCCCAGCCCGCGCGCGATGGCGCGCGCGGCCTCGGTGGCCTCGGCCTGGCGCCGCGCGTGGGCGGCATCGCCGCCGGCAGCAGCCACGGTGGACACCGCCAGGATGCCGTCGCGGTGCAGGTTGCGCGCCACGGGGAACACCACGTCGTTGCCGTCGAAGCCGCGCGCCAGCACCACCGAGATTTCGTAGTCCAGCGGCATCAGGGCTTCCAGCACGCACGGCACGCCGCCGAATTCGGCATGGGCGGCCAGCGCGGCCTCGCGCGTGGCCACGCGCGCCTGGCCCTTGCCGTCGTAGCCCAGGCGGGCCACTTTCAGGATGCCGGGAAACAACGCGTCGGGCGCGTCGCGCAGGTCTTGCGAGGCGCGGATGGCGGCGTACGGCGCCACCGGGATGCCCTGCGAGGCGATGAAGGTCTTTTCGGCGATGCGGTCCTGCACGATGGCCACGGCGTCGGCGGCCGGGCTGACCCGACATTGCGCGGCCAGCGCGCGCAGGCTGTCGGCCGGCACGTTCTCGAATTCGGTGGTCACGGCGCGACAGGCCTGCGCCAGTTGCGCCAGGCCGGCCGCGTCGTCGTAGGCGGCCTGGATGTGGCGATCGGCCACCATGGCGGCCGGGCCGTCGGCGGCCGGGTCCAGCACTGCCACCCGGTAGCCCAGGCTTTGCGCCGCGTGACAGAACATGCGGCCCAGTTGGCCGCCGCCCAGCAAGCCCAGCCAGCCGCCGGGCGCGATCGTGAAAGAGTCGGAAGATGAGGTCATTACGCTAGGCGCGCCCACCAGCGGGCGCGCAACGGGATCAGGGCTGAGGAGGCACCGCCATGTTGCGGGCCGTTTCGGTCTGGCGCGCGCGAAACGCCACCAGTTGGCGGTGCAGCGCGTCGTCGGTGGTGGCCAGCGTGGCGATGGCATGCAGCGCCGCGTTGGCCGCGCCGGCCTCGCCGATGGCGAAGGTGGCCACCGGCACGCCCTTGGGCATCTGCACGATGGACAACAACGAATCTTCGCCGCGCAGGTAGCGCGACGGCACGGGCACGCCGAACACGGGCACTTCGGTCAGGGCGGCCATCATGCCGGGCAAGTGGGCGGCACCACCGGCCCCCGCGATGATGCCGCGCAGGCCGCGCGCGCGCGCCGTGGCGCCGTAGTCGGCCATGTCCTGCGGCATGCGGTGGGCCGAGATCACGCGGGCCTCGTAGGGCACGCCGAACGCTTCCAGCATGTCGACGGCGTGCTTCATGATGTCCCAGTCGCTGGAAGAGCCCATGATGACGCCCACCACGGGGGTGGACGGCGCGGAATCTGAAGAAGTAGTCGTCATGGCAGAGTCGTCAGGGCGGGCAAGCGGGCGAAATGCCGCGCCGCGTCAGGCGGGAAACCGGGTATTTTACCCGGCCCGGCTGGCGGGCGGGCTTCGGGGTTTGTCGGCGGGCGGGTTGCCGGGGGTGTGGTTTGGGTTCTTGCGCCGTCCCGCGCCGCCCGGACAGGCGGTGGCGGCGAAGTCCGTCGGGCTCGGGCGCAAGACCAGGCGCCCTCGGCCTGCTGCGCAGGCCCCCCCCGCCGTCCAACTCGCCGCCACCGCCTGTCCGGGCGACACGGGACTGTGTCTGAGCGAATCCGTGGCGATGTTTCTGTGGCGTGGGGTGTCTGACACCCTGGGAAGAGGCTCAGGAATTCGGCACGCTATCTCTGCGGGGTGTCTGACACCTATGCAGTACTTCTGTGGCGTGGGGTGTCAGACACCCTGGGAAGAAGATCAGGAATTCGGCACGCTGTCTCTGCGGGGTGTCTGACACCTTATGCGGTACTTCTATGGCGTGGGGGTGTCAGACACCCTGGGAAGAGGGTCGGGAATTCGGCACGCTGTCTCTGCGGGGTGTCTGACACCTGGGGGGCGATTGGGCAACTTCGAACCATCCCTCCATGGCCCAAGGACTCAACATCCCCGTCCCACATCAAACATTGCGCTTACCCCGGACCCTGTCCATCCAGACCTTTCACCCGCCACCGCCCTCACCCAGGTGTCAGACACCCCTACGAGACAGCCAGGGCCAGCCCACGACGCCACTCGGGTGTCTGACATCCCCTCTTCCCCCCCAATGGTGGCGCCACCGCCAGCCAGTGCGTCCTGGGCGGGGGGCCGGGCGAGTTGGACGGCGGGGCAGCCCGCACAGCGGGCCGAGGGCGCCTGGTGGTGCGCCCGAGCCCGACGGACTTCGCTCGGCCCCCCGCCCAGGACGCACTGGCGTCTCAAGAACCGAACCCAAACCACCCCCAAACCTACAACCCCTGCCCCCTCACCTGCACCACATCCCCCTGGCATCCATCCAACCCGCACTCCAGCGAACTCACCGCCACGTTGGCCAGGATGGCCAGCAAGAACAGCGCCATTACCACCAGGGCGGGCATCGCCACCGGCTTCTTCAGCGCGTTGTCGCCCCATTTGCGGTCAGCGGCCAGCATCAGTACGCAGAACCCCAGCAACAGGCAGAACGCCAGGAACGACCACGAATACATGGGCATGCCCAGCAGCGGCGGGCCGCCGGGCAGCGCGCCCGGGCCGGCCTGCGCCAGCAGTTGGTTGCCGGCGGAGGCCAGGCCGCCCAGCGAGGCGGCGATCACCATGGCGTAATGCAGGGGCGACGGCCCCAGGCGGATATTCAGCAGCAAGCCGATGCCGGCCATCACCAGAGCGGCGCGCTGCAACAGGCACAACGGGCAAGGGGCGGCGTCGAACAGCAATTGCCAGGCGAAGGCCGCATACAGCACGAGGCTGATGGCCAGCAGCGCCAAGGTATTGACGATGCGCGAACCCCGGGCGGGGTTCAGCGAGAAAATCACGCTCATCCAGGACGCCTGGCGCTACAGGGCCAGCACGAACGGCTCGGCCAGGTGCAGGCGGGCGCCCGCCACGAAGATCAGCAGCGTCGCCAGCCACAGCGTGAAGCAGGGGCGCCGCTTGCCGAGCATGCCGAACCACACCGCCAGGGCGCTGGTCAGAAAAGGCAACATCATGATCATGCGATCGATCCTCCGGAGGTCGATCGTCACGATACGAAATATTGCGTTGCGCTGGCGGACGAACAAGGGCGGAAAACCGCCCTATTTCCCGCGATTGCCGGCGGCGCGCGCCGGCTCACGGGCCGTGTTCAGGCGGTCAGGCGGTCCAGCGCCTCGCGATACTTGGCGGCGGTTTTCTGCAGCACGTCTTGCGGCAGGCGCGGGGCGGGCGGGGTCTTGTCCCAGGGCTGGGTTTCCAGCCAATCGCGCACGAACTGCTTGTCGAACGAAGGCGGGCTGATGCCCACCCGGTAGCCGTCGGCCGGCCAGAAGCGCGACGAATCGGGCGTCAGCACTTCGTCCATCAGGTACAGGGCGCCGTCGGCGTCCAGGCCGAACTCGAACTTGGTGTCGGCGATGATGATGCCCTTGGTGGCCGCGAACTGGGCCGCTTCGGCATACAGGCGCAGGGTGACCTCGCGGATGCGCTCGGCCATGTCCTGGCCGACTTCGTTGACCACGTGGGCGAAGTCGACGTTCTCGTCGTGCGTGCCGAATTCGGCCTTGGCCGCCGGGGTGAAGATGGGCTGGGGCAGCTTGCTGGCCTGCTGCAGGCCGGCCGGCAGCTGGATGCCGCACAGCGACCCAGTGGCCTGGTAGTCTTTCCAGCCCGACCCGATCAGGTAGCCGCGCGCCACCGCCTCGACCAGGATGGGTTTCAGGCGCTTGACCACCACGGCGCGGCCGCGCACCTGGTCCAGTTCGTCGGGCGCCACCACGTCTTCGGGCCGCACGCCGGTAGAGTGATTGGGCAGAATGTGCCCCAGCTTGCCCAGCCAGAACTCGGTCAGTTCGGTCAGCACCTGGCCCTTGCCGGGAATCGGATCGTCGAGGATGACGTCGAAGGCGGAAATGCGGTCGGTGGCGACGATCAGCAGCTTGTCGTCGCCGACGGCGTACATGTCGCGCACCTTGCCGCGACCCAACAGCGGCAGGGACTTGATACTGGATTGGTGCAGGGCGGAAGTCACGAATCGGCCTATGGCAAAAATGAGCATAGATTACTGCAAATACGGGCGCCCCGCCGGGCCGCGGATCGGTTAGCCTACGGGCTGCGACGCGACCCAGGAGCCCCGCCATGGCCGACACCCCTGCCTTTACGCCGCTCACCGGAGGCTGCCAGTGCGGCGCCGTGCGCTATGCCATCACGGCCGAACCCCTGACCGCCGCCACCTGCCATTGCCGCGACTGCCAGTACGCCAGCGGCGGCGGTCCGGCGCATGCGCTGCTGGTCGCGCCCGACGCCCTGTTGCTGCTGCAGGGCTGGGCGCACGAACATGCCTACCAGGGGGATTCGGGCAACACCGTGGTGCGCAGCTTCTGCCCCGACTGCGGCACGCCGCTGTTCGGGCGCACCGAAGGCGCCGCGTATGTCATCGTGAAGGCCGGGTCGCTGGACGACCCCTCGGTATTCCGGCCCCGCATGGGGCTATGGACAGATTCGGCGCCGCCGTGGCACCACCTGGATGCCACGGTGCCCAGCTACGGGCGCAACGCCCCGGGCTGACGCGCCGGCGGGCGGGCGCCGCCGCACGGGCGGCGCCAGGCACGACAGTGCTGTTGCGGCTTACTGCACGACCTGCTTCAGCTTGCCGGCGGCGTACTGCTGGGCCATGTCGGCCAGCGGCAGCGCCTTGATCTTGCTGGCGTTGCCGGCGGTGCCGAACTGGGTATAGCGCTGCACGCAGATGGCCTTGGCGGCCGCGCGGGCCGGCTTCAGGTATTCGCGCGGGTCGAACTTGCCGGGGTTCTCGGCGAAGAAGCGGCGGATGGCGCCGGTCATGGCCAGGCGGATATCGGTGTCGATATTGACCTTGCGCACGCCGAACTTGATGGCTTCCTGGATTTCTTCCACCGGCACGCCGTAGGTTTCTTTCATGTCGCCGCCGAATTCGCGGATCTCGGCCAGCAGGTCTTGCGGCACGCTGGAGCTGCCGTGCATCACCAGGTGGGTATTGGGCAGGCGGGCGTGGATTTCCTTGATGCGGCCGATCGACAGGATGTCGCCGGTGGGCTTGCGGGTGAACTTGTAGGCGCCGTGGCTGGTGCCGATGGCGATGGCCAGGGCGTCGAGCTGGGTCTTGCGCACGAAGTCGGCGGCCTGCTCCGGGTCGGTCAGCAGTTGCTCGCGGGTCATGGTGCCTTCGGCGCCGTGGCCGTCTTCCTTGTCGCCCTTCATGGTTTCGAGCGAGCCCAGGCAGCCCAGTTCGCCCTCGACCGTCACGCCCAGCTTGTGGGCGATATCGACCACCTTCTTGGTGACGTCGACGTTGTAGTCGTAGTCGGCGATGGTCTTGCCGTCTTCTTCCAGGGAGCCGTCCATCATGACGCTGGAGAAACCCAGGTCGATGGCGCCCTGGCATACCTTGGGCGACTGGCCGTGGTCCTGGTGCATGACCACCGGGATGTGCGGGTAGGACTCTACCGCGGCCTGGATCAGGTGCTTCAGGAAGCCTTCGCCCGCATATTTGCGCGCGCCGGCCGAGGCCTGCATGATCACCGGGCTATCGGTTTCGGCCGCGGCTTCCATGATGGCCTGGACTTGTTCCAGGTTGTTGACGTTGAACGCGGGAATGCCGTAACCGTGCTCGGCGGCGTGGTCGAGCAACTGGCGCATGGAGACTAGGGCCATGTGGTCCTCCTGGATGGCGATGGAATAATGGTTGGAGCCTTGCTGAATAGCGGGATTTTAGCTGGGATTGGGGCCGCCTCAGCGGCGACGGTGTCACGGGAGATGTCAAACGCGGCCAAGGCGCCCGCCCAGGGCGCCGGCCAAGGCGTGGCGATGGCCGGAAAGCGGCCTGCACAGCGGCCGCAAGCGGTTCGATTGTCAGGTTTTGACGGTGTGTAAGCATTCCCTTCCCGGCGGGAAATGCCCGCCGGCCCGCACCGCCCGGGCGGGGTCAGTCGTTCACCGAGCAGCCCACCGGCTCGCCGTCGTCGAACTCGACATCGTAGGTGTGCTCGGCATCCCAGGGCATGGTGAACCACATTTCGTAGCCGTCGCCGGTTTCGTCGAACAGCCACAGCGCCCGCAGCACCGCATGCCCGGCCATGGCCTCGGCGGTTTCCTCGGGCAGCAGTTGGGCCGGGTCGATGCCCTGCTTCAGCCATTCTTCGGGCGAATAATGGTCCAGCAGGAAATCGGCCGCCGCCAGGACCTGCTCGTCCAGCCGCGCGACCAGGTCGCGCACAACCTTCGAGGTGGTCGGCGCCGGCGCTTCGCCGTCGGTCTGGACCATGACGTGGATGGGCGGGCGGTCGTTGCCGACCGGCACGTTTTCGGCCGCCCACAGGTCGGGGGCCTCGGGATCTTGCGTGAAAGTCAGGGTTGCCACGGCGCGCCCTCCGGCGATAGAGCATCGGCCCGCCAAATGGGCTGGCCATGCGGCCCATTTAACCAGAAGGCCGGCTCGCGGCGCCACCCCATGCCGGCGCCCGGGCAAAACCGGCCCGGCCCGCGCGCGCTCAGGCCGCCACGGCCTCGCGCACGGCCGTGCGCGAGGCCGTGTGATAGTGCGCCGAGAACACCAGCCGCCCTGCCGACCAGGCGTGGCTGACCAGCGGCAGTTCGCCGACCAGCGCCACCGCCACCAGGTCGGCCCGCAGGCCCGCCGCGATGCGCCCACGGTCGCCCAGGCCGCAGGCGTCGGCCGGGTTGGCGGTCACCAGGGCCACCGCCTGCGGCAGCGTCAGGTCGCTTTGCGCGGCCACCGCGAACGCCGCGGCGATCAGGGTGGAAGGCTGGTAGTCCGAGCACAGGCAGCTGGCCACGCCCGCGCGCACCGCGTCGATGGCGCGCATCGAGCCGCTCTGGCTCTGGCCGCGCAGCACGTTGGGCGCGCCCAGGATGGTGGGCAGGCCGCACGATACCGCCGCCTTGGCGGTGTCCAGGTTGATGGGGAATTCGCTCATCGATACGCCCAGGTTGCGCATCGTGGCGATGCGCTGCACCGAATCGTCATCGTGGCTGGCGGTGGGCACGCCCAGGCGGCGCGCCTGCGCCAGCAACGTCTCCACGCGCCGCGCGGCGCCGTCGCGCGCCTGCAGCTTGGCATGCGCGGCCTGCTCGGCCTCGTCGCGGCTCATGGCGTGGTTACCCATCATGTACTGCAGGTAGGCTTCCAGCGTCTTGAACTGCCCCTGCCCCGGCGAATGGTCCATCACCGACAGCAGGTCCACCACGCCGTCGTCCAGCAGGGCCTGCAGCACCGGCATGGCGGTCTCGTCGGTGATCTCGTAGCGGCAGTGCACGCGGTTGTCGACCAGGCTGTGGGCGCGGAATGCATGCAGCGTGCGCGCCACCTGCGCGGCCGTCTGGTTGTTGCGCACGCCCCATTCATTGTTGGCGAACGACAGCGCGTGGAACGGCGTGGTGATGCCGGCCGCGGCATTGCGCCGGTCCACCTGGGCCACCGCGAAGTCCAGCGGGAACAGCACGCGCGAGCGCGGCTCGGCCTCTTTCTCGATGGCGTCGCAGTGCACGTCGATCAGGCCGGGCAGCAGCGTCTGGCCTTCCAGGTCGACCGGGTGCGCGCCGTGCGCGCCGCCGGGCTCGATGGCGGCGATGACGCCATCTTCGACCAGGACGGCGCTGTCGGGCAGGATCGCGTCGGGTAGGACGATGCGGGCATGGGTCAGGTATAGGGCGGACATGGCTACTCCAGGGCGCCGGCCGCGACGGCCGGCTGGATGGGCAGGATGCGCGTGGCGACTTCGTCGCGCACGGCTTCGTCATGGAAAATGCCGACCAGGCAGCGGCCCTGCGCCACGGCCTCGCGGATCAGCGCCACCACCACGGCGCGGTTGTCGGCGTCCAGCGAGGCGGTGGGCTCGTCCAGCAGCAACACCGGGTGGCCGCCGATGAAGCCGCGCGCGATGTTCACGCGCTGCTGCTCGCCGCCGGAAAACGTGGCCGGCGGCAGGCTCCACAAGCGCTGCGGCACATTCAGGCGGCGCAGCAGCGCGCCCGCCTGCTCGCGCGCCGCCTCGGCCGCGACGCCGCGCTCGCGCAGCGGCTCGGCCACCACGTCCAGCGTACTGACCCGCGGGATCACCCGCAGGAACTGGCTGACATAGCCGACGACGTCGCGCCGCAGGCGCAGGATGCGCTGCTCGGGTGCCCGGGTCAGCTCGACCCAGTCGGCGCCGTCGCGCACGCGGATGCTGCCTTCGGTGGCCAGGTAGTTGCCGTACAGGCAGCGCAGCAGCGTGCTCTTGCCGGTGCCGGACGGGCCGGCCAGCACCAGGCATTCGCCCGGGCCGGCGTCGAACTCCACGCCGTGCAGCACCGGCAGGCGGATGCCGCCCTGGTTGTGCAGGGTGAACATCTTGCCCAGGCCGCGCACCTGGATCAGGGAAGTCGAGTCGTTCATGGGATTCAGCTCTGCAAAATGGAAGACACCAGCAACTGCGTGTACGGATGCTGCGGATCGTCCAGGATCTGGTCGGTCAGGCCGCTTTCCACCACGCGCCCGCCGCGCATGACCAGCGTGCGGTGCGCCAGCAGGCGGGCCACGGCCAGGTCGTGCGTGACCACGATGGCCGCCAGCTTCAGGTCGGCCACCAGCTGGCGCAGCAGGTCCAGCAGGCGCGCCTGCACGGACACGTCCAGCGACGCGGTGGGCTCGTCCATGAACACCATGCGGGGATGGGTGACCAGGTTGCGGGCGATCTGCAGGCGCTGCTGCATGCCGCCCGAGAACGCCGCCGGCGCGTCGTCCAGCCGGCCCGCGTCGATCTCCATCTTGTGCAGCCAGTTGCCGGCCACGCGGCGCAGGTCGCCGTAGTGGCGCTGGCCCACGGCCATCAGGCGTTCGGCGATATTGGCGCCGGCGCTGACCTGCATGCGCAGGCCGTCGCGCGCGTTCTGGCGCACGAAGCCCCAGTCGGTGCGCGCCAGCAGCCGCAGGTGCGCGGCCGACAGCGCGGCCAGGTCGACGAAGCCGCGGTCGCGCGTGTCGTACCAGACACTGCCCGATTCCGGGCGCGCCTGCCACGACACCGCCTGCAGCAGCGTGCTCTTGCCCGAGCCGGACTCGCCCACCACACACAGCACTTCGCCGGGATGCAGGTCGAAGCTGATGTCGCGGCAGCCGTGCACGCCGTCCCAGGTGCACGTCATCTCGCGCACGGAAAGCAAGGGTTGGCGGTTCATGCTGCGGCCTCCTGGACGCCGGCGGCGCCGGTGTGCCCGGCAGCCTGGCGGTCGGTGCAGTATTCGGTGTCCGAGCACACGAAGCGCCGCGTGCCCTGGTCGTCCAGGATGATCTCGTCCAGGTAGCTCTGGCGCGAGCCGCACAGCTCGCAGCAGTGGTCCCACTGCTCGACGCGGAACGGATGGTCCTGGAAATCCAGGCTCTTGACGCGCGTATAGGGCGGCACCGCATACACGCGCTTTTCGCGGCCGGCGCCGAACAGCATCAGCGCCGGATTGCCGTCGAGCTTGGGGTTGTCGAACTTGGGAATGGGCGAAGGGCGCATCATGTAGCGGCCATTGACGATGACCGGGTAGTCGTAGGTCGTGGCGATGTGGCCGTGCTGCGCGATGTCTTCGTACAGCTTGACGTGCATGCCGCCGTATTCGGCCAGCGCGTGCATGGTGCGGGTCTCGGTTTCGCT
>Ga0182736_1000264_pt1 | contig 95397 bp, 60 predicted proteins | sample eDN5th30CKraftBY_FD_128882 | JGI IMG/M metagenome (GOLD analysis project Ga0182736, IMG submission 128882) | Enriched backyard soil microbial communities from Emeryville, California, USA - eDNA 5th pass 30_C Kraft BY (version 2) (version 2) | ecosystem: Environmental > Terrestrial > Soil >... | reverse complement strand
TAGGCTATACCCGGGAGCAGGTTTTGGTTGTCCAAAATGCTTATGCTTTGGACAAACATGCCCAAGCTTTCAAAGACGAAGTATTGCAAATAGCTGGCGTATTAGCCGGATCGCGGTCTAGCACTTTACCTACTTCATCGGCAAATAATTGGAACAAAAATGCTTATTCAAAAGACGCCTCAATGGGTGCAGATCAAAGTAAAACGCTGACGGATTGGGAAGTTGATGCAGACTATATCCCCACCTTCAAGATGCAAATGGTAAAAGGTAGAAATTTTTCTCCACAAATGCCGACGGATTCCAATGCCATTATTATAAATGAAACCGCCGCACGCTTATTGGGTTATAAAGACCCCATAAATGCCAAATTATATGGCTTCAATTCGCAAGTAGGCACGATAGAAGACTTTAACATCGTTGGGATTGTGAAAGATTTCAATGCGGGATCTCTGCGCTATGAAACGGAGCCCATGATTCTTCGTCTATCTAAATATGGAGGATTGTTCAGCTTCCGTATAAAAAGCCAAAACATCCAACAGGTGGTTGAACAGATTAAAACCAAGTATCATGCATTTGAAGGAATGGCCAGCCAGCCTTTCCTTTATTCTTTTGTTGACGACGATTTTAATCACCTGTATAGTGCAGAGCAGCGTACAGGAAAGATTTTTATTTCCTTTTCGGTACTTGCCATTTTAATAGCCTGCTTAGGTTTATTTGGGCTTTCCTCTTATGCTGCCGAACAGCGCACCAAAGAGATAGGCATCCGGAAAGTACTAGGGGCCAGCGTAAAGGGTCTAGTTCAACTGTTATCAAAAGATTTTATCAAGTTGGTGTTCGTCGCCATTGTCATCGCTTCGCCTTTAGCCTGGTGGGCAATGAACAGGTGGCTGGAAGACTTTGCTTACCGTATCGACATCGAATGGTGGATGTTTGGTTTGGCAGGTATAACGGCCGTATCAATAGCATTAATTACGGTAAGCTTCCAAGCTATCAAGGCGGCTTTGGCCAATCCGGTGGATAGTTTAAGAAACGAATAATTAAAGTTATACGGGATAAGTTATTAAGGAGCGAAGAGCTATTTTAATTTTAAACTCATTTTAACCCAAAGAGCGGCCTGATGAACTTTATGCGTCTGATTATAACTTCATACGTGAGAAAACATCCTACGATGGTAAAAAGCAATACCAGAAAAAATTGAATATGTACGTCTATATTCAGCGGGAAGATCAGATACGACCCTAAGTATAGAAATATCATATGCAAGATATAAATTGGATAAACAGCCTGACTTAAATAGCGCAGCGCCTTGCTAGGCCGGTTGAGGAATTTATAAGCAAAAGCAAAAAAGGAAATAATCCAACTGTTAGATTCTACCACAAGCATCTCATTGGGCGCATGGAACTGAAAATAGACCGCCCTGTTAACAAAAAGGGTACCCGCAATAGCGAGAAACAGCCATCGCCATTTGAAAATCATGTTCCAGAAGGCAGGTCCGCATAACACAAAACAAAACCCAAAGAAAAAAGCCAACAAACCTAAAAAGAATCCATGCCAGGTCACGGCATATAACTCAAAAGGCGTTGGATGAAGCCATGAAACTTCGGCCACAAAGGCCGCCACTACTACCAACATTCCCAAGGGATGGCTAAATACCCTCTTCATCCAAGCTACAAAGCGCCCCTGCTCTTTACGTTGTAAATAAAAGAAAATGGGCGATAGTATCACCACGTAGGCAACAAGATTACCCAAAAACCAAAGGTGGCCCGGGCCTGGTGAATAGCTGATAGCAAACTGATAATAATACTGCCATATATAAATGTGCAGGGGAACAATCAGGACCATGCCACATAAAAATGGAACCAGGATCCTGCGCCCTCTCTCCCATAATAACTGTTTCCAATTTCTATTGCGCATTGCAAAAGAAACGCCCATGCCCGACACATAAAACAAAAGTGGTATCCGCCAAATATTAAGCATATTCATGGGCATCCATAAGGCTTCCCACGACTTATTGTTCGTAATGAACCCGATCATCATTCCCCAGGGCTGGAAGCCAATAGCTACATGGTAGATGAGCAGCAATGCGATGGCAATCACTCGCATCCAATCGATATCGTATCTTCGATCTATTGTTGACATTTTTCTTTCGATTTACTTCATGGTTATTTCAGCATCGCTGCTATTTCAGGCCGAACCTTTTCAAGGTAGGCATAATCCAATTTCAGCCCCATTGGCTTCAACATCTTTTCCATCATAGCGTAGGAGTTTTTAACGTCACTGAATGGTGCCACTACGGATTCATAAGCCGTAGCGCCGTACTTGTTCTTTATAGTTTTGTCCGCGCCATTATCCAACAGCATCCTGACAATTTCTGGACGGCCAAAGAAGGCAGCCGTAATGAGTGCCGTAGATCCGTCATTATTCTGAAAATTCAAGTCAGCCCCAGCTTTAATCAACAGTTTAACCATAGCGGGTTTGTCAAACAAGGCGGCCGATATTAAAGGGCTTGATCCGCCATAAGGATCCTTCTCGTTCAGATTCGTACCGGCATCGATATGCTGCTGAAGCGCTTCCAGATTTCCGGTTACAACTGCAGTGTGGATGTCGACCTTTGGAGCCGTTACCTTAGACTTATTCTGATTGCTACATGCGGCCATTAAAAATACGCTCAATAAGAGCATCATTACAGGCTGCAAAATCACTGAATTCATTCGTTGTTTTTCCATGATACGTCGTTTTTAGATTTACGATTTTCTTCTCTGTAAAGGTCGGGTGCATACTACTAGCGATTCAAACACTCATGGAGACAAAACCATTAATTTTAATGCGATGTATATAAAATATGACGCATCGATATAAATTATGTTGCATAATGACCCAATTAGGTATATTTCTTTATAAAACATTGCGCTGTGATAGAGGAGAGCCCCATAAGCTTACTTTTATATTAAGCCAATTATATTAAAGTAAATTTATCTAAGTTTGCTAACAGAAAGAATGAAATAAGCCAATGCCCAACGATCCACTTTCGGACGACCTTATTGGCCAAATAGCGGCCATAGTGGAGAGAAATCTTTCCAACGAACAATTTGGCGTTGCCGAGCTCGCAGATGAGCTGAATATGAGCCGGTCGAACCTGCTCCGTAAAGTACGGAAGCTCAGTAAGTTATCGGTAAGCCAGCTCATCAGGCAAATACGTTTGGAACGTAGCATGGATTTACTGCAGAATTCTTCTTTAAATATCTCAGAAATAGCTTATCAGGTAGGATTCAGCAGTACATCTTATTTCATTAAGTGTTTTCGTGAGCATTACGGGTATCCTCCCGGAGCGGCTAATAAGAAAGGAACTACAGCAGAAGACATTCCCGTTATTCCTCCCCGGCGCAACCGGCCAACTATGATTATTTTGGCATCTATTGGCTTGCTAACCATAATTGCGGTGGCCATATTTAAATACCTTAATCCTCCCCCTTCTCCTCCAACAGCACTTGAAAAATCCATCGCCGTATTGCCCTTCAAAAATGATAGTAACGATTCTACCAATGTTTATTTAATCAATGGTTTGATGGAATCTACGCTGAATAACCTTCAAAAAATAAAGGATCTGACAGTGATCAGCAGAACTTCGGCCGAAAAATATAGAAACACATTCAAATCCATTCCCGAAATGGCCAAGGAGCTGCATGTAAATTATTTTGTGGAAGGTAGTGGACAAAAAATCGGCAACCGGATTTTATTGAATGTACAATTAATTAAGGCTACGAACGATAAGCATTTATGGGGGCAGCAATACCGGAGAGAAGTTACCGATATTTTCCAATTGCAGCAAGACATCGCCAAAGACATCGCCAAGGAAATTAATGCGGTCATTACCGGTGAGGAGCGATCCAGGATTAAGAAAAATCCTACGGAAAATCTGGTTGCTTATGACCTGTTTTTAAAAGGAAATGACTTGATGTATCAAGGCGACCATGCTCACCTGGAAATGGCGATTAAACACTTCCAAAAAGCCATCAAGTATGACCCGAACTTTGCGCTTGCTTATGCTACATCCGCCATGGCCTATTACTATCTGGATCTCTTTCGGGAAAAGAAAATCTATACCAAAGAACTGGATAGTTATGCAAATGAAGCCCTTTTACATGATCCACTTCTACCGGAAAGCATGATCGCTAAAGCCTTGTTTTATGCGCACCAAAAAGAATATAAGTCGGCAGTCCCTTACCTTGAAAAAGCTCTGGAATACAATCCAAATTCTACTTTGGCCATCAATTTGCTATCAGATTTTTATAATCAAGCTATTCCCAATACCACAAAATACCTTGAATATGCGCTTCAAGGCATCAAGTTAGGTATGGGAGCACAAGATTCGGCCACGGCAAGTCTTAACTATCTACATCTCAGCAATGCACTGATACAGACTGGATTTGTAGACGAATCGCTTCATTACATCGATCAGTCTATCGCCTATAACCCCAATAATTCTTATGCTACATGGGTTAAAGCGGCCATTCTTTTTGCTAAAGATGGTAATGTAGACCAAACTAAACCATTGCTACTGAAAGAACTGGCGAAAGATAGTACGCAACTCCATATTTTGCAGGAATTGGGGAATATATATTATTACCAAGGAGATTATCAAACCGCTTTTCGATACTACAAATCGTTTATGGATCTGCGTAAGAAGCATCAATTGGATATTTTCAAAAATGTGGATCTTTCTATTGGGATAGTATTATCAAAACTGGGGCGTCAGGAAGAATCGAATAAATTAATCGCTAGCTTTAAACAATTTGCAGACGATGATCAGTCTATTTATAAGCATATGTATCTAGCGTTGTATTATGCTTATCTAAGAGATAGCACAAGAACAATTGACCATTTGAAGCGATTTGCCCAAGAAGATAATTATCAATACTGGATTCTTTTACTAAATAGAGACCCACTGTTTGATCCCATGAGAAACAATCCGGCATTTAAGGCCACCGTACGTTCCATAGAAACCAAGTTTTGGAATAAACATCAACAGATCAGGACACTGCTGGAAGAAAAGGGGTTGTTATAGTTAAATACCTACTTTCTCCCTGCAATCTTCGTCGGTCCATCAGGTTTTAATCAGGTCTGACCAGGTTTTCATCAGGTAAACCTGATCGAAACCTGATCAATATCTGGTAAAAACCTGTTCATTGACCGAATAAGGTCCGAATAAGATCTGGGGTTTCCGATAATACACTATGCTTGTGCTGTGTTGTTATCGCTTAACCAAGCAAATCCAATAAATTTTCTTTAGAAAGATTTTTCATAAAGGCATTATCGTGATGAATGAGCTCCTGGAATAATTCTCTCTTTGCCCCCTGCACGCGCATCATCTTTTCCTCCACGGTATCTTTGCAAACCAGCCGGATCGCTACGACGTGTTTGTCTTGCCCAATACGGTGCACCCGGTCTATGGCCTGATTTTCTACTGCCGGATTCCACCAAGGGTCTACTAAATAGACATAATCTGCTTCCGTAAGGTTCAGGCCCACACCTCCCGCTTTAAGGCTAATCAAAAATACACGGATATTTGGGTCATCCTGAAAACGCTGAACCACTTTCTCCCGGTTACGTGTACTTCCGGTAAGACTGGTATAGGCAATGCCTTTGGCATTCAACTCCTTCTTAATAAGATCCAGCATGCTAACGAATTGAGAAAATACCAGAATCTTATGTTCGCCATGCTGCTCTTCCAGCCGCGCCATTAAGTTGGCTAGTTTGGCCGACTGCTCTCCCGGCAAACGCCCCTCCCCCAGTAACAAAGGCGAATCGCAAATTTGCCGTAAACGGGTTAGCCCACGCAGTACATGCATGGATTCTTTCTTAAGCTCTTCATTGCTGGTTGCCGATATATAATCTCTAACCTCTTTTTCGTAAGCATTATAAATTTGCCTTTGTGCGGGCTCCATTTCGCAATATACCACCATCTCGGTCTTTACAGGAAGCTCTTGTGCTACCTGTTTCTTGGTACGACGGAGGATAAAGGGGCTAACTTTCTGTTGTAATTGTTTTAAGCGTTTACGGTCGTGAAACTGATCTATCGGCCGCAAATAAACGTCATGAAAATATTTCTTGCTACCTAAGAGGCCAGGACAAGCAAAGGAAAGCTGTGCATATAAGTCAAATACATTATTTTCTACGGGTGTACCCGTAATCACTATTCTGTTGTGGGCTTTAAGCAGCCGCGCTGCTTTATAACGTTGCGACTCGGGGTTTTTAATGTTTTGCGATTCGTCTAAAAAGACATAATTAAAGGTAAAATCCTTTAACCATCCAATATCATTTACTAAGGTACCGTAGGTGGTAAGTACGAGATCATATTTTGCAAAATCTTTATGATTCCTGTCCCTAGCTGCCGAATGGTGCGTGAGCAGCTGTAAGGAGGGCGCAAATTTAGCTACTTCCTGCTGCCAGTGGAAAATAAGCGAGGTGGGTACAATTAAGAGATTGGTATTCATCCCCTTTTTATGACGTTGAGTTAGCATAAAGGCGATAATCTGTACCGTCTTACCAAGCCCCATATCATCTGCCAAGCACCCTCCAAAGCCAAATTCATCCAAAAAGTTAAGCCAGGTCAAGCCTTGCTGTTGATAAGCACGCAAAGTAGTGTTTAATTCTTGAGGTGCAGATAAGGCTTCGATTGATTCGAAAGACGCCAAGCGTTGTTCAATCACCTTTAACTCTTGCCAAACCACATCGTCGAGCTGCTCCCTGTCAAAAAGCTCTTGAATTAACGTAAAATTCGTCTTTGCAATGCCCAAGGTATCATCCCCTAAAATCTCTCCAATATTAAAGTATCTCGAAAATTTAGCTATCCAGTCCTGGGGCAAAACGCCCAGCGTACCATCGTCCAGTTTAACGTATTTCCGTTTATCCTTTAAGGTTATTTGCAATTGCTTAAGTGAGGCCCTTGCTTTACCAAAACGAATATCCGTTTTTGCATTAAACCAATCTATCCCGCTTAGAATTCGGATCGTAATCTTCGCCCGATGTGGGTTATAGTTATTTCCTTCCAGCTCATTAAAACCATATACGATAACACCTTCCTCAAACCATGTTTCAAATACTGCTAAGAACCATTCTGCATCCAAAAACCACTTCCTATGCAAATAGAGATAGTCCAGCTCATTATCCAACTGCTCCTCAAAAAAAGGATGCTGCCTTACAAGCAGTGCCATAAAATTATCCTCAGCTTCTTTGTTCCGCTCGATGGCAAACACTTTTCCATCATCATCCGTAGCGTGAATCTGCCTATTGGTCCGAATAGCAATTTCGGCTTCTCCGTAACGCATCATAGGTGTAATCATGACGAAATTGCCGAAATCTGAAAGATAAACCAATTTCTCCATTGTGGCACCAAACTGTGCCAGCTGATCACTGGTGGCCTTATGCACATACTTATATTGTAAAGCTACCTTGGTTTCCAGTACTTCGAGCACTTGTTTTCTAAATTCAGGATATTTACGCTCATGGATCAGCATATTGCCCGGCCTATTCTTGAATAGCCTGAATAAGCACAATATCTTTGGATTATCCACTAAATATAAGGTGTTTTCGGCTAACAGAAAATAGCTGAAAGAAAGCGCCAAGCCATTTATGCTATAGGTGTTACCATTTAACACTATGGAACCTCCTATCTCGTAGAACGGTGTTTTTTTGGCTACCTGCAACCGTACCGTTTTTGGCAGTAAAGCCACCTTTACCGGCTTGATGGAAGAGGCATTAACCTTTTCTGCTACCGCTACATCGTGATAATAAAAGGCATATTCCTGTGGGTTTTGTATTAGCGCACGCAAAGCTTCCAAATCCACAGTAAGGTCATCATCTGCTATGTTAGATTGGAATTTCTGAATAGCCGCGTAGAATTTTACCTGTTGCTGTCCTTCCATTGTCCAAATCTGCTCCAAGGGGTTTATTGGTACCAAGGGATTCTTCACCTTCCCTGCCTTGCTTACCGTAGCATGGTAAAGATCAACCATCAGATGATGATAATATTTATGCTTTTTGAGCACTACGATGGTTTGCTTTGCCGTCTCGATTTCCTTTAGAGATTCCGCAGCTTTTCTATGTTGAGGCGACATCCAACCAGACCATTCCGCCAAGCTTTTTTCTGTAACGGGTATCAACGCAGGGAGTTTAGGAACAATACGAAGTTCTTCCTGCTGGTAATTCAGCGCGAAAAAATCATCCAATGTGGATTCGTTTTCCAAACCATAATCAAAAGCTTTCTCCTTTAACAATTTCTGTCGCAAAGGCTTATCAAAAAACACGCGGAACGTTACCTTCTTGAGCAGCGCTGTTAAAACCAATACTTCCTCTTCACTTAGCATCCCTTGGGGAGCACTGGTATCGCTACTACTTACCAACAAACCATCGTCCGTCTGTTCTATCGTTATTTCAGCGGATTTATCTATCGTTTGCCTAAGTCCAAATATTCCTTTTCCAAGTACTAAACTGCTGGCTTGAATGTATTGATAAGCCGAAGGATCAATATAGAGCCCCGGAATAGCATAGTGTAATAGGCTAGCTTCCGACAAATGGCCTAGCTCCACCCCCTTTAAGAGTACTTCGTGGCGATTTGGCAAAGATTCTTCTGCAAGCAAGTTTGTATGACGCATTGTGGATGATAAAGCAAACAAACTTAACCAATATTTGCATTTATAACTGAAACATAATTCAAAATAGTGGGACGGAATTCGTTATGCCCAAGGGGATTTAAGCGTTGAGGATAAGGTTAACTATTAACATATCTTAGCGATATCGTTCGGAGTGATATGGGTTAGGTTCTGTTCAATGCCATCAATAATAACCGTATGACAGGAAATCGCTCCTTTTCATAATTTTTTACGATGTCTCACATGGTGACAATAGAACAAGGTGAAAAAGGATGATATTCTGCCCACAGTTCATGGTTTTATCAAAACGGGCAATGGATGTTCGATTTCGACGCAAAAAGTGTCCGCTTTCGAACACCAGGACTCAGACATAAAACATAACAATCAGTTAATCAGCACAATACTTTTTTGGCGCATTTCCTGCTAAATGCTCATCAGCCTGCAATGACTATACACGAAGGCCGATCAATATGATGAAACAGCTCCATATTACTCTGCGCCATCTTTGGCGAAATCGGTTATTTACCTGTCTAAACATTTTAGGGCTGGCTATTGGTATCAGTGCCTCTTGGATAATCTACCGTATGGTAAACTTTGAATTTAGCTATGATCAATTTGAACCGGATCGCGAACGAATATTCCAATTGACTTCGTTCTCCAGAACCGACGATGGCCGAGGTGGTGAAATGGCTTTTATACCTAAAGGTGTACTGCCTGCAATGCTTCAGGAGATTTCCGGAGTTGAGGAGGTTTCACCTATTTACTACCAGCATTACGCAACCGCCCAGACAATACAGAACCCTCGGACAGAGCATCTCACCGAACAGGTAGCAACATTGTCTGGTTATTTTAAGACGGTGGGCTATAAATGGCTGGCAGGAAATGTTGAGCAAGCGCTACCAGCACCTAATCGCGTGGTCTTGACAGCCTCAAGGGCACAGCGCTATTTCCCAGGGAAACTTCCCTCAGAAATTCTCGGGCAAACCATCACCTACAATGATACCATACAAAAAACGGTGAGTGGCATCGTTGCTGACCTGCATTACCTCAATAGCTTTCCGGCTCAGGAATTCTTTCCCTTAAGTCAAGAGGATTTAACCAATACAGACTGGAGCAGTATAACATCAAATGAGCTGCTGTTTCTTAAGCTTAAAAGGGGGATAAGCACAAAGACCGTTCTGCATCAATTGAATACCTTAAACCAAAAAATCAATGGCGAAGCCTTTAAGCAATACCATTTTAAATCGAACTTTAACTTACTCCCGCTGAAGGATAAGCACTTTGCTGCACGATTCGGGGCCCACACCCACACCGCCAGTAAACCAGTATTATTTGGCCTGATGGGTATTGCATTCTTTTTGTTGGCCTTGGCCTGTATTAACTACATTAACCTGACTACAGCGCAAATACCGCAGCGTGCAAAAGAAATAGGTATTCGGAAAACTTTAGGAAGTACATCAGGAATAATTATTCGTTCTTATCTATTGGAAACGTTGGCTGTCTGTCTGCTAGCAGTTGTTCTATCGCTATTTCTGACATTTTTATCGCTGCATATTTTCGCAGAATACATTCCAGAAGGCATGCGCGATTTTACCAATTATCCGAGTATGGCAGGTTTCGTCATAGTGTTGATCAGCGCAATTACTCTACTTGCCGGCCTTTACCCCAGCTGGCTCGCTACCCGTGTACAAACAGTTCGGGTGTTAAAGGGAGAGGTGAAGCAATCTTTCGGTAGGTATCAATTGAATCTCAGGAAAGCACTTATTGTCTTTCAGTTTGTTATTGCACAGGTTTTTGTCGTATGCGCTATCATTATCGGCCAACAGTTGCGTTATACGTTGGATAAGGATCTTGGTTTTCAACACGAAGCGGTCTTGACCTTCGAACTTCCGACTAAAGTGCAGAGCGACTCACTATGGCAGGGCAAACAATTCGTTCTAAAACAACGACTTGCCGAACACCCAGAAATTAGTCATGTAGCATTGGGTGATTTGCCCATGAGCAGTTCGATGACCGCGGCCATTATGGATTATGGAACGGATAGCGGTATCCTACAAAAACAAGTAATGTTCAAAAATATTGATCCGGATTATTTAGCACTTTACCATATCCCTTTGTTAGCTGGACGAAATATCCATGAAACGGATAGTGTACGTGAGCTGGTTATCAATGAAACGGCGCTTCATGCGTTTGGTTTTGCCAAGCCCTTAGATGCCATTGGGCAGACGTTGGTTCAGAACGGGAGCCCCAGGATAATTGTTGGCGTAATAAAAGATTTCCATGAATTCAATTTAAAAAGCGGCATCGATTTATTGGGTTTCACAGCTGAGAAGCCGAGACTGGCCACCTTTAATATTAAATTGGCCACAGCCAAGGTATCTTCCTGGAAAAAAACCATTGGTTTGATTGAGAAAGAGTGGAAACAGGTTTATCCCGGTTTCGATTTCCAATACCAATTTTACGATGATACCATTCAGGATCTTTATCAGCTCGAACACCGCACGGCTAAACTGATAAGCACCGCAACCTTAATCACCCTGCTGATCAGTTGTCTAGGATTATATGGTCTGGCTACATTGACCGCTTTCCAACGGACAAAAGAAATCGGTATTCGAAAAGTGTTAGGTGCAACGGTTGGTGGAGTTATTGCCCTATTGTCTAAGGATTTTGTGAAGCTGGTATTGCTGGCACTAATTATAGCTGCCCCCATTGCTTGGTGGGCTATGAACAAATGGTTGGAAGATTTCGCTTATAAAATATCCATCCAATGGTGGATGTTTGCGATGGCCGGATTTGGAGCGGTTATCATTGCCCTGTTAACGGTAAGCTATCAAGCCATTAAAGCGGCGATTGCTAATCCGGCGGATTCGTTGCGGAATGAGTAAGGAAGCGGAAAGCATAAAGTGTAAAACCTTTAAAAACATCTTGAAGATAAAGCAAAATAGCTGAAGCACCATTAAAACAGTCAATATGTTAAAGAATCACTTAAAAATCAGTTTTCGTCACTTATGGCGCAAGCGCTTATTCACCGTACTGAATATATTGGGGCTGGCTATCGGCATTAGCTCTTGCTGGATCATCTACCGTATTGTTGAACATGAGTTCAGTTATGATGCGCAATTGCCGGGGCATGAAAGCATATATAAAGTTGTCTCCGCATTTGGTACTGACGATAAAATGGGAGGCGTATCGGCTCCCTTATATCAAGGTATTCGAGAAGAAATTCCCGGATTGGAACACGTAGTCCCTGTATTTTATCAATGGATCAATGCCGTTGAAATCAAGCGGGAAGCTCAGGCGGATTTCATAAAAGAAGATCCGCAACAAATTGCAGCAACCGATCGGGCTTATTTTGAGCTATTGCCCTATAGCTGGCTTGCCGGCAGCAAAACAAGCGCATTGGATGCCCCTGGAAGCGTTGTGCTCACAGCAAGCAGAGCCCAGGAATATTTCCCTGGAGCCCGGCCGGAGGACATCTTACATAAAACCATCACCTATTTTGGGCGCGACACGGTACAACGAACCGTAACCGGCATTGTTGCTGATTATTACCGCCCTTCCGAATTTACCGCACAGGAGTTTTTAGCCCTACCCGAAAAAACTTTTGAAAAATATATGTGGACCAATACCAATGGCAGCGATAAATTGTACCTGCAATTTAGTGCGGGAGCAAATGTTACCGCCATATTGGATCAAATCAATAAACTTGACCAAAGACATTGGAAAGCTTTTGAAGAAGAACGGGGAAGTCCTATGAAAAGAGGCAAGTCTTATGAATTACTACCGCTCAAGGCTATTCATTTCGCCACTAATGTTAGCGATTACGGTGTGCGCAAAACAAGCAAAACCGTGCTATACGGCTTAGTTGGTATTGGTATTTTCTTATTAATCCTCGCTTGCATCAACTATATTAATATGAGCGTTGCTCAAATTCCCCAACGAGGTCGCGAAATCGGTGTGCGAAAAACACTAGGCAGTAAGCGCTGGCATCTAATCGGCCAGTTTTTGTTAGAAACCTTCCTAACCACACTGTTCTCATCTATACTGGCTTTCGCACTTATCCTATTGGGCTTTTGGATAGTAAGCGACATCATTCCGGAAGGTGTAACCCCTTATGGCAGTTTAAATTTATTGCTAACGTTCACGTTAGGTTTGGCGCTGCTGATTACCTTACTGGCAGGTCTTTATCCGAGCTGGTTGATCACTAGGGTAAAAACAGCCTATGTGTTCAAGAACTTCTTTTCGGACAAAAGCTCCGGACGTCGCTTTAGCTTACAAAAAGTTTTAATTGTCTTTCAATTTGTTATTGCTTTGATTTTTATCGTCAGCACTATCATCGTGGGCACCCAATTACGCCATACGCTTAAAGCCGATATGGGCTTTAATAAAGAAGCAATTGTGCTCGTGGATGTGCCTTGGAAATATCAGCATGATCCGCGCTATAAAGACAAACAATTTACCCTTTTAAATCAATTACGAAATCAACCCGGCATTGACAATATAGCCTTAGGGTCAGCGCCCTTATCTTCCGGCTATTCATCGAGTCCTTTCGAGGTGATTTCGGATAAAAAAGATCCAGTTGGCGTACAAGTATTCAAAAAATGGATCGACACCACCTATCTAGCTATGTACCAGATGGAATTGTTGGCGGGAAGAAATCTCCATCATTCGGATACAACCAACGAATTTATCATCAATGAAACTGCAGCCAAGGCCTTTGGTTTTTCTTCTCCACAAGAAGCACTGGGCAAGATGATGCGACAGTTGGGAAACAGCACTTTTGCCATCGTCGGTGTGGTGAAAGATTTCCATAGTCAAGACTTCTATACACCAATCGAACCTTTAGCCTTGATGTCAGACAGCCGGAGTCTGCTTACCTTCAATATTAAGCTGAACACCCGGAATCCAAGCCAATGGCAGGCCACATTAAAAACAATTAAAAAGCAATGGGATAAGCTTTATCCGCCCGACACCTTCCAATATCATTTTTATGACGAAACCTTGGAGGCCATGTACGTCCAGGAAAGACAGCTGGCTAAGCTGATTAATCTAGCTACAGCTATTACGATATTGATTAGTTGCTTAGGCTTATTCGGTTTGGCTACCTTAACTGCATTTCAACGAACTAAAGAAATTGGCATCCGTAAGGTGCTTGGGGCTACAATATCGGGTATTGTAACCCTATTATCGAAAGATTTTATCCAGTTGATATGCTTAGCCTTTTTAATTGCCTCTCCCATTGCATGGTGGTTCATGAGCAAATGGCTAGAAGATTTTACTTATCGCATCGCTATCGAATGGTGGATGTTTGCGCTGGCAGGATTATCAGCCGTGTGCCTTGCCTTACTTACAGTAAGTTTTCAAGCCATCAAGGCGGCAAAGGCCAATCCGGTGGATTCGTTGCGGAATGAGTAAGGGAAGTTGTAAGTGATAAGTTTTAAGTTATAAGTAGCGAAAAGCGTAAAGCAGAAAGCTTCCTGTATAACGATTAACCAAAAATATTCAACTATACAGGCACCAACAACGGATAACGAACAACTAACAACGAAATGATAAAAAACATATCTAAATACTTTGTACTAGGTACTAAATACTATTTAAAATGTTAAGGAACTACATCAAAATCGCCTGGCGGAATTTAATAAAGAGCAAGTTATTCTCTTTCATCAACATTGCCGGACTCTCTATTGGCATCACGGCCTGTCTGATGATTTTTCTATTCGTGAAGCATGAATTCAGCGTAGATCGCTTTCACGCGCAAGGGGAATACATCTATCGGGTTATGCGGGGTGTAGAACGAGATGGTGGTGGCCAGAAAGTTTCCTATCTATCTGCTCCCTACGCCCCCGCACTATTAAACGATTTTAAAGGTGAAATAAAACGAGCGGTCCGTGTTCGACCGAATGACGGGTTGACAACCATAGGCGATAAATCATTCCGGGAGGAAAAAATTTATGATGTAGATGCCGACTTTTTTCAGTTATTCTCTTTTCCGCTAATTAAAGGGAATGCCGCCAGTGTTTTAAAAGATCCCTCCAGTGTGGTTCTTTCTGAAACTACCGCTAAAAAGTATTTCGGGAGTATAGACAATGCTATGGGCAAAGTGATTGAACTTAACAAACGCCTTCCATTAAAGGTAACAGGCATTGCAAAAGATGTCCCATCAAATTCGCATCTCGACTTTGATCTTATCGTCCCTTTCTCCAATTATGAAAATCAGGAGGGCATGAAGGAATGGATCAATAACAGCTTATATACCTATGTTTTACTAAGTCCCGATGCAGATCCGAAAAAAATTCAAGCGCAGTTCCCTCGGTTCATGAAGAAATATATGGGTGCGGACATGCAGCAATATGGTTATAAATTCAACTTATCGCTGACACCTTTAAAAGATGTTTATTTCGACAATATTTCCTTTGATGATGCCCGACATGGCGATAAAAAAGTAGTCTTCATTTTTCTCTCTATTGCCCTACTGATATTACTTATTGCTTGCATCAATTTCACCAACCTTTCCACCATCCGTGCAATAGAGCGTTCTAAAGAGGTGGGAATGCGCAAAGTGCTGGGAGCTTTACGAAACCATCTGATAGGCCAATTTATTGGCGAGTCGCTCTTACTCACTACGTTTGCTTGTCTGGTAGCCATAGGTTTACTGTTTTTCTGCATGCCTATATACAATGAAGTGTTGGGCTATGAGCTTGGCATCTCATGGAACACATCCTCTCTATGGCTTTTTCTTATTGGTTTAGTTCTTCTTATAGGTCTTGTAGCCGGTGGCTATCCCGCCTTTTTTCTTTCTACTTTTTCGCCCATACAGGCACTAAAAGAAAAGCTGAAACTAGGGAAAGGCGCGCTTTTCCGGCAGGTATTGGTTGTTGTACAGTTTAGCATCTCGGTCTTCTTAATTATAGGCACGATCGTCGTTTCCAAACAAATGAGCTATATCAAAAACAAGAATTTAGGCTACGATGACGAACAGACCCTTATTGTTCCAATAAATAATAGTGCGCTATACGATCATTTACAAAACTTCAAGACCGATCTACAGAAGGAAAGCGCAGTGGCTTCCGTATCGCTCATGTCGGGCGAGCCGGGTGGTTATTTTGATGGTCAGATGTTTGAGGTTGATGAACATCCTGAAAAATGGGGAGGCCGCACCACTTTTGCGGATTTTGATTATGTACAAACGCTGGGCTTAAAAGTTGTTGCAGGAAGAGATCTATCGCCGGCCTATGCCACAGACTCTGCCGATGCCGTACTCATCAACCGAACAGCGGCCGCACAACTCGGCTGGACACCTGAGAGCGCCGTTGGGAAGTGGATCAGGAATACCGTTCGGGATGACGGGAAGCGAAAAATTGTGGGCGTTGTAGAAGATTTTAATTTTCTTTCCCTCAAAGAGAACATCGAACCATTAGTTATTTCGCCCAATGAAGATTGGAGGGTCATTCTTGTTAAGTTGAATGCTGGAAATCTCCAGGCGGGCCTTGATCTGGTAAAACGTTTATATGCTAAGGCGTCGCCTGATTATCCTTTTGAATATAGCTTCTTAGATCAACAATTTGATAAATTATATAAAAATGACCTGCGCCAACAAAGAATTTTAAGTGTGTTTGCGGGATTGGCGATATTCATTGCCTGCTTAGGTCTTTTTGGTTTGGCCTCCTTTACCGCCACCAAACGCATTAAAGAGATAGGCGTGCGGAAAGTCTTGGGTTCATCCATCCAAGGTATCGTAATCTTATTATCAAAGGATTTAATAAAACCGGTTTTAATAGCCACATGTGTGGCCATACCAATAAGTTATTACGTCATGCATAACTGGTTACAAAATTTTGCTTATAAAACGAGCCTACATTGGTGGATATTTTTGTTTGCGGCGGCAATCACTTTTTTCATTGCCTTAACTACGGTGGGCTTTAAAGCGGTTAAAGCGGCGATGGCAAATCCAGTGGATTCGTTGCGGAATGAGTGAATAAGTTGTACGTTATAAGTCTTAAGTTATAAGTAATGGAAAGCATTAAATAGTGATGAGTGATATGAACTATGAGTTATAAGCGGAAAGTTCATAACGATTAAAGCGAAGGGTAAGAGCCATACGTAAAACGTAGAACTTTAAAAAAGCAATGAGTGCGAACTTATTACAGATTACGCGTTACTGATTACTGAATAGACCTTGATACTTAAAAGACATATCTAAATACTGTGTACCAAGTACTAAATACTATGTTAAAACCATTCGCCAAAAGGCGAATAGCTGAAACACCTTGAAAAACGAACACAATGTTGAAAAACTACATCAAAATCGCCTGGCGGAATATGCTGAAGCATAAAACGCATACTGCAATCAACATACTGGGTATGGCTGTTGCATTTACCTGCAGCACGATGATACTCATTGCGGTTTACCAAGATTTCTCTTATGATTCCTTTCATCAATATAAAGATCGGGTTTATGCGCTTTATAATTTTGCTAACCGAATAGCAGGGACATCAAAAAGCGCTACCATGAGTTATCCGGTAGCGACCTACCTAGCGAAGGAAGACCTTGGAATTGATAAAGTTACCCGAATAAGAGGGCAGGGAAACCAAGTCCGTTTTCAGGACAAGACCTTAGATCTGCAGGTTACGTTAGTAGATAACGATTTTTTCGACATCTTTTCATTCAATACGGTGAAAGGACAAAAGTCGACTCCATTAAGCACAACAAATGATGTAGTCATTAACGAGCATACTGCAACCAATTTATTTGGCAGTCAAAATCCGATCGGCAAACCGATTGAAGTTAAAGTCGGCGGCGAATGGAAATCATTAACCGTAACCGCAGTTATAGCAGATGCTCCGCATAACTCTTCCTTTAAGAACCAAGTGTTGGCTCGTACAGAATTAGATCCCGATTGGATAAAGGATAAAGAAGAATGGAATCACGAAAATCATCGGGTATTTGTAAGACTAGCACCCCATGTGTCGCAAGCACAGGTAGAAAAGCAACTTCAGTTCTTCGTACAGAAATATCGACATCCGGATGCAGATGCGCTAAAGAGAGAGGGGTATAAGGCTGATGCCAATGGAGAATATGTGGGTTTAAAATTATTACCTTTAAAAGAGTACCATTTCAGTAATGATATGGGGGCTGGCGATACCGTGAGCAAAACCGCACTTTATATTTTGCTTTTAGTTGGTGCAGTGATTATAGCCATTGCCTGTTTCAATTTCATTAACATCCAAATCAGTCTCTCTTTTACCCGCAACAAAGAATTAGCTGTACGAAAATACCTTGGGGCTGGCAAGCAACAGATTTGGGGGCAGCTATTCAGCGAAAACATCATTCAGGTAGCCTTAGCATTAATTCTTGGCTTGGTTGGCACCCTTACCATAATTAGAATTTTGGCGCATTATAGTATTTCCACATTTGATCTCAAACTTTTTTACCGTCCGGCCACCATACTTTCGCTACTACTCGTTCTACTATTGGTCTCTTTTATTTCATCCGGCTATCCCTTTTTTATTATAGACAAGCAGAAAACGGTTGACACCTTTAAAGGTAAAAGCGCAGTTATAAAATCGGGATTAGGTCGTAGTGCGATGATTACCATACAATTTGTTATTGCTATTATATTAATTTGCACGACGGTTATCAGCTATTTGCAATTTCAATATTTACGTACAGCTCCTTTAGGGTATACCACCTCTTCCATTATAAGTATACCGATTAAGGAGACCTTAAAAGGTCGGGATATAAGTGCGAAGTTACGTGCCCGATTAGCTGCTAACCCTGCTATTGTAAGCGTTTCCGCAAGTTTGATCAACCTCGGAATCGGAGAAGATGGAGGTATCAGCAAGACGCAGATTGGTTTTGACTACGAGGATAAAAAAATACTCACGACGTATATAGGTGCGGATTATGATTTTCTTAAAACCTTATCCATAACACCATTGGAAGGTCGCGATTTTTCTACCGCCTATGTGAGCGATACTTCAAATGCCGTAATTATTACCGAAAGTATGGCGAAGCAATTAGGCGAGACATCTCCCGTTGGCCTTACGATATATACTGATAGTAGTGCCACCAATGCAAACTGGCATGTTATAGGTGTTATTCCTGATTTCCACTTATATTCTTTACATGAAAAGCCTGAGGCACTTACGATATCATTAGATAAGAACGTTCCGGTTAATTATATCCTTGTAAAAGTAAATACACAGAATCCAGTGGCAACAATGGATCTGGTAAAAAAGACTTATGCCGAGCTGGAACCGGGAGTAGTTTTCAAGGGCTCCTATGTAAACGAGAATATTGATCGTTGGTATAAAAAGGAAAAGCGACTTTCCACCATATTCTCCATTGCGGCCTCTATTGCTATCGTATTATCCTGTATGGGTCTTTTTGGATTAGCATTGGTAAGCATTAGCCAGCGCGTAAAAGAAATTGGCGTTCGTAAGGTATTAGGGGCAACAGTAGCGGGCATCACCACCATGGTTGTTAAAGAATTTGTGAAGCCCGTACTAATCGCTTTATTTATTGCGATTCCCATTGCCTGGTGGGCGATGAATCTCTGGTTACAGGATTTCATCTACCGCATAACGATGCCGTGGTGGGTTTATCCTATGGCAGGAATAGCCGCCTTAGCCGTTGCCGTATTAACGGTAGGCTTCCAATCGTTAAAGGCAGCAGGTGCCAATCCGGTGGATAGTTTGCGGAATGAGTAAGAAGGTTGTACGTTATAAATTTTAAGTTATAAGTAGCAGAAAGCATTAAATAGTGATGAGTGATATGAACTATGAGTTATAAGCGGAAAGTTCATAACGATTAAAGCGAAGGGTAAGAGCCATACGTAAAACGTAGAACTTATAGCATAGAACTTTAAAAAAGCGATGAGTGCGAACTTATTACAGATTACGCGTTACCGATTACTTAAATAGTTGATACTAAAAAACACATCTAAATACTTTGTACTAAGTACTAAATACTATTTAAAATGTTAAAACCATCACGATGATTATCGTGATAGCTGATGCACCATTAAAACGGACACTATGCTGAAAAACCATTTAAAGACCGCATTACGCACTTTGCAAAAAAATAAAGTGTTCAGCCTAATCAATATAACCGGACTTACAGTAGGCTTAGCTGCCTGCATGCTGGTATCAACCGTTGCGCTGGATGATCTATCTTACGACCGCTTTTGGAAACGGACTGATGATCTCTACAGAGTCTATGCTACCAACAAATTGGGCGATGGAATTTATATGCAGGAAGCGTATACGCCCATCGGACTAGGTACCGAACTGAAAGAACGCTTCCCAGAAGTGGAAAACTTTGCAGAACTCCATGTTTCAGAAATACAGCTAAAACCAAGCGAAGAAGAATCTAATGGTATAAAAACGGCTATAATAAGCGCGGATTCCAGCGCCGTAAGTATGTTCGACTTTCATAAAATAAGCGGTCAGATTGGCCATTATGTGGCCGGACAAGAGAACATCCTGATTACCGAAAGCCTGGCTAAGCGTTTGTTCAAGGGAAAAGATGCTGTAGGAAAAATTATCTACGATGTGCCGTCGTGGAAAGCGCAATCTACCCCTTATCTGGTTACCGCTATTATTAAAGATCTTCCACAAAACACACATCTCCGGGCAGACGCCATTGTCTTATCAGAACCAAAAGCAGAACGAATTAAGAAAAATGAGGGAACAACCAACTCCACAGTTTATTATTTATTAAAAACTGGCACGAATGTCGAACAGTTTGAATCTAAGGTAAACGACTGGTACACCAAACATCTCGATCTCGAAAAAGGAAAGGTTCACTTTATCTTTCAACCCCTCCGGGATATCTATCTCCATTCGGATTTCAATAGCCGTCAGCAAATTAAATCGAGCGTGCGCTCAGTCTATATTTTTGCCGGCGTTGGCTTATTTCTTTTGTTGATTGCCTGTATCAATTTCGTTAACCTCAGTACAGCACGTGCCATGCAACGCTTAAAGGAAAGTGGTATCCGCAAAATTCTGGGGGCAGCGCGAAAGCAATTAATCGGACAATTTCTGATAGAATCCTTGCTCTTCTTTTTCCTATCTACTATCCTTGCGCTGTTCTTTTATGCCCTGACGCTACCTGTTTTAGAACAATTTTTAGATCACAGACTCACGGAAACGGTTTTCGCCAATTGGCCCATTTTCTTTATTACCCTTTTGCTGATCTTATTATTAAGTTTTCTTACCGGTGTCTATCCGGCCATACTTTTATCCAGATTCAATCCAGCGAATAGTCTTCGGGGTCGCTTAACCAATTCCTCTTTGGTATCCTCCAATTTATTCAGGAAGGCCTTGGTTGTATTACAGTTCTCCATCGCTGTGATTACGCTCATATCCCTACTGGTTGTAAGATCCCAGCTGCATTTTATTAATCAGAAGGACCTGGGATTTAATCAAGAAAATCTGCTTTATGTTGATGGGATTTCCTGGCAGGGAAAAAATGAAGCCATAAAGACACAGTTAAAGCAATTGCCGGGGGTAACCGATGTAAGTATCTCCGGTTGGCAGCCTGAAAGCGGTGGAGGTTCTGGTTCCATGACTTTTGATCATCCTAAAAGAAAAGACGAAAAAGTTAAGGTCAATATGATCTTCGGCGATTTCGATTTTGCCAAAACAATCGGGCTCACCTTGGAAAAAGGCCGGTTATTTAACGACTCCTTTGGCACTGATAGTCAAAACTCAGCAGAAGACAGGCCTTCAGGCTCAGCGGATAAAACGGGTGACGAAAAAAAAGAGCCCGCTTCAAAAAAACGGTCGGTAGTAATTTCTTCGAGTACCGCTACAGACTTTGGCATTGAAAGCGAAGGTAGCCCCGTTGCATCAACAACTTTTACAGCTGTCGGAATCATCAAGGATTTTTATTACGAATCTTTACACCATACCTTAGCTCCGATCTTTATTACCGCAGGTAAAAAGATTGATTTTGGCGGCATGTTTATCCGCGTTATTCCAGGCCAGGAACAACCGGTATTAGCCGGTTTGCATCAAATATGGAAATCATTCTATGCAGATAGATTATTAAGCACCCGTTGGATGAACGAAATTGTTGAAAAGAATTACGAAAAAGAACAGAAACAACAGGCTCTATTCACTTTCTTTAGCGGCTTGATGTTATTCATTTCCTCCTTAGGTGTTTTCGGACTGGTATTACACGCGGCAGAGCAGCGGGTAAAAGAAATAGGTATCCGCAAAGTACTCGGAGCAAGTGTTACAGGCATTGTTACGTTACTATCCAAAGACTTTGTGAAGCTGGTATTATTAGCGATCATCCTTGCATCGCCCGTTGCCTGGTGGGCTATGAATAAGTGGTTGGAAGACTTTGCGTACCGCATTGAAATACAAAATTGGATGTTCATATTAGCGGGCTGTATAGCGCTGTTGGTTGCCTTGACCACCGTAAGCTGGCAAGCCGCTAAAGCAGCAAGGGCTAACCCGGTGGATAGTTTGCGGAATGAATGATTTAGTTATTGGTTTTTCGTGTCGGTTGTTAGTTATAACTAAGAACAAGAACCTTTAAGAGATTTAGTAAAGCGAACAACGATTAATCCGCCAGTAGGCGGACAAGCTAACCAACTAATAGCGAGTGTGATGATCTGAGCCAATACATTACTTGAAACTGTCCGAAAGTGAACAGAATCTGTTCGCTTTCGGACAGTCCTCCTGACAAAAAAGGCGTTCTATTAGCTCCTGCATTAAACAATCGATTATGGCAATCGTTTTGTACTGCATGAGTAAATTGGTTGTTGGTTTTTGGTTGCTGGTTGTTTGTAGACTGTCGATCAATATTCAGCAATCTAGCAATGAGCGATGGATCGAACAACAAACAACGATTAATCCGCCAGTAGGCGGACAAGCTAAAAACAACGAATATGCTGAAAAACTATTTAAAAATCGCTTGGCGGAACCTCTTAAGGTATAAGTTTGTTTCCCTGATTAATTTATTGGGATTGAGCGTAGGCATAACCTGCTGCCTACTCATTGCCTTATATGTTGTTGATGAATCAAGCTACGATCGGTATAATACCCATGCCAATGAGGTTTATCGGGTGGAACGTACCTTTCTAAATACAGATAGCAAAAGTGTTTCCCTGGAGCTTGGTGCGGTATCGCCACCAATCGGTCCGCTCCTTCAAAATGATTTTAAGGAGATCAAAACACTGACCAGTATCCTTCCTGCGGGAAGTGCCACCTTTCAATACCAGGATAAGCTGTTTAATGAAAGTGAACACCTGTATTTTACCGATGAAAATCTGTTTAAGGTTTTTGATTTTAAGGTAGTAAAAGGCAATCCTACAACAGCCCTAAGGGAACCGTATTCGGTTATGTTAACAGAAGAAACGGCCAGGAAATATTTTGGGAATGAAGATCCTCTAAACAAACTGATCAAACTGAACCAAAAACTGGTTTTTACCGTTACCGGTGTTTATAAAGCCCTACCTTCAGCTGCCCATTGGCATCCTGAAGTCATGCTTTCTTTTTCAACGCTAAAAGACACGACCGTTTATGGCGAAGAGCAATTACGAACGAACTGGGGGAACAACGCCTTTTATGACTATCTTCTACTTCCTAAAGGTTACGACGCTAAAAAGCTAGCAGCCCAATTACCTGCGTTTCTGAACCGACATCTTCCCGGTGCAGATAATAAGGCCCAGGAATGGACCTCCCTATCGCTACGCAAACTAACCGATATCCATCTACACTCCCATAAGGATTCAGAGTTAGAGGATAACGGCGATATTAAACGTGTTTATATCTTTACGGTTATTGGCCTATTTATTTTACTGATTGCCTGTATCAATTACATGAATCTTTCGACCGCACGTTCGGCCTTGCGGGCGAGGGAAATTGGTATCCGTAAAGTTGTGGGGGCAGAAAAGAAGGAATTGATTATGCAGTTCCTTAGCGAAAGTATCTTACTCTGTACACTTGCAACGCTCATTTCCTTGGCGTTAACTTGGTTGGCTTTACCCGCCCTAGCGGTAATTTCAGGAAAGGTACTATCGATTAATCAGTTGCTGCAGTTCCGTTTCCTTATCCCCATCATCTTGCTTCCTTTCGGTATTGGCGCTTTATCAGGTATTTATCCGGCCCTATTCTTATCTGCCTTTAAACCCGTTAAAGTGCTTAAAGGGCTGGTGCAAACCGGAGAAAGGACGATATCCATACGAAAAGTATTGGTGGTTTTTCAGTTCGCAACATCCATTATACTGATAATCAGTACACTAATTGTGTTCAGGCAGCTTCAATATATTCAAAATAAAAGTTTAGGATTTAATAAGGATCGGCTCGTCGTTTTAAATAATGATGAGAACTTTGATCATACTTTCCAATCCTTTAAAACAGCACTTTTGGCCAATCCAGCCATTAAAGAAGTAGGTCGTTCCAGCCGCATCCCATCGGGCAGGTTATTAGATGCCGATGGCTCAGAAATTATTCTGGGAAATGCCCTTGCCCCTTCAAAAGCAGATATCAAATACGTAATTGCTGATGAAGGTTTTATTCCGACATATACTATCCCTATGAAAGCCGGTAGGAATTTTAATGCCTTAGATGGAGGGGACACTTCTTCTTTTATACTGAATGAGGCTGCCGTAAGGGCATTGGGCTTAAAGACGAACGAAGATGCTATCGGAAAACAATTTAGGTACGGCTCCAGAACTGGGCAGATTGCCGGCATTATGAGCGACTTTAATTTCGAATCCCTGCATCAGCGGATTCTTCCATTAGTACTCTATAACCCTACGAAGGTTAATAACTATAGTAAAATTTCGATCAAGGTAACTGGAAATATTCAACAGGCTATAAAACATATACAAGCTACCTGGGAAGCCTATTTACCACAAACACCCTTTGAATATACCTTTTTAGATAACCGTTTTGCTGATCTTTATCGTGCAGAACAGCAGCAGCAAATCATTTTTACGATTTTTTCCTGCATTGCGATCTGTATTGCTTGTTTAGGCTTGTTTGGTCTATCGGCATTTACCATTACACAACGGGTGAAGGAAATCGGTATCCGGAAAGTATTGGGCGCAAGCACAGCCAATATTGTTGGTCTGTTATCGACCAACTTTCTGTTGCTTGTTGGCCTTTCGGCTATCATTGCCTTTCCGGTTACTTGGTATGCAATGAGCAATTGGCTGAATGATTTCGCCTATCGTATTAACATAGAATGGTGGATATTTATTGTGGCAACGCTGGTAGCCTTATTGATTGCTTTTTTTACCATAAGCTTTCAAGCTATAAAAGCCGCATTGGCCAATCCGGTGAAAAGTTTGCGGAACGAATGATAAAAGTTATACGTTGTACGTGATAAGTTATGAGCAGAAAGCGGAAAGCACAAAGCAAAGAGCTAAAAGCGTGAAGAGGTGAGAGCATCCTTATAACGTAGAACTTAAAACCTATAAAAAAGGTATAGATACTTGATGCTTTAAAAAAGCATATCTAAATACTTTGTACTAAGTACTAAATACTATGTTAAACAACCACTTCAAAATCGCCTGGCGCAACTTGTATAAAAATAAGGGTTATACAGGGATTAATATGATAGGATTGGCTATTGGCCTTACCGCGTTCTCGCTTATTGTTTTATATGTGATTGACGAACTGAGTTATGATAGGTATAACACCCGTGCCGATCGTATTGTCCGTGTTGTGCAGCATACCAAATGGAATGGAAATGATTTACATGAAGCGCCAACATCGGCACCTTTTGCACCAGCCTTAAAAGCGGCCTTCCCTGAAATAGAAGAAGCGGTACGTATCGACTTAGAAGGCGGTGGTATTATAAGCAATGGCACGAAACGGATAAAACAAGACGACATTATATTTGCTGATAGCAGTCTGACAAAGATATTCTCTTACGACTTCTTGTATGGTAACCCAACAAATGCTCTAGCCCAACCACAGTCTATTGTAATTACGGAGCAATTAGCCAACAAATTATTTGGCTCGGCCAAAAATGCGTTCAACCAAACCGTCTATTTTAATGATAATTTCCCGAATCTTATCACTGGCGTAATAAAAGATATACCTACTCACTCACACTTACGGTTTAGCGGTGTTAGATCGGTAAACGGTGACTTTACAGGGGGGTGGCAAAATTTCTATGTTTACACCTATCTTTTGCTAAAAAAGGGTGTAACTTACCAACACCTGAAAAAAAATCTTCCTGCATTTGCTGCAAAAACTATTCAAAAAATGATGCGTGTAAGCGATTATAAGATTGAGCTGCAGCCCTTAACTTCCATCCATTTGCGATCTAATCTTGACTATGAATTGAGTGTAAATGGTAGTCTTAAACAGTTGTATCTCCTTATAGCAATTGCTTCATTAATTCTGCTTATCGCACTGATTAACTACATTAATCTATCAACTGCGCAATACACTGCCAGAGTAAAGGAAATCGGTATCCGTAAAGTAATCGGATCCGACAAAAAGAATATTGCCGGAATGTTCTTAACTGAGGCTTTATTGCTGACTGTTATCTCGGCAAGTATCGCCATATTTATTACACAACTTATTCTTCCATGGTTTAATCAGTTTACTGGAAAACAGCTATCCCTTTGGCACTTTGGCACAGCGAATACGCTCGTTGTATTTAGCTGTTTTTCTCTTTTCACCGGAATTTTGGCCGGAATCTATCCATCGGTAGTTTTGGCCCGGTTTAAAACAATGCCGGCGCTTAAAGGCCAAATGGGAAATATGACGGTAAGCACCCTTTTTCGAAAATCACTTGTTGGCTTTCAGTTTGTTATTGCCACCATATTGATCGCCGGCTGTACCATTATCTATAAACAATTGCAATTTGTAAGCCATGCAGATTTAGGCTTTAACAAGGAGCAGGTACTCACTTTTCATATTGATGCACAACATGTGCGGAACCAAATCCCTGCCTTAAAAGCGCAATTGCTGCAAAATCCATTGATAGAGGGTGTTTCGGCCGCAGGCAATCCTATTGGCAATAATGACCTAGGTGGTTTGGGTTATAAATTTGAAACTCCAGCAGGTGATTTTACCAATCCCTCTACTCCTGCCCAAGAATTGATGGTGGATGCCGATTTTTTGTCTACCATGAATATACCGCTTTTTATGGGCAGAAATTTCTCCACAGCCATGCCTACAGACCAATATGGAGCAGCTTTGATCAATGAAACTTTAATGAAAAAACTGGGCTGGCGAGATCCTATTGGCAAGCGAATGCAGTTTAACATTGACGATCAGGGAAATACAGCAGAAAGAACCATTGTAGGCGTCGTTAAGGATTTTCACACCTATTCCTTGCAACATCAAATAGCGCCCTTAGTTATGGTTATGCCCCCTACCGCAGCGATGGAAGATAATTTGTATGTGCGGCTTGCCAAGGGAAAAATCCCGCAGGGCTTAGCTTTTCTAAAACGAACGTACCAGGAATTTGACGAAACAAATATGGCTACCTATGATTTTCTGGACGAGAATTTTGCCCGTCAATATGTTGCGGAGAAAAAGCAGGGAGAAATGGCTACGATATTTACTGCTTTGGCTATTTTCATAGCGTGCCTTGGTTTGTTTGGCCTCTCCATTTTCACAGCAGCCCAACGTACCGGAGAAATCGGAATCCGAAAAGTTTTGGGCGCCAGCGTAGTGGATATTATACAAATGCTATCCAAGGACTTTGTAAAGCTGGTTATCATCGCGGTTCTGATTGCTGCACCTATTGCATGGTTTGCCCTGCATAAATGGCTACAGGATTTTGCCTATCACATCAGCATTAGCTGGTGGATACTCTTACTGCCTTGTATCTTGGTGCTGGTAATAACCCTGCTTACGGTGAGCTTTCAAGCTATTAAAGTCGCATTGGCTAATCCGGTGAAGAGTTTGCGAAATGAATGAGTTACCAGTTGCGGGTTGTCAGTTGTGCGAAAGACCATGCTCACAACGCATAACTCGTAACTTAAGAATATCTTGATACTTGATACTTAATACTTAATACTTTAAAAAAGCATATCTAAATACCATCCCTGCGGGAGGCAGGCTTTATACTAAGTACTAAATACCATGTTAAACAACCACTTCAAAATCGCTTGGCGTACCTTGCTAAAAAGCAAGGGGTATGCTGCCAGTAATATCCTAGGTTTGGCTATTGGCTTGGCTTGCTGCTTACTGATTGGCCTATACATTCAGGATGAGCTATCTTACGATCAGTATCATACAAAAAAAGACAGAATTTATCGGGTACTGCACGGAAATAAAGAAAGTGGAACAGCCGGCTCAACAGAAAGGGCACCAAAAGGAAGTTATACCTATGAGGTTTGGGGCAATGCCCCCGTTGGCAAAGCATTAAAAACAGATTTCCCGGAAGTGGAAGAAGTGGTACAGTTCTCTGGCAGATCTTCTGCGCTTCTGAAATTGGGCGACAAGTCTTTCCAAGAGGATAATGTCTTTTTTGCGGATTCAAATACACTCGATGTATTCAGCTGGAAACTGCTGGCAGGCAATCCAAAAACCGCATTGGTAGCCCCCTATTCTGTACTCCTTACGGCAAGTACTGCAAAAAAATACTTTGGCAAGGAAAATCCTATTGGCAAGACACTAGAAGGCAATACCGGCGGAAGGGCCAATCCAGGCACCTATACCGTAACCGGCATCTTAGCGGATATCCCCTCTAATTCACACTTTACATTCGATGTATTGATGTCTATGAGTTCCTTCAAGGAGTCTTGGGCGATGCCTTTTGAGGAATGGGGCTATGTAGACTTCTACACTTACTTTGTTGTCCCTGAGCATTTTGACATAAACAAATTAACGGCTAAAGTACCGGCCTTCCTGAACCGCCACCATGCCAATGACAACGGAGGCTATACCCTCGCTTTTGAACCTTTACTCGACGCCCATTTACGTTCTACAGCCGAGCGGCAACCGGGCATTACGGGCAGTTTAGCCAATCTCTATATTTTCGGTATCATTGGCATTTTTATCTTGTGCATCGCCTGCATTAATTTTATGAATCTGGCAACTGCCCGCTCCATGGAACGGGCAAAGGAAGTGGGCGTCCGCAAAGTAGTTGGCGCAGAACGGGGAGAATTGATCAGGCAGTTCATGGCTGAATCCTTGTTGATGATTCTGATCGCTGCAAGCCTGGCCCTCCTGCTGATATGGACTTTATTGCCCTTAGCAAATAGCTTTACCGGAAAGCATTTTGAATTTAGTAATGTATATAACTGGCGCACACTGGCCCTATACCTTCCCGTTGTATTTGTTACGGGATTATTGGCCGGGAGTTATCCGGCCTTGGTATTATCAGGTTTCAAACCCATTACCATTCTTCGGGGCGCTTTCCGTACCTCTCCAAAAGGAGTAGTTTTAAGACAGGGCCTAGTGGTATTTCAATTTAGCCTTTCCATAGCCCTTATAGCGGGCACCACCATTGTCATTGCTCAACTGAGCCATTTGCAGCATAAAAATCTCGGTTTCAGTCAGGATAAAATGCTGGTTATTGACTTTAATTTCGACGATGAAGTAAGGGCGAGGCTGGATGCTATTAAACAAATCTTTCTTCAGGAAAAGGAAGTAAAATCTGTTTCTGCGTCCCGTAGTGTCCCGGGAAGTTTTTTCCCTAATGCAGGTACGTCAATTGAAACGCCAAATGGATCCATGAAACATGAAGATCCGGCATTATTTGAAATAGATGTAGATTTCATTCCGCAATTTGGCATTGAAATGGCAGCAGGCCGACCTTATTCACGGGATTTCGCAGCAGATACCGCGCATGCTTTAGTTATCAATGAAGCTGCTGCAAAACTGTATGGTTATGCCAATCCTGCGGATATTATCGGGAAGCGCTTTTCACAATGGGGAAAAGAAGGTCAGATAGTCGGTGTAACCAAAGACTTTAATTACCTCTCGCTTCATAAACACGTTGAACCTTTGGCGTTACGGTTAGAGCCTAGCAGCAGCAGATTCTTCACGCTCCATATCCAATCGGAAGATTTGCCGGCCACAATAGCAAAATTGGGAAAAATATGGACGAAATTGGTTCCGCAGCGGCCCTATCTGTACAGCTTTCTTGACGAGAGTTTTAACCGCCAATATGAAGCCGATCAGCAATTTAGAAACTTATTTTCTGTTTTTGCTTCGCTCGCAATATTCATAGCGTGTTTGGGGCTTTTAGGATTAGCGACCTACACCGCCCAACAACGCACCAAAGAAATAGGCGTACGTAAGGTATTGGGAGCATCTGTGGGAAATATCGTCAGGCTACTATCTACCGATTTTGTGAAGCTCGTATTATTAGCGGGCTTTATCGCTTCTCCCATTGCTTGGTGGGCCATGAATAAATGGCTGGAGAATTTCGCCTACCGGATGGAAATCCATTGGTGGATCTTTGCCGGTGCTGCACTGATAGGAATCGTGATTGCATTGTTGACAGTAGGCTATCAAGCCATCAAGGCGGCATTAGCCAATCCGGTGGATGCATTAAGGAACGAATAGTGATGTAAAAACGGAATCCCGATACCTCGGGGTGGATAGTTTGCGAAACGAGTAATTGAGTTGTACGTTATAAGTTTTAAGTTATAAGTAGCGGAAAGCGCAAGAGTAATGAGTGATGAGTAATCAGCATAATATGTAAGTGGAGAGAGGGATGATAGAATCTTTTGAGCGAAAAGCTTAAAGCCAATAACGGTTAAAGTGATTGGATAAGGTTAATCCAATCACAATGAGACATGCTTCTACTGCTTTCGCAGGTATTTTGTCAGGATAACGATAAGCTGGCCTTCCACACGCCCTTCAATCTGCTCGGGGTTATCTTCTACTAAGCGAATGTTCCGAACAACTGTCCCTAGTTTGGCAGAAAGAGAACTTCCCTTTACATCCAATGTTTTCGTAAGTACTACCGAATCTCCATTTTGGAGGATATTGCCGTTGGCATCTTTATGCACCACCACATTTACCTCGTTTTCTGTAATTGGAGCAGCTTTTGCCCAAGCGAGCATATCTTCATCTAAATAAAGAATATCGAGCGCTTCTGCTGCCCAACCTTCACTTTTGAGGCGGTTGAGCACACGCCAAGCGAGCACCTGCACCGCCGGTATTTCACTCCACATCACATCCGGAAGAAAGCGCCAGTCCTCCGCAGAAAAAGTTGTTCTCCCCTCGATCTGATCAAACAGAAGCTGACTTAGAACCAGTTCGTTTTCCGGATAGCTATCAGGTGCTACCTGATAAACCAACACTTCATCCGCGCTACCACTTAACTCACATTTACCGCCACTTCTCGCCTTTAATTTATCATTCATAGCTTTATATATCGTTTTCGTAAATGCCGCAAAGATAATCTTTTACGCAGACTTACAATTTTCCCTGTACATTACTCGCCAGCAAAGATTTCATTTGTGTAATCGCAACTTTATTTAACTGCAATAAACGTTCTTTTGGTGATAACCCTTGTTGTATCAGCAAAGCGTTGATACTTTCCATATTACTCAAAACCACTAATTGTTCAATAGTTGCTTCGTCTCGTATGTTTTCCTTGGTGTCAGGGTTTTGCTCTCGCCACTCTTTAGCGGTTATGCCAAAAAGCGCTGTATTGAGTAAATCAGCTTCATTCGCATAGACAAAAGATGATGGCAATACATCAATTTTCTTCGGAATTAGATTTTCTTTGATGGCATCGGTGTGTATTCGATAGTTTATTTTGGAAATAGTTCGTTGGAGATTCCACTCAAGTTGGTTTCGGCTGCTTTCTTCTTCCTTGAGGCGTTGGAATTCTTTGATGAGATAGATTTTGAATGCAGGGCTTATCCACATACCAAACTCAAATGCAATATCAGGGTGAGCATACGTGCCTCCGTATCGGCCTGCGGTAGCTTTAAGTCCTATTGCATTTGTTTTTTCAACCCATTCCTTTACACTGATTTTATAACTATTCAGGCCTACATAACTTTTAATTATGGCGAATTCGCCATAATTAAAAGTAGTATTGTTCACCGATTCCCAAATACCTAAATACTCAACTGTATTTCTATTTCTTAGCCAATCCGATATAAAGAAATCCCCATCTTTCGCTTTCAACATATCAGTTAGTGATATATATTCCTTATTTTCAATGGATAAAACAGAAATTTCCATTCCCCGAACATTAATCTTTTTGTTCTTGGCCATAGTTTTAAAATTTGGATGACAGCAATTTACTAAAACAAGTTATCATTATTCGCTGGCGTCCGAAGATGAATTAAATGAACAGCTTCAATCAGCTTTTGAAACATCGCATGTATTTTGATAATATATTCATCTCCCCTACTATCTTCAGCCGACGTACGATCAATAGCAACGATATACCACCAGTATAGCGCGTCGCGGTACTGCGGCAAGCTTTGATATTCGAAAAAACGTTTGATCACCCGATGTGGCCGAGCCTGTTCATCATCATCTAAATGGATAGGGTAATACGCTTGTTCATCAAAAATGTTTGGACGGTAACCATTATTAAAATAACCGGTAGCTGCGTTTAATTCATCAGGGATTAATTTTTCTTCATCCGCGTCCATACGACGATATAAGTTTGAACTAGGCAAATGAAAACTATTCATTAGGCCTTTTATCAGTGAAGCGGCTTCTACCAACATTTCGATGAATTCGTAACGAACAAACAATTCTACCAACTCGTACCGGTTCAACTGGAAACTAGGCTTAAGTGCCGCACGTAACCATTTATCCAAATGAATGCGCCACTCGGGTAGGTTCTCCCAAGCAAAAAACTGGTGAACAACGAGATAAGGATTTCCAATTTCTTCCATGTGCAAACGACGCGGAAGGTAGTCATAGGGTGTAGGATTAGCAAAGGGCATAAGGTTATGTTTTTAATTTTGATAATTTCTGGTTTTATCAGATACATTTAGGACGGTAACCGTCAAGATTAAGGGAATCTGGTGGCTTTAAAAATAAGTCCTATATAGACAATAGAGCTATTCAATCCCCAGCTCCTTTTTCCGTTGTTTCACATCAATCACAAAATCCTGTTCGGACATATTCATAATCATTTCCTTTCTCCATTCAGCAAAAAATGCCGAATAAAGTTCACATCTTTTAGTTTCACTAGGTTCACTATCCATTTGTTTGATTTTATTGCGCCACCCGTCAAAATATTTCTCCTGAATTTTCTTCGCCGGCAACAATCGTTTGCCATTTGACTGAGTCATTTCAAGCATAAAAGCGGTTGCGTAATCCGCACTTCCTTTTTTTCGTTTACTATAGAATTTTGCTTGCGACACCTGATCAATAAATGCCTGCAATACTTCCTCCGGTTTCCAATACAGCAGATCACAGGCCGTCTCGAATTCCGTTGTGTACACTAGATTAATTTCCATAACTAATAATATTTAAAGATTTACCTTGTTTCTTCCATTCCCTTCTGAGTAATCTATATTCGTCTCTCCATTTTGCAATTTCAACTCTCAGTAAAGCCTCACACTCGGGCTGTTCATTATCTGCTTTTACGATGGTCATCATCGTATAATGATAAGTGCCCTGTAGTTTTTTTTCCAAATACTTTTTCAGCTTAGCACTATCTTCAGATGGGGTGTATTCCTGAAAGAACTCCATCAGTATTCCTTTTGGGTCTTCGGGGTGCCCACTACACATCTCTGGTAATGAAATGCGATTAATATAATATTGTAAAAATGCATTCGCATCCACCTGAAAGAGCTTACACAATACTTCAAAATCTGCCGTAGTCTTTATGCAGAACGTTTCTCCGATTGTCATTGATTCTTCGGTCATATCCGTTCCGCTGCCCTGATAGATTTCCTGAAGCCAGGTTTTCATAGTGGCTTTGTATTCCAAAGCTTTAACGCCCGATTCAATTTTAACCAGTGATTGGATACAGGGTATATAACCGTTAGCATGACTCATCTCTCGCATTACACGTTCGCCATCAACACCTTTTGTTCGCAGAAAACGCTTGAAGAGTTCTTTAGCCAAGGACCTTTTAGCATTCGCATCGCTGCTTATGAAGTCATAAATTTTGAGGCTTTTGATAATGGTTTCCAATGTTTTTTCCAGCGAAACATTTAGCAGCTCGCTGGTCAAAATAAAATCATCAGGCAGATTTAGGATTACTTTTCTTTTCATTGACTAATTTTAATTTAGTTAGGATGATCAATACGACAAAGATATAAAAATATCATTATAAAGCATATTAAAATATTTATAAATAATCTTTATTGTATAAAAATGACTTCACACATCAAGATGATAACATAAACAACAAGCGCTACCAGCTGTACGGAAACGAACAGAAAATGTTCGTTTCCGTACACGGCGATACAATTCAAATCGCCCAAAAACCCTAACAAAGCCGGTAATCCCAGCTTGGCAGTGTAATTGTGCCTTGTTAAACTAGCAGAAAGTAGAAAGCAAAAGGCCACTGGCGAATATCTTGATACCTGCCTACCGCAGGCAGGCTTGATACTAAGTACTGTGTACTAAATTAATACAATGTTAAGGAACTACTTAAAAATCGCGTGGCGGAATCTCATTAAACAGAAAGCATTCTCGTTCATTAATGTTGTTGGCTTAGCTATAGGCCTGGCAACTTGCTTACTAATCAGTTTATATGTGTTTGATGAATTGAGATTTGATCGCTTTCATGATAAAGCAGACCGTATCGTTCGGGTAGTTTTCAAAGGCACGGTTCCTGGCGGCAAACTCAATGAGGCGCACGTTATGCCCCCTGTGGCCCAAGCCCTCAAAACGGAATTCCCCGAAGTTGAGGAGGCCGTACGCTTACGCGCAGGAGGGAGGCCCATGTTCGTTATCAACGATAAACGCTTTTATGAAGAAGAAATGGCCTTTGCCGACCAGAACCTGTTTGACGTATTTTCGTTACCGCTCATCCACGGAGATTCGAAAACAGCCTTAGCAGAACCAAACACAGCGGTTATCTCACAGCAAATGGCAAAAAAATACTTCGGCCATAGCGACGTTTTGGGAGAACTCTTGACGATACAAGATGCTAACACCCCATTAAAGGTAACGGGTGTTATGAAAGATATACCTGCAAGCTCCCATTTCCACTTTGATATTTTTACAGCCATGGCCAGTTTTCCAGACGCTAAATCAACTTCGTGGATGGAATCTGAATATTACACCTATCTCGTGCTTCGTAAGGGATTTAACTACAGGGCCTTAGAAGCTAAACTCCCTACTGTTTTCGAAAAATATGCAGGGCCACAGTTTCCAGCAGCTTTCGGCATGAGTTATGTAGAGTTCCAAAAGTCGGGCAATCATATTGGGCTTTTTCTCCAACCGCTTACTGATATCCATCTATATTCAGATTTTGCTTACGATTTAAGTGCGCCGGGAAATATCCGCTATGTTTATATTTTTGGATCAATCGCCGTGTTTATGCTCATCATTGCGAGCATCAATTTCATGAATCTATCTACAGCAGGGGCCTCCAAAAGAGCCAGAGAAGTAGGGGTCCGCAAAGTGTTAGGATCAGGTCGTAGCACTTTGGCTTATCAGTTTCTTTTAGAGTCCATCCTATTAGTATTTATCAGCTTACTGCTATCTATAGGTATAGTTGCAGCCGGAATTCCGCTGTTCAATCAACTCTCAGGTAAGAATTTTGGTTGGCAAAGCCTTAACCACCTTTGGCTTTTACCGGCCCTACTTCTCTTCGGTTTAATCGTTGGCGTATTGGCAGGGAGTTATCCAGCTTTTTTCTTATCAAGGTTCAAACCTATCTCGGTACTCAAAGGGCATCTTTCTCCTACTAAAACAGGCTTAGGAATACGTAGCGGCTTGGTTGTTTTTCAGTTTTTCATATCCATCAGCCTACTATTTAGTACGGTAGTTGTATATAATCAGCTTTCGTATATGAGAAATAAGAATTTGGGATACAATAAAGACAGCGTATTAATTATACCGAGCTGGCCTTTGGGTAAAAACCAAGATTTATTTCGCCAACAATTAATGGAAGATCCACAAATAGCAAATGTAACGGCTTCTCCTTATGTTCCTGCGGGAGCTTCTGGAAACAATAATTTTTTTGTACATGCTGAAGAAAATCCTAATCAATGGATAAAAACCTTACGATACGACGTTGATGAACAATATATCCCCACATTAGGCATAGAGATAGCCGCAGGTCGGAATTTTTCTAACACCTATGGAACCGATTCGCTCAGTGTTATCGTTAACGAAACCGCAGCCCGTACCTTTGGCTGGGAAGATGGGACTATCGGTCATAACATTGTGAACAAGGATAACAAAGTACTCCATATCGTAGGCGTGGTGAAGGATTTTCATTTCAAATCCCTGCACGAACAGATTACGCCATTGGTCATGGCTATGCAACCTAATACCGGAAACCTTTTACTAAAAGTAAAAACCAGTCGTACTGATCAATTACTCACATCAATAGAAGAGCGGTATAAGGCCCTGCAACCTGTTTTCCCTTTTAGCTATTCATTTCTTGATGAACGGGTCAATAATACCTATGCCGCTGAAATGAAAACAGGTTATTTGTTAGACTTATTTGCTGGGCTAACCATTTTCGTGGCCTGTTTGGGGTTATTCGGTTTGGCTATATTTATTGGAGACCAACGGACGAAAGAAATAGGCATTCGAAAAGTATTAGGTTCAACCGTGCCAGGCATTGTCCAGCTGCTTTCTAAAGAATTCGTCAAATTGGTACTGCTTGCCTTCATCATTGCTTCACCCCTTGCCTGGTGGGCGATGAATAAGTGGCTGGAGGATTTTGCTTACCGCATCAATATCCAATGGTGGATGTTCATACTCGCCGGTGGAACTGTAATAACGATTGCCTTACTGACGGTCAGCTTTCAGGCTATCAAAGCAGCAATAGCGAATCCGGTGGAATCATTGAGGAATGAGTAAATTGAGTTTTAAGTTATACGTCATACGTTTTAAGCGTGTAAAGGGGAAGAGCGTACTTATAACGTAGCACTTAAAACTTATAACTAAAAAAACTTGATACTTAAAAAAACATATCTAAATACTTTTTACTAAGTACTGAATACTATGTTAAAGAACTACATCAAAATCGCTTGGCGAAACATCATCAAATACAAACAGTATTCAATTCTTCACCTTTTGGGTTTGGGCCTTGGCATGACGAGTTGTTTATTTTTATTTTTGTATATCGATTTCCATCGCAGTTTTGATCGCTTTCACCCTCAGGCCGACCGGACGTTTAGACTCGTGCATGAACTGCACCTGGAAACCACCGAGTTTAATAAAGGCGGCTCTTATGCCATGTATAAGGCATTACAAACCGAGATACCTGAAGTTGAACAAGCAGCCTTCGAGATAAGTAATCAGGAGTTTACGCTAAAAATTGGCAATCAGCTTTACAAAACCGAAAAACGGGTTGCCCTCACTTCTTCCGCGTGGTTTAAGCTGTTCGATTTTCGCTGGTTGCAGGGAACACCCGCAGCATTAGATGATCCCAACACGGTTGCGCTAACAACAAAAGTGGCTAAAAAATACTTTGGCGATGCCGATCCTATTGGTCAAACCATTCTTATTGAAAGTAAATATCCCTTTAAAGTGGTGGGCATTATTGATGACTCGCGGCGCAATACCAGCCTGAATGCGGATATGTACCTCTCTTTCGCGTCCATCAAAACGCTGCAGCCTGGTATAGAAGACAATTTCTTTACTTATTGGGCCTATTTCAACTCTACCAATAATGTCTTTTTGACCCTGCACGATGCCTCTCAGAAAAGCGCTGTCGAAAAGAAATTGATGGCCTTGGCAAAGAAGAATCTCGACCCGAGCATCTCCCATGTATTTGTATTTAAATTACTCCCACTTTATGATACGCACTTCGACAGCAAATATGGCGGAACCGTTAGTCATACCTTATTAACGATATTGGCGATTATCGGAAGCTGCATCATGTTAATAGCAGCCATCAACTACGTTAACCTTACTATTGCTCAACAGGCCCGAAGGAGTATAGAGATCGGAACCCGAAAGGTACTTGGCGGAAGCAGCTGGCAGCTATTTATGCAGTTTATGTCAGAATCCGTATTAATCTCATTTACTGCGTTGGTTATCGGACTAACTGGCCTCGCATTACTCCTACCTTTAGCAAATGAATATTTATTGGGCCAGGAGCCCCTTCAGGTGGTTTCCTGGAAGCAGCTATTCCTTTTCTCAGGTGGCTTATGGCTGGTTGTCACTTTAGTCGCCGGCATATACCCCGCCTATGTAATGGGACGGCTTCAGCTTCATGAAGCACTAAAGAATAAGCTCTCTTTAGGCGGTCGCGCAGGTCGGCAATCTTTGATAATTCTGCAAAGTGTACTCGCACAGGTAATGATTATGATAACGGTAGTCATTGTATTACAGGTAAATTATCTTCGCTATACCGATATGGGTTTTGAACGCGAATCGGTTATGATGGTGCCGTTGCCTAAAGACTCCATTACAAAAAGAAAGGTGGTCGATGATTTCCTTAACCGTGATCCACGAGTGGCCGATCACAGTTTTTGCTTTCAGGGACCTGCAAATGATCAGCGCTGGGGCGGCACTGTACAATTTGATCACCAAGCGGAATGGGAAACTTGGGCTGCCCGGTATGCTTATGCCGACACGGCCTATCTCGCTACATTTGGTATACAGCTGGTGGCCGGACGAAACCTGAACGAAACCGCTGCCGATCATGAATATCTTATTAATGAGGTGATGGTGTCTATGCTGGGTTATGACAATCCGGAAAAAGTATTAGGAAAATCCTTATTGGCCGGGGGTATGCACGATGATGCAGCGGGAACAATAGTTGGTGTTGTCAAAAATTTTAATACGAATTACTTATCAGAACCCATCAATCCAACGGTAATAGGAAACAAACCCGAGATGTATTCTTCATTGGCCATCAAGCTTTCTTCGGCAAATATGAGTGGATTTATAACTGATTTACAGCACAAATGGAAGAATTTATTTCCCAATACAGTTTTTGATTTTACATTTCTGGACGATCAGATTGCCGCATTATATACCAAGGAAATACAGCAACAGCGTCTGGTTTGGCTCGCATCTGCCATCGCTGTAGGCATCAGCTCTCTTGGCTTACTGGGCATGATATCGCTCATGATACTGCTACGCACCAAAGAAATCGGTGTTCATAAGGTATTCGGCGCTTCGGCCAAAACTATTGTAGGTATGCTTTCTTCCAATTTTGTAAGAATTGTAGGCATTGCATTTATCATCGCCTCCCCTATTGCCTGGTGGGCGATGAACAAGTGGTTGGAAGATTTTGCGTACCATATTGCTATCCAATGGTGGATGTTTGCTTTGGCTGGGCTAACCGCCTTAGTAATTGCACTACTCACCGTAAGCTTCCAAGCCGTCAAAGCGGCAATAGCGAATCCGGTGGAATCGCTGAGGAATGAGTGAATTGAGTTTTAAGTTATACGTCATACGTTTTAAGCGTGTAAAGGGGAAGAGCGTACTTATAACGTACCACTTAAAACTTATAACTAAAAAATCTTGATACTTGATACTATAATGATAAAAAACTACATCAAAATCGCTTGGCGGAACCTTGTTAAAAACAGGATTTACTCCGGCATTAATATCCTTGGTTTAGCACTGGGTATGACTATTGCTATTTTAATAGGCCTATGGATTTGGGATGAAATCTCTTTTAATAAAAATTTTAAAGATCACGACCGCATTGTAAGCGTTATCCAAAACTCTTCGAATGGTATCGATAAAAATACGGTTTTAACGATTTCGATTCCTGTAGCTACCGAGTTAAGAAGCAAATATGGTCCCGACTTTGAAAAGGTAGCTTTATACTTTCAAACGACAGATAGGATTTTCACATTTGGAGAAACGAAAATAATCGAATCCGGCCTTTACGCCGAACCTGACTTCGCAAAAATACTGTCATTAGATTTATTAAACGGATCACTAAAAGATTTTCCAGATCCCTCATCCATTTTGATTAATCAAACCTTGGCATCTACCCTGTTTGGAAAAACTGACCCCATTGATAAAACAATAAAAATAGACAATAAGAATACTTACAAAGTGATCGGTGTATATAAAGATTTTGCCGCCAATACAGATTTTAATGATCAAAAATTTATTTTATCGTGGAGTAGTTTGCTGAGCGATCAACCTTGGGTTAAAGTCGCATATGATGAATGGAACAATAACTCTTTTCAGATAATTGCAAAAATCGCGAAAAACACAACTTTTGAGCATAGTTCCAAAAAAGTAAAGAACCTCTTAGTGGATAAACCGAATCGATTTGACAAACCCGAAGTAATTCTTCACCCCCTTTCTAAATGGCATTTATATAATGAATTTAAAGATGGAAAAAATACCGGTGGTAATATCCAATTCGTGTGGATGTTTGGTATAATTGGCGTTTTTGTTTGTCTCCTCGCTTGCATCAATTTTATGAACCTCACTACTGCCCGCTCGCAAAAACGAGCAAAAGAAGTTGGCATTAGGAAAACTGTGGGGTCGTCAAGGAAGTCTATTATTATCCAGTTTCTGAGCGAATCCGTTCTTATGACGGTTATTGCTTCCCTCTCGTCGATATTTTTAGTCTGGCTTTCTTTACCCTATTTTAATGCATTAGCCAGCAAAGCGATTATATTTCCCTGGTCTAATCCGGCTTTCTGGTTTGGCGTAATCTTATTTACCGCTTTCACAGGCTTACTTTCAGGAAGTTATCCAGCACTATACCTTTCATCATTCAAGCCAATAAAAGTATTAAAGGGAACCTTTAAAGTAGGTGCTTTAGCTGAAATCCCCAGAAAAGTGTTAGTGGTGTTTCAGTTTACCGTTTCGCTTTCCTTGATTGTAGGCACCATCATTATCTTTCAACAGATACAACATGTCAGAGACCGCCCAAGAGGATATGACCAAAATGGATTAATTAGTATTCGTACAAATATGGCTGATCTTTCTGGTAAATATGATGTTTTACGGGATGAGTTAATCCGTTCAGGCGCTGCGGAAAATATGGCCGAAGCTACGAATACCGCTACCGGGGTAAACAATCACCTTATAGGCTTCGATTGGTCCGGAAAGGACCCAAACATAAACGTTAGTATGAGTGTTTCGTGGGTTACATACGATTTTGGCAAAACAGTTGGATGGCAATTCGAAGAAGGAAGAGATTTTTCAAGAGACTTTGCAACCGATACCAGTGCGATCATCCTGAACGAAGCGGCATGGAAACATATGGCATTAAAGAATCCTATTGGTGAAACCATAAAATTTAATGACGTCCCTTATAAAGTAGTTGGCGTGATAAAAAACGTCATTATGGAATCGCCTTTCAAGTCCATATCACCAACTGTTTTTATGATGGCTTTTGATTTAAATTACATCACTGTTAAGCTCAACCCCAACATGGGGACCGCGAAGGCCCTTCGCATCGTGGAAGCCATATTCAAAAAACACAATCCCAGTTCGCCTTTTGATTTTAGTTTTGTAGACGAAGATTACGCTAAAAAATTTGCTGCCGAGCAAAAAATAGGCAGTTTATCTTCTATATTTGCCGGTTTTGCCATTTTCATTAGCTGCCTGGGTATTTTTGGTTTGGCTTCTTTTATGGCCGAACAACGTACCAAAGAAATCGGGGTAAGAAAGGTCTTAGGAGCGACAATAATGAACCTGTGGGGTTTATTGTCAAAAGATTTCCTGTTGCTGGTTTCCATCTCCTTTTTTATTGCTGTTCCGATTTCTTGGTTCATTATGAATAACTGGTTAAACGCTTACCAATATCATGCAGCCATCTCCGCATGGATCTACGTCGTAACCGCTATATTCGTCATGCTCCTGGTACTCATTACCATAAGTTTTCAAACCATTAAAGCAGCCATAGCAAATCCGGTGAACAGCTTACGAAATGAGTAAATTGAGTTTTAAGTTATACGTCATACGTTTTAAGCGTGTAAAGGGGAAGAGCGTCCTTATAACGTAGCACTTAAAACTTATAACTAAAAAATCTTGATACTATAATGATAAAAAACTACATCATCTTAATCCTGTTGTGGGTACAAAACGAGCGAAGCTACGATCGCTTTCATCAACATAAAAAACATGAACTTAGGCTTTAATCGCTCAAATTTATTATACGTCCCGATGCGAGGTGAAATGTACAATAAGTTCAATGCCTATAAAAGTGAGCTGGAACAGAATCCGCTAACGGCCAACTTTGCCTTCACCAATATTTTACCAACCAACGTGATGTCGGGATCTGTTGAGGTTAGCTGGGAGGGGAAAGACCCCAATAAACAGTTAATCATACCCAATATTGATGTCAGTGATAATTTTTTTAACGTGTTTCAAATGAAAATGGCTGCTGGGCGTGCTTTTTCCCTCGACTTTAAAGCTGATTCCAGTAATTATATCATCAACGAAACATTTGCTAAAATCATGGGCTACGATGCCACAACGGCGGTAGGGAAACCGCTGACATTTTGGGGTAGACAGGGTAATATCATTGGCGTGGTGAAGGACTTCAATTTCAAACCGATACAGCAGGCAATAGAACCTTTGGTTATACGAACTAATCATTATGGCGGTAAATTAGTCGTACGTACACAACCGGGCACCACCGAAGCAACCATTCTTGCTTTGGAAAAAATAAATATGACTTTAGATCCCAAATCCCCCTTTTCTTATGGTTTCTTAGATCAGGATCTGAACAACGCCTATAAAGGAGAACAGCGTATGGGTAGCCTATTTAATCTTTTTGCCTTATTGGCTATTTTCATTTCCTGTTTGGGATTATATGGGCTTTCTGCCTTTATGGCTGAACAACGTTTCAAAGAAATTGGTGTACGTAAGGTATTGGGCGCCAGCGTAACCAACGTGGTCTACCTGCTATCCAAAAGTTTTATCCGCCTTGTCTTAATCGCCATTATAATTGCTGTACCTGTTGCCTGGTATGGTATAAATAACTGGCTGGATAATTTTGCTTATCGGGTAAATATCGGATGGCTCGTATTCTTCGTCTCTTCGTTAATAACCACTTCCATTGCTTTACTCACCGTAAGTTATGAATCTATTAAAGCAGCACGGGCTAATCCGGTAGATACCTTGCGGAGCGAATAAATTGGTTCTTGGGCCTGTCCGCCTACTGGCGGATTATTGGTTGCTGGTTGTTCGTAGACCTGGCAAGGAGCGATAGTAGTGCATCACGCCATTGGTCGTTTTTAGTATCAGTTTACCTGCATGCAAAAATTCATAAAGTACTTCTTTCAAATACACGGGATAAATGGTGATATTGCGGCTCACGAGCTTCTCTATTTCAACATAAATCGCATGAGCGCTCTGCGGCACGCTAAAAAACCCTCTGTTTAGCAACCTTTTTAGCACATAGACTATTTCTGCTTTTATTTTGAGTTCTTCCTTTACGCTCAGGTTCCGTATAATCTCATAAAGTTTAATGGGTTCATTGCGTTTTCTCTTTTCCTTTTTAATATCCCATGGATGCACGAGCGTATAAAATAGCATGCCATCGTTAATGATTTTTTTCACGCGGACTAGCCGTTTTTCGTGGTAGCCATAAACCTCATCCTTTTCAAACGTTATTTCCGCAAAGATATGGTCGGAGAATATGCACGATAAGGTTTCAATATCCTGCAACGATAAACGTGCGCCATTTTCCATCCGCTCATAATCGGCAAAATAATAGGGTGCCCTGCCCATCAAAAAAGAAACTTCTTCTTCCGTGTATCCAAATGTTATACGCGCATGGATATAAGCATAAAGTTGCGCGAACCCATCTTGGGTAAGCATACCGCCGTAGGTTTGTGGTGATTTAGGTATCATGTGGTTTAAAAATTAGTATACCACAAATATAATATAAATATTACTTTTAAGCATATTAAAACTGCTAAAAATAATTTATCTAGCTTCCAAAAATCCCCATACTTTAAAATGGAAATCTCCGCCAACCTTAAAGCCGGCAGAGAGCGTATTAGCGTGCAATCAACACTTGATAAATCTTATAGTTGAATGGGCGATTTCACTAGTGATATAGGCAATCAAGCTAGCAGAATCGGATCGTTAAGTAACAGAAAATGCAGGGTATCTCCTTATTCCGGCTTTATTAATCGGTCAATACGTTCTTCGTTTTGTTTATTTGTAAGATCAAACAGTTCAAGCTCAATGTTTGCGTATTCTTGCGGATTGAATGTACGCTGAATCTGCTTGTTATTTAAGTAACTAATGGTATCGCAGATGCTTACCAAAGACTCCAAAATATGTGAAGTAATCAGTATCGTCCTGCCCGAAGCTTTCAGTTTTCCAATAATGATTTTCATCAGCTGAACGGTTTCCATATCAACCCCATTAAAAGGCTCGTCCAATATCATGATCGGACTGCTAAAAGACAGTACACTCATCAAAGCGAGTTTTTTCTTCATACCGGTCGAATAGTTTTCGATAAACTCATCTAAAGGCAACTCAAATAAATCATTCCAGTCCGCCAGAGCAAAGCTGGGTTGCAGCGCTTCGAATAGCCGGAAGTATTCGCGCCCCGTTATATTAGGATAAAAGTAATTATTGGTTTCTAAGAAAATCACATCTTCCTTTTTCAGGAGATTGTTGTTAAAGTGCACGTGCCCTTGCTGATAAGCTATTCCACCACAAAGACAATTTAATAAGCTTGTTTTTCCAGATCCATTCAAACCTACCAAACCATGTATATTTCCTTGCTCCAATTCCAAATTCACATCTTCCAGTACCGATTTTTCCGGAGCGTAGCTTAGCGCTAAATGTTTAATGACTAACATAGAGGTATCTCTTTAAATTTTTTTGCGCTTTGATATAATAACTTACCAGCATAACAAAAGGTATCGGAGCGAGAAAAACGATTAAAAAACAGCCAGCAGCCAAGCCCAGCAGAAGTTTATTCCCCGTTAAAGTTGTGCCGGGCGTATAGAAAGCATATTTAAAGCAAATTGCCAGGCACTGTATCACGATTCCGATAATATTTACGGCCAGCAAGATATACCAATGACTGCCATGAAATAACAGAAAAGAAATATTCATAGGCAAACAGAGCACTAAAGCAAGCGTTAGCTGATGCTGGAATTTATGCATTAAAAACTTGCGGGGCGACCAGCTAAACACGTTTATCATCAAGTTTGTTTCGCAGATTATTTGGTTGGTCACCAATACAATGTTCAGCAAGAATATGCCAATGAGCGGCACATAAATGAGCTTAGCCAATAAAGCGCCTAAAAACATTAAGCATAATAACATAAGGTAACTCTCCCGCGGTCCACTTTTCTGTTCAAAGGCAGTTGCCGGAAGAAAATGTAGGCGACGGAAACCGCTACGAAAACCGCTAAACTGTATATCGAGGTAGGGAATGAGACTTAAGCCAACCACCAATACCCCTGCGTGCAGCGGGTGTTTAGCCACTAAGAGTAACAGTAATGCTGGCAAACCCAGTACCTGATATTCTATATGATAGATTGCCTTTGCATATGGACTAAAGTAAGTCTTTAAAAATTGCCTGTCTTTCCGATGTAGCTGTAACGATGCAATAGAAAAAATTACGAAGCCTACTGCAAGCCAAGGTACTGCGAAAAACAGGTTAGCCATAATAGCCAATAGGGGGAGGCCAAATACCAATAGAATTAAAATGCGGATAATGCCAATTTCATTCAGGATCCGGCCAGTCTGCAATAGTCTGATGTTCAGAAAAGAAACCGCGACATGCTGTAGTCTATTACGTTTCATCTTAAAATCGGTTTTGACTCGCCATTTTGTATCAGACGGTTTTGGGGTGGTAAAGTTACAGCACCTACTTAGCGGGAATAATTATTCTCCAACATAAATTTTTTACTATTTTTATCATGTCTTAAAATATACCGCAGGATATACTACTATTTTATAAATTTAAATAAAGATGAATTCTCTACTGAAATTAGCCGCAACCTTTGCCTTTAGTCTAGGCCTTATTCAATTGCATGCCCAAACAAAACAAATAATCGGGAAACCCATTACCAATGGCGCTCGCATCACCACGCAATTCAAGGGAGATAAATTAACGGTTTACCGTAATGATGGCTATGCCATTATTAACCTTGCTGGCGAAACCATCTGTAGTGGCATAAAAGCTCCTAGAAAGGGCTTTAGCGAATATTTCTCCATAGATCATGAGGTTTTCTTTGCCGAGGAAAATGCTACGATTGTTTTAAAAGATCTAACTGGAAAAAATTTAGGAAATCTAACGCTCGAAAAATTTCAACCTTTTATTACTACTAATACCTTGGTACAGCTTAAAGGAACAGACCCTTCGAACAGCAGTTTCGCTTACATAGATAATAGCGGTAAAGAACTTATCCGTTTTGACAAGAAAAAATACCTTTCTGCTACTACAGGAAATACGGCATCCTTTAGCTCGGGTGATGGATTCATTGCCGGTACGCTGTTTTTATCTGCCTACGATTTCCCGCCTTACAGTGAGGGTTTAACCGCTATTCAAAATTATGCCGAGAAGAAATTTGGTTTTGTTGACCAACAATTCAAGTTAGCAATACCGGCAAAGTTTAAAGCGGTAAGCCGCTTTTCCGATGGCCTTGCCGCTGTTCAGAACGACGACGGAAATTGGGGCTATATTGATAAAACAGGCAAGCTTGTTATTCCGTTTAATTATTCCATAAGACCAGCGGATTTCAGCTCTGATCTGGCCAAGCTTAAGAGTAAAACCGGCCTGTATGGTTTTATAAATAAAAACAATGAGCTGGTTATAGAAACAAAATACGAGTATGCCACCAATTTCTATAAAGGAAAAGCACTGGTACGTGAAAGCTATAATAGTGCCATTAGCTTAATTGACAGCACGGGCAACGTAATTAGCACTTTTCCTAAGGACTGTGCTTATATCGACGAGTCGGATGAACCAACGGGAATTTCAGGTGGTAATAAGGGCGAAAAACCTTACTATATTTCTGCAACATTGCAGCAGTTAGTTGATTATGGGAAAGGCATCTTTAAAAAAGGCATGAGCTGCGGGCTCGTTGATATGAATGGAAACATTATATTGGATTTTAAGTATGCCCTGCTATCAGACTATCATGAGGGGAAAATGTTCGCCCATTTAGCTGAATTCATTGATGGCTCCACGCAGCATACCTACGGTATTATCGATGATGAGGGTCAGCTACTTTTACAGCTTGTAGATTCTCAGTTTTAGCCGGAAATAAAAATTAATCCGATTATCACTATTTGTGAGCAGACTATCAAATAATAATATTTGATGATTAAAAATGTTAGGAAGCATCTTGTAAAGAGGTTTCTGCCTCTGTTTCCAAATATTCTTCTACCAGTTTTTCCGCTTTCTCGAGGAAAGTTTTACATTTTCTGCCCAAAAGATCGATGTCTGCTGGGTTTACACTCCAGCTCATGAGAAAGCGAACATCGTTAACACTTTGGTCTAAAAGTTTAAAAAACTTCTTTTCCTCTTCAGTGCGACGGGGGAAAATTTCCGTCGTTAGCGTGCTAAAGTTATTGCAGAGGTTAAAGAGGTGATTTAATTTATGTCTGTTCGGCTTATAGCCGAGAAACACCTCAATCATTCCTAAACAAACCTGCTCCAAACATTGGTTAAATAACGAAACCGGCACTTCCTCATATCCTTCATCGAGTGCGGCATTCGCCGATGTTAAAAAACCGCTTGCCCGGAAATTTCGGCGAAACCAAGAAACTTCCGATTTCATCTTAAAGCTCTTATATTCAGCTTGATGCTGGTTTATTTCACGTGAAACAAGAGCCTTACCATAAACCAGCTCTCCATTTTGCAGTACATGATGAAAAAATCGATTATCTTCGGCCAATGCCTTTTCTATGGATGACGGACTGTGTGCTATCAAGGTTACGGCATAAGGCAGATTCATTGCATTTATCTGTCCCTCCTGTGCGGCTACTTCCGTTATATCTTCGTTGGTAATGAGCAATAAATCGTAGTGATGATAATCCGCTTTCGCATCTTCGATTAAAGCGCTATACCTAAAATTAACTTCATGCCTATGGCCAAAACAATAAATACTGTCGATAGCGACGTATACTGTTAACTCTTTGATAATTTTCGCAAGCAGGCCATCTCCTTCATTTTCAACCTTTTCTATTGGCTGTTTGCTGCCCGCGGGTTGCGTAATTAAGGTCTTATCATGAACAGCAAGATTTTCGTCTATATCAATAACGCTATTGTAAGCTTGCGTATTCTTCTCAGAAAAATAACCTGATAAGGGGTACGTTTCCTTAAAAGCATTTTCCATCCGGTGATATATTATGGTTACCCATTTTATCAGCTCCATTGCCTTCTGTTGGCAGCGATATAAATTTTCTAATGAGATATGATAGTTTGTTTTATAGCGGACATCCAAATACGCATCATCTAATAGGCTCAAAGCGATGACATCCTCCTTCGCGGCTTGATCAAAAAGCTCGCCTAATGCGGGCATATAGGGTGCAATATATTGCTGGTGACCGGCTATGCTATGGGTTATCTTATCCACCCCGATTTCCCACAACTCTATCGTGCGGTAACTTAATTCGGTGGCCTGTTGTAACATAAAAGCTGCAAAATCCAGCTGCTTATTATCTAGATAAAACTGCGCACCCTGACTAAAAGTACTGATTTTTCCGATTTCCTTCTGGTAATCCTTCGCTGCTTTTTCCAACAACCGCGGCTGATCAATCTTGTCTGGGAAAAGCTTAAAATCTGAATTCCGTTTACGATACAATAGTGCTTCTGCTGTACAAATCGTATAAAAACGGAGGCTCCCTTGGTGAATACAATCCTTTACCTTACTGGCGGGATACAGTTTATAGGTATAGTAGTGTTCTTGCTCGAAAAGAATATTTATTAACGGTTGCACCTCAGAAGGTGATTTTTTACCTGACTTGGGAATCAGTATAATCAATTGTTCGGTAGGTTTTTCGGCCATCGAAATTCTACGTAAATAGATTCTTTCGATATCTATTTGTGTTACCAAACGATTAATAAGTTCCTGTAATCTTTCTTGATTTGGTTGGCTTTGATCGTTCATAATTGATTAAGATTTATACTGTTCTTGATAATTCGGACTACATAAAGATTGCTTCTCCGCCTGTCAGATAGCAATGGCGTTTCATTACCGAACGCCACTGCGAGGAGGAACTACGAAGCAGTCTTCAAAGATATAAATAAATTATAAAAAAGCATATTTATAATATAGAAAATATTATTTATAAAACTCAATACTCTTGCCTAATCTTTCCGAATTCCATAAAAGTTATTATAAAACTATTTACCGACGCAGGTATTCTTGTGCATCTCTGGGGAAACCTACAGTAGAAACGAGATCAACCTATTTCTCAAGAAACAGGCAGGAATAGGTTATATAGAAGAAATTGATGGCAAACTATATGCTTTTGAATTTAAATGGAAGCCTGAGGCTAAGGTGAATTTTCCAAAAGCTTCGTTAAAAATTATAGCCGTATAAGAAAAAATCCCCCATAGCCATCCAAAACATAAATGGATGAGCATGGGGGGTATATATAACAGAAAAGATTACTTACAAAGAGTAGGCATAGCCTAGCATAACCGTGGCAGCTCCGGTATTATTCTTACCATTGGCGCTTCCTTTTTGGATATTCAAGAAGCCGTAGTTTCCACCGCCTTCTATAAAAATATTGCTCCGGTTAAGCTTATAAGCAAGTCCGACAATTCCTTCTACACCAAAATTCACTTTATTTAAGTCGTCTTTAATACTCGTGTTAGCATCAAAAGGGTACATCAATGGCGAACCAGGATCCTGTGGATTGGGTACCGGAGTGTTGCCTCCCTCATCAAAGTATAGCGTACTGGTTCCACTGGTTTTTTGTTTGGCATCTAAAAGGAAGCCCACAAATGGCCCCGCTCCTGCATAAAGCCTAAACGGACTTGCTTCTCCTAAATCCCAACCAAATTTGGCCAATACGGGTATCATCAGGTAATTGATCTTGGCGGTACTGTTATAATCCGCATAAAGATAGGTTGGTGGCGTTTGTCCCTGCAACATCGGGGCTAACTCCTCTGGAAATGGAAATGCCTGAAAACCGTTCTTCTTACCGCCTTGGGAAGAATATTCTATTCCCGGCTGTATAGAAAACAGCTTAGAAAATTTAATGTCGGCAAATAAGGCAAAATCAGGCCCTACCCGGGAACTATAACCCTCATTAAGCGGATTGGTTTCGGCTCCGGAAGCCGACAGGTTCGGGATACTAATTCCACCTTTTATTCCAATATCAACTGACTGCCCGTAAGCTAGATAAGTTGCGCACAGGATTACTACAGATAATAAGATTTTTTTCATAACGCTTAAAAATTTAATTAGTTAAATTTCAGCATACTAAGCGGAGTAAATAGCATCTTAATGTAATTTTAGCGGGACCGAACGAATGTTTTTACCATTTGGTTGCAATAAAAGAAAAAATCTTAAAAGGTGGGGGATAATTCCCCGTTACGATTAATCAATTTCTACCCCAATCTTTCCTGCAAAACCACCCTTCTCCATGAGCTTGTGTGCCTCCCATAATTGCTCCAACGGAAAGCTTGCCGCAATAGGAATTTTAAACTTCCCTTGTTCAACAAGTTCTCCAATGCGATTTAAATCAATGGCAGAGCTCTTCACAAACACAAATTTCATCTGCGATTCGAACACCATATCCACCGTTGTTTTCACCACACCTTTTACATTATTGGTTTCGCCACGCGTAGTTACAAATAGGCCCTTTTCTGTTAAAAAATGCTTTAGATCGCTATAGGTATATTTCCCTGCTGCATCAAATATCAGATCAAAACGGGCGCCCGAAGGAATACGTTGATTTTTATAGTCGATCACCACATCACAACCTAAAGCGTGCGCATATGGACGGTGTTTTTCGCTGCATAGACCACTAATATGGCAATCCAAGCTTCGGGCAAGCTGTACCGCAGCCGAACCTACACCACCCGAGCAGCCTGTGATTAATACATTCTCTTCTCGTTGTAAGCGTCCAACCTTAAATAGTGCCTGGTAAGCCGTTAGCCCAACCAAAGGGATTACGCCAGCTTCTAAATAATTTAGATTAAAGGGTTTTAGTGCAATTTGATCAGCATCAACTACCAGCTCCTCCGCATAGGCTCCTCCTCTTAAAGTGGGCACCATACCAAAAACCTCATCGCCTTCCTTAAAAAGTCGGCTTTTGGATTCGAGAACCTTTCCGCAGAAATCACATCCGATAACCTGATTCGAAAACCCAGCCGTGGTCAATAACGCTTTACCTTGTTGCATGAGCACATCTACCGGATTTACTGAGGAAGCAAAATTCCTGATCAATACCTGCCCGCTTTTAATCTTGGGCTTCGGCAATTCCTTTATTTTAAATTTCGGCGTAACACCTGTTTTTTCTAATACTGCAGCTTTCATAAATTTTCTACAATCCCTCTCCATATACTAACAAGCAAATTAGCCAATTGTATAGGGTATATTGTTGTTTCTATCTCATATTGTATTCACTTTTGTTGTATTTCTGTAAAAGTGACCTAATTGCATTCATTCGCATTGTTCGCTGTATGCGCATGAATTAGCATTTAGCCAATTACCGCTGTTCACTTCCGAACGAAAACTGTTCGAAATCGGACACCTTTGAATTCCTTATTGCAAAGCAAAAACCTCTAAATCAATACATTAACTATTTGGCGATGTTTTAGATAGTTGTAAGTTATAAGCGATGTGTTTTGAACGATAAGTGATGAGCGATGCATGAATTGTTGATTGTGTAAAGCGGGGGAATCTAGCTATCTCGACTGCGCTCGACCTGACGAGGACTTCTAATACTATCTTAATACTTAATACTTAATACTTAATACTTAATACTTAATACTTAATACTTAATACTTAATACTTAATACTTAATACTTAATACTTAATACTTAAAAAAAACATATCTAAATACCATCCCTGCGGGAGGCAGGCTTTGCACTAAGTACTAAATACTAGGTTAATACTATGCTGAAAAACTATCTTAAAATTGCTTGGAGAATCTTGTTGAAGGGAAAGGGTTACTCTTTCATTAATATTTTTGGTTTGGCGCTTGGGTTATCTTGCTTCCTCTTGATTAGTTTATGGATAAAAGACGAACTGAGTTACAACCGCTTTTTGCCTGATGCCGATCGCATTTATGCCGTACGGATTAATTCTCTATTCAATGGCGAAATCCACACCGGCGAAGATACACCTTCACCCTTAACAGAGGCCATAAAAGCTGATATCCCAGAGGTGGAAGCCGTTACAAAGTTAGGCTGGTCGCCACAGTTATTACTCAGTACCGACAATAAATCCGTGAAAGAATCGGGCAGCTATGCCTCTCCGGATTTTTTTAAGGTGTTTGGTTTTAAGGCACTCGCAGGAAATCCATCAGAGGCTTTAGCAACAGTGGATCAGATCGTGATTACTAAGCGGGTTGCTTTGAAGCATTTCAACAGTATAAATGTAATTGGAAAAGGTTTAGAGATAGATCGCAATAAGGTATATACCATCGGCGCTGTTCTCGATGATATCCCGTCCAATTCTACCGTTCAATTCGATTGGCTTCTAAACTTTAAGATCAATGAGCAGGATTGGATGAGCCGTTGGGGAAATGGCTCTGTCCTTACCTTTCTTAAGCTCAGGCCAAACACCACCGCTCAACAGGCCATGGCCTCCATGAAAGACATTTATGGCCACTATGCAAGCGGGCTAAAAAGTACGCCAGTTATTCAAGCCCTAAAAGATGTATATTTATATGGCAATTATAAAAACGGCAAGCCGGAGGGTGGACGGATTGCTTATGTGCGGATTTTCTTAGTAGTGGCCCTATTTATTCTCCTCATTGCCTGTGTTAACTTTATGAATTTAGCCACTGCCCGATCGGCTAAGCGTGCTAAGGAGGTTGGCGTACTAAAAACCGTTGGCGCGCCACGGAAGACGCTTATTGCTCAATTTTTTACGGAATCCTTGCTAACAACGAGCATTGCTGCCGCTCTTTCGCTGCTATTGGTTTGGCTGCTGCTGCCTTATTTTAACCTTACCTTTGACAAGCACATCCGTCTAGATTTTGGCAGTCCTGAACTTCTTATCGGCATTTTTTCCTTAATCTTTTTTACGGCTTTTATTGCCGGCAGTTATCCGGCCTTCTTTCTATCCTCATTCAGCCCTATCAATGTCTTAAAAGGGGTGCTCTCCACACCGACAAAGGGTTTCCGGCTAAGCTCCCTGAATATCCGGAAGGTATTGGTTATTTTTCAGTTTTCTTTATCCATCTTCTTGATTATCGCTATGCTGGTTATTGGTAATCAGGTAAACTATATACAACACAAAGATTTAGGCATGGCAAAGGAAAATGTATTATACATTCCTTTGGAGGGGAAGCTATATAGCCAGTCGGAAACCTTTAGGCAAGAAATTTCAGGATTACCTACGGTTGTTAAGGCTAGCTCGGTTGCCACGCTACCCATGAATATACAGAGTACTTCTGGTGATCTCTCCTGGGAAGGCAAAGACCCGACGCTTCAAACTGCTGTAACGGCCAGCTGGGTAAGTTATGACTTTACCGAAACCATGGATATAAAACTGCTTGCGGGTCGTGATTTCTCGAGCAGCCACCCCCCAGATTCCGGTGCTTACCTGATTAACGAAACAGCAGCTAAATATATGGGATTGGATAAGGACAATCCAGTGGGAAAAGAAATCAGCTTTTGGAACGGCAAACAGCCCATCATAGGCGTAATGAAAGATTTTCATATGCAATCGCTGCATGCTCCAATTAAACCGCTTATTTTATGTTTCGATCCGGAGAATAGTGGCTACATGATGGTGCGCACGAAAGCCGGAAAATTAAAAGACGCGATTGCGGACCTTTCGACGCTGGTTAAAAAAATGAACCCCAATTACCCCTTTGAGTACCATTTTGTGGACGAAACTTATGAGCAGATGTACCGCAGCGAACAGCAGGTAAACCTCTTAGTCCGTTATTTCGGCACGCTGGCCATTGCTATTTCCTGCTTAGGCCTATTTGCTTTGGTATCTTTCGCCGCCGAGCAGCGCACTAAGGAGATCAGCATCCGTAAAGTAGTTGGGGCTTCCGTTACGAATATTGTTAATCTACTTTCCAGAGATTTTATTAAACTGGTTATTGCAGCATTATTTATAGCCATCCCGCTCGCCTTTATTGCCGTAAGTAAGTGGCTGGACAGCTTTGAATATAAAATAGATTTAAGCTGGGGCTTATTTGCGTTGGCTGCGGCTATTTCCATTAGCATTGCATTAATTACCGTAAGTATACAGGCCATCCGGGCAGCTTTGGCCAATCCGGTGGATAGTTTGCGGAATGAATAGATTTTTTACTGGTTCCTAGTTGCTCGTTGTTAGTTTAAACGACTAGCGCGTTAGCAAGACGAACAACGATTAACGAACAACGAAATGATAAAAACAATATTTCGACACCTTTGGCACGATCGCCTCTTTACGGCACTGAACATGCTCGGCTTAAGCATTGGCATTAGCGCCTGCTTCATTATTTACCAATTGGTAAGCTATGAATTTGCTTATGAAAAGGCGATTCCTCAACATAATCGTATTTACAATGTGGTAAGCGAAATGCACTTCGACGGGCAGGAGGGACAAAATGTAGGCGTGCCCAAACCGCTTGCCCAAGCGATTAAAGAACAAGTACCGGGCATTAAACAGGTAGTGCCGGTGGAATTGGATTATAAAGATCAGGTGAAAGTTCCTGCTGCAAAAGGAGCTGAAGAAGGAACGATTTTTAAAGCCCCAGAATTACAGATAAAAACGCAAAGTGACTATTTCGCCATGTTGCCTTATCAATGGTTGGCCGGAAACCCTGAACATGCTTTAGATGCTCCTGATAAAGTGGTCTTATCCAAAAGCCGGGCCGAACAGTATTTTCCAAAGCTCCCGCTAAAAGATATCATCGGTAAAACGCTTATCTATAATGATACCATTACTACACGGGTGAGTGGCATTGTCAACGATTTAGATTTTGCAACATCTTTCTTTGCAAAGGAATTTTTTCCCCTTGAAAGCAATTATTCCACAAAGGGCGATTGGGGGTCGACTAATTCGAATGATAAGCTATATATTGAACTCACGGAGGGTTCTTCAGCCGTTCAGGTACAAAGAAATATTAATCAGCTCTCGGCTAAAAACTCCGCAGAACTGTTTAAAGCCTGGCGCTTTACGCGTGAGCAAAAACTTATAACCATAGCGGATATGCATTTTGATGCCCGCTACAATGAAAACAGTGTGCATAAAGCGAATAAACCCGTTTTATTGGGCTTAATTGGCGTTGCGATCTTCCTATTGCTGCTAGCCATTATCAACTTTATCAACCTCAGCACAGCGCAGATTCCACAACGGGCAAAAGAAATCGGCGTGCGGAAAACCATGGGCAGCTCGCGCAAGCAATTAATTCTCCAATTTTTGGGTGAAACCTTTGTTATCTGTTCCCTTGCGGCAATAATTTCTATTATACTAACGTACGTTTTTACCCTTTCATTTAAAGAAATTCTTCCGGAAGAGCTCTCGCGTTACATTAACTACTATAAACTCGGTGGCTTCTTACTACTCTTTTTGTTCGGCACCTCTTTATTCGCCGGCTTATATCCGGCATGGCTCATTGCCCACGTAAATCCTATCCAGGCCCTCCGTAGCCAAACCGAGTTAGTTATTGGTGGCTTCCGCCTTTCTCTAAGAAAAGCATTAATTGTTTTCCAGTTTACAGTTGCCTTGCTCTTTATTATTGGTGCGCTCATCATTGGCCAGCAACTGCGTTATACGTTGACCAAAGATTTAGGTTTTAATAAAGACGCCGTGCTCCTACTGAATGTGCCTTGGAAAAAAGTACAGGAAGAAAGCAAGTTTTCTTTTTTTAATGAATTGAAATCGTTAAGCGGCATTCAGGAAATTGCTATGGGTGATGCCCCCTTAAGTGGCAACTTCAACAGCACGAACTACGACTATCATACGCAAGATACCACGCTAAACAAAGAATTACAGCTTAACATCAAAAACATCGACGGCCATTATCTCCCACTCTATCATATGCATTTTGTTGCAGGGCGAAATTTATTACCAGCGGATACAGTACACGAATACCTTATTAATGAAACTGCCGTACGTGCTTTAGGCTTTAAAACGCCACAGGAAGCTGTAGGCAGGTTCATCGGCGAACAGGGTGGACAAAGCTTTCCCATTGTCGGCGTAGTGAAAGATTTTCATAATGCCAACTTCTATAGCCCGATAGATCCGATTGTACTATTTAGCAAGCCCCAAAATCTATCCACCTATAACATTAAACTTAATCCCGGGCAGCCCCAACAATGGCAAGCTACGCTAAAGAAAGTAGAAGGGCTGTGGAAGAAATTTTATCCGGAAGAGTCGTTCGAATATAAATTTTACGATCAGAACATTGAAAGCCTCTATCAGCAAGAGCACCAAATGGCCAAGATTATCAATCTTTCCACTACGGTTGCTATCCTGATAAGCAGCCTTGGTTTACTGGGCTTGGTAACACTCACCGCTTTTCAGCGCACCAAAGAGATTGGAATCCGGAAAGTGCTGGGTGCTTCCGTTGCCGGAATTGTACAGCTATTATCTAAAGATTTCATCAAATTAGTGGTATTAGCTATACTGCTTGCCTCCCCAATTGCTTGGTGGGCCATGGGTAAATGGTTGGATAATTTTGCTTATAAAATCGAAATACAGTGGTGGATCTTTGCATTGGCCGGTGCAGTTGCTATAGGCATCGCGCTACTGACAATGAGTGTGCAGGCAATAAGAGCTGCAAGAGCCAATCCCGTTGATTCGTTACGTAATGAGTGAATAAAAGTTGTACGTGATAAGTTATAAGCGGAAAGCATAAAGCAAAGAGCGTAAAGGGCGAAAGCGTACTTATAACGCCTGCCTGCGGTGAGCAGGTAAGACCTATAAGGTAAAAGGCAAACTTCTAAGAATATCTTGATACTTGATACTTAAAAAAACATATCTAAATACGTTGTACTAAGTACAAAAGACTATGTTAAAGAACTACATCAAAATCGCTTGGCGGAATTTAACTCGACATAAAACCTATACCGCTTTAAACGTAGTAGGCTTAACCCTAGGCATTAGTGGCGCTTTGTTGATTTTTCTGCTAATTCATTACCATTTGAGTTTCGATAAATTTCATCGGGATTCCGATCGCATTTTTCGGATAGTGTCCATGACTGATTTTGACGGAAAGGACTACTCTTCCGGAGTGCAGGAACCTTTGGGGGAGACCTTTAGAAAAGACTACACTTTTGCTGAATATACCGCCATGCGGGTGGATCGTTATGATAATCAGGTTTCGGTAGAGAAAAACGGCACGATAGACCGCTATGAAATATCGACCTCTTTTGTAGAGCCCGATTATTTCCGGATTTTCAACTATCCACTCTTGTCGGGTTCGAAAACCAACTTATTAACCGAACCGAACGCTGCTCTCATTACCGCTAAATTAGCAAAAAAGCTTTTCGGAACGGTGGCGGCTATGGGCAAACAGCTAACGCTCAACAACAAGGAAATATATACCATCACCGGTATATTAAAAGACCTGCCCAATACAACCGATAATAAACAAGAGGTCTACCTCTCCTATGCAAATATTTATAAAAAGGGTATTGCCGACTGGTTTTCTATTGCCAGTAATGTTCACTGCTATGTAAAGCTTAAAGAAAGCGTCAATCCTGCCACAGTAGAGGCCGCTTTTCCGGCCCTATTGCAAAAATATCTTGGAAAAGGCGCTGAGAAGTATGCGCTTTACCTTCAGCCGCTGCAAGATATCCATTTAAATACCCTTTATGACGGGAAAATCGACAAAAAACAACTGGGGGGTTTAGCCATTATTGGCATCTTTCTACTGGCTATGGCTTGTTTCAATTTTATTAACCTGGCCACAGCGCAGTCTTTCTCGCGCGCTAAAGAAATTGGCGTTCGGAAAACATTGGGAAGCTCGGCTCAACAGCTCAAAATTCAGTTCCTAATCGAAACAGGGATGATCGTTTCTACCTGTCTTGCCTTATCGCTCTTATTGGTTGTATTCGCCCTGCCTCACTTTAATCAACTTTTTGAAAGCCAAGTTGCTTTAGCAGATTTCCCTATTTGGCAATGGCCGCTGATAATCGTCGGTTTACTGCTCCTGATTACCTTTTGCGCGGGCTATTATCCAGGCATTAAGCTCGCTGCCTTTAAAGTAACGGAAACCGTAAAAGGCATTCCTGCTCCTAAAGATCATCATCCCTTTTCCCTTAGGCGTGTATTGGTCATGCTACAGTTTGCCATTGTGCAACTGTTGGTCATTAGTACGCTCGTCATCTCTAAACAATTACATTTTGCGCTGAAGGAGAATCCGGGATTTAATAAAGATGCCATTTTATTTTTGGGTATTCCGGATGCCTCGGCTATTCCTGCCTTAAGAAACCAATTTGCTGCTATCCCCGAGATAAAAGATGCTTCATTTTCGTTCGCCCCGCCCCTGTCTGACATGAATAATTATAATAGCTTTAAGTTTAACAACAGTGCCATAGATGCGTCTTTTCAACCAAACATGAAAAAGGCCGATAATCACTATATTTCCACTTTCGGATTAACGTTATTGGCGGGCAAGAATCTTCCCGCTTCCGATACTTTGGTTAGCTGTCTGGTCAATGAAACTTTCTTGAAAAAGCTTGCTGTAAAAAGTCCAGCAGAAGCCATAGGCCAAACACTCAGCTTCGGTGGGAAAAGAGTTCCGATTGTAGGTGTACTAAAGGACTTTCGTAACCTAACGGTACACGAGGCTATTGATCCAATTGTTATTTTTAATGGCTATCAATCCTATTACAATGTTGGCTTAAAAATAAATATGCAAACCTTGTCGAAAACCCTTCCCCGCATAGAAAAAATCTGGAAAAGTGCTTTTCCGCAAGCTATTTACGGCTATCACTTTTATGATGAGGAATTAGCGGATATGTATAAAAATGAAATGCAATTGTTCCTGCTTATTAAAACTTTTTCCTTTTTGTCTATCCTTATCGGTTGTTTGGGTCTCTTCGGTCTCATTTCTTTTATGACTACACAAAAAACAAAGGAAATTGGCATTCGCAAAGTTCTCGGATCAAGTATCGCTGGAATCGTTTGGCTCTTTAGCAAACAGTTTTTTCAACTATTGCTTATTGCTGCGCTGATCGCTACTCCATTGGCATGGCTAACGATGAGCCAATGGTTGAACAACTTTGCCTATAAAATTGACATTGGAATAGACCTGATCGCTTTATCGGTGTTACTAACGGCAACAATCGCGGGAATTACCATCGGCTATAAAACCGTGAAGGCCGCATTGGCCAATCCGGTGGATAGTTTAAGAAATGAGTAGGGAAAAGTTATACGTGGTACCTGCCTACCGCAGGCAGGCGTAATAGTTATAAGTTGAGCGAAAAACCAACGGGAATGTTCGTTTCCGAACACTCGCTGTGCACTATCGAACAATTGCCAAAAAAGCTAAATTAACAAAGCGCTAACTTTCAGGCCTTTATATCTTTTGGTGCCATTTATGCCCGTTTTGGTACGATTGGTTATAAATAATGGCTTGGAGTAGGGAGTACTACCTGCTCTTTGCCTTTTTATAAGCGGAAAGCTTTTGAGTTTTAAAGTTATAAGTAATACGTTTTAAGTAGTGGAAAGCTTAAAGAGAAAGGACATAAGATCTGAAGCGGAAAGCAAAGAGCAGTTTTATCTCGACTATGTTCCTATCGCCATGTCAAGAGCTTAATAAAAAACGTATCTAAATACCGTCCTCGCGGGAGGCAAGCTTTGTACTAAGTACTAAATACTATTTAAAATGTTAAAGAGCTATTTCAAAATCGCATGGAGGAACCTACGGAAGCATCAGTTCCACGCCGCTATCAATGTAATAGGACTGGCTTGCGGACTGGCATTTGCTTTGGCTATTGGTGCTTATATCTGGCAGGAGTCTACTTTTGATTGTCAATTAAAAAATCTCTCTAATCAATACGTCCTACAAAGCGAATGGAAAAGTCCGGAAATGGGCATGCCCATTACTACATTAGGAGCATTACCAAAAGCCTTAAAAGAGGAATACCCAAATTTTGTGCGTAATTATTATCGTTTCGATGGGATTACCTGCATCTTATCACGCGGTGAGCAAATCTTTAATGAAGAGGCTGCATTAGGCGATAGTACCCTGTTAAGCATGTATGGCCTTCCGCTTTTAGCGGGGAATGCGGCCACCGCATTAATAGATCCTTTCTCTATTGTGATAACGGACGATATAGCCCTAAAATATTTTGGCAAGACCGATGTACTTGGCGAACAATTAGCTGTCAAGAATTTTAATGGGGAGAACCACCCCTTCACCATAACAGCGGTATTAGATAAATTGCCAGCAAATTCGGTCACGAATCTTAATAGCGCTTTAAACAACAAAGTATTCTTCTCATCAACAGCGATTAGCTTCTTCAGCCGTAATCTGGATAGTTGGCAAAATGCCTTTATAGTTGGTTACTTGGAGCTACAACCGGGTGTAAGTCCTCAAATGCTTAAGCAACCATTGCAAAATCTATTAAAAAAACATACCGATGAAAACATTGTAAAGAATCTTACACCAATCTTAAATCCTTTAGCGAACTACCATCTCGAAAAAGATAATGATCTCATTAAAAAAATGCTGTATACCCTGAGCCTCATTGCAGGCTTTATCTTGTTTATGGCCATCATCAACTTCATAAACATCAGTATCAATGGCTCTATCTCCCGACTCAAAGAAATTGGTGTCAGAAAAGTTATGGGAAGCAGTAGAAGGCAGTTAAGTATACAATTTTTGGGTGAATCGATTCTGATGGTAAGCATTGCCTTCTTTATCGCTTTGTTTCTCTACCCTTTTATCGCGCCCATTTTCTCCACTATTCTGGGCCAGGAACTCCCAGGGATTTTTGCTTTCCCATGGACTGTTTGGATTTGCCTTTTACTGGCCGCTTTAGCAATTGGTCTGTTAGCTGGACTGTATCCGGCCCTTCGCTTGTCTAGCTTACGAACCGTTTTGTCGGTTAAGGGCAAAATACCTCCTAACTTGGGAAATGCCTCTTTTCTACGTTCATTGGTGAGCTTTCAATTCGTTATAGCCTTAGGCGTTTTCATGGCGGCTGGAATTATTTCCCGTCAAGTCTCTCTCTTTTTCAGCGATAACTTAGGATACGATAAGGAATCGCTTCTAACACTGCCCCTGCCGCGCGACTGGTCGGAAACGGGATTAAGCCACGTGAAAGCGATACAGCAGTCTTTAAAAGACCTTCCAGATGTTGAAAACATAAGCCTAGCTTACGACGTGCCGGGCGGACAAGGCCTTATGTCTCATGGATCGCTAGGCTTGGCGAGAGAAATAGGAATGGGTGGGCAACAGGTTTCTGCTCAGTATATGGTTGCTGATACCGCATTTGCCAGCACTTATAAAATTCCCATGGTGGCAGGGAAATTCCTGGACGATCAGATCAATCCCGATGTAGCCAAAATTGTGCTAACCGAAAATGCTATAAAATCATTGGGATTTTCAAATCCGAGCGATGCCCTTAATCAACAAGTGTATCTGAAACCGAATGACATGCCTGCTATTATCACCGGCATAAGCAAAGATTTTTATGCTGCTTCTATGCGCGACCCGCTAAGCCCTGTAGTCTGGACAAACGTTAAAGCAGATAATCTTTTCCGCTTTTTCAATATCCGCTTAAAATCAGGCAATCTAGGACGGCAGCTTGCCGGTCTCGAAAAGGAGTGGAAAGAATTACTTCCCGGAGCCCCTTTTGAATACCATTTTGTAGACGAAAATATTGATAGCTTATATAAAACGGAATTACAATTAAAAAATGCAGCTTATGTAGCGACACTGCTGTCTTCCATTATTGTGCTGTTAGGCATTATAGGGATGATTTCATTGAATGTACAAAAAAGGAAAAAAGAAATAGGCGTCAGGAAAGTGCTGGGTGCAACCATAAACAGCATCATCGTTTTATTTATGAAGGATTTATTGATAGCGTTCACCGCAGCGGTTGTTATTGCTTGTCCATTAGTATACTTGTTTATCAGCAAATGGCTAGAGAATTACAGCATGCAGATTACGTTAACACCGCTATTTTTTGCACTGCCTGTTTTACTTTTAGCACTTGTTGCTGCGAGTATTATTGGCTTGCAAACCTTTAAGACTGCTAGATCAAATCCGGTAGATAGTTTGCGGGATGAGTAGGTAAAGTTATACGCTGTAGGTAATAAGTTATAAGTAGTGGAAAGCATAAGAGAAGGACATAAGACATTAGTATTAAGACATAAGACCTGAACCGGAAAGCTTTTGAGTTTTAAGTTATAAGTAATACGTTTTAAGTAGCGGAAAGCAATAAAGCACAAAGCGGAAAGGTAAAAAGGTGTAAGGCAAAAGGCGGGCGGCAGGTTTTTTACTTTTGAATTTTTAATTTTGACTTTAAAAATATGAACACCAATAACCTAAAGATAGCGTGGCGGGCAGCTTGGAAATCCAAGCTGTTTACTGTGCTTAATATTTTGGGCTTAGCCATTGGCTTTGCTGGCTTCATATTGGCCTATGCCTATATTAATCGGGAAAACAGCTATGATGCTTGGAACCCGAATTATGAAAATATATATCTTATTGGTTTAGAAGAAAGTGGAGAAGCCTCTGATTTAACACCAGCCACCTTAGCCCCAGCAATACAATTGAATTTGCCAGAAGTAGACAAAATAGGCCGTATGGCAAGCGCTCCTTTTGAAGTCCCTTTCATCTCGGATGATGACATGTTTTATGTAAAACATTGGTTCGGTGCCGATAAAACTATTGCCGATATTTTCGCCATCAAGGTAGAGGGATTACCTATAAACCAATCAAAAGAAGAAAAATTGGGTATCCTTTCTCCAGAAGTAGGGAAAAAATTATTTCCCAGGGAGAAGCAAAGTGCTTTCATCGAACCCAAACCGCTTGCTTTAGTGAACGAGGAAAGCGGTGTGTTCGAAAATATCAACGGTATCAGTAAAGCGCGTCTTTTATCTAATTTTGAATATGATTACGTGGCGTTAACAGATGATATAGCTGCTGGAAGAGGAGACGGTGATGCTCATGTTTACCAAACCTACCTTCAGGTAAAACCGGGAACTGATATTAATTTACTGGTAACGAAGATCAACTCCCTTTATAAAAATGAAATAGCGAAGACAAAAGAAACGATAAACACATCCCGCACAAACAGCCATATTTACCTCGACCCCTTAAAAAACTTACATCTACGACCCAAAAGTGGCTCCAGTACCGGCTATAAAATTACGGTAGCATTAGGCACACTATCTGCCTTTATTCTATTATTGGCCTGTATTAATTTCGCCAACCTGATATTGGTACAAGCACAAAAACGTTCCAAAGAAATTGGCATGAAAAAGGTGTTCGGTGTTTCCAGAAAACAGCTTGCGGGTCAGTTTTTAATCGAAGTCTTTGTACAGTGTTTAACAGCAGCAGCAATCGCCGGTTTCTTGATTGTATTGTGTTGGAATATGCTCACAAAATATTTCGGTTATAATTTCTCTGCTTTTGATTTTAACCCTACTGTGCTTGTTCAACTTGCCTCGGCAGTGTTGTTGGCCACCATAATTTCTGGCGTCTACCCGGCACTTGTTCTTTCCGGCTATAACACGGTTGCCACTATAAAAGGGAGTTTACAGAGCGGTTATCAATCCCAAACCTTTAGAAACGTACTCTTAACTTTTCAGTTTATTATTGCTTTTGGGTTTATAAGTGCCATGCTGATCATTAATCAGCAAATGTCTTTTATTAAAAAAGGTGACCGTGGTTTCAATGCCAATCAAGTGGTGCACATCAAAAGTACGGCAGTTTTCGATAAGCCCGCGGCGTTTAGCAACATCCGGAATCAAATGAAGGCTATTCCCGGTATCACGGAAGTTACCGTAGCCACCAATACGCCGGGCGGCCTGGCACCAAAGGATGAAGAATTTACTTATATCGATAAAAGCTATGCCTTAAACCACCTCGGTGTAGATTATGAATATTTTGAAACGCTCGGGATGAAGATAAAGGACGGAAGAACTTTTTCCGAGAATTTCCCGGCGGATACCACCAACTCCCTTATACTTAATGAAACAGCAGCAACAACATTGGGTATAAAACAGGCGTTAGGCCAACCGATTAGCATATGTGCTATTTCTTATCACATAATCGGCATTGTAAAAGACAGTAAAATGCAGGGTTTCGAACAATTGGTTAAACCAGCAGCATATACCCTACAAAGCAAGTGTGGTATGCCGGATCATCCGCCGAAATATGAAATCTTAGTTAAACTGGAGGCCCATAGAGTCCGCGCTGCCTTAAAGGCTTTGGAAAAACAATGGTCGACGATCAATAAGGTGGACGGAAAGTATTTCTCCTATGATTTTATTGATCAAAAATATGCAGCATTATATGCGAAACAAGCACAACTGCAACAAGCTTTTACGGCTTTCACACTGTTAATCATGCTTGTAGCTTTGATCGGGCTTTTCAGCATGTCTGCCTATGCCATCAGCTTAAGGGAAAAGGAAGTAGGCATCCGGAAAGTGTTGGGCGCAAATGCCCAACAAATTTTGTTCTTGCTCAACAAACCTTTCATTAGATTGGTAGCAATTGCGATTGTCATCGCTACCCCAATAGCTTGGTGGGGAACGGAGCAATGGCTGAACACTTTTGCATACCGCATTGAACTATCGTGGTGGATATTTATTCTAGCCGCCATTTCTGCCTTGGTTCTGACCTTTTTAACAGTAGGCTACCAGGCTATTAAGGCTACTATTGTAAACCCCATTAATGCGTTGAGGGATGAATGATTTAAGCTTAAAGCAATAAAGCATAAAGCGGAAAGCTTTTGAGTTTAAGTTATAAGTAATACCTGCCTACTGCAGGCAGGCTTGATAAGGCGGAGGGCAGGCCTTTTGATTTTTTAATTTTTAATTTACATACAAATATGATTCAACTTAGCAATATTTTTAAATGGTACAACGTAGGCGGTAACCGTTCTTTCGTGTTGAAAGACATCAACCTCACTATCAACGAAGGAGAATTTGTATCGATTATGGGTCCATCGGGATCCGGAAAGTCTACCCTACTGCACATCTTAGGATTACTTGATGAACCCGAGGAAGGCAGCTATCTTTTTCAGGAGCAGGAGGTTCTCCACCTCAAAGAGAAACAGCGGTCGGCCTTATATAAAGAATATATTGGCTTTGTATTTCAAGCTTATCATCTTATTGACGAGCTAACGGTATATGAAAACATTGAAACACCCCTCATTTACAAAAATCTAAAAGGCAGTGAGCGAAGGGCTATTGTGGCCGACTTGATAGACCGCTTTGGTATTGTGGGTAAAAAAGACCTCTTCCCCGCACAACTTTCTGGAGGCCAGCAACAATTGGTGGGGATAGCGCGCGCTTTGGCCACTACACCTAAATTGCTACTGGCAGATGAGCCAACAGGTAATCTCAATTCTAAACAGGGCGAAGAAATCATGAACCTTTTTAAACAATTGAACGAGGAAGACGGTGTAACCATTATTCAGGTAACCCACTCCGAGAAAAACGCCGAATATGGCAGCCGGATTATTGAGCTGCTCGATGGGCAGGTGGTTAAATAGGCTAAACAGTATTTTAATATACTTCTTTCATTAAATATTCGTAGGCCCTAAGTCCATGATGGATAAAAACATTATTGCCGGTATCGGGATATAATTTATAGTAATTGCTGCTGGGTTGGAGTACAATGGGTACACCAGCCCGCATATAGTTCATGCTAAGTGCATAATTAGGCTCCTTTAATTGCGGTAATATTTTCTTAACCTGTTTAAAAAGGCCCTTTCCAAGATATTTATCAAAGTTAACCCGCGATTTCTTGGTCGACTTATCTAACTTTCCAAAAGCGCGCTTCAAATACCATCTCACATAAAAAGGCTTTTGTTTGTTCAGCACTTGATCGATACCTCTAAATGGATTTAAGTTGTTAAAATCGTTTAGTGTTTGTAAAGAAAATGGGGTTTCGGGTACCCAATCTGCGGCATTAACCACGGTAAAAGCCCATCCCCCTCTCGTGAGATAGTCGAAATCGTAGGCATAAAACAAGTTGCCCGGTTTTGGTGCAGCGCTACAGTAAGTCTTTATATGAATCTCGTCTGGAAATTTTCCATCCTCTTGTAAATATCTCAAATAGGAGGTTAATAAAAATGCTAGTGCCCCTCCTTGACTATGTCCTATGATATATAGATTCTTTACACCCCTATCGCTGTATTGCTCCAATACCTGTTGCAAAATATCCGGTGCCATATACGCTATTCCTATGCTCCATCCGACATGAACAGTAGCTTTCGGATCTCTGGCAAAAGTGTATGTGAATGTCGTATGGTCGTCCAGCTGAAGTGTCCCGCTTGCTGGAATCATTCCACAATAGAAATTTTCCAACCAGCTCGCGCCGTCGTTCACCGTACCGCGTAAGGACACAACCATGGTCTGCTGATCGTCGCTCAGCCAGAGGTCCCATCGGTTTTTTAGTCCAAGTTCTGCAGACCGATAAACACGGGCATATTTTTGAGGGGGATCCAGATAATCGGGGCCCGACTTTAAACTATCGCCTTGGCTTGCAGCTATATGCAATAGCTCAATATATTCCTGTTTATCAAATCCTGCTTTTAACCCCTGCGCCTGAAGATTATTAGCTGCAATAAAAAATAATGTAATAATGATGAAGGCCTTTTTCATGCAGATGCTGAATTACTGTGAGAGCAAAATACGAAATATCAATAACAATCCTCAAGCATAAACCGCTTGTTACAATATTTTTTTAACTTCGCTATTTACTGTACCCTTATGTTGAAACTAATCAAGAGCCTCTATTTTCAAGTTGTTGTTGCCATTATTATTGGTATTCTAATTGGTCATTTTTACCCAACAGTGGGCGAATCGCTTAAACCCTTAGGCGATGGTTTCATCAAGTTGGTAAAAATGATTATCGCTCCTTTGATATTCTGTACCGTTGTGCTGGGCATAGCTGGTATGCAGAATACCAAAAAGGTGGGAAAGGTTGGCCTTACAGCAATCATCTACTTTGAGGTGATGTCCTCCATCGCCCTGCTGCTCGGTATGTTCATCGTTAATATCGTACAACCGGGCACCGGCATGAACATCGACCCAAAATCATTAGACACGCAATCCGTTGAAACCTATATCACCCAAAGCAAACATCAAGACAGTTTAACCGATTTTTTGCTGCACATCATTCCAGACAATGTTATTGGTGCATTGGCGCAGGGTGACTTATTGCAGGTTTTATTTTTTGCCATACTGCTGGGTTTTGGCCTCTCCAAGATTGGAAAAGCTGCAGAACCGGTGATGACGGTGATACAATCTTTCTTGAATGGCATATTTGCCGTCATAAAAATTATTATGCGTGCTGCCCCTATAGGCGCCTTAGGTGCCATGGGCTTTACCATCGGTAAGTACGGTTTATCATCCCTAACCCAGCTGGGTCTATTGATGCTCTGTTTCTACTTAACCTGCCTAATTTTTATCTTTCTGGTAGTGGGCGCCGTATTATATTTTAATGGCTTCAATGTTTGGAAGGTGTTAACCTACATTAAAGAAGAGCTACTCATCGTATTGGGAACCTCCTCTTCTGAGTCTGCGCTGCCCGGCATTATGCAGAAATTGGAAAACGCCGGTTGTTCTAAACCCGTTGTGGGCTTGGTAATCCCAACCGGTTATTCCTTTAATCTAGACGGAACCTCCATCTACCTTACTATGGCCGCATTATTTATTGCACAGGCCTTAAATATGCATATGGATTTTGGGCAGCAACTCACACTTTTACTTGTGCTGTTACTCACTTCCAAAGGAGCAGCCGGTGTTACCGGTAGTGGCTTCATTATTTTGGCAGCAACCTTACCTATGGTTGGACACGTGCCTGTAGAATCAGTAGCATTGGTTTTTGGCATCGATCGTTTTATGAGCGAGGCCAGAGCATTAACCAATATCATCGGCAATACCGCAGCCACACTGGTTATTGCTAAATGGGAAAAAGAAATTGATATGGAACAGGCAGCACCTATACGACTGAAAATTTAGTTGTTCGATTTCGGGTATCGGGTATCAAGACTTTTTTTTAAGTTTTAAGTTCTACGTTGTAAGTACGCTCTTGCCTTTCACACTTTAATCGTTATGAGCTTTCAGCTCTTTGCTTTGTGCGTTTCGCTTTCCGCTACTTAAAACTTATTACTTATCACTTAAAACTTACAAATCAATACTGTCCGTTTTCGTACACCTATTGCACGTTTTCGAACGTACTTCCCGCTTTGATTTTAAATAACTTACTGTAAATAAATCACATAAGACTTTGGCTTGTCCTATGTGTTCTCTTGGTATAATTAATTTTTACATGAACTCACTAAGAAAAGCTCTTTTCGTTTTTGCTTATATATTACCACTGATGGCTTATAGCCAAGATTCGCTCAAAACACATTATACATTGGAAGAATGTATAGCACTGGCTTTAAAAAACAATGCAGATGCTCAAAGGAGTGCTTCCGCGACTGAGTTCTATAATTTAAACCTGAAGCAAGCAAAAGCGAACCTTTTGCCAACTCTTAGTGGCCAGATGACCCACGATATTCGTACTGGATTAGTAACCAACCCAATTACCAATGCAAATGAAAGAGCAACGATTACATCAGGCGGCCAATATTTAAGCTCATCTGTTACCTTATTTAATGGATTAAATCTTTTACGCACCATCAGGGAACAAGCATTTACCTATAAAGCTTATCAAATGGATGAACAACGCGTAAAAGATAATTTAACGATGGATGTTATTCTAGCTTATTTGCAGGTAATTATGGCACAAGATGTACTTGAGCAAAACAAACAGCAAAAGGAAGTAACACAAAAGCAATTGGATCGTCTTGCCCTATTAAATAAAGACGGCGCAACAGATCCGGATATTTATTACGATATGAAAGGCCAGTTTTCTGGTGATCAGGTAATGGTTTTAACGGCGAACAATACCCTAAATAGCAATATCGTTACCTTAGTTAATCTGCTGAATATCCCTTACAGCGAAGCCTTGGTTTTTGAGCCCATCGATCAAACAAGCGATGTTTTATTCGATACCCTGGATAAAGAAACTCTTTACAGGAATGCCGCTGCTCATTTGGGGGTTTTAAAATCGGCTGAATTTTTTAAGAAAAGTGCTGAATATGGCTTAAAAGCCAGTCGATCTCTATACTTACCGTCATTATCATTAGGCGGAAATTTAAACAGTGCTTATTCTAATACTTCCGATGGCACTTATTATGATCAGATCAAAGACAATTATGGAAAAGGTATTGGTTTTACCTTAAACATTCCGATCTTAAATGGTTTCTCGAAAAGAATAAACGTAGCTAAGGCCAAAATTGATCTCCGTAATGCAGAGATTGATTTGGAGAACACACAAAATTCCCTGCAACAACAAACTGCTCAAGTATTGTTCAACTTAAAAACCGCGAAAGAAAAATACCAGGAATTAAAAGAACAAGTGGCCTCCTATAAGGAGTCGTTCCGTATAGCCGAAGTGAAATTTGAAGCAGGTGCTATTAACTCCGTAGATTTCCTTTTACAAAAAAATAAATATGATCAAGCCAATATTAGTTTAGTTGTAGCCCAATACGAATGGCAGTTACGCCAGCGCATTGCCCGTTACTATAACGGTGAACGATAAACGTAACGAAATTTAAAAATCTAGCTGACTCTTTAACGCCAAGTAAAATTTAATTAACTTGCGGAAGTTATGGACAGTATTGATTTTAGCTTTTTTAATATCAGATTGTTAGATGTTATCGACATCTTTTTGGTGGCTATTATCATCTATTACATTTATAACCTCATTCGCGGTACCATTGCGGTTAATATTCTCATTGGATTGCTTATTATCTATTTAGCTTACCTCGTGGTAAAGCAATCGCAAATGCGTCTCCTTACCGAAATCTTTGGCGGCTTCATCAGTGTAGGATCCATTGCGCTTATTGTGGTCTTTCAGCAGGAAATCCGACGTTTTCTAATCCATATCGGAAAAAATATCACCTTTAGGCGAAACCGGAAATTATGGTCGCTCTTCCTTGGTAAAAAGGAAATTGAAAAAGACAATACTGCCCGCTTGAAACCTATTATTGACGCCTGTAGAAGTATGTCGAAATCCCACACGGGCGCGCTCATTGTCTTTTCTAAGTTTTTTGACGAAGAATATTATCAGAACAGTGGAGAGTTTATAGATGCCGAAATCTCTAAACGTTTACTGGAAAGCATTTTCCAGAAAAACAGTCCGCTACACGACGGAGCCCTCGTAATCGTTGATTTTAAGATAAAAACCGCCAGCTGTATCCTTCCCCTATCCGACAGTGAAGACCTTCCCCTGCAATTTGGTTTACGGCATCGTGCCGGCATTGGTGTCACCGAAATGAGTGATGCCGTTGCAGTTATTGTTTCAGAAGAAACGGGTGAAATCTCATATGCTAAGCAGGGCAACGTAAATATGAACATCTCTCATGAAGAGTTGGAAAGATTGCTAAACGAGGATGTTTAATCCAACAAAAAAGACTGCCTAAATTTAGACAGTCTCCCAAATAAGATATTATTAAAAAAGTATTAGCAATATTCGTTAAAGGCAGCAACCAAATTGTCGGCAATCATTTGTGCCGGCCTTCCTTCTATATGATGCCTTTCGATCATGTGTACCAATTTCCCATCTTTAAATAAAGCCATAGCAGGCGATGATGGAGGGTAAGGCAACATATAATTTCTTGCTTTGTCTACCGCGTCTTTCTCCATTCCGGCAAAAACCGTAACAATTTTAGCGGGTTTTTTGTCATTCTGGATCGCTGCTTTTGCTGCTGGCCGGGCATTAGCCGCAGCACAACCACATACCGAATTCACTACAACAAAAACAGTCCCTTCACTGTTAATGGCGCCATCCACCTCCTCAGGTGTTGTAAGCTCCTCAAAACCTACCGCAGTTAATTCTTTGCGCATAGGTTCAACTAAATATTCTGGATACATATCGTTTGTTTTTTACGTTACTCAAATGATTACAAAGATAGTTGATACCAGTGGGATAGACAAGCGTGCTATTTCAACACAATGTCAGATTCTTACTGCTGGTCTTCTTGTTCGCCTGCTTGCTGTTCTACATCAAAAGTAGCACTCTTTTTGGCTATTGCTTTTAGCCTTTTTTGCATTTCCTTTTGCTTAGCCTTAAATTCCGGTGATTCTATTTGTTTCCGGAAGGATTCTGCATGTGCCTTAAATGCCTCCGCATTTTTTTTAAATTCCTCTCGTTTATGCTGCATTTCCGGACTGTTTATCTGTGCTTCAAACTGTTTGGCCAATAATGCCAGCTTTTCGCTTTTCTGAGCAATTGCCTTCTCCTTTTCTTTCCATTCGGACGATTTAAAATAGGCAGAGTCATGTCGTATAGCCTGAAGTCCCATTTGTCTAGCTTGTTCTCCTAGTTCCCTTACACTTTCCTTCCATGCAGGCGAATTAAAAAACTCATGCTGATGCGTCAATTTCTGCTGATAGGATTTCCATTCCGGTGTATTAAACTGGTCTTGAATCTTTTTTGCTTCTTCCTGAATTTTCTTGCTATTAAGCTGTAACTCCTGCTGATAACCTTTCCACTCTTTTGAGGAGAAAAAGTTTTCCAAAGACTCGTCCATCGCTTCAAAGTTTATATCGTTTAGCAGGGTATCACGCTTAATCTTTGGGGTATCAGGCACAGGTATCGCTTGAGGAGGACGGGGAGGGATGGCCTTTATCTTTCCAACAGGTGGTACGGGCGGTATTGGGGGTGCTGGCGGTATTTCAAGCGTGGCTTTTAGTGGTTTTGGAGCAGCCAAAGGTTTACTTACGGTATCCATGCTGGGGTTAGTCCAAGCTAAGCCTATCAAGCCAGCCGAAATAAAAATCATTGCAGCCAGTTTATGCCTTACGTTTAATGTTTCTGTTTTCATAATCGTCATTCTTTTAATTCGTTCGAACAGATATTCTTTCTTACCAAAAGCGCCTAATGCCAAAGCTGGTACATTTCCCGAACGCATGCCTTCCAATGCCAATAAGGCCTGTGCGTAAGCAAGGGTATCGTCTGTTAAATTCAAAACAGCATCATCGCAGGCATGCTCCCTTTCCTTTGCTATCATACGGCCAAGCAACCAAACAAAAGGGTTGAAAAAGAGCAGTGCTTCTATAATGCACTTCACTAGGTTCAATGCGTAGTCATGTCTGCTAATATGCGTTAACTCATGAATGAGTATCGCTTCTACTTGTCTGCTATCCAAAGCGGAAACCACCGCCACCGGAAATAGTATGATGGGCTTGAAATAGCCGATAACGGTTGGTATATGTACCTTCGTAGAAAGGTAAAACCCCACTGGACGCTTAATATACATTGCTTTTGAGAGCCGGGTAAAGCTTCTTTGCCAAGCTGCTGGCACAAGCACTTTGGGCGAACGCTTAAGTTGCTGTATGCGCGCATATCCACCAATCAGCGCTACCAATTGAAACAAAAAACCGACGATATAGGCAATTGCGAGATGGGGGAAATATCGCTCCAATAAAAACGGTATTTGCTGCACCTTAGGCGTTTGCTGGATAAGGCCGGCGTCTAGCGTAATTCCATTTACTGCTGCGGTATGCCCGCCTTGTGGCCAATAAGATAAAAAGGTACCCACAAAGGCCACCAATAGCAGGCAGAGTAAAGTAAATAATAGATTTACCTTATCCTTAGCAGATAAATAAAATAACGAAAGCAGGATATAGGCTACGCCACACAATAAAGCGCCTTGCCAAAGGGAGTGTAACAAACTCCATCCCAAAGCATAAATAAATGGTGCCAAACTCATAATTAAATTATTTTTTCTTTTCCAATTCTGTTAGCAATTGTTTTATTTTGGCTATTTCGGCCTCGCTGGTCTGATGGTTTCCCAGGGCTTGCATCACCATACGGGCTGCCGATCCGTCAAACATGTCGTTAATAAGTTTTCCGAGTACCTGCTGTTCTGTTCTATCACGGCTCACCAAGGCCTTGTATATATGGGTTTTACTACTTTCATCGCGACTAACGATTCCCTTAGCGTGCATAATCTGCATTAATTTTAGGGTGTTTGTATAGCCCATCTCCTTATTTCTAGCGAAAACTTCATGCACTTGCCGTACGGTGCAATCTCCATATTCCCATAAAATTTTAAGAATTTCTAATTCACTTTCTGTTGGTTTCACTGCTTTCATCTGGTTTTATTTAAACGCCACATCCATGTACGAATCATTTCGTAATCAAATATACGAAGAGTTTCGTAATAACAAAATAATTTGAACTTTTTAAGAAATTAAGGACACTTTTCCGTACCGCGTACATATGGTGGTTTAATCTCAGCGCCCATGACAGGCCAAGCAGACTACTTTTTTGAAAGTACTTTCAATGCATCTGCTGCAGATGCCACAAAATTGATTTGTCTTGTGGTATTACTTTCGTATATAAAGTCTCTGATACTTTTACCAGAATAGGAAGCAAAATCGCCAACGATAGCAAGCCGAACGCGATAATTTGAAAATTTTTGAAGTATTTCGCCCGCCAGCCCTGTCTTAAGGTCAAAAAAATCAGGCGTAATATTTTTCTCTTGAATTATTATGCTATCAAAGCCTTGATAATATAAGTTGCCCAATAAATCCAGTGCATCTTCGCTAGATTTAAGAATAATATTGGAAGAAACTACTTCTGCAATCTTGATATTATTTATTGTATGGGATTCGATTCTCATTTTGTCAAGTGTATTTATGATCGCGATTAATACCGCAACCTAACTAAATTATCTTTCTTTCACAAACGCGCTAAAAGTATTTTCGTTCAAGGTAACCCAAGCAGAAACAGCTATGTTAAGCTTTAGCTATAAAAATTCTCTTCTTCTTACTCGCTTTATTTTATTACCTCTCCCAAACATTATTCCTCCTAAATAGTTTTAACTTTACCACCTTATCGTGATTATTAACAATTTATCTTAATAAACTATGTCATCAGTAGAGACGAAATATGTTCCTTTTAAAGTAAAGGACATCAGCCTGGCCGAATGGGGCCGTAAAGAAATTGAATTAGCAGAAGCTGAAATGCCGGGTCTTATGGCACTTCGCGAAGAATATGGCGAAGCCAAACCCTTAGCTGGAGCGCGCATTGCTGGTTGCCTGCACATGACCATACAAACCGCCGTTTTAATAGAAACGCTCATTGCTTTAGGAGCAGAGGTAAGCTGGTCTTCCTGTAATATATTTTCTACACAAGACCATGCAGCGGCGGCTATTGCTGCGGCGGGTATTGCTGTATATGCCTGGAAAGGACTCAGTGCGGAAGATTTTGATTGGTGTATTGAGCAAACCCTATTTTTTGGCGAAGATAAGCAACCCTTAAACATGATCCTCGATGATGGGGGCGATTTAACCAATATGGTATTCGATAAATACCCAGAATTGATTAAGGGAATCAAAGGACTTTCGGAGGAAACAACCACCGGTGTACATCGTTTATATGAACGGATGAAAAAGGGAACATTGCATTTACCCGCCATCAATGTAAACGACTCTGTTACTAAATCTAAGTTTGACAACAAATATGGTTGCCGGGAATCATTGGTAGATGCTATTCGCCGTGCTACCGACTTGATGCTCGCTGGTAAGGTAGCTGTTGTTGCCGGCTATGGGGATGTTGGTAAAGGGTCTGCAGAATCACTGAGTAGTGCCGGTGTACGGGTAATTGTAACCGAAATCGACCCGATCTGTGCTTTACAGGCTGCTATGGAAGGTTATGAAGTAAAGAAGTTTGCAAATGCAGTTAAGGAAGCAGATATCATCGTAACCACTACAGGGAACAAAGATATCGTAAGAGGCGAACATTTTAAAACCATGAAAGATAAAGCCGTAGTTTGTAACATCGGTCACTTCGATAATGAAATCGATGTGGCTTGGCTTAATAACAATTATGGCGACACTAAAATCGAAATTAAACCACAGGTTGATAAATATACTATTGATGGTAAAGACATTATTCTTTTGGCCGAAGGCCGTTTGGTAAATTTGGGTTGTGCAACCGGCCACCCTTCTTTCGTAATGAGTAATTCTTTTACCAACCAAACGCTAGCGCAGATAGAACTTTGGGTGAATACGGATCAGTATGAGAATAAGGTATATACATTGCCGAAGCACTTGGATGAAAAAGTTGCCCGTTTGCACCTTGCTAAAATCGGCGTAGAGCTAGATGAACTTTCTCCAGAACAAGCTGAATATATTGGCGTAACGGTAGATGGGCCTTACAAACCCGAACATTATCGGTATTAATACTATTAAGCGGGAGTACGCAGGTATTCCCGCTTTATTTTTATCGACAGCCCTTTAAAATGTCGTATACATTTCCAAGATAAGCAGCTTCTGTAAGTACGTCCTTCAAATCTTCCCATTCATCTTCGGTAAATACTAAACTAATTTCCGTCGCCGCAGAATGCATCACAAAACGACATACCCCATCTGGAAAAGATAGGGCACGCTCTTCAAAAACATATTGCTTTATATGCGTTAAGAAAAGATAAAACTCCCTACTTTTAAAGTGCAAGAGAACATTGTTATGCCAGATAAAAAACATGCCGCAATCTGTACATTGACTTACTGTTGTTCTCGCTGCTTGGCATAAAATTCTTGTGTTGCACATATAATTGCTATTTGCGCCTGCTTTACCCACACGTCTATGTTATCGTGTGGGTAAACAGGTCTTTTTTTCAACCATTCAATTTTTTTCTTCCTGTGTTGAACAGCACAAATATAATATTATTTTTAATCATTCTAAATAAGGCGGTGCTATTTACATTTTTATTACAAAGCTCTTTCTTTCGGGATGAGCAAAATTGCATTTCATGGCTACATTATCTATGTTTGTTGAAAATTAGCTAAATCGCGAAAATTTATTTATAAGATGAAGTGCTGGATATGACAAAACTTTCTGTAAATATCAACAAGATTGCCACGCTACGGAATAGCCGAGGAGGAGATAATCCGAATTTATTAGTGGCAGCACTGGATTGCGAAAAATTTGGTGCACAAGGGATTACTGTACACCCCCGCCCTGATGAACGCCATATTCGCTATCAAGATGTTTTTGACCTCAAGGCCAATATTAGTACCGAATTTAATATTGAAGGGAATTGCAGGGAAAAGAAATTTGTTGATCTTGTTTTGGCAAACAAACCGGCACAGGTAACCTTAGTTCCAGACGAACTGGGACAAATTACGTCCAATCATGGTTGGGATACCATTAAGCATCAAACGTATTTGCAAGATGTGACGGCTTTGTTCAAAGCCGAAGGAATTCGGGTATCCATTTTTGTTGATCCCGACCCTAAAATGGTAGAAGCGGCGGCCAAAACTGGAACAGACAGAATAGAATTATATACAGAAGCTTATGCACTTAATTTCCACAAGAACCCCGAAAGTGCTATCAAACCTTATTATGAAGCAGCTACAATTGCGCAAGAGCTGCATTTAGGTTTAAATGCGGGACATGATTTGGACCTCCACAATCTACACTACTTCTACAAACATATTCCTGGCTTATTAGAAGTGAGCATTGGCCATGCACTTATATCGGATGCGTTATATCTAGGCCTCGAAGAAAGCATCAAACGCTATCGAGCGCAATTAAGGTGAAAGGTGTAAGGTTATATGGTATAAGATTAAATTACATGGCCGAAAGGAATTAGCCCTAATCCCTATAGCATCAACCCCTATACCTTTCCCCTTATACCTCAAACCTCATAACCCTTATACCCCTTCTTAGTGCTGTTCCAAAGTAGAGAAGAAAAATGCTCCTTCTATAACTGCATTTTCATCAGAATCCGATCCGTGTATTGCATTAGCCTCTATAGATTTTGCATATTTATTGCGAATGGTACCTTCCTCCGCCTTTGCAGGGTCAGTAGCACCAATAAGCTTACGGAAACTCTCAATAGCATTATCCTTTTCTAAGATAGCAGCAACTATCGGCCCAGAGCTCATAAAGTCCACCAAATCTTTATAAAAAGGACGCTCCTTATGTACAGCATAAAAAGCTCCCGCGGTTTCATTATTCAGTTTTGTATATTTCATCGCAACGATCTTAAATCCCGCCGCGACAATATCATTTAAAATAGCCCCGATGTGCCCATTAGCAACCGCATCAGGTTTAATCATTGTAAATGTTCTATTAGTAGCCATTTATATATTTATTTTTTGCGCAAAAATACAGTTTTATAAGGATAATATTTCTCATTTTAAAATATTGTACCTATATATGCATCTGCACAAAAAATTTAATAGCTTTGCAATCTTTAAAACGCTGCATGTTAACAATAACCACGCTGAAACAAATATTAGCCGAACCCAAAAATATAGTTATTACTACACACTATAAACCGGACGGAGATGCCTTAGGCTCTTCTTTAGCAATGTTTTTGTGGTTAAACGCTCATGGACATCAGGTAAAACTTATCGTTCCTTCCGACTATCCGTCCTTTTTAAGTTGGATGCCCCATCAGGAAGAGGCGATTATATATACTGAAAACAAAGCACTTTCCGACCAGTTGATTACTCAGGCCGATCTTATTTTCTGTCTAGACTTTAATGGGCTGGCGCGTACACATGATATGCAGGCGGTTCTTCAAAGTAGTACTGCAAAGAAAATAATGATCGATCATCATTTAGATCCTTCGGGTTTTGATGATTTCAGGCACTGGAACACCGACGCGGCTGCGACAGCACTCCTGATTTATGACTTTATCGTTAATCTGATGGACGATAGGGAATCGATTACTCCCGAAATCGCCTCTTGTATATATACGGGTATTATGACCGATACCGGATCATTCCGTTTTCAATCGACAACGGCTCAAGTACATTTAACCATTGCTGATCTGATTTCGCTAGGAGCAAAAAATGCAGCGATACACGATTTAGTTTATAACAGTTCCTCAGAGAACAAATTGAAATTTCTTGGCTTCTGTTTACTGAACCGTTTAGTGGTATTACCAGATTACAATACGGCATATTTTGCCATAACAAAAGAAGATTTAAACCGTTTTAATATTGTTACCGGAGATACGGAGGGCTTAGTGAATTACGCACTATCTATTAGCGGAATACGTTTGGCGGCACTTATTATTGACAGAACTACTCAGATAAAGCTATCTTTACGCTCTACCGGAACATTCCCTGCTAACGAAATCTGCGCTAAATACTTTAACGGCGGCGGTCATCGGAATGCCGCAGGCGGACACGATAATTTGCCTCTAACAGAGGTGGTTACTAAATTTAAATCCATATTACCTCTATATCAAGAACGGCTAACGCAACCACAATAATAAGCAAATAAGAAAACAACAGTATAAAAGAAAAATTAACAAGTAAAAGAGAACAAATGAAAAGAACATCCCTTATTTTAGGTTTGGCGGCTTTAACAGGATTGGGAGCTACGTCATGCCAAAATTTCAAAGACGGCGAAGGTGGCATGAAATACAAAATTGTAAAAGATGAAGGAAAACCCAAAATCAAAGAGGGCGATTTCGTTTCTTTAGGAGCCGTAATTTCAACCGAAAGTGATTCGGTTTTAAATAGCAGTTACGAAATGGAACAACCTTTTTACCTTGCTGCTCAAAAACCCATGTATAGTGGCGATATTTTTAGTGCATTATCTATGCTGGGAGAAGGCGACAGCGCCGTATTCCAATTGAATATCGATACCATGGTAGCAAAATCCGGACAGCCAAAACCTCCGTTCGGTGGACACTATATTAATCATACCTTTAAAATCAATAAGGTTATTCCTAAAGATTCTTTGTCAGACAGTATTTTCAATGCCGAAGTAGAGAAATATATTGCTCAAGACCGTGACAAAGCAAAAAATGCTGAAGCCGGAAAGATTGAAAATTATATCAAAAAGAACAATTTAGATGTAAAAACTACCGACTCGGGTTTAAAATATAAAGTAGAAAAAGAAGGTAGCGGCAATAAACCTAATGTAGGTGATACCGTTGTTGTACATTATACCGGCCGTTTCTTAGGTGGAAAAATCTTTGATAGCAGCGTAAAAGAAGATGCAAAAAAAGGTAGTGTTTACAATCAGATGCGCGAACCTTACGATCCAATTCGTATCCCTATTGGTGTTGGAGCGGTAGTTCCAGGCTGGGATGAGGGAATTCAATTACTTTCGAAAGGCGCAAAAGCAACCTTTATATTACCATCCAAATTAGCCTATGGTGAGCAGGGAAGCATGGGAATTCAACCCTATACACCACTTGCCTTCAGTATAGAAGTTTTGGATGTCATTCCTCCAAAAGCCGGCTCTGCAGCAACAGATACTACAGCGGAAGCTACAAAATAAACATAAAAAAGCCCCCTAGAAGCTAGAGGGCTTTTTTATTTTATGTCGATTTACTTTTAGGAAACAATACCTTTATTTATTTTCTATAAGTTTGCTTTTATGCTACTTACAGATACGCACACCCATATTTATTACCACGATGGCATAACGCTCGATCAGCAAATCGAGCGGTGTTTGGCCAATAATATCGTTCGCTTGTTTCTACCAAATGTGGACAGCAATTCCATAGAGAAGGTATTGAACACCGTAAAGGCTTATCCTCAGCATTGTTTCCCCATGTTAGGCTTACACCCTTGTAGTGTAAAAAATAACGTTAAGGAAGAACTAGCTATAATAGAAGCAACGTTGGATAAACAAGCGATATATGCTATTGGCGAAATTGGCTTAGATCTTTATTGGGATAAAAGCACCTTAAAAGAACAGCAAGAAGCTTTTCGCATTCAGGTTGGGTGGGCAAAAGAAAGAAATCTTCCCATTGTTATTCATTGTAGAGAGGCTTTCGACGAACAATTTGCTTTATTGGAAGAATTAAAGGACGATAAGCTCTTCGGTATTTTCCATTGTTTTACCGGAAACCTAGAACAGGCTGAAAGGGCTATAAACCTTGGTTTCTTTCTTGGAATAGGTGGAGTGGTAACCTTTAAAAATGCCGGATTGGATAAAGTGGTAGAGCAAATTGATTTAGCGCACATCGTATTAGAAACAGATGCCCCTTATTTGGCACCAGCTCCTTTTCGAGGAAAGCCTAATGAGAGTAGCTATTTGATACACATTGCGCAAAAAGTGGCCGATTTACACCAAAAACCATTGGAAGAAATTGCAAACATCACTACGCAAAATTCTAAAATTGTCTTTGGGATTTAATATCTTTACGCTTACCTTGACCTTTTGCAATATTATACATGAATAATGTGCTTATTTTATATACGGGGGGTACTATCGGAATGGTTACTGATGAGACGTCGGGAAGCTTCGTTCCGTTCGACTTTGAGCTCATCCACAAAAACGTTCCGGAACTGAGCCGTTTAAATTACCATCTATCTATCCACTCCTTCGATCCAATTATCGATTCGTCTAACATGCAACCGGCAATATGGATTCAGATGGCCGAGCTAATCAAAGACAATTATGATCAATACGATGGTTTTGTTATCCTACATGGCTCGGATACGATGGCCTTTTCTGCTTCAGCCCTGAGTTTTATGCTGGAAGGTCTGCAAAAGCCTGTTATTTTCTCCGGCTCGCAATTGCCTATTGGTGCAATACGCACAGATGCGCGTGAGAATTTAATTACCGCCCTGGAAATTGCCTCTGCCAAAAAGAATGGCCATTCTCGCATACAGGAGGTTTGTATCTATTTTGATAGTAAGCTTTTTAGAGGCAATCGCTCCTTTAAGTATAATTCTGCCAAATTCGAAGCATTCCGATCGCCCAATTACCCGGTATTAGTTGAAGCCGGAGTACATCTAAAATACAACCGCCCGGTTTTGATGAATAATACGGGAAAAGATTTTATTCTACACACCAAAATTGATAATTCTATTTCTGTACTTAAATTATATCCGGGAATTAGCAAAGAAGTAGTAAAAGCAGTATTGGAATCAAATGCCCGCTCGGTAATTATGGAAACCTTTGGTTCGGGTAATACCACTACCGCCGACTGGTTTCTGGACATGCTGAGAGGCGCCATAAAAAACGGCAAAAACATTGTAAATATTTCGCAATGTAAAGTAGGTTCGGTTGAACTTGGTCGTTATGAAACCAGCCATTGGTTAAAAGATATGGGTGTATTAAGCGGCTTTGATATGACTTTCGAGGCGGCGGTGACTAAGCTGATGTATCTCCAAGGCGAATTTGAAAGCCAAAGTGAAGTGGCCCGATGGGTAGAAGTTAGTATTAGAGGGGAACTTACTGAGTAGACGATTTGTTAAGTCGGAGAGTAGTTAAGTAGTAACATCAGCAACTTAACTATTTAACTACTATTACTACTCTACTACTTAACAACGATCATTACTCCCTAATTCCCTCCAAAGCGAACAGAAATGCATAGTTCAGGGCAATATCTCTTAAATAGTCAAATCTCCCTGAGGCTCCGCCGTGGCCAAAGTCCATCTCTGTTTTTAACAATAAAATTTGATTGCCTTTTTTAATAGCCCTCATTTTGGCTACCCATTTAGCTGGTTCAAAATATTGTACCTGGCTATCGTGTAAGCCCGTTGTTACCAATAAATTAGGATATGCTTTGGCTTCAATATTTTCGTATGGCGCATAACTCTTCATATAGGTATATGCCTCTTCATTTTTAGGGTTGCCCCACTCATCGAATTCATTGGTAGTGAGGGGTATACTTTCGTCCAACATGGTATTGACTACATCGACAAATGGGACTTGGGCGATAATACCATTCCACAAATCTGGAGCCATGTTCATCACAGCACCCATCAATAAGCCGCCAGCACTTCCCCCCTGTCCGTAAAGATGTGCTTTAGAGGTATACTGCTGTTCGATCAGGTATTCTCCGCATGTGATAAAATCGGTAAATGTATTTTTCTTTTTCATTAGCTTACCTTCTTCATACCACTGTCGTCCCATCTCCTGTCCGCCTCTGATATGGGCTATAGCAAAGACAAAACCTCGATCCAGTAAGCTTAACCTTGTACTGCTGAAACTTGGATCTATCGAAACTCCATACGCCCCATAACCATAAAGCAGTAATGGGGCCTGCCCATTTTTCTGAAAGCCCTTTTTATATACCAATGATATTGGAATTTTTATTCCGTCACGAGCAGTTGCATACAAACGCTCGGTTACATACTCCCCTGGATTATACCCTCCTAGCACTTCCTGCTGTTTCAATAATTCCTTTTCACGGCGCTGCATGTCATAATCATACGTAGCTAAGGGCATGGTTAACGAGCTATAGTTATACCTCAACTTTACGCTGTCGTATTCCATATTGGCAACTGTATAAGCGGTATAAGCTGCTTCACCAAAATCGAGGTAATGCAATTCACCATTACTTAAATTACGGATATTTAACTGCGTTAGTCCATTTCTCCGTTCAGAGATCACTATAAAACCGCTAAACTCATCCACCCCTTCTAAAAGCACCTCCTTTCTATGCGGAATCACCTCTTTCCAGTTTTCGATGCCCGTTTTATCTAAGGGACATTCCATTAATTTGAAATTCAGGGCATCTTTATTGGTTACAATCAAAAACCGATCTTCTAGGGCCGTGACCTCATATAATACCTCTTTCAATCGCGGTTGAAATACTTCAAATGCACTATCGGGTTCATCCGCAAGAATAAACCGTGTTTCCGAACTGCTGGTTGCGCCCGAATAGATATAAATAAATTTTCCGGATTTCGCTCTGCCTACACCAATATAATTGCTCTTATCCTTTTCTTCATAAACCACCTGATCATTTTTGCTATCTTCACCCAAACGGTGCTTCATGATTTTTTCGGTAAGCAGGGTCTCCGGATTTTTTGCCGTATAGAAAAAGGTCTGGTTATCATTTGCCCAAGCTACACCACCAGTTGTTCCTGTTATGGCCTCTTTAAATAGTTCTCCGGTCTCGAGGTTCTTCACATAGATTGTATATTCCCTTCTGGAAACCGTATCCACACCGAAAGCCATTAATTTATTGTTAGGACTTATACTGAAGCCCGTAGCGCTGAAATAAGGATGCCCTTCGGCCATATTATCTACATCTAATAAAACCTCTTCTGGAGCATCCAGTGTTCCTCTCTTTCTACACAGCTTATAGTATTGTTTTCCTTCCTCCGTGCGGTTGTAATAGTAATATCCTCTTTTTAGGTAAGGTACGGACTCATCCTGCTCCTTAATCCTGCCTTTTAATTCCTTGAATAATTTCTCTTGAAAAGCCTTAGTGCCTGCCATTACGGTATCCACATAGGCATTTTCAGCATGTAGATAATCGACTACTTCATTGCTTTTGGGCCCTTTCTTAAAATAATCAATCATCCAGTAATAGTTATCCATCACGGTATCGCTGTGGATATTCCGTTCAAAGAGTATCTTTTCTGCTATTGGTGCTTTTACATTAGGCCATGTGTAAGCACTTTTACGCTGTTCCTGTTTCATATACGGCTGATATACTATGTGTCATAAATGGCAAAATATGCCGTTTTATCGTGCCTACTCTTAGGCCATCTAAATATAGCGATTTAAAGGCAAAAGTCTTTCCAAGGCTAAGAGAGATTTCAAAAAGCGTTTGTCAGAGCCCCTCTGCTTCAGTCGGATTGAGAATCGCTAAAACTTCAAATTAAGCCCTAAAAGAAAATTTGTCCCGGCTTGCGGGAAGTAAAAATTATTCGTGTAAATCGTTGGATCACCAGCATAAATAGAGCTGTAAGTATAACCGTTTGATTCATACTTTTCATTAAAGATATTATTAATCAGAAGGGACAAACCTACGTTCTTAATACCTTTAAATGGCATCTGATAACTTAACCGTAGGTTATTTACAAAAAAAGCATCCAAGCTTCTGTTCTTATTTGATGTGTTATCCAAATATTGCCTGGATACATACTTTGAAATAAAAGCAATTTCTGCTCGGGACACCGGCTTATAAGCAAGCTCACTGGAACCAACAAAGTTAGGTGACAAAGCAATATTGGTATTGCCCAAATCATTTATTTGTTGATTTATCACCTCCCAATTTTCGTCGTAAATATTAATATATTCCTTAAATCCTTTGATTTTATTATCGCTCCAAGCTCCGGTTAAAGCCCAATAAAACGAACGTATAGGCTGCCATTTTACGTCGGCCTCCACACCTAGACGATAGCTATCCGAAACATTCATCCGTGTTTGTGCACCTACATCATTAATCTGGCCGGTTAAAATCAATTGGTTCTTGTAAATCATTGCATAACCGTTAACGCCAGCCGTGAATTCAGAGCCTGCCAAGCGATAACCAAGCTCTATATCCTGCATCCGTTCTGCCTTAGGCCTACTATCAGGTGTAGAATTTTCATAATCGTCGCGCACAGGTTCCTTATTTCCTATGGCATAAGAAAGATAGGCGCTGCTATTATTTGCAAATTGGTAGTTTACACCAAGTTTCGGATTAAAGAAATTCAATTCTACCTGTTGTTGTACATTATTCAGATTTCGATCAAATCCTAAGAATGAATAAGAAACCCTTCTATACTGCAAATCAGCAAAAAAACCGAAATCACCTATACGGAAATCGCCTTTTCCAAACACATTAAAATCAGTTTTCTTGGCCTTATTGAAATAATATCGATAACTGGTTTGAAAAGAACCATCAGCGGCATAATCGTAATTTTCAACAGCTGTGAATAAGGGATTTCTAGACCAGGTGATATCGCCAAAATGGTCGCCTTTGTAATTATTGTAAGCCCCTCCTAAGGTTAGATTTAACCGATCGCTTGCTTTATAATCTGCTGAGTAGGTAAGGCCATAAAAATAATTGGATAGCCAGCGTTCTCTTACCAAATCTGTTTTGTTAAGTGTACTATCGCCAACGATTACCGGCTGCAGACCATAATCTTGGTAAGACTCGCCAGGTTTATACTCTTCATAATATCCACGTCCTCTGGTATAATGGAGCGCAGCGTTTAAGGTAAGATTAGTTATGGCCGCATTAGAATATAATAATTGATAATGATCTTGTTGGTAATTATCGTTCTGATCTTTATATAAAAACGAATTATAGGTACGGGGATCTGCGCTACGGATATTATCTGCATCAACCCCTTCGAGACCATTCGCTGCTATAAAACTTTCTACATCCGTTGCTGTTCCAAATAGCTTTTCTTCCGGAATACCATTCCATGCTTGATATGTTTTTTCTTTGCCAGAAAAAACATTAGCTCTTAACAAGCTCTTCTTTCCATACCAAGCCCCACTTAAAAAAAAGGATTTTAAATCAGACGCTCCCCGATCTATAAAACCATCGGATTGAATTCTAGAGAGTCTCCCATCGAAAGTAAACTTATCATCAATAAGTCCTGTACCTAAACGCACAGTGTTTTTCCAAGTGTTAAAAGACCCATAACTATTATCAAGCTCTGCATAAGCCGTATCTCTCCGCGTGTTAGTTTGAATATTTATACTCGCACCAAAGGCCCCTGCTCCATTGGTAGAAGTACCAATACCACGTTGAATCTGGATATTATCAACTGAAGAGGCGAAATCCGGAAGGTTCACAAAAAATGAACCCATACTTTCCGAATCGTTAAAAGGTATCCCATTTACGGTAACATTAACCCGGGTAGGGTCGCTTCCCCGTATCCGTAACCCGGTATAGCCTACCCCCGCTCCAGCATCCGAGTAAGTCACTACTCCAGGGGTTTGGTCAAGGAGATAAGGTAAATCCTGTCCCAGATTATTTTTGGCGAGTTCTTCCTTAGAAAGGTTCTTGTAGGTTGTGGCAGAATTGGTATTAGCCCGCGTAGCATTTACAATCACTTCATCTGCAACAAACTCCTGTGAAATTAAAGCCACCACTAAAGCTTCGTCCTTAGCTACAGCTACCTGCTGCTTGACGGCTTTATATCCCAAATAACTTATGCGCATCAGATAAGACCCATCTTTAATATTTTTAAATTGGATGTTCCCGCTCCTATTGGTTTGTGCACTTTCCAATGACCCTTCTAAAGAAACCGTGGCCCCAACCAAAGGTTTTTGACCGTCTTTATCCACCACTTTAATGGAAATGCTGTGCTGCGCCCACGCAGCAAAAGGGCCAAATGCCACTAAAGCAACTAATAACCATCTTTTCTTCACGATAAAATGCTTTTTTGTTAAAATTTAACCGTTGATAGGGGTTTTCAACCGTTTGCCAATAAAATTTATCTCTTTTATAAATACTTCCCTCCCTACGCCGGCATTATCCGGATCAGGTGCTTAGAAAAAGCCAATGGTTTGCCATTTTCCTTTTCCAATGGGTATGATCTCAGCCTTGATTTGTGTTTTTTTAAAAAAACAAGGCACCCCTTTTTGTGATGTGGTACAAAGGTAAGCATTAAATTTGGTTAGTTATAAGTGGTGCGCTATAAGTTTTAAGTAATTGTTAAATAGTTGAGTAGTGATAGTAGTGAAATGGTTATTTGGGTTACGTGATAAGTAATGGAAAACGGGAAAGCTTAAAAGGTGTAAGGTTGAAGGTATAAGGCCTAAGGTTTTAGGCACAGGGGTACATTTATCTGTCTCAAATCTAATATCTAATATCTAATATCTAATATCTAATATCTAAATACTATTTATACGGATAAAAAACAAAATTCGCTCCTTCGGGAACCACTACAAACAAACACATATGATCTTCTGGTTTCTTATAATTCTTTATAAAAAGTTCCTTTCTTTCTTTGATAATAACGCCTTTCTCTACAAATTCTTCTAAGGTAGATGCTTGGATTGTCCACTGCGTTCCCAGCTCATTCCGGTCTAAAATAATTTCTCCTAAGCTCACTTCATGCTGATGCGCAACAAAAATAGGGTATTGCGAAAGGCCTTCGGCCATTATTTCGATGGCCACCTCCTTTATAGAATCTTTATAGAAATTGAGATCTACCTTTAAGCTCTTTAAAGGGCTTTCCTTCTTTTTTCCCTGTCCGTCATCGCCAGCCTGAGCTGCTAATAATTCTTCTAAATCCATTTTTACTTCGTTATACGTATTAAGTTTTACGTATTAAGTCTTCAATCCTACTTACAACTTATAACGTAAAACTTACTACTTCTTCAGCTCCAATAAAACCACATTTTCCACATGTTGTGTATGCGGAAACATATCTACCGGTTTAATTCGTTTAACGGCATATTTTTCTGTTAATAACGCCAAATCTCTTGCTTGGGTAGCCGCATTACAGCTTACATATACTATTTTTGGCGCTTCCAGTTCAAGTAATCTCGCGATAACATCGGCATGCATCCCTGCTCTGGGCGGATCAGTAATAACCACATCGGCCTTACCATGCTGCTGCATAAAAGCTGGAGTAAGGACATCTTTCATATCGCCAGCATAAAAAATGGCGTTCGTAATACCGTTCAATTGGGCATTTAACTTTGCATCTTCAATAGCAGAGGGAACATACTCAATACCGATAACCTGTTTTGCCTGACCGGCAACAAAGTTTGCAATGGTGCCCGCACCAGTATACAAATCGTATATCAGCTCATTACCCTTAAGGCCTGCAAAATCCTTTGTAATTTTATATAGCTCATAAGCTTGTTCGGAATTCGTCTGATAAAAAGATTTGGCTCCGATTTTAAATTTTAAGCGTTCCGCACTATCTGGCAAGGGCATCTCCTCGAAAATGTGATCTCTTCCTGCATACAATATAATCTCCTGGTCAAATATGGTATCGTTCTTCTTTTGGTTAACAATATATTGCAAAGATGTAATCTCCGGAAAACTCTTCTTTAAGAAATCCATTACCAGTGCTACCTGCTCTTCTGTAGGATAAGCAAAAACTACTACAACCATTAAATCGCCTGTGGTAGCTGTTCGGATCATTAAGTTTCGCAAAGCACCTTCATGGCTTCGCAGGTCATAATAACTAATATTATTTTCAAGTGTGAAAACCCGCAAAGCATTCCGGATATTATTAGAAGGGTCTCGTTGTAAATAACAATGTTCAATATCCAGAATTTTATCAAAACGTAAGGGCACATGGAAACCCAATGCGTCCATTTCATGCACCTCGTTGCTAGCAATATCTGCGGAAGTTAACCAGCGTTTATTAGAAAAAGTATATTCCAGTTTGTTCCGATAATACTTGGTTTTTTCAGAAGCCAAGATGGGCTCCATAGTAGCCGTATCAACTTTACCTATTCTGGTCAAGGCATTATCCACGCTCTTTTGCTTATAAACTAACTGGGCACCATAATCCATATGCTGCCATTTACATCCGCCGCAAACGCCAAAATGACTACAGAAAGCATCCATGCGATGCGTTGAAGGTTGTTTAACGTCGATGATTTTAGCTTCCGCAAAATTTTTCTTCTTTCGGATAAGCTCTACATCTACCACATCTCCAGGGATCGCCTTCTCTATAAAAATAACTAAATCGTCGGTTTTTCCAACCCCTTTACCTTCTTCTGCTATGTCAATAACTGCTATATCCGTTAGCCGTTTCTTTTCTTGTGGAATTCTTTTGCTCATCAACTGGCAAAATTACATTTTTATACGCATAAAGTAGAAAACCTCCAAACGAAATACCACATATAGGCAAAACGTTATTCTTTAATCCAGATTCCGTGTTAGGAATTCAAACGAAATGATATGATCCAAAACAGGCATGAAATACCAAATGAGGCATACCTCAGTATGACGACTGAGGTATTGAGATGAATGTGAAGAAGCATTTCATTGTAGTTCATGAGTTAATGCGGATTCTGGGTTTAATCCAATGAAGGAAAAGAAATCCCTTTCATTTTTCTAAATAGCTCCACAGCGTATAAATCCGTCATACCAGAAACAAAATCCAGTACCGATCTGATTTTCCCATAAGTAGAATCTGTTTGCTTTTTATATTGACTAGGAATTAGGGCTATGACCTTTTCATCGTAAGATGAATTGTTACGCAGATAAGCTGGTACAAATTCTTCCAACAATCCACTCATCACCTTATAACCAGCTACTTCTATCTGAACTACACTCGGCGCATTATAAATTTTTTCTATAGAAATTTTCTCAATAACCTTCATAACTTCTCGCAGTGTAGGTTCAATATTGTCTATCAGAGAAGATTCAAAATGTCCACTCAATATAGCCTCCTCATGTTCAAAAAAAACAGCCGAACACTGCTGAATTAACGTACTGATTGCCTTTGCCCGTAGCAAACTTACCCTACTATCTATATCCGCTATATTTGCCAACCTTTGTTCAATATTCGGGTCGTTCGTTAAAGGTATTAATAATCGCTCCACCTCCGTTGCAGATAGGATACCCAAACGATGCGCATCTTCTATATCAATAATATTGTAGCAGATATCATCAGCAGCTTCTACCAGATAAACCAGGGGATGTCGTTTATAGATAGCAGGATTCTCCGGATCGGTTGCCATCCCCAGTTCTTCGGCAATTTTGACAAATGACGCTTTCTCTGGCTGAAAATAGCCATACTTTTTTCGATGCAGCCCTTTTCCTTTAATATTCCCATCGATTGCTGCACAAGGATATTTTACGATGGCAGCCAAGGTACTATAGGTTAACGCAAAACCACCGGCTTCTTTCCCGTTAAATTGATTAGTTAGTATTCTTAATGCATTAGCATTTCCTTCAAAATGAACCAGATCATGCCACTCCTGTTCGGTAACGTCATCCTTATATTTCAACCCTTCACCCCTTAAAAAATAATGGGAGATGGCCGACTCGCCGGAATGCCCGAAGGCCGGATTACCGAGATCGTGAGCCAAGCAGGCACTGGAAACGATATTCCCTATTTCCTGTAAATAAGGTAGTTCTTCATCCACTGTCGCATTCGCTTCCTTATATTTGGTATAAAAAATCCTACCAAGTGAACGGCCAACACTGGCCACTTCCAAACTGTGAGTTAAACGATTATGTACAAACACGCTTCCCGGCAAGGGAAATACCTGCGTTTTATTTTGCAACCTTCTAAAAGGAGACGAAAAAATAAGTCGATCATAATCCCGCTGAAATTCAGATCGCGCAAAATCTTCATTTTTTATTTCTCGGTACTCATACCCCCAACGTTTTGCAGAAAGTAGTTTTTTCCAGTCCATGCTTAAAATTTACCACAAAGATACGGATAATCATTCCGCTCTAAAGTTTTATTCCCACCTACAGCTCGCCCGTTTTAAACAGATTCTGTTCGCTCCCGTTATACTTCAATAACCTGAAATGCGAAATAATCGCTTTCCAAAAAGGGTAACAGGTATAAGGCAAGTTATATTCAACTGCATATCGTCTGATAACTTTTGTTATATAAGGATAATAGGTATGCGCTACCCCAGGAAATAAATGATGTGCCACATGGTGCGTAAAACCACCAAAAAGAAAATTAGCTATTTTGCTATCTGCACTAAAATCCTTGGTTACTTCCATCTGGTGCTCTGCCCACGTACATTGCATTTTACCATCTTCAGGGGGCATTGGAAAATGAGCATGCTCATCAACATGAGTGGAAAGTAGTGCAACTACGCCTAATGCACTGCCAAAAAGATGCATAACTAACCAAGCCAATAATATCATTTGCCAGGATTGATACTGTAAAACGTATACGGGGATTACAATCAGATAAAAGACATTAAATAGCTTACAGGCAAATAGTTTAACATATTCTATTTTCGGAATGTTTACCACCCGTTTAATATAGTTATCCTTTATACCAAAAAAGTCCTTAAAATCTCTAATAAACAACCAATTAATGGTGTATAAAGGATAAATAAACCACATATAAATATGTTGGTATTTATGGTAGTTTAGGTAACTGCTAGACGGAAAAATACGTACAATATCACTTTGCTTCATATCTACATCCCAATTTTGTATGTTAGCATAGGGGTGATGTAGAACAAGGTGCCTCTTCTTCCAGATAAAACTATTGCTGCCAAATACTTCTAATATGTACGTAAACAACTTGTTATATCTTGTATTTCTAAAAACCGCATTATGTGCTGCATCGTGAAAAGCATTCACAAATAATACAATCATAAAAAAACCCGCTAACATATAAAACAAAAATAGCAGCGGCGTAGAATTGCCGTAGACCAGTATGCCGATATAACTACCGATATAACCAAACAGCAACACGAAAGATTTAATAATATTGGCTGTTTGAATCTGCGGATTTTTTAGGATATTTTCATGGACTTCCTTTTGCATCTTCTTGAAAAAATCATCCTCAGAAGCCTTTTTGAATGTTGGTTTTATGAGCTTTTCCATAAATTCTAGCAAAAAAATATAAAATTGTGTTTCAGCAAAAAAATATATACCAAATCCTTGGATAACCTTAAATACAAAAATGAAACTTTTTAGTTTATTCTACTTTTTACCTTCGCTTTTTTACATGTAAAAGACCTTCTCTAAAAACAGCAGGTTTCAATTCTCTTCCAGATATCTTCTCGGGCTATCGCCAAAAAATTCTTTAAATTCCTTGACTAAGTGATTTTCATCATAAAAGCCACCTTCAACTGCTACACGCAAAAGATTCCCCTTATGTTGCTTTAAAATATTATAGGCATTGAGTATACGCAGCAAACGGGCATATTCTTTTGGACTTACTCCTAAGTAATTAACAAAACTACGTTCTAACCATTTGTAATTTATCCGAAGGGACTGGACCAGCGAACGAATCACAATATTTCCCTTATTCAATCGGATGCAAGCTACCGCTTCGTCGAAAAGTTTGTCGGAATGATTTCTTTCTTTATAATAAACGCTTATAAAGTTTTCGAAGGCCCGCACCTTTGCGGCAGCATTATTTGCTTCTGCAAAAGCATTTAATAGCTTTCCATGTTGTTCGCCAAACAAAGCAGACAGTTCAAATGCATTTTTACTGCGAAAAACCATTTTTGGTTTGTTGCTGATGTACTTAAGCGCCATAGGTTTCAAGCGAATAATCAGCATATATTCTACAGTTCTGTTAAATTCAATTTTTATATTTTTCAGCTGCGGACTACAAAACCAAGCTCCTTTTAGCGTTAAGGAATCATTATTATCAACAAAAGTTACCGAACTACTTTTATCTGAAAGTACAACAATAGTAGGCATTCCATCACTTAGCGCAATCCCCTTCTTAAATTCAATGGGTTCTACAACAATATAGGTATCTATAAAATCAGACAGTTCAATAGCCGGGGAGATAATGCTTAATTTTTCCCAAGGTTTACTATAGGTTATATGTCGAAGTAACTCAACTGGCATAATCATTACAAAGATACTGGTTTTAAATTATTATGGATAGTAGTTCCATTCCGTTTGTAGTTAATATTGTCTAATTTTTACTACCACCGACTAGATTAGTGAAGTTATTTTTGTGTTAAAAACATGATGTTACCTATCGTTGCTTACGGTTTTTCCATCTTACGACAAGTATGTACCCCGGTTACCCCTATGTATAATGATTTAAATAGCCTCATACAACAAATGTGGCAAACACTTGATCATGCAGATGGTGTTGGTTTAGCAGCGCCTCAGGTTAACCATGGTATTAGGCTATTTTTGGTTGATAGTGCCAAAATATATAAGAGTTTATCATCCCATGATGAAAATAAATACGAGGATATGCCTGGCATTAGAAAGGTATTTATTAATCCTACTATTTTAAACTACTCGGAGGTAAAGACAAAAGAAGAAGAAGGCTGTTTAAGTATTCCGGAAATCTATATTCCAATAGAAAGATCCTCTTCTATTACGATTGAGTATTTAGATGAAAAATTCGTTACACATACTGCTACTTACCGAGGTAAAACAGCCCGCATTATTCAACATGAATATGATCATATCATGGGTAAGCTATACCTCGATTATCTAAGTCCTCTTCAGAAAGCACTATTAAAGAATAAGCTGGAAAAGATAAGGAAAGGAAAGATAAAAGCACCCTATAAACTTTTGTATCCTTAATATTTTCTTAACATGCAGCTTATTCGTTGAGTTGCTAGTCAAGCTTGCTTCCTATTAAAGCAACAAAGCCCTTGCTTTAGCAGAAGCTTGTTTTTTCTTGTCGGGATGGCCGGATTACCTTCACTCCGGTTCGGTGATCCGGTTGACGGGAAGTGACAAAAGCTTAAAAGTCTACGGCACGATGTGCCTTTTTTTTCTTATTCCCTTGCTTCGCTCAAATAAATTTGCCTCGCCAGAAATAAGAAAAGCCCTCACTTTTGTGAAGACTTTATGCTTTTGTCGGGATGGCCGGATTTGAACCGACGACCTCCAGCACCCCATGCTGGCGCGATACCGGGCTACGCTACATCCCGAAAGATTTTGAAAGCACAAATTTATGCAATATTTAGCTATTCTACAACTGTTACAGCTTTTAGACGCCATATTCGGCTCCTTTTCGAATAAGGTTTTTTCCGCTTATTTGGTATTCATAGTAAAGAAAACATCATACCATTTCATAGAAAGAAACTATAAAGAAATTAAAATGAATTAATAATAAATGTATATAGATATTAGTTTTTACCGTAAAGTAATCGTTTTTTCATCGTAAAGTTACCGTAAAAAATACGGATATTTTACGATGAAAAAACGAAAAATAAACGTTAAATAGGTATTTAATTATAAATTTATACCAAGTTCTTTATCCTTTCATTTTAGAGTCTATATAGATAAAAGGTAGAAGCAAGGGAGTGCTATATTAGGATAGCTTAATACCTTTTATTTTAAAGGTGTATCTTTGCAAAAAAATTCAGCTTATGCCGCGAGCAGCGATAAATTTCTATACGGAAGATATTTCTTATACACTAAAAAGCAAAACAGCCCTCAAGCTATGGATAAAAGATGCTATAGCTGCTGAAGGTTTTAAAGCGGAAGAAATCAGCTTTATTCTATGTAGTGACGAATATCTTCATAAAATTAATGTGGAATATTTAGCCCATGATACCTACACCGATATCATTACTTTTGATAATAGCGAAGACGATAAGCATATAGCAGGCGATATTTTTATCAGCCTAGAGCGTATAAGAGAAAATGCCTTAAATTTTAACGTAACTGAAGAAGATGAACTCCACCGAGTAATTATTCACGGAATTTTACACCTTTGCGGTTATTTAGATAAAAAAACGGCTGATAAGCAACTAATGACTGCGAAAGAAAATGAATATTTAACTAAAAGGCAATTTAACTAAAAAAGGCCTGGTGTTCCAGGCCTTTAATTTTGATATAATCTTAATCTCTTGATCTAAATAAAAAACTAGCATAATAGAGTAAAGTAACTAAGGAAGATAAAGCCGCCACTACATAAGTCATAGCTGCCCACCATAGGGCATTTTTTGCACCATCATGTTCTTCTCTACTTGCCATAATACCCTTATTGGTTTCTAACCAAGCTAGTGCTCTATTGGAAGCATCAAATTCAACTGGTAGCGTAATAAAACTAAACAAAGTTACCAAGGCTAAGGCAGCTACTCCAATAATCAATACAATTAAATTTCCACTAAAGGCTAATATTACTCCAATAAACAAAGTCCACGTAGTCAAAGTAGACGCCACATTAACCACAGGTACCATAGCAGACCTGAACTGAAGCCATGTATAAGCTTTGGCATGTTGCACGGCATGCCCACACTCATGTGCTGCTACAGCGGCAGAGGCTATACTTCTACCACCATATACTTCCGGACTCAAATTTACAGTCTTGTCTGCCGGGTTATAATGATCTGATAACCTACCTTCAACAGAAACCACTTTTACATCATAAATATTATTATCGTGAAGCATTTTTTCTGCTATTTCCCGTCCGGACATTCCACTACTGAGTGGAGTTTCCGAATATTCCTTAAATCTACTTTTAAATCGCCATTGAACGATAGCACTAACAATGGCAATACCAATTAATAATAAAAACTGTATAGGCATAATTTTCTCTTTTACTTATTTCTTTCCTCTGCTCAAACTGTATACCGATTATTTTGATAAAAAATATATATCCCTTTTTTTACCAATATAATACATTTCAACAAAAATAACATCAAGAACAGGAATAAAGGACTGCCATTCTTACCAAAAGAAAAATATTAAAACTGACAATTTATCAGTAGATAAATAAAGCGTTCCTTACGAGTTATTTCTCTTAAATTTGTTTAAAATTTACATCCGATGGAAAATATACTTATAGTACTTTTATTGATCGTACTTCTTTTTTTCTTATACCGACTAATAAAAAACACCAATCAATCTTCATCTGATAACGTTAATACAAGTAATGAAGAGCGTGATAATTTATTGATTAAAATCGCCAAAGCCGAACAACAGTCGGCCAGCTATAGCGCAGAAAATGAACGTTTATTAACTGAACTAAGACAAGAACGTGAAAAAGCTGCTGCTGCGGAACGCACTTTAGAAAGCATGAACGCCTACTTAGAATCACAAAAAGAAAAACTTGAAGAACAAAAACTAGAAATTGCAGCTACGAAAAGTCAATTTAATAAAGAATTCGAACTCATTGCC